>Ga0268246_10000022_pt1 | contig 198083 bp, 155 predicted proteins | sample AgamicOrSfe_FD_200242 | JGI IMG/M metagenome (GOLD analysis project Ga0268246, IMG submission 200242) | Agave microbial communities from Guanajuato, Mexico - Or.Sf.e (v2) (version 2) | ecosystem: Host-associated > Plants > Phyllosphere > Phylloplane/Leaf | place: Guanajuato, Mexico... | reverse complement strand
GTATAATACAAGTGATTAGCTTTAATTTAAATATAATTTAATGTATAGTCCATAACTATATAGTAAGTAAGAGGAGTATAAAGTTAAATCTTCAGAATTTACTATAAGGCAAGCACTATCTTTTATGCTTCTTTATGTTATATACGCTATAATAGATTACATAGTAGTTTAGAGAGCTAACTATCTATGTATAAAAGGATCTTTAGGTAATTACCTAGAATTTGGCCTATTTAGATTATTTTATAAGGAGTTGTAAGCTTATTTATAGAGCAATCAAAACAGCGAGTTTTGGTGTAAAAAGCCGGGTGTCCGGATAGCAGTTGCTTAATACTGTACATGTATTGATGGCTTTACCTTGACGCCAATAATCTCTGTTTAGCCATGCATGGCTGGGACCAAGAGCTGTGGACATGGTCGATAACTCTGCAATGCAAGATCCGGTGGCCGATCCCGGAGAGTGATATACTAAGACTCTCGCGGAACAGAGGGATTGGTCGGTCGTGTCGATATCTCTCGACAAGCGGTCACCCTGACACAAGTCACGGATCACATCACCCACGTAGCATAGCACGAAGCAGCATCATGAAAACCAAACCACCGTTTCCATCTATCTACAGCCGATAGATACACACCTTCCCTGCACGAACCCACTCCGCCCTCGAGCACCCCTAAACCGCACACAAAAGACCAAGACGACCTCAAATTATTTTTCGACCACACCAGTCAGACGCAAGCAACTTCCGTCTCGTCAATTTTACCACCATCAGAATTAGACCTCGAGAGAAAACGCTAGCCATAGTTGGAGCCCGGTCAATGATGATACTCAGAAGCACCGTGAGCCCGGGAAGCAGAGGCAGCCTCTCGTTCCCTGTCCGTTGTAGTCCAAGTATTCCGTCGACTTTATAGCGAATTCTTCTGTCCGCGTACGTGGTACTGCAAGTTGCACAAGAAAACACCCCAGGTCGCAAAGTCCGTGCAGATTCGAGGCAGAGACATCGACAATCGGCACCGGTCCGTCTGTCCACTCCGAACCGAAGATCCCTCGAATAAGTGTTGATAAGACAGACATCTAGAAGTGGAATCCTCCCATGTCGGTTCGTAGATGGTGCGAGAAGAAAGACATAAAGTGTAAAAAGGGTTGCAAATAAAAAAAACGAGGCTGTATACTGATGATGAAGGGGGTTTTGACGAATTAAAGATGTGGGTATCTTTTCGTAGCCGTCTTGCTCGTCTCGTGCTCTGCTCTCTCCGCTTTTTGGTAAAAAGGTCATCGATTATCGGTCATCTCCGCCACGCCGACTCTCCATCTCTGTTGTTACAATGTCAATCGAGGCTGTGACTTGGCCAAGGTTCGAGGGGTTATTCTCATGAAGGCGGTGCTGCTGAATCAGCGGCCGCGTCAATCGATGGCGTGGCTTTGGATGTCTGTGGCGAGCCTTGCTCGGATGGTGGAGAGCGCGTGTCTTCGACGCCGTCGTTGTTCTCGAGCGCTGCAAGTGCGCTGTAAAGTGTGTTAGTACGCCATGTGAGAGCCTGGAATACGCAACGAGACTTACCTGAAAGCGTTTGCATGTGTGTTTGATTCTTTCTCCTCCTTCTTGATCGGTGGAGTGCCTGTTCTCGACGACATACCACTGGCATCGCCATCCTTTGGTGGTCCGAGTCCCTTGCGACCGCTGGAGCTCCTTCCAGCGTACAACGACGAGCCTGGTCCGAGACTTGGTCCGAGACCGGAGCTGGCTTGGCGGTTGGATGCGTTGCGGTTCTGTAATCTACGCAGATCACCCATCTCGACTTGGTTGCGTGGATAATCTGGTGGCGGCATGCCTTGAGAGAAATTCCTGGCATCGCCACGACCGGCTTGCATTCTTCCTCCACCTGGACCGCCCCTTGTGTTCATGCGGGCCTTTTCGGCCTCTGCGGCGGCCGCCGCGGCCTCGGCCTCGGCGTGAATCTCTTGGATAGTCTTTGGTCCCTTTTGGGCCAGCTTGTCCTTCCAGTTCTTCGATCTGAGGTCGAGAATGTCCATGAGCATGAATCGTGGTCTGCTCGGCATGTCCTTGTGTGTCTCGAGGATGTTGGTGATGCGGTCAAAGTAGACGTTAACAAGACCGTGACCTTGCTCACCAGAGTTGTCCATTGTGGCACCGATGGTGCGGAGGAGCTTGCACAAGTTCTCGACGGCCGACTCATCGGGTTGACCCTCAAAGTTGAGCAGCTTCAAGACACACTGGTGCATGATACGGTAGGTAAGCATGCCCAGCTTGTAGAGCTCACCAATAAACTGAATGAGACCGAGACCACGTCTCTTGGCAGCGGCGGCGATGTAGTACTCGTCTGACAAGAGTGCGGCCTCTTCCGACTCGCCCTCTGGCTTCTCAGGCAAGTTGACTTCCCAACCACGCTCAAACTCTTCTTGACATCTGTTGAGGAGATACTTTCTAAACAGACCACCACCAGTGACTGGCACACCCATTTTATCCTTGACAGTCTCATCGACAATTTCGTTGCTCATGGTAGTGAGCATCTTGGAGCAGAACTTGGCATACATACCAGCCCAGTGAGCCTCATCACAAGCCTTCTCAAAGGTGAGCTGAATGACTTGTCTAAGAGTGCGTCCATCGCTTTCAGCCTTGGACTGGTTGGCAATCTCAATGACTTGGTCGGAAATCTTGTCAAACTTTTCTGGGGTCATCTTGTTGAGAGCGGCCTTGACCTTGCGTTGTACCATATCAGGTGCCATCATACCATCAGGAGTGGCGTTTGCGGCAGCTGCTGTTGGGTTGAGACTGCGGGCAGTCCAACCGGTGGTACTCTTCTCGAGACCCTTGAGCTCCATACCGGCAGTAAGAGGCATGTTCTTGTCGCCTCCGTCGTCCCTTCTGCTCTGTCCACGATCGTTACCGCGACGGCTACCGCCACCGCCTCTGCCACCGCGAACAGAACCACCTCTTGGTGAGTTCTGGCTTGCGTTCGCCATCGATGGTGCACCTGAGCTGGTACGGCTGCCGGATGGACCGCCCATGGGGAAGGCGCCTCCACGACCGCCACCGAAACCACCCATCGCTCCACCAGCTGGTGGTCGCGCAGAAGCCTCGGCAAATCGCTGAGCTGAACTGGTGTTTGGAGGAAGAGTGCGACCACCGCTGCTAAAGGTACCCATAGCTGTGAACTGCGATGGTGCACCACCATTGCGAGAGCCTTGACGACCAGCGGCACTGGATGGAGTGCGACCTCCAGCAGACGCACGGGCTGAACCAGGCTCTCCATCGCCGAGAGTCTGCATGATTTTCTGGTCCCAGTCGACAGTTGGCTTCTCCTTGAAGACATCTTGGAACTGGAGCAAGAAAGCTTTGTCGTAAGACAAACCAGCCTTCTTCGCGTTTTGGTTGAGAGCCGGGTTTGGCGATTTGATACCCTCTGGGTAGGAGACGGCATCGCGCTTGATGTCCAAGAGACGCGCAGTCTTGAGAGCTTGCATACCAGGTGTTGGTGCAGCAGCCTCGACTTGCTTGTTCGTGTCGAGGGAAAGAGGTCCAGGTTTGGCCTTGGCGTGTTTTGATCCAGCCAGACTATCGGTCTTTGGTGTCTCATCCTCGGTCGGGGTCTCAACTTCAGTCTCCGTGGCAGACTCGCTCGCACCTGGACCGAGGGTTGGCTTCTTGAGCGCCGCGAATGCTTCTTGAGCTGAAGCGCCCTCCCCAGACTCCCTCTCCTTCTCCTTGGCAATTTCGCGCTCTTCGGCCTCGCGTTCCTGTCTCTTCAGCTCGGCATCGGCATTAGCGGCCTTCTCAGCATCGAGCTTCTTTTGCTCCTCCTTCTGCTTGGCCTTCTTCTCCTGATAAGCGCGCTCGCGTTCTTCCTCTTCCTTCTCGAGAGCCTCCATCTCGGCGATCTCGGCCTCGAAGCGCTCATCCTCCTCACGCTTCTCGCGGGCTGCCTTGTCCTCTGCCGATTCTTCAGCAGCAGGGGCGGCAGGGGCGTCAGGGGCGTCAGGAGCGGCAGGAGCAGCACTCTCGGCCTCAACGACAGCACGAGCGTTGTCGGCTTGAGAAGCGGCCTCGGCGTCAGACTTGGGAGCCTCCGCCTTTGCCTCGGCGACCATCTCGGACTTCTCCTCGGAAACCACCTCGGACTTCTCCTCGGCGGCCTTCTCGGCAGGCTCGCTTTGCTCCTCAGTGGCCTTCTCAGTCACTTCGGTCGTTGCCTTGTCCTTCGACTTGGGCTCTTCTACAATAGCCTCTTCTACAATAGCCTCTTCTTGTGGAGATTTCTTGTCGGACTCTTCCTTTGCCTTGCGCTCCTGTTCACGTTGAGCCTCCAGTTGACGCTTGACCTGTTCTTGGAAACCAGTCTTGATCTCGTCGCTGGTCTTTGTGCTCTTGCTCTCAGTACGAATGTGCTGAACGCTAGGTGTGCGAGGAGGAGGTGTCGGGGTTGGAGCGGAGGAGACGATGGCCGGGGACGGAGCCGGTGCCTGTGACTGTTGTTGTGGCTGTGGAGCAGGAGAAGACGAAGGTCCTTTCTTGTCAAAGGTGATTTCCTCTCCAGCAGCGTTCTTGATGACAATGGCCTTGCTCTTGACTCTTGAAGGAATCTGAAAGTTGTTCGCGGCAGGGGCTGGGGTGGTGGCATTTGGAGCAGGGGTCGGGGCTTGAGATGGATTGCTGGCATTTGTTGGAGGACGGCTACCGAGGCTCGAAGCTGGGCGCTCGGAGATTTGTGAAGAGTTGCGGGACATGGATGGTGCGCCGTGGAAAGGTTGCTGCATATGTTGTTGTGGTCCACCGTATGGCATCTGGTACTGGCTGCCAGGACGTGGGCTTGGAGGTGCACCGGGGCTGTACTGATAACCATATGGCTGGTAATAGCCCGCATACGGGTCAAATTGACCTTGCATAGGGTACATGCCCTGTGAAACGATAGTCAGTAGCTGTTCATAAAAGTGATGTCCATAGCGCAGAAAGGATTGGATAATTACTTGTTGCTGTTGCTGACCACCAGGATGCTGTTGGTAGCCGCCATATTGCATCTGCTGGTTTGGCATGCCGTGTGGCATATGAGGTTGAGAGTTCATGACCGATGGGCTGCCACGTCCACGACCCCCATAGACACCACCCATCTGGTTTGGGTTGCCAAATGCTGGGATAGGCGCACGGGTTGTGTTGGTCTGACGGTAGCCGGTAGCTGGGGAGTGAGGAGCGAATGGAGGTGCAAAGCCTCCACGACCGCGTCCAGCGCCCTGATAACCGCCTCTACCCATGTGTGATACGTTAGACATGTCGCTGTGGTTAGATTGTGATGATTCGCGACGAAGATGAGCTGGCTGCTGGCCAGGAGTAAGAGGGCCGCGAGTCTTATAGATAACGTCAGTGTTGCAAACACAACCACCTTGATGCACAATATATTGACTCACATCGCCGTTTTCTTGACCCATGCTTCCGAAGCTTAACCCATTTCCTTGTCCTGGATGCACGACGGGTGGCTTTCCACCACTCGCTGCGGGTTGTGGGATAGGCGAAGGGGACGCTGCCGGGGAGATGACTCTTGGGTCCTGACGAGGGGTGTTGAGACCGGAGCCTTGTGACTGAGAGGAAGCGTTGTTTTGTGACGCTGGAGAGCCCTGGATCATACTTCCAAAGCTGATGTTCGGGCGGGGGTTGTTTCCTACTGGGCCGCCATTCGCGATCTGACCGCTGGCACCAGATGCGCTGATTACGACGGAGGGCTTCCTGCCGTGAGAATCGGTCCTTGCGATTCCGTTGACGTGACTCTGCTGAGGGCCACTAGAAGTGGGGTTTGACATCTTGCTCTTGCTTGTTGTATTCAAACTTCCATGTTGATCGGGCGCCAAAGGTCCCGATGTCGCTGAAGTAGAGGGGAGAGTGTTGATAGCCGTAATGTAGGTTTTTTTCGAGGATGCGCCAGGCAGTCTCGTGCGTAGGTGGGAGGATTTTTCGGGGCGTCGGACGAAGGTGACCTCTTGGAAGTCTCTGCGACGCGACCTTATTAAATCGTCAAACTCGGCTCAAATTAAGAGCAAAGACAAGTCGACTGTGTTGGATTAATCGTTAGAGTCGCTGTTTGCAAGGTTGGGTGAAGATGTAGGGGATCGAACCGCGCAAAGCTCAAGGGGGGACAGGACAGGACAGGACAGGCTCTGCTGCGAGAATAGCTGGGACTGACCTTTTGTGGTGGTAGGGTATTTCAGGTGTTGTATCGCTCTTGAAAAGACAAAGAGCTACCTGGAGTATCGAGATGTCTGTTCAGACGTGGAAAGGAAGACGATAAATGTCTCCCTAGTGATGATGAAGAGTGTCAAAAGAGGCACACGAGTTCAGAAGGAGTCGTAGCCGTAGGTACTGTAGGGCGCTGCGAATCGGCTGAGAGACTTTCCAAATTTCTTGCCGGGGACTGTGCTTGGCTGCAGTGAATGACGGCGGCGGATCTCCGCAGGCCAAACGGTTGTCAGTATCACGAGCACTCATGCGCATTGCGCACTTTTACAAATGCACGACACGTCTGCGAACATCGCGATACTTTTTATCACGAGCATGAGAGCTTACGGACACGATCACTACCGTAGAATTGTCACGTCTGCGAAAGAGCTCGTTGTCGAGCGGTCCTTGCTTATAACGCGACATCGACATCTTTCACACATTTCGGATCCTATTTGCCGTTGTGTATCCCCAGCTTTTTGTGCAGTAACTCCGGGACAGGCTATATGATAATATTCATAATGCAGCAACTGTGTCACTATTGCAGTAATCGGATAACCAGGTCTGACATGCATGCATTGTTCCGATCACCTGCATCTCGACGCGTTTGCCATGCTATGCATTCGGTCGTGGTCGATAGAGTCTTGAATGCGCTGGCAGTCGAGTCCGTAAGCCACTGTAAACTTGGCTGAGAAGTGTCTCTTTTTTAACAAAATGTCTAGCTAATGTCTACTTGGCGGACGAGTCGGAGATAAAGACCGTGTATATTTGTCTGGAAAATATCTCTGGTTGACTGATAGTGTCCTGAGCTGTCGTTTGAACAATACCAGGGTCTTCCCATAACGAGCAGGCAGCCGCTGCACACGGCCGTGGACAAACACTTCAAAAACAGCTATGAGTTGGACACTTTCCTAATCTGTCGACGGATAGTTCTGTGACATGTTCGTTTGTGGCTCGCTTCTGTCAAATGTATTCAATGCTCATACGACCATATGAAGGTGAGGCAATAATATCCTTGCCCGAATGGCAGGAGCTCAGATGTTCGCGCTAGCAGGACGGGCAGGACGCGCCGCGTCTCCCGGGACCGGCCGTCTTCTAGCGCGCTTCTGGAAGACGACGATCAAATCTCGCTTGATATTGTTCAGAATCGCTCTTGGTTAGAAATGAAACCACGTACAACGACCACTAAATCATGTTGTTGATCATCTTGTTCCTTGGTTGATGTGAATTGAATGAAGGCCGTGTGATCGCTTTTTTGCATCAGTGTTGAAGGTCAGACGGGTTGGTGCGCTTGGTGTTGACTACAAGGATCACACAGAGAACGCTCACGTCGCAGACTCGCGGCTGACAAAAAAAGTGGCACATACAACGCCGGATTCAGCCTTTTTCGACCACCATGTATACCATCAGCCGTCTATTATTCAATACTAGCTGTTGTATCTCTCTATACCCCTCATGATCTTGTCATTAATTATAGGCATTAACTCCACAAGCTAGTTCACCTTTTGCTATGTTAAAGACGCCTGATGGTATACACGGTGGTCTAAAAGGCGCTGTATGTGCCGGTTTTCTTGTCACCCGTGTGGCAGACTATCATTATGGGACACGACCACGAAAGTCAGTCTCGAGTGGCTCGTCAGATGGCAGACGCCTGGGTTTGGCTAAGGAGGATGGATTGTAGTTGAGCAGACAGGTCTTGTGACGAGATCGACCGGAACTATATTGATTGTGTTCGTGATATCGGGGCACGCAGCAGCAAGCAGGCAGAAAGTAGAGAGTGTATCTATTAGCGACACAGTCGTTAATCCATCGTGTAACTTCTCCCACGACTGTGCTCTAGCGCAGCGAGACAGTGTTTCTAAAGAAAGGTAATGCCTTGAATGACTGTAGTATGCAAAGGGATCCATCCAGTTTGTCGGCCATTGGATCCAGAAAGACGAGGTATAAGATTGTATCCCGCGCAACCTGTTCAGTCAAGAGAAGAGAAATAAAGGAGCTGTTCCATGCATATGCGGTACTCCAGAAGGAAGGGTATCGAAGCGAAGAATGTTCAGAAAGTGTATACCTGTACATGTCCGAGTCCAGATGCATGGACATGTTTGAAGCGGTATCGTCGGGGCGAAGACGGCGAATTATCTCGTCGTTGCGCTCGTCGCATCCCTCACCTCGTCGTTCTCCTCATTGCTCTGCCCATCGTGCCACTCGTCGCTCTGCTCGGGGCACCATTTATCGCTCCGCTCATCGTACCACTTCTCGCTCTGCTCGTCGTCGCATTCATCTGTGTCCGTACGTCACCATCTTTCGTCCCGTCGTTGTACTTAGTATTGTGGGCCGTGGCCTTGATCCGGTCCTTGTCCGCCTTCTTTAGCTTTGTCAGAATTGTCGCTACTACCAGGGTGACCATAGTGCGAAGCGTGGCCCAGGACTGGCGGCATCATTGGCTGGGTCGTGCTTGATTGCTGCGAGAAAGGATTCGAAGATAGTGGTGGCATGTATGAGGGCTGGTTGAATGAAGGGTATTGTTGCAGGTGCGGGGATGTGTATGGAGATTGGCCATAATCGACGTACGAAGGGTACGAGCCTCCAGGTGCACCGACTTGTCCGGGGTTGCGGTAAGAAGTCTGAGAAGCCTGTCCGCTCTGGATATGGCCCTCCGTAACTGGAGCCTGACTATGCGATGGCATATTTGCCTGAAAGCTTGCCATCGTGTCGTCTGCGAATAGTCAGAATATGTACCACTGACCTGTCGCTGTTACCAATCACTCACAAGAAAAGCCCAAGCCGTATGGTTGTGACGGAGGAGGCATCCCCCGGACGTCTCGCTGTCCTGCATGTTGCTCCTGTCCTTGTGTCATACCGACTCGCGGATCCTGACCATGTGGTCCTCCAGCGCCGAACCCGCCGTAAGACATTTCTGTCCGTAAAGGTGACGAGGCTGGCTCTCCACTGGGTCTCCTAAATCGATCAAAGGTCGAGCTGCGTCCAGCGGCTTGATACTGCGCAGGATAGTTTGGCGTCGACATGCCGCTTGGCGCATACACTGATCTTTGGGGACTGTTCATGATCGATCTCGGCCCGAAACCGTAGGCGCCCATGTCTCCAGTAGTGGACACGGGCGATCGAACGTCGGTGGCAGAATGAGGTGGTGTAAAATTCACGGATCCTAGAGTGGGTGATACTCCAGTAGGGCTTCCGTAGCTGTGGTCCGGTCGTACATGTCTGAAAGTGTCCAATGTCAGTGACCGCGGGTCCCGTGGGTTCTGTATGCTGCCCGTTGGACCCATGCCTGGTGCGATGGGACCTGCGCTCGAGGTCGAAGCTCCGTATTGCTGGTTCATTGGGGAGGTCATGGCAAAGCTGTCCGGCATGGCTCTTGAGCGCATCATCCTCTCACGATCTTCGGAAGTCAGCCTCTTTAGCTTCGCTCGTCTATCGTTAATGTCAGTATGTGCATTCCAAGCATTTGCAGGGGAGCCAACACACCTGTTTTGGAACCAGACTTGCACCTGGCGGGGACTCAGTCCAGGGATCTCTCGAGCAAGCCTGGCTCTGTGTGCAGCATCCGGATGCGCTTGACGAGCGAACTCGCTAAGCATTAATCTCGTTTGATTGTGTGTGAGACTAAGCGACCATCGTTAGCGCGGACAATGAGACGCATGATCACCAGTAGGCGCTCACCGGAAACGTTTCATCTTTCTCTTCTGATTGCGAATCTCTGCAGCGGTCATGGGCCTATCTCCCTCTTGCTTTGACTCGTCACCCTCATCGTCATCATCGACCTCTTCATCACCATCATCATCCTGTTCACTTGGTTCGCCCTCGTCGAAGGACGGTTCACGATCCGCTTTCGGGCTTTCACGTGGTCGCGCACTCGAGGCTTCAAGGGATCCGCCAGGGAATGGAGACCTCTCCGATGCTTGAGACCCGTACTCGGCTTTTACGCCTGAAGTCGGGTACGATTGTGTGGAGGATGCTGTGATTGGCGGACTGTTTAGGCTGTCCTGTGCGCTCGTCTGATACGGTGCGGATGTGTACGATGCGCCGTACGAAGACGTCGAGACTGGTCCAGCACTGTAGTATGAAGATTGCTGAGCTTGAACATGTGGCCAGATCGAGTCTGTTCTTTTGCGATCGTTGCCAGACATGCGCGGTGAGCTCGGCGGTGAGAGAGGCCCTGCAACCCTGCTGAGATACATGTGGTTGCTGATATTGCTGCCTGTAGGAGGGCAGTCCGAACGCCTATCGGGATCGGTAACGGACCTCGTCTCGAGAAAGTCTGACTGCCAGAGACGAGAGTGGGAAGACGTCACGGTGTAACGAGCAGCGTCAAATCAGGATAGAGCGCAACAGCATCCAGTCATCAAGGTGATAGTATTCTTTGTGCACACCACCGTCAGCTGATCCACAGCTTCTTAAAGTATGCTCTGGTGGTATGACACAATGCTGCAACAACGGCGATATCGTAGTTGAATGGTCGAGCACCTACACTAGTAATTAGCAGATCCCCGAATATGGTAGAAGGCTGATCGATACCTGCTCAGTCAGACCGGTAGATGGCTTAGTGATACTAGGTGGATGTATGCAGCGGATCAGAAGCAATGGATCAAATAGTGACTCGTCAAGAGCACTGAGCGCAAAACAGCAGAAACGACGTGGTAACGAATGTGAAGATAAAACAAATAGCAGGGCAAACGCAGGGAGTCGAAGTTCCGTGATTGGAGCGAGAGGTGAGGTAGAAGTAAAGACAGTAGACAGGCGGTAGCGCAGAGCTGTGGAGCATAGTGGTAAAATAGCGGCGCACAGCCAGTCCGTAGATGTAAAGTCTAGACGAAGGGAGAGATAGAGGTCAGGGCATTAGCGTTTGTGCAAGAAACCACACTTGACACGCGCCAACGCAATCTATTGCATTACAAGCGCCGAACCTCGTAATTGAGCGAGCAGCTGCCAGATCTGATCAGTAATGTGGGGTGAGGGTTTTGGTCAGTGATACAGTGTCAGCCAGTTTGATGAACCTGCGCCATCGACTCTAGCCGACGAAGAGAACAGGTAGGTGACCTGCAGAAACATGTTCAACTATCCGCCTAGACGCAGAAGCGTGGCTTGCAAAGGCGCTACTCTGCTGATGCGGTTGCGCAGTCGATTCCCCTGCCAATGTTAATCCATTACGGAGCATTTAGTTGTTGCGCTGCCAGCAACAGGCACTTGTTGGAAATCCCATCTAAAAGTAATGAATCGACCCAGCTTTGCAGCTTCCTTTGAGGGTGGGCTCCGTAGGAAATGACTTCAGGACTGGTTCCTTCAAGTGCCGTGGGCCGTACTTGTGGCAGTCATGGTCGAGCTACTGGAGGTACCGGGGCTGCAAGCATCATCGATGATGATTTTGGTCGAATGACATGTCAGGAGCAACACTACCGGTCGCGGTGCTAAACGGTGTTTGGGACAATTTGGCGGCGATTGCCGTAGGAGAAGAAGAAGAAGAAGCGTTCTCTCAATTGCGAGTCGGGTGGGCCGTGGAGGAGAAGACCGTTCCTCTGTGGTCCCAGAGCGACCAGGACTTGGTCCGCCGTGAAAAGGACATTCTCCGGCATTTCTGTCTGTATGCTGCAGAGGAAAGGTCAAAATTGCTCATCGGGACCCAATCAGATCACAGGCTGTTCCGAGGACTCTGAGGAGTACAGTAGTCTGCGGAACCACACGAAGGCCGGACAGCCAGGAGAGCATGAATGTTCCAGACGCTTGGACGAAGCCTCAGTAGATTGCAGTAGCATGCTAGACAAGGAGTAACATAACATCAGGAGTCGGCGGCAGAGATAGCCGTTGAGTGCTGTCCCGCTTTTTCGCGGCGGACGTGGCGTGCAGGTACCAGGAAATTAGCTTTCAAGAAGGAAAATTAGCTTATGCGCCAATGCACGTTCACTGCTGCGGGGTCAGAGGACTCCTTTGAGTCAATAATCATTCGCACGGCAGAACGACATAGTGACAGAGTACCTCGACCAGGTCCATCGCGTACAAGTGTTGTCCAGTGGGCATTTGCACAATTCGCTCCGCACTATCGGCCTGCATAGGAGAAGAAAGCAATCCGAGCGTACCGAAGCGTAAACCCTGGTCTGGTCAGCCCCACAAGTAACAGCAGTGAGATTGATCTAATGCTCCTCCGCTAATTGCAGAGCGCCACCAGATGCTTCGCATTGTTACGAGTAGGTTTTCGACTTGTCATCGTAGCAGGAGGCTGGCTGTTGCTGCAAGCCAGTGGGCTTTCGATGTCCGGTACTGCCAGATGTGCCATTGCCGTTGTTTGACCTTCCGGCCATGAAATGGTTATAAGCCGTCTGCCATGGTCAAGATATAGTATTGGGAGGATTTCGTGATCGGTGGATGCTTTGGTGCATAAAGGTTGTCCCTTGATACAGCCACAATCCAATTCCATAGCACCATTGCTCCCGAGTAAGGCGGACATGATTGATATTTGCAGTTGGCTCAACATATCGATCTTTCGTATCGCGGCAAGAAGTTCGGTGACGGAGATGGTTCGCGACATGGAGCACTGTCAAACGATTGATGTGCCTTCGCATTCACTTCGAGACTGTGATCAACACCCCATCCTCCACCTGTCGTGTCTCGATCTCAGACATCGTCAAGCTTAGCTCAACAACTTCGGAGGGATCTTGAGTCGCGCGATCGATTAAGCACGTCTTGCCAACCGGCCCGCTCCGCAAGAGATGGCTTCGGCAGGGGCTTGTCTTTCGATGCATCCATCGCACACAGGACCGGCAGGCCCGCACGTTACACGTCGACACCTTTGCTGGCTAATAGGCGCGGACCAAAAACCTGCTTCGCTAATCGCGACACGCAGTCGTGACCGAGATTTCGCGACATCAAGCTTTCCGATGCTTATCATTCGCTGATCTCTTGTTTGAAGTCTGTCATGTGCCTGGAGGGAAAACGTGCTGATGATCAGAGATGCAGGTGAACCGTTAACTTTCCTTCTCATGCGGAGACTTGCAGACTTGACCGATTGACCCTGGTTCATGCTTGACGTCTGGACTTGCAACCCCGGCCCGCTGTATCATCAATTCTCGGTAAGTCTTCTTGTAGGACCATCGATCGGAGCACTCCAGCCTCCAGGATGATGCTCCATGATTTTGCAGTGCATCGAGTTCTGCGTTGGAAATGCGAAGTTCTACGAGTGTCAGCAACATGCGATCCGGACGTTCTCCGAAAACGATAAGCGCATGATCAGGCAATTTTTTGAGTGGCTGGCGGTGCACGTTTGGTTACACCAGAGAACAGCAGTTCGCCCTTGACGGTTCGACTCATACGCAATCTTCACCAGCTTTTGATCAGGTACGGGCGGTGCCACGTCCTGCACGTGCTTCAGTAAATGCGCCGGATGGTTTCAGATCTTTCATTTGCAGGGGTTCGTAAGCGAGCATCCCCATGTCTTGGCAGGATGTTTGGTCGGACAGGAGGTGCCCTGATCCCAAGACAAAGAGATTCGCCCGACCTCAGGCATCCATCTTTGAGGACCGTACATCGGTCGTAACAATCTCGGAAACCGAGCCACTGCTGATCGACCGCCACGCACAGATTGTTGTAAATTGTAAGGATTGATGATCAATATCTGGATATTATTGAGGCCAATTTTGGTGGGCTTGTATCTTGAGAGTAGGCACAGTGGCACTAGGATAAGGTGCTCTGGTCCTCCTTGTATTGTTTCGGGAGTCACATATCTCTCACCGACGATGGGTAGAAGTGCGCGAGTCAATCTGCTCTTGACTGGACACTCGGACGCTATGCGGTTTTCTGTGCGTGGCTTTATATTAAAGCTTCCTTGTTTGGGCAACCAGACTTCATCGAGCCCGCGTGCGGATCGCATGTCGTATAGTAGGTAAACCAGTCGTCGCTATGAGTACCGGAAAGTTTTGCTCTCCAACCTTCGCTACTTCCACATCGGGACTGCCGATGCTCATGATACGTCGACTTCAGAAGGCACGTTGTCTGTCCCTGCGCCTGGCTCCTCACTGCGCTTGTCATCCGTGACGGATTCTTGCCGGTTTTCGACGGTCTCTGAGGGAGCCTCGTCTGACAGCCATATCTCTTTGAAAGTGTTCTTCCCGGGTTCAAGCTTCGTCAGCTTGCCCAGACCAGTCCGTGTTGCTATCCTCATAGCACGCCAGTACTTGTTGTCTTTCTGCCGTTGTAGTACATCACGCTCGTTCTCGGTGGCCATCTCCATGTCGAGCTCGTCGTTTTCCATACCTTTGATCAGCTCATTGACCGAGAGCTCCGTGAATCTCGAAGTGTCTCGTAAACTGTCAAGACCTCTTGCATTGTCTGCCTCATGCAAGAATGTGAGGTCAATCGCACCAGGTGGCGTATGCTTCAGTCTTCTCGGCGCGATTGTCTTACGAGCGCTCGACTTTGCTTCGGCGTGTAGCTCGACGGAAACTGCTTCTTTGAAGATTGGAGGACAATATTCGATCTTCCATCTCACCCAGTTCTGGTCGCGTGCTAGTACAGTTTCGACCATACGGAAGTACGCTTGGTCGCCTTTACTCAGGTAGTCGCGAATGCTCTTGCGCATGGCCACAAGCCATTCTTGCTATTTCATAATCAGTACTTGAGCCTCAAACTTTCGGTCTGTACGGATTACCTTTACGTCACTCAGAGCGTAGGTGTAAATCACCGACCTGTTCGTCCTGGTTAGGCTCTCGAGGTTCAACTTCTTCTTCGCAGCCTCTGTCAAGGACAACATGAAATCGATGATGATCAGAGCTTGTACAAGGATATGCCTTTGGAACGCAAGATCACTAAGCTGGGCGAAAGTCAGTAAAAGTGCTTGGGATGTCTTGCGGCCAAGGTTACCTCTAGTTCGAAAAGCTCTCTACTCGTAAGATATTTGGGATTGTATGTCCCATGATATTGACTCTTTGTCCCCTCACCGAGCTTACGTTTAACACCTCGAGGTTCTTCGTCGGCTATCTTCGTTTGAACGACTGTGGCCGTTTTTTCGAATTTGGCCATGGTGCTTGAGAGTCCAGCCTTGAAGACTTCGAAGTTCTCGTCCTCGAAAAGCCTGGTGGGCATTGAGAAGTCTTGTTGCAGCCTCCAGAAGGACAAGTACAGTTCTGAGTTTTGCTTGTGCTCAGTAGACTGAGAAGAGCTTGCCGCATCTTCATCTGCTTTTGACGACTCGGTCTCTTTTGCTTCCCCGTTTTCGATTTGCATCGGTTCGGCTCCGTCTTCGACGGGCAAGGGTTCCAAGTCTTTCTCATAGGTAGTGACATTGTCGACGTGATATTCTCCACGAAGATTGGCCGAGCTATGATCTCCGAGTGGGGACACCCGAAACAGAAAGAAGAATACTCGCCCGCAGAAAGCAGGATCTTCTGCTCTTGACAAACGCTTGAGCAGTTCGTTGCAAGTTCGAAGTATATACGGATGGACCCTTGCAAAGTCTCTCTGTATGAGTCTTTCTCGCCGTGATTCAAGGTAGTCGAAAATAGCCCGACAACGGTCAGTGGTCTGACTTTCCACCAACTCTTCGATGAACGACCAGACTAAAGTGTATTGAAAGTCCGGTTCTGGTTTGGGCTTTTCAACTTCGCAAAAGATCAGCAAGATATCGAACAGATTCCAGACGTCCACGAAAGCCGGGTCATAGATGTCGGCTGATTGAACATGACCGTAGAAGACTTTTCGCACAGCCGTCTCCAGTACGGTCTGCCGTTGTGGTTTTGGGAGCGTCTCCAAGACGTCGTCGCATACGGTTGAAATGTCCTGGCCAATTTCCGCAGGCGACAGCGCCGGATCAACTGATGCTGAAGTCTTGACCACTTTCGCCTTTGCCACCAAGCCTTGTAACCTGCTGACGGTCTCTGTCACCGCTCGAGGCTCATTAGGTAGAGCGTCGGCAGCCATGACAGATAAAGTGTGAGATGGTGGCTGTTCTGTGCCTGCACGAGCCTAGCGAAAGCCTTTCGTAGCCATGTACAGAGGTCTCTGCAACAACAAAGTGTACACTATCTGTCCGCAAACGAAATGGAGAAACCTGATGATTTTCGATGTGAAGTGACAAGCGGTCGGTCAACAAAGGTTCACTACTGTCTCTCACGTTTGATGCACCGCATGTCTTGCATGTCTGCCTGCGAAGCTAAAAGCGGGAGTCGATAATTAGCGTGGAATTGTTAAGAGCGGCGTTAGTGTTATGACCGAGACGCGTCTGGTCGCGTGGAGCGCCCGTCACCTGATGCAAATATGTCCATGCCCTGTGCTCTCTTTTGCAGACCTTACGAATCAGTCTCACTGCAAGCAATCGCGATGCCTTCCGTCATAGCAACAAATCCAAGTAGTCACGCCCCCGATGAGTTGGACGACCTTTTCAACTACGATGCTGGAATGGACGAGGTCATGAACGGCTCCAGTGCGCCTGATCGGACTACAGAACCCGCCAAAACTTACCAAGATGATACCACAAACCTTGATGAGGAGGTGAAGGTGACAAGGAAGAGAGCCCCGATAGCAAAGCTAGACGAGGAAAGGTCGGTTCGTCCTGCGCTGTACAAAAGGACCCATGGCTGACGCCGCTCAGACTACTCTCAAAGGGTGGAATTCCGAAGCTAAGGACGATATCAAAGCAATTGCGGTTCAAGGGAAAGGGACATGAGGTATCACATATCGATCACACGGGCAAACCAATGCTAAATATCAGTAGTTCTCCGACATGGCTAGATTACTCAACACCTACCAACTATGGCTAGATGATCTCTTTCCCAAAGCCAAATTCGCGGATGGTTTGACCATGGTCGAGAAGGTCGGCCACAAGAAGAAGCTGCAGTTAATGAGGAGAGAATGGATAGATGAGGGAAAACCAAGACCAGCAGAAGAGCCGGATGAGATAGAAGTGGAGCATGAACCCGCAGCAGATCAGGTCAGCGAGCAAGAAGGAGCCGACAATCCAGGAGCGTTGCCCGCAGAGCTTGACTCAGCAGTTCAGACTGATCAACCATCGAGATCTGATGAGGCCAGGCAGGGCCCCGTGGAGCCCGATGAGGATGAACTTGATGCGCTACTTGCAGAGTCTGGGTCTGCGCAGAGAAAGTACACGAGCCTTTTCGGGTCAGGAGATTCAGGTCGAGCTCCTGCGGTACAAGCACCGCATCACACTGATTTTGAGGACGAAGAAGAAGCAATGGCTGGAATGGATTGGTAATGGTTATGCTTATGGTGCATGAAGCCCTTTTGGTTGAGTAATTAGCGAAGGTGTTCTCGGCGTCTTGTCATGTTCAATGTTTGAGGACCAGCTTGAGGTCAAAGATCATTGGTCCATTCTATCTTGCGAGTATTCTTTCACCAATGTCTGCGAGTTTTTGTTTGAGTTGTGAAGTGTCCATGTTGATAAATTGTGTGCATGTATTCAGCCATCGCTCGAAGCCTGACGTCAACGAAGTTCGCAGCCCCCACAATGCGTCACGACCTCATTCAATAATTCCTAAGGTATGCTCTATACCACAGAAACCAGGCGCGCTTCAGGCATACTTCCGTTTCATTGACGCTCGTGTCTATTGGTCATGGAGGGACTAAATTATGCGCTCGAGAAGCTGCAGCTGCAAGGCAAGACGGCCGAAGATAACCAATGGATCAATTCTATGCTAGATCAGCAACGCCCCAGAAAGCGCGTACGAAAATCACCAGATGCTGTCAGGGCAAGTCTTGAAGCTGATTTTCTTACACCTTCGGCGTCTTTCAGTGCGTCTTGGCTCGATCGATTGCAGGAGAGATTCGACTGCCCAGTGGACTATGAAGAACTCTTCGAGCTCGCTCCGACACAAACGCGGACGATTACGCGATTCACTCGAGAAGGGCTCGAGGGTCGCGTGACTGGTTATAAAGAAGTCACTGTGCCAGCCAACAGCGCTACAGCCAAAAACTCGACGTCGATCTTGCGCAAGCCGGCCAACAGAGCAGATTTTACTCGGGGTGCTGCTGGCTTCTTCCCATTCGCTCCTGGTGGACTGGACGCTGTGGAAGCTACTGCTGCGGCTGAGGAGCAGCTTCTCCTCGGATCTCAAGGTGATGGTTATACCAAACCCAACGCTCTGGAACGTGTCATCAACCTTGGACCTCAAGGCGCTTTGCTTCAAGTACCACCAGGTTTTCCTCGTGGCATGAACCTTCAGCAGAAGCCTCCGACGGATGCAGCGACCGCGACTGAAGTGGAAAAAGTGCTTGAAGAAGAACCCGAGCAACTCGCTGATAGCACAGCCGACACGAACGGAGATGCGGAAAAGGGCGGCGATGAAGGTGAAATTGAGGGAGAAGAAGAGGAAGTCGACGCGTTGTTGCCGATCGAGTTTCCTGCTCTGGCCCCACGATCTGCGCTGGCCCTGGGACGCAACAAACACGGCGGCCGAGACTGGGCACACATGGTCGACGTCAATCGCGCAATCCCCAACTTCAGAGACCTTGTGCCTGAGATGGCTCGTGATTGGCCTTTCGAGCTCGATACGTTTCAAAAAGAAGCTGTCTATCATCTGGAGAGTGGGGACTCCGTATTTGTGGCTGCACACACTTCTGCTGGCAAGACCGTTGTCGCAGAGTATGCCATTGCTCTTGCTGCGAAGCACATGACGAAGGCAATCTACACCTCGCCTATCAAGGCGCTCAGTAATCAAAAATTCCGAGACTTTCGCAACGAGTTTGACGATGTTGGTATCTTGACTGGTGATGTCCAAATCAGGCCAGAGGCGAGCTGTCTTATCATGACTACCGAAATTCTTCGAAGTATGTTATACAGAGGTGCGGATTTGATTAGAGACGTAGAGTTCGTCATCTTTGATGAAGTACACTACGTGAACGATCTTGAAAGAGGTGTGGTGTGGGAAGAGGTCATCATCATGCTTCCCGAGCATGTCACCTTGATTCTGCTCTCTGCGACAGTTCCCAACACTTATGAATTCGCCTCTTGGGTCGGACGTACCAAGAAAAAGGACATTTATGTCATCTCTACACCCAAGCGTCCGGTACCACTCGAGCACTACCTTTGGGCGGGCAAAGATATGATCAAGATCGTTAATTCTGACAAGCAATTTGTTGAAGCCGGATGGAAGAAGGCAAACGACATCATCAGCGGAAGAGACAAGATCAAAGCAAACGAGGAAAAGCAAGAAGCGGCTTCGAAGCGTGGTGGCAGCGACCAAAGAGGTGGTCGTGGAGGCAACCAACGAGGCGGACCTCAGCGAGGAGGTGCAAATCAGCGTGGTGGCAATCAAGCACAGCGAGGACGTGGCCAACCTGCACCACGGGGGCAAGGAAATATTGCTCGTACCGGACGTGGAGGAGGAAGAACGACAGCGGCTCAAGATCGGAATATCTGGGTACATCTGGTGCAACACCTGCGAAAGGAGGAACTGCTTCCATGTTGTATCTTCGTGTTCTCCAAGAAGCGCTGTGAAGAGAATGCAGACGCTCTTGCCAATCTCGACTTCTGTACAGCCTCGGAAAAGAGTGCGATTCATATGATCCTGGAAAAGTCACTAGCCCGTTTGAAGCCCGAAGATCGAGACCTGCCTCAAATACGTCGTCTACGAGAATTGCTTGCCAGGGGTATTGCTGTCCATCATGGTGGTCTTTTGCCTATAGTGAAGGAATGCGTTGAAATTTTGTTCGCAAAGACTTTGGTAAAGGTCCTTTTCGCAACTGAGACGTTTGCCATGGGTCTCAATTTGCCTACCAGGACGGTTGTCTTCTCAGGCTTCAGAAAGCACGATGGTCGACAGTTCCGTGACCTGTTGCCTGGCGAATACACCCAGATGGCTGGCCGAGCTGGTCGAAGAGGTCTGGATACTGTCGGGTCCGTCATCATCGTGGCTCCAGGAGCGGATGAAGCACCTCCTGCAGGAAGATTACGACAGATGATGCTTGGTGATCCAACCAAACTTCGATCACAATTCCGTCTGACATACAACATGATTCTGAACTTGCTTCGTGTTGAGGCACTCAAGATTGAAGAAATGATCAAGCGAAGTTTCAGTGAGAACGCAACACAGGCACTGCTTCCCGAGCATGAACAGAAGGTCAAACTGTCCGAAGCAGACCTCGACAAGATCAAGCGCGAGCAGTGTGATATCTGCGACAAGGATCTCGAGCAGTGTCACGATGCGAGCATGGAATTCACGAAATTGACTGGCGACTTGCACCTTGCACTGCTATCTACACCTCCAGGCAAACGTATGTTCCAAGCGAAGCGTCTGATCGTCTACAAGAGGGAGGGTGTTCGTACAGTGGGCATGATCCTGAGAGATGGTGTTGGCAAAGGTGACGCAGCGCACGTTTCTGTGCTTGAATTTGGCGTCAAACGACCCAAGAGACAGAACGCAGATCTGCTGCCATACCTAGACCGCTTCAGACGAAGATTTACACCGTTGCCACAGAATGAGAGCGAGGTCAAGCTTCGGTTGATGTTTGTACCTTTTGCTGACATCGAGTGTCTCACCAGGACTGTAGTGCAGGCAGATTGCAGTGCCATTCAATCCAAGCAAGAAGAGGCTTTGAACGCCATCAAAACTGATCTTCTGGCGACATGTGCGTCTTGGACATCAGCGACCTGGCAAGAAGACGACTTTTCACGAATCAAGGGAATTCAGATCCGCAATCTCATGGACGAGCGGAACAAGCAAGCAGAAATTGTGCAAGGATGCGAGTCCGTAGTGTGTCCTCAGCTTGAGAAGCATTTCGCGATGGAGCATGACCAGTGGCTCATCAAGGAGAACATCAATCAGCTCCGACAGCTAATGTCCGACCAGAACCTGCAACTTCTACCTGATTATCAACAGAGAATCAGCGTCCTCAAGGATCTCGGATTCATTGACGATCAGACTCGTGTGGAGCTCAAGGGCAAAGTCGCATGCGAGATCCACTCTGCGGACGAGTTGGTACTAACAGAGCTGATCTTGGAGAACGTTCTCGCCGAATATGAACCTGAAGAGATTGTGGCTTTGCTGTCTTCGTTTGTATTCCAGGAGAAGACAGATTCAACACCAAACATGACGCCTGCACTTGAAAAGGGACAAGCAACCATCGTCCGGATCTCCGAAAAGGTCAACGAGCGCCAGACTTTTCACCAGGTCATCCTGTCTGCTGATGACTCGAACGATTTTGTCAGTCGTCCACGATTTGGTCTGGTCGAAGTCGTCTACGAGTGGGCGCGTGGTATGTCTTTCAACAGGATTACTGATTTGACCGATGTACTGGAAGGTACGATCGTAAGGACCATAACAAGATTGGATGAGACTTGCAGAGAAGTCAAGAATGCTGCGAGAATCATCGGTGACCCGACTTTGTTCACCAAGATGGAGGCTTGTCAGGAGATGATTAAAAGAGACATCTGTGCGACTGCAAGTCTTTACATGGTAAGTATCTTTTTGACTTTCGGGTTGTGCCTTTGTACTAATCGCTTCACAGTGAGAAATGCAGCAGGCCGTTGAGACTCATGAGGTGTCCTGAGTTACTGAGGTCTCCGTTGACGAGTCTTTGATACATGGAAATATCGTAGCACCCTCCATGGGAAATCGGGACGCTTCGTCCAAGATGCACATTGTACCATATACTACCATATAATACCCACTTTCACAACGTTACACCACTGCGGCTAGGCCGAATGCCTTGCATATCATATGCGAGTACCACGTTGCCTTTTATGTAGGCTCGTCTGAACAAACTGGTCAGCTTCTACTTGAGCGACAACACGTAATACGAGCACGAGGAGTGGTATTCAGCGCGCAGTAGTAGACCACTGATGAGATAGTGGGAAGATAGCCAGTGCTCGTGATGTTGTTAGATACCATATCTACTGCTCCCGCCGGCATCCATGTCTCAGTCACTGACCCCTCCTGCAGGTTCCGGAGTCTGGACCGCGTCGCGCAAAGGCGGTGATGGTACTTGGTTGTTCGGACGGTGCCACAGATAATAACACTGTATAATCCTTTACTACATGAGCTTGTACCACATGACAGATGCTTTTTCAAAGGTCGTAGCAAGGGAACAATTGTACCTCATAATTGTGATGTTAATCTGTAATCAGCGGCGTGCTTGAAGCCATCAACAACACACCGGTTCTGCGTTGCGTTGCGTTGCGTTGCACTGAGCAAAGAAATTCTGCCTTTATTTATCCTCTCGACCACGGTTTTATCTGCGCACTATTGCGGCACGCACTCTACACAATCCGCCGACTTCTATCGTTCGCTCGCAGACTCCCACCAACCTAGATCGACCGTATACCCGGACTGCTGCCGTCACGAAACCAAGAGTCTGCGGACTCAGCATCCCCAAACATGGATTCCACAGCTTTGAGGAACCGCATTCAGGCTACCCTCGACGCCACTGCAGATGTTCGTCGACAGGCCGAACTGGACTTGAAGAACGTACGGATACCTTGACATCACACGTGCCGAGTCCCAAGATATTAATGGCTTGTATAGGCGGAGGAAAACCCTGGCTTCTCAGATGGCTTACTCGACATCTTGGAAAACGACCAGGACAATGGCATCAAAATCTCAAGTGCGTTCTCGACAAGCTGCTGGATGATTCAAAGAATCGTCGCTGACATACCCAGGTGCTGTCTACCTCAAGAATAGAGTCACGAAACGATGGGCTCCCTCGGAAGATTCAGAGAACAAGCTCAGGGCTATGGCCGACCAGGAAAAGAACGCAGTCAAGAATCGCATCCTCCCTATCCTCAGAGTCGCGACGCCTCAAATCCGTGTTCAACTCACAGCCACACTACAAAAGGTCCTCCATAACGACTTTCCCCAGAACTGGCCGGGCTTTCTCGATGCCACTATCCGCCTTCTTAGCACACAAGATGTGCAGTCAGTCTTTGCTGGTTTGCAATGCCTGTTGGCCATCTGCAGAACGTACAGGTTCAAGATTGGGGATACAAGGAATGATTTCGAGCAGATTGTGGAGCAGACATTCCCTCACTTGTTGAACATTGGAAACAGCCTGGTGGAGGAGACGAGCTTGGAAGCTGGGGAGATGTTGAGGACGGTGTTGAAGGCCTACAAGCACGCCATCTACGTGAGTTGATCCGGAATGATGGAGAGAAAGAGCAAGAGCTGATATGGTCACAGTTCGAATTACCAAAGCATCTGAGGACACACGACTCCATGTCTGGCTGGTGCACTCTGTTCTTGAGGGTTGTTGGAAAGACCCCGCCAGAGACGTCCATGCCCGACGATTTGGAAGACAGAGAGATGAATCACTGGTGGAAGTGCAAGAAGTGGTCATACGTCAACCTGAACAGGTTGTTCGTTAGGTACGTTCGTCGAGATTGGGGCCATCATGCACACAATACTGACAACTCATACAGGTACGGCAACCCGGCAAGCTTGACCAAAGGCAACAACGAAGACGACTATGGAGACTTTGCCAAGACCTTCATCAGCGACTTTGCGCCTGTCATTCTCCGCGGCTACTTTGAACAGATCGAGAAGTGGGTTGGAAAGTCATTGTGGCTCAGCAAGCCATGTCTCTCTCACACCCTTGCCTTTATGGACGAATGCGTGAAGCCAAAGTCCATGTGGGAACACCTTAAGCCACACATGAAGATCCTCATCGAGCACCTGATCTTCCCGGTCCTTTGCCAATCCGACGAGGATCTCGAACTTTTCGAAACAGATCCTTCAGAATACCTCCACCGCAAGCTCAACTTCTACGAAGAGGTTACCGCACCCGATGTTTCAGCAACCAACTTCCTGGTGTCTCTCACCAAGGCCAGGAGGAAGCAGACTTTCGAGGTCTTGCAGTTCGTCAACGAGGTCGTCAACAGATACGAATCTGCGCCAGAGGAGCAGAAGAACCCACGGGAAAAGGAAGGAGCTCTGCGCATGATCGGAACCCTTTCTGGTGTCATTCTTGGCAAGAAGAGCCCAATTGCCGACCAAGTCGAATACTTCTTTGTTCGACATGTCTTTCCAGAGTTCCGCAGCAAGCATGGTTTCCTCAGAGCGCGTGCCTGTGATACCCTCGAGAAATTCGAGGCACTCGACTTTAAGGACCCCAACAACCTGGTCATCATTTACAGAAACATTCTCGAGTCTATGGCCGATGAAGAGCTTCCAGTCCGAGTCGAGGCCGCTCTTGCTCTGCAACCACTTATCCGCCACGACGTCATCCGCACCTCGATGCAACAGAACATCCCACAGATCATGCAACAACTTCTCAAGTTGGCCAACGAAGTCGATGTCGATGCTCTCGCGAACGTGATGGAGGACTTTGTCGAAGTCTTCGCCGCTGAGCTGACTCCTTTTGCTGTTGCACTCAGTGAGCAACTTCGCGACACCTATCTGAGAATCGTTCGCGAGATCATCGAGCGCACTGGTACTAAGGATGCCGATGAGGAATACGGAGATTTCTTGGACGACAAGAGCATAACCGCTCTTGGTGTCTTGCAGACCATCGGTACTCTCATCCTGACTTTGGAGAGTACTCCCGACGTCCTGGCCCACCTCGAGACTATCCTCATGCCTGTCATCACCATCACGCTCGAGCAGAAGCTTTACGACTTGTACAATGAAATCTTCGAAATCATTGACAGCTGCACCTTCGCTGCAAAGACCATTTCACCAACCATGTGGGGTGCTTTCGAGCTTATCCACAGGACGTTCAAGTCTGGTGCGGAGCTCTACCTTGAAGACATGCTTCCTGCTCTGGAGAACTTTGTCAACTATGGAGCTGCACAACTGATCCAGAACCCACCGTACCTCGCTGCAGTCGTCGACATGGTTCGTGTCATCTTCAAGGACGAAAAGGTCGGAGGTGTCGATCGCATTTGTGGTTGCAAGCTCGCCGAGGTTCTTATGCTTAGTCTGCGTGAGAACATCAACGACTACCTTCCGGAGTTCATCGGGATGGCTATGAACGTTTTGACCAATGAGGATTTCAAGGTCAAATCTTACAAGATTCATCTCATGGAGATGGTCATCAACGCCATCTACTGCAATCCAGCACTTGCATTGCATGTGCTCGAGTCCAACGGATGGACCAACAAATTCTTCAGTCTCTGGTTCTCCAGCATTGACAATTTCACTCGTGTTCACGACAAGAAGCTCTCCATCTGCGCCATTACTGGACTTTTGACTCTTCCAGCCAACCAGATCCCACAGAGCATTCTCCCTGGCTGGCCGAGGTTACTGCAAGGAATCGTTCGTCTCTTCCAGACTCTGCCTGCTGCCATCAAACAACGCGAGGAAGCCACCAAGGAGGATGACCTTGGATTCGGAAGCTACGACGACGATGAAGAGGAGGAGGAGTGGGAAGCTGATGTTGACTGGACTGCCGAGGACCCTGATGAGGGCGAAGACGTCAAGGACGAGAGCGCCACATACCTCGAGTTCCTCAGCCAGCAAGCGACCAAGTTTAGCGCCGTAGGCGGTGACGATGACGATGGTGACGACCTTGAAGAGGAAAGCTTGTTGGAGACTCCTCTGGATAAAGTCGAGCCTTACAGCCTGTTCAAACATGCTCTGCTGCGTAAGTTGAATCCTCAGTACCACTGCATCTTTCGATGCGTGGTATGAGTAACCCATCAAGCTACTCACCTTGGCGAATTGAGCCTGTATACTAACAGTCGCAGTGTGTCAACAACAACAACCAGATCTCTACGTTGATATCACCAAGCACCTGAATAACGAAGAGCAACAGATTATCCAGGCCGCCGTCGCACAAGCCGACCAACTGGAGCAAGCCGCCGCCGCCGCTGGCGAAGCAGCCCCTCAAGCTAACGGCAATCGATGAAGACAAACCACGCATACCTGAGCGCCCACAAACCCCCGGTCCTCGGACCGTGCCATAATCTCGAGCACACCTCACGCTGAAACACAAAACAGTCACAGCGACATGGGCACACTCGAGAAGGTGACAGAATGCGATAGCCAGACACGCCCGAACACAGCCGGCGTGTCGGTCATTGCTTGAGTAAGTAACATTGGCAACCAGCAGGATTGTAGAAGAGAGAAGGAGCTGGCAGGAGACACAGTACCACATGGACAACACAATATGCGTGGAGATACAGATTTCGAAAGGTCCTGACATCTGATCTCGCAAGACCTTGGGCAAATAGCTTGCAGCGAGCTGCGTGATTTAACATTGGCATGTGGGTATAGATAGACAAAAATTCCAGAATTCTCCCAAGCTTTATTCCCTTCACCGCAACTGAGTCCTGATATGCTACGCAATTACCCCGCGTGGTTGCATATCGGTGGTATTCGCCGTAGACATCAGAGTAGGCGTATAAGTCCACCGCATCACACAGCAAGGTGACAGCGAGACTCGTGAACACCCACCGCTCAGGGCCAAATCACGGCTTCCTACACCAAGACCAAACAAAGATCTATTCTTCAGCCCATCTTGAGCGAGAACCCGGCGCCCTTCTCCTGCCCCTCGCTTCCCGCAAAAACAGCACTGAAGTCGACCTCGCCATCCCCAGCGTCTCTGGCCGGCGCATCGGGCGTCCTCTTCCTGTGCCTCTCCTGCCCCGCTTTACTAGGGAAGGTGGGGAACATGGCCGTATTCTTGGGCCGTGGATCTTCGGTGAAATACGCGTGCGCCAGGACGGCGGTGGCCGAGGGTCGCGAGGAGGGGTTTAGTGAGAGGAGGGAGGACAGGAGATCGACGCCCGCGTTGGTCAGGTAGGGGAACTGGCGGCGGATCTTGGGCGTTGTTTGCGCTGGTATTAGGGTTGATGGCGGAGGGAGGTGCAGGGTCCGCGCGTGCGGTAGGCGCCGGAAGGTCGGCCATGTTTTCTCTGTCGGCAGGCCTGTTAGGTCGAATGTCTGGTGATGATGTGTTAGCTGGGTGCTTCTTGATTGACAGTGTATGAGAGTATTTAGGACGACCCGCCTTTGCCAATTGATCGACCTCGTTCTTGCCCTGCAGCAGCGGCTCCTTGGATAACAGCTCGCCGAACACGGCGCCCAGACTCCACAGATCGACCTCGAAGCCGTACTCGGTCTCGCCCAGCAGCAATTCCGGCGCGCGATACCACAGCGTGACGACCAGACTCGTGAGGTTGCGCGGCGGCGGATCCGACGTGAACCGCGCCATGCCGAAATCCGCAAGCTTGATCTCCCCGCGGTTATTCATGAGGATATTACTCGTCTTCAGATCGCGGTGCAGGATCCAGTGGTCGTGCAAGTACTCGAGCGCGGACGTCAGCTGCAGCATCAGCGTCTTGACCTCGGACGGCAGCCAGGGCTCGGGCATGTCCTCCATGAGTCCGCGCAGGTCGTGCTCCAGGAACTCCATGACCAGGTAGATGGCGTCGGGGTCGGCGGCCGAGCCGTGCACGACTTCGTGCAGCGAGACAATGTGCCGGTGGTGCGAGGCTTGCAGGGTCTGTATCTCGCGCAGCGCGGTCACGGGTACGCCGGACGTGTCGTGCGCGTCTCGCTTCATCTTCTTGATCGCGACGATCGCGCCGCTAGACACGTTTTTGGCGCGTGATACGAAGCCATAGGTGCCTTCTTCGATGTGGTTGAGGCGGTCGTAGAGCTCGACGGAGCGCGAGGGCGCCCATCCTGATGTCTCGAAGCGTAGAAGTGGTCGTTTTTGTGGCTCGTCTTTTGTGGATAGCCTGCGCCGCTTCGACGGTCGCTCTGCTTCTGCTTCTTGCTGACGTTCTTCAAAGGCCTTTTTTGCGGCGGCTTCTTCTTCAGCCAGACGTGCCTTTTCTGCTTTGGCGCGTTTCTTCTCTTCCCTCTCTAGCTTGCGTTGTGCTTCTATCGCCGCATCCTCCTCTTCATTAGCCCATTTTGACGGCATTGTGGTATGTTGACTTGTTTCGGTGCAGACTTGAGGGTCGTGGTGAAAGTTGGAGACTCGAGTTGGAGAAATTTGGGGTGATGTCAATGAAGCTTGTAACTTTTTGTTTGACCACGGAATCCTCCAACTACAACTTCATGCCACTCAGAGACCTAGTCGGTCACTCAAGATGAGAAGCCGGCTTCTACATACGGCGAGATGTATTGAAAGAAACCTCATCACCTCGAAACCTGCGCTTGCACGATGCTCCGGCGCAAGATGGTCGTCATCGATATCGTCTACAGGACGGAAATGGTCAACGCCTTTGGCAAAGACACTGGGGGAAGCAATCACTGTAAGGCTTAGAAGTCTGCTGTCTTCGTATCGTCGCTGACCCCGACTACAGACCACAGGACCTATTCCGGTAGCGTCATTCATGCGGCAATGCCTGGTCTCGGACATGGGAGGATACTACACAGCAGAAACCGCAGGGCGAGACCAGTTCGGACAGAAAGGAGACTTTGTCACATCGCCAGAGATATCACAGATATTCGGAGAGTTGGTGGGATTGTGGGTTGTCGCAGAATGGATGGCGCAGGGCGGAAAGAGAGAGGGCGTCTACCTCATGGAAGTTGGACCTGGAAGAGGCACATTGATGGACGACATTCTACGAACGGTACGGAACTTTAAGGACTTTTCGCCCGCGATCGAAGCGGTGTATCTTGTCGAGGCGAGTCCTGGACTCAGACAAACCCAGCACAAGCTCTTATGCGGAGACAACCCTTTAACAGAGACTGAGTTCGGGCACGAGAGTCACAGCAAATACGCCAAAGACCTGAAGATCGTCTGGTGCGAGGATGTGCGACTACTACCCAAGGAAGGCAATAAGACACCATTCATCGTCGCTCATGAATTCTTCGACGCTCTGCCAATCCACATCTTCCAGTCCGTCCCACCAGCAGCAGCAGCAGCGGAGCAGATACAAACACCGACCGGACCAATAGACGCGAAGAAGCTACCGCGCTCATCCCGGGAAAACCAATGGCGAGAGCTCGTAGTATCGCCCACACCACCCTTTGCAACCCACGCCGACCTCGGCACACCTTCGAACATGCAATCAGGGCCCGTACCAGACTTCCAACTCACGCTCTCAAAAGCAGCAACACCACACTCAATGTATCTGCCAGAGCAATCAGAGCGGTACAAAGCCCTCAAATCCACCTCTCACGCGCTGATCGAAGTAAGTCCCGAATCGCACGCCTACGCCGCCGACTTCTCCGTCCGCATCGGCGGCGGCCAGCTACCCACAGGACGACCCGCGCAGCACCGACCCAACACACACGCCGTCTCCTCGCCCAGCGCGCAACAGGACGTCGTCGAGAAAACCACGCCCTCCGGCGCCGCGCTGATCATGGACTACGGCCCCGCGCACACGATCCCGACAAACTCACTCCGCGGCATCAAGCGACACACGCACGTGTCGCCGCTCAGCGAAGCGGGCACAGTGGACCTGAGTGCGGACGTGGATTTCCTGGCGCTGGCGGAGAGCGCGCTGGACGCCAGTCTCGGCGTCGAGGTGCATGGGCCCGTGGACCAGGCGCGGTTCCTGACGGCGATGGGGATCCAGGAGCGCGCGGCGCAGCTGGTCAAGCGGGCGCTTGATAAAGAGCGCGGATTAGGCAACAAGGGCGATGATGCGGAGCGCAAAAAGGAGGATTTGACCGAGACGGTGAGGAGGATTGAGACGGGCTGGAAGAGGTTGGTGGATCGAGGGCCGCAGGGCATGGGGAAGTTGTATCAGTTCATGGCGATCGTGCCGCATAAGCCGGTGAAGCAGGGGGAGGCGATGAGGAGGCCGGTCGGCTTTGGTGGTGATATCAATGTGGTGTGATTGTTGTCATGGTATTAATGGTATTCATGGTTCTGTCGTGAGGCTTCGTTACGTGCTGCTCCCGTCTAGTGTCTGTATCCTTGGGTGTCTCTGTTTCCGTAATCGATTACGCGTAGCGCTCGCGAGCAGCGGCATGTGTGATTCGGCGTCGTTGTACACCAGCCGTCCTTCTATGCCGAGCTGATATCGTGCTCTTGGACGTGAGTGTGCCTCCTCTCAAGCAGCCTTCTCAGTCCACCCGTTCTGCGACAGTTCCCTGGCCGCACTCAAGTCTTCGTCTTTACCCAGACTCTCATTACTCTTAGCAAGTATCGCTTGCATGTCTCCCGACTGCCATCTCTCCCGGAAGTCGTTAATGTCCGTATTCGCCGCGACGGCCGCTTTGCGCAGTTGGCCGAATGTGTCTGATCTGGCGTCTTGGTGTGCGAGCAGTGGATTGACCATCGATGGAATTGCTGTGCGTAACGCATTAAGCTGTCGACGGTCAGTGTCTCGTTTTTCGGATCAGTCGTTCTGTTGACGTACTTGATTGTTTAGTTGCTCAAGTTGCGCGAGCGAGGATATGTAGCGCGCTTCGTCCCAGACAGCGACGGGCTTGTCGGTCGAGGTCGTCATCTTGGCTCGTGTCTGCTCGAGAATCGTCTCATGGGTCTGTCCACGAAGGGGAGTGAGGGCTAGGGCCTGATCTGGCTGTGTTGTACTGTAACTAATTGGGGATCGACAGAGGAAGACGGAGAGTCTGGGGTACAGAACAGGCTAATGCCGGCAAATCATCGGGTTTCATTGATCTGGAGAGTATTAGAACCCTAACGCTAACCCTGTCTGCTGGACTCCTGAGATTACAACACCACTCAAGATGAATCCATCAAAATCCTCGCTGAGGAAGAGTTCATACCTTAAGAGAGACGGCGATGGCCAGACACTTTGCCAGACACTTTGCCAGACACTTTACCAGACACTTCGCCAGACACTTCGCCAGACACTTCGCCAGACACTCTTCTAGACACTTTGCTAGACACTTTACTAGACACTCTACTAGACACTCTACTAGACACTCTATCAGACACTCTACTAGACACTTCGCTAGACACTCTACTAGACATTTCGCTAGACGCTCTGCCAGACGTGCGTTGCGGGCAGTATCCTTCAAAGCCCAAAATGAGCAATTTTGTTGATGGCCAACAATGTGAAGGATCTGGTGATACTGGTAGCATGGTATCATGTGTCTACTTATAGTTATTCAGGCCCCAAGCCCCAGCCGCGATCTTAGTTGTCAGTGGCGAAAGAGTGGTATGAAGCGTATGCAACATCCGTGATGGCCTTGCGTGGTGGACCGCACGCACGAGGGACCATTGATTTACTGTGTTCCGCTTTGTTCTTGGTATTGACGTAAGCGTGAGTAGCAGTTGGGCCTGACATGGGAGTTACAATAATACGTAGACATCTAAAATCGTGTGGACAGTGTTGTACATTTTCTTATATGACAATCGAGATGACATATGTGGCCATGCCGCAAGGTGGAATCGGTGGAGCTCGAATATCCAATCGACTGAGCCTGAAGCGATGCCGCTCTCGCTCTACCCACATCTAACCGGCAGGGTTCTGACAAGTGAAAGGCGTAAGCGCCGTTGTAGAAAAAGTCTCATGCATCCCAATGACCGACGCATAGATACCGAGACCCGCAGTACCCAACGCAGCAAGGAAGTACATCACATCAAACGTGTTAAGGAGGAACTTCTTACGGTAACCGCGCATCCACCTCTTCAACCCACTGTCGACGCGGTTAGTGACCTGTCCGGTAGTAGGGTCAAAGTGCTCTTCGGGCAGAATGGCGTCTTTCTGGCAATTGTAGCCGACGATGAGGATCGGTGGGAATGTGTAGCTGAACTGCAAGATGCAGGCTGCACCGACGAAAGCTGTCAAGTTGGCGATCTGTGGGATGGCGCCAGCGACGACAAAAGCCAGACCCCAGTAGATGGGGACGATTGCTACCCAAGTCCACTTTCCGACGCGGTGGTCTAATGGTGGGAAGCGGAAGACGTCGCGGAGAACGGAGGCGTAGAAGACCTTGATACCGATGTTGCCGTAAAGAAGTGCGGCGATCAAACCAGAGATGAAGGAGATGGCGTTACCGAGAGTCTGCCAAGCGTAGGCCGAGTTTGGAATTCCTGCAAGTATCAATTATGGTCAGGAGTGCAGCGGGGGTGTGGACATACCTTGGTAAGCAGGGTTATAGGTGTACTGTCCTTGGTAGCTGTAAACGACCAGTCCCATAGTCACGTAAACAGAGAAGATGAAGACTTCGGCGCAGATGAAGGCCTTCCAGAAATCCCATGGTCGTCTCATCTCGGCCATGAGTTCGTTGAACAGAGTTGCACCTCCGTACGCGAAGACACCGTTCATCAAACCGTTGATGCGATCCGTGAGGCCGGAACCCTCTGGCCAGTACCCACTAGTGCGAACTGGCTGATTAGGAGTAACGTTATAACTCGTCTCGGCGGCCTGGTAGTTTGGGCCAAATTTGGCAGCCACAACCATACTGAGAGCTTGTCAGCGCAAACAGCATACAATGACTAGGTGATCCGACTCACGTCATAAAAATGACGATAACGTTAAGCCAGACAGCCAGATTGGCAAGCCATCCCAAACGCTGTAAGGTGCGAATCTGACCGAGAAGGAAACCAGCAATCATGAAAATAACCTCAGCAACGATGACTGATGCTGGAATTAGTATTCGTCGAACAGCAATTTATGGCGCTCAGACTTACAGCAGAGGAATCCAGTGCCATTGACACCAGCGGCCATCTGAGCAAGACCTTGGCCGTTACTCTCGATCAGCAGAACGACGTTGAGGAAGAACTGGAAACTCTGCAGAATATTGACACCGAGTCTCGCACTGCTACCAAAAACGCGGAACGCAAGATCGCCGTAGTTGCGCATTGGGTAGCGGGTCGAATCAAGGCCGTTGAACATTCTCCAGAGCTGCATTCCGGAGTAATAAGCCATCAGACCGAATGCGATGTAGAGGGCCATGCCAGGGCCGTAGCCCATGTTGCTGATGGCCCAGGGAACGTTGTAGGGGCCAAGGATATCGGTGGTGATCAGGTAGAATACAGCACCCCATGTCGCAGTACGGGAGGCCCTGTTGGCCCTCTCCCACTCGTCCTCGGTGACACCGTATCTGTCCCCAGTATCATATGCCGATGCCATTACCGATGCTGTGCTCATTATGCCGGGGGATACCTCCTTCTCTTTCTCATTTAGAGGAACGGCAGGTGTGTGTTCGGCGCGCGCATGGTCAACATTGTTCTCGGCCTTTGATTTCTTGCCAATCAAGAGATTGAACATGCCGGTGTAACCAGCATTGGATGTCGGAACGTTCTTCTCTACCTGACGAGAGCGTTCGGCCCAGAAAGTATAGCTCTCGAATGGAATGGACTTGTCGCCGTAGATGTTGTGGCTGCGATCGCCAGGAGGGGCACCACTGCCACTGCCAATGACGGTAGAATTGTTGCGCCGGGTTGTGCCAATATCGTCGGCCTCATGACCTAGTCGTGGGTCGGCGACACCTCCGAGGGCTGCGCCGGAAACATATCCAGATGCCATGACTGTATACCAACCAATGGAGGGGAGCAGAAGGTGTGGGTAAGGGAAGAGGGAGCTAGAGAGAAAGGGAGATGGATAGATACCTGGGCCCGGGGCATGCGCATCAATTATGCGTTTCGGATACTCGTATTGTAGACTGCCAACGGGTGAACCTACAGGTCAATTTCTCGATGACACATGGTGTCTGTGGGTTGTGTCGATCTGGGTGAAGAGGGATGGCCCGGGATGCAACGTCGAGGCCCGAGAGATAAGCTTCATCAAGCAAACGCCCCTTCCGATTGGTGTTGGCACAACCGGGCTTGGCGCTAGAAACCGCAGGAGCGATCTAGCGAAGTAGCAAATGCGGGGATGGGTGACTCGGTGAGGAAACTCCATCGCACCTGCCCGTAAGAGTATCGCTCCCGTCAGATAGTACTTGATCCTCGCGTATTAGCTTCAGTCGACCACGGAACGGGTAGATAAGCAGAGTTGGCTGCTGCAGGGCGAATTCCTTCGCTCCAGCGTGGTCGTCATGTCTCTTCTATCACGCGACATGGCATGCTTCCTGAATGTCGTTGTTGGCATGAGAAAAAGATACTCCTTATCAAAAATCGCGCAACCACTGCATTACAGCCGGACTCTCTACCGGCAGTAATTGGGCGATAAGCTGAGTTCGATCGATTCGTCGCTGTCGGGACAAGCTGTTCCAGCGAATACCGCGAACTCGTGTTCGTGTCTTGCGTGCGTAAGGGCTCGGCACTTTATGCAGGCACGACTTCGGCAAGCAAACACACCGGATGATTGACGTGAATCATGCGAATTAGGCGAGATGTGATACCATGGTCGTGCGACTGGGCGGGTCTGTCGTCGTTGATTGTAGTGTCGACTATGACAATGATGAGTACACGTCGAAATGTATTGTCTGTTCTTGGAAGAACATTGATTCCAGCCGGTGCCGGTTGAGTTGTTGCGACAAGCCGCGATGCTGTCGTGTGTGGTTGCGATGGCTGCAATACTGATAAGACCTATGATGTGTGATCGACCAATGAGATAGTCGTCATTCTCCGATGCCTGCGCCTCTGGATTGTGTTCATGCGTCAATTGAACATAGCATCCAGTCGTGTGGTGTCTCTCTCGAGATGGGCTGTATGTATATTTGCCAATGGGGAGGTGCGTTTGTATGAGCCTTCGAGGACGTATGCTCAGAGTTGATGCGTTCTTGTCATCTAGTCGAAATGAACATGACGGCTGGTTCAACAAAGGAGCGATGTCCAAGAACGTGAATGGAGTTGAGATTCGAAAGCCGAGAACTGTAGAAGGCAGAGTACCTACTGTACAGAGGCAGAAACAAAATCTGCACTGATTTGGTTGATGTGCTTGTGAAGAAGACTGATGTTGGTAGGTCTGGTCTTGATGGCATGAAGCTCAGCCAGTGGAGGACTCCGATGCTGCAGCCATACCTCGTCAAGCGCACCTTCTCATAACATGGCTACAGTTTCCGCGTCTGATCGAGGATGATGTCTAAGAGAACGACTTGAACCGGGCCTGACGTATGTCATATAGTACTGCATTGCCTTATCAGTGCCTTGAGTGCCCAGCAAATTGGCGCCTATATCGGACATGTCACGCAGGCGGCATCTCGAAGGCTCCGCATTCGGCACTACCTGCCCTCTATCTTCTTTTCCGCGTCTCGAATTGCTGCACTCTGTTAATTATTATCGACCACTTCTTCGTTAAACTACATGACCTGCTTCTGGATTATTGACGTCCTCAAACGGGCACATGAAAACCTTCCAAGATGTCATTGAGCCGCGCGGAATCGCGCACGGCAGCAGTCACAGTTCGTTGGAGACCTCGAACGTTGCCTTCTCCACTCGACATGGTGCCCCTTGAACTCAGGCATCAAATACTGGTGGCACCGAGGAGTCGAAGGTACTGTACAAATGTACGACAAAATACCAAAACAACCGAAAGGCCCGATTCCGTCAACGTGCCATTAATCCGCGTTGTCCCTCGCAGGCCTTCCATTTCAGAAGACCGTCGCACCCCTTCTTTCTCGGACTTCTCGTCCGCGCCGTCATGAAAAGCCAAAGCGAGCGGTATGTCGTTTCGAGATGCTCGGAACAACAAACACAAACGATATCTTGCGAAGATCCGGATCAAGACAACCCTACGACACGCAGAACCAGGGCAGAGAAGCTTGAAAGGAGCAGCACTTGGACACCGTTACTTTCCGGAGATGTCTCTTTGGTATCGAGTCCGAGGCTTCTCTTTGGTCCATCGCCCGCTGATTGGGTAATTTGCGCACCGTCTGTTCCATGTGATCAACGGGCGTTTTGGTCGCGAAGTTTTGACTTCAAGCCAATTGCGAATTGGCGTCGTATCGCTGAACGAGAACAGCAGGATGCCAACGCGTCCGCGCAACCATGATGTTCTTAGCGAGCACAAAAGCCTGCACAAATTGTCTTGTCCTGCGTGGGCGGCGTACTCAAGCATTGCAGACGGTACCGAACATGAAGGATTCGGAAGTGAGAAAAGGTTTCTCGAACTTCTTTTGTCGGATTATGCTCGTGTCGTACCTGGACGATCTGCGCATCTCATTGCAGCAAGGCTGGTCCTGCTCCACGTGCCTGCTGTGCTTGTGTGAAATGTCTCTGATCGTTTCGACAGATGTGCACATCTTTCGGATGGTGCAGGCCCCGCCCCGCAGGACTTTTAGGAGTTGTGGGGTGGCGATGATCGGGGCCTGTCAGTGTCAGTGCTCGGTGCCCACGGGGACTGTCATCGCCACTTTCCGCCGGGGTAACGACCGGGGTAACTTATCGACTTGGATCCACCATTTATGACTTATTCCAAACTGTCTCGAATGTGTCGCCGCTCACTGCCGGCTTGTTGATGTCCTTGAAGTCTGTATGCTCAGGCTTACGTGCACAAGCTCTGAGTTCTTCGCCAGTGCCAGACTCGCTTTGACGATGCATGAGCTCCAGCGATTGCATGTGAGGCCGTTTGCGGTGTTCATACCAATAACATGGCTTCGGCACTGTACGTAAGCATCCTCGAAATATTGCCCAGGCCTCGGTAGGCTTTCCATAATGTGGGCAAATGTGCCAACGGCGCCGAGTCTACTGTCCACCCCTAGACCCGCGCTAAGACTCCATCAGCTTCACTGCGACCATTGTTTTGACACTGTCCATTGTCCGACGCCGTTGACGAGCCGGTGCCTGATGATTTCCGCTGGGGTCCCCAGAGGTTCATAAAGAACGTGCTCCTCCCCCATGGGGTGTGTTTGATTGTTTCGTCCCTCTCTTCCCTATTATCCTTCTCCTATAACGTCTCTCGCTCTCAGGCCTCACGAATCATAATCCCTTGACCCACTCCAAGACATGTCAGCAGCAATGGACCACAAGATCGAGCACGAGATGGTCGAGGACAATGGAAGTGGAAATGGTGCAGCCCTCGGACGCCAGGTCACTGTCAGCATGAGCCCAGAGCAGTACGAGCGTCTCTTCTTCCAGCCTACTGGACCTGCCAAGGGTGGCTTGTCAAAGACATTCGGTAAGTCCTGATGAAGTCGTGCACCATCCCGACAAAGTGTCCCGACTGACATGCCACAGCCAACCCAACCCTCCTCGGCCTCCTCGGCTTCTTGATCCCATACACCTCGACCATCCTCTGCCTGTGTGGCTTTCAAGGAGCCTCTCCAATCGCCTCTGTAGGTGGCCTTAACGGCGACTACTACTTCCTCGGCGCCATCGCCATGAACATCGCCGGAATCGCCGAGTTCGTTCTCGGCAACACCTTCCCCTTCGCCGTCTTCGTCATCTACGGCTGCCACTGGGGCAGTCTCGCCTACAACCAGGACCCGCTGCACGCGGCATCGGCCTCCTTCACCACCTCGGGCGGCGCCCTCGGAGCACCCTACAACGCCTCCCAAAGCTTCCACAACATCACCATGTAAGTTCAGCTCCTCCGTAGTAGTTTCCCCGAGAACAGCTCCTGACATACATTCCCAGGGCCCTTGTCAGCTTCACCATCTTCATCGCCACATTCCGCGTCAACGCATTCTTCACCCTCACTTTCTTCGGCCTGGTCGGTCTGTTCTCCTCCATCGCCGCCGCCGACGCCTACGTGCCACACATCAAGACCGCCGCCGACTTGGCCCACGTCGAGCACCTGCTGAACATCGCCGGTGGCTTCGGTTTCATCGGCCTCGTGTGCGGCTGGTACCTCGCCATCATCACCTCGTGCGCCGCCGTCGGCATCCCCTGCCCGCTTCCCATCTTCGATCTCAGCCACATTGTCTTCCCTGGCAAGACCAAGAAGGGCCATCTTGCCAACGAGGCATAGAGTCATTCAAAGACTCGTTTGTGTCGATCGGGAAGATCGTGGTCGCAACGGGAATTCCAGAAGGCGTCTCGAATCGATGCTCTGTGTATGTTCACCGGATCTGATGTATCGATACGTCCTTGCTCTTCCTTGCACATAGTTTGCAAAATGTAACATGAAAAATTATTCACCTTCATCCTCTTTTCGCAAGTGCGCTTCTCAGATGTGTAGAGTAGCCGAGCGTCTGTATATCTCCCAAGTATAGATCGCTACTGAAGACCATTCCGTGAGCTGATAAGTCAGGTAGAGTATGCACTTTGGCTTGAAATCTCAGCATAGATGTACCAGACCAGAACAGTTCACACAACGAAATGATTCTTCGCGAAATGTATTGGCATAGAAATCCACACATATAAGTCGCGGAAGTGTTCGGAGTACCTCTGTGTGTTGCCGCGATCAATGGACAGCTGAATATGATATCAAAATAGAGTTGCTGCTGAAGTGAGCACGGGAAGCGAGGCCGAAGAACTTACCAGCGGTATTCACGAGGAATGATTGGACACAGAAGTGCTACCTGCACGAATCAGCTCTGTTATGGAAGTGAGGATGTAGCTAGTACGTGTGCATATTATCAACACAATTGGTAACATATATGCATCATGACAGCAAGGTGCAGATCCTAGGTCCACTTATCAAATCATAACTCACATCAAATTCGTCCTTTGGTCGTTACAGGTATATGCATTTGAAATATCTACTGAGAGATGTACGCTTTTAACAATTGTCAGAAATCAGCAGCAAGGCGTAGGCTGAAAATCAGCTCCTTTACGTCTTGACATCTGGCTCGGTACGGCCAATGAACTCTTGAAGCTTGAGCAAGTCGGTTGCGAGCTTGACGTTGTCCTTGAGGTAGTCCTGGGCGTCCATGTCGTACGTCTTTGGATCCGAGTCGTGCTTCTCGACATACAATCTGATGGTGGCGCCAGAGCTGCCGGTGCCGCTGAGACGGACGACGATTCTGCTACCGTCGTCAAACTTGACGTAGATACCCTGGTTCTTGCTGACGCTGCCGTCGAGGTCGGTGTAAGAAAAGTCGTCGGCCTCGAGGACCTTGCGACCGGAAACGGTTGAGCCGACGAATTCGTCCTTCTTGGTAGTGATGAGTTCCTTCATGTGTGCGACCATCTTGTTGGCGCCCTCGCTCTCGCAGCCCTCGTAGTCGTAGCGGGTGAAGAAGGTGCGGCCGTAGGTCTTCCAGAAGTCTTGCTGGACGCTCTTGATGCTTGGGGTGGTACCGGTCTGTTGACCAACACCAGCCAAGATGTTGAGCCAGGCAACAATGGCCCAGAGACCGTCCTTCTCACGGACGTGGTTGGATCCAGTACCGAAGGACTCCTCACCGCAAATGTTCATCTTGTCGGAATCGAAGAGACCGCAGAAGAACTTCCAGCCGGTAGGCACCTCGTATGACTGAAGACCTCTCTTCTTGGCGACCAAGTCGACAGCACCGGATGTAGGCATTGAGCGAGCGAGACCGTAGACACCTTGCTTCTTGAAGTATGGGATGAGGTCGGCGTGGTGCGCAATGATGGCCAAAGAGTCACCGGGAGAGACAAAAGCGTTGTGGCCGTAAATCATGTTCCTGTCACCATCACCGTCACTGGCAGCACCAAAGTGGATACCGTTCTTGTCGACAGCCTCGACCAAGCTGTGAGCATAGACGAGGTTAGGGTCTGGGTGGTGGCCGCCGAAGTCTGGCTTTGGAACGCAGTTCTGTGTTGATCCCTTCATTCCAAGCTCTTTCTCGAAAATGTCAACTCCGTAGTTGCCAGTGACACCGGACAGACCGTCGAAAAGGATCTTGAAGTCTGGGTGCTGCTTGAGGAAGGACTTGATGAGGTCAAAGTCGAAGATATCCTTGAGCATCTTCAGGTAGTCCTCGGTGGAGTGAACGATTTCAACCTCGAGAGGACCATATGTCTTGGTGCCAATGGTCTTGAGGTCAATCTCTGGAACGTCTGCGATCTTGTAGGATGTGATGCTCTTGGAGAACTCGTACATCTTGTTGGTAACACCTTCTGGGGCTGGCGCACCGTTGGCGAGATTGTACTTGATACCAAAGTCCTCGTTTGGTCCTGTATGGTGTTAGAGTCATTGAGTCCCTACACTACTGTTCACCGTGGTTCCACTTACCACCAGGGTTGTGGCTTGCGGTGAGCAAGATACCACCGGTTGCCTTTCTGACACGGATGAGGTGACTGGCGGCTGGGGTGCTCATAATGCCATCCTGACCGATGAGAAGCTTCTTAACACCGTATGCAGCACCAATCTTTGCGATCAATTGAGTAACCTCTGGGTTGTAGTAGCGGCCATCACCACCAACGACAAGGAAAGCTCCGTCAGGGCCCTCTGGAATGGACTGAATGATAGAGGCAACAAAGTTCTCAGAGTAGTTCTCCTGCTGGAAGACCTTGACCTTCTTGCGCAGACCGGAGCTGACAGAGTGTCAGTACGAGCGTTTGTTTGTAGTGGGAAGCTTCGATTGGTATGGTATTGGGGTAGAGGTGTACTACTTACGTGCCTGGCTTCTGGTCGGTGTATGGCTTGGTGTTGACAGTCTTGACACTCATGATTGCGGATTTGAATGATGAGAGGGGTGAGAACAGAGAGAATGAGTTTGAGGGTCAAAGGTAGGTAAAGTCCCTGGATGTCTCGACCTGGATTTTGGTGGGGTTAATAGAGGCCGTACCTTACGCCCGCCAGACCAGCAACGTCAATGAATTGATCCGCCCAACGTCCAGTGGGCCAAGTCCAGCTCGAGCTCCTTCCAATAATTCTACAGTAAACAGCCGGGTGAACCCACCAAAAAGCGGGCGGTGAGATGCGGGGCAAATAATTCGATGCTGCTGCGCTGCATGCGCTGGCTCGCGGTTGACAAAATAAATGGCACTCAGTAATATGGCACCTAGTAACCCATCAACCAGTTATTATTCAATATGTAGCTATTATACTTATCTTGTTCTTAATGATAGTAAATCCCCTACATACAAAACATTATATCTAAATATACATGTAGTGCCTCGAATTCCAGCGTCAAACGGCTGATGTGTTACTGAGTGCCATATTGTGGAGTGCCACTTATTTGTGTAACCGCGTGGCTGGAATTAAATGTCATTGTGCATGCATCACTTATGACGCAGCAATCTAGACCCAGGGCCAACATACATGTACCAACGACGGCCATAGCATTGCGACAACGTGGTTCACGGTCGATGATATACAGCTAGCTCAAGCAATCCGACATGTCTTGTATAGAGCTGCTGGCGCAAACGGTTTTGTACCGGTGATAGCTCGAACCAGCAGCGCCAATGTTTCACGTTCTTCGACTTAGGTCATACCAGAATGTACTGCATTGAGTCGCGAACATCGCGTGCTGTATTGTTGGTGCATCCTACGACCATACTGGATCCAGCGTATTCGCGAAACACGCATGCCCTCAACGACTGAAACAACCATTGAAATCGACTGCCTCAAGCCTGAATATCGAAACTCGTACCACATCCACAGCTGCTCTTTGCTCCTGGTATGCCTGTCACCTTGAATTGACTTCCGATCAGCTCCATGGTATAATCGATTTTGCTGCCCTTCAAGAGTTCCAAGCTCGGTTCGTCCATAACAACCCTCGCACCCTTTCCATCTTCGGACTCAAAGACAGTATCCTCATCTCTTGAGATGTCGTCAACCGAAGTGAGGGACATAAGATACTGAAACCCGTGGCAGCCTCCGGATTCCACCGTGACCCGCAAACATAGCGAGGGATTCGAATCCTTTTCTGCGATCGCGTGAAGGCGCTGCATAAGTTTAGCCTGAGAAATACATAGAGGCCGAGACAACACTCACATTCGACGCCCGTGGCATAATTTCGATGATCATATCGTTGCCGTCGTCATCCTTTCGTGGATTGATCACCGCCTTTGCTGACCTTTGGTTCGAGCTCGAGAATGACCTAGTGCTGATTCTCGTACGGTCTAGTGCCTGTGATCGCATGGAGGAAGATGCGTGTGCGACGATGTTTGGTGCTGAGGCTGTATTTACCAGTCGAGAAGGCGTCTGGAGGCGCAGAGTCGAAGTGATGCTTCGTGTCGCGCCACAGTTGTGTATCAGTCGCCGTGAGAGTGGGCGGAATGTGCGCGCGAGGCATACTGCAGTTTGATATTCCATGTTGACCGAGGGCAGAAGAGACGGGAATCGGAGTCGTGATAGGTAGCGACACTAAGGAAGGACTGTAAGAATGAAAGAGTGCAATGGTTTATCTGATGCATGAGGTAAGCAGATCCTCCCCCACACGGAACATCGGAACGTGTTTCTCGGACCCACTGCTGGCGCTTACCGCATTCAGCACTACTAGGTTCGTGTTGCTGCCTCTATAAACTATACCATATGTACCCTATACTGCACCGTTCCTCTACCTCCCTGTGATGTCCGTTATCTTGCGCGGACCTCAAATTCGATACACCACTCTTATCTGGAAGACGAAGTGTCTGGATCTGTATGCACCATGGAGCTCGGCAATGGCCACACGAATGGTTCCCCTCGTCTACCACGCATCCTGATCATTGGCGCAGGATCTCGAGGGAATGCTTACGCTCGAGCGGTCAAGGAGTCAGGACTTGGTACTGTCGCCGCTGTGGCGGATCCTGTTCGCTATAAACGTCGACTACTCGGTTCTAAATACATCTGGTCACATGAAACACAGCCCTCGTCCGGCCAGGAGTTTGAAGGATATCAGCAATTCGTGGAAAGGGAAACACAACGACGAGCTAACAACTTCATGCCTACTATTGACGGTGTCTTCATCTGTGTGTTGGACGAGCAGCATGCAGACGTCGTCACAGCCTTGGCGTCACTAAAACTGCACATCATGTGTGAGAAGCCACTTGCCACCACGCTCTCGGACTGTCTCCGTATCTACTCTTCCTTGCTTCCTCCAGGTCACACTGCTGGTCCATCGACCATCTTCGGTATCGGTCACGTCTTACGATACAGCCCTCACAACATGCTTTTGCGGCAACTCGTGCTGGAAGACGAGGTCATTGGCGATGTTCTATCTGTCGAGCATACTGAACCGGTAGGTTGGTGGCACTTTAGCCATTCCTATGTAAGAGGCAATTGGCGACGAGAATCGGCCACAGCACCATCTCTATTGACGAAATCGTGTCATGATCTCGACTGGCTATTGTGGATGCTCTGCTCACCAGCAAAGAAGTCTGGAGGAGCGCCTCATCTTCCATCCCACTTGACCTCCACAGGCTCTCTCAAAGTCTTTCGACGGCCACGAAAGCCTGTTGCGGCTGGTGATGCTACAAACTGCCTGTCGTGTCCGATCAAAGATAGTTGCATGTACAGCGCCCCAAAGATCTATTACGACAAACAGCTCGCGAAGGGAAACACCGACTGGCCCGTCGCTATTGTGAATCCGGAGATCGAGTCGGCGCTTGAATTTGAAGGAGCTGCCCGGGCCAGAGAAATGCTGTTCAATACCCTGAAGCAAGATTACGACGAGAACACCCCGAAGTCCGAGATCCACGCACGACCGTGGTTTGGTCGTTGTGTATGGGAGTCCGATAATGATGTCTGCGATGACCAGTTCGTCACGATTACTTGGGATGATGAAGTCAATTCGGTCGTATCGGGATCAAAGGCGACTCACAACGCAAAGACTGCGACATTTCACATGGTCGCCAATACTGAAAAGCAATGTGAACGCAGAGGTCGCATATACGGCACCAAAGGAGAAATAGAATATGATGGCACGACGATCAAGATTTTCGATTTCGCTACCGAGTCCTGGAAGACCTACAATCCTCCGCGAAAAGGCGGTGGACATGGTGGTGGAGATGACGGACTTGCTCAACAGTTTCTCAGAGCCATCACAGCCGTGCAGAGTCAGGATATGACCGCTGAACAGGCCCAGATCGAGTATCTTGGCTGCACTCTTCAGGAAGTAATACGCAGTCATGCACTTGTCTTTGCTGCCGAGGAAGCTCGCCGCGATAGGAAAGTTGTAGACTGGAACTCGTGGTGGGCTACTCAGGTGGAAGAAGTTCTCAAGCAGAGCGGGCCGCCGCAAAAGTGAGCGCTGTGCGTCTCACGTCTACAAGTATCAGGCGTCGAAAGGCTTCTCACTCCACAGCAGCTTAAGCGCTCGGTGCCCGACACAACAGGCCTGGCACTGCGTGTGCGTGATGCTGCTTGGCCCACCTAAATCGCATGGCACTCACACACATCTGATGTGGCATAACTTGTTGAGCCTCAGGAAGTGGTAGCGGCTACCTTTTGGAAGAACGTCTTCCGGTAATACCTTGCCTCCTCGATACTCTCCAAAATATCAGCTCTGGCTTCATGCTTGCCGAGTTTGCGTGGACTTCTTTTCAGTGCCTCATCCGGAGCCCAGCGTCTCATGGCTTCCTTGATGGCACTGACGTCCATAATGCGATGATGTAGATAATCGCAAAGAGGTTTCCACGGCTGTCTGACCAAGAAGACCTTGTCGGCATGCACAGTGTTGCCTGCGAGAAGAGCCTTTCTCCGCTCCGGCACGTATTTCTTGACGTACGCAAGCAGCTCCTCGGCGACTTGCTCGGCTGGTTTACTCTTCTCGTGGTTCAGACAATCGGCAGTCAGTCCACTGTCACCGTGGTGTTTTTGGCACCATTCGCCCATGGCATCCATTTGCTGCTGGCTGTGCTGAACCGTGGCTTCATAGCCTTCTTCGTCAAGTAGATTCAAATCGTAGTCTGTGACGAAACATGCCACGGACATGATGGTGTCGTCGTCGGATTTCAAACCAGTCATTTCGCAGTCGATCCATACCAATGGCTCTCGTGATCGGGATTCGGGCATGGTGGCTGATTTGGTAGTACAAAGTGCGCGCTTGGCTGCAGGTACGACTTGTGTGGCAGAAGACCTGTTTTCGAATGTATAGATAGCAGCAATGGGCCAATCACACGTGTGATGTATCCTTCGAGGCGATATAGCGTGCAGAGATGAAGAACGTGGCGTGTTGTCCACGTTGTTGGTCGCCCCGAGCAGCGAAGCCGCCGGCTTTCAGTTCTCCACACCAGAGCCACACAACGTCACAGACCGTTAAAAATACTACTGCGGTGACAGCTCAATGATCAGCATCAAGGAACACTCCGAAGGATTGAGTTCAACAGCGCACAAGCGTCTTGTCGCGAGAACAAGTTAGCGGCTATTGCGTTCCTTGATCGGCGGACAGGTAGGTAAATAGTGGGTGGGCTGTTTACTTATGGCCTATCTATTTCACCCTTCCAGTAGGTTGTCTTTATCCCACTTCCCTTTTTCCCTTTACCATCTCTTTATAGCATATCTACAGCACCATGGGTAGCAAGGAACCAACTCCCGAGAATTACACACTCCTTCAGGGTTTCGAGTGGAACTGCCCCGAAGATGGCAAGCACTACCAGAGACTTACAACTGCTCTGCCGCAGCTGAAGAACATTGGTATCAGCAACATCTGGCTCCCACCAGGATGCAAAGCCTCCTCGACACAGGTAACCAGCTTTGTTCTGCTCGAGGGTGTGTATATTCGGCAACTGACAACTACTACAGGGTAACGGCTACGATGTCTACGACTTGTACGATCTTGGCGAATTCGACCAGAAGGGATCTGTTCGCACGAAATGGGGAACCAAGGATGACCTTCTCGAGCTCTCCAAGAAGTCAAAAGATCAGGGAATTGGGTTATACTGGGACGCTGTTCTGAACCACAAGGCTGCCGCAGATAAGAAGGAGAAGGTCACCGTCGTCGAGGTCGACGATAACGATCGTACCAAAAACGTCTCCGATGCCTACGAGATCTCGGCTTGGTTGGGTTTTGACTTTCCGGGCAGAGGAGACAAGTACTCGAAGCTCAAGTACCACTGGTGAGCTTTCTCGAGATACGGAATACAGCTACGATTGCGGGCATACTGACGGAACCTCCAGGTACCACTTCTCTGGAACCGATTACGATGCAAAGAACGACCGCACCGCGATCTTCAAGATCCAGGGCGAGAACAAAGACTGGTCCAGCACCGTCGACGACGAGCAAGGCAATGCCGATTTCATGATGTTCGCCGACTTGTCGTACGACCACCCAGAGGTAGAAAAAGACGTCAAAGACTGGGGTCTCTGGATAATCAACGAGATCGGCATCAAGGGGTTCCGCCTCGACGCCGTGCAGCACTTTTCGCAACGCTTCACGAAAGAATGGATCACGCTTCTCCTCTCAAAATACAAGGACACCTTCTTCGTCGGCGAGCACTGGACAGGCGACCGTGAGACCCTGATCAGCTGGCTCGACCAAATGGACCACAAGTTCTCACTCTACGACGCGCCGCTGCTCAACACCTTCAGCCAAATGTCCAAGACCGAGGCCGCCGATCTGCGCAAAGTCTTCGACGGCTCGCTGGTGCAAGCCAAGCCGGTGAACAGCGTGACGGTGGTACAGAACCACGACACGCAAAAGGGCCAGACGGTCGAGACGCCCGTCGAGGGTTTCTTCAAGCCGCTGGCCTACGCGCTGATCCTGCTGCGCCGCGAGGGCTATCCCTGCATCTTTTACGGCGACCTGTACGGCACCCGGGGCGAGCACGCCGAGCCGCCTTCGTGCGGCGACAAACTCGCCGATATCGCGGCCGCGCGCAAGTTGTACGCTTACGGCGAGCAGGACGACTACTGGGACCAGAAGAACTGCGTTGGCTTCGTGCGCAGGGGTACCCATGACCGTCCTGCGGGATTGGCGTGTGTCATGTCTAATACTGGGCCGAGCCAGATCAAGATGCATGTCGGACCGGAGCACAAGGGCGAGGTGTGGACTGATGTGCTCGGTTGGGAGGACGGCGAGGTCAAGATTGATGACGAGGGTAATGGCATGTTCAAGTGTCCTGGTGTCAGTGTTGCGATCTGGGTCAACAAGGATGCGAAGGGTAGGGATAAGTTCCCTGTCAATTTTGACAGCGACATTTACAAGGATATGAAGAAGGAGTAGGATGATAGACGTTTCGACTAGATACATTTAGATGATTTGATTGGACAGATTGTCTTTTCTTCACATGTATTGCTGCCACTGTGCCTGTGGTCCGAAATTTCTGATACGAGCTACATCTAATAAATCTGATGCATAACGTCTTGATGGCTCTTATGTTCAGTTCACGAACATTTCCATGACCGTGGAAGGAAGGAACAGAGTGAAAGTTATATGCAAATTACGAGTGGTAGCACTCCTCAATCGTGAATTATCTCTAACACAATATGTCAACTTTTAGTCCAGGCTCTCCCAAAAGACGCCGATCAACAAAGAGAAAACATCGTAGCTCCAACAAAAACTACCCGATGCAATGCTAGGTACCTTGGATGATTCCGTAATCCAATGCTTAAAAAGATGTCTTGAGCGTCACAACAGCCGTGTAGAACATGGCAGCGACACCGATGATGATGAAGACGAGGTCACCGATCTTCGCGGCCCGGGTCTCAGCTACTCCGTAGTAGTGCAGAATAGGTGGGTAGATGTAAACCAGCGGTACACACGCCACTGATCCGACAAGAGCGACGAACGCGTCCAGGTTGCTGGCTCCAGCGATCGAGATGCCCAGACAGACAGCGACGATCAAGCTCCTGAAGGCGTTCTTCTTCCACTTGGTCATGGCGTCCTTCTTGCCCGACGAGCGACCGAAGATCTTGCCTTCGAGGATACGAAGGGCGGGGAATAGCTGCACTGGAGTACCGAAGAGGACGGCCATGGAGTAGAGAAACTGCACGGCGTTGACGAGTTTGTTGTCCTGGGGGAAGTTGGAGATGATCTGGATCTGGGTGTCCTCGCCAAAGGTGGCGTAGCACAAAACACCGACGGAGGTGAAGATGACGGTGATGATCAGCATGATGACGCCGAGCAGTTTCTCAAAGTGCTGTGGCTTCTGCATTGAAGACTGGATTGGGAGGATCAGACCGATACCTTCAAAGGTGAAAATGGCGGATCCGATGGTCAGTGTGAATTCGTTCGGGTTGAAGAGTCTGACTGATGGGTCGATGCCGGTTGTGGAGAGAGCGTTGATGTCGTAGTAGTAGATGTAGCCGACTCCGATAAGGATGAAGGCGTCGGCTAAGAGAGCTACTGGGCCAAGCTTTGAGATGTTGCGGATAAAGGCCAGGGGGATCAGGACAGCGGCCTGCAGTGCGATGAGCGCTCTTGTCTCGAGCGGTACTGGACCGCTGACGACTGCTTCGAGGAAAGCGAGCAAGTTCTCGGCGACAAAGACAATACCGGCGCAAACGAAACCAATCTGAGAAATGGTAATGGATGCGAGGACGATGGTTCTCATCCTTTCACCAACAGACGCCTTTGCAAGATCTCCGTAACCTCCACCGTACTTGGCACGGCATTGGAGGAGCAGGTGAAAGGCAAGCATGGAAACGGCGGATACCAGGAGAAGCGTGATGGAGGAGAACAAAATACCTCCGTTCCTGAATGCCTTTGGCAAGAACATGATTCCGGTACCAACAAAAGCTTTCAAAAGAGTGAAGAAGGTCTTGGTCAAGCTGGCGTCGCCCTGTTTGGCTTGTGCTCTGGTAGTTCTGCGTCGTCCAAGCAATGGCCTTGTTTCTGATGGTTGAGTGTCTCGGGTCTCGTTTTGAGTCTCTTCGAGGTCGCCGTCGTCGTCATCGTCTGACTCTTCCAGGTCTTCACCGGCAAAGGCTCCGTAGAGAGAAAGAAACTCGACAAAGTTCCTTGTCACTGGAATGTTGGCACTGCTGTAGCGTGACCTCTGCTGCATGTGATGCCTTCGGAAAGCGCCAGGAGCCTGCAGATCGGTGTTCTCAAAGCCAGAGGCGCTTGGTTGGTCGTCGTCTCTCCAGTCTGGAACATGTGATGATGGAGCGGAGAAAGTGGCTGCTCTTTGGTGCAGTTGCTTCCTCGGTGCGGCGTTGATTTTGAACAAATCTCTGTGTATGTCGCCACCCTGCAGTTTGAGAGACGACTCTACTTCCTCGTCGTCGTTCGCCGCCTTTCTCGAGGAGGCAGAAGATCTCACATTACCGCCCATCTCTCCATCGAAGTCGGCAGTGAAGCCAGCTGGGAGATGCTTCCCAACGACTTTGGCATTCTGCTTGTCGGACTGGTGAGATGTTGGCGTGTCCGACATCTTGAAGGTGGTCTTCAGAGGTTCGAATAACGAGTTTGTAGGTCCCCGGTCCTGCGAAGCACTCGAAACTGATACTCGACAGGGATGAAGGTGAGTTAGCTATGTATGGAGACTTGGCATCGTGATAGACCGTACCGGTTTGTCGACGTTTTCGGGGAAGACCACGAGAAATTTAAATTATGACGTTTCAGCTCCCATAAATGCTTGGCACGACCCTGGAACGTGGAACCTTGAATGATGCCATGCTTCGATTTGCACTGGACTCGGGCTTTCAGAGGTTTATACATGGTCGGGAAGATTAGAAGGAATGCAGACTCGGCTCTAGATAATGGAGAATGATCAATTGTAGTAGATTGTCAGTCAGCAGATCATGAGATTCTCTGCAGCATGACTATCGAGACTCCGGAGCATTCTGATCAGGTGGCCGAGTCATGAGCTGTATCGACTTACCAATCAAGAATAAACGAGCTCGAGTAATGCCCTTCTCTACCCCGCCGGAGCACGACATTCGGTCTCGAAGCGAGCAACTTTCTGTTCGCTGTTCGACGCATGCTTTGTCGCGCGTAAGGTGCTGATGTGCATGAGAGTATCGCGCAAATGACTGGTGGAAGCAGGAACAAGCGCGAGTCGCGACTTCCTTCGAAAGCTTCCGGGCCTTCCCTCCCAGGCAAACGCGTTTGACGGTCCTTCGACCGACGGGTACGAGCGGCTTAATCGCTCGGTACTCTACTAAACCGAAAGCGAGCCCCGATATTGCACCAATCAACGAGACGAAACAGCATGGGGTTCTCCAAATCCCAGGGTTCGCACCTTCCCATGTGCGCACTTCCTCCGCAAATCCCGCAGTTTCGAGGCATGTGCGCTAGGTTGCCCACCGCACCTGCACTTTCAACCTCGACTGTCCAACTCTGGTCGGACTCGAGTCTAGGTGCCTGACCTGACTGACCCCTCTATCACACCACTATGTGAGGCCCCGATTTCTTATAGATCCTAGCACTACCTACCACACGAGCATCTGCTTCTCGGTCAACCCCTTGGCTTGACTCGAACCTTGTCGCAGCACCCCGCGATATACGACAGCCGTCTATACAAGTTTTGGACCACATACCCTATGCCGCCGACATAACGCTCGTTTCACAAGCACGTCTCTCAGCAGCGATAGACCTAATACCATCAGCAGACTACTCTGCCACCCCATTACCTGCCGCTGCGCCATGCGCATTCACTGCCATCGCTCGACGTTCCCTTCGGTGTGGCTACCCCGCCTCTAGGCGCGAGCACACTACCAGCGTATACTACTTTTCATGACCTCGAGTGTTCCTCGAGTCACAGTCTCGTCTTCAATCATGGACGGCTTCGATCCGAGCACGATGACCTACCTCGACCCTCCTTTCCAGATACAACATCCTACACCGCAAGACGCCGATGCATATGCTCAGCATCTCATGTCCATGGACCCTTACGGTCACTCCAACTACGAGGTTAACACATTCGTTGGGTATGAGCCACACCAAACGACTACCCAGGGTATCAATCGCTAACCCCTACCAGTAGCGAAGATATGAGCCTACATCCAATGCAGCACCAATATGGTCAGATATCGCCCCTACCAAAACAGTTCACTGCCAACCTATACGACGAAGCCTTCTCGGATGTTCTTAGCGCCTTCGACACCCAAGTGACCAATGAACTACCACATGGAGACAGTCCATCTATAGAACGAGACCACAAATTGCTGAGCTTTTCCCAACCCTCCTTCAACCATGTCCTTGTCGACCACCTCGGTCAACAAGTTACACTATCTGTCTCGGCACAATTACATGGCATGTTCTTCCTAGCCGAGCCACAGACCTCGACCGAAGAGCCCACTGCGCCGCCTCCGCCTGAACTCACCTGCTATCGCCGTAATCTTTTCCAGATTACTGGCAATCTCATGCTTCCTAAATCTTTACGCTATGTCTATACAAATCAAGGACAACAGGTCCCCATCCTGAGTCAAGAGTTGGTCATATCGGCTACAGAGTCGACAGAGAAAAACGCTGTCAAATTGATAACAGTGCCTTGGAAGACTCCGATAGGTGTGGGTCAATCTGCAGCAGAGGACAAGGTCGAGCGAGAACCTGTGCCTGTGGCTCTGGGCGTTGTCAATACCCAAGACGCCGATCAGGACTATGCAACTATACCCTTTCAGTGGAAGCGCTTGCAGTTCCGTATCGCTACAGCGAACAACGGCAGACGAAAGGAGCTCCAACAGCATTTTGTCATTCATCTCAAAGTCGTTGCTGCTCTTGCTACTGGCCAGAAGCTGGAGCTATGCGAGTCTCATTCTGGTGCAGTCATTGTGCGAGGTAGGAGTCCTCGTAACTTCCAAGCGAGAAAGGATATGCCTCTAAATGGAGCTAGCAGCCACGTTCGCAAGGCATCGAATGTGGCGCATCTATCAAGGAACTCTACTGGCGACTCGGGCCAACCTCCCAATCAGGTGCATAGCCAGCTGCCAAAACCCATGCCCACTTCGGATCCTGTCATGGCAGAAACCAATTTACCAGCTATGTCAGTAACTTCCTTCTTCGATCACAACGACCTTGGCATGCCCTCGGATATGTTCAACAATATGCTCTCAAACCCGATGCCCAAAGGTCCTATGACCGCTGTACCATACGACACGATGCGATTCCAGATCGATCCAGATTATCCTGCCTCCTCACCAGACGTCGTCCGCAATCCACAACGCTCAAAACCAGGGCCGATAAGTCTGTCTTTAGTCGAAGAAGATTCGACACCAAAACCCACTCCAGAAGTAAAACGTGAGGATTCAACACCTTCGAAGAGGATGTTTCCGCCTCCGCCTCGACCGCCATCATTCAATCTCAATACAATCGCGAGTCCAGACGAGAGTGCAGATTCTCTGTACGAGTACTTTCCGCTCGGTCTGGATGACTGGATGCCGCCTGTCGACGCCGTATACCGACCACACGTGGTACACCACATCAACGTCGCCTCCGATCCGCGAGACCCCAAGGCGCCGACGCTGCGGGGCCGCAGTAAACGGTATTTTAGCGAAGGAGGATGACGGAGCCGCAGCGACTCGGCCGTAGCATCTTTGCGCGAGGCATAGCCAGCCCGGACCACGTTTACAATATCTTGTCATTTATGATACCACTCTGTTCATACCCTATCCGGAATTGACTATATAATCCAAGAAGCAGCACAATGTTCATAGAAAGGATCACACGTACCCGTTCTCCTCTCTCATAAATTGAGGAATAGAAACATATAGATTCCTATATCTTACTAGTAAAGTCCAGCTTCTCCTCCCAAGGGAGCGCAATACTACTCCTACTCATCCTGCCCAACGTACTCGCCCTCTTGCCGTTACTACCATAAACATAGCCATCATCCCTTTTCTCCCACTCGTCCAGCGTGCCCATACTTCGAGCAGACTCCCGTCGTCGCGAAAACCGCTTACTGCCCAACTCGGCGATGTCGTCGAACTCGGCCTCGGCCGCCAGCGCCGATTTGTACGAGTAGAACGACCGCCGCGAGTGCCGCTTGTCGCTCTCGTGGTCGCCGTCTTGCCACACCTCGGACGGAACGCCGGACATGGGCCGTGTCGGCAGCGCCGGCGCGCTGTCGCTGTGGATTGTGATTGTCGTGAGGCGGCGGATGGATTTCGCGTCCGCGCCGTCGAAGGCCTGGGTGTCTTTGTGCGAGATTTCCGTCACGATTGGTGTTTGTGGTGTTGGGAGGGTTGGTGGTGGCGCGGAGGAGGTTGACTGCAGGAGGCGTCGTAATGTGACGCAGGAGGACGCGGCGATGTAGACGCCGCCCGCGCGGTTGAGGTAGCTTAGGGCTTGGAGCAAATTGGTGGTCGAGGTGACGGTGTGGATGAAGACGAGGATCGCGCTCCAGGAGGCCGCGCATCCTAGGCCCAGGCAGCCTAACACTAGGATCCAGATCTTGCGCTCGGTGCGCGAGAGGGGGTTCGTGGGGCTCGTGAGGCTGCAGATTGCTGCGCCAGAAAGGCAGAGGTCGGTTATGGTGTTGGTCAGAAGCCAGGTTATCGAGATGGCGACGTAGGCGTAGGAGAATGGCGTGCTGAAGAGTGGCTCTGAGAGGTGGTCTGAGGGCGCTGCGATGATGGCGATGTTGAACCCGAGGTAGATGAGTCCGACGAGGAGGATAAGGGCCATGACGACGCAGGTGCCAACCATCTTGGGCCTATCGTCGCGGAATTCTGCTCGGTGGAATAGACCGATGGAAAGTTTGGCCAGGACGACGGCAAGCACATATGAGATGCTCGTGATTGCCTGGATATGTTAGTACATTCATGCTGGTCATGATGAATAACGTACTTCTGAAGCGCCGAAGACTTTTCGTGTCGAATAGCACGCAAAAACGGTCGCCACGCAGCACACAGTATATACAACCTGAGCGCTAGCATCAGCATCTTTGTCGTTGTAGAACTTGTGATCTGACTTACCATAGCTGACAGTATAGTCCAGTCGTCAACCCTGAACCGCGACTTGTCAAGCTTGATGCGTCCAAAGATTCGAATGCTAGTGCAAGCAGCTGCGAGGATCCAGAAGCTGAGCGACAAGGCTACCAGCGCCATTCGCTCGCTCCCCATGTCGGACATCTTTGTATCGGGCATGTTCGCAGGAAGAAAGACTTGTTGTATGATATAGTCGAAATATGAGCAGCCCTTGATGTCGGACTTCCCGAATGTGAAGACCAGGACGACAGCACGTATTTCAGCAGAACAAAGGAAAGTTCGAAGAAGGAACAGCTGACAGCTGACGAGCGTCTAGACGGACCTACCTGGTCTCCATATCTCGCCAACCCTGTCTGGCCGAGCGCCCGGCTGCGAGTAAGCTCTACTTCAGACCGTTCGATAAACGGTGTTTATCATGGATGGAGAACCAGGTGCTAGAAATTCAGTATCGCAAAGGTAGACGAATGCGGAGGGATTTCTGTGGATGAGATGTAAACGAAGTGACGTGATTGGAGGACAGGACTTCCGCGCGGAATATGTTGTAGAACAACCGTTGAAAGGTGTCAGTGTTCGCTGGCGAATCTGCGTTGAACCATCGCAGAAATGAGACATTCTTCGCTTATGCCGATGCACATGCGAGAAAAGATCATATTGGGTACTTCTAATAGCACGTGTAAGACCATAGTGCTGATCTGATAAGAACAGAGGTCGCTAGCAATGGTCACGATATCGAGAGTTGGAGAGATGGAGGAGAGATGATGAGATGAAGTTGGAATACGATTTCAAGCGCTGGAGGGCGGCTAACCGGACTTCAAATCCGAGAGTCCCGCTAACACGTGACGGCCTTTCATGTTTGCACTACAGCTACGAAAGTTTGACCACTCGCGCACGAAGACATAAAAATCGAGATGGGTGACGATGGGTTGAGTATATCTAGTATACGAATTAAACGACAACCGAAGAACTTCAATCATGTTCTATTGCTCGTAGGAAAACGTGCCAAGTGCCGTGACGCAGTGCACCCGTTATAACGGCAACCAGATGGGAGATGCTTGGGTATATTGAATTGTCTCACACGGCATCTTCAGCCTACATAGTCGCGTAAAGCGCCTCGTTTGGGCAAACGACTCAACTCTACCTGAACACAGTCCCTTCTCGGTATACAGAACTCCCGTGCTTGTCTTGCTCGTTCCACTGAAGCCGGCTGTCAGGAGATTGCCAGTCTCATACCCCAATCGTATTTGGTCTGACAGGACTGTCATTGCATGCCTCCACTCAGATCAATACAGACTCGCATCTTTACGGGTTCCACTTATGTCATGGTAAGTTCCGCTTTGTCGTTGGGCCGCATCTCACGTTGTGTCCGGTCGTGTCGGGTCAATTCCGCATCCTCTGTGGAGATGCATGCCACGTTGTGCTCGAAGGCCGCCTGTTGAGCTCTCTTCGTCTCCACTCGTATTCTCGTTCATACCCGAGATGTGTGGATAAGGTTCGTGCCTCGACACACGCATTTCTGGCACAGCCGTTTGCTTGGGCTCAATCGTCTATGCATGAGGCTGCTACAGCTGCGCCGAATATTGAACTTTCTGGCGCCATTTCTAGTACCACGGAGCCTGGCCCTGCTCCAGAAATGGTGGCCAGCTGGTCGAGATAATCCTGACAGCGGACTCGAAAGGTCGGATACTTCTCGAGTATGGATCCATTACAGGCAATAGTGACGTGTACGGTGTTTGTAGGGTCTTGGCCTTCTGATTTTGCCCTCAGTGACCACAAGGCGTGTACTGCTGTGGCCTCGAAAGCCGCTGCGCGGTTGGAGATCAATCGTGCGATCGATCGCATAAAGGTCAATTCTAATACAATCGGATCTCTGCTCAAAGCGTGAGCACCCGTGAAAGCCTTACTGGCTTGAGCGAGTGTAAGCGTCTCATCACTGAAAAGGCAGCATTAGTCGAGCAGTTCCACATCGGTCCGGTTTCATGTGCTTTTACCTTTCAAAAGCGGCCAATATCCCCGCATCCAGTGCATAAGGTTCACGCAAACGATTCGGGGTTTCGCCGTCGAAGAGCAGTCCCTCATCGATGGCCTCGACCAAGACTAACCTCATGATCTCGCCCAGATAACGACCTCCTACTAGGTACTCGAAAGGCTGGAAGTCGGGAATTGTGTGGGTCTCGTTGAGATGCCGGTCCCATCTTGTGGCTGGCCAGATGTTCTTGCCATGCATACTCAGCTCGGTGTTGACGACCACGTGCTTTGCGAGGTCATGCCAGTCGTCAGATCTTTGTCCATATTTGGTACTCGACAATGCTGTCACAGGCAGGAAGATGGCCGAGTTGGTACCCGTCCCGAGAATGAGCGACATACGCGTCGACGGCTCACGATAGGCTTCGGCGAGCAAAGTAGCCAACGAGTCATTGACGATTGCCTGTAGCTGAACATTCAGTCCTCGTTTCGTGCATGGGGTCATGATGAGCTCGCCAATATCTCGTCCCTGAACGCCATGGGTGGCCGCGAAACCCTTGCCCATCTGCAACAGATATCCACTCCTTGTAGATGTCTGCTCAATGGGAAATGACCAGGCGAGGCCCATGGATAGAGGATGTGATTTGCCGTCTGACTGATGTTCATCCATGTCAAGCATTTCCTCAATCCTTTCAGCTACCCACTCGAAAAAGGCCGACCCTTGTAGTGCTCGAACAGTATCGTCGATCGGAAATATCTTGCTTCGCCTGACATGCATCTCTTCCTTGCTGACCTCCTTTCCTCGAAGTTCAACCAACGCCAATCTGAAATTTGACCCTCCCATATCGAGAGCCAGAAATGTGCCTCTTTCCGATCCAGTCGGTAAGGAGTGATGGTATGACGGCAGCATGCTTATATCGGACTCTTGCAGTTTCTCGTGAAACTCGGACTGTAACCTCTCCGACAACGAGTATAGGCTATCCTGACTGAGTGCTGATCCGAAATGCTTCGTAATCTCGGCCAGGTAGCTGTCTATGGTGGTCTCTGACATTTTGATCGATATCTGCGAATCATGTTTCGAGGGTGTGTTGTGGTAAAATAAGGTCGGGGGAGGGAGCGGTATCTGGACCACCATAATCCGAGATCTCTGAGATGAAGGATGTACGAAGGAAACAGTAGTTTGTGTCCGAGGTTTCTTACCAATGTTCAATCGTGTTATGCAATCGATGCCTGGTAAGCCGTACGCTGTTTCCGTTCGTCTTGGTGCTGGTATTCGTCGATGTCTCTGCGAATCTCAAGGGAGGACTCGAAGGCTTTGCGTCAATGGCTGGACTGGAGATGAAGAGCGATCTCGGAAGAATGCGTATATCATATATATCAGTCCGATACGACAGATCTAGGTGGTTCCTGGCGTGCCCGTAAGGGTCAAGCTTGTAACAATAGGTACAACGACAACTTGATTGGTCAGATGTGCGATCTGTGGTCCCATCGGCTACTGCTTTGGGTCATTGCTCGTCTCTCGGGTGGTAGGTACTGTACATTGCCCACTGTACATCATGCAACAAAAGGTGCTCTGACGCGGCTCATCACACTCTCATGCCTGACTGGGATTGGATCACCAAAGATCGGTTGTTATCGCATCTCGTAAATGTAGGCTAACGTCACTGCCGCCGGAAACAAATACCAGAGCCTCAAACAACGTGTATGCAGCCCAGCAAGCGAGAATGTTACGGTAATATTGTTGAATAATAGGATGAGGTTACATTGATCCACCAGTAGCGTGGAATTCGGCCGACTTCGCTCGGATCAGGGTTGACTGGAAGGTCCACATGGTCAGTGACAACCTTAACCCACCACAGCCTTATCTTGACCTCCACTTCTAATTGATCGGCAGCATGCATTGTTGGTATCCATGAACGAGTCACAGATAGTAAGAAGCGACAGATACTGATTCATGTAAGAGATTGTGTCATTTCATACTGTGACTATTTGCTCTTGTCGGTTTCTGCAACCATAAAGCCACCACTTCAGCCTTGATCGCTGATATTATCATTCAGATACCGGAACGCCTCGCTCATTCATATCTCATTCAGAAGACATGTTTCATATCATACGTGCAACCTCCAGCATAATCGCCGGATGTATAACGCTTGTTCATCAAATGTTCGTTCACTTCGATCACCGGGTTGTGGTCGCCTAGGCAGGGATGAAGCTGTCGTACTCAAACGGAGAGGGAGCCCTCGCGCTTGGTAACGCCGACAACATCTTCGGCAGTCTCATCGGTGAACTTGAGATCGTCTTCGAGCTCAACGTGATCCTTGACGCGGAAGTAGATGACTGGGGCAGCAAAGACCAGAGCGCCGAGCAGCAAACCCCAGGTTGATGCGAATTCGTTCATGTAAGGAGCTCCCAAATCATCGACGCGCCAGATGATGGCGGCGCCGGCAGACTGAATACCCTTGTAGAAGCCGGCGAAATTGGCGATCTTGCGGCTGTTGTTGGTAAAACTTCCTATGTACCAATAGACGCTGGCCTGCCAGGCGGCATCGTAGAATCCATAAAAGATGTAGAGGAACATGATGCCGACGTAACCATCACTAGTCCAGTCCATAACGTGGAAGGCGGGAGCCTTGACGGATGCGCGGCTATAGCCCTTTTGGAAGGCGTATCCACCGCCCCAGATGCCAAGTGTAAGGAGGACAAGCACGACCCAAAGAATTCTGGCGCGGATTGCACGACGAGCCCAAGTAGAATCCAGAGCGTAGCCGAAGATAAAGGCGCCGACAATTTGGAAACCCCAGTAAAGGACATTGTTCAATGCCCTGGTGCGCGTGTTGAAATAAGCGGCATTGACACCGTTGAATTGATAGGTGTAGAACCAGTTGGAGCAGAAGAACATCGGGAAAAGAGCGATAACCCATGGGTCAGAGCGCAGAGTGTCGACGAGACCAAGCAATTCAGACTTCCAGGTTGGGTTCTTCATGAGGATGACACGAGAGTTGTCGGCACGAACGACTGCCTTGGCATCAACTAGGCACCAAGCAAGACAAGCTCCGATGAAGGTGAGAACAATGAAGCCGATATAGGTGCCGTCAGACACGGTGCTGTTGGTCTTGACATGCATGTTTTGACCAAGTGGGATCTGAGAGACAGTCAGAGGAGGTCAGAGTGGTATGTCAAGTGAACAACTTACGAGAGCGCCAATGACACCACCAAGATTGAAAATGGCCCAGAACCAGGAAATGTAGTGGCCCTTGGACTTCTCAGGAGGGTAAGCCAGCATGATAGCTCCTTGAGCACTCCACAAAATACCAGCGCAGCATCCGAGCAGAGCACCAGCAAAGATGTTGAAGCCAGCGTTCTGGGTGTGGCTGTAGCAGAGGAAGGAGGCGATGTAGATGACGTATCCTAGACCACCGAAAGACAAAGACAGCTTGATACCGATGGTGTTGACGATGGAACCAGCAAAGAAGCCTAGATCTGTCAGCAAATTGCTTCGAAATGATGTATATCTGTCGATCATCGCTGGTCACGCGACCAGAAGAAACACGCTTGACACGAAACAACACCATTATTGCAGCGTTCGGGCAATGTCGAGAAGCTCAAGTGTATTTCGCGACGAGAATCGCTTGTGTTGCGTATTGTGTATCTGTAAGTGAATATTTCAAACGGGTAGGAGACAAGTGCAGGAGAGGGACTTGACCGCTGGCGAGACGGCTGCTTGAGGTGGATGCTTGTGTTTCTGCGTATACGCGAGGGAAAGGCAAGTGTGAATCGTACCAACAACAGAGAAAGTCGAGTACAAGGCGACGTTGGCCTTGTCAGCGGTGTGAGTGTCGATCTGACCACCGCCTCCCAGACCACCCAGAGCGTTGAACATGCCTGGGCACAAGAAGCACACCATGGCGATGAGAACAAGCTGGGATGGTGGAGAGGCATACCATGGAAGGCGGATTTTTCCAATCTTGAGTTGTTTGTACTTCCAGCCGACTGGCAAAGTCATGGTGTGTTCTCCAGAATTGGTAGAATTGCTGGTCGAGTTGACCTCGTGGTCGGGTTGTTTCTCAGACATATCGCCGTTGTGAATGTGGTGCTTGTTTTATGAGTATCTTGAGATTGTTCGGAATATGGGAGATAAAAAGCAGATACGTAGAGGAGTTGTCGCGAGCGAGAGTAATAAGAGAAAGGGAGTGTGTGAGGTGGAAGGCCGAGAAGAACGGTAAGGTAGGTGGTTTGGTGGAAGAAACGGAGTCTGGTCAGTTCCGGTTATCGCAATTGCGGGCGATAGCAGCGACGCTAATGCTAGCCGCAGCAGTTCCCCGACCTGGGAAAGAGCAACCTCCCCAGCGCTTGACCATGATAGGACTAGTGGGAGATCAGGTGGCCTGCTTGTCCCTGCCAAACTGCGGAAGTCCTCCTTGATACGATTTGCTGCAGCAGATAAGAGCACAAGGTGAAATTGCTATACCGCATCACGTTTGCGATCAACTTGCTCGTATGCAGCGGCCCAGCCTTGTTCTTTTCTGGATTGCCGCAATCCTTGCGACTACATGACACTCCGTTGTGCAGCAGGAAGTCGTTGTGTTTCTTGAGCACAATCTGTGGGGCCGCAAACCCCACCTGACTGCGTTCGCAAACTCACATCTTGGATGCTACCACGATTTCATGCAGTCCTCCGTTTCTGGAACATGGCTTCAGGCTTCTAACGAAGGAGGAACAAAGTAGTGTCACGTTGTTTGGTTCTGCATCCTTGGTCCTGGTACTAAATGCTTCCGATTGTATTCCATCGGGTGAGATGATCGCTGCGGTGTTCAAGATATTGTATCACCAATGCATGAAGTGGTCAGCCGGGAACCTATCGGTGGCATATCTTTGCACATCCATGTCCCGAGCCGATAATTCGGGAGTGCAGCAGTACGACCAGAAGAAATCTGGAAAGCGTCATGGTCGCACATGGAGGTAGGTTTCTCCTTCTTGCACGATCAAGCCGTATGTAAGTCGCTATTTTTTTTGAGAGACTGCAGAGACATTGGGCTGTCATTCGTTTCGTACAATCTCCTTCCGTCGTTTATTTTCAACCTGTTACATGGAGTTGAATATTGCACCAGTCCACAACAGCACGGAACATGGGACATCATCCGAGTGATTTCTTGGAAGGAGCACATTGAAGATGGTGTGGACCAAGTGTAGTCCACGGGTGCCGTATGGACCATTATTGCTGCGGACGTAGACACCGCTCCCAAGAGTGCTGAAAGCCCAATTACTTAGTACGTTTTCGATACTGCTTGGACCGCTTCTGGCATGGCTCGCACCTTCTTCTGCAGCCAGAAATGTGCTAATGGCGGCTGCGAGGGTGGTGCTACTTATCAACCTTCCACTGTCAGCTGTCGATTGGACTGGCGGGCTTCCGGTCGTGAGTTACTGGTGCGCCACAGATCGAAAGCGATCGACCGGTCTTTTCCAAGGACTCAGATGGTTGGCAACGAGGAAATCGCAGACGTAGGCTCGGTATCGCTCAACGTAGTCGCCGAACTCTCACCAGGTGAACAACGAAGTTGACAGTGGTCCAGCCCCTCGTTCTTGGTAAAGTGAATAGACATTTGTATGAACGGAAACGCGAGACAATAATCTCAGTGTTGTTAACAGATTAAATCACGCATATTTCCATGCCCACTGTGCGTACGATGCGCCGAGTCCATAATCAATTTGTGGATACGAGATTGTTTGTAGAACAGTACGTCGTAAACTCGAGCGCGCGACGCGGGCTTGGAACTGTGCAAAATCGAACCCGCGACTGCCATTCCTGAGACCCCGGAATCTGCCGGAAAACTTTTGGAGCAACGCACCCCGCCAAACAGCCCAACTTTCTGGACAACTGACTCACCTCATCCACCAAAGTCTGCGTCGCATCGGCCGCAATCACCCCTCACCCCATCGACATCCATCCATACCATCGACTGACAGCAAGCATTATTCCTGGTCACGTGCTCTCGATAACAGCAAGATGCCCGTCGCTGCTCCGCGTCGGCCACCGCCACGGCTGAACAAGCCTGGCGGTCCTTTCAAGCCGGTCCCGCGTCCAAGTCGCAAAAGCGATTGTTGCGACAAACCCGAATACGAAACTCACGAAGGCACGAAGATCTGTATAAATTGTGGTACCGTCAAAGACGACAATCAGATTGTCGCAGAAGTCACTTTCGGAGAAACCTCCACTGGTGCTGCCACAGTTCAGGGTGGTTTCGTCAGTGAAACAGCTCGTCACGCCAGAACACTCGGTGCCGCCGCCTCACGCAGAATCGGAGGTGGCCAATATCAAAGTAGAGAGGAGACCGAACAAAACGGTCGTTCAGAACTTCGACAATTGTGTCCTCAACTACGAATCCCGCAACATGTCGAAGAAATCGCTTTCAACCTTTGGAAGCTGGCCGCTGGACAGAACTTCATTCAAGGTCGCCGTACAAACGAAGTCGCTGGCGTGTGCCTTTACGCTGCATGCCGTCGTGACAGGAACAACACTATCCTACTGATGGACATCTCTGAAGCTCTGCAAGTTAACGTCTTCAAGCTGGGTGACATCTACAAAGACCTCAACAAATCTCTCTATCTGGAAGCTCATGCTCACATTACACCTGTCGTCGAAGTCGAACCTCTTCTGATGAAATATGCTCTCAAGCTCGAATTTGGCGACGATACACGACAAATCGTCGAGGACGCAGCAAAGATCATCAAGCGTATGAAAAGAGATTGGATGGTCACCGGTCGTCACCCCGCGGGTCTTTGTGGTGCATGTCTCATTTTGGCTGCCCGTATGAACAACCACCGCAGATCGGTCAGGGAAGTCGTCTTTATTGTCAAGGTGGCAGATCTCACAGTCGCGACTCGTCTAGCAGAGTTCAAAAATACTCGCAGTAGTACCATGTCTGTAGCGGAGTTTCGCGACAAAGGTCTTCGAGTCAAGCATGCACACGATCCTCCGTCGATGAACGCCGCTGCTGAACGACAAAGAAAGCTCGAAGCCAAGAAGAAGCAGCGTCAAGGTAGAGAAGAGGCGCGCAGGTCGGTCACAATCTCTTCCGCCGCCAGCTCTCGCGCCTCATCTCTAGCCCCGTCAGAAACAGCAGAGCCTACCGAGTCTGTCCAACCACAAGGTCAACCTGCGTCAAAGCGTCGCAGACTATCCCCCGAAGGTCAAGACGGCCAGACGGCCACTCCAGAAGCGACTCAAACAGGTCCTCGACGAGATGCCGATGGCTTTGTCATTCCAGATATACCGATCGACCCTACGTTACGACCTAACGGCACGCCGCGAGCCGTCTCGCAACAACCAAACACGAATGATGAGGAGTCTGGCAAGAAGAAGCGTGGCCGACCGAAGGGCAGTAAGGCCCCGGCATACAAATTCACCGACGCCGACTTTGCCGCGGAGCATGAGCTTGAAGACGATATTGAGAACATTCTTCAAGACCCGCAGTGTGTTTCCGCACGCGATGACACCGAGCGCTCGAAACTCGAAGTGCTTGCGAAAGACCTCGCGACCAAGGAAAAAGCAGCTTTGCTTACCGCTCAGCGTTCCCAAGGCCGCACGCCCGGCAAGATTTCCGACAGCGTGGAAATCGGCGAGGATGAGTTCGCAGACGATCCAGAAGTGCAAAATGCACTCCTTACGGACGAGCAGGTCAAGATCAAGGAGAAAATCTGGGTTGCACATAATGAAGACTGGCTCCGAGCACAACAAGCCAAGCACTTGAAGACTGCGCTAGATGAAGCAGAAGGTCGTGGGCCTAATCGACCGATCCGCAGGCGGAAGCGTAGTAAAATGGGTGACGGTACCGTGTTGACCGACGGCGGAACACCAGTCGCCTCACCAGCCGATGCAGCGACCAGGATGCTGGAGAAGAGAGGAGCGAAGAATTGGTCCAAGTCTGTCGATTACGCTGCGCTGAACAGAATTCTTGGAGGCGGTACAGCTCAGGCCGCTACGCCAAGTGAAAGCGAGGCTGGTAGTGTGACGAGCCGAGCGACGAGTGCAGAAGCTGAAGATCAAGGTGCGCCAGCGGCGACGGAGCAGGACAAGGATCAACAGGACGATGGTTTAGGAGATCTGCCCACGCCGCCCGATACACAGCATGCTGTTGTGCAAGGCTTGGCAGAAGCAGTCGACATCGCCGAAAGCAGAGCGGACAGGCTTGCTGGAGCAGCAGGAGACACACAAGAGGAACCTACTGCAGAAGCCGACGTTACACCGGGCGACAAAGCACGCGATGCAGCAGAGGACGAAGGTGAAGATGTGGAAGAAGAAGCGGAGGAAGAGGAGGAAGAGGAGGAGCCAGTAGAAGCTGAGGACTTTGAAGCCGCAACCGAAGACATCACTGGTGATTTCGGCTATGGAGACGAGCCAGATTATGGTGACGATATGGAATGGTAATGAAATTTTCTAAGGACTGCACGTAATGGCAGCGATACATGTGTCTTATGAGAGTGAAACAGGAATCTATCTACACAAAAGCAGAGTTCGAAACAGGCAACGACATCTGTGCAAGCCACTGGAGTCGAGACAGAATACAGGTACTCTGAAGCACCAGCCGTCTCCCCGTTTCTGGCTAGCATCGTGTCGGGCACGCGAGATCTCGATGACTCAGCAGAATTCCTGACAGCAGCTTCCTTCCAGCGGTGCTTCTAAATCCCAAACATGTTGTCAATTTATCACATGATCTAAAACTACCTGTCACATTGTTTCGTCTTTTGTCTGTCATGATAGACATGAGTCTTCGAATTCTGCGATGCTGACCGACATGTTGTCTGAGACCCGTGTTATCTGTTCGAGACAGAGCCGCAGGTCAACCGCCTTGAACAATGACACGACAGGTAGATATCGTCGTCCTGAGTCAATGGCTAGGTGTCCAGGCCAGAAGGTCTGTTGAAGGTCTCATCACGAAGCCCATTCACGTCGTCCATCTCTTACTTGCTTCACGCTCGTGCTGTATATAGCTTTCTTCATCTCCCAAGCACTGATTTTATTTCTCAAACTATCATTTCAACTATTCAGACCAGTGACTTCCACTACAATCATTCCATTCATACACAGCATTCAAGTTCACCCATTCGCCAGCACAACATGATCACTGATTTCGCAGATATGAACATGACGGACAAAGAAAACGAGATGGGTCTGTACCAGCTGACCCCTCCGATGAACGACTTCAAGAACACGGCAATTGCAGACATGATGCGCGGCTTTGGCCATCTCAAACCTTTCGCTGTTCACGGATCGGCGGATCTTCGCAAATTCGCACTGGAGTTCTTCAAAGGTCTCCTCGAACAAACGCAGTATCACAAAGGCTGCAAGCTTCTGGACGTGTAAGTGATATCTAGAACAAGCGATGCGAAGTTACTAACATGGGCTTCAGACACGAAGAGATGTTCATCAGTGTCATGGTTCAAAAGGTCTACAATAAGTGCTTTCGTCAAGCCAACATGAGACACAACATGGGACTCAGACAACCTTCAAGAAGACCGTCTGAAAAATCATCCAGAAGACATGATGAAGGACCTTCCGGACCAGTTTTCGAGCAAATCTCCGTGCTGGCCTCGAACCACAACCATGAGCGCCGTGACTGCAAAGCATCCCAGTGGAGCCCTGCACATCCGATGTCGACTCGTAACGACATCAACTTTCAGAACGACATGATCTCTGCGACAAACACCGCCCTCAACGTCGCCCCGGTGGTACCCAGAATGGCCTCTTCCCAGCATCTTCTCAACACGTCCGGAATGTTGGTCGAGATCTGGTACCAGAACGGCACACGAGCTCATTGGGTGCCGCCACTCAGCAGTTGCTTGACGCTGCACAACCTCTTTAAGAAACTGTATGATGATCTCGATATTGGAACCCGTCGCATATTGTATGCACAGTTCAAGAACCAAGCGATGCCATCCACAAGATACGACATCAACACTCACAATCCGAATAACGACGCGGAATGGTATGGTATGATTCGTCTTGCTTGCGAGCAACGAGAGTTGGTGGATACTACCATTGTTGTAGTGATCGAGGGCCAACAGCCAGTTGAGGACGTGGCCCTGGACGGCTGTGACCCGATGGGCAGGACGCCTCCCACTATCCAATTCCAAAGCCCAGATGTTTTTGACGATGCGATGCAGGATGTGTCTGAGAGTACATCTTCTTCCTGGTAATTGCGACGACAATCGGCCAATTCACTTGATGCGCAGGACATATCTTATCGAGACAGGCAGTAGCCTAAGATGCAAAAATATTACAATCCACCTCCATTCGCTGGTCGACTTGGGCATGTACGGAAAGGGAGTAACGCACGCAACAACCACATCACTTCATCTCGATACACAAGGAATCGCAAAAATACAACAAAAATTCATGCATCACTACGGCAGAGGAACAAAACAAATCCCCCTCGTCAGGGGGCAACCAAACTACCGGCGGGTCCGGGTCGTTTGCGTTTGCTGTTCAACGGACAGCATCCGTGGGGGGGCTTGTCGCAGGCGCAGCTGGGAATCGAACCCAGCTGTATTCCCCAACATGAGTTGGGAAGGCGGAAAGGCGGGAAGGCGATTTGAGGGCGAATTGGGGACGAGTCGGGAAGGCGAGGTCGGGAATGTAGGCGAAAGCGACAAGTCCGGAACCCACCCACTGGGCCACGGGGCCGGACGACCTGTTACAGTCTCTGGTGGGTGGTGACAGTACCTGTGAGCACAAAAACTATATTGCTTGGGTTCGGGGCGTCGGGGCGTCGGCGGCGGCGCCAGGGGTCCGACGCGAGGACTGTCATGGGCGGGCGGTGAAGGCAGGGTCCATTCTTGGAGTTGGATTTTGGATACTGGTTTTGTTGCGCAGGGCCGGGGTCTGGTGGTTGTAATGGTATCGTGACATGTAATGATTCTCAAGTGTCTTTTGTCAAGCTGAATCACCTTCACGTATCGCGTTCTCCTTCGCCAGCCTCTTCTTTCGACCCTTCGATGACTTTCTCGGTCGCGGACGCATCCGTGGTCGTCGCGTCTGCTCCGTCCCTTTCGCCGACTTCTTCTTCGCCATCCACTCTAGCCCCTGCCGCGTCTGCTTCGTCGTCCACATCCATACCATCCAGCTCACCATCATTTTCGTCCTCGTCGTTTTCGACCATCTCTGCTCCGCCCTCCACATCATCCTCCGCCTCACCATTTTCATTGTCATCGTCCATGTACTCTCCCTTGAAAATACCCCTATTAGCCACTTGCGGGTCCGTCTGATAAATGTGACTGTACACGTCCTGATTGTCGTCCACAAGAAAGTGTAAATCGTCCTCTTCCGGTGGTAGCGTCGCAGCTAACCCATGGCCCGGTTTCGGGTAGTGGGCTGGCGGGTCGTCGTCGTAGATGTTCTCGAGCTCGTCGTCTGGGGGCCGTTGCGGCCGCGAGGGGTCTGCTGTGGATGAGGCTGAAGGTATAACTGGATGCGGCAGGGGTTGTGTTGTGTGTGGTAGTCGTGGTGGAGGCATTGAGCTTTTTGTTGTTGATGATGGTAATAATCTTGGACGAGCGTGAGGTGCGAAGACGGGGAGGTCTGGGTGGAGGTTCGAGCTGTGTAGGACGAGATTCACTAGGGTCGCTTGTGTGAGAGTGGAGAGATAGGCACGTTTCTGTTACTATCAGTATGTGTTCTGAGAATAGACGAATGCATCTCATGTTGCTCACTTGGGACTCAGGTACCCCTTCTCCGCTTACAAAGATCTCGACGTCAATATCTGGCTGTTTATCGATCTTGCATTCGGAGCAGTACCATTCCATCTCTGGTACATCGACGACTGTCTGCGGTATTGGCGGGTGGTGACAGTATCTGTGGTACGGCGTATTACAACCATCGCAGAACACTATGGAGTTCGTCGCCGGACTATGAGGACGAAGACATGTGTTGCATACGGTGTTTTCGGGGTTCTTTCTGTTGTAGGTTCGCTTGCGCTTGACACCAGCGACAGCCGGCGATTGTGAGGGCGGCACAAAGCTGGTCGGTTTCTGTACAGAGCGACCTGATTTTGTTATGGCGGCTGTAGGTGTGTAGTCATCCATCTCGTCTTCTTCATCTTCGTCAGATGGCGAGTCTTCGGCTTTGATCTCATCTTCATCTCGTTTCCTTTTGCCTCCTCTACCACCGCCTCGACCTCGACCTCGACCTCGACCTCTTCCTGACCCTCGACCCCTGCCTCGGCCTCTACCGCGGCCCCGTCCGCTTCCACTTGACGTCGGGGTTGCTTGTCCGATAGAAATTGAGTTCATATCATGTGCGACTGGAATGTCTACACTCGTCATATTGTGGCCGTTCGCGATCGGGACGTCCGAGTGACCGTTTGTATCTTGTCCATTCATGACCGTCTGTCTGGGCAACGTCGGAGTCGCAATACTGTCGCTCGTGACCATATTCTTCAAAACCTGCTCCCTCGCGGCTTCCCAGCCCGGTGTCCCTGCGCTGGCTGTCGCGGAGACACGCTTCACAATTTCTGCAGTCGCAGGTGATAAGTTCAGAATAAAGGGTGATGCTCTACCAATTGTATTCCTCTCTCCCGAATGTCCCGTCTCTTTGATCTCGATCAATTCACCATTGGATGCTGCTGAAGTCATTTGATGTGAAGTCGGAGCTCGGGGTTGTTCTGTCGCATTTACCCGTGACGTCGCAAGTGTATTGAAGGCCTCATCACCTACTGAAATGATATTGTGGACCTACAATCATTAGATAGGCGAATGCGGATAATCCTGGGCATCAATCAGAGCTCTCATGGGCACGACGAACGCATCACACAAAGGTCGCTGTCTTCTGCGCCATTTTGTCGCGCCTGCGGAATTGCTTCACGCGTTGCTCAAAAAGGCTTGGCACTCATTAGAAGTCAAGATGACAGACGAAGTGGTTCATTTCCTGATACATTGGTAATCTCATGATATGGGCATCTACCACTCGAGGATCTTCTCGTTCTGCCAAAACTCGCCAGTCTTGCCCTGGACATCACCCAACGCGAGCATGACCGGGGTCTGAGCACCCTCGTCAGGTGTCTTTGCACCGCCTCCACGAGTCATATCGGTCTTGACATATCCTGGACAGCATGCGTTCAACAATACCCCACGACCTTTCTTCGACTCTTCCATCGCAAGCGCCTTTGTCATCGCAGTCGCACCAGCCTTGCTCACCGCATAGGCGGCCGATTTCCAGCCGAGCTCCTTCTCTTTGCCCTCGTCCACTGCTTTCGTGAACTGCTCCATGAGAGCGCTGCACTCGGGTACACCGGTCTGGGATGCCTTGATGAACGAGTTGCGAATCTCATCGGAGTATCCGGTCAGCCTGCCGGCCATGGATGTGACATTCACCATACGTCCGTTCTGCTTGATGTGAGGGAGTAATGACTGAGTGGCTTGCAGGGTACCGTAATAGTTGGTGTGAAGCGTCTGCTTGACCACGTTGGCATCGAAGCCTTGCATGGCGATTCCGGCATTGTTGATCAGGAAGTCGATTCCCTCTGGGTGGTCCTTCTTCAATGAATCGGCAAAGGCTTTGATGCTCTTTGAGTCGCTGATGTCTAGCTCCTTGAACTTGATGGTTGTGGCTCCACCATCTTGCGCGAGGACCTTGGCCTTCTTCAACTGTGGGTCGTTGTTCAGTGTGTTGATGGCTTCGTTTCCTCTTTCGGCAGATCGGGCGGTCAGGTAGATGAGCAACGGACCGCTATTGAAAGCCGATGATGGGTATTGGAGAGCAAGGTTTCGTACTGCGCAAGATCAGCTGATGACCATAACGGATCATGTGGATGGCATACCGATGGCGAGACCGATGCCCTTGTTGGCGCCTGTGACAGCTGCGACGCGAGATTGTGCGGCCATGTTGTATGATGTGGTGTCAAAGCAAGCTTTTGATGAGTCTAAACTTGAAGGAGTTCCAAGAGATATTCAATAAGGTGATATTACTTGATATTACTTATGAGATCACTGATCCGAAGGGAAGACCTCATGTTTTGTGAATCCCAAGTAGATCGACGTCATGAATCTGGGGCAGGAAGCGGGGATAGCAGCGGAGATATCAGATGAAGAAAATGTCGCAGTTGAATTTCAAGAATGCTAGAGGTGCGTCAAGAATAGGCCATGGTCTCAGCAGCCCTAACACCCTGTCTGGTGACCTGTCGGTCTACTCGAGCGACTCGCAAAAGGTCTGGATCGAAGCAGGAAATGACAGAGGTTCTGAAAGTTCACCCACCTGCCATGAAACAACTTAGCGCGATATCGCAGCAACAAAGAGCTCCTGTCGACAGCAATCCCTCAGGAATACCTCTGGTTCTCGACATGATCGTGACACATCGTGATGAAGGATGTGTATCTTACCCATGGTAGGTAATCTGCAGTGTGGTCTTGAAGTCGAATGGAGTAATACAATCCTAATGGTCCATGGGCAAGGGTAAGATAAGTATCGAGGGCGCGATGTCTTGGCAGTTCCTTCCGCTCAGAGCGGTCAATGCCCCGCAGCCGTCGAGAGACAATTGTTCGAGCCCGATCTCATATTGTGACTATACACAATTGTAGACTAACGGAGCGTGTCGGTCATTGGCCCGGTCAAGTGCTGATCGCGGTTGAAGCAACATGCACAGCAGACATCGCGTTGCAACCTTTCCCCACGGCTGTACACGGCGTTGCATCCATCTGAAGTAACGTTCCATCTGGCGGCGCATCCATCACTCCACGTGTGGCTAGCTTGCAGACATGGCTCGAGATGAGATTCAGCTCGATCCTGTATGGGATGACATGGACAAGTAGGTCTGACTTGAGAACAAGGGTCTGATTCGCGACTAAATAGACTTTAGGACTCTTGGCCAGTTGTTTCTGATGGGTTGGTACGATCGGCCTTGTATGGCGTGTTTCTATCTCATCATTCTACAGGCTTTGATGGAACTACTGTGACACCTCAAATCCGAAAGTTGATCCAAGAGCATCACCTAGGATCCATTCTCTTAACAGCAAAGAATCTCAAATGTCAGTACATTCCTGGGCCAATCGAGCTTTTGTCACCATCCTACATGGAAGCATCCTACATGGCGCAAGGTCAAGGTTCTGACATGCACAGCTGCCGAGGATACGAGAAACTTAGTCTACGAGTTGCAGAAGACCGCTTTTGATGCAGGACACCCTGCACCACTACTCATCGGTCTCGACCAGGAGAATGGCGGCGTCAACAGTCTCTACGACGAAATCTATATCCGACAATATCCAAGCGCTATGGGTCTGGCTGCCACAGGCTCAGTCGACCTAGCATATCAAGTTGCCAAAGCTACCGCAGAGGAGATTTCAGCATGCGGAATCAACTGGATCATGGGGCCATGTATCGATGTCCTTACCAACACTCGAAGTCAACCTATGGGTGTCCGATCTAGTGGAGATGACCCTCAGGAAGTGTCCAAATTCGGTGTCGCTTCCATGAGAGGCTATCAGGAGGCCGGTATTGCCACCATGGGAAAGCACTTTCCGTCATATGGTAACCTGGAGTTTCTCGGCTCATCACTGGATGTGCCTACGGTCACTGAATCTTTTGAGCAGCTGAGCTTGAGCGCCCTGGTACCCTTTCGAAACGCAATAGCCAAAGGCATCGATGCTATTATGGTAGGTGGGTGCGCCATGTCATCGCCAGGACTAAATGTCATGCACGCTTGTCTTTCCGATCAGGTTGTCGATGGTCTGCTCCGCTCAGACATGAAGTTTGACGGTGTGGTAGTCTCAGAGTGCCTAGAAATGGAATCCCTGACGCATAACATCGGTATCGGTGGCGGTACCGTGATGGCGATCAATGCAGGTTGCGATCTGGTATTGCTTTGCCGTTCATACTCGTGCCAACAAGATGCAATCCAGGGTGTCAAGCTCGGAATCGAAAACTCGGCCATCACTAGACAACGGATACGGAAATCATTGCAACGAGTTCTAAAGATGAAGAGCCGGTGTACTTCATGGGAAAAGGCTCTCAACCCAGCCGGTACAGCCTTGCTATCACAGTTGCAACCCTCGCACACGCAGCTATCAACAAAAGCATATAATTCGTCCATCACAGTGGTTCGAGATAAAAACCAATACCTACCTTTGACTAACATCGTCGAGCCGGGCGAAGAGCTACTCTTGCTGACCCCTCTGATCAAGCCTTTAGCCGCTTCCGCTGCCTCCAAGGCTCTCTCCGAACAAGTCAGCACCGGATCACCCGAGATTTGGGAGCGTAATGCTTCGGTAATGAGCGGCGAACGTGTTTTTCGAGAGCTCGGCAGATCGCTTGCGAGACAGCGTAATGGACGAGTCCTTCACACTTCTTACACCGCTAACGGCGTTCGCCCCCTGCACGAGAATCTCATCGAAAGAGCAAGTGCTGTTATCGTTCTGACAGCGGACGCCAATCGCAACTTGTATCAGAATGGATTTACCAAACACGTCGCCATGATCTGTAATATGCAGTACGCCAAAGGTGGCGAGAAGAAAGAGAAACCACTTATCGTGGTAGCTGCCAGCTCTCCCTACGACTTCGCGACAGATTCCTCGATTGGGACCTATATGTGTACTTACGATTTCACGGAGACCGCTCTGATGTCTCTGGTCAATGTATTATACGGTGAGATCACACCAAGCGGGACTCTGCCAGGATCTATTGCGCAGCGGGAGAAGAGTTCTCAGTCGAAACAGCACTGGCTGGTGGAGAGTTTCAATGAAGAGCGAGATGCGGCTGCTCTGGATGATCTGATCAAAGCAGTAGTCGGCACCACTTCACCCGGGCAGAAATGCGAACTGACCGGCGCAACCTCTAATTCCTTCTTACTCCGTCAGAATGATATTCTCGAGATGCATTTCGTCGTTCGCAACAGTACGACACGAGCATTATACGGTTTTTGTTCGACATACTTTTTCAAAACTACCGGCACCGGTGTGTTAGGTGCGCTGTTCGTAGACCCGAGCCGACGCAAGATATCGATAGGGCACGCTTTGTACAACCGAGCTATCAGAAGTTTGGTACAGAGAGAAGGCGTCAAGAGATTCCAGCTGGGATCGCGATTGCCTAGCATCTTTCTAGGAATCCCATCTGGTCACAGCGCAGAACGCAAGAGACTCCGCCAGTGGTTCGCAAATCTTGGATGTAAGTATCTCGCTGTTGATCATACGGCTTTTACTGACGCTTTTTAGGGAACACTGCCTTGTCTCGACCCATCTGCAGCATGATCAATCGAAATCTTCAATCCTGGAATCTGCCCGACGGAATGGCCAGGAGTCTGCAAGCTGCCGGTATGAAGTTCGACCTCGTATCGGGCTGGGAGTACTCGACATCCGTTCTCGACCACGTAAAGACCAGTAATCGACAAGGTCTGCTTGAAGTTTACAAGCTTGCGCTGTCCGACTCACCGGCATGTAGCATCGTCCGCGCAAAACGTCCGGAGGATGACAGCATTGTTGGTACAGTCATCTTGTACAAGAACGATTCTCATCTTGCGGAGTTTGTGCCAACCATGAAGGATACTGAGCTATCCGGCGGCATCTCGTCTCCCGTCATCTCGCCGGCAGTTGGAGAATACTCGACACTATTGCAGGGTTTGATACTACTTGGAATCAGGCAGATTAAGAAGCAAGGGTGCAATGCGTGTATATTGGATTATGTGAGTCGAGCTGCAGCCATTGAGCTAGTCGTCAGGCACTAATGATTTGACTAGATGGATGGAGATGGTAACTTTGACGGCTTCTCAACCATGGGCTTCAGCGTTTTACACACATTCGAAGAAGTTAGCGTGGATGCTGCCACATGGTCTATGAGGGCTCCTGGTCAGGTAGAGCTCTTCCAGACGGGCTCAGGCGAGTTCAGGCGTTGGTGAAGTGCATGTTGCGTTCGTGGAGGATTGGCAGGATACCCGTACATCTTTGTCGTCGAATAATATTTCATGTGTATCCAGTCATCCAGTATCGAGACAACGTCTATATGTGCGTGTACTGGAATTCATATTGTCAATTGATATATTGCCTTGCTGATTGTGAGAGAGATGAAGTGAAGTCGCCTCGGCTCGGGGTTTGACGGCCAACTCCAACGGCAATCGACATGCCGGTGGGGTACCTTTGACCCCAATTGAGACATCAACATTGCTTGGTATTTCTGTATTCTTATTGTTATATTCATACTTCTGCGGTTATTTGAGCAATGGTATTACGGCACTGTTTAAGGCCTTTACGGCAGACTACATCACGAGAAGTCCGACCATGGGTTCTACAGAGACGATGCCTAGCTACACCCGCTACCGGAGCAGTAGACACAGCAGCGCTGCCATTGGCAGGTGTCAAAGTACTGGATATGACGAGAGTGTTGGCCGGAGTATGCATGGTGTCTCGAAAGCTTGAACGACACTGACTGTACAGCCATACTGCACACAGATACTCGGTGATCTCGGGTAAGGCAACACTAGTAGGGCTCCTTGTGGGCTTTTCATCAACGACGTGTACTGACAAGTTCAGTGCGGAAGTGATCAAAATCGAACACCCAACCCGTGGAGATGATACTCGAGCATGGGGTCCGCCGTATGCGAAGCACATCCGAGGCGACAAGATGGACGAGCCAGGCGAAAGCGCTTATTTTCTCGGAGTAGATACAGTGAGACTTGATACATCGAACTCGATACTGAAATATAACAGGTAAACCGGAACAAGAAGTCTCTAGGTCTCTCGTTCCAGCACCCTTCCGGGGTCGAGATCTTGCACAAGTTGGCAAAAGAGTCTGATGTGCTTGTGGAGAACTACCTCCCTGGATCGTTGAAGAAGTACGCCATGGACTATGAAACGCTGTCAAAAGTCAACCCAGGTTTGATCTATGCCAGTATCACTGGCTATGGTCAGACGGGTCCGTACAGTAACAGAGCTGGGTACGACGTCATGGTCGAAGCGTGAGTGTGAGACGTGTGACGACGAAGCTCAATTCTGACTATATCTAGCGAGATGGGCCTCATGCACATCACTGGCAGCCGCGATGGCCCTCCTGTCAAAGTCGGAGTCGCTGTGACTGACCTCACGACCGGACTCTATACATCAAACGCCGTCATGGCCGCGCTACTCGGTCGAGTCAAAACCGGCAAAGGTCAACACATCGACGTGGCATTGAGTGACTGCCAGATGGCAACGCTGGCCAACATCGCAAGCTCCGTCTTAATCAGCGGTAAGCCCGACACTGGACGCTGGGGTACTGCACACCCCTCGATCGTACCATACAAAGGCTTCAAGACCAAGGACGGTGATATCATGATCGGAGGCGGCAACGACAGGTTATACGGCGTCATGTGTGCGAGACTAGGACGACCAGAGTGGGCCACGGACGAGCGCTTCGTGACAAATGGGCTCAGAGTCAAGAACAGAGACGTGTTGGAGCAGATGGTGGAGGGCGTCACGACGACTAAGACAACCAAGGAGTGGCTTGACGTTTTCGAGGGAAGTGGTATGCCGTATGCTGCCATCAACGATGTGAAGAAGGCCCTCGAGCACGAACATGGTGAGTTGTTCCATATCGAGTGTTGAGCTGTGCTAATATTTGATAGTCCTCGCTCGTGATATGGTTAAGGAGGTCGAGCATCCTACCTTGGGCACGATCAAGATGGTCAATACGCCTGTCAAATACTCCCTTTCGCAGCCCGGCATACGGATGCCACCGCCAACTTTGGGACAGCATACGGACGAGGTCTTACAGGAGGTGCTAGGATATAGCAAGAACGACATTGAGAGCCTGAGAAACCAAGGTGCTGTAGCCTAGAGCGATGTCTTGGTAACAAATAATCTGGCACATGTCAATCATATAGTGGACCCTTGAACTTTTCACCCCGCATATTCTTGGCGTCTGAGCCACGCGCACGTGCGTACACGTCACAAGCCCGGCCGTGCTTATCCGGGATCCTGATCCTGTTCCTGTTCCTGTCCCATGGATTAAACAAAGATCAGCAATGTGAGATCTTCACCTCTTGTTGTACAGTCTATCCTAATATTCTCCTCCGTCCGACCACACACCATGGCCCAAAACAAAAACCCCCGGCCGCGATGGGTGCTTCACATCCAAGCACAATTCTGGCGTGTGCTCATGTCAATAGGCATGCTGCTTCATAAGTTGGCATCTCCACGACCGCCAAAGCCAACCTTTACTCGCACGATCAAATCGACGGTGTCTACTAAGGGTGGAGAGTTCGATATTTGCTTCTACGTGCCTAGAGACTACAATTTCCAGCGCCAAAATGGCTTCAAGAAAGTCAGACACGGCAAAGGATACCCGATTGTTGTCAACTTTCATGGTGGTGGATTCACGCTGGGTACAAGCCACGACGACGCTCGCTGGATCGGGACAGTAGTCGATGAATGCTACGCCGTGGTCGCCAGTGTCGAGTACCGGCTTGCACCAGAAAATGCCTTCCCAACGGCAGTCGACGACGGTGCAGATGCCGTCTTGTACGTCGCGGACCACGCGGAAGAGCTCGGAATAGACAAGAACAAGATTGCGCTCTCAGGTTTCAGCAGTGGAGGAAACATGGCCTTTACCGTGCCCCTCCGCCTCTACGATTACCTGACCGATTTTGCACGTCCAATGTCACGGAACCCACGAGAAGCCCTCTGCCGCACCATCACAAGCACGAGCGTGCAGGGCGCCACACAGATCGATTCAGCCGCCGCATCCAGCAGCTCCGTAGCTCCCAAGCCGCTCGTGCCCAACCCGGGCGAATACAACCTTGCGGTGCCAACCGCCGCCGGAGCCGGCAAAGCACCACCCGTCACGCAGAAAGAGGCACCGACCATCACCCTCTGCGCCATCGTGCCCTGGTACCCATCTTGCGACTACACACGGACACGGGAGCAACGCCGCGCGACGCTCATCCGCAAAGACCAAGACCTACCAGCGCTCTTCACGAACCTCTTCGACGAGTCGTACCTGCACCCACCGGACACCATCCCGCTAGACAGCCCGTACCTCTCGCCGGGCATCACGAGCGACGACCACCTCCGCAACGCGCTGCCCAAGGACATCATCATGCACACCTGCGAATGGGACATGCTACTGAAAGAAGGCCAGGATCTGCACGAACGGCTCATCAGCAAAGCGGTGGGCAAGAAGGTCGTGTATACGATGATCAAGGGCGTGCCGCACGGGTGGGACAAGGCGCCGAATCCGGTCAAGCCGACGCCGGGCGTCAAGGAGCATTACCTCAAGGCTTGCAAGGAGCTCAGACGGGTGTTTGAGGATAAGATCTCGGAGCCTGAACTGCTTGATCGCAGGAGGAAGAGTGTGCCTGTTGTGCGGTAGATAATAGGAGAAACTGTACATTTTTCTATCTGTGAAACAAATGAACATATCTTCACAGAATTTTGCACATTGAAAGCGTACAATTGTGTTTGTTGTTGGAAAAAGAAAAATGTTGAAATCTTTTGGTTATCCCAGCCTAGCCTTTTTGTTTTCGCTAAACGAACGCCCATTCCGTGCAATGCTTTACTTGCAACGCCGCACATCCATGTTCCCCCCAAGACGGAAGCTCTCTCTAGCACATCTTGTAATGCGCCTGGCCCTGCGCCGTGCGTCCCATGTCCTCGGTCTCCAACTTGTACGTGATGCCAATATCCAGGTCTCTACGGTTCTGCTCATTCGGCTTACAGCTGAGGCTACCCTTGATGCTCTCGCCGGCCTCGATGGTCAAAACGTCCGGCAGGTAGAAGACGGTCTGCTTCCAGTGCGTGTACTTTGTGTGCGGCCCTGTGGAGAACTTGACTGGCTTGTGGCAGGCGCTGAACTCGATGTCGAACCACGCTACCAGGGCGTGCACGTAGTCGGTGCGGCGCACAGGCAGGCTGAAGGCGGCGTCGAAGGCCAGGTCGGCTACGGTGCATTTGTACAGGTCGAGGGTCAGGACTGCGGTTGGGTCTGTCACGACGGCTTTCATGTCCACCGTGTCGACCAGTGGCTCGGTCAGGGCGGTGTGCTTTAGCGGCGAGTAGTCGAAGCCCCAGACGTTGTCCCAGACTGTGAAGAAATTAGTTTACCTTGTAAAAGAGGCTCCTGATCGGCGCAAACTCACATCCAATCTTCTCCTCCTTGTACTCTCCGTCCTCGATACCAGCGGTGTAAATAATCGCCTTGTCCGGGAAGATCAAGCCGTCCTTCTTGAGATACCTGTCGCGCGCCCACAGCACAGTGTCCAACATGCTCTCGTACAGCAAAAAGTAGCCCATCCACTCGGAGATGATGATGTCGACTTCCGGAAACGGCAGCTGCACCTCCTCCATCTTGCCCTGCAGAAGCGTGATCTTGTCCTCCATGCCGTTGACCTTGACAATCTCCTTTGCCTTTTCGATGATGGACGAGTAGTCGACTGCGATGACGTGCTTTGCGCCGGCCTTGACGGCGAACATGCTCAGGATCGAGGTTCCGCAGCCGACGTCGAGGACGATCTTGTCCTTGAAGAGGTGCTTGTTCTGGTAGATTGCGTCGCGGTAGGATCGTGTGCGCACTTCGTCTTTCTGGGTGGGGTCAGTAAGGTGTCACACGACAATCGGGTGTCATATTCTTGACTGACCAACATCTCCTCGTGAATGCCGTGGTGGTTGTAGCTATTCTTGTATATCAGACTCGATCTTCTCGTCCAGGTCGCACCTGATGGGCCATCGTCGACCGTACCTGTTGAAGTAGTGGACCTCAGAGTGGGCCATGTCGCCGGTCTTGCCCGCGGGCTTTTGTGCTGGAGTGCTGTCCATTGTGTATATCTTCTCAGCCGACGGCGTCTGTTCGAAGTCTCTGAGAAGTCGGAAAATTGTTTGATCGACGGTACGGCGGTGATTGTTTGACCAAACTCAAGGTCAAAAAGTGAACTTTTCTCCATCGCAGGCCGGCGGCCGCGCTGCGCACGGACATTGCGCAAACAATTCGCTGCCCTGAGAATTGGGGAAGTTGGGAAGTTGGAGCAGGGAAGACTGTCAGTGACTACCCTGGACCCTCGATATTATCACAAACCACAGCGGTATTATCACAGTCGCGACTGCTGCGAGGACCAACCACGTGCTACATGGTGCAGTGCATTACCTTATGGTTCAGATCGCCTGGTCGTGACCGTCCTTCCAGCATTACGAGGTAATGTACATTACTGCTCCCGGAATGAGATACACTTGGTCGTATAGTTACTACGTAGAGTCTTCCAATTGTCTGCTTCCGTAGTAAGGTAGGTATGCTGTACACATCTCATGCTACATGCCCTATTTCCCTTTATCTACAAGCATTACCTTTGTCTACAATAGTTACAACCATCTCTGAATATGTATCAGATGAATCTCAATAATACGTGATGCTCGCCTGCGCATGCTCTTCCCTCGACATGCTGTAATTTCGCGGGATGTCGTTCTTACAGTTATTATACGCCAACTTCCGGCCATACTATGCTTAGTCAGCCGTGCCTCGTTTTGCTCCCACCCATGGAAGGAAGACCGCGACACCTTTACACCGAAAATAATTTGACCACCACGACCCGCACCTCGCCTACCGTATCTGAATCGGTGCAATGCGTGTTCTCCTATAAACTTGATTATTGAACGACAATGTGTTTGCTTCCATTGGACGCACCAGTCAAAGCAAGCGCTCGGGAGACATCCACTTTCTGGGCGCTTAACGACTGACCAGTCACACGACGATCATTGCAACCTGAAGGAGTCACACCCACTTGTGCTTTAATGCCAATTTGCGCCTCGAGCGCCAATGAGCTGGTCAGCTAGCCGTGAGGTACAATCGCTGCCGCTTTGGCAGACTAGCTTGTGGTAAGTCTCCAGGTACGTTGGGTTACATTCGATAGTTCGAGAGTACGCGCTCTTCCAAGGTTTGATAGTGTAGTCTCGTGGATGTGGGACAAGATATAGGCGCAGTGTCACCTACTTTCCCAAGATCAGCTTAACCACCAGAGCCATCACGATGCCACCCCCTACGATGTCGCTGTATCCGGCGACAACGACTGTTAAGCACGCTTACGTCAAGCCTGATCTGAGGATCAACACATCTACGAAAAGCAAGAACTTTCCGCCACGATCATCATCTCTCACGGCGACAGTAGGCAGAGTCATGAACGGAGCGGCCATTCAAGTGACCTGTCAAACAGCCTCTCCAGAGAAGGATCGAGTGGTATCAGTGAATTACAGCCGAGCATCGCTACCTCCACCACCGCCGCTGCCGCCACAGGGGTTGTCCGACCATGATGTCCCTCCGTCGGTTTGCAAGCCTTCGGGCGCTGCCATTGTTACAGAGACCTGTGATAGCACCCCTGCCAAAGCTGTGATAGCACCCCTGAGGAAGAATTCAACACGTTCGCCTTCAAGTACAGGAAGTCTGCGAAGGAGGAACGCGAACCGCAGGTCGTCGAGCTGCGGTCAGCCACCCTCGAGGGCTGGTAGTCCGACACCACATCTCAACACTGTCGATCCGAGCAGAGACCAACAACCTATCGACGAGGTGCCGATGCGATCCATTTTTCCAATGTACCAGCCGGAGTTACCACTTTCGCAACAACCCTATTATCCCCAGAGCCATGTCACACCACAGTTGCCATCACGACATTTCAGCAAAGGTGTGGAACTGGCGTCGAGCTTCGCTATACCTCCTACTCAGACCGCCCCCAATAATCTATCTCCGGTCCACAAGGACGATACCCCGTGGGCCAACGACACTGATCTATACACGTTGTGGGAAATCGGCAATGGTGAAAGGTTTGAAACATGTCGTACGGACAAGCTGAGGCTCGTCGTAAGATTGGACGCCTCCGATACAACGGCCGGCAGTATACTACCAGCTACCACTATCAACATTGGCTCGGCTTCGGGTACTACGTTGTACTCTGCTTCCTTCCCGTCAAGTGGTCGCTCTGGTCAGTCGACAAGTATGGAGGTGCAACGAGTTCACCCTCGAGAGCAAGGCGCTTTTCCAGTGGCAGATATGATCTTCTCGACGCCTGCGTCTGAAACTATCATGGATGAAAACATATCCGGTAACGAGGAAGTCACTACCATCTTCCCACAAATCGCGGCTCTGTCTGCCATCAAGTGTGTTGCAAACTCGTTGCAGGCCAGAGAGATTGCTCGATTCGACCCAAATGCGTCGTCCTTGGAAGCCGCTCAATTAGCATTAGATGCTGTTAGCATGGCGAAAGAGCGAGAAGATAGTTCGTTGAGATACCAGCGTGCCGACTGTTCTTTTGAGCTTCGTCACCCGCGAGTCGGATGTATGCCAGTGGTGACAGGCCCAGATATCGACATCTTCGACCCATCGAGCGCAACCGGGAGCGTATCAATATACCTACCAGAGTCGGAAAACGAGCATCGTACTTCAGCTCTAGCTACTCTTGATCTTACGAATGGTCATCTCGAACTCGACACGGCCTCGCTTTTCAAATCACGCAGTCGTTACCTGCTCGATACAATCGTCTGCGCTCTCCTCTCGGCCGCCTTTCATTCAAGCAAGCAATCGACGCGAAAGATGGGACTGACACACTTCGCGGCACCACCAAAAACGGCGACACCCGTGAGCAAACGAGGCTTGCGCACACCTACGATTCTCTCACGATCCTCATCCATAAGCTCATTCAAGACCAAGCTCTCGGCGCGAAGCTCGAAGCGCGAATCAAAAGCCAAGGCAAAAGAGAAGAAACGGGAGGAGAAGGCGAGCAGACTACCACCTATCACACGAGGTATCTTGCATCTCCTCGGCTTCACCTTCGATGCTATCGTGTGGCTTCTTAGCCATGGAGTCAAGGTGCTTACGAAGCTGGTGGTGTGCCTGAGCGGTGAGGTTGAGAAGTCGTAGCGCGGTATCGTTCGGGTTTCCTCGTATGTAGATAGCTTCCTTTCACATGTCTGTAGCTTCGCTTGTTCCTGTACACGATCATGCTGCTCATGCATTACTGACAGTTAGTCGTGCCAAAGGGCCAGTTCCCTTCATCTGATTCGTGACTGAGCATACCCGAACGCTCACTAGTAGCGGTGCGTTGTCGAACATGCATGCACGTCAGGCCCCAGGCACACCGCCTGTTCATCACGGTTCACACCATTGACACCACCTCGCATACTGAGAGGGGTCTCGCCTAACATGTAGCTTACTTGGCACCACAAGATCATTCATTCATCACACCCTCAAGCAAGCTGAAACTCCATAGTCAGTAGTCTCACTCGCCGAGATAGCCCTCTCACCTCATGCTTCACTGTTCTCAGTGGCTAAGCGCCACCCCACCATACAGTCACATGCAACCGCCGGATGATAGCACCCCGCTCCAACACTTGACACCGTATCGGAAGCACTCGGAAAGCAGCTGATGGGTACTGTATCATGTGGTATCAACTGGTAAAGTCAGTCGGATCGTCTTCAGAGCCGACTGTATATATATAATCACTTCGACCACAATCATCTCTTCCCAGAACGTATCACCACATCAACAACTTCACTTCAAGCACGTACTTTACTCATCAAATCCTTACCGTCTCTACCTTAATCCAACCCAACCGCTCCACACCACAATCACAATGGGCTGCTCTCAGTGCAACAACCCCAAGTGCACCTGTGCCTCTGGCTCTTGCACTTGCAGCAAGGTACGTTGAGACCTGAGCCTCCACTGTCATCGTTTTCTATAAGCATACTAGGTAGTATTAACACGATCCAAGTAAATTCACTCCACAATGACATGATATGCCTGGACCTTCCGATTCGACGTACACAAGGCACAATATTCAGTTCACGACGCTCGCTTCTGTCATTCAACAACTGCTTTCTACGAGAGATGGTGTGAAGATGAGCATATATAATAAAAACAATAACCTCGACACTCGAGAGGGCATGCACGATGAGATGACTATCCGAGGCAGAGAACTTTACGAGTTTACGTACACATTCTATTGATCCACTATCTTACTTCCACATGCGTCGTTGAGGTACCGTGCTGCTGTGATCGCTGATTCGTGCTCTGTTCTCGTATCGTATCGGTGGAGTATGTATCAGATCGTGGTAATCATGCTGCACAACGAACGAAAAGGGGGACGAGAGGAGCAAACATACAATATTGTTCTCATGGTCACACGAACAGCATTGATAGTTCAACCACTCATCGAGGGTATAAATATTCCCCACTATCGACATTTACTCGTCATATCCTCATCGATATCGAGGCACACCAGTCACCTCGTTCACCGACTCGTATCATATCGACCACCACCAGCACCATCATCCTCCCCTAAGTTTTCGTTGAAGCCCCAAACGACTTGATTTAGGCACCCTGGTGTCCCTTGGCAGTCTTGGCGGCAGCAGCATCGTCCATGACGCTCTTTGGGTTGCTCTCGAGGTTGTCGAGGGTGTTCTGGCTCTCCTTCTTGCTCTCGTCGGATCCGGCGCCGACCTTGGCGTCTGCTGGGTGGCCGGTTTGCTTGCCGCCTTGCTGCTCCGGCTCTGGGGATTGACGACCTTGGTTCGGAGCGGACATTTTGATGTGCTAATTGTGGTCAGATGGGAGTCAATGGCTGGGTTGGTGGCTTGGTTGGGACTGGATTGTAGAGAGAGGAGGGGTAATTGGAGGACCAGGGCGAGACGTACTGTGTGGGTTTTCTTGGGGTGTAGGTGAATGGTCTTGTGTTGGATTGAAGTTTACTGAGATATTGTTGTGAGGTTCAAGATGCAAGTAACACAGCAGTATTTGGAGGGGTTGGCGATTGGCGGTGCACACTGCAAGTTCCCAGTCAGGTTGGGCTCATCGCGACGTACGTGGGGTGGATTCTGACGTCATTTTGGGAGCTCTATGAGCTTTTCGGCTGATTGAGCAGACATGCGGGCTAAATTCATCCACCACCTCTATCCTCTATCCTCCATCACAACTGTCGTCCTGCTTCATATTTGCCAAACTAATCTTCAAAAGAGTGTCCATTCGCTCATGATTGATATCAGATGTCGTTCGATCGACGACGACGAGTCTCATATCATCACTCGTTCATATTCCGGTAGGTCGACAGAATAAGTATAAGTTTCTTGTATTCACCCGGCCACGTGACGGACTCGAAATATCAATTACTGGGCTCTGGAACACAGAAGCTGCAGCTCAAGAAAAGAACACACCGAAAACATTAGCATTGATCACTGGTGTGCGATCACTGCAAAAGCGCAAAGAACAGCGCTGAGCAGAAGACTTCATGATCTCTACGCGAAGGACGTACTCTCAATGAGCTATACCCGTATACGTACGAGGCGAGATCACGTCGAGTCAGGTAAGAACCTTTTACATTGCACACTACATTACTCCTAGTATAAGCAACTTACTCTACAGAACATGAACACCCACAGCGAGGACCGCAAGTGCGCCGACAGCATTGACTTTATTCGCCGCACCAGTCTTAGCCGCGCTAGCAGTAGCAGAAGCAGAAGCAGACGCCGCAGTAGCAGAATCAGCCGCGCTCGAATGCAAACCCATTGAAGTCCTCGCGCCCGAGCTTGTCGACGAAGCAGCACGACCGCCCGTAGTAGACGCGCTCGAGACAAGACCAGCCGCAGTATTCGATGCAGAAACACTCATCATTCAATCTCGTCACAAACGGTTAGATAAGGTGGTAGACAGTGGCTCGTATTCAATGTTGCAAAAGGATTGTCATTAGATTTCGTGTGGTCCGACGACTGCTGATACACCTTCCGTCGTGAAGCATCAGAACGTCTGCAGGTATGCTCGCAGAAGGTCATGGACATAGGTATCCACTACTCCTTCAAGGCCATGGCGTCACCGTCACCGTCACCGTCACCGTCACCCTGTTGCTGAGCACCCAAGTCCTTCTCACCAGCACCCGTCATCTTCCAATCCTCAGCAATACCAAGATAGGCATTGTCAGCGCCCTTGGTCCTCGCCATTCGCCCTCTACCACTCCTCATAGCGCCCTTGGTCGCGCCGACCAACGGGCCCCTATAAGTGCCGTCATCCATCTTGAACTGCGCGGCACCCAGCCCCGTCGGCGCCATGTTGCCATAGACGGTCTCCCAGGCACCCTTTGGCACCTGATAGATCTCGTGGAAGATGCTGATGTTGCCGACGGGGCCGACCTCCTTGAAATACCAGGTCCAGGCTTTGGTGTGCAAGGGGCTGTGGGCGTAGCGGTGCACGTCGTCGGCGTGGCGGAAGTACATGACCACCATGTATGTGTTGTTGCTGCTGCGGTCGCTGCCGGTCCAGGATGTGCTGCCCAGGAAGCCGTATTCTTCGGCGCGCGCTTTGACGTCATCGACCATTTCGGCGAAGTAGGCGGCTTGTTTTCTGAAGTTGGGCTCGAGCATGCCGAGAGGGCTGCGGGAGTTGTTAGTTTCGATGTCGTGGTGTTTTCTTTTTTTGTGTCCTTCTGGGACTTACGAGTTTACTCGAGCTCCGATATGGAATACGCAAACCTCGTCCTGCCCGGGTTTGTTGTAGTTGCCTTGTCGGTCGGGGAATAGAGCGGCGTGTTTGGTCTCGATGACTCCATCCCTGTAGTGGTTGTGCTTCAGTCCTGTCCGGATGGCGTAGGTATCTCCGATTCTGAAAAGTAAGTAGGCGACAGCTGGGATCAAGGCGACGCGTCCGGCGATGAGGAACAGGAGTCCTTGAGCGAGAGCAGCCAGTGTGAGCCAAGTCGTGAGATCGAGCTGGTCACGGATAAACGTGATCGGTTCTGCGCGTTGATACTCCGGCTTGCTCGTAGGCTTTTGGAGAACTTGGATGGTGCTTTTCTCCATCGTGGTTATTTGGTCCTTGAACTTGGTCCTTGATGGTCGTATGGAAGGGTTAGGTATCGGACTGCGAGATGTGGTGATGTTGTCTTTGCTGATGATGATGCTGACTTGTGATGTTGACTTATGATACTACTAACCACCTACCTCAATGCAGACGGGCACGCATTCTTTATACCAGTCCAACTAAAAGGCACGCGGTGCAAATACCCCCGCTTTCGTCAAGGTCTTCTACAGCCTTGCGGCGCGTTGTTGCTCCTACGCACGTCGTGCCGGTAAAAGCCATGTTTGCGCCCGCTCGGCATGTTGTCAGGCCGCTTCGAAGCTGATCTCTCTCGTCCATTGTTGGCTTGGCGTTCATACGGATCAGATCGTTATCGTCACAGTTCTTCATCAGATCCCTATAATACTAGCTCGTAGAGGGCATGCTCGTAGACAGCTATGATTTAATGACATGTGCTTGATCCAGGTAGATACTGTTGCTAATACCTGGACGCTGAAGCGGGGCAGACTGTACAACGAGACGAACCACCCGACGTGCTCGTGGATACGGGACAACCTCCGATGCGGCCGCAAGTACGAACAAGGTTCACACTACTAGAAAAGGAAAGGACTGGAATGTTAGAAGCAACATGAACCCTGCAGGGTACTCTGACCCCTCCATGCTATGCGATGATCATCCTTTGTTTACCCTCAACGATCTCCGCAACTTCAAGCACCATCTCATCGTCCCCAAATTGACCAATGACCTGCATACCAGCCGTCGTGACCTCACCCTTTCCACCTCTGAACTCCTCATCCAGCGCGACAGGCACACTGATAGCAGGCAGTCCCGCCAGACTCGCCGGAACAGTAAAAACATCATTCATGTACCTTTCAACAGGTGACTGAGCCTCAACTTCCTCGATAGTAGGCGGCAGAGTCGGCGCAGTAGGCGCAATGATGACATCCACCCTCCGCTCCTCATCATCCACGACACTGGCTGTCTCATCATGCAGAGGATTCGATGATGCGAATACCTCATCAAACTCCTGCTGCACCATTCGTCGCACTTTCTGTGCCTGGATGAAGTAATTGTCCATCGCTTGCGAGCTCAGACTGTATGCGCCGAGCAGTATCCGTCGCTTCACCTCTTCGCTAAAGCCCTCGTCGCGAGTCTTGGCGAAGAGAGGCAGATTGGCCGAGGGCTGCGCGTCTGGTCCGGAAGTGCGGCGGCCGTACCGCACGCCGTCGTATCTGGCTAGATTGGACGATGCTTCGGCAGGCGCGAGAATGTAGTATGCGCTCAGCGCGAGGCGGGTGTTTGGCAGTTCGAGAGGGTGCAGGGTGTGTCCTTGTGCTTGAAGGTTATTAAGGGTGCGCTGCCATGTGGCTTTGACTGCGGGCGAGAGGGAGCTGGTGTTGTAGGACAGCGGAACGCCGATGCGGAAAGTCTTCTTCGCTCGTTTCGCATGGGCTCGGATGCGGTCGCGTACTGATACAGGAAGTGATGTGGGGTCTTTCTGGTCGTGGCGGTTGAGGTGCTGGAACAGTGTTCGCGCGTCCCTGACGTCTGCAGTGAGGGTGCCGACTGTGTCCAGCGAATTCGCGTATGCAATCACTCCCCAGCGACTGAGCAGTCCGTAGGATGGCTTGAAACCCACTGTTCCAGTGTATGCGGCCGGCAACCTGACGGAGCCTCCGGTATCTGTGCCTAGTGCTGCCCAGCATTGACCCGTTGCGACTGCCACTGCACTTCCTCCACTGCTTCCTCCTGGTGATAGCATAGCTCCCGCTCTTGTCAAGTGGTTCAAGACGACACCTGAATATGGTGGTCGAGAGTGTGAGCCCATTCCGAACTCATCCATGTTCGTCTTTCCCGAGATAGCTGCGCCATATGAACGAAGGAAATGGACGACAGTCGCGTCGTACGGTGAGGTGTAATTGTCCAAAATTTTCGAGGCTGCGGTCGTGGGTAGATCCTTTGTAACGATGTTGTCTTTGATACCTATCGTTCGGCCATAGATCGCAGCGCCTATAATCGGTGTCAGTGGCTGGGGCCATTGTCACTAATGTTGAACATACTCCACGTTTGAAGCCAGGGCCTTTTTGCACCATCTTTCAGTGCATCTTTCAGCTGCGCAACTGGAGCAGAAGAGATGAATGCATTGAGACGCTCATGTCCCGTTCGTCGTGCGATACATTGGTCCACATGCTGCAGTCCTTTTTTCAGTCCTTCTTTCACCGACCACATGCTGCAGTCATCTTCTCAACATTTGCGAGAGCGGCCATTGACAAGATGTCTAAGTTAGGGCTGGCGCATTCAAGGCGAGGACAAAATGAAGTCGAAACACGGAAGGCTTCCGCACTTTGTGTATACGCTATACGGACTACATCTTGTGGCGACGAAGGCAGGCTTAGCAATGTTCGACTGGCTGAGAATCTTTAGACTTTGAGCCTCCGAGTGTTCGCTTCTATTGGAGAAGAATTATATACATACCTGAGTGCGACTATGGAAGACCATCGAATATAATGCTTCTCCAACAGCTGCACGTCTCTGACATCACCATTGTAGTAGATAATGTAGTACCTTACCTAGTAGTTCAGGCGATGAGTATACAACAGCGAGACAGCCACTCTTCACCTCTTCTTAGAAACCTCTTCTTTAATACACGCAACGGACCCTTTCCATTGCCATCCTAAACCACATACAAAATGCAGCCCAATATGTTCTCCCTCAGACCAGGTCCTTTGTAAGATGGCTCCCTATCAGACACAAGAAGCTATACTAACGTCTTTCATAGGCGACAAAACGCAGGCTTGCTTTCCATCTTCGTAGTCGGCGGAGCTGGGTGGTGGTTCATCCGTTCGAGATCATTCGACCGCCAGCAACAACGTCAGCAAACGTTACAGCAGATCAAGGCATCGCATACACACACGAAGCACCTCGAAAGGGCTCAGTGAAGGACTCTAGCAGACTAGAATTAGAAATGATATTCCGTTAACGCACAACTCTCAAGTATACATCATAGCACCCAGAGCGTGCAAGTGCGTGCCCTCAGCCCTCGCCTTCCACTCAGGCCACCTGACAAGGGTGTCCTTCATGATATCGGTGCCCCAGATGAACTCCTGGAAGCTCTTGTCGGCCCACAGATCAGGGTTGTCGGCCTTGCCAGACCCAGCCTCGCCGATCTTGCGGTCGCGTTCCTGTTGCTCTGGTCCATCTGGTAGGTGTAGAGCTTTGCGGGTGACGCCTGCGGAAGACTGCACTGCTTCGCCACGGGCTTTGCGTACTTGTTCGTAGATGTCGACGGCAAGGGGAACGTCGGTTGAGGACTTTGCCAGCACGCAGGCGAGCACGGCGCCGTCTTCCATAGCTTGCGCGCAGCCTTGGGCGACATACGGAAGCATAGGGTGGCAAGAATCACCTATCAAAACGACCTTGTTTTGGTGCCAGGAGGGCAGAGGACGGTGGCCGTTCAATGTCCACTCCATGACGTCGCCGTCTGGGACGTAGTTGAGAAGGTTCCTCACTTCTGGACACCAGTCCTTGTAAAAGTCCAGCATCTCTTGCTTGTCACCCTTGCGTGTCCAGGATTCGCCTTCCTCATGGTCGACGTGCGGCTTCTCTGGGTGGAGCAGAACCATGTTGTAGACCGTGTTGTTTTTGATGGGATACGCCATGATGTGACCGCCGGGACCCATCCACCTCATGCCAACGTCCTCGTTGAGGAGCTTCAATGCTGCCTCGTCGTGTTCGAGACGGTCTTTGGGGATCAAGATGCGGTAGGCTGCGTCTCCTGTAGGTGTGGAATGGTCGACGTGCTTGTGGAACTCTGCAATCTGTCGTCGAATGTCGGACTTGATGCCATCTGCAGCAATGACAAGATCACCTTCGATCCACTCGCCATTCTTGAGTTGAACTCGTGCCTCAAAGTTGTCGTCACACTTGACGACTTTGTGGTTTGTCCTGATATCACATTCCTCCTTCTTCGCGGCTTCGAGCAGCACTCGCTGCAGATCGCCTCTGTGGATGACACCGATAGGGGCACCGTAGTGTTCGGCGATGGCGGGCATGAGAGGAGCAGTTCCCAGCTCTTTGTTGTCCTTCCATCGTCGCAGCGAGTTTCGTTCCATCAGATTCGTGTGCTTGAGGATCTCTTCAAGGACTCCGAAGCGGCCCAGAATCCTCATGTTGTTTGGCGCCATCTGAATACCGGCTCCCACTTCTGCAATCTCTCGGACCTGCTCGAGGATGATTACATTGTGGCCGGATCTTTTGAGGGCAATGCCAGCGGTGAGTCCAGCCATACCGGCTCCGACAATGATGACCTTGAGAGGCTTCTCAGGTTTGAGGGAGTTGTTCCAGTCATCTCGGTAGTATTCCATGGCGTTGTGATGTGCGTAGCGAAGTTGTGAAGGAGGGTTGAGGATGCGGGAGGGATGTGTGATTATAAGTCTCCGAGGTCTCAGGGCAAGGCTCATAATTATACTCCCCACGTGGTATGATGATCAATAATGACAAAGAACTGTTTACCTGATGACGATTGTGACATCAACCTACCGCAATACCAACCCATGGACCTACATGAAAGTGTTGAGCAGTCGCGATCCTACCACTTTCTGTGTGTACACGGATGCGCCGGGAGGAGTGTCGAAAAGGTAGTTACATCCTGAGCTCTCCGAACAAGACAACAGTGTCCGACTATCCGTAGACATGCCCATGGAAGGTGCCGAAGAACGCATCCGGGGAGACTTGAGTGGAGTGAGCGTTGGAAGAGAGAATTAATGGATCCCCCACGGAAAACGTCAGATCGGCTGTACATGCCGGTCTGCCCGGCTGATCATCCCTTACAGCTTAAAATGCTAAAGCGACGACTGGAGACACTTCACGAACGATCAGTGGGTCAGAGCAGACGAGATATGTGAACTCTATAAGGGTATCTTGTGGCCATCCATAACTCCATGCTCAATCATGGTCCACCATTTACATGACAAACACCCTCACGTATCAGTAGCGATATCCTCCACCCTTAGCAATCCTGTGGCCATACCAGCAACACACCATCCACCAACATGAATGTTCGGGTTCCAAGCCACAGCCGTGACCGCCGTCTGTGCCTCGTAGATCGTAGTGTATACCGCACCCCTGCTATCACGGTTCGAAATTCCCTCATCAGCATTACCTAGCATAACATGCGCGACTCTGTAGCCCTCTGTTATACGGATCAGTCCAGGGTCGTACACAGGCTCTTCTCTGTCTTCATAGACGCGCGGTGGTCTGCCTTTCGAAGGCGAAGGTGGCGCGTCGGCCATAGGTGTATCCTCGTCGGCGGGTCCTGCGAGGTAGTCCAGCATGACCTCGGAATGCTTTGGGAAAGCGTTTGGGAGCTTGCTTCGTCGCCATTCATGTGCGAACCAAGTCTGATTATAGATCTCCACTTTTGCCTCCAGACCGCGTCGGAGTGGGTTGTGGGCAACAGCTTCGCCGGAGATGGTGCCCGCTAGCACGAAGGGATGCACTGGACTCACAGCCAGAGCAGTGACGGGACTTTTGAATCTTGTTATACCCGTGTAGCTGTAGAATCGCCGGAGGGGAGAGAAATGCAGCGTGTAGTTGTCGTCGACTGCCAAGACGGATTGGCAATAGTCGTGCCAGGACATCGCGGTTTTTGCTAGGCGGTTTCGCGGAGTGTATACTGTGTTTGCTGGGCTGAAGCCGCTTGAGAGGCTCACTGCTGTCAGGTCGGTCACTGACATGTAGCCTGCCATGGAATTCGTGAGAAGAAAATTTGATCGAGAAGGATAGCTTGTAAGGATCGTGATTATATAGCTAGATTGAACCGCTGCGTAGATGATCGGACTGGGATTGGTGCTTTCCAGACCGGAATCACTGTTCAGAGAAGATGGGAGGTCGTATATGGCAACGTGACCATTTGCGCAACCTGCTGCGATACCCTTTGCACTCGTCCACGTCAAGCAAGTAAACACCGTGTCTGGAGGCTTTGCTTCAAACGCAATCGATTGACAGTAGAGATATTCGGTCACCGACGAGGAGGAAGTTAAGACAGGATTGACAATGTCAAGAACTCTTACCTTGCCGTCGCCCCATAAGCCTGCCAAAAGGCCCATGGAACGGTGATTTTTGTCTTCCGCAGCTCTTTTTCGAGGCACTGGGCACCATTTGAACGATCTTACGTCACCCCATTCCGTGCACAAGATTTGGCGCAGGACAGGAGCAGTGTCTTTCTTGACAAAGCCCCCCTCATCTGCAGTAAACTCCCAGATCTGGATGGCGGATTTGTAAGGCTTCTGAGGAGTGTATGCAGGGGCTTCGGCCTGTTCGAAGCGTGTGCGATAGTCTTCGTGACCTTTCAGTGGGTTACAAGAGACGGCGAGAAATTGACGACTCGCTCCTTGATTCGGTGCCCATTCTGCGCATTGGACTTTGTCGCCAAGATCCAAAAGCCAGCCTCGCCTGGTTGATCGATCTTCTGGTCGTACATTTCCAGAATCATGTAGGAACGGAGTATCGAGGTCCATAGGTGTCCTTGCGGGAAGGTTGTACCTACGTTGAGCCTTAGCTGGGCCCATGACTAAACCCCTGGGAGGTCTCTGCTCCGGGAGATAGGCTGCTGCAGAGCTCTCGTCCAGGGCAATCAGTTTCTGGCGCGACTGGAATACTGTTTGACCTCCTTCTTCGTCGTACCATGTCCAGTCATGATCAATCTCTCGTTTCCTCGTCTCGTCGTTTTGATAGAAGCTGGGATGAAACCCGCCGAATCCGCCTTTATCAGCCTTGCGACTTGGAAGCGTCAGATTGTTCTTCCATCGATAGTGAGCACGCAGAGCTGGCTGTTGATCTTCTTCCGACGGACCAAAGAGGGCTAGTCGCTGCTTCTCCTTGGACGTTTTGAGTCCCTTCAAGCCTCGGGTTGCTTGGTTCGGAGTGGCTGCATGTGCTCCCCTTCTCACTGACATACGAGGGGTCGAGCTGGATGGTGTTGCCTGTATTTTTCGCCGCTTCATAGAAGTCACACGGTTTTCGTCCTCATCGTCGTCGTCAGCTGCTTCATCCACCGAGGGGACATCTTCGTCGGCAGATATTTCGTCTTCTACTGATGCTTCATCCTCGATCTCCTGATCAGCGCCGGCGGATGCATCATAATCATCGGCTTCATCGTCAGACACATTTACGTGTTGTTCATTACCCACAACGTCCTCATCGAGGTCGAGGCCCTCGAAAGCATCGACGGTATACTTCTTGGAGCTTGTACGTTTGCGACCAGACCGCCTCTGCTCTGGCGAATCCATGCTGACATTGCTTACACGGAACGATTATATCATTGTAGCAGTCATAATTCTTTAGGGCACGTGAGGCCCAAGATCAGTCTATTTGTCTATACCATCAGAGTCTTGGCGCGTTTTGAATGACGTACGGAAACAAGCAGGCGCAAACGCCGAGGCTGCCAATTGCCAATTGTAAACCTTCCACTACGATTCTCTCCGTGACTACATTCGAATAAAGATGAGATAGTGACCACTAACAACCCAAAGGACCGACACGACAAGGTGCATCAATCATGGCCTCACTTCCATCGCAGCGATCATGGCAGCGCCGCTCCTCTCCAGAGCCGGAACCTGTCAACTCCTCCTCAGCCCAGGGCTCACCGACCGTCGGATCGGCCTCTTTCGTCTCAGAAGACTCGCAGACAGTGTTGATCAACTCACCGGAAGAATCATCGACCTCAGACAATAAACAGACAGTTCCGACGCCTTCGCGACCAGTGCAGGATGACGAGGATGTCAAGAAGTGCTGGATATGCTTTGCAGACGAGACGGAAGACACAGCGGAGAGCTCACAATGGAGGTCGCCATGCCCATGTGCTTTGGTCGCGCATGAGGATTGTCTATTGGACTGGATCGCAGATATGGAGAGCCCGAGCTCACGAAAGAGGACCTTGGGACCACCACAACTGCTCTGTCCGCAGTGCAAGTCACAGATCTACCTAGCGAGGCCGAGAGATCCTATCGTAGAGACAGTCAGAGCGACGGAGAGAGTTGCGTCGAAGTTTGTGACACCGGCTGCTCTGACGCTGGTCATGTCTACGATTGTGGGCGCCTGTGGTTGGCATGGAACATATACGGTTGCAACAATCTTCGGCCCACGCGATGCCGCAAGAATACTGGATCCTGTTCTGTCCACGATCTTTCGACGGAGTCGGATGACTCCAGCAGACTTATTTAATCATTGGTTGCAGCACTGGCGTGTGCATCTTGGAATTCCTCTTATCACGCCTATGCTGGTCCTGTCGCGGACTCATCTTGCGGACAGTGTCCTACCAGTGCTTCCGATCGTCTTCTTCGCCACACAAGGCGACTCAGACGAACCACTTGACTTTACACACTGGCCACCGAGCGCTTCCATGGTGGTAGCAGTCTTACCATATCTGCGCAGCGTCTACAATGCTTACTACGACCGCATCTGGGCACATCGCGAGAAGCGCTGGCTCAAGGAAATACAGCCTCGCAATGGACAGCCGGCGGGTACAGAAGGCGAAACAGGAGATGCAAACAACGAAGACAATCCAGTAGACGAGGAAGGGGTCTTTGAGGTCCGAATTGACGGCAATTTCTGGGATGATTGGGGCGAGGCCAATGATGGCAACCAGCAGGGACGACCGCAGGATCAGCAACAGCAAGGCAGAGACCACGAAGCAGAGATCGAGGAAGTACGCGAGGCGATGTTCAATGTCGAGCAGGAAGGCGAACGCGCGCCGCCTCTCGACGCACCTCCACTTGCAGATGATCGACCCGCTGCAGCGCCGGCACCGGATGTGCCTCGTCAACCACGACCCCGTCGACCACAGCGACAGCCTCTACCTCCACCGCAGCCGCAACAGGAGCGGAGGTTGTCGATTTCGGCGACAGGTCTTGCGGAGAAGGTACTAGGTGCTCTGATCTTTCCTCTGGTCGCTTCGCTATCCGGTGATGCGCTGAAGCTGGTTCTCCCCTCTTCATGGGTAAACAAACCACTGTTTCGAAAATCGACCGGTCTGCTACAGGAGAAGTGGGGTCGGAGCATCGTCGGTGGATGTCTGTTCGTGGTGCTCAAGGACGCAGTCATGTTGTACGTGAGATGGAAGATGGCCCAGCAACATAGGTCGAGAAGAGTGCTCGACTATGATCGTCAGAAGAAGCGTGTGGTTGGAAGTTGATTCATCGTGGCATGGCGTGCATATTACGCAAGGCGTTCCGGACATATTTTGCAAGCGGACTGATGATGATCGTGATATGATATGCTCTCATGGTATCTGTACAGTAACTTTTATTTATCGTTAATACCCTTCTCCTTTCACGCCTTTAGTCGGCTGCCTTGAATGTCCTCCTGGGCGTCTTTGATCAAGAAGCTAAATCGTAGTCAGCAATTGCCCTCGCGATGCGAAACTTGTGAACTCACTTGTACCACCATATGGTAGGTCCCACGGTGCCCAAATGCCACAAACTGTGCGCATCCAACATGCCCCACCAGGGCGGGAAATCAAACAGTTCCAAACTCATAGCCAAAATGATCCACGCCACAATCAGACCCGGCCAAGCCGCCCACACCCTCTTCGTCCTCCTATACCTCACAACACTAAAGTACGTCCAGAGCAGATTCTGCACCGAGCCGACCACCACATTCGCCACCATATTATACGTATAATCGAATCTCCAAAAGCTCAAATAGCCCACATGCGCCAGATACAGGAGCGCGCAGATCAGCGTCCACAGACGGAGGACACTGGCCTTGACAGGACTGTCCGCATCATCGAGCCTGAACACCCGGATCGGGCTATAGTACATGCCGTACATGACCTGCGCGCCCGCCGCAAAGTAATCCAACTTCTCCGTGACGCTGAAGTCGCGCGTGTGGAACACCATGCTGAACGCCCACGACGCGAGCCCCACGTATCCCACCGTCATGTAGTACTTCCGCAAAGGGTACGAGGCCGGCACGCTGCTGTGCAGCTTCGTCATGCCCCAGTCGTGTGCGAGGAAGTTGAAGAGCGAGAAGATGACGCTGAATGGTTCTTGCATCCCCATGAAGCGGTAGAAGGGCCATTTGCCGTGGAATTGAAGGACTGGCTCGCGGTATGGTGGGTCCCGCGCCAGTCGCGTGTCCGTCACGATGTGTTGGCAGGTGTAGTCGCATTCGGAGGGGCAGGTCCAGAGGAGGAGCCGGCGTTGTAGGGCTGTGGTTGTTAGGACCTGCTCTTTCTTAGGAGTGGCTGTGGGACGTACGTATGCTAGGGCCGTCTGGGCCGCAGTTGGCTGCGGTGCAGTCCTGGACGTGTCAGTGGTTGTCTGCGAATGGAAGTGGACGGAAGTGTACTTTGATGCATTCTTTGAAATCCGGCAGGCGGTCGCCCAGGGAGGCATTGGCGATGGCGAAAAAGAGTACCAAGCACGCAGCGGTGGCTGCTAGACGATTGAGCCGTAAGATCATGGTCGCATGTTTGGAAGGAGTTCTAGTAAATGCTCGCAAGTTGGAGTCGAAGGTCAAGGAGAGTTGCCAAGATTCGGGGAAGAGCACGGCCAAGGTCGGTAGAAAAGGTATAGTATACAGCAACAACATGAACATCGTAAATTGATGAGCGGGTTTGAAGATATGGAAGATTAGACGTTTTCACGTGAGAACACCAGTAGCATGGTATGCCCCATATCTCAATTGAGATGGGATAGTATTCGTCAAATCGTATATCGAAACAAAGGACCACCTAAACGCCGGCCTCAAACTTTTGGTATATTACAAAGATTGGTCCTCCCAGAAAGATTCACCAGACTCGCTCGCTATGCTCGACCAATCGCCGGCTCCTTGGGCCACCCAACTTAGGACCGCCATCTCCTCCGGTGGGACCCCGCCAAAATATGGGAAAATATCGTCCTCCTAAGACAACTCCAATGGCTGGACTCTGGCGAAGGAATACAGACAGGCAGCGCTCCAGTGCCTGATTGATGGTCCGAAGAAGGACTGGCCCTCAGGAGCGGGGTAATCCCGTGTCTGTCACTGCGCCACTCCGTATTTGCGCACGATCTCGGAGACGGACTTGGCCAAGTCTTCGGCCTCTGCCTTGGTGCGAGCTTCGGCGTAAACACGGACTGCGTCCTCGGTACCAGAGGGGCGCACAAATGAGCGAGCGTCGGTGTACTTTTTGACCAGCTCGTCAATCTCCTTCTGGACGTACTGTGGCTTCTCCAGCTTGCGCTCTGCTGTGCCCTCGACGGTCTTGAAGGCGTTACGTTCGGCGACCTCGACGCGGGCGAGACGGTTTGGCAAATCGCTGTAGGTCTGGTACCAGTCGTGGCAAGTCCAGGTCTTGTTGGCGAGAACGGCCTCGACGAGAAGCATGTCAGACAAGGCGTCTCCGACGGTCTGGTTGATGAGCTCGGTCAGACCTTGAAGAGTGTTGAGTGCATCAGCTTGAGCTGGCGAAGAAGGATCATGGGTGTGGATGGTCTTCAAGGCTGACGGAGAGAAGAGAACAGTGCCGTGGCCGTTGGCTTCGAAGTAGACACCGACATCGTAGCGAGCGGCAGCGTGGTGCAGATGCTTAACGCCAGTGTTAGTTGTGGTGACAGGCAGCTTGAGGTTCTGCGAGATGTATGAGGTGGAAGCACCGTTGGCGTAGGCTGTCTGAACGACGCCGATGTTGATCTTGTCGGCGATACCAGCCTTGCGGGCGAGATCGCCGATGAAAGAAGCAGCAAGTGTGGCAATGCGGTCACCGTCGAGAAGATGGAACTGCTTGTCTTCGTCCTTGTAGTAGAAGACGATGCGATCAGCATCACCGTCCAGGGAGCAGCAGCGGTCGTTTGGACCAGCGTTAGAAGATGGAGGGGCAGATTGGGTGGTCTTGACGTAGTCGGCACCGCACTAAAACTGGTTAGATCTGGTAATGTAGAACTCAAAGCAAGCACTTGCCTTTGAGTTAAGACTCTCTGGTGTGACAACATCATCGTTGACAATCTTGATGTCGACACCACCATTGGCAGCAGAAGGCAAGTACTTGGTGACAAACTCCTTGAGCTTTGGTCCACCGACACCGTTGGCGCAATCAACAGTCAGAGGGCCTTGTGGCTTGACATGCTCCATGACTTGCTTGAAGGCAGCAGCGAGCTTCTCAAAGTAGCCTTGCTCGGTTGGCTCGCCGTATTCGTGCTGGGTACCCTTGGTGTTGATGCAGCGAACGTAGTAATGGAGCTGAGGAGTCGTGGCGAACTTGTAGTCGGTGACCTCGGTGCCGGTGGCCTTGAGAGCATCAGTCAAGCCCTCAACAAGACGCATGCCTGAAGCGCGAGTGTCGCGGGCGACGAAGACCTTGGCCGGAGCGGAGAGGTTGATCTTGTGCTTGGAAGCGATGGCGTTGTAGACCTTGACGACCTCGTCGTCGGTCATGGCGTTGGCGAGATCCGTAGCGTACTTCTCCCAGTCGCTCTCCAGCATATCGCCCTGTTATGGTTAGCCTCGCAACCTCTTGTGCTAAGCTCTTACTCACCATTGGGTCGACCAGCTTGACACCATTGTCGAGATGTGGGTTGTGACTGGCGGTGATCATGACTCCAATCACACGGCTGTTCTTGTTACGCGAGCGAAGGGCTGCAAGAAGACCGACACGGAAGACGACAGAGTCGAGGTCGGAACTGGAGATGGTCAGGCGGGGTCGAGGTGTAACAACATTGCATTGGACTTACGCCTTCATGCGGAACTGCAAACGATGTTAGCTTAAACATTTTGACTGATATGGGAAGTCGACTTACACCTGCAGTGCCATACTGGAACTTGCCAGCAAGCTTGACTGGTGGTACGTATTTGGCCGAAGCCGACTTGATAGCCTCATCGTGAGACATTGTTGATACTGCTGTAATACTGTTCTGGAGAAGTGATCAGTAAATAAAACCCGATTGAATTTCACGAGCAAGCAGTCAGTCGGTCAGTCGGTCGATCGGTCGTCCAGTGTCGCTGACGAAATAAATATGAGGGTAAGAGAGTTCGAGAGAAGGATGGATAATTCAAAAAGAGGTGTTACTTCTCGATCCAACTTTTTGAATTGGAGCTGCACTTATCGATAAGTGGAGGTATGCAGGGTCCCCGCATTGCAGTCTGCTATGCTGTAGTTGCGGGTCCACCCGAAAGCACGGGCAGCAATTTTATCTGGCCAGTCGCATCTCGTGGGCAAGGCATGCCGCTAATTCGTAAGCACAAAAGCTGAAACGCGAGGTGCGTCAGAAGCATGAGGAGATGTGGTCTGATGACACCAGATTTACGTGATGAAATACGTCAAAAGCAGAGTTCAACAATGTCGGATTGGTTGGCTGTGGTGATGCGAGGCTCCTCTAGCGTCGGGGAGGTCCGCTCTGTGCCTGGAGTACCCGACTTGGCGTTCCTAGCCGCAGAGCCTCACAAAGCACAGGGCACCATGACTTTTCGAACTGGCGCAGATGAATTGAAGGACGATTATCAGAGCAAGTCGCGACCAGCCATCACCACATACAATCATGAACAGCATCTTCTCGCTACCGCGCACAGCGGCTCGCACTCCTGTACAGTCCGCAATCTTATCCTCATTACGCCCCGCAACATGCTTTTCGTGCCAGCAAACCTCGGCCTTTTCGACGACACTTCCGAGACAAAAGAAACGCGGCGTTCAAAAGAAGGATCCTAGAATTAGTGCGCATAGTAGGCCTCTATTGATGCTGAGTGGGGACTAACACTGCTACAGCCGCAATCCGCTACTTCCTCTATCACCCACTCACACCGCGCCCACTGCGCTTCTCTCGCCAAAGATATCTCCGACACTGGACGATCCATCGCGCATGGCAACTCTACCAGGCACAGCAACGGCGGAGCAAAGAGATGGAGCTCGAAAAACAATACAACAGCATGAGAGATGCGTGCGAGGCTCTGAGGTTGATGGATGGTAATGGTATGACAGTGGAGGAGGGCGGAGAAGGACCAGGCAGCGAAGGCGTACCGGCTGGAACGACGGGCAAGGGGGTTGGAAGACTGTACCGTATTGCTATGATGAAGACGGACATATGGAAGGGCGTACCGATCGAATATGGTAGGATACAGACTGAGACGCCGCCTAGGGATGGCTGGAATCATGCCTGGACGAGATAAGGGCAATTATATTTGACGATATCAAATGTACATCATACTGCATAGCACGGTTTGGAATCACTGTTCTGTCTCTCGTGTTCATGCCGTTACAGTAATTCATGTCTATCGTACCAATCAATGAAAGGGAAGAGGCCGTAAGGAGTGGCGTGGGTACAATGTCTGTACCCGGATATCACCAACACGCATGTCCTCGGACTGCATATATGCCCAACTTTTCAGCGCCTCAATTGTTCAACCAACGAAGATTCCGCCGTGTAAGAAATCCAGCGCGTACCAGCCTCCCACCTATCGCCAAGAATAATGCCAGAAAACATTCGCTTGCTAAATTTGAATCAAAGAATGATGCAGCATCCTGTGTGCTCCCGCTTGTCGACCGCCAGCAGTGCTGCTCTTGTGGCTGCTTCAAACACGTCGTCTACGCCGTCACCCGTCAGTGAACTGCATTCAAGGTATTTCCTTGCTCCGATCTCCTCCTTCATCTGCTCGCCAGCTTTGGGTGTCACAAATCTTTGGCTGCGCTTTCTCATCTCTTCCTGTGCCGCTGGATCGTCTCGGAGATCTTTCTTCAATCCCACAAGAATGATCGGAACTCCCGGGCACCGCTCCTGTGCTTCTAACGCCCATTTATGCTTGACGTTCTCCAGTGAGTCCGGTGTGTCTATGCTAAAGCCGACGAGGATGACATGCGCTTGAGAATATGCAAGTGGTCGGAGTCGTTCGTAATCTTCTTGCCCAGCGGTATCCCACAGTGCTAGTTGTACCGATTTGCCGTCTACTCTACAATCTGTGACATAGTTCTCAAATACCGTCGGTACGTATCGCTAGTTGTATATTAGATGGTATGATCGCAGTGAGTTGGGAAGTGTCTCATACAGTAGGGAAGTAGCCGAGGGTAAAGACACTCAATAAACTAGTCTTTCCGCAAGCACCGTCGCCGATTATTACAAGCTTCCTCCTTATGACACCTTGGTCTTGCTGCGCCATGTTGGAGAATTGATGATGGTTGTTGAGAATCGACAAGAATTCCGGTAAACGGTCGTGTGTGCAGTCAACGGCTCAGGAGTGGCACGCGCGAGTCGATGAAGGACGGTATAGTTGTGGTTATGTAAAGATCTTCGGCCTTGGAGCTATGAAGCTCGTAGATTGCAGTGTAACCTGCGCGCCGGTGGTCGTCAATGGGATGCCTATATCTCAAACGCAAGCAAAGCCCGGTTGTTCCTTGACGGTCAACTTCCTAGCGTCGCTTTCCCTGTTTCAAGACAAGTTCAGGTCGAATTTGTTCTTACTGGTGGCTCTGGGGCTGGAAGGCTGAGATGTTGGATTGTTTCTTGTATAGGAGTATGCTATCAGCAAGGAATGATTGTGCGCGGAATAGAAGTTGGCAGAGGAGAATCGTTGAACATCCATGTCCAACTCACGGTGATCGTATCATTCCCGCTCCAAATGCGGGAGGAGACACGCACTGCAGTTGTTGGTACGTGCGCTGTCGTCCCGCAACGGCATGTTCCGAACAGGTAGGCTGATCTCTGAACTTCACACCAAGGTTGCTTCAAGATCATTAATTCCACATTCTTGAACCACGGACGGAGGCTATTCATGCTGCGCATATTGAGCGAATATTACTGGCGCTCCGAAATTATTACCTTTACCGCGCGAGGGCGGAGGTCTCAATCAGGCATCAACACGAGGCAGGAGGGGCACTAACCTAACCCTTCGGACATCCATAAACACCTAGAACGAACCATTAGACAAAGATCGTCACGCTCGGTAGACTCTTCGATCTTTCACGTTGGAGAGGCACCAAAGCCGGCCCAACTGGCGACTCGCACCATGGCACAACCATCGATCCCAACGGCTCTGCCTTCCACAAACGGTGTGCTTTCAGCTCCTACCGGTCGCGCTACACCTGGAGGAAACAAGAAGAAGCAGAAGAGAAAGGCCAAAGCCGCGCGTATGAGTTCCGAGCCAGAGTATGCGCCTCCAGAAGGCCCTGTCGCAACCCCCCACGACATGCCACTGGCGTCTCCATATGTCCCAACTCAACACCCCGGTTCCCGATCGATGAACGAATACGAGGACACAGAATTTACGGCTGAGCTCGAATACGATCCCCAAGGCGCGTATTATTCCGATGAAGAGGAAGAGAGACTCGCCTACGAAGATGCCGCAAGGGATGCAAATGGCATGTATGCAGACGAGATGGACCATGGTCTATCCAAAAAGAAGAACCGAAAGAAAAAGAAGCGTCAGTCTACAGGTGACACTACGGCCTTGCCGCTACAACCACCAGGACGAGGCAGGCACGATGCATGGCAGTACGTGAACAGCGCTTTTGCTAACATGGATCCCCGACAACGTGCGCAGGCTGCCCAAGCTGTGTCTAGGAAAGCGCATGCCCAGCCCAAGGATAGAATCTGGAATACTTCGACCCAAGAGGAGCGTGAACGCATCAAGGAATTCTGGCTATCTTTGAGTGAGAGGGATCGACGAGACCTGCTCAAGATTGAAAAAGAAGCGGTTCTCAAGAAGATGAAGGAGCAGCAAAAGCACTCTTGCAGTTGCACTGTCTGTGGGAGGAAGCGCACTGCCATCGAGGAGGAGTTGGAAGTGCTATACGACGCCTACTACGAGGAACTCGAGCAGTACGCCAACCATCAAGCTGACGGAGACATGGAACACCCACCCCCACATCCACCTCCACCTCAACGTCAGCCACGTGAAAAGAGGCCACTACCTCCTGACATTCGGCGCCGGTATGAAGAAAGTGTAATGCGACGCCGAGCTGCCGAAGCAGCACAGCAGCAGCAGGCGCCTCCCTTGCAACCTCAGCATCGAACAAGCCGTGTTCAAGAGATACTGGACGATGATGATGAAGACGCCGACTTCAGCGAAGGTGAGGAGGACGAAGACGAGGACGAGGAGGAATACAGCGATGAGGAGGAGGAGGAGGAGGAAGATTACTACAGCAGTGAAGACTACGAGGAGGACGAATACGAGACACGGCCGGGGCTTGGCGGTGGATTCTTCGACTTTGGCAACAGTCTGACTGTCAAAGGTAGGAGCTTCATCACCGACATGCTGACACAATGGCAAGCGAGGCTGAACAGTGCTCCAGGCGGAATATTGACCGTCGCGGATGACTTGCTAAAAAACGACGGCAAGAAATTCATCGAAATGATGGAACAACTCGCCGAGCGCCGAATGCAACGAGAGCAAGAAGCCGAATACGCCGCTAGGGAACCCTCACATATGCATCCGAACGGCGACCCATCTCTGGACGAGGACGAAGACGAATACGAAGACGACTATGGAAGTGAGGAGGAAGAGGACTATGATGAGGAGGAAGAGGACGAGATGGTTAGATCGTCACGTGCTCATGATGTGGAAGGTATTGCTGACATTACACAGGGTGGCATGACGGAAGAACAGCGTATGGAGGAGGGCCGCCGAATGTTCCAGATCTTTGCTGCACGCATGTTCGAGCAAAGGGTACTTAATGCGTACAAGGAAAAGGTGGCCGCCGAGCGGCAGCGAAAGTTGCTCGAGGAGCTGGACGAGGAAGGAAAGATGGGTGCGGAGAAAGAGGCGAAGAAGGCACGAGATGCGGAGAAGAAGCGGAACAAGAAGCTCGCGCAGAAGCAGGCCAAGGCGGAAGAAAAAGCGAAGAAGGATGCTGAAAAGGCTGCCGAAGAGGCCAAGACTCGCGAAGCCGAACAGCAAAAGCAAGAAGCCGCTCGACAACGGAAAGAGGAGCAGAGGAAGAAGAAAGAGGCAGAGAAGAAGGCACAGGAGGACGAGCGTCTGCGGAAAGAGGCCGAACGGGTCAAACGACAACAAGAAGAACGCGATCGTCAACAAGAGGCCGAGCGAAAACTCAGAGAGCAGAAGATGTCCGAGAAGAGACAAAAGGAGGAGGCTCGGAAGAAGGAGTTGGAAGATCGTGAAGCCCGAGACAAGGAGGCTCGGGAGAAAAAGGCTCACGACGATGCTGGAAGGAAAGATCAAGAGGCGAGAGTCATCGCTCAAAGGCAGGCCAAAGTACTGGACGCCAAAGCGCCGTCTACTGTGCAACCGCCTCAGATTGTCAAGCGCCCATCACAGGCAGGAGCAGTCGCTGTACCGCCCGGTCTTCATCCTCAAAAGGCCTCTTCTGGAGTTGCGTCACCACACATCGCAGTTGCGACTCCTGTTCTGCCGAAGCCCGCTACTCCTGCAGGACGACCACGACAGGCATCGTATCAAGAGTCATATTCGTCGTCTCCCATGCTACCTTCGCTGTCCAATGGACCTAGCAAATCGACTTCTCCGAGCAGCACTGACCCTCAGTCAAACACATTTCCAAAGGCCATCTTGCAGAACCCTTCGAAGCAACAACAAACGCCAGTCACACTACCTCATCCACCACAACAACCAGGTCCACAACCTCCACCTGGTATGCATCCTCCTTACAATACTGGCTTCAGCAATATGGGCTTTCCACCATATCAAGGTCCAATGAGCGCACAGAGCCAGCGTCAACAGATGCCTGGTTTTCCTCAACAGGCTTCGATGGGTGGTCAGTTCCGGTCGTTTCCACCTTCTAATCCACCACCCGGCATTACTGGACTGGGCATGCCACAAGGCCGCGGATTTCCCGGCGATGCACCTCCTGGCTTTGGTCAACAGCTACCTCCGATGTCGTCTCCAATCGTTGCACCAGGTTTTACCATAACTCGGTCCACAATGCCAGCACATTCGAGGCAGCACTCTATTGGTGACCGCGTAGAGCCTGATAGCCACAATACCGCACCTACGCAACCAATTTCTCGACCCACTCCGATACAGCGACCCTCTAGCGTCAGGCCTGCGGAAGGAGTCTTCAACCGTAAAGGCCGTGGTAACGACGTCGACGACCTGAGCAAGCATCTCGGTAGTAGCGCACTTCTTGATGATGTCGAAGACGAACCAACGCCCACCGAGAATCGTCGGGCTAGTAACCCGCTCGGTCCTCCCCAGCGCGCCATGGGAATCGGTTCTCCTTTGTTTGGATCTGTCCCTGGTTCAGCGACATTTGGCAATTCACCTACAACATGGTCGTCAGGAAACTCGAACCCATTCGGTCCACCTAGTCTCGGCAACCCCGGCTGGGGCGCGAGCACCTGGGGCAACGGAAGCTTTGGATCGCTAGGTCCTCCCGGTCGCCAACCCACACTCAGCCGACCTCGCTCGATCCGCCTTGCTGTCTGCAATGCCTGTCGCCAACTGAATACCCCATCAGGCGACAACTTCCACGACGTCGCTCATATCTTGAGTATGTGTCGCAGCAGTGCCATACCAGAAGGCCCACCGACTCTCCAGGAGATCGAAGAGATCTGCGAGACAGAAGGTGACAACCAGAACGGCGGCGGTACTCTGCTCGTTCGCCGGTCAGGCAGTTCCAACTTCGCGGTCAAGTACGACGCTGAGGATGGCACGTCTCCAGCTGGGCGCCCTTCGATCAACGCACTAGGGGAGATAGGTAGTCCCGTGCCCTCCCACGCGACGCCTGCTTTCGGAGCCAGAGCCTTTGGAAGTATTGGTGCGCTCGCTCCTGGCGCAGGTAGCGCTTAGGATGTTACTACTAGGCTTACGGAACAACGATTGGAACGTCCGTGGCGAAGACGATAGTTTGACTCGAATCCAAGGTGAAGTACTTGAGAGAGTCTGCGAGATGTCGCAAGTAATCGGTAACGGTCGCTGTACAAGACCACTCGTTAGAGAGAGTGCTATTAGGACTCATGGATGGGTGGAATGAGTAGTCAATCGTGCAATGCAATGAATCAGCCTTCGTGGCTCGAGTCGGAAGACATGCTTCTGTGTCCTGGTTCGTAACATGTCACTCTGTTGATTAACCCTAGCTCGGATGGAAGTACGTGCTTTCATGTCCTTGTTTGTAATGTGTCCCTCTAGTAGATCCATTGTGCCGATCAACAAACTTCATCACAATATATCAAATACTTCGATTTTCTCATTTCCTCGAACAATGCTTTTTCTCATCTATACAACATCTAGACTCGGTCGAGTACACCAATTGAGAGTGGTCAGCGTTCATGACGCGGAGCACTTGGGTTCAGTGATTGTCCAACCCCGTGCTACAGGGACAGGCTGTATCTAATGTCCACATTCCGACAAAATGTTCTCAAGCCAGATAGTTCGGGATCATCCTACTTTCGGAGGCAATGGTTTGCTTGACCGGCCACACACCAACGCAGCTCTTTAGGCCAACTATCAGTTGATATTGCCGCTGTTCACAAGGCTTGTGTCCGGCTTGCACATGCCCGTCGTCGCTTGATACGTTGTCATTTTCCACTTTTCATCCCCCTCTGAGATCGATCTCCAACAACGTCTCGAATATTTACGGTATAGATCATGCTTCTTTACATCAAGTGGGCGTCTGGCGCAGTGGTAGCGCGCCCCGTTTGCATTCAACTTTCTTCTAAGTCCCGCCTCGGGAAGGTCTTGGGTTCGATCCCCAAGTCGTCCAAATTATTTTTTTGCTCCTTGGCTTCATTCTCCAGGTCTATTTTCGTCTGTAGCACGCATATTCGTCCCAGGAGGTCGATTTGAAGTTGTAAGAATTTTTTTCTAGGACGGTTGAAGAGTTTGGCCTCTGCAGGATTTACGAGGCACTTTTTGCTCGACCTTTGCAACTAGGCGTCTACTCGATCATGCACGACACTAATCATCGCACGTTTGTGTAGCTAGGACCATGATGGACCTCATATTATGCATACACGGCATCATATATTTGTCCGTGGTTCAGATCATATTATGCGGCTCTGCGAGGAACAAAGAGAAGTCCCGGGGACAGGAGGGTCTTACTGCCATATCCGGCCATCAATGCCATGATATCAAAACTAACTGAACCTCCAATTGTAGCCGTTTAAATGCCAGGCGAGCGATCAGTTGACTGTTGATGCCGGTACGTCGACGAGAGTCCTCAATTGGGACCCATGGCTGTAATGCCTCGGCCGGGGACTTCCAAGCTGCTATGTGTACGAACATGGAAATCAGATAGATGCGATTCGGGTCGTCTACTCAGCTTGTGCACACATGCACCGTACCACGGGTTCCATCTTGAGCTGGTAGAGATAGTTCTAGATTACTCTTTCATCAGTACCGATGACCTTGTTACCTACACGTACTGCTCATGCAGAGTATGTACAACATCGCATCGCATACCATCGCGTCCATCCCGCCCCCAAGCCGTGCAATGCCAGCAGCAAGCGTCCTCGCCGCTCTACCCTCCACCGCCCTCCCACTGGGCTACTTCCTCTAACAAGCTCTGTCACCGACAAGGGCCCCAACACGGGAACGCGGCAACAAGCAAACAGGAAACAGGGGCAACGTGTGACAGAGACCGGGTTCTGCGACGGCGTGGCATACCAATAGATTGCGAGGAACAGTCCATCCCACGCTCCAGTGGCGCTCGTGCATGCAGCGGGGGTGGTTGACGTGCATGCCGTTTGATGAGCGCGGGATGGACATGTACTTTCGCAGATCAGGTACGACGGAATGCGAAGGATGGAGATTGACCAGGAGGAGAAGTATTGTGCACAGTGCTTGTCAGAGAAGTGTAGAATTGCTATTGAAATCGCCACATGATTGATTAGATCGCTCAATGCGTCGCATGTCGCCGACACAGAACCGATATATACATCCATTGAATCATGCTCGGCAACTTATGATATAGTCCAGCCGCCAGTGGATTGTAAAAGAAGAATCCCAAAACCCTGAACTCCAACCCAACGCCTCCGCTAGTGATGCTCTCGCTAAACAAAGATCAAGGCCACACTCAGTGACCATTAACACCATTACCGACAGCCTCGTGGCTTCCAAAGATATTCTGCACCATCTCACCACCGCGCACACTGAGGATACTGAGCAGAGTATCACTGAGCCCATGGGTCATCTCATTACATCCCTGCAACCAGACACCAGCGCCCGCCTCCAGCTTACCCGCCTCGAACTCAACGCTGTAATCGCGAGCGACGGACCATTTCTGACCGGCGTCACCGCCGGGCATCAAGTGGCGGCAGTCGCGGAGCATGTACTCGTAGGCATTGCGGTCGTATCCCGCAGCGACGTAGACGAGGTCAAAGTCCAGCTGCTCCGTCGTCGAGGGCGCGGTGGAGGTGTTCTCAAGGTGCAGGGTGATGGGGCCGGAGTCGCTGTTGGTGCCGGACACGGAGGTGACTCTGCGCTGTGGCATGATGCGTTTCGGCCACTTGGACTCGTCGTTGCCGTGTTCGAGACGCTGCATGTACAGCTCTTCGTAGATGTGTTCGAGCAATTCGAGGCGCACAACGCCGTAATTTGTTGGCTTGTCGGCTTGGATCATCTGTGCGCGTCGGTCGGCCGGGACGGTGTAGATCTTGTCGACGCGGTCGGGGTCGAAGATTTCGTTTACAAAGGGTGAGTCGTCGGATGGGCGTAGCGCGGTGTCTTTGATCAGCAGCGTGGCGGTGCTGTTTGGGAAGCGCTGGTGCACGTCGTTGAAGATCTCGGCAGCGGACTGACCTCCTCCCACGACTGCGATGCGGAGCGCGGCGTTGGTGTCGGGAAAGATTTTGGCGGATTCGGTCATGTAGCGAGACGAGTGCACAACGCGTGGGTGGTTCTCGGGCAGTGGTGCTGGGATCTTGGCTCGTCCACCTGCAGCAATGACGACGTTCTTGGCCTTGCGAGTCGAGAGCTCTCCGGTCAGGTGGTTGCGAGAAGTGATGCTGAAGCCGGCTGTCTTCTTGCCACTTTTCAATGACTTGATGGGGTCGACAGAGAGGACTTCCTCACCATACGAAACAACATCGTCAAAGTGTTTCGAACACCAGCGCATGTAGTCTTCGTATTCAAGACGACGCGGCAAGAAAGTACTGAGATTAGTGAACTGCACCAGACGGCCCACTGAGAAAAGGTAATTGAGAAAAGTGAACTCGCTACGTGGATTCCGCAGAGTGGCCAAATCCTTGACGAATGAAATCTGCATCTTTGCACCTGGAATCTGCATACCGGCGTGCCACGCGAATTGTTCCTGACGTTCCAGAAAAGCGACCTTTGGTCTGTCGGTCTTGACAGATTTGTCTCCGCTGTCAATAGCGTCATGAAGAGCGACCGCAATAGCGAGAGACGCTGGTCCAAAACCGACACAGATCATGTCGTGCATCTCATCCTTGGGGACCGGCTCCAAGCGTGAGGACAGGTTTGCAGGGTGGCCGCCGCCAAGGCCTTTCGTGTGACCGTTCGAGTGTCCGTTCGACTGACCATTGATATGACCATTGCTGTGGCCATTCGTGTGCCCATTGGTGTAACCGTGGGAGTGGCCGTTGGTGTATCCATTCAGGACATTGTCGTCATGACGGTCGATGGAGCCTCGAGGAGAGTCTGGGACCTCGGCGTGAGGAGGCATGGCGAGAGCAGTGAATGGATTTTATTTGACAATGACAAAAACCGAAATTGGTAGAGACCGAGAATTTGTATCTGACGATCAATCGAACAGAAATGTATAGGCCGAAGTCAGGATCGAGAGCGTGGGAGCAAAGGTTGATATAGAGCAGGGCTCATACGACAACTAGACGGCTGTCAAACAACGTGATCGAATAATCTCCAGTGCCGTGGCACGAGGCGAACTGTTTGCTACCGAGCGCTTGGCTGCCTCTGTGTGCTCAAGCGACGTGGTGCAGGTATCCAATAAATCGATGGAAGCCGGGAACGAACAACTTGGATAGTGTAGATTGTGATTGGTATTTGTAGACAGGTCAGAAGTGCAATCAAACGATCATGCACCTAAGCGGCGGGAGTTGCAGGTGTATGATGCACAAGTGATGTTGACCAGGGGTCGAAATCCAAGCGCGGGTGTGACTGACAGAGCCAAAATCCGGAGACTGGTAGACGGGATCTACGTAGTCGTTGCGAAATATTGGTGACACGTGAGGTCTTGTGCAGGCTGTCCGACAGTGGGGGTTCAGAGTTGAAATTGGTTCACGGCCTTTGTAATGGCAATGCTTTGATTGGTAGAGATGGCTGTCTTGAAGTAGAGTAGAAACGATGCTTTGTTCGATTCGATGCTTTAAGAAGACCACGCGGAAGATGAGGCTTTGTTTGATTCGAAGCTTTAAAGAAGAACACGCGGAAGATGACAGACGTACGCAAGATCGATCGGACAACGGTAGTCATGCAAATAAAAAAAGACGGTCGAGAGTCAAAAGAAGCACAGAATTGACCGAAACCTGCTGCGGAGACGGCTCTGTCCTGTAATAAAACATTTCAGACAACTGCGATCGCCTCTAGCTCGGAGAGACGAGCAATAGCAGTCGGGGCTAATCGTGGTACACAGTAGTGCAGATGAACTTGGCGAGTGGTCCGATCCAAACTCGACACGCACACCGATGCATGTCGTGTATCGTTGAGCGGTTCCGCAGTACGACAGAAACGAAAACCCATCAGGTCTCGAGGCGCAAAGCATCCAGCATTCTTGGACCTTAATCCCGAGCGGCAACCGTCAATTCGAGGCATGTCGTGCCAGAAGATGATCAAACCAGAGACACGACGACAAATGTCGTCAGCCCAAGCACGACAAATCGACAAACTCAGGCACACGCGTCTCACTAGCTCAAACCTTGCTCGATTAGCGCAAACGTGTGCGAGCCGGGCGTGGGATGACATGTCGATGTTTCGAACGTCGCAAAGTTCCGCTCGAATCCACATTTTCGGTCTGTTGTCTTATCAGATGGGGCCAATAATCTGCTCGGCATCCGGTCGTGGTATAGCGTCGTGGTCGATCAAGGGCCCCGCAGTGAACAGGCCAGGTATGCACTTATCGTCGTCCAGGGGTGCTGTGTAAGAGCACTCTCCACTCGGTCTGAGCACGCTTTCGAAGTCTGATTAACCTCAACGGATCAGATAAAATTTTCAGTGTGGGGGTTATCAGATTCTTCCTTGTCTTCACATTGGACCGTGGTATCGTGGTGGGTGCATTGGCGCCTTGGGTCACATCCAGCTCATGCGCTGCGCCAATCCTGCGCCGCCCGCATTCTCTTGGCCTCGAATACGGACGATCAGTGGATATCTGATGAAGCTCAATTGGTGAGACGTGCAATCTCGAGGAGTCTTTGCCGAAGCACCACTGGAAGACCTCCTCTCATGCATTCGATGGTAGTCGCATGCGGATGAAGCCAAAGGACGACATATAGCGGGATCCGAAGTACGGTAGATCACACTTGGGATCACACTTGGCATGTAGTATACTAGTAAGCATTAGTAGTCAAAAGGTTGAACTTGTCCAAAAACCGACTGTGCATCTCGGCGGTTCATTATTCGTGAAACTAGATGATACCTCGCTATGCTTAGCTCTGACCCGTACTTTGGTGACGCGGACGTCGGTCCTTTGGAAATCGCCAGTGCCAATACCATCCATGCAAATGCTCGTGTCAATGCTCATGCCAATGCTCGCTCGCTCGCTAATACGGTATCAATCTATCTGATCATCTGATAAGATTTTCATCGCGATATAGTTTCGTAAGTTTTCATCAGGTCAACGTTTGTGCCTTGACCATGCTGGCGTAAACACCCCCTTGAGCAGTCAATTCCGCGTGACTCCCAACCTCAACAAGTCTTCCTTGATCAAAGACGAAAATCCTGTTTGCGTGCTGCACGGTTGATAATCGATGAGCAACGACAATAGTGGTCCGACCTTCGGCCGCATGAGCGACGGCCTCCTTGATGTCCGTCTCGCTGTGAGCGTCTAACGCCGAGGTATATTCGTCGAGTAGTAAGAACTCAGGAGCGCGGATCAAAGCTCGGGCGATGGCGATGCGCTGCTTCTGACCTCCTGACAGCTTCGATCCATTCGATCCACATTCTGTGCTGTAGCCTTCAGGCAGACTTGAGATGAAGGCGTGCACTCCACAGCGTTTGCACACAGCTTGAACGTCTTCGTCCGTAACATTCTGCCCAGCAGCAGCACCCAGCTTGATATTGTGATAGATAGATCCGGGGAACAGATCCGGCTCTTGAGGCACTAGACTCAGTCGATCGCGGTGTTGTGATACAGGGATGCTGCGAATGTCCTTGCCGTCCAACATGATAGCACCCTGTGTGGGATCGTAAAAGCGCTCGATAAGTGATATCATCGAAGATTTACCAGCACCGCTTGGGCCGACGAAAGCGACAAACTCGCCGGCTTCGACGGTAAGATTCACGTCCCTCAATGCAAGATGTAGAGAGTCTGCCGAGTACTGCAAAGAGACTGACTTGAGCTCCAATGTCCCGGCTTGAGGTGCAGCTGCTGCTTTGGCTTTGACCTCGTCTTCAGAAGATTCCGTGGACGAGACACTGACTGAGCTTGAGGGCATCTTGTCATTACATGGCATCTCGTCCATTATGATAGGCTCCTCATCGTGCAAGGCAAAGACATTCCGTGCTGCGGAACCAGCTCTGGATATCTCCGGTGACAGACTAAAGACTTGGCCTGCGCTCTGCGCCGAAAAGAGCATTGCTGGTAAGACAATGAAAAATGCCGTCTGATCGTAATGACCATTCCTCACTTGACGAGAACCCCAGTAGTATGCCAGAGCATACACAAAGTAGGTGATCGATAGCGACAAAGCCAACAGCGTGTTCGAAATGAGCGTGAAGCGAACACCACTCTTGTAGGGTTTCTCGAGTGCATCGCGATAGGTTTCGTAGACGTATTTTTCCTGACCAAGCGACGCGACGGTCCGCATGTTTGAGCAAGCTTCTGCCGCGATGGCGGCTGCATCGTTGTATGCAGATCTGTGACGAGTTTCTGCCAAAGCGAGGACTCGAAGTCGGGTGTAGCCTGCCAGCAGCATAACGGGTACAACGGACAGGAGTACTACCGCAATCTCCCAAGCGACAACATGGGCGAGGATAATACCCCCGAAAACCGAAGTCGCAACGGTAAAGATCGTACCGATTGCAACTCCGGAAAGACAACTGAGCTGCGCCGCATCTGATTGCATGATAGTCAACAACTGATGGGTAGAACGACCAGTGAACCAAGGCATGTCTTGACGGAGGATGTTTCCAAGTGAGATGTTTTGGACCTTTGCAATGAAGTGCGCAGATACGATTCCGAACAACGTGCCACTACCGCAGTAAGCGATAAGCGCAATCAAGGAGAGGATGAAGAACATCAAACAGAAGAATGAAGCCCTGCTGAGAAAGTCGGGGTCGTCTGTTCCATGATTGAGAAGGTTGACAAGATTGCCAAAGATAATAGCTTCTCCAAGAATGACACCGCCGCTGATGAGTGACAATGTCAAAGCAACAGCAATAAGAGGCCAATCGTGTTTAACAAGTCGAAGACATCTGCCCAGAATGGTGAGCAGACCTAGTTTTGTGGTTGCTTCATCATCTTTGCCATCTTTCGAGTCTGGCACCACTTGATTCTCTTTGTCAGGTTTTACGTCTTTGCCCGAAACATTCTGGTCACTGGTTGTAGCCTCAATCGATGGCACTTCTGGTAGTGGCTCTTCTGCTCCAGGTGTGCCAACAAGCGATTGAGCATTGACCATGGCTGCATAGGCTCCGTCGAGTGACAAAAGCTCCTCATGAGAGCCTTGCTCGATCACCGAACCGTTGCCCATTAGTGTGATATTGTCGAAATCTATTGCGGTAGCAAGGCGATGGGTGACCATAACGATGGTACTACCGGTTTCGGCGAACTTTCGCACAGCGTCCATGACATAGCCTTCGCTCGCAGAATCCAATGCTGACGTCGGTTCGTCAAGTAAGAGGATAGCAGGCTGCTTGACAAGAGCCCTGGCAAGGCAAACCCGCTGTTTTTGACCGCCTGAAAGCTGCGTGCCTCCACCTTGTCCAATCAATGTGTTGATACCATCAGGTAGGTTATGGAGAAAGTTGACGTTTGCTGCCTGTGCCGCGCGCTCGCAGCGAGCCAAGACATCATCTCGCTTGAGGTCGTCCTCATCCAAGCCATTTTTTATGTTGTCCAGAATCGAGCCCGAGAACAGAACGGGGTCTTGGTCGACCAAGGCAATATGGGAGCGGTAGGAAGACAGGTTGAAAGTCTTCATGTCTCGTCCTCCGACAGTAACAGACCCGTGCGATGGATCGTAAAGTCTTAGTAGGAGTGATATCAGGGAGCTTTTTCCGGAACCGCTTTCTCCGACGATAGCGTTGAGTGCACCACCCTTCAACTTAAGGTTGATACCATCTATTGCACGCACAGAAGTTCTCGATGGATAGACAAAAGAAACATCGTTGAACGCAATGTCGCCACGAGTCTGTGCCGTGTCTAGTCGGTCTCCTTCGGAAGAGTATGTGTCAATAACCGGGTTTTCGTGATCAAGCACCTCGAATATGGCTTCTCCGGCTGCGGCAGCTGTACCGAAGGCTCCAAGAAAGGGTCCAAACTGACCAAGAACGAAAGATGCATCCAGAATAAGAAAGACGACAGCGTAGACTGAGCCGGCCGTGCCAGAACCTCTGCCTTGGGCTATTTTCGAACCCTCGTAGAAAGCCAAAGCATTGGCAGCATAAGCAGTAAAATAGACACCACCAAGCATGATTGCAGCGGCGGCAGACTTCCGGATTGCGTAGTGAGCTGCGCTTCGTAAACGCTTCATGTGCTCGTTACTGAGATAATTTGCCATACCGAAAGCTTGGACGACCTTGACTGCTCCGATGGCGCTTTCAGCAAGCTTGCCCGCTTCCTCGGAACCCTTTGAGGCTTGCTTGGCATATTTAGCTACGACAGTAGATCCGAAAATAACAATGGTGGTCATGGTGGGTATCACAGCAGCGAACAAGATGCCGGTAAGCTTTGCGTTGAGGATGAAGCCGACGACAAACGCAGCGACAAAATAGCTGATCGACTGTATGAAAATGCCGACCTTTTCGGAAGTGCCGATTTGGATTGATTCGATCTTTTCTGTCAACATGTTGGTGACATCAGGCTCTTTGATATCGAAATACTCCTGGTTGAGGCCCAACAGGCGGTGAACAAGTGCTTGACGAAGTTTGCGTGAGATCCTCTCTCCTGTCATGCCCCAAGCAATGCTATAGCCGGTAGTTACGATGAAATATGCTGCGCCGACACCGATGAGTTCGCCTAGGTAGATGACCAGTTCGTGCTCCTGAGGTGGAAAATTGTTGATGATCTTGCTGAAGATGACTCCGATGATGGGGAGCGGTACTCCAGCGGCGATGGCAAGAATGAATCCAGCAACAATAGTGAGCTTCTCTGCTGGTGTATCTAGAGCGCGGAACAGGGTGAAATAAGACGTCTTGAATGGGTTCTTCCCAAAGACCCGACGCAACATCTGGCGAGGTACTGCCACGACTTCGAGATGCCATGGTCGAGGCTCGGCGGCGTTCATGGTATGGATGTCGACATCTCTCTCATGTGCCCACACAAAGGTGGTGGAGCGGCGGTCAGCGGTGGCAGTAGATGTGGCAGCTGAACGCTGCCGTGTCAGCGAAGCCATGGTTGTGGGGTCGAATGGTCTGTATGGAGGGGAGTCCAAGCAGTGATCTTGTACAATGCAGGCTCATTGGGACATTGTAGCGCTACAGATTGTTACACGTGGGGTGATAGATCGTGAGAGAGACCACTTCAATGTTGTGTTGTGCCCACGATGAAGTGCAACAGGGTTGGGCTCGTCTTAGAGTAATCGTCGTCGTAAATCGTCCACCAAGGTACAGATCATGCGTTACAGAGTCAAGACCAAGACTTTCCAAGACCAGCTGACGGACGCCGAAATAGGAGCAGGACCGAGCGCAGGCATGCGACTTGGATGAGGAGACGGAGGTTGGAGGGGTCGCAAAAAGTGACAAACGGTCGTTGCAGGTGTAGAAGTCGATGTTCTCGACAGGGCGATCGTTGGCGAACCATACTGGCATCAGGCAAGAGAATCCGCACTATTCGTGAATTACCGCTCAGCATTATTTGACTGTGGAGAAGATGCGGATGCGGATGCGGACGCGGCACCACCGACATCAGACTCGGTAGCCACATGTGCTGACCCTGAATCAAAATGGCTGATCTACGTGGAAGTTAACGATGATCCACAAAAGCTTTGCTGGTCGTGCAGCGGACGCTACTTTGTGGTGCGAGGCATGAAGGTGGAGTGGTCGCTTCAGAAAGCGATCAACGTGCAGCGAAACACATGCACAATTCTGTTGCATTGTTGCTGCAAGAACTGTTCAGTAGTACGAGGCTTTGTCGTCACAGAGCGTTCAACATCCAAGCTTTCGGCCTCTGACTCTCGAATGACTCTTTCGGGCAGGCGGAGCGGTGAGGTGAATAATCACGTATTAGGTGCTCAAGCACGTCTGGCTCCGGTCGACGAATCGTGGATTTTCTGGCCCTCGGTGATCCAGCACGAGGGACTCGACAGGTCTTGGCATCATTCTGAACCATAATTTTCTTGTGACGTCGAATCTTGTCGTCGGACCAAGTGCCGTGGAAACAGAAGGTATGGAAAATGGTCGATAGCATGTCATCACTGTTATATCGGCGACTTTACAACGCGACTTGTCAGGCAGCAGCGTGTCGCCTCTGGCACGCGGTCCTTGTCGTAGGTTACACGCCGAGTACAGCAGGCGCGATCGATGCCTGATGTCAATTTGTCTGTGACGCAAGTAGCAGCCGCGGCTTATCAGATCGGCTTATCAGATCCTGGTGGGAAGCTGCGAACCACTAGTCGGCTGGGCAGCCCTTTCCTAATACGGTCTGCACTGCTCTCTAAGAATAACGCTAGCCGGCCGTTCCTGCGCGGTGGGTCCTCGTCATCATGTCGGGCACAAATTTTGACTTTTTGGTAGGGGAAACATGAATTCGTAACTCACATTGGAAAACGGTAGATCCATGGAATATGTCAGATTATCGTGCTTCAACGCTAAATCGCGTCTGCCTTGTGCGTCGTACTCTATGCTCTTGCCTTTCCGTGGATTCAGCGCCGAACGATTAGTCCACGACGCTTTGGCCATTAATTTTACGATCCAAAAGTATCGTTGAGTTCACATACAGTACATGCACCCATGGTCTCATGAATTTCCGACTGTCATACGACATGACTATGTCTGATCATAGGGTGGACTTGCACCATCTCGTTTGATCGAATCCTCAGGCTCTTGAGTTGCGTGAACGACACCGGACAAGCCCTATATCCACAAGGTCGTGCAGAATAGACCATATTGTTTGGCGAAGGCAACCATATGCTTGGCTTGCTTGACCTGCGATATCGTCCACTATTCTGATCGTCTCGGACACTATATGGATTAGCCGTACGACTTCGTCCTCCTGAGCCACCTTCATCACGACTGCAGTACTAGGATATCACCTTCGAGACTACTATTCATGGTCAAGCCTTCAAACATGCCCAACCACGACGAAATGGACGGAGACATTAACTTGTCAATCCTCAATCCATTTCCAACTGCTCTGAATGGTCCGGATACACTACACAATTTAGTAGCAGGTCCAAACACCGAGGGAACAGCATTATCCCATCTTGATGCCGACGACAAGGTCACCGATATTTCCTACCACCAGCTTCACTCCCTCTCGGACGCCCTAGCCACCGAGCTACTGGAACATCTGCAAGATTCGCCTTCAGACCAACCCAAGATCATTCCGATATATCTACCGCAATGTCCTTCATTATACATATCACAACTAGCCATACTCAAAGCCGGAGCCGCTTTCTGTCCACTGAATCTGGATGTCCCGGAGGATAGACTCAAGTTCATACTGCAGGATGTGTCTGCAAAAGTCATTGTCACTCTCCCAGAGCTCAAGGACAAGCTCTTGGGCATGCAACATCTTCCGGTCCTCACGGTGGATCTTGTCAAGCTGTCCGGAAAAGAGGCCAGGGCTTCGCCGCGGAGCATCCAGGTCAAAACATCAGACCTCGCCTACATAATGTATACATCCGGGAGCACTGGAACTCCAAAAGCCGTCTGTCTGTCACATCGAGCGGTGACTCAGGCTCTCCTCGCTCACGATCGCCATATACCCCAATTTGTTCGTTTTCTTCAGTTTGCAAGTCCTACATTCGATGTCAGCGTTTTTGAGATATTCTTCCCCCTTTTTAGAGCGCGCACTGTGGTATCTTGCGACAGAAGTGTACTTCTTCGTGATCTACCAGCCGTCATGACCAGACTCAATGTCGACGCCGCCGAGTTGACCCCTTCCGTCACTGCGAGTTTGGTCAGAGCAAGGTCGAATGTACCAAAGCTCAAGACACTCCTCACCATCGGTGAGATGCTCAATGTGCAGACCGTTCGGGAATTCGGTGGTTCGCATGATCGGTCGAGCGCGCTGCACGGCATGTATGGCCCCACGGAGGCTGCCATTCATTGTACATTGCAGCCACATTTTCAGAACAACCAAGCTGTCAACACCATCGGTATTCCACTGGACACAGTCTCCTGCTTCATCGTGAAGCCGGCCAACTCCCCAGAAGACGCGGGTAATATCGAGATTTTACCCATTGGCGAGATCGGTGAACTCGCTGTTGGTGGCACCCAGCTGGCTGACGGCTATCTTAATCGTGAGGAGCAGACAAGAGCGGCTTTCGTCCATCACCCCAAATACGGTCCTCTCTATCGCACTGGCGACAAAGCCAAACTTCTCGACAACGGCATATTGGAGTGCTTTGGAAGAATATCCAAAGGTCAGGTCAAACTGAGGGGTCAAAGAGTCGAACTCGGCGAGGTCGAGCATGCAGCCTCGCAGCTGCATGAGGTTCGCGCGGCAGCCGCCAGCGTCATATCTGGACAATTGGTTCTCTTTTGCATTGCCGATTCGCGCTCCTTGTCTACTCAACAGGTCCGCGGCGGTTGCAAAAAGTGGTTGCCTTCTTTCATGATTCCTGGAGATATCGTCCTACTCGACGACTTTCCCTATCTACCTTCTGGCAAGACTGATCAGAAGAAGCTTGAAGCAGATTATGAAGCCCGGATTGATCTTGAGGACGAGGATGATGAATCAGTGCCGCAAAGAACCAAGACGATTCTGGCGATCTTGCAGCCCGCTCTAGGTCTTCGTCTCAAGCCTTCATCTGATCTCAGCTCTGCCGGTGTGGACTCTCTTAGATCAATTGTGCTCGCCGCAGAGTTCAGAAAGCATGGCTTCAGCCGAGTAAGCGCTATTGATCTGCTCTCTGCTTCTACCGTGGAGGATCTAGAAGCTCGCCTTGCAGAATCCAGCCAGCAGTCCCCATCTGCTCGCGACATATCTTCGCTTGTGCAGACTCAGATACAGGATCTGCAAACTGCGGTCATGAACGAGGATCAGCTTCAAGCACATCAATCTGAGATTGAAGACATTTTCCCCTGCACCCCACTCCAGGATGCTATGCTCGTTGAGACAATGCGAGACCCAAGAGCGTACTGCAATCAAGTGTTACTGCGGCTGCCATCAAGGACTTCATGCTCCGCAGCAAAACAGGCTTTCGAGAAGGTCACGAGAACACATGCTGCTCTCAGGTCCGGCTTCGTCCAGACATCAGACAATATGAGTGTATTTGCACAGATTGTATGGAAACCGTCCGTTGAGGTTCAGTTCTCCGAAGTCAAAAATTTTCAGGAAGAGTTCACTATTGACTCTCAAGCGAGCCTCCTGCATCCACTGCGTGTGCAGTACCGCTCGGACGGCACCGTCACGGAACTTATGATTTACTTGCACCACGCACTCTACGACCAGTGGTCACTTGATATCCTTGTTGATGATTTGAGCGCAAGCCTAGCAAAAGCCCCATTGGGATCCGCGCCTTCGTTCAGAGGGGTTTCTGAGCATCTCGTTCGCTTCAAGAACGATTCCGAAGCGCAAGCCTCGTCGAAAGAGTTCTGGCAAGAGTATCTGGCGGGGGGATCTCCGACGCATCTGCCGAATCTCACCGGCAAATCTGCAGCACCTGAGCCCCTCCAAGTCGTCGATCAGACCATACGCTTAGATATGACAGAGATCGAAAAAGCGGCGAGAACTGTCAGCTGTAGTGGCCACGTCATGTTTCAAGCAGCGTTTGCCTACCTCTTGAGCGCTTATACCGGCAACGATGATATCACTTTCGGCACCGTTTATTCAGGACGCACACTGCCTGTGGACGGCGTTCAAGATATATTTGGCCCTCTTCTATCGACTCTCCCGAACAGGATTACTCTGAGCGAGTCACGACGATATGGTGACCTTGTTAGAGCCTTGCACAGCTCTAACCGGGACATCATGGCTCACGCAGACTTGTCGTTGGCGGACATCAAGCGGACTTGTGATTTCCAAACAAGTGACGTATTGTTCGACAGCATCTTCGTCTGGCAAGCCACAGCACGAGAAAAGAACAAGGAAGCAGAGGTTGAGCTTTTTTCTACTCGCGACTATCTTGAGTTCAACCTGACGTTGGAGCTTGAGCCTCAAGAGAATGCAGTCTGCGCGAAAGCCACATTCCGACCATCCGTATTTCCTGCACAACAAGTTACCCTTCTACTCCAACAAATCGAACAACTTGTCAGCTGGTCGATCAAAAATCTTGATGCCGCTGTCGAGGATGTCACCAATGCTTTTGATAGCTCTGTAAGCTCCATCACTAACCCAGACCCCAAATGGCACAATTTTACTGCCGGACTGGGCAGTCTGGTCGCGAGCATGGCCGAAGAATGCCCGCACCAGCCGGCTCTATGTTTCGCAACCAACATCACCGAGACCTCACTCGACACTCGTATCCTCACCTATGGCGAGCTAAACGCAAAAGCGAACAAGCTCGCTCATCACTTACAGGCACAAGGTGTCAAGCCTGCTGATCTGGTATGTGTTTTCATGGAGAAATCCGTGGACCTCTACATCAGTATCCTCGCCGTCCTCAAGGCTGGAGCTGGGTATCTCCCTCAGGTGCCTGAAACCCCTTCTCAAAGGCTGCAAACCATCTTAGAAGAGGCCAGAATCGAGTACTGTCTGACGGATCGTGAGAGCTATAAGATCTTGTTACCCATGAACGTAGCTCAAAACATCTGTGTAACAGATTGCGACCTATCCCGTTACCCTTCAAGCAATCCGAACATCACTTTTGATCACAATGGACTTGCTTACGCAGTCTATACCAGTGGCACTACTGGCAAACCAAAGGGTGTTTTGGTTACCAACGAGAACATTATGAGCAACATTGGAGTGCTGAAGTCTATCTACCCTGTTCCTGCAAAATCGAGACTACTCCAAGCTTGTAACCAAGCCTTTGATGTCAGCGTTTTCGAGATTTTCTTCACCTGGGCCACGGGCATGTGTCTATGTTCTGCAACAAAGGATATCTTGTTTCGTGACCTCGAGCACTCTATTCGCCAGTTGCAAGTGTCGCACCTTTCGCTGACTCCTACCGTGGCCGCCTTGGTCAATCCGGAGAATGTTACTAGCGTCAATTTTCTTGTGACTGCAGGAGAAGCGGTGACACATCATGTCCATCAGTCATGGGCCGACAGGGGCCTCTATCAAGGTTACGGACCATCTGAGACTACGAACATCTGTACTGTTAGCCCTGCTGTCGAGAAGGACTATGCAATCAACAATATTGGTCCAGTCTTTGAGAATACTTCAGGATTTGTTCTCAAACCTTGCAAGGGGTTTCAAGTGCTGCCTGCAGGAGCATTAGGCGAACTATGCTTTGGCGGACAGCAGGTCTTCCGTGGATATCAGAATATGCCTGAGCTGACCAGCGAGAAGATAATTGACCACCCGGATTACGGACGCATCTATCGCAGTGGTGATCTCGGCAGACTCTTACCAAGCGGTAACATTGCGATCGAAGGGCGTATCGATGATCAGCGAAAATTGCGTGGTCAGCGTATCGAGCTTGGTGAAATCGCCAGCTGCGTTCTAGAGGTCCCTGAACTGCATGACTGCAGTATCCAGATATTGGGAAAAGGCAGCAATGAGCGGTTGGTGGCCTTCATCATTCCAATGAGCGCACAAAGCTCCGATTTCGCCATTCTCCCAGTATCCGAGGAGGTCAAGCGATTGCTCAGCTCTACTCAAGACAGGCTCGTCAATGCTCTGCCAACTTATATGATACCGAGCGTTCTCGTTCCGATTCCATGTCTGCCAATGACACTCCAGGGCAAGGTCGACAATCGTCGTCTGGTCGCAGCATTCGATGATTTGATTCCGGAGCAGCTCGCAACCTTTTCGACCGAAGGCGATGATCCTCATAACGATACCGAGCTTTCCGAAAAAGAGACGATCGTATCATCTGCACTCGCGCAAACCCTTCAACTATCATCTGCGTTATTAGGCCGTAGCACGTCTTTCTTCGCGCTCGGTCTTGACTCGCTGTCGGCTATCAAATTGTCCAGGAGCATTAAAAAATCCTCTGGACACCAAATCGATGTTTCGGCCATTCTGAAGCATCCAAGCATCGCCCGACTCGCCTCGATATTGGATAATTCGGATCCGGAAAGTTTGCCAAAGAATGTCGCCTCACCGCTCGACAGCTTCCTGGAGGACGACATCAAAGCAAGCATCTTCGAGGACTTTGCGGCACATGGTAAGCGGGTACAAACGCTTCTGCCCTGTACACCACTTCAAGAGGCTATGTTGTCAGCCAGTTCCGATCCGCGGTCACCTGCATACAGCAACAGAATGGTGTTTCGTTTACTTGCTGACCCGGCCAAGATCAAGGACTGTTGGCGAAAGATGATCGCCAGACACGACATACTTCGCACAGCGTTCTGCTCAACTGATAGTGCAAACCACCCCTTCGTTCAGGCCGTCATCAACGAGTTTGACCTGCCTTGGTGTGAGATGAATGACTGCTCTGACCCCAAAGAACTGCTCAATGCCTCGGCCGAATCTCTACCAACACCTTTTGATAGCTATCTGCCGCCCTACACTCTATCAAGCTATCAATCTCATGACGCTAAATATCTGGTAGTGGACATGCATCACGCATTGTATGATGCAAATGCCATGTCTAACCTCCTGAGTGAGATCGGACAAACCTTGAAAGGTACTAAGCTATCGAATCCTGCTTCGTTCTCTGCGTTCCTGGAGCATATGCTTTCAGGGAATGCTGAAGCTGCTGATCGATGGTTCGCCAGCCATCTCTCCGGACTGACGCCGAGATCATTCGACAAGAGGGACAGGAGTGACGGGAATTTCTCCACTGTATCAAAGCCGCTACCAATCAAGGAGAACGAAATGAACGTTTTCCTGGAGAAGCATAGTCTTTCGCTACTGGCGTTGACGCAAGCCGCTTGGGCCAAGGTACTATCTATCACCCAGGCAAGCGAAGACGTCTGCTTCGGTAACGTTGTCAGTGGACGCACCGTGCCAGTCAGTGATGTTGAACTCCTTGTGGCTCCTTGCTTCAATACCGTGCCGGTGAGGACCAACCTCAAGAAGGCGCGAAACAACATCGACCTGGTTAAGAGACTGCACCAGGACAATATTGACATGCTCCCTTACCAACTCACATCTCTTCGTCGCATCCAGCAAAAGGTAGCTGCTGGTCAGCGTCTGTTTGATTCCCTCGTATTATTGCAACAATCTTCAGAAACACTTGACTCTAATATTTGGACGCTTGAGGGAGAGAGCGGAGAAATGAACTTCCCCTGCATCCTAGAGGTTATGCCTTGTACCGATGGACTCAAATTACTTGTGCACCTGGAAACCTCACTGCTCAACGCAAGTAGTGCTCCTTCAGTTATTGCTGATGCCTTCGCCTCGGCATTCATATCCTGCATCAAATACCCGCTCAGTGCTGTATCCGACCTGCACGACTTCGATGCTACCAAACTCGATGGCACCATCCAGACTTCAGTCATTGATGTGGATCATGGCAAAGACAGGGTCAGATCGAACAATGTCGAGGACTGGTCAACGATTGAGACCGAGATCCGAGATGCATTCTCCGAGATGTCCAAAGTTCCTGCTGATCAAATATCTCGTCACACTACGATCTACAAAATGGGGCTCGACAGCATCAGTGCCATCCAAGTAGCCACTCGCCTACGCAAGAAGGGCATCAACGTCGACGCTAGTGACATCCTACAAAACCCGACGCCCTCTACACTTGCCTCTGTAACTCAGAGCAAATCTCATTCGCCGCAAAGGGAATCATCTGTGGTTGACTTCGCTTCGTTCGATGCCGAGCACCGGGAAGCTATAGCAAAATCCACAGAGGTTTCAACGTCAGACATCGAAGCAATAAGACCATGCACGGCTCTCCAGTCAGGCATGCTCAGTCAATTTCTGCACTCCAATGGTCACGAATACTTCAATCACATGTATTACGAAATGGACAGACACCTCGACGAGAAGCAGCTACAGGGCTGTTGGAGGCGACTCATGGATACCCATGAGATGCTCAGGACCGGCTTCGCTTCGACCGAAGGTGTTAAGCGACCGTTTGCGATGGTCCTCTATACAGCATCTGGTACCTGCGTGGAGCATCAGAAACTTGAAGCGGTGACCGATGAAGATTTCGAAAAGCTCGAGACAGCAGCTCGCGATGCAGTCTTTGACACAATTCACTTGCCTACTTGGCGATTCCGTCTGCTCAGACGTGGTCATACCAACGTCATGCAACTTTCGATGCATCACGCACTATATGATGCTGAAACATTGCGGCTCATACTCACAGATCTGGATACCGCGCTTCAGGGTCGTAATTTGAAGCAACACCCAAAGATTGACCGTGCTATAAGTTACATCATCGGATCTAGCGAATCCGATCCAGAAGAAAAGATGGCTTTCTGGTCAGAACAGCTTCATGGATTTTCTATCAACCGCTTTCCAAACCTCAATCCGGTGGTACCTGAACATGCAACAACAACATCCTCACTCGAGTTTCACAGTCGACTGACAACAAGTCAACTCGAAAGCCGCTGCAAAGAAGCTGGTGTATCCGTACAAGCCGTGGGTCAAGCTGCGTGGGCCAAGCTCCTGGCTGCGTATACTGGCGAACCTCTCGTGACATTCGGTGTTGTGCTGTCAGGCCGCACTTTCACAGAAACTTTTGATGCTGCCTTTCCCTGCATCAACACTGTACCAGCGTTTTGCAACGTTGATGAGACCAATGGTTCTCTGCTGGAAAAGTTCATGTCATACAATGGTGCATTGCAGAAGCATGCATTTACACCACTAACGGACATTCAGAAATTCGTTGGTCTGACGAATGAAGCCCTCTTCGACACCATCTTTGCGTACCAGAAGCCTGCTGACGGAGGGCACTCGGGGACGCCTTTCAGCATCGTTCGTGAAAGTACCCAAGTCGACTATGGTATCTCGATCGAGCTCGAGAGTCAGCTCGATAATCGGTTCTGTCTACGACTCACTTTTGACAACGCTCTGCTTCCGTCTGAGCAAGCCAAAGTAATGCTTGAGCAGCTCGATCGATTGCTGATTGAGTTGGTTCCCTTGAAGGAACATCAGCCGGCGAGCAACAAGGAGTCAGATATCCTCGCAATAGTCCGTGCCAAAGATCCGGTTATTCCGACGGATGTTCCTCTCTTGCACCAACTCGTCGAGCAATCTATCAGCAGACATCCTGATCGAATTGCCTTGGAATTCGTCACCGAGTTTGATGCCGGCAAGACATCCAGCAAACAATGGACCTATTCACAGCTCGAGGACGAGTCAAATCGTGTTGCGAACCTCTTACGTAAGCTTGGTGCCCTTCCTGGTGATATCATTGCCATGAGCTTTGATAAATGCCCGGAAGCGGCCTTTGTCTTCTTGGGTATTCTCAAAGCAGGATGTGCGTTTCTCGCTATCGATGCTTCTGCCCCGGAAGCTCGCAAGAAGTTCATACTCGAGGATTCCAAGGCCAAAGTCTTGCTCACCAGCAGCAATGTTGTAGCCGAGATGTACGGCGTCGACTCAGCGACCATTGTTGATGTTGTCTCCGGAATCGATGAATCTATCTCAACTTCGCCACCACAAGACATTGTCTGTTCGCCGGATATGGTCAGCTATGTCTTGTACACCTCAGGCACCACTGGAACGCCGAAAGGATGCGAAATCACGCATGAGAATTCAGTACAAGCTATGCTTGCATTCCAGCGCTTGTTTGAAGGCCGCTGGACTAAGGCATCACGTTGGCTACAATTCGCCTCTTACCACTTCGATGTCGCAGTCCTCGAGCATTTCTGGACCTGGAGCCTTGGTCTTCGCCTAATCTGCGCGCCACGAGACTTGATACTAGAAGACCTTCCAGGCTTCATCGATGGCTTGAATATAAGCCACCTAGATCTTACGCCATCGCTTGGTCGTTTGCTCGACCCTGAACTCGTGCCGAGCTTACACTCAGGTGTCTTCATCACCGGCGGAGAAGCCGTTAAGCCAGAGATGCTACGGGCTTGGGGTGACTACGGCTGTCTTTTCAACTTCTATGGACCCACTGAGTGCACCATCGGTGTGACGACTTTTCCAAGCGTGCCAAAAAATGGCAAAGCGTCCAACATTGGCTGGCAGTTTGACAATGTCGGAGTTTGCGTGATGAAGCAAAACAGTGACGAGCTTGTGCTTCGTGGAGCAGTTGGAGAACTCTGTATATTTGGCAAACTTGTCGGCAAAGGATACCTCAATCGCCCAGAACTCAATCAAGAGCGCTTCCCTTACGCCAATAGCATCGACGAGAGAATATACCGTACCGGCGACTTGGTCCGCTTGCTCCATGACAACAGTATCGAGTTCCTCGGTCGAGCCGATTCGCAAGTCAAACTACGAGGTCAAAGACTTGAGATTGATGAGATTATTGCTGTCGTCCTCAAGAATGAGATTATCAAGGATGCTGCTTGCGTAATCGCTAAGTCAGTGGAGCAACAAAAAGATCAGCTCATTGGCTTCATCGCCGACTCCTCTGACCGCAAGCAAAACGTACCGGAGCTTCTCCCTGCCAAAGATTCTGCGGCAATGATCGAAAGTGCCCGTAAAGCTTGTGAGCAGCATCTTCCAGGCTACATGGTTCCGACACATTTCATTCCGATCAAGTGTATGCCATTGTCTATCAACAACAAGCTTGAAGAGAAACAGCTCAAGGAACTGTTTCGAACCATGAGCTCTAGTCAAATTCAAGGATACGCCGCACAAGCGCAAGACAACCGACCTCTTAACGAAACCGAGAAGAAAGTAGCGCACACCCTCGGTGATGTGTTGCAGATTAACGTGCATGATGCCCAGCCTGGCTCCAACATCTTCACCTTCGGCCTCAGTTCCATCTCAGCAATTCAGTTCTCACGCAAGCTGAAAGCCGCTGGCCTTCAAGGGGCGTCCATTGCCGTTGTTATTCAAAACCCTACCATTGGTCGTCTCGCTCAAGCAGTAAATCAAAGCAATCAACTCGAGCCCGGCGAAGTGACGGCTGCCAAACAGTCAATAATCGGCTGTCAACAGAAGCATATGACCACCGCTGCCACAGTGTTGAGCTGTGAGCCAGACGAGATTGAAGCCATTGCACCCTGCACTCCCCTCCAGCAAGGTATCATCTACAGGTCGGTCAGCAGCGAGAATGGTCTGTATTTCAATAGCTTTCGGTACAAGCTTCGAGAGATCGACGTTCAGAAGCTCCATCGAGCTTTTGATCTTCTGGTCGAGCAGGTTCAGATACTGCGAACCGCCTTCATCGAGACTGAGGATGGCTACATCCAGATCGTGAAGAGGAAATCAAGTTTTCCTTGGAAGCATGTCAACACGGCCAAGGGTCAAAACACAGATGAGGTATTCGAACAACACAAGCGCAACTGGATGGCTTCGAACCAGTCCGGAATTACTCATCCGTTGGATGTCATGATCGTTGATGATTCGTCGGAGACTTTCATGCAGGTCAACATCCATCACGCCATTTATGATGGTATATCATGGGAATTGCTGGTAGATCGGCTGACAAAGCTATATCAGGAACCCGAAGTTCGGCGACCAGATCTGGATTTCTTCAAAGTCCTTCCTCATGGACCACTGCGGACGGTGCAAGGTGCTAAGGACTTCTGGGGCAAGCAGCTGGCCAGCACGGCTTTCAATCCAATCGCTGAGACGACTGAGACTCCTGCCGTTGCCGATACGTTGCTCTCGACCTCCATCGACAACGTTGAAGTACTCGAAGTCGTCCGCAAACAGCTCGGTGTGACTCTTCAAGCTATTGTTCAGGCTGCTTGGGTAATCACACTTTCCAAGTACCACATGGGCCCGATCGGCGTGGTCGTTTCCGGGAGGTCGCTTGATGTTGATGCACATGAGGTTATTGGACCTTTGTTCAACACCATACCATTCGCCTGGCAGGTCGACGACCGGACCACATGGACGTCTCTTATTCAGCAGTGTCATGAATTCAATACTGCTGCTTTGCCATTCCAGCATACTCCGCTTCGGGACATCTCGAAGTGGCTTGGAAGGAGTCCTTCGGAGCCTCTTTTCGAGACCTTATTCGTCTTCCAGCAGGCCGCTGCTGACAACGAACAGAGTCTGCTCGTTCCGGTGGAAGACCATACCTTTACCGCCGATTATCCGGTGGCATTTGAGGCCGAGCAAGTAGGGGACAAGACCTTGGAAGTCAGTGTCGGAGCTGCGAAGACTGTGTTCACGGCCAGTCAAATCAAGGCCGTGCTTGGAGAGTTTGTCGACGTTTTATCGACCATGACTTCCGACGTCGATGCGATGCTCGCGAAATCCATTGGCAGAGAGATAGAGACTCCTCGAGACGGTGTTTCAGCAAAGGAAGCTGTAGACCTCAATGGTGTCACTGGGTTCGAGTGGACTCCACAAGCAGAGACTGTTCGTTCTGAGTTGGCTGCTGTTGCCGACATCAACGAGGAGGAGATTGACGAACACATGTCGATCTTCTCAATCGGAGTTGACAGTATCGATGCCGTCAAGCTTTCTGCTCGGCTGCGGAAACGTGGTATCAACATTCCCGTTAGCGCAATCATGCGTTCTCAGACAATACCCAGGATGCTGCGATCTGTCAAATCAACACCGACAGTGGATATGGAAATCACGCAGATTCTACCAGAACTTGAGAGTCGTGTGACGGCCGCCGTACAGGAGCTGGATATTGACTTGAGCCGCGTCCAGCGAGTCTTGCCCGCCAGTCCAATGCAAGAAGCTCTCGTGGCAGAGATGGTCAAGACTGACTACAACGCGTATCTCAACCATGACGTATTACGCCTCGATGCCGACGTAAATATTGAGAGGCTCGAAAATGCTTGGAATATGGTCGTCCGAGATTCACCAATTCTACGGACTGCCTTCGTTGAGCTTGATGATCCGGAAGTCGATGTCACCTTTGCCCAGGTCGTTCTCAGGCCTACGCAAGTCTGCTTCCAAAACTTCGAGCTCCAGTCCAAGGATACATTCGAGCAGCACATGGAAGACATCAGACAACAAATCGTCCATTCAGATCGACTTGATGCGCCGTTCCGCCTGACACTGGCTACCAAGGGAGGAGATACTTACTTGATCTTGTCGATTGCTCATGCACTCTATGACGGTTTCAGTCTTGGCCTGCTGCATAACGATGTCAATGCTGCTTACCGCGGCGACTTTCGGCAAAGACCTGCATATGACGAGATCCTGGAGCGCTCCATGCGAGCTTCATGCAAAGAAGCAGATCACTTCTGGCAAGGCCTCCTTTCCGGGTCTTGCTCAACAAAGATTCCTGTAATGCAGGAGTCGCCTGACTCTCGGACTTTTCGAGAAGAAATCGCTTGCCAGATCCCCGCACAGAAAATCAACGCGTTCTGCCGAAAGCAGGGTATCACTGTGCAATCACTCTGCCAGACGGCATGGAGTCTTGTGCTCGCTCGCCACACCCAGTCACTCGATGTACTGTACGGTCTCGTCCTGGCCGGTCGCGATACTGCAGATGCCGACCAGATCATGTTCCCCACGATGAACACTGTCATCATGCGTCTGGTCCTGCACGGTACCAGACAAGAAATGCTGCAATATACTCAAGCCAAGATCGCAGACATTATGCCATACCAGCAGACCCCACTCCGCAGGATTCAGGCCGCTGCTAGAGTTCGTGGCGAAAAGTCACCGAACGTTGAGACGGCACTTTTCAATTCGTTATTCATCTTCCAGAAACGGTCCGGCGTCGATCGATCCCAACGAAAGAGCTTGTACGAATCTGTTGGCGGAGCTTCGGACGTTGAGTACCCATTAGCGGTCGAGGCGGAGATGCTTGAGGACCAGCTCGTTTGGCGGACAGCGTACAAGTCAAATGTCGGAGCCGGTCAAGACATACTCCAACAGATCAACGAAGTCCTTCGAGCGATAGTCGAGGAGCCTGCTTCGCCTGTCTTATCCTTCACTTCCGGAGGTGTCAGTATCTGTGAACAACCTGCTTTCAAGCAAGATCAAAATGTGGCCGACGGAGCACGTACAGACGAGAAGAAAGACGTCGTCAGTGGAGCCGCAGATCATTGGAAAGAAGAAGAAGTTGCTATTCGTGCAGTTCTTGCAAAGGTCGCCAGAATACCTGAGGAGGAGATCTCCAAGTCGGCCAGACTGCAGAATCTCGGCATAGACTCTATTAGCGCTATCAAACTGTCTTCACTGCTGAGAAGGCAAGGTATCAAGCTTGGAGTGTCGGATCTTATGAAGGCTGGATCTGTCAGTGGTATCTTGACTGCAAAGCAAAGCTCGCAAGAACACCCCAGTACCGTAGACGGCACCTCATCGAATGCTGCAGCAGACCTCATCATCCGGAGACAATTCACTGCTTCGCAGTTCGGTGTGAAGGATGCCGAGCTAGAAGCTATACTGCCCGCGACCGCTGGACAAGTGTACATGCTCAACACCTGGATCGCATCCGCAGGAGCAATTTTCTATCCCGAATTCAAGTACATTCTGAGAGCTGTCTCGAGCGTGAACCAGATCAATCGCGCCTGGTATCTGCTGGTCGAGAAGCATGCGATCCTGAGAACCAAGTTTGCCACGGTGGACAACGCAGAGATTCCTTTCGTACAACTTGTGCTCAAGAACGGCCCAGCAAGCACGAGTCTGAACGGGGATGGCAGCCAATGGTTCTGTCAGCCTTTTGCCCACCTCGATGTCAAACAGATCGATGGAGCATTCGAGCTTGGTTTGAAGATCCATCATGCATTGTATGATGCCGTGAGCTTGCCCTTGCTCATGAAAGACTTGGAGAAGATGCTGGTCGCTGAGGACGACAGGAGGGTTCCACCCTCGTTCGACAACTATATCTCGCTCGGTTCTTCTCAAAAAGCGATGTCTCGGGCCAAAGACTTCTGGACTGGCTACCTCGCGGGCACCAAGTCGACCCACCTGAGGGTTGTCTCGCCGCGGGACTCTTCACGGATCGAGATTTTCAATCCTGACGTGATTGATCTGACACCCAAGTCTGATGCACAACTTCGCAAACAGGGCATCAACATTCAATCGCTATTGTTCGCAACCTACGCAAAGACCTATGCAGAACTCAGCAATGCCACAAAGGACGTGGTTATTGGCATTTATCTGGCCAACCGGTCGCACACAGAGGACTTGTTCGGTTTGAGAGCGCCAACCCTCAACCTAACGCCTCTTCGTGTCAGACAACCATTGAGTACGCCTTTGTTGGATCTCGCCAAGCAGATTCAGAATAACCTGGATCAGATATCACAAGCACCAAACGCTCATGTCGGCTTGTGGCAGATCTACGAGTGGACCGGAGTTAGAGTCGACACATTCGTCAACTTCATCAAGCTCCCTGACTCCGAGGAGGACACCGAACAGACCGGCAGAGGCAAGAGTAACGTTTCTATCGACGAGGTCGACGATGGACGACAGACTCAAACCAGAGCACTAGTCCATAAAGCAGCAGATACTGCAAGCTTCAAAGTTCCCCAAGAGCTGCGGAAGAACGTGACGAAGGATGCATACCTTGTAAGTCGACTATTCCCACTCCGGAGAAGCAGGAAGCAGCATGCTAACACTTTCGCAGCCGAGTCTTGATGTCGAGGCAGTTGTCAAGGATGGTAAACTTGCTGTCGGATTCTTTGGGTACGAACGTATGGTTGATCTGGAGGGTGGGAAGAATATTGTACAGAACATTGGGAAGGAGTTGAAGGGGTTCTTTGAGGGTTAGGCGTTGGCTGGTTTATGGGCATGGGCATGGGCAGGCGTCGGCATATTCGAGCGTTCTCTGCATGGTGTTAATCCGTTCTTGGCGACTTTGTGTATTTGGCATGGTGTATATACGTAGATACTGAAGCAATATACGAGCTTCGAATCCGGCCGTTGTACAGAAGACTGGTAGGCCGTCTGTGGCTGTTGTCGGTGTCGTGTGACTCGACTCCGCCGATCATCTCCAAACTTCGCTTGTCTTGGCGCGATTTTTCAGAGGTTGGAGAAACCACGATCAATGTTTGTACGGAAGTAGCAACAAGAATATCTCACACGCACCTACCTCTGGATTGTCGCACCCATCAGAAAATTGGATACTAGGATATGCGCGACTGAGAAAGTCGAGAACGCGCCAGGTCGCAAAACCACACAGCCATCATGGCACCACCACTCCTCACAGACTCCTCCCTGTCCTCACGTCCTACGGTAGAAGACCTCACTGGCGACAACCACTATGCCGTGCTTGCGCGCAAATATTGGCTCGGCAAAAGCAAAGCGCCAAAAGTACAAGCGAGCGTTGTGAAAGAAGAACTCTGGGATCGCCTCGAAAAAGAGCAATTTGCATTCGGTTCGCTCCTCCTTCTCGAGCAACTACAACTCTTGGAGCGCTATCTCTGGCCTGGATACACCGAGAGCGCAAGCGATGCGCATGTGCTCCTACTCGCGCTCATCGCCAACACGAAGCGGCGAGAGGGACTGCCGGTCTGGGACGAGTTCGCAAAGAACGGCGACGGCTTCGCCTCGTTCTTCCGCCGGGTGCTTCATATGACCATCGACAATTCGACGAGCATCGCTGTTCGCACGCATCTCATCATGTTTGTTGTTGGCGCGTTCCAGAGCTTGGATGCTGGTATTATCAGGAAAGAATGCGCGCCGCTTGTGTCTATCGGTATCTGGCACAACTTGCACAGCGAGGAGGCGAGACTGGCGAAACTGGGGCATACGGTGCAGCTTGGAAAGGCATGGAGAGCGGCGGCCAAGAAATATGACGCTGCGGATAAAGAGACGCAGGCGCGATTGAGGTTCGAGAGGTCTTGGCTGTATAGTCTGGTTCTGGAATTGCTGGATAAGCTGTACGATACGCAAGCGCCCGGCCAGGAGAATGTGTTGTTCTGTGAGCGGATACTGGAGTTGTTGGCGGATTTGCAGAGTCAGCTACCGACGAGACGTTATGTCAATACGCTGCTCCAGGATCTGAATCTTTTGCCGGCAATCGCGCTTTCGCCGATGTTTGCGGATGAAGAGAATGGATTGCTTAGGGATCTGTACACACTGCTAAAGCACTACACACACTTCTCGATCGAGGACCATAGTGGACGGGAGTACTCGTCTCTAGAGTACGAAGAGAAGCAGAACACGGCACTGTCAAAGCTGCAGAAGGTCGCGCTGAAGCACTACAAGGAGAAGCTTACAATCCTAATCCTGTCGAACTTCGCCTCGTTGACTTCGAGAGACGAGCTCGAGGGGCATTTTGCGGTTCTTGCCGACGACGAGATCAAGCACATCTGCAGTCTGCTTGGATTCAGGACAGAGTACCCGGACTCTTCACTAGTCACACGGGATCGCACATTTTATCTTGAACTTCTTCTTACAGCCCACGAACGAAGACCGCCATATCAGCAGAATGTGAGGGACTTGACTGTACTACCAACAGAACAGACAGTGTATGAGCAGACTTTCTTGCGTACGGAAGAGTACAATGGGTCACGACCACTTGCGATTCCAAAGATTAATCTACAATACCTGACGATGGGCGATTTTCTTTGGCGATCGTTCATCCTCTATCGATGCGAAAGCTTCTACGAGATCCGGAAGAACATGGAGGATACCGTAAAGAGAATCCAGCCCAGGCTTGCAGGAACCACTATCAGATTTGATGGTTTCTCCAAGATGGCCCTTCCCATTACCAAACCAGCTGTCATTGAAGTGTTTCCACCCAAAGTTGGCGAGAATCACCCAGCACAGGTTCAAGTCGAGGTCTCTCTGGATGTTAGCCGGCTTGCACCTTCTGTCCGAAAGGACTGGGAAATGCTTCGACAAGATGATATCGTCTTCCTCCTGGCTGTACAGCCAACCATCCAGAACAACACTACCAATGGCCATACTGAAGCTTCGAGGCCGGAAGCACATGGCATCAAATATTTGCGCTGCGCCGAGGTCGTGCAAGTCATGGACGAAAACAGCCGATTGCTGAGGGACAAGCAGATTGAGCAAGCCGATGGCTATGGTGCCCGACCACGTCAAAGGAGACTGCTAATTCGCCTTGATGCACGCGCCTATGCCGAAGACAAGAATAGAGCAGACAGTGGTAAAGGCGATATTTACGACAGCATGAACTTGATTGTCCGCCGACAAGGACGGGAAAACAACTTCAAGCCGGTCTTGGAATCGATCAAGCATCTTACGTTGTCTGATGTACCTGCGCCTTCCTGGTTGCAAGAGGTCTTTCTCGGCTATAGTGACCCAGCTGCTGCGACTTATCAGAGGTTACCGAACAAGCTCAAATCTGTTGACTATAGAGATACGTTCCTTGACTGGAGTCATCTGACTGAGAGTCTGCCGGGTAAAGCAATTGAGCCTGATGCAGCCCAGACAGGTAGCTTTCCACCTCCATATGTTCTTGAAACAACGACAGCTGAAGCGCCTGTTGAGCGACCGACAAAGAAAAGGAGACGAGGAGAGGCCGAATCAAGCCAATTCGCTGCGAGCGAGGCTGTCAAGGTCTCTTCATACAAGCCACTCAAGAACGGACCATATCCGGCGGATGCACCAAAGCTCAATACGGTCCGTTTCACCCCAGCACAAGTCGAAGCTATTACATCCGGTACACAACCTGGATTGTCAATCGTCGTCGGTCCACCTGGTACCGGTAAGACTGATGTCGCTACTCAAATCATCAACAACATCTACCACAACTTTCCTGCACAACGTACACTTCTCATTGCGCACAGCAATCAAGCACTCAATCAGCTGTTCCAGAAGATTACAGCTTTGGATATCGATGAGCGTCATCTGCTTCGTTTAGGTCATGGTGAAGAAGAACTCGAGACGGAAGCCAGCTACAGCAAGCATGGCCGTGTCGAGTCTTTGCTAGAGAACGCCGGTCGTCATCTTGCAGAGGTCGCCAGATTGGCCGCCAGTATCAGAGCACCTGGCGCCCACGGAAGCTCTTGTGAGACAGCACAGTACTTTGATCAAGTTTATGTCAAGCCGGCTTGGACACAATTTTGGGATATAACCAGGTCTGATGCAGATGTGCCCGCAATCGTCGAGGCTTTCCCTTTCCATGACTACTTCCGAAATGCGCCTCAGCCACTTTTCCCGCAAAACGCTAGTCGGGAGGAGGTAATTGATATTGCTTCAGGTTGCAACAAACATATCGATCATATCTTCGCCACTCTATCAGATACAAGACCGTTTGAGATTCTGCGCTCATCTCGCGACAAAGCAAATTATCTGCTGCTGAAGGAGGCCCGCATTATCGCAATGACCTCGACACACGCCGCAATGCGCAGGCAAGAGATCGCCGACCTCGGCTTCCGCTACGACAACGTAGTCATGGAAGAAGCGGCTCAAGTGACCGAGATCGAGAACTTCATCCCGCTCGCCCTGCAAAACCCTCGCGACGGCGAGATGAAGCTTCAGCGCGTCATCCTTGTTGGCGACCACTTCCAAAACAGCCCCATTGTACAAAACCTCGCATTCCGCCAATACGCCAACCTCGAACAATCCCTCTTCCTCCGTCTCGTACGCCTCGGCGTCCCTACTATTCTCCTCGACCAGCAAGGGCGTGCCCGATCATCGCTTGCTGAGCTCTACAAATGGCGCTACCCCCATCTCAATAACCTGCCGTCCGTGACCACCGCCCCTGAGTTCGTGACCGCGAACGCCGGGTTCCGCTACGACTACCAATTCATCGACGTGCCCGACTACAAGGGCAAGGGCGAATCAGAGCCTAGCGCACATTTTATTCAGAACTTGGGTGAAGCAGAATATGCCGTTGCTCTATACCAGTACATGCGTCTCCTCGGCTACCCAGCGGAGAAGATAAGTATCCTGACAACGTACGCGGGTCAACGGGCGCTGATTAGAGACGTCATCAACCATCGCTGTAAAGGCAATCGACTCTTCGGTCTCCCTGGTAAGGTGTCCACGGTGGACAAATACCAGGGCGAGCAGAATGAATGTGAGTTTCATCTTTCCCCGACGTGAGTAATCAAGTACAGTGGCTGACCATCACAGACATAATCCTCTCCCTGACCCGCACACAACGAGCAGGCTATCTTCGCGACCTGCGCCGTCTAACCGTGGCTCTCTCCCGCGCCCGCCTGGGACTGTACATCCTCGGCCGCCGCAGCCTCTTCGAGTCCTGCTTCGAACTACGCCCCGCGTTTGAGAAATTATTCGCAAGACCGGACAAGCTGCAGCTCGTGACGGGCGAGACGTTCCCCACGAAGCGCGGCGTCGACGACAATGTCGCTGTTGCGGAAATGGATGGTGTGGAGCATTTGGGTCAGTATGTGTACGAGATGACGAATGCGAAGGTCGCGGATCTCAAGGCTGGTCAGGGTGTTTTGCCGCCTGTTGCTGAGAATGCAGAGGTGGAGGATGATGACGAGGGACCGGAGGAGGAGGAAGGAGATGAGGAAGAGCCGGAGCCGGCTGCTAAGAAACGGAGAGTGGGCGAATAGATACAGCTGAGCATGCGAGATGTTGGTTCATCTATGTATAGTGCGAAGTGCTGATACCCTGTGTCTCTATATGCGAATCGCTTCTATGACTTGGACATCATGAGCCCTTGCCCTCGGCTTCTTCAGCCTTCATCTCGTCCGTGATATTGTTCTCATCCTTCCACGCAAACGACACGTACTTGGTGTGACTGCCTCTCGCGACGAGTTCGTTGGCGTCATTCATAAAGCGGATCGAGGTAAACGCTAACGTCTTGCCGAATTTATCGCACTGGACTTCCTGTGAATGATCAGCTGAAATACTTTTCTCTTCACCTTCGTCATATGCTCTGAGTACAAGGGTGGTGTGGTGATAATTATGACACGGGATAATACGTACAGCACGGATAGTGTCACCGATCTTGCCTCCCGAATTGAGATAAGTGACGTTCAGATCGGTGGAAACTCCGGTCGCGAAAAGTCCTCGTGAGGCTACGGCGAGTGAGCCACCGATGTCGGTCATGCTTGCTAGAGTGCCGCCGTGCAGGATGTTGAGGCGGTTCGTGTGTTGCTTCTCGATTGGGAGCTCGAAGTTGACTACGCCGGGGCGGGCGGCGGTGACTTTGAGCTGAGGAACGGTGAGTACGTACTTGGTTCGTTCGATCTACATTGTTTGGAAAGTGAAGCAGATGAGTCGAAGGTGTTGCAATGAAATGCTCGGTGTGACTTCCTGTCCGTTGCTGTTGAGAAAGGAGCGCATTGTCACTTACACCATTGAGTAGTCTTGATGGTTTCATCAGCCCCTGCGATCCTCATATTTAACAATATACTGCTCACCTAGGTTCCAGTCCAGAGTTCTTCATGAACGAGTCCAGCACCTGATATGCTGTCAACGCAGGACTGCGTATCGGGGAGCTCCTGCCTTACACTTCGCACGAAAGGCAGACACTTTGATGACATTGTGTTATATGTTTTTGTGGGCGATCGGTCCCAGAATTGTCTCAGATATGTATCTGTGTATACTGTAATCGATGCTGTCGATAGCACATGTAGTACTGCTATACCATTCCTTGGCGACCGATGTTCATGCCCAGAGAAATGGTTGATCTCCAATGAAGGCATCAACAATACAGGTACTCAAGCTTGACATTTTTGTATGACGTGATCTACCGTTCTATTTAAAGCGCGATTGCTTAACTCTTGGTCACGAAAGGTCAGGATATTCTACAGTAACAGTACTGTATATATCGTGGTGCGTATGGCACCCTATACCATTTCTTGTTATTTGAGGCTGATGCCAAGCAAGAGTGACGTCCTTCGATGTTTTGGCATGCGATCGTGCCTTCACTGCTTGATTTAATTCGACATGGCCCCGCGATGGCTATCATTCTCAGCAGCGACTTGAATCTGGTTGTAGGGCTTGTTGGCGCAGTGGTCAGTCACGATGTCGGTGGCTTCACAGCGAGTCTTGGACTGGCTGGAAGGTCAGCCAGGCATCATCTTCAATCGACTGTATAATCAGCCGTCGACTGCGTTGGCCATTTTCAGGCGCATGCTGCCGCATATGGGTACAATTAGAGGACGACAATGTTCTTAGTGAGCGACGATCTGACTCCGTCATAGCGAAAACGCTGGTAATGTCGATGCTATTCATGCCGCAACCATTTCTATTCACCGATCTCGACACATGGACGAAGCCTGATGCCGATAGTGTCAAGTACGAACTCCAGCTGATCTGAGAAGACACCACCTGACACAGATACAGACTCCGCGACCAGTCCCTCAGTATCCTCACGCGACTTAAGATTTTCGATGAGACGCGCAACGACAACGGACGACCTGCTTACAAGGTGTCGACAGCATTTAGTAGATCATTACGAAACGCACTCACAGGAGGTGGTAACCATCGATCGTTCGGTATTCCAACCAGCGAGCCGAACAAGAAGAAGGTCAAGATCGAAACCCTGGATGCTTATGCGAGGAGACAATGGGAGGCTATCTTATACTATGTCGTGGGAAGTGTGGATGAAACGACATCAGCAAGAGTGGACCTTAATGAGAGCACGCAGACACTGCTCGGGTCGGGTGCGGGAGAGTTTGTCACCAAGAGAAGGAACAAACCGCAGATCACGAAGAAGGGTTTCGAATTTCTTCTGGAGGAGACCAACGCCCAGATCTGGACTTTGTTGATCGAATATCTGAAACTCGGAGAATCGCTCAGTATGGACAGTGTCGAGGCGATCTCGTTCTTGTTCACACTGGGGTCGCTGGAGCTCGGTACTTCTTACGACACTTCGAATCTCACACCGACCCAGCTCCGTATGCTGGAAGATTTGTCGGATTATGGCATAGTCTATTGGGAGGGATCAAACAGTGATCGGTACTATCCTACCCGTCTGGCGACAACTTTGACGTCCGACGCTCCTGCGCTCCCCAACTCCTCTCTCACATCTACGACCGTAACGACAACAACAACCGGGGGCAATATGGCACCTCCGACAGAATCTGAAAAAGGTTTCATCATTTTGGAGACGAATTACCGACTATACGCCTACACATCATCTCCTCTTCTCATCCAGATTATATCCTTGTTCGCAACTCTCAAAACTCGATACCCAAACATGATCACAGCAACTCTCACGAAAAGCTCGATCCAAAAAGCCATTGCGCACGGCATTACCGCCGATCAAATTGTGTCCTATCTCAGCACCCACGCTCATCCTCAACTTCGCAAGTCGACACCAATTCTGCCGCCCACAGTGGTTGATCAGATCCGACTTTGGCAAATCGAAGGTGATCGCATGCGTACTAATCCAGGGTACACGATCTGGGATGTGGGAACGGTGGATGAGTACGACCGTGCGGTCAAGCACGCGGAGACTCTTGGTGTGTTGATATGGCAGGATCGTACCAAGGGCAAGTTCTTCGTGAGTCGGTTCGAGCAGATACAGCAGTACTTCAAGAATGAAGCCATGAAGAAGAAGGAGAGGCTGGCCGAGGGGCAAAAGGGCGGTAGCTCGACTCCGATGCAGAGATAGGTGAGGTTTCAGAGCTGTCAAATGATACCCAGTACAAGTAGTTGTGCGCATGGTGTACGGAAGACCCTATTCTGGTTAAAACAACATTTCCTTTAACTTTCAACGAAACTATTTCTTATCCAGGAGCAGACCAGCACCGGAGTCTTTCTTCTCGTCCGGAAACCAAGTCGCGTCGGATCTCCTCACATGCTGCGCATAGTGATCTTCGTCCACGATATTTCCGATGCTCTGCCACAACGACCCGCTGTCGTCGGTCAAAGCCAGCATCAAAACTCCGCTTCGCTCGACGGCGACTAAATGAGGCTCTACCACGAGTTGGCCTGAGATCGTGATAGTCATAGGACCGAAGAGTGGTTGATTGGCGGCCATTGTTGGAGTTGTATAGCGAGATAATTCAGTGCCTGAAAGGTAAGAAGCAATGGGGACACAGGAGATCTCGATCTGTGGTTTGAAGAGTATTGAGTAGTTGTAGATAGTGAATTAGAAAGCCCTGAGTTCGAGCTGCGTCTCGCAATATTTGAGTACATGATTATTTATCTCAAATGATCTCAAACATCCTAATCACCAAGGTAGTCGTGCTGGATGCCTTGTAAATATGATAGATGATAAGATTAGATGGGATCTGACTGACCTGAGTTTTGTCCTCGTGTCAACTCCACCATCAGAACATACACCACGACAATGCAGTGAGGGTCGAGCGTGGCTCGAAATCTCATCGATATTACAGATACAATGATCTCATGACGGTAGGTGTTGGTAGGTGTATTGCTGCAGCATGATGAATGCGGCTGAACTGAGGCTGTGGCGCTCAGCCTTGCGCCCCATAACAGGCGCTTGTGTCCTCCCAAGTAGAAAGAGCACTGTATCTGGCGAGCTGATATTGCACCGATGCTTCTTCCAATACTGAGCCATGAAATTCTCATGGATCGATCGTTTCCGGAAGGAGCCACCGTCCCAATTCGTCTACAAGGAGCTAGGAGAAGATCAGATCAGGCTCCTATACCTTGTTCCTAACCCCCATAAGCCTGACCAGCTACACGTCCGACTGATTCACACGAAATTCGACCCACCGCCAAAATATCATGCATTGTCCTACGTATGGGGGAAGTCTACCGAGGCACCTCTGCCAGAAATCCTCTGCAGTTACAACAATCTCACCACAGCTGCGTCAATGCCGATCACTCCAAACCTGCATGCTGCCCTTGCTGCTATACGTCCTAGCAAAGAATTCCCGATGTGGGCAGATGCAATCTGCATCAACCAAGCAGATAACGCGCGAGAGAAGCAGGGACAAGTCCGCATGATGTACAAAATCTATCGATCGGCAGAAGAGGTGGTGGTATGGTTCCATCCTCATGTCAGATGGCAGGAGGAATCAATGATGCGCCCACCTGGCAGGAAGATTCGATCTGGACCTATCCATGATGGTACAGAAGTGGCAATTGAGCTTTGTCGCTGGCTAATGGCTTATATGGAAGATGAGAACGTGAACTTCGATGGATTTCCTAAACTCTTGAGGCGATTTGATACTTCTGGAATTGATCCGCTAGGACGTCCCTCCTTCACGCCTGAGCAGGCACGTAGCCTTGGCCACCTTCTGAAGCGAAAGCACCGTCTATACGGTCCACACTCTCCAAAGAAGATGGCTGATGCAGGGCTGCCAAGCTACTGTGACCGGATTTGGACATTTCTTGACCAGCTTTTCAGCCACGCTTGGTCAACCCGTACATGGACCGTCCAAGAGGTGATGCTAGCAAAGAAAGCCACTGTACGCTCTGGGGACTGTTCCGTAAGCTGGGCAAACTTTCTTACTGTCTATAGCTGTTTAAGCTTTTCCCTTGGCTACGAGCTACCTGGAGTCGAGATTCAAGCAGAGATTGACGGACGGGCATACACAAGGGAGAAGTTGCTTTCAATTTTCTTCGTACCTTTTGCAGAGCAAAAAGATCATGATCTATGGTTCATATCTTTACTAAGCTATCTGCGTGTAAGAGACGTTACTGAACCTGTCGACCGTGTCTACGGGATCCTGGCATTAGCTAGTCAGAAGTTGCGAGCAAAGATTCCAGTCGACTACTCAGAGACAGCCAGGAAGCAATATTGGGTTCTGTACGTCCGTGTTACTCAGATTGCAATGGCTTCAGGCCATGCGTTTCACGTTCTTCGAGAAGTAGGCCCTGGCGACCGGCTTCCAGACCTACCATCCTGGTGTCCTAACTACAACATCGGGGGTCCCCTAAATGGTGCAACGTGGCCAATTGGAAGGGCAGGCTTCTTTGATGATGCCACAGCACAAATTTTGGAGCCGAGCCTTGACCCAGCACTGATTCACTTTGGAGGATTCAGTGTCGACACAGTGAAGCTCGTTCTGGATGATTTTACTTGTGATTCGTGCTCTATCAATGAAAGCCTCCAAGGACTAGAAGACATAACCGTAAGGAACCTTTGTTGGCTGTGGAGGATCGAGCAGATCATCAAAGAGAGTGTTCTCGACTCGCGCATTGTACCCACCGTAATCTGGCAGTTTATGCTTGGATACATTCCACCATCTTCCGATGGTACAGTGATGATGGATTCTGCGTTCTCTGGAGAAGATTTCGCGCTTTTCATGCTATATCTCAACGAACTATACGCACTTCCTGCAGGCTCCAAGAGAAGAATGGTATTCGACAAAGGACAACTCGATCTGTTTGACGCTATATGGAATTTGACCACTAGGCTTTTCGCCAGCAGAAGATTCTTCCTCACAGAAAAGGGCCGCTATGGACTTGGAAACATCGGCACACAAGCTGGCGACAACGTGTGCGTGTTCCTCGGAGAAAAAGTCCTCTACCTCCTGACACCACCGGAGACAAAGACTGTCCACGGCAAACTCGATTCTTATCGGGAGTTTCGCTCTGTAGCATATGTACACGGGATGATGATGGGCGAGGCTCTACAGGACGTCAAGGAAGGCGAACATGAGATCTTCAACATCATCTGATATGCATACGAATTTCACTGTATCATTCTTCCCATGTTCTGATCCTACTGTTCTGATTCTACCGTACAAAAAGCGGAAGCCACGATAACTAAGTCATGGACATCAACCATGACAAATTACCACTTCTAACTATAAGAGCAAAAGGGGAGAGAAGAAAAGAGGAAAGCCTAATTGAAAGCAGCAGTAGTTGAGAGGAACAAAGAGAGAGTTGAAGCTGAAAGAAACTCCATGAAACAACCTCGTGACAACCGTAGAGCCTGCGGGAAAAGAAGACCGAGAAGCTCGAATCCGCCTCGATGAGCAAAAGAAGGAAATAGCTACTTCTCCAGTATATTGTGTGAAATAATCATTCCGACATGAAACAGCTTCAGAAACCAGAGGGAGATGGAGTCTGACTCCAGCTGACATTATTTGCATAAACTTTATATCACAATTGTGCAGATCATATAATTGTGCAAGCTGTCATATTCGTACTGAGCTAAAAATGCAGTATCATCGTTCCTACAATACCGACGACCACCACCACGCTTCCTGAATCCCAGTCACATCAGGACACTGTGCGCCTGGTCTTGCCTAGTAGACGGTCCATGAACGCGCTCGTGCTCCTCCGCAGACTGTTCGCAGTGGATGCCGATTTATCGGACGAGGCAGTTTCGACCGACGGCTCCCTTGTCAATCTCTCCGCCTTCGCACTATCTTTACCATCTCTTCCGCCGGTGATATCGCCCCACGGTATGTATGCGACCAGAGCCTCTTCGTCTCTAACGGCAGTCCTGACCTGCATCTCCCGAAGATACGTGTGGAAGGTCTGCTCATGATCAGTCTCGGTAGGTGGTTAGCCATATCAGAAGTACTCACCCGTAGAGAGGTCCTCGCTTCGTCGGTCGCACATCTGCTGTATAGATGTCTGAAAATCTCCACGGTCCGGCGCCTTTTGTCTGCCATTGATTCCATAGCCTGTTTGTCTTCCATCGGCATACTGTCAAATTCCGCATAACGCAGTCTGTCGTTCATGGAAACGAAGCGACCGCACCAGTATGAAACTGGTTCTGCAGCCTTGACGATGTCGACGTCCGCGCGCTTCGCTCTTGGAGTCTTTTCTTGATCGGCGTGGCGGTCTGGCGAGACGTCCGGTTCGGGCACAGCCTTGCCCGGCGACGGAAGCAAGACCGATGCACCTCTCAAGGCTTCTGGTGGAGTTGGGGGCTGTTTCGGCGATAAGAGCTGGTGCTGCTTGATCTGTCCACCGTACGACCTCCTGATCTCTCCACCGTTCGACCTCTTGATGGGACTACTCTGCGATGCATAGAGTTGCTGGTGTTCGACAGGAGCAAACGAAGCATCGACACATCTGGAGAAGTTCTTGACTGCCTTTCCGACGTCAGAGGTAGAGCTTCCATTGTTATCGCTAAATGCCAGACTAGACGATGGTGCCTTGGTTGGTGTAAAGTTCTCCTTGAAGTTGGTCGTTCGAGAGGTCTTGGTTGCAAAGTTTGTGCCCGGCGAAGGAGGTAATGGTTCTCTGTCCGACCTTGTCAAGTTTCTGTTTGGCTTCAAGATTCCTTTCGGGACCGACGGCATCCGTGGTCGGCCAGAAATGTTCAAGTCTTGCGGTGTTGGAATCCGACTTGCTCGTTTTGGAACTATTCTTTCAGCTATGAATACAATGTCAGCAATGTCTTCTGAAACGTAGAGGTAAGTTGAAAGGATCCGAAAGTACCTCTGGACGAGCTGTAGCCTGCAGGCGGTATATTTTCGGTTTCTGCTCGGCTGTCTCGTTTGGCAGGCACCGGTAGGTTACTGAGGGTCCGGCTTCTTGGTAGATGTACTGTAGCCTTCTCTGGCACAGGTATCCATGATGATCGACGATTGAGCGAGCTCTTCAGTAGAGTTGGTGGGATCGGTACGGCTTCTTTTGCTATTTCCGTCGAAGAGACACTTGTCACAAGAGTAGCAGGATCGGAATGTTCAGAGGTCGTCGATCGTTCTAGATTGGTCGAAGCATTGGAGGTCGACGATACACTGATTGTCGCGGTGGACTTGCGGCGGCTGAAAGGATTCAACTGAGTGAGACTGGCCAGTGAGCCGAGTCGTCTCATTTGAGGTCGATCCTGCACTGCAGCATCGTTCGCTTTGCCAGCATCTCGCAGACTTCGGCCTGTGGATGGCATTCTGGCAATTTTTGGGTATCGGTGATCAGGCTGGTAAGCCTGGACTGGAGACATCGGAAGCATCTTGGTGTTTGCTTTGAAATCTGAGACGCAACGTCGAAAAGTGTAACACGAGGTGAAAGTGAAGTTGAGGTGAGTGATAAGTGAACATTGTAGGTACACGCGTGCTTTGTGCGCGACCAGGAAGGAAGGCGCTACCCAGACACGAGCTGCTCATATATAAGGCAGTTGCATCCTCCATGACTCAAAACTGGAAACAACTTTAAGACGCTGGTAGACATAGGAAGAACACAATATTGGTATCTAATAATTGCAGGCCTCGAATATTGAGCGCTCACCACCCATCCCGAACGCCATGCTAGTAGTGCTATATCAAAACTTAATGCATATTCATTACTCCGAATCGTCATCTTCAATCACAATCGGCGCCCTGCCGGACCTCCGCCTCATCGATTTGATAACCGGCACATCATCCTCCTCATCGTCACTATCCAGTTGGAATGGACCCTTGTTGCCAGACGTCTCTGACAACACGACTGGTGTCTTTTCTGCAGGAGCCTCCTTACTCTGTGACGAATGCGGTGTCTCTTCTGGATCCTGCTCGGCATCCGAACTTTCCTCCCTCTCGCTCTCCTGATCCTCCGAAGACCCTCGATCATTGACAATGAGAGGCTCGTCTGCGATGTCGCTCATGTCATCGTCGTCGTCCAAATCGATAGTCTTACGCCTCTTGCTTGTCTTCTCTGCGTTGCCCACGCTCTTCCTCTTATTGCTAGCAGGTCGAGTATCTTCAGCGACGTCCTCTCCATGACCGGTGCGACCCTGCATGAGAGCTTCTTTGATTGCTCCCACCGCTTTACCTCTTCTCGCGGCTTCAATCCGGAAGAACTCAGCATCGCGGTCGTCGTCGTCTTCATCATCACTCTCCGTAACAAAGAGCGTGCTCTTGACTTTGGCGTCCTTCTCCCTCTCGCGCTTCTTCTTATCATCCGCCCTTCGCCGACGCTCTTCTTCCGTGATCTCGCCTCCCTTTCTCTTCAAGGTCCTCTTCTTTCTTGGCCTGTCTTCAGGGTTGTCGACGTCTCTCATGGTCGGACCGCCAGGAACGAAGAGTGACTCATCAATCTCAGAGTCACCGTCGCTGTCGCTTCCCTCTTTCGCGTAGGCATTGCGTCTTGCGGCAGACGCATTTCGGATGAAGGTCTCTGCTGACTTGCCTTCCTCGTACACAGGAAGGTCGAATTCGAACTTGCGGATGAGGTCGAGAGACTCCTCCAGCTGATCAGCGGTCAGGTTTGAGGGTACAGTCCAGCTTGCGTCTGGGTCATCCGTCATTCCGAGTCGTTGAAATGATAGAGTCTTCAGCAGGAGACGTAGGTGTTTGTCCTTAAAGGTGGCGGTCTTGCGCTCGTCGTTGTCGGGTACAACAACGATGGATGGCGCTTTTGGCCTGTCATCCTCTGCCGGAGCCGCTGGAGTCTCTCGATCGGCGTCACTCTCAGTAGGCTGCGCTGGATCTTCAGCAGGACGCTCGAGACTTACCAATGCGGACTGCTGATATTCCCAACTTCTCCTTTCTTCTGAAGCTTTTTCCAGCACAGTCTTTACCCAAGCCACCGAATCCAGCTTGCCTTGGTTAAGGAGCGCACTGACAGCGACACCGATCTGCTCCTCGTAGGTCATACCAGGCTTGACTTCGAGTTCAGCGGGGGCTCTCGGAACAGCCTTCTTCACCTCCACATCGTAGCCGTTCTCGAGATAGAATAGTGTGTTGGGTATCTTGGTAAACAGCATCTCGACGATCATCTCTGGTCTGTCCTCGAGCTTCTTGATGCACCTTCGGAAGATCTGCTTGATCAATTCTTCCCACTCTTTAAATTGTGGGTTCTTCCGATCGAGCCAGGTATCGAGACCATCAGGTCCTTGAATCATGCGGTTGAAGAGGTTGAGAATATCAACGCGAAAGAGCAGTATTGCTCGTTCCATCTTGAAGGCGGCCCGGTAGAAGAACCGGTGGCATCGCTTGAGTTGATCCTCATTGATTGTGGCGTAGTGATGTGCGAGCGCCACAAAGGTGTCAATGCAACTCTCGGTCACGAAGCGAGCAGAGAAGCGGTTAAAGTCGAACTTTCGCTCTTGGACCTCACGACTGGCGTCGGCTTCGTCCCTTTCACCGCTCTCCTCGTGCTGTGGCTGATCTTCATCCAGACCCTCAATTGTCGCCTGTCCTTTTGGCTTAGCTTTTGCCTTTCTCCGTGCCCGTCGCTTTGATCGGATGTACATGTCGACGTTCACCTTGCTGTATCGTTCCAGCATGCGAAGAAATACATGGGCCATATCAGTGCAAGCATCCAGATATCCAAAGCTTTGCGTGCCCTCCTTGTAGCTACGAACGATTTGCAGGACACGGTCGTGTGTTTGCTCCTCGTAGAATATACGGCTCTGAATGTTCTCCGCAATCTCCTGATCATCCTCGGATTTTGAATCGGCCATGGCTGATACCGTAAGCATGATCTGTGTGAAAGCCATCATACTAGTGTGAAGATCATGCCATGATTTGTCTTCTAGCTGGCGTTGCATGGTTCGACCAAGCAGGACAAAGTTTTCCTGGGTGAGGACACTGGCGATGTAGGCGAAGGGCGTGTCTTCCGCAGATTGTGATGAGTCCTTCGATTGTGCGTTATTCTCTCTTCGTGCCTCGTCTGCCTTCAAAAACCAGGAAACCAAGTAGAAGAACTGTCGTGAATGCGATTCTTTCACCCGATCTGTCTCCCGCTCGATCGCTCGCCTGAGGTGGTTGAAGAGCGGATTGAACGAAGAGTCAATAAAGTCGCCCACGAAAGTCTTGAGATGCTTGCGCGCTCTTGCGTCCAAGTGTACCTGTACGAAATCGTTGCTCTCGCCTGGTCTCTCCACTTTTCTGCTCCTTGACTTTGGCTTGTTCCACTTCTTAGTCGAGTCCATCTTCTGCAGTACCTTTTCCGAACTCATGGCACCCTGACCAGAGAGTGTCGTCACCTTTTCATCCGGCCGTTTCACCCAGATCATCGTTCCGAAGCGGTTGTGTCTTGTAGGTGCATTCCTGGCCTGTGCAGCAAACATTGCCTTTTCCTTCTGTAACAAACTTTTGAAGTTCTTGAGATTGTCTGATGCCACCTGCTTCTCCTCCCGAAAGATCTTCTTTGGGTCAACTCCTTTGACCAGATGGAAAAGGATCTCCATGATGATGATGTCCTGGTCCTGAAAGTCGTCGCCCATGCCAGAGCAAATGGTTAGCAATAGCTGGAACACGTCCTGGTTGTGGAAGGCCTCGAGGGTGGCTGCTCGCGAAAAGTCGTTCTCATCGCCGTTTGTAGGGAGATGCGCGGGCTGGTCGATCAGAACAATGTTGCGGAAGAAGTAAAGAAGCAAGTTGATGATGCCCTCGTCTCTGGAGTTCCGTTCTCTTCGTTGCGTCGACAGAGCAGGTACTGCTGCTGCGATTGTCTTGTGTAGAATATCAATACCCTCGAATTGGAGAATTGCGCGCTTGTATTCGATCTGGGCGAGCTGAAGGTATGGAAGATGTCTATGGTGGTTGACCGTGGTACGTTCGGCGTCGAGTTCAAAGGGCCAAGTGAGTTCCGTGAGAAGCTCCAGACATCCAATGGCGATCTTCTTCCGTAATGTGCTTGTCTCCTCGTCCTCTTTCCATTGTGCAAGGATCTGGAGCAGATCTCCTTGTACTAGATTGGACTCTGCAAGACATCTCTTCACATCGTATCTCTCGAGTTTTGTGTCGTACAACTTCAACCATCTTCTCAAGTCTTTTAAACATGCCAAAGCATCGTCACCCAGGACATAGCGACCTTCTTCGATCGCACTGCTTCCACCAACCTAGGCGCGTCCGTTAGTCTGTGGACCAAAATTGTGCATCGAATGGACATACTGCAGAAACAAGACTGTAGACATATGCCCTGACTTCCGGGTCAACAGTCTCGCTTTTCTCAAAAACTTCCATCTTGTCGTGATTGATGTATCGTCAGAAAGTCAACAGCAACCATCAATTGAAGGCACAAAGTTCCCGCATCGCGCGTTTAAGGTCTGGATGGAAGTCGCGTTTCGCGTAAATTGATGTGTCTCTGGCCGACCGTCCAATCTGGGGACATGGGTGACATCAACCTCGGCATCTTGAACTGAGCATCAATTGGCAGAGCTTGCGGCGACATTGTAATCGTACAGCAAAATCGAATACCAAATCACAATGGCGTGCTTACTGAAAACTTCGCTGCGTGCTGTGTCCACCGGGCATGCCACTCCCTCATCAAGACGATTGTTTAGTGCAAGCGTACGGCATGCCGAAGCCGCTGAGATCAAGAGACTGGGAGTTATCGGAGCAGGTCAGATGGTAGATAATTCATATGAACAGCTCGAGAGTTAGTTTGTAATGACGCGGATAGGGTCTTGGAATTGCTCTAGTAGCAGCACAAAAAGCAGGTGTGCCGGTCACCTTGGTTGATACCTCACAAGCATCCATCGACAAGGGCCTCAAGTTTGCGGGTAAGCCTACATTTCATGGGAAGTGTTCCTTGACTGACGATTCCTACAGATAAGTTACTCGAGAAAGACGTGGCGAAGGAGAGGATATCGAAAGACGATGCCGCCGCCACAAGAGGTCGCCTGACGACAACCACTAAGATGGACGATCTGTCAGAGGTTGATATGGTCATTGAGGCCGTACCTGTAAGCAACGGCCATCGTACGCTCACCTCCTCCGGCTGACAGCTCTTTAGGAAATCATCGACCTCAAGACCAAAATCTTCTCCTCCCTCGCCCAAATCTGCGCCTCTCACGCCATCCTAGCAACCAACACCAGCAGCATATCAATCACCAAGATCGCAGCAAGCACAACTACGAACCCAAAGGACCTCTCAGCCGCCTCTCGCGTTATCAGCACACACTTCATGAACCCCGTCCCCGTGCAAAAAGGCGTCGAGATCATCACCGGCCTGCAAACCTCATCCGCCACCCTCGAGACGTCCATCGCGTTCTGCAAGCGCATGGGCAAGATCCCGTCCGTATCAGCCGACTCGCCTGGTTTCCTCGCAAACCGCATTCTGATGCCTTATATCAATGAAGCGATCACTTGTCTGGAGACTGGTGTGGGTACCAAGGAGGATATCGATGCGATCATGAAGAATGGCACGAATGTGCCGATGGGTCCATTGGCGTTGGCAGACTTCATTGGACTCGACACGTGCCTTGCGATTATGAGGGTGCTGCACAATGAGCTGGGTGATAGTAAGTACAGACCCGCTGTGCTCCTTGGAAAAATGGTCGATGCGGGGTGGTTGGGGAAGAAGAGCGGGAAGGGGTTTTATGACTATTAGATTGCGATATGGTATGTATCTATATCATCATGTCACACCCGTTGCGAGAGAACCTAGTTACTGTGTGGGGACTGGTAGAGGTACTGTCCCCAGTCTCGAGTGGTCGTTCACCATTAACAGATGTTGGTTTTTGAGCAAACGTCTGTTGACACTGTGGTCGGCAGCGATGTTTCATTCCCTATGGTGGTAAGTTGCTCTTGACGCTGGACTCGAGCTCAAATGGACAGCTCCGCGCTGACTACGATTGAAGGCAAGAAGCATTGAATGCCCACTAGCATTCTCTCACTCCTCCTCGTCATCGTCCTCATCTTCGTCCTCGTCCATCTCGTCACCCTCATCGGCGACAGCATCGTCGTCGACACCATCATCCTCCCAGAAGTCATCGTCGTCATCTCCGCCTTCTAGGAGATCCTCCATCTCATCATCCTCTTCCTGAGTGCTCTTGCCTTGCGCAGCCTTGGCCGCTGTTTTCTTCTCGATGTTCTCCTTTTGCTGCTTGCGCCTCGCCTCCTTCTCTGCATTTTTCTGCTTCCATGTCGCATCGAGTTTCTTCTCTTCCGTCTTGCTCTTGTGGATGTACTGATGCCACATGATCTTTCCACCGCAGAGACCCTCCTCCACTTTCGTAAGTCTGAGAGTCATTCGCGGTCCGAGCTCGGTCAATTTGATGGCCTTTTTCTCGACGCGCTCTTGTCGCGGTCGCGGTGCGGGTCGTGCTTCGCTCGCGCCTTCAGCACCGGCCTCCGCAGTGCCCTCTATCCGCGCTCTTTGGGCCTCAAGTCTCTGTCTGCGCTCTTCGGCTGTGAAGACCCTCCTGTTCTCCGGTGCCAGAACCTCTACCTCTGCGTCGGTGTCTGGCTCACTCTCGGATGTGAAGCCTGCTGCGGCTGCAGGGTCGAGAATGTAGTCGGATACATCTGCCAGTCTACCAAGATTGGGTAGGTGCTTCTTGTGCGAGTGGGTACCGTGCGACGCTGCATCCAGTCGCCGAAGAGACTTTGGTAACGATGACTTTGCGATCGGCGTCGAGATGGCGTAATGTCTGAGTTGCAGCACGTACGGCGGCTCTTCAGAGTCTGGATCGGTAGGGGCGGGTAAGCGATCTAATAACATGACACGCTTGATGGATTGTAATGAGGTCGATTGGGGTGAGATTGGTGGGAACAAGGATTGAAAGATTGTGGTCGTGAGCTGCTCGAGGTGTTTTGGTACTGCCTGGTTTTCCGAAGCGTCCGCATTCGCAGTGTTGAAGTTGTTCATGACAAGTAGAGGAGGAGAAAGGTATTCGGCACCACCGCTCTTCGGCCTTCGCATACTCTTGAGGATATCCTTGCAAAGAGAGTACTTGTCGACACGGAAATGTAAGGTCGGTCCACGAGGAGTAATCGCAAGTCGCATGTTTATGTTTCCAGCTTCCGATCGCGAGAATAGTAGAAGATGTGAAACTCCCAAAGGTCCAGCCATGGTCGTGTAATCCCTCAACTTATTGACCTTTCTTTCCTTCAATCTAGCAGCAGTGTTTGGCTCCATCATGCTCCTCACATCCTTGACCAATTGTGTAATGCTTGGACCGACATCTCCAGCGCCAATCCGAATAACCATGCTTTTCGGTGTCCTCTCTCCTGGCTTGGTCTGCCCCGCTGGGCGGGCATTCGTACCCTTCGCGCCAACATGCGTCCTAGTCTTGACTCTCTTTTTCGCCATTTTGAAAAGAAATATGTGATTGACGAAGAAAAGTTGCAGATCGGACTTCTCAAGCCGCTCACTTTTTCTGGACTATTTTGCGCCGGAGGAAGGGTCCATCTCCGCATGGATAGATCCGCTGCATGATAACTCTAATTTCGTCATAATCGCAGGACAATAATTTTCTAGCGGTGACTTCAGTCGACTTTAACCAACTTCCACCTGCAGGATTCAAATCACTACGACCAAAAAATAAAATGTCGGCGCTCAAGAAGAGAAAGCTGCAGCACGAGCGATCCTCATTCTCTGAGGAGAGCCCACAAATAAAGCCTTCCAAGAAGACTATGGACAAGATTGACGACGCTGGAGTCGATGCGCCTTCAACCAATGACCTGAGATCGCTTGCTGCGACAAAGAGACGTAAGGTGGAGAAAGACGCTTTCCCAGCCGAAGACGCAGTCAAAGAGGAAGGTAACGGATTGACCAAAGCCATGGAAGCAGAAGAGGCGACAAATGGCGGCGAAGAGGCAGATGCAGTAGAAGCTCCAGCGGCACCAAAGTCCTTTGCAGACCTCGGAATCATTGATTCGTTATGCGATGCATGTACCGCGCTGGGATACAAGCATCCGACACCGATTCAAACAGAGTCCATACCGCTGGCACTACAGAACAGAGATCTCATTGGCCTCGCCGAAACTGGTTCAGGAAAGACAGCAGCCTTCGCCTTGCCCATTCTTCAAGCCTTGATGGAGAAGCCACAGGCGTTCTTCGGACTCGTCCTTGCACCGACAAGAGAATTGGCATATCAGATCTCGCAGCAGTTCGAGGCGCTCGGCTCGCTTATCTCTGTCAAGTGCGCCGTTATTGTTGGAGGAATGGACATGGTACCACAGTCGATTGCACTTGGAAAGAAGCCTCACATTCTGGTCGCGACACCTGGTCGCTTACTGGACCATCTGGAGAACACCAAGGGCTTCTCACTCCGGTCGTTGAAGTACCTCGTCATGGACGAAGCTGATCGTCTGCTTGATCTTGATTTCGGACCTATTCTTGACAAGATTCTCAAAGTGCTCCCTCGCGAACGACGCACTTACCTCTTCTCAGCGACCATGTCCTCAAAGGTCGAATCTCTGCAGCGCGCGTCCCTCTCGAACCCTCTCCGAGTATCCATCTCCTCTTCCTCGTATCAGACTGTCTCGACCCTCCTTCAGTCGTACATCTTCATCGCACACAAGTTCAAGGACATCTACCTCGTATATCTCCTCAACGAGTTCGCGGGACAATCATGTATCCTATTCACCCGCACCGTTCACGAGACTCAGCGATTGTCCTTCCTCCTTCGCGCTCTCGGCTTCGGCGCCATTCCTATCCATGGTCAATTATCTCAATCGAGTCGTCTCGGTGCATTGAACAAATTCCGTGCGAAGAGCAGAGACATTCTAGTTGCTACTGACGTAGCAGCCCGTGGTCTGGATATCCCTTCAGTAGACCTGGTACTGAACTTTGACCTGCCACCGGACAGCAAGACATACGTCCACAGAGTCGGACGAACAGCCAGAGCAGGCAAATCTGGTGTCGCGATCAGTGTCGTCACGCAGTACGATGTCGAAGTGTATCAGAGGATCGAAAAGGCGCTGGGCAAGAAGCTGCCAGAACACAGCGCGCCTAGAGATGAGGTCATGGTTTTTGCCGACAAGGTCGGTGAGGCGCAGAGAGTGGCTATCAGGCAGTTGAAGGATATGCAGGAGAAGACCAAGGAGAAGGGACCAAGGGGACCAAGGGGACACGAGCGCGGCGGCGGCGGCAACAAGAGAGACAGGATGGATGCTGAAGAGGGGTAGTTTAAACTTCAATGATACCAGCCATATTTATGAAATTTGGACACCTAGACAATGCTACGACCGACCCGGGTATAAATCACATTTTGGAATTCCGATAGTACAACGATCGGCTGTTGAAAACCCTCAATACCGGTGTTGTCTGAACTCAACGCCCTCTCAAGTCATGGGCTCAGCACAACTGTCCGGTGCATATGCAATATCGAAGTCACGATACCTAGCATTTTGCAGCAACGTATCCCTGCACATCCCCGCCATCCTCATAGAATGCGTCTCGACGACAATATCACGATCAGGTTCCATGATACTGAGCACAACCAAGCCGTTAATACCGGCAAGATCATGCTTGATATGCTCCGGCCGGACCTTGTCTCTGGCCCCAATGATGACAACGTTTCGCGTCCTTCCCTTGCCAATGGCTTTTGTCAACTTGTCGGAGACTTTGAGCTCCTTTGGCGCCCAGTCGACGATAACGTTCTTGCCAGCGATGGTGAGTACGTGTTGGCGCACGTGGGTGCGGAACCCGTCGGCGCCGTGGACCATGGATACGTCGCAGACTGAGCCGTCTTTGTGGACGGCGGAGAATTCGATAATTTGGCCGCCTTTGATCACGTTGCGCATGGCTGCGAAGGACTTCAAGGGACCGCGGTTGGGGAGGTTGGTGAATCGCAGAGTACGCCGCGGGTCTTGGGTGGACTTGGCCGTGTTGTAGGAAGATGCGGAGGCTCCACTCTGGTCGGCTTTCTCGTCGGTGGCTCCCTCCACGGTGGGTTGTGTTTGATCAGTGCCAGTCGTCGAGCTGTAGAGGGCTGACACTCATTCCTCTGGGCGAAAATCTGGGTCGACCAACCTCTTGCGGAGGACTCTTTCGATGAAGTCTGCGCCCGTGAGTTCCTTGAGTGACGCATCGTCTGGAAGGGCCTCAAGCAGTTCGAAGCACTCTTTAATAATTTGGTACTTTGCATTCTTACGTTGCTGTACATACGATCAGTCACAGTGCTTCGTCAGGTCACGGCGGTCCTGAATTGGAGAGTACTTGCTTGTACTTACTGATGATCTTTGCTCCGCACGAGACCACTCCTCGAGCTCAGGTGGGATAGTGGAGTCAGGACGGGCCATTGAGTGGGCGAAGGAGGTTCTGTCGGAGATTGACACAGTCAGAGGATAAGAGAGAGAAAGGACTTACATATACATGCAATTACGTGTTTGATGGTTTGCTGCGCGAGCACGGAAAAGGATGGAAGAGCCAAGCAATATGGACTGACATGCAAGCTGAACGGAGCCCTGCCTTTGTTACCTAGCAAACGTTGGCGTCATCTAATATGGTAAGAAGCATGTTCCTGGTGGCAGTGATATGTGCTCTTAAGTCAGTTGATCATATACAGGCTTCGTTAGTTGGAGCGAGTAGCATGATGGAATGCCCGTGCGGCTGTCGAAAGATCATCTGTCGAAAGGTCCCCACGTTAGCATCAGATCACGTTGGCTTCTGCCAACGCTTTTCACCTCGAATAACCGTCTCAGTCCCGTAAAACAGACTCACAGCAAGAAAATGAGGTGAAGTGAAGCACTGATCGTGCCAAGGTTTCGAGACGCCTTGCCCCTTCCGGTTAGCGTCAAGGTTTCTTGATATCTCATTGATTGTTCGAGATGCAGTAATTTCAACGAAATCAATCTTGATGGCACAAGATGCTTCTCAAGTAAAGTCGGCGACTTCTGTCAACGGCATACAGAAGGATGCTGGATCGTCACAAGATGCGCTGAAGCAGTTTGCTGAGAGCGCTAGCAGCGGAGATGGAACATTCTTCCAGCAGCTAACGAGTAATCCTTTCTTTACTGCAGTATGTAAAGTCCGGAGAACAAGGGTAACAATCGTATTGACTTTGGCAGGGATTTGGTCTCGCTGGACTGGGAGCTGCGCTACGACTTGGACAACAAGGTCTACGACAAGGCTTCGCTCTGCTCCGACGGCGACTGCTGGTCGACATCGAGATTACCAAACACGACCGATCATACGAATGGGTACTGAAGTGGATGACGACTCAGTACCAGCAACAACTATCAAGTCAACTCTCAAATGGTGCCAAAAGCAACACCGGGTTCGTGGAATCGGTATTCCGACGCTTCACGCCTGGACTGCACCACCTACAGATGGACACCGGCATGATCAAGACCCCCGGCGGTGGCTCTCAGACGACCTTCTCTCTCGTCCCAGGACACGGGCGACACATTCTGCGTTTCCAAAAAGCCTTCATCGCCGTCAGCCGCGACAGGATGGATAGATCATTCGACTCCCACGGCCAGCCCTTCGAGACGATCAAGATGACAACACTGTACTCGCACCGCCACGTCTTCGAAGACATCTTCCAAGAAGCTCATGCCCTGTCACAAAAAAGTATCGAAGGCAAGACCGTCGTCTTCACGCGCGAAGGCATGCAGTGGGTGCCCCTGGGCGAGCCGCGACGGAAACGACCGTTCACATCCGTGGTGCTGGAGGAAGGTCTCTCGACCAAAATCCGCGACGACGTGCGCGAGTTCCTCGATGCTAGGACATGGTATCTCGACCGCGGTATCCCTTACCGACGAGGCTACATGCTCTACGGGCCCCCAGGGACTGGCAAGACGTCGTTCGTGCAAGCACTAGCCGGTGCGCTGGACTTTAATATCGCGATGCTGAGTCTGAGTCAACATGGTCTACACGACGATTTACTGAATAGGCTGCTGTTACACGTTCCGCCGAGGACGATAGTCCTTCTTGAGGACGCTGATGCTGCGTTCAATAACCGCAAGCAGAAGACTGAAGACGGCTACAGCGGGAACACGGTCACTTTCTCTGGTCTGCTGAACGCTCTTGACGGTGTGGCGAGTGCTGAGGAAAGAGTCATCTTCATGACGACGAACCATATCGATCGTCTTGACGACGCTCTGATACGGCCGGGCAGAGTGGATATGATTGTCCGTTTGGGCGAAGCGACAGAGTGGCAGATCGGTGAGATGTGGGATCGGTTCTACGCCACACTAGACACGGACGGATCGAAGAAGAAACTATTCCTTGAGCGTGCGAGACAGTACGGTATCATTGATTCTGTCAGTACGGCTGCGTTGCAGGGGCTGTTTTTGTACAATAAAGACGATCCGGATGGAGCCACGAATATGGTTGGAGAGTTGGCTGCAACGCAGAGGTTGAAGCCTGATCCGCCGATGCCGCAGGTACATTGATCGTCAGCATGCCTACAATTTGGAGATTCCGATACATCCTTCTACTTGCCACGATATCATTCCAGATGCATACTAACATCGTCACCTAATCCCCAATCCGCCTCCTTCTCTCTCAGCCTAGCCGTTGGTGTCATAACGTCATCGTCTCTGCTTCGACTACTCTGTTGGCTCTCCTGGCTGCTTGCGTGACTCTTCGACACGCTCACCCCACTGGTGCTATGGGTGTGGCCTCGTTTCCGAGAGCTTGATGCTGATTTCGAAGTCGGTGAGGCAGTCCCTCTTGCTGATTCGCCTTTGCTCAGTGAAGGTCTGATCGGCGTCTGGGGTGCAGATCCTGAAGTGCTCTCGTCCCCGGCTGGCTTGCGATGAATGCCACTCGCGCTTCTGCCAAACCAGCTTCTTCGTTTGCGGCCTGAAGCCGAGACATCGTCGGCATTGCCTCCACCCTCGGAGCCAGTGACCGAAGCGTTGTCCGGAGAGACTCTGTTCGTCGTCATGTTCGGGACTATCGCGGGTGTTTGTCCGGTCGCTACTGCTGCCTGAGATTCGGACGCATTCCTGCTATGCATCTTTTGTGCTTCTGGAGCCGGTCTCGGAGGTAGTGTCGGAGCTGGTGTCGGAGCTGGAGGCTCTACATCTACAAGCTCGGCATCGCGTACCCACTTCCTTCTTCTTGTATATCTGCTCCATCCGTCTTGTCCGCGACGAGGATCCTGCCATTTGTTGTCGTAGTAAACCCATGCGTTCTCGTCGTCGATATTAGCTGCCTTTTTCCCTTTCTTGTTCGCAGATGACTGTGGTACATCTGGAACTTCTATGTGCCATTCACTTCCTTCAACCCATCGCCACTCTGCCATACCGCCCTCCACTCTGGGTAGTTGGAAGTGCAAAGTGTCCGTCGAGGCGTTGAGGTGTTCATCCGTCCAAGGCGATCGCTCATATCCGACCATGTTGTGGGTCCATCCGAGACCAATCCATCGTCGCTGATTCTCGTAGAGAGAGAAGCTGAAGCGGATGCTATCCTGTGCGTTGGTACGTTTAGTCGCCAGCGCGGCGAGTCCCGGTCCTTGCGCAGAGGTGTGCTTTGCAGGGTCATGCGTTTGAGGTACCGCAAATGTCAGTCCGGTGACGAGCGTGAACAAGCTGCGCACGGTGTTTGATCTCCATAGTATCGATCTGCTGATTCGTGCCGGCCGAGAATGCCATGACAGCATAAACGTACCGAAGACAAGCACGATACGTTTGGTAGTGATGAAATGAAATGGCGGAAGTGTTAACAAAAGCCAAACAGGAGAAGCTAACAAGATGCGAATGAACAGTGCCGTAAGCGCCGGACGTGTGGTAGCTGAGGTCGCTGTCTGTTGCACTGACAGAAACTCGGTGAGACGCATCATGGGGTCCATGAGAATGTTGCATCGCGTTGTAAACGTTTGTAATGTGGTCAAGATCTCATCCAGGGACTTACGGTGCTTAACAGACACATCCGAAGGCTCTCTTTTGTGCGTCTTCTGTTTGTCACCAGTCCAACCTGAGGATGACAGAGGAGAATAGCGGCGATAGTACATGCCGAGTATTAAGAACAGTACTAGCACTAGTGGTCCGCCGTACATTAGCATCTGATCTCCGTACAGTACCACGAACCAGAAGACTGCCAGCATGAGGAAGCTTTCCCATGGATCTCCGGTAGTCCATGATAGCAGTCCAGCGAGCTTGTTCAGCGGGAGTATGAATGGATGACTGTATGCTAAAGCCCTTGTCACCTGAGGAGGGGTAGCCAGTAGTAAAGGTGTCTTGTGATGGAGTAAAATTGTCGATCTTTGGGTAGTTGATGCATTGTGGTTATTTGGAGAGAAGGCAGCTACAGTAGGTGGTTTGCCGCCGTTCGAACTGTCTTGAGGGTTCCCACCAGCTCCGCTAGCTGATGATTCGCTCATGGATGCCATCCAAGGTGTGTCTGTCACCACTGTTAGAAGATAGTTTCGCACAGAATGCGACTCACGCACCAAGTGCTGCCATCAAACCACTGCTATGCTCGGTCTTGCAGGCTCATCTTCTTACGTGAAATTTCTCCACTGACACAACTTTGACGAGGCTTCTTGCTCACGCAGGGGACGGAGCGGCTAGACAGTCCTCGACGACCAAGGTAGATCGCGGTATGGAAGATGGTTGAAATCTGGCTTGATGCTGCCTGGCGTCATAAGACATGCAAGAAACGACCTCGGAGTGTGGGGAAATCATGTGAAAGGTGCGGAAAGCTTCGACTGTCCGTCGCCGAAGGACGGACCGACCCGGGATCTAGTGCCTACCTTACTGCAAGATTTCTAAGGGCCATGGCGGCGATGCGATGCCATCTGATCTATTCACTCCATCTGCTTTCGATTCCCGGCGCAAGTGTTTGACCGACTCAATTTGACTCTTTGTGTATCACTAGCCCCTTTCGCGAAGATGGTACGATACTGTTCATCCTGTCATGATTTCCAGAATCTAACAATATCCAGGCGCACCGAATTGTCACCCAAGTATTCGTCACTGGCGCTCGAGTCTTTGGTCGCGCTTTTGCCGAAGCATATCGTCATGCAGCACAAACACAAAAGTACCAGGCTGCTACAGGATCTGGCGCTACCGGTGCAAACACAGCGGCGTCGTCAGGCTTGACGCTGGACGAAGCATGCAAGATTCTCAACGTCAGCCCTCCGAAGGGTGGCCAAGCGAACATGACACAAGTCGCCGAACGATTCAAGAGGATGTACGACCTGAACGACCCGAAGAAGGGTGGAAGCTTTTACTTGCAGAGCAAAGTCTTACGGGCTCGCGAGAGGATAGAGCTCGAGATGAGACAAGCCGAAGCCTCAGCAGCGCGAGAAGAGGAACTCCGAGAGGGTTGGAAACCTAAGCTCTACAAAGACCGATAGTCTCTGATACGGTCACAGGCGCAGATAAGACAAAGAAGTCGGACTGATTGGGAGGTGAATGTATACAATCTGCATTGGACAAGAGCGAGGCGTTTGGGACAGTGGGCGGCAAAAGTCGACATTTTACGGCATAGCATTGGGCATTTCTCCTCTCTACGATACCCAGCTACGGGATTCGATTCTAGCATTTCGACTGATGGGCACCCGGGTGCAGGCAGGAAGGTCTGGTCAAGTCTTCATGACGTGCTACAAGTCTTGCGGCGCAAGTCTCACAGGGTCCACGCACTACAGAGTCCAGTCTCGCATGGAGGAGTCGGACGGGTTGGTTGTCCGGAGTCTTTCAAGGCCATGATAGATGCTGATGGGCATGATACTACCAACACTATCTGAAAGCACGGCTTCGAAGCACATACATCACACAGCATGGAGATCGTCGGGATGTAGTCTGAGAAAGACTTCACGAGCACGAGTTTGCAACATTCACAGATAACTGTCACACCATTAATGTTACTCTTGAACATAAAAGTCATTTTACGTGATACTAGCAGTAATTACGATGACTTATGCACGCTTTGTGAACATTGTGCTTTGTGATCATTGTGCATAAGATTATCTTGAATATGACGCAGGCGATAGCATCTTCGAGAACATCAAGCCGATCACGTAAACCATCAAGATCGAATGCGTAAACAACCAAACGGTAGGATTGACACGGTAGCAGTCTTTCTTGTTTGTTTCTTTCTTCGGTATCTCGTTTGACCTTGACCTTGCATCTGTATAGCCGTAACGAATGGCGGCAGATCAGATTCAACTCCAGTGGTCCGCGCAGTTCGCCGTATCATCTTCAACCCGAAGTACTGGTTTGCCTGGCGACAAGATCATATTGCCTCCTTCAGCACTTGAGCAACTACTTTCTGCTTCGAACAACCTTGTCGCTTCACAAGACGACTCGATACCACACTTTGACCCTTTCAACTCTTCGGCCTTTGCGAACCATCGCCGCACCGAGTCGCAATACCTCGATCGGCAGCAGCAACTGCCTCAGCCTCTCACTTTTCGTCTAGTCAATCCGAGGAGCGGTCGCGTTGTGTATGCTGGTGTGCGAGAGTTCTCGGCAGAGGATGGAGAGGTAGTGCTAAGCTCATTTCTGGCGAATGCGCTGGGCCTACAAAGCGAGCACACGACAGCAGACGGCGAGGATGCGGACATGAGCGATGGGGTCACAGAGAAGACTACGGAGATTACTATACACGCGCGACAGCTTGCGAAAGGCAAGTTCGTCAAATTACGACCACTCGAACCTGGATACGATCCTGAGGACTGGAAAGCGCTGCTGGAACAGCACTTACGATCCAACTTTACGACATTAACGAACGGAGAGGTACTCGTAGTGCCTGGTGGAAGAGGCTTTGGAAAGAGGAAGGAAGAGTTCAGATTCTTGGTTGATGGATTCCAGCCCGAGGCTGACGCGATCTGCATCGTGGACACTGATCTGGAGGTCGATATTGAAGCGCTGAATGAAGAGCAGGCCAGAGAGACTCTCAAGAGGATACATGAGAAGTTCCACAGGGCGCCTGGGACTGACGCAGGGAGCTCCAAAGGTGGTGATCTGAATATCTTCAAAGAGCAGCACGGTCAAGTGTTACCAGGAGAATATGTGGATTACCAGCTTCCGTCTTGGCCTCGGGACCAGTCAATACAATTTGAGCTTGAGGTTCTATCGGATGAAGACGATGTCGACTTACTGATCAGCACATTCTCAGCCAGACATCGGGAGCGGCCACGGATGGAAGACCACATTTTCGCGGACTGGAGTGCAAGACCCGTCAAGAGAATCCGACTTGACCCGACAAACATCGAATTAGAAGCCGCAGAGACTCTCTGGGTCTCGGTACATGCATTTCGAGACGACAGTCAAGACGCAGAACCAACAAGAACTCCCCGCCAGTATACACTACGCGCAAAAATTGCGGAAAAGGACGCCTCGCTACACGATAAGGCACAAACTGATGAGCAGCCGCCTAATCCAGGAGAGATCAGATGCAAAAACTGCAAACAATGGATACCGGAAAGAACAATGATGCTTCATGAGAACTTTTGCCTACGCAATAATCTTTTATGTCCTAAGGGTTGCGGGCAGGTCTTTCAGAAGCGATCAGAAGAGTTCGCAAAGCATTGGCACTGCCCTCACGACACATTGTTCGGCAATACAGAGCTGTCAAAGACCAAGCACGATAGTCTGTACCACCCGGCTGAGCCACTGCCATGTGTCCGCTGCTCGACAGAACACACATTCACTTCGATCCCTCTACTGGCCCATCACCACGTCACTACTTGTCCTGCAAAGGTAATTCTATGCAGATTCTGCCATCTAGAGGTCGCACAAGAAGGTGACCCAGACGAACCCAATGCAGAGGCTCTGCTATCCGGTCTCACACCGCACGAGTTAGCAGATGGATCGCGCACTACAGAGTGCCATTTATGCAGCAAAATCACAAGATTACGGGATATGGACACGCATCTCAAGCATCACAACCTAGAGCGCAAATCTCGTCCTCGACCAAGGCTATGCCGCAACGTCAATTGCGGACGCACACTGGACGGCGTAAATTCCAGTGGTGACACACGCGCAGGGACTCGTATGGGCCAAGGGCCAGGTAACGACGTTGGTCTCTGCAGCAGCTGCTACGGGCCACTCTACGTGAGCTTACACGACCCTGAAGGCAAGGCGCTCAAACGCCGCATCGAACGACGATACTTGCAGCAAATGCTATCAGGCTGCGGCAAAATCTGGTGCAAGAACGAGTTTTGCAAGACGGGGCGCAAGAACAGTGGACTACCAGAAGCTGGAACTTCTACCAAGGACGCACTGCCGCTGTCCAAACCCTTTGTCGATGCATCTGTCAAGGACATGGGTAGTCCTTTGCACTTCTGCGTCGATGATCAAAGCCAGAAGCGAAAGGATCTGGCGCTGATGCTTGCGGCAGAGTATGATACCCCGTTTGGTAGGCAAGGCTATGATGTCGTGTGGTGTGTTGGAGCACTGGAGGCTGAGAAGGGAGATCTTGAGAAAGCCAAACAGTGGCTTACTGGCTGGGCACCTCGTAGAGACGAGGAGCGCTTGTCGTAGATTACTCCGCACACATTGAGAAAGTGTTCCTCTGCCTCCCTCGTTGTGCCGCTGAAAGCCCCGCACATTAATTACCTACGTGGCGGGCGAGCACCCAGCTATAGCATTTGCACGCAAGCATATCAATAAGGCAGACATAAGTGAGACTGAGGTATAGATAACCAGGCTTTGTTTCCTAGAACACAAGGTAAGAGTGACAAGATGGGATTTTACGATGATGTCATGACACATGGTGGAGTGTATGTCGCAAGGGACTGGTTGTGGGCTACAGTGCAGGAGAACTACTCGTCTGCACGCGTGCTATTTCATGCCAGTACCGACTTCATTGCCTGATATTCTCTCTACTTCTTCTCAGTAGCTGGTCTGCTTGGTCCATCGACAGCCTTCTCGACTTGTCCAGCAAGACCATCCTTGGAAGCATCGAATTGCTTGCCAATAGCTCCGTCCTTGGAGAATGGGCCTCCAATCTTCTCGCCAACCTGTCCAACAGCTCCGTCGGCTGTGCACAAAGTGTTAGAGATGTCTTCACTGAGCTTGATCTGTAGGAGGGGTAGACGTACGGTTGAATTGCTTGCCGACTGCACCACCGGAGGAGACGGCGGATGGGTTCTACGGGACAATTAGTGATTGTCTATCAATAAAGAGTATGAGGAGCCACGAACCTTTGGGTTGGTGTCCTTTGCTTCACCGGCTGTTTGAGAGAGGTCCTCAACACGCTTGTCTGCCATGGTTCTGACTTGGGTCGCTGCCGGGCGGAATGCGGCTGGCCTTGAGGCTGCGACGGATCTAGAGATGGTGCGGAGCATTGTGATGGTTTCGTGTGTGGTTAAGGTGAGTTGAAGGAGTTTTGGTATGTTTGAATGTAAGCGATGTAGATTTATTGGGATGAGGTTCGAAGGTAGCTACAAGGTACTACCCTATATGTACCTGCAGGTTGCAGCTAAAACATACCTTCGTCATGCATACGACAGTACATGGCATGTCGTACAGGAGGTCGCCCGATTCGGTAAGTTGTTTATCACGTGCGTCATTCGGAGCTATCCGAAGTCCGGGGGAGTCATGCGCTCATCGTTCACTTCACCTCGGACTGCAATAGAATGTTCTACTACTAGGATACTTCGCACGCGGTCTGGGTTGTTTGTGCGATAGACATGCTGTTCTGACCCAATGTATCAATACCATGGAAGAAACCCCTACCACCATTCTCGACCTGCTTTCAAATCAGTTAGTTTTGAGACAAATCAGCCCATATATACCAACCAAAGATGTGATCAGTCTCTCGGCTACCAGCAGGAATCTGCGACAACTAGTAAACAATGCCCCGGAAGCATTTCAGTATCTGGACTTGTCACCTATCAAATCAGCGACGATTGATGCATCACCCATCGACTCTGGTGGCATTTCATGGCGAGCGGAACGAATGGACGAAGCACTAACCGAGGATGAGTTCTACTGTGGTCCGCTTCGTGGCATCTTCTCCAGATTGGGCCGTCAACATGTCCTAGAATACGTACACACCTTAATCCTGGATGGACTAAGCGTGCCTGCGGATCTGGTCCGTGAGATCATTGCAGAAGACCGGTTCAATGTCAAGATTCTGAGTGTGAGACAGTGCAAGCATTTGAACGAGCGAAAGCTCAATCAAGTACTAAGATATGCTGTCAGACCCTCACGATCTGAGGGCACGCCGAAGCTGCGAGGTCTCTACTTCTTCGGACCCAAGGATGCTCCCACGAATGTCCTTTCGCGAATGATATCCATACGTGAAGAGAAACAGAGGATTGCTCGCTCTGGTGTGACCTCGTCCGAGGGTGCACAGATCGGAGCAGCGTGGAGTCAGGTAACAGACGACGGTCTCGCCAACCGATCGGAGTACGCTGAAGATCAGTTGTACAGAGAGGTTGGCAGAATCATGAAGACGCCAGTCTCAGACTGGGGTGCCACACTGGCAAAATGCAAAGGCTTGATCACGTTCGACGCCGTCCTCTGTCGAGGGCCGAGACACGACCCTCACGCCGGCTCAAACTACCTACCACCAGCACTAGCAACGATATCACTAAAAGCACGTGGCTGTCAGAGCTGCGGCACATGTCCAGAAGGTCCTGCAATCTTCGGCGAGAGTCCAGAGACAGATCTCCCTCTGCTCGCACCGCCACCAATCCATTCCACCAGAGTGCGCACAGCGCAACGGCCAAGCCCCATCTCGACATCAACAAGCGGCCACCACCGTATGCCGTCGCTGATTATGAGGTGCGAAGACTGCCTCCGCGGTCGCTGGTGCGAACGCTGCAACAAATGGTGGTGCGAGAACTGCTACAGCGAGCCTGTATCTCGCGCCTCTGAGCCACCACAAGCACTCGATTCCGCCGCTCTGATGGATCTGATGGGTCCGAACCCGGGCTTGGTCGGCCAAGTAAAGGTACTTTTCAACGTGTGTGTCGAGTCCTGTCTTCGCAGCGAGATCTTGCCTGTCGTTGACGGCATGTGGGGTTGAAGAGCTGCTGGAGTCCGTAACGGTACGGTTCGCGCGCGTGTTCTCTCTCGTACATTTTGGCGTTAGGTGTACGGCCTGCTGACTTGCCTAGGTCGGTGTGCATAGAGACTGCTTTGGATGCGGTAGAACTTGTATAGAATGCAAGGCGCAATATATCAGGCGTTGCCGGACTTGCGAACACGAGTATTGTATTGTGGACAATGAGGGATCCACGGAAGATCAGGTAATGTCTTCCAATCTGGAAAGCGCTGACGTCGCTAAATCTGTTTCTAGTGTGACTGGTGCAACCACTCGGGAAGACGAACGAGGGAGCTCTATTAGATAGCGCAGCACCTCACGCATAGCTCAGCACGTGAAATCATCAGCCCGCCGTCTGATATATACCTCTATGGTCCGACGGCTCTCAGTCGCCACGAATCGACAGCACACCCGCAGCGACAGTCGAACGCATGTGGTAGCCGAAACCCTTAGCCAGACTATGTGCAGCTGTACCAGCATGAGCTGAAGTAGAGCCGCAAAGGATACGTGATTGTGGAGCATATGTGCGCTCAGAGAGGATATATCTGGTTGAGGAATTCAGCATGGTGAGAACACTTCACCAGCAAGTGGACTTTGGAAAGCATTCGTCGAAAGAGCTGGAATAATATAGAGCTAAAGCCCAATCAATGCAATCAACCACACCTACGACTTGCTCCTCGAAGCAAGGTTCTCTTCGATCGTCTTGATCATCTCATTGCCCACCCTGGTCGCCTCTGGGAATCTCGGGGCGAAATAGGTCTGAATCTCCTCGAACTTTTCTCTGTAGCTGTCCATGTTGCCGAACGAGACCTTTTCAGACCAGTCCTGTCATCGTTAGCATCTCCAGATATAGCACCAGATCGAACAGATACTTACTCTTGCCGCAAACGTAAACTCGAGATCATCCGCTCTGAAGGTGTTGTCGTCGATGGCCGTCGCGATGACTTCGTCGAGCAGTTCCTTGTTGCGGAAGAGGTACTCGGTGATACCAAGCCACAGACGGAAAAGCTACAAAGTCATCAGTATGGCTAGTAGTTCGAGGGAATGTACTTGGCTCACCGGCGTGGAGCAGATCATGTGATCATACGGCACAATCCCCAACTTCCACCAACAGTCCACCATGGCCAGCAAACTGAGGTGATTATTCTTGACCCTCTCCGCCGGTTTCTCACCCAGACTGAATCGATCGAGCAGTTCATCATCAAGCAACAACTCCTCGCCCTTCGCATGACCGATGTGACCAAACACAGCCTCGCCAGCCGTAAAGACGCGTTCCCTCAACTCCTCACGATGCCCGCCGAGCATGAGTTTATACAACTCCGTAACACTGGCCGCGTACTGCTTGATCTGCTTCTTGGCGGCGGGATTCAGAATCGCCAGGCCGGCGTAGACGTGCCATTTGTTGCTGTAGATGCGCAGCGTGATGTTGATCTTGACGTTCTCGATGCCGCCAACGTAGCGCGGTATCTCCCACGGGAACTGGCGGTTGGAGAACCAAGCTGTGCCCATGGAGAGAAAGGCGGCGTGCGTCACCGCTTGTGTGTCGGCCGTGATGCGGTCGTGCATCTCCGCGGTCAGTTTGACGTGTTTGCTGCCCAGGCAGGACAGGATGCGCTCGACGAGGGCGAAGGAGGCGTCGGATGCCCGGTGCTGGATTAGCACTAAGGGTTGGCCTTTGGGGTTCACGCCCGGCCCGTGAAGGGAGTGGCAGGAGACTATTTCGACGTCTTTGGGGAGGTGTCGTTCAAAAGCGGCGATCTCGGGGGCTTTGCATGATGTTTGACCGCCGACTATAGCGCCGAGTTTGGTGGATGGGCCATAGGCAGCGACGACGGCGTCCATGTTGCGGGCTTCGACACTGTAGATGATGTAGTCACTGCTGCGGGATACGAGATGGCCGTTTTGGAAGATTGTTACATTCGCCTGCTGAGAGCTCAGCCTGCGTTCTATCTAGGGGTGCTATGTACGAGAAGGAGCTTTGCATACCTTGTCCTGAAATTCTTGGACAAGTGCATCGTACTTATCTGGTACATCGCATGCGTGGACTCTGATAAATTATGATTAGTTTGTGGACGAGATACAGTGAGAAAGTCTGTCTTTGGTAAAGTTAGCCTAGGCTCTTCCATATACGTAGAGGCAACAAAGATTGTGTGTGTAGGAAGTTTTCAGACAAAAAATTATAAGGTAGCTGAGATTTTACATCAGTGGCAGTCGCCAGGTCCTCAATACCTAACGGTACCAAGGTTGCCCAACGACCACGCTCGAGCCAAATGCACTCAAGTCATCAGGACAAGGGGGGTTAACGGGTGTGAGAAATGATAGGTGAACGAACCTTTTGAGACCTCGCGGACTTGTGCTCGAAAACACAAAAGAGAGCACAGGCCTACCTCCATCCAGCTTCACTCAGTCGTCGAGTGTACATCTTCCCCATATCACCCATACCGATGATACCAACCACCGCGTCCCCCATCGTGCAGATCTGCGAGAGTTGACAGCTTCGACAAAAACGGACAGTACTACTTCGGACCACCAGAGTCCAGACGAAACACTCAGTCCATCACAGATGATAGTGGTGAAGGAATTAAAAGTATGTCGCGTGAGGAAGAGGGATGAGTCTTGCGGACGCGCGAAAAACACAAGTAGCAGATCTGGCGGGTAAACGCCGGGCCGCACCACGACTTTTTTCGGCGCCAAGACTTCGCACCACTAGCCAAAATCTATACCAGCGATCGCGACTAGACTTGTCTTTTTCTCTCCAGTGTCCACCAACAAACCATCCACCCAACAACAAGATGCCACCAAAGAACAAGGTCCAGCGCCCAGCGCAAGAGAACATCTCCCTCGGTCCTCAGGTCCGCGAGGGTAAGTGACGCCAATCGCGACTACGAGCCATCCTCCATCAGATACTCGATCGCGACATGCACATCTCGACACAGACACTAACAGCTCTCAGGTGAGCTCGTCTTCGGCGTCGCCCGTATCTTCGCCTCTTTCAATGACACCTTCGTCCACGTCACCGATCTCTCCGGCCGCGAAACCATCGCCCGTGTCACCGGTGGTATGAAGGTCAAGGCCGACCGTGACGAGTCCTCTCCATACGCCGCCATGTTGGCAGCTCAGGACGTCGCCCAGAAGTGCAAGGAGCTCGGCATCACCGCCCTTCACGTCAAGATCAGGGCCACTGGTGGTACGTACACGGAAGGCCGGGATACATACTCTGGCAGGACGATTTGAAGAACGAATGGGTTGCTAACAATCGCTGCAGGTAACGGAACCAAGACCCCTGGTCCAGGTGCCCAGTCCGCTCTCCGTGCTCTTGCCCGTGCTGGCATGAAGATCGGCCGTATCGAGGATGTTACCCCTACTCCATCCGACTCTACCCGCAGAAAGGGTGGTCGCCGTGGTCGTCGTCTGTGAGCGTGTGCGCTCATGGTTGTGCTCGGGGGATATATCCGGGCTTTGTGGATTGGTTTGTGACACTCTCGCGCGGAACGGCTTTACGCCTGGTCTGCATAGAATATTCAATCACATGAAAATGCCAAACACATTTTCCAATTACTGTTGATGCTGTCTTGTTCGTGTGACGCGAAGATTGTTATTCGAGTGCAATTGCGCCTGTGTTTATGCTAGTAACCGTATGAATGATGCAAGATGAAGCCATGAATAGTGCCAAACGCAAACGCCTCGCTAATAAGATTGATTGACGAGCCCGTGTCGTCTTTATCGCTGTTCTCCAAGCAATCTGGCAGCCACGACGTAGCTGAACAGGGCGACTACGACGATAGTCCACTTGTTCCTGGCCAACCACCCTTGTCCGGCTTCTCTGGCCTGCTGACCGCCCTCAACCAAGGCATTCACACCAGTACCGCTACCGGATGGTCTCCTTCCCAGAGCTGCCGCCTCCGGTGAGCATTGCGGCACCGCGCTCTTGCCAGTCGCCGGATCAATCCTGTTTTCCTCCATCCACTTCCAGTTCTCCTCATCCAATTCAGGCCACTCATCCTTGAACTTCTTGCCGCCATCACCACTCTTGATTGCGCCAAAGCCCCTGCCATTACTACCCGTCGTGCTCACACCCGGGATCGTCCGCTGCGACGAGCCGCCACCTGTGCTGTTCCACCATCTGGTTCGCGCTGCAAAGACCTTGCGCTCACTCTCTGACGCTGCAAGACTGCCAGTGGTCATCTCCTCGCTTGTCATGAAGCTTTGGAGACCGAGGAGGATAGTACTGACTTCCCAAGCGGGGTTGAAGGATTTGGGGTGGAAGTCGCTTATGCTGAGGCAGAGTCGTGTGCTAGGTTGGAATCGACCGGATGGTGTGTGCATGCGGATCGAGGGTGGAGCGAACGGGTAGTCTGGTGGAAACATGAGAGTGCCCCAATATTGTCCGCCAGCATAGGGTGTCCCAGGTGGTCCGGTAAGTATGTAGTGCCATTCGAGAATGTTGGATTCGCTGGGGTGAGCGACGATGAACGGAGGTGGGTTTTTGGTGATGTTCTGATACTCGCGGGCTAAGCGCTTGTGTGCGCCTTTTGTCGCCATCGTGATATAGGGTTTATGTACGTGGATGTGCGTGAATTAAATAATGAATGCGTCCTCGAACTAGAAGCACGTGGCCAAGTGATCGGCGCTTGAGGCGGATTTGGTCAGTCCAGATGCAGACTTGCGTTCTACAAGAGAGATGGTCGAGGAGTCGAACGGTATATGAAGGGAGTAGAAAGAGTAAGTGAGTTTGATGATTTAGGAGTCAAGAGGGATGTTGGAGGGATGAGTTCCATTGAGCGTGAGTGAAGCGTGGAAGTTGCGGCATGGACAGCCGGGCAGCGACATCACTGTTGGTCTGTGCGCAAGTTCTCGAACTGCAGTGCTCCGACTGTCAAGAAACTTGAAGCGTCCGCATGTGAAAGTATACCTACCTTGCTGTTGACCACACCTGCGTTCCCAGCGCATCAATGGCTTCACCACTTGGTGATGATGTTCGTCCAAAGTCGGTAATCATATCAGTACCTCGCTGACTTGCAAACAGATCTTTGCGCAGCTCAGACAGCCAGTCGATCCCAAGGTGCTAGAGCAGCGGGAGAAAGATGTGACTGCGAGGATACATGGCCAATACACAAAGGCCCAGGAAAGACAGGCGGAATTGGTATGCAAATATAGCCATGGTCCGAGCAGGCATTCTCTAATATCTGTTACTTCAGATCGGCCAGAATGCGACGAAACCAGTCACTATCTCCTCAATCCGCGTCCTCCATGCCACCCACACTCGCAGAAGCTTTCTCGAAAACATCTTCAACCCAATCATCGCGAAGAACCAGGATGGTCCTTTCACCCTCCAGGAAGCTATTCAAGATGTTGGCGTTGCGGTAGATAAATTGAACCGCTTCGGCATCTTCAAGACTCCAGTCTCGACCTACATCGATATGCCGGACCAGACCGACGCGACTTCTTCACCTACAGATCTCTCCGTCTTCATTGCAGCTCAAGAAAGAGGACGTTACACAATCAAAACCGGTACCGAGGCGGGCTCAGCAGAAGGCTCGGCCTACCTCGATGGTGTCCTTCGTAACCTGTTTGGCGGCGCGGAGTCACTGAACGTCCACGCATCCCTCGGCACGCGAACTCGCTCGGCATACTCGGCTTACTTTGACACTCCTCTGCTTAGCAACCCAGACCTGCGATTGGAGCTTGGAGGACTCGCCAGCTCGACGTTAAAACCTTGGGCCAGCCATGAGGAGGCTCTCAAGGGAGGTAGCGCGAAGCTGAGATGGGGCGACAGGTTGGGTGGAAAACACGAATTTGGCTACTCTGGGATGTGGCGACAGGTCACCGGATTGGCTGAGAACGCTTCACCTACTGTACGACACGATGCAGGAGATAGCTTCAAGTCCGGCATCTCACACACCTGGATCAAGGATTCGAGAGACGTGCCAATGCTTCCTTCGCGTGGTTACCTGATGAAGACGATCTCCGAGCTGGCCGGATTCGGGCCATTAAAGGGAGACGTCGCGTTCGGCAAGTTCCAATTTGAGTCTCAAGCGGCGGTTCCAATCCCAATCCCTGGTATCGAAGGAGAGAGCGGTGTTTCATTCACAGCCGGTCTGAGAGGTGGCTTGATCTACCCATTGGCGTTGTCGGGCAGCAACAACCCAAGTCAATCACGAATTAACGATCGCTTCCAACTTGGCGGACCAACAGATGTACGAGGATTTCGTTTGTCAGGTCTTGGCCCACGTGATGGTCAAGACGCGGTCGGCGGTGATGTCTTCGCCGCAGGAGGCGCAAGCCTGCTCCTCCCATTCCCTACCATGGGTAAGGAGACCCCACTCAGGATCCAAGCCTTCATCAATGGTGGCAGATTACTAGCCTTGCAAGACAACAGAGATGAAAAGGGGGGCCAGATGAACAGCCAAGACGTATCTGACAGCATCAAAAGCACATTTGCGGAACTACGAAACGGTCTACCCAGCTGCGCCGCTGGTCTTGGCCTTGTGTACGCCCACCCAGTCGCACGATTCGAGCTCAACTTCAGCCTTCCCTTGGTAGTACGGAAAGGCGAAGAGAGCCGTAAGGGCGTCCAATTCGGCGTCGGCATTGACTTTATGTAGACTCTAGCGCTTTCTCTGCATACCTACGACTGTAATACCAAAAGCCAATTCCTATCAGATGCTTCCATTGGCCACTCGAATGAGTCAGGAAAGAAACGCAAATTGTGAAACATTTGCACGACACGTTTGAAATTGTTTGTGTTCGGTCTCCCTTGCGTGGTGCAAACGAACGACTGACGTTCGCATTAGCAACCCGACAGCTTGGGTCAGAGCCAGGAACAGGTTGGGATCGACACTGCAGCATGTGCGACTGACCATGTACTTAGGATCGTTAAGATTACAAGGATGCCGTGTGTGACACAACGAGCAGACGCGTAAAATTGTCCGACGTACGTCAGAGGGACAACATTCTTGCTGGTCTTCCTCCCTTCTGCTATATTTCTGCCCTTCCTCATGCACCAGATTTGAACACATCTGACAATCCATCTCCTCTTCTCTATCACAAGTATCAGAGAAAGTCGACCTCTCACAAGCTCACCTTCACTTGAAGCACTTCAAACACTCCACTCGTTTTCCGCGGCCAAGCTCTTACAAGACACCAGATAAGACACCAGATCAAACAACGTCCAAAGATGCAGATCGCTCTCTGGACCCTCCTGGGCCTCGCTACAGTCGTCATCAGCGCACCAACCTACAGTCCCGTCCCCTCGCCCTTCTACCTCGTCACTACCACCTCTCCACACAAGCACGGCAACTCCACCACGCTCCCACGCGTCCTCTCCCTCGGTCTCCTCGAGCCACTCAACAGCACTTCCTACTATCTCGTGGACCAGGGACCAGGCTACTCGAGCTACCCGCAATTCCTGCTCGCCGACGGCAACCTACACGCCAACATCGCCGGCCCCTCCGGCGGCGAAGATTTCGAGACTGTGGACTTGATCGCGGGTGCCGAGCTGGCTTTCCAGATCGGTGATACTGGCTGTGGTGATTTGAGTTTGTTGCATGGCTACCTCCTCGCTGTCAATGGCAGCGCTGCGGAGTGGAGTGTTTGTGTTGTCGAGGCGCAGCAGGGCTTGAGTTATGTGAGTATTTCTGTTGGGATTGACGGCGTGAGAATGGAGTGCTGATTTGTGTTGCAGATTGTTGATGCCGATGCCAATGCGACTTGCACCAAGACTTTCATCCAGGCTGTTGTGCAACCACCGTTCCCTTACACTGCGCCTGCTGGTCCGTTGAGAAAGCGCTAAGCGGTCATGGCTCGGTCGGAGAGACATGGAATGGTGTGAGGACCATGGAAGAAGACGAAGGGAAGGTGCAATAGCGATTGAGAGTGCGCACGATGGCAATGAGCTTTACAAGAAGCTAGCCTTCTTCGAAGTTCGAATGAAATATGAAGCAACCTTGCCGCCAGTGGCCCAACCAATGCAATATTAACCCACGATATGCGACCCAGTACTCCTCGCAGTGTGTATCTTACCCAGTAATGTGACCTTGCTCATCTCCTTCTTGACAAACTCAATATGCTGATCGGGGATTGCTCCAACCCCACCCTTGACCTCGCCCAAGTCACGGCCTCTATCGAGTGCTCACACCTTGTATCAATCATATGCGACAGTTCATCAACGAGCTCTTTTCCGAAATCCTGCGCCCACCATCGATCGTCCAACGCATGATGAAGCAGCACACCAAAGTACATGACGATCAACCTCGAGTGCTGATCACCTTTTTCGAATATGTCGATGAAGTCTTGTCCCACATCCACGACAAAGCCGAGGGCCTCTCTTGTCTTTGCTTCCGCTGAGAACGCCTCGAAAGCCCGTCTGAGTATTTTCAAAGCATTTCCAAGGACGCATGGGTATGCAGAGTTCTCTTGTACCGAGTCCCGCGTTGGCGTCGAACGCGTTCCCAGACACACGTGCAGATTATCAAAAGCATCCATAACGTCTTGCGCCAGTACTCGTGACCCTTCCGGCGCCTGGTATCTCTTTTCTGCGACCAGAAATACCTCGGGTATGCCCCATGGTTGTTGCCAGACTCTGGATAGTCCGATGAGAGTCGTGCTGGGGTTACCGAGCCCGATCTGTCGGTCGAGCCGCGAGCTCGCCCAGAGATACGTTCCCAGAAGACCGCCGAAGACGTAGTAGGACTCGTGGTTGCCTGGACACGAAGTCAGGAGCGAATGGAATTGCGATACGGCGCGTGATTGGTATGTGGATGATAGCGATTGGTAACGAATGGTCTCGGTCGTGTCAAGATGCGCAAGGTGCAGTAGTGCGAACGCGAAAAGCAGGTGTCGTATGTGCTCGTAGATGATCGCTAGTTGAGGGATGTAGTCTGTGTTCAACTCCGGTCCAAAGGGGTCGTGAGACATGGTCTTTGCGGTCTTGTTGACAAAGTGGTGTAGGAGCCATAACTCTTGCTGGTAAGTTTGCAGTTCGAAGAAATCGGGTTTCAGTGTTCGAGGGACGTGTCTCGGTGAGTTCTCCTTGGCGACTACTGGGTAAGGGTAGTGGCATTTTCGTCGACCCTTTTGGCAATTACCACATATCGGGGTGTCTTCGTCGCACTGTTGCAGTCAGTTTGTGCGACACATCGTAAGGTAGAAGACAAGGTTCGTGATCAGACGGAGGTTGCCGAGGATACTTACTTTGACTCTTCTTTGCTTGCAAGTCACACAACCAGTCCTTGACTTGGTATGCCTTCTTCGTCCACTGGCCGAGGCTGAAAGGGCCCTCCCAGGAGTGTCTTTCGCGTCCGATCCATCGGGTGAGAGGCCATTCGGAATATCCGATGAGGACTCGGTTGCAGGACTGACGGTCCTCTCGCTATGAGTGTCGGGTTTTCCAGAGTCCATATCGATAAAAATAGTAGAAAAGAAACCAATGTATGCAAGTGAACGAGGAGTTTTCGCTATGATTAGGGACGATGTGAAATGGGTACTTGACCCCCGGGGATAACGAAACCGGGCGTACTCACACTGCGCTCTCGTACGACGATAGGGCGAACTCTAATCGCGACTCCGGTGGAAACAAAGCACCGAGCCTGCGAGATCGGCCAGAATCGTGCACACATAATGCATCGATCGATGACTCACATTTCTGGGCATTTCAAGAGGGTTGTTCTGACCAAGAAACATGATGGTATAGAAAACAAAAGATGTAGTTGTATCTGAGTTGGCTAGTCTGACCTTGACGTGTGGGATCTGTCCCAATGCGGTAGTCGTCCATCGGGCGGTTGCTCGTTCCACGCGAGCCACGTTTTCCGACGGAAATCTTCCTTTTGCGGCAATCCGCGTGGCATTATGCGGCAAGCATAGTAGCATTTAAGCGCTACTTTGTCGCGAAGATGCCGCGGTTCTTTCACTGGCTGTGATCATCTTCTAACTACGAACCTTCTCATCAACGTTGTGCGACACCGGCAGAGATCATCCACTGATCGCACGAGGAGAGATGCGCTCGCTTGTTGAAAGTCTCTAGCAAGATGCTGGCAGGTGAAGGAAAGGATTGCAGACCAGGAGGAGTCCTCGCCGCGACCACCCGAGCTGCCATGTCCCGCTTCCATTCGCAGCCTCGATATCAACTCCATCGATCGATGACATGAACCCATTTCTTTGACGTCTGGAGGGCTGTTGGCATTAGACGTCATCGAGGCACTGACTAGTAGCGAACTGGAGTTCGTCGCTGTTCATTCTTTGTTGCAAAAGGTGTGTGAAGGCTGGTATGAACAAAGAAGCCAGGCTCAAATTGCCGTTTGCGACGAATCTTTTTTTGAATCGCTGCAAGCAGATATCCAATCCGTACCTGAGCTCGTGAATGGTAAGTCAATGGTAACTCGCAGCAGTATAAGCTGCTCGATAAACCAGTCTCCTGAATCTCTACACTCTATTCCTGCTTGCACATATTCTTCCATTCTGACTTCCAGATTTCCGGTCTTACATTCTTCTCCTCCAACCTGACAGAATTCGCCATCATGACCACTATCAACAAGTCCCTGCACTGGACTCAGAGGATTGCTCTGATCCGACACAACCTCCATGCTGCAAGTCGTAGTGGCGACTTTGCCTTTTTCAAGCATCTTCAAGCGCAGGGCTTCATCGATGGAACGAACCATGTCGCAATCTTGTCTGCGACTCTGGGCGACGATGCCGACATTCTCCTCGCAGCACTCGACGATCTCAATGCTGGACTCGCCCAAGTCCATGAAGACGCCTTTAAGAATGTCTACGATAGCTTGAAATCATGCCTGTCCGACGACATGACCCGCGATGCGACCGAGTGCCGTTCCAAGGTCTTTGTCGACACGACCATGCAGAAGCAAATGGCGGATCTGGCCATCGACAAGATGACCAACTCTGCTATCGCTCTTATCCAGCAACAACCAGCTCACGTTCAGGACATCATTGCCAGTGTATGGATTGGAGGAACCGCCATCGTTGCTGATGCCATCGAGACTTGCTTGAGGCAGATGGACACTCTGGAGAACAACTTGACCGACTTTATCCGCCTTGAGAACTCCTGGGCGGCCGTCAGGAACACTACCATGTGCACAGTCACCGCTCTCCGCGGCATCTACAACCTCATGGACGTTTGCGAAAGCAACAGCGAGTCCTCTGGATCTCGCCGAGGATCACTTGCGCAGACTACCAGCATGGCTTTCAGAAGACTGTCTAACGCTTTCGCGCCAGGATCTCCTTCCCAGTCTCGTCCATCGTCATTTGCCAGCGCGCGCGACACGCCCCATCGCAGTTCGATTGGTGGCGTCATGAACAGCTTTTCTGGTTTCGATTTCAAGCCGTCTGGTACCTTGAGGAACTCCATCTCGGGCGCCATTCCGGACAAACTTCCAGATCACGGCCCATTTCAGCACACGGATCTGTCTCCGATTCCACCAACACCTGCCACGGCCGACGAAGCCATCAATCCTTTTGACACGACTCTCGCACCACCGGTTCCCCAGCTGCCTCCGCATATCTCTCAATCCATCTCGACCTAATTCAAATGTTTCGAACGATAAGCGCGGAAGGGATTGATGTAATGGACTGTAGGAATAGTGGAGGGACTCGTGGGAAATGTTTTGCTATTTGTATTATACACACCCTGTTTTGGATATGCGCTTGTGACATATGGGATTCCTTGGCGAGTCACTGTTATCGGATGATGTGAATGTGAATGTGGAATAAATAATAATTCTTTCTTCAATCTTCTACATTGCCAAATTCGTCTGCTCAGCTACCGTGCAAACTTCGAAGCGTAAACCTTCTTGCCTTGATTGATATCTTTATCATCTCCAGAGCAAACCATGGATGACATTCACGAGCCTTCAATATCAGTGCGCAATCACATCCGATGGGTGAGTACAACCATTCTGCCACATATGGCTAGATACAAGACCACTTCGTCTCGCGTCATGGGACCGATGGTTTACCTGGTAGACTCGAAATCGCAAACACTAAGCAGTACCTTCACAGCTTCCAGATGAGGCATCGGAGCCAACGTCGACTCTGGTCCTTACTTCCAAGCAACGGTTCTTTATCGACATCAGAATCTTGAAGCCGACGAAAGAAGGCGAGCCAGACTTGCCAAATGAAGGTATTTACCATGAACATTTATACAATTCTTATAACATCAGCTCACAAGTCACCCAGGAGGTCCACTGAGCCGCCTCGAATGGGGTTTCGCAGGCACATCATCGACCACTCTCACGCAGACAAATCCTGATAATGACAGTGCGGAACCGATTCCGCACAGCAAATGGAACCACTGGATCGACTCTCAGCACGACGGACCGGTCACGGATGAAGGAGACATGTACCCTCAGCCCGATGGAGCAGTGCTGGAGAAAGGCAATATGGTCAACCCAGCCACAGGTCTCATGACTGACTATGAGGAGCTCTGGACGGATCTAGAACCCAGCAGCACGGAGAAGCGTCAGGAAAGGTGGTCTGTGGTCCTGATACTGGATGATGAGGCCAGCGGGACCAAGGGTATGGTCATCAGAGTCGGCGAGTACGTGCAGGGCATCATCAAGGTCAACCGACAAATCACGGTTGAGAGGTGGGCTTGGGAGGATGGCAAAGATGGTGCGAAGGCTTGGACGAGGATGGTCCGGTTGGGAGACTACTTCTTGCCGTGCTCACTGGGATTCTATCCTGAGAAGATTGCACTCGGAGGAGAGGTCGCGTTCGGAGATTTCAAATGGGTTGTTAGTGAGTTATATCACTGGTGAAAAGCTCGAATCAAAAATGGTAGCATGTGGTGCAGCAACACTTCAGGTTAGCACTATCGTGGGTGCTAGTGATAGAAGAATATGGACCGAGGAAAAACTTTACAATAACCAACAATTGGATGTAGCTAAAGGAGATTTGTATTGTGGTATTAATATGCTGCAGCCTCCTGACAGCAATGTGGCCGACCAATCAGAGCACAGGCTTGGCTTGGAGGAGCATATGCGGCTTGAAGTGAACAGAACAGCGCAGCATAAACTATCACAACGTAAACACCAACTTCCAAGTTCTCGACAGTTGCCCAAGACAATTGCAACAATACTATAGCTGAGCGCCATCAGTCGCAGTATTTACGCTACCAATATCCACGCTTTGCAGTGATCATTCCACACTTGTGCGCAACAACAACACTCCCCGGTCAGAATGGCCTACTATCAACCGCAACAGCCCGCCTACGGTGGCTCGTCCGCCTCAGCAAACAACCTCCAATTCTTCCCTTCGTCATACTCATCACAGCCCCCTGTCTCAGGACACACGACACCCTTCCAGGCGGCTTACCAAGGCGGTCCGCAATCGAATGCTTACTCAGGAGGAGGAGGATTTGGCGGTGGCTTCGGCGCCAGTTCAAATGTGTCAGGACGTATGGGCGAGCAGGGAGGTCTCAGGACAGGGTGGTTAGCCGCGTTTGGTACCGAGGGATACGATGGGGAACCACCCTTGCTGGAAGAGTTGGGTGTCAACTTTGAGCACATCAAGGTGAAGGTGGGTTGATTCCGTCAGGGTCACGGACGAAGCGGTTGCTGACAATGGTCTCAGACAATGACGGTGTTGAACCCGATGGCGCGAGTAGACCAACACATCATGGACGACTCTGACCTTGCGGGCCCGATACTGTTCTTCCTGCTCTTCGGCACATTCCTGCTTTTGTCGGGCAAGCTGCATTTTGGCTATATCTACGGTCTGGCGGCACTGGGCAGCATCTCACTACACTGGATTCTTTCTCTGATGTCGCCGCCTCTCTCGCAATCAGAGCAGGACTCACAGCACCAAGCAGGCGGCGGCCAATTTGGATCTACACTGACTATCTGGCGTTCTGCTTCGGTGCTGGGTTACTGCTTGCTCCCGCTGGTCTTGACGTCTTTTGTGGGAATTGGCCTGCCTCTGGATACTATCTACGGCTACATCCTGACGAGCGCGGCTATCAGTTGGTGCACGTATAGCAGCAGCGCCATGTTCTGCGCTGTGGGTCGCATGACTGGTATGAGGGGTCTGGTCGCGTATCCTCTCGCGTTGTTCTATGTTGGGTTCGGCATCATGAGCATCTTTTCTAGCAGGTTTGTTGCCGCGTTCTGATCACCAGCTTAGCAAGGAAAGACACTGACTTGGTTGCATAGGGGTACTGGCAGTTTGGCAGCGATGAAGGCTGGATCGTAGACGATGATGAGAGGCTTCGCAACAGAAAGTCTTTGAACAACAGAATGTCTTTGAGGGAGGACCAGGTCATAGATTACAATCATATATGCCTGCAGCGTCGCTGATATGCAACACTCATGGGAGCATTTCATTTTATTGCCAAGGCAGATTGATCTGATAAGAATAGATAGAGGCCGACGGTCGCAAGCTTCTAGAATTCTACTAGGTCGGAAACTTCAGGGTCGGAAAGGTTCCGCAGCAGCAATCATCATCAACAGCCTTCCTCGATCTTATTGCGGCGACCATAATTTTCTTAGATTACCTTGCTGCTGCAATCTACTCGACTCGTGTTGACGCAACTCAGACTTACAGCTTTTCACTCACATCCACTCTCATACACATATCATGGGTTGGTTCTGGGCAGACGGTGAGGCTTCTACGCCGGCTGTGCCTGTCGCTCCTCATCCTCTACCAAGATCAGACGCCTCGCCTCCGGTACGTAGGTCGAAACGGACTATTGCTGTCGCATACTGATAAGGTCCAGCCAGGATGTCCCATGCACGGCAAGATGGGTACATCGGCGGCCACACTCACACCTACCACACCCGCTCCCTCAGAAGTAACACAACCCACCTCGGCGGCGTCAGCATGTCCCTACAATCCATCCGATAACGACTCATCTTCCTCCTCCACGCGCACAACACTCTCCAAGCTCAACCCGCTCAACTACATGCCTAAGAACATTACGAATGCCAAGATCAACGCGTCACAAACCGTCAATCTCGACCTCGACCGCGAAGCCAGCACGATTCCCCGCGGCGACGGCTCAGGCAACTGGGAGTACCCGTCACCACAGCAGATGTACAACGCGATGCTGAAAAAGGGCTACAACGACACACCGGCCGAAGACGTGCCGGCGATGGTGGCGGTACACAACTTTCTGAACGAAGGCGCATGGCAAGAGATTGTGAACTGGGAAGACCGCTTTAGCGCGGGTCTGGCACGCGGATGGCAGATCAGTCGGCGAGGCGAGGAGAATGCGCCTCTGGTAATTGAAATGCTGAAGCGGCAGGAGCGAATGAGGATGCCTGGTCCTGGTACGCCGGAGCCGAAACAACCCAGTCTGGTGCGCTTCATGGGACGACCGGATGAGATGACGCCGAGAGCGAGGATGCTGCAGTTCATGGGCTGGTTGTGGCCGGCGCAGTATGCGACTGAGGCGCCGTTCGACAGACACGACTGGTTTGTGAGGAGGATCAGGCCGGATGGTAGCGAGAAGGAGGTCAGATATGTCATCGACTACTACTCGGGCGAGCCGGAGCCGTCGGGTGAGCCTGTCTTCTTCTTGGATGTCAGGCCGGCTGTTGATGGACCTACTGCTGCGTGTGAGAGGCTGTTGCGCTGGGGTGGAGATGTCTGGTGGAGGGCCAGTGGAGGGAGCGTGAGGGAGGAGCTTGCGAAGCTTAAGAAGTAAGAGGTCGGTCAATGCTGTTTTGATATCACATCTGCATTGGCGTCGGGTTTTCGTGGGCTGCATTGTACGAACAGAACTCTTCTTCGGCTGTATATTGATATTTGACTAATTTATTTTCTACCACCATGAGAGCTGAATTGTATATCGCAAGTAGCCCGTCTGACGAGACTGACGTCGAAGGCGACGTACAACCGCATAACAGATCGACACGCTCCAACCTGGGAAACGCGACTCGTTGTCAGAACACGTGTAGCTGCTGCCTACCGTTCTCGTACGAGCATGGTATAGGCCTTGGGCCAGCTCGATGTTGATCTCGAACAACGATTACTGTCCTATCAATTTTAGTCAAGATACAGAATGCCACACTCGATGATTGACAAGGTGGAGGAAAATATGACAACAAAGAAAACACATCCCAAGCATAACATGTAATCGTTGGTGAGAGATCAGAGTTCGAGATGGATCCGTGATTGATTGCCGTGCCGTGGCTGCGCTAAATTTATCTACTGTACTACTGTACGCGGGAATAACAGAGAGGCCCGAAAATTGACAGATTGCCGTGCAGGTCAGAACGATTAGGCAGAAATTAGAGTTACAAGGGAACAATCATCGCGTCGGACGTCGGAAATAACTGGCCGCTCTCGCTCTCGTCCTTTTCGGAATTGCCCCCTAAAACATTTGATTGGGAACAGAAAATGCACCACTGTCAAGTCTCCACGCGACGGCACGACGATGGGGACTTTGACATGAGGTGGGCCACCTCATGTTATTATCTTCTTCGCTCTTTCTCGTCTTTCCGAATTCGACACTTCCCCGTTGTACCTCAAGATACCTTACCTACCTTATCGAGGCGTCTTCCCTGATTTCCTTCCATCGTGGTTTCTTGACCTCGTTCTGTTGCCTTTTGCAGATCCAGAAAACAAGACTCTTCGCCAAGGCTGAACCGGCACTGGTGCCGAGCTTACTGCACCTCAGTCCTCACTCTCACTCATCGCTCACTACTACAGCCGTGTCGACAGTCGACCGACTGTCAATCTAATAACACAATGGCGGACACGACTCGCTATTCAGCAGAGCACTCTGGAGCATCGACATCATCCGCGGCGTACGAAAAGGAGGCCGTCAACGCCGCGCCTCACGACAAGACACAAGAAGCCTACGAGACCGAACGAGATGTTCAGATCGCCCCACCGAACAGCCAGGCACAACCGAATCTTGACGGAGGTGACCTCGAAAAGGCTGTAACGAACAAATCAACAAAGCTCTCTTTGAAGAAATCAAACGTCCCGTCTGTCAATGATCTCAAGGCCATTCCCAATGGTGGCACCAAGGCATGGTTGCAGGTACTCGGAGCTTTCTTCTTGTTCTTCAATTCGTGGGGTATCATCAACACTTTTGGTATGTGAAACAACATGAATCTGTCGTCACTCATGAAAGTCTAACAACTCTCAAGGTGTCTACCAAACCTACTACGAAACCAGCTTCCTCGATACCTCGACCTCCTCCGACATCTCCTGGATCGGCTCCGTACAAGCCTTCCTGCTCATCTTTGTCGGCCCTCTTACCGGCCCAATCTACGACGCAGGCTACTTCCGCGTACTGATCCTGGTCGGCTCCTTCCTCGTCGTCTTTGGTCAAATGATGCTATCGCTCTGCTCCTCCTACTACCAAGTCTTTTTAGCCCAGGCCATCACCGTCGGTCTCGGCGCAGGCTGTCTCTTCATTCCCTCCGTCGCCATCCTGTCGCAGTACTTCAACACCAAACTGGCTACTGCCACCGGCCTCGCTGCCTCTGGCTCTTCCCTCGGTGGTGTCATCTACCCCATCGTGCTCTACCGTCTGATCCCCATGATTGGCTTCGGCTGGGCCACGCGTGTGCTCGGCTTCATGTCGCTATGCACACTCATCGTCGCCATCTCCGTCATGGAAGTGCGCGCCCTGCCACCAGCAAAGCGCAAGGTCATCGACCTGCCTGCATTCAAAGAGGCGCCGTACACGCTCTTCGTGGCCGGCTGCTTCTTCGCCTTCATGGGTCTCTACGCGCCCTTCTTCTACATCGAGTTCTTCAGCATCACCTACAAGATCACCGACACCAATCTGGCCTTTTACACCCTCTCCATCATCAACTCCGCCTCCGTCTTTGGCCGTATCGTCCCCAACTTCCTGGCTGACAAATTCGGACCCATGAATATGATCATTCCCGCTGCCTGTATCTCCGGAATTTTGGCTATCTGCCTCATCCCGGTGCGCACCACAGCACCACTGATAGTCATCTGCGTACTCTACGGGTTTTTCTCCGGTGCGCTTGTCAGTCTTCCACCAACCATCTACGTACACCTGAGTCTGAAGAACAGAGGCATGATCGGTACGCGAATGGGCATGGGCTTCTTCGTTACCAGCTTCGGTCTGCTGCTCGGAACGCCCATTTGCGGATGGATATTGAACGGCTCGAGTTTCACCTATGTCTGGTTGTTTGGTGGCTTGTTGTTGCTCGCCGGTGCTGCTTGTATTTTTGCGAGCAGGACGGCCAAGATTGGTGGGTTTAGCCTTACTACTAAGACCTAGTGCAGGGAACAGTGGTTGGTTTTTGTTAAGTTGATGTTAATAGATTGGCTACTGCCACAGGGTCAACGAGGCTCGGAAACATATTATCTTTCTTCCTTCTAATTCTCTCGTTGCGATGCCTCCTTTGCTGTGGAAAACGATATGGTCCAAGGAAGTCAAATCACTGATTCAAGCATGCGTGCTGTCTGCGCTTTGGTGTCTACGAAGGGTCGACGAGGTGGCCGGCGTGGCGTCTGTCACGGAGTCTGGCAACGACTGACCCGAGGGACCACACGAGGGGTCATACGAGGGGTCACACGAGGGGTCACACGAGGGATCACACGATGACTCACACGATGGATCACACGATGACTCACACGATGGCTCACACGAGCGATCACACGAATGACCACACGAGCGATCATACGAGGAGTCAGACGGAGGGTCACGCGAAGAGTCAGGCGATCTGTCAGTCCACGCGAGTCCACCAGTCTACGTGGCGGGCCCGCCGATCGCCCATACCATCGCGAGCACAACGCAGTTTCTGTTGAAGTAAAGAAGAGAGTTCGGTTGCGTCGGAGGTGTGGTATTTATAGCACGCAAGTAAGACGACTCCATGCAAACCACATGGGAGACTTGACTTGGTCGTTACTCCGTATCTCAGAATCAATGTACGACTCTGCGTTCTTTTTTCTTTGTTTTCCATATTCAAGTCTGTAGGACAAGTTTGAGAATGTCTCCATCTGTGCTAGATGCTGCTATGAGGATACGGAGAAATACATGAGACCTGCGTGATAAGCCGCTACTTCCTCTGATGTTTGTAACACTAGTGCCACGATCCACCGATGTCGATATGATTTATTGTTATTTGCATTGATAGGTGTTCTTCATGTATGCTCGCGCACTTACCCAGCTACTTCCTAGCTCTACAGACTGGTTCAATATCCTCCCTTGAACGCCTCCCGTTGCCCACAAACGCCTTGTGAGACCCGCGCTTATCAGATCAAAAACACTCGGCAGCCACAACCGACTTCAGCGGCGTGGTGAGACTCCGGCCCAACCTCTTCCCTCCCCTCGTCGCAGCAACGGTATTCGCTCTGAGCATTCCCTTGCCCGGCGCAGGAGTGTTGGACGGAGTGCCCTGCTCTTCATCGTACATCTCCTCCAGCAGTCTCAAATCGACCTCGCTCTTCAACCGCATACCCACATCCAATCGGTTGACGGCGTCAGTAGCCGCGGTAGCCACTTGGTCATGCCCTTGACTCTGACCGCGAGCTCTGTTCGGTTTGGTCTGAGTGAAAGAGAGCTCGGGATGCAGTGGCACTGAAGAGATGATGATTTTGATGCCGCTTTGCGTCTTGGTCCCCATTGATATACCTTCGTCGAGCTCTCCTTCAGATTCCGAGTCGCTTTGCTGAGTCTGCTCCACGCTGAGCCGTCTCATCACTTCTTCAACTGCTGCACGGCCGGCAAAGATGCTTTCTCGCACCATTTCTTCCGGCGTTACGGTGTAAGAGTGGTTCCATTCTCCCCTGCTGAGAGGGTAGCGCGGAGTGCTTCGTAGAGATGGTGTGGCTGCCGATAAAGCACCCTTCTGCGAACCAGTTCTTGAGACCATGGGAGGTGTCATGGCGGACTCCATCGCTGCATCCCAACGAGTTTCAGAGATCGATGACCTGTTGCTGAGATCTGAGGTTGGTGCACCGGACCGCGGGGTTCGAGCTGAACGCTGGCTCTTGGGTAGTACGGATCTGCTTGGCGAAAAGGTCGTGGCCGCCTTGTGGTTTCTGTCGCTGTGAACGTTGATCTCGACACCGGTTTCTTGCATTTGTGTCAGATGGTACTGCCTGATAACGTTGCGGTAGAGATGGATTGGATTGGTCGTACTGTCTGTTACGGAGGCGGACATTGTTGTCGGATCTACTTGTGCTTCGATCGAGGGATCTTTGGGCGATGTTGATGATAATGTGCCGCTCTCTTCTGCATCAATACCTCGAGATCGTCGATAACGGGGCTTTCGAGGTGAGGTAGAGCTGATACGCCTGTGACTGATGGGTGTGAGAGGGCAGGTATACTCTTCTTCTCCTTCTTGGTCGTCTGCTGAACTGTCGTCGATCTGTGTCTCTGAGGAGCAGAGCACAGATATATGAGTAAGAATCGCAGGTCCAGGTCGATGTCGATGTCGCGTGATGTCCATTGAGTTGCGATAAGTGAAAGTGTAGATAGACGTGAGCACGTTAATGACAGTAGGTTTGGCCTTATCCGGTATCTGTGTCTCTTGGCTGATGCATCACAAGGTGGGTTCTCTTAGGTAGCTCGAGCCCTGAAAGCGATGATCTGGATGTCGGCACGATCGTCATCTTTCTTGGTCTGTGTCATTGACGGTCACGGTCGTCTTTTGTTCGATGAGAACGGCCGTGTATACAGGGCAGGTGTAGTGGAGGTGCGCATGATGCCTCCTGCCTTCTGCCTTCGGAAAGCGGAAGAGGAACAAAGGGGCACAAGGGGCAACTGAGGTAATGTCGATCCGGGGAAAGAAGGAATGTGGAGTGGAATGCATGTGTGAAGTCATTCATTCCTACTTCCGCTTCGGGTCAGTCTGTGCAACCTTCTCAAGCACTTCCCGCTCTGCAGCATGTCTGATATCTGATAGATGTCTGTACAACAGCAATTTCCATCAACACACCATCGTTGCTATGAAGATAATCGTGAATGATGACTGGATACCACCGTTGCTAAGAAGAGCAGCGACGATGACGACGACTGAATGCCACGAGCTCAACATGTCAAGGGCAGGTAAATAGAAGCATAAGTACCTGATCCCCATCTCTCCCATCTCAGCTCCACAGAATCTCCAGAAACTATCTCAAAAGTCAAACCCCACTGTCTCTATCACGATGCTGTCATTCAAATTCTTTCTGGCCGCACTTCCTCTCGCTCTAGCTCAGGAGTACGGCACTCTTGTCCCAGTCGCAACACTCCCCACCACGACCTCTACCACTGCACCAACTCTAGCCCCCACCGACTCCGCGTACGGTGGCTATGGCGCCTATGGCAATGTCTCGCCATCAAGCTCGTCCACTACCTCCACGGATACTGGCTCTATGACAGCCTATGTGATCGCTTCTTCCACCTCTACCTCTTCATCAGCCACCTCCAGCGGCTCGTTGACCGCCTATGTCATCGCTCCAACGACCTCATCTGTAACGACCATTCCTGCTGTGAACACTTCGTCAGCATCCATCACTGCCAGCAATGCATCTACAGTAGTCGTTACCGGCACGGGAACATTCACCAATGCTCTTACGACCGCTGTCGTTTTGCTCACCAGCGGAGGAAGCATGTCCACTCCAACCGGACTGATGTACCAGACTTCAGTCAGTACCGTCTCGCCAAGTTCTAATGGCAGTATGACTGCGACTGGAACTGGTGCTGTGAGCAGTCCTTCGTCTTCGTTGACGCCTTATGTCAACGCCGCTTCTGGAACCACCGTGGGTGGAAAGCTTTGGACATTGTTGCAAGTCCTTTTGGGCGTTGCGATTTTGCTTTAGAAATGTTTGCATGGTTTGCATTTGGCGAAAGGTCTATCGGGTATTCTCTGCACAAGTATTCGTGTAGTAGCTAGAAATATCGTAATGCAGTTGTTCTATCATCATCTCATGGTTCATCACTTCTCGCCAAACTCCCTGCTCTCTCCAATATCGCAAACATCAAACACGCCCGTCTCAGGCAAGTCCTTCCACTTGAGCGCCTTCTTTAGTACTCTCGGCGGTTCAAGCACATCCTCTTCCGTCAGCACCCAGGTGCCCCAGTGAATGCCCAACGCCTGCTTACACCTCGTATCCGTGAAGATGTTGACTGCGTCGTATGGATTCGCATGCATAGGACTCATAATAAACCTAGGGTCATACGCTCCGATTGGGATCAGGCCCAGGTCGAACGGTCCTCTTAAACGTCCAATCTGCTCGAATGCTGGACAGTGCGGGAACTTATATTTCGGGTCGTAGTCGTCTTCACCCTTGGGCAGCTCGTACGGTATCGTGCGGTACCCGGTGTCACCGCCGAACCAGAGCTTGGAGCCGCCCGACTCAACACTCCAAGATGCCCAGAGGGTGTGTGATTTGTCGAACGGTGTGCGCGCCGACGTGTGTTGGCACGGAAGGCAGCCAATTTGAGCCGAGATGTCATCGTGAGCGCCGGTGCTGATTGTGCTATTCGTGTCCGAGTGAGCACTCTTGGCGGTCGAAGATGTGGACTCGGAGAGAGTAAGGGTCCGTGATTGCCACCAGTCGAGTTCGGTCATGTTGCTGAGGCCGCATTTGTCGAACCATTGCTTGTTGCCCAACGGTGCGAAGAAGTGGACGTTCGGGTGCAGTTTCTGGATTTCGAGGATCGTAGGATGTGAGAGGTGGTCGTAGTGGTTGTGTGAGATCACTACGCAGTCGATGAAGGGGATGTCTTTGATCTGGCATGGCATCTCCGTGTATCGCTTTGGGCCCATGAATGTAAAGGGTGAGCATCTCTCGGTGAAGACGGGGTCGAAGAGCACTCGGAGTCCGCTCGGAAACTCTACGTAGTAACATGCATGGCCTAGCCATGTCGCGCGCAAAGCAGGAGCCTCGCGAGTAGGTAAGAAGGAGGGTTTCTGTATCGGGACCGTAGGAGGAGTGGTATCTGGCTTGTTGGCCTTGCCCGTGATCATCCGCCATAGTATCTTTCCACCAATCTTTGGACCACTGAATTCGACATATGACTCCCATGGATTGATGAAACCCTTTCCACCTTTTGCATGGTGTCTTAGCTCTTTCGCTTCCTCTGGTTCAGCACCCATTGCTTGGGACGGGGACGATACCAGAGCAGCTAGTGCTGCCGATGTTGCTGAACCTTCCATCTTGCGGGTGGTGTGAAACGTCCGTGATCGTGTCGTCTGTTTTATGGATGTCGCTAATGGCCGTCGGGCGGTTCGCAGGCAAGAATGCATTTGCGATTGATGCTGGGCTCAAGCCAAGCACCTATTATAAATGGAAGTGACCGGGATGACTTTATGCCGCAACGAGCCGAAGGCCGATGGAAGTGACGGAGGAAACACGCGCCGTAATCCAACAGGCAACGATCAATGACCTTCGCGTAAGGTTCTCAAGTGGTTGGAATGGCTGGAGAAATTAATGGTCGCGTGGGCTCTCTATCGACGGACATCGGACGCAGAAGACATGCCTATCTCCGGGTGGTGGATACCTGTATGCTACTCGTTCTTACCTTGCTACGTACTTATGATGCGTATGTGTGCTGCACATGTTGTCTCGGATCGAGTAACTGTCGTGACATTGTAAAGGTGAATCGATTTGAATGTCGACCGGTTTCGAGAGTATATGTAGGAAGTGATGCCTCTTTGGGTCGTGAAGTCACGAAGCAGTAGATCAACACAACGTGCGGAGATGGAGCAACTCAAGAATTGCCCAAAACGATACATATTACGGCCAATTCACCCAGCACTTCTGCATGCGCTATCTAGCTTTTACAACCACCCAATTCAATCAACCACATCGTGTACACTAAACTCATTGTCCGCTGTGTGTGGGAATCCAAAAAAATCATCGCCATGCAGTATTACCGCCATTCCAGAATCCTCGAAAGAAAGCATCGGAACGAAAGAAGCAGGGGTGAACATCATGCCCTGCCAACGATATAGAGCATCGTCCGCTTAAGATGACCCGTTGGTGAGGGCCCCGTCGGTAGCTGCGACAATGACACCGAATTGACCACCACCAAAAGCTTTGAGAAGCTTCTTGTCCTTGACCGCGGTGTTTGCGATAAGAGTCGGCTCCTCGACGTCTTCTTCGGTACCGAGAGCAGTCTGGTAGTTGGCAGAGAATCCCCAGCTGTATGCGTGACCCTCCTTGGTGATGACAATGTTGTGCTCTGGTCCAGCCGTGACGGATGCGACGGGCTCGGGGATCGGGACCTTAATCGGGTTGACGACAATGCGGACAGTGCCGTTCTCATCCTTGAAAGCATCCTCTTCTGGCACTTTACTGACTGGGACACCGATCTGCTTTCCATCAATGCGACCCCAAGCTACACAGTCGCCGTTCTCGAAAGCAGCGATCGAGTGGTGACTGCCTCCTTCGATTTCGACGATGTTCTTTTTCGAAAGACTCTCGACGACGACGGGCTTGAGGACAGCGGAATCGTCCTCACCAACAGTCTGGTGAACACCAGTCTCGCCATAGTTGTTCAGACCCCAGCCCCAGACGCGATCTTGGTTGTCGATGGCGAAAGAGTGGTAGGAACCGCATGCAACATCCTTGATCGCCTTGCGTGGTAGGCCGAACTCCCGAGGGACGAGACCTTGAAGCTTGCTGCGCTCGACGATCCTGCGACCGAGCTGGTTCTGTTCACCAGTTCCCCAGGCGAAGACGGCACCATTGACATCGAGGGCGAGACAATGGTTGGCTCCGCATGCGATCTTGGTGATCTTCTTCAGTCCAGCGATTAGCATTGGTTCGCGTTGAACCTTGATGTCGCTAGTAAAGCCCATGATGCCTTCATTTCCACGGAAGGTACCCCAGCCCCAGACCTGGCCATCATCGGTGACGGCAAAAGTCGCAGAATCGCTAGCAGCCAGTGACGTAAAGACAGTGTCCTCTGGGAATTTGTCGGATGGAATAGCAGCTGGGGTACTTTCCTTCGGGTTCAAACCAGAATCGTCGTCGTCGTCGTCGTCGCTGTCCTCTTTTTCCGCCGCATCCATATCCTTCAGTCCACCCTCCCACGTCGTGTCTCTTCCCAATGCGCCCTGGTCGTTGACGCCCCAGGTCATGATCTTGTTGTCGTGGGTGAGCGCGGCGACGTGCATACCACCAACAGCGACGTGTACAATACCAACGCTGTCGGCGGGTAAGTTGGGGTTCAGTCGTGGGCGCTTGACATCAACAGCGTTCTTCGCAGTTCCAAGACCGAGTTCTCCGGAAGAGCCTTCTCCAAAAACGTAGACGTGAAGCTTCTGTGTGGGCCTTTCGTTGATTACAGGGCCCTTGGGAATAGTCTTGGCCTTCTTTGCAGGCGCAGCGACAGGCTCTTCCGAGGCCTTGCGCTTCCTCGACGCCTTTGGCTTCTCTTCAATAGCTGCAGCTTCTGCCTTTGGTTTCGCGGCGGCTTTCTTGGCTGTACGACATTAGTGTTTTGACGCGCGCGTAAGACGCGACAAGTTACTCACCAGGAGCTTTGGCTGCGGCAGCCTTTGGTATTGTGGCCTTGCTCTTTGCTGGAGCCTTTTTGGTTCCGTTGGTGGCAGGTTCTGCCTCTGCAGCCTTTGGCCTGCCGCGCTTTTTAGCGACGCCCTCAACAGCTTCATCAGTCTCTGGCTTCTTCGTGACTTTGGCCTTGGTGTTGGCCTCTGGCTTTGGCGCAGCGGCGGCTCTGCCTCTGCGAGGTGCAGGCTTCTCTTCCTCGGCCGCTGTCTCGGCGACGGTCTTCTTGATGTATTTGACGCCGGCCATATTGTTGTGGATTCAGTGTGGTACTGATGGGATGTCTAAAGTGAAGTAGACTGGTCCTAGTTGTGATGGTATTGGACAGTGAAGAAGTTGAAGACACGTGAAATGGCCTCGTGTGAGCGAGTCTGTCAATGGACTACACAGAGGGACAGCGCGACGAGTAGAGATCGCGATTCTGGTGAAGATGGCTGGGAGTGAGTTATGTTCGAGTACGCTTCACGTTGCGCGTAAATTTACCCGTAACAAGGTCATAGCTTCACGTCGAGGTCATCATGCGTCGTCGGGCTTGGCGTCAAAACACCGACATCTCCAGCATTTCCCCAAATCTCGTCTGCTGTTTTGTTTGCTGTTCATCACGCAACAAAGGCCTGAACGATAATTTACGCGCGCGGCAGACGATACGCCAATCCTCTATCGTTGAGCTTCTTAGTAATGTTTGTCCTCCTGAATCATTAGCCGACAGCATCAGGGAAGGACCTGAATGATATAGCTCGTTGGTTATAGCCGATATTTGGGGAACGGAGCATATTGCCCCGAGGTTGGGGTAATGGTCTATACAGGTAATCGTGGGAGGTCACCGTACATTGTTCTCCCATATGTCACAGGTCTTGTTACTTCTTACTTGTAATATTTATTCTACTTGGTTATCTCCCACCCCCCATCTCCCAAGAAGTATTCCAATCCCCCATTTCAATTCCTGTCCCGTTCTGCCATGTCTTCCAAAGCCATTCCCGACTTCTCGTCCCTCCCAGTTGATAAGGAAGGACCCATGTTGAACGCTTGGGGCCTGTAAGTCCAGAGTCCTCTATTCGTTACAGCTTCCTAACCAGCTAGGTACGGTCCGAATGATGAGCTCGGCGCCTTGAACCGCCTGACCCCCGAGATTGTGAAATCAGCGGCCTCAGAAATCCAATCCGGGATACGGTACGTACCCCAACACTCACCATCAACCCAACTAACGCCCGCAGCATCGGCCTTGACTGGCCTCTCGACGCTCAGTCCGACCTCCCATTCTTCGGCCGCCACGAGTTCCACAAAGAGATAATCCACAAGCAGCCCCGTATCGTAAATGACGACGTCTGGACCTTCAACACACAGTCCTCATCGCAATGGGACGGATTGCGCCATTTCGCGTACCAGAAAGCAGAGCGCTTCTACAACAACGTCACGCTGGACGACATCCACGGCCCGAACAAGACCAACGTCAATGGTGTAGGCAAGTGGGCTGAGCAGGGGATCGTGGGAAGGGGTGTCCTGCTCGATTACCACGCGTGGAGGAATGCGCATGGGAAGGGTGTGGGCAAGGAGCATGCCTTCCAGACTGGCTCGATTACGGTCGGTGAACTGAAAGAGGTGGCCAAGTGGCAGGGCACGGAGATCAAGTTTGGCGATGTAATGTTCATTCGGTCGGGATACATGGCTAGCCATAACCAGATGAGTCGGGACGAGCTGGAGGTGCTGAGGAAGAAGATGCCACCAAGCTTCTTCGGAGTAGAGCAGAGTGAGGAGTTGTTGCGATGGGTATGGGAGAACTTCAGTGCTGTTGCTGGTGATCAACCGAGTTTCGAGTGCTGGCGTGAGTATTGAATTGGACCATGTTACGATGAAGACGCTGATTTGTCATAGCTACGCAGAAGGAGTGGTCTTGTCACGAAGTGTTCTTGAGTGGCTGGGGCATGCCCATTGGTGAGCTATTCGATCTGGAGAAGCTGGCCGCGTATTGCGAGAAGAATAAACGGTATAGCTTTTTCTTGACAAGCGAACCGTGTAATGTGAGTAGATATACGACAAGCGAAACACAACAATCTGATGCGCGAACAGGTACCAGGAGGCGTAGCATCTCCACCAAATGCATTGGCGATATTCTAGGTTGTTATAGGATGCACGCTAGGAACACTCAAACCGCGCAAGACTCCGCGCTCCGCAAAGAGAATCCTTAACTTTTCCGTCGTGACCCTTCGTTGCTCATTTCGTTTTCTTGGCTTCCTCAGGAGCAGATCGTTCGATCAGCTGTGCTCCAACCATGGCTGAATCCTTCCAGCTACGCTGTCTGGCCCAGAAATGCTCCTCTGGTAGTGAGGTCTTCAGGCTGCCCAAACGAGCCTCCTCTTCAAGACTCTGCCTCGTGATCTTCTCACCCATTGCCGACATGGGTGGGAGCGCATGTGTCATGTTGAGACTCTCGTCGAAGTAGCGCTTGCGCGTTAGGAACCTGTCACGACGTTCCTTTTCGCGGCCTGGAGTGTCGATCTTGCTGATGCCGACGGCGACAGCCCAGCGGATAAGAAGGTAAAGGTGTTCGGAGAAAAGGATAGATAGGAGAAGACCCCAGCCCTTGATCGTGGCTGGTGTACCACCTGGTCCAATGCCATCATTGCTGAACATGTAGACCAACGCAGCAGAGGTAATGCTACCGAGCCAAGAAAGAAAGCTCAGACTGTCGAGCCAAGGGCCGATCGTGTCCGCACGGCTTGGTGTAGGTCGCTGCATCTCCACGCAAATCTTGACAGCGTCGGCGCGCAGCTCAATCCAGTTGTTGATCAAGAACGACAGTGCAGTGAGCGGCCATACAACGCTGAACAACGAAAGATAACCGAATTGCAAGACCATCTCGCGCATGTCATCAGTAACATTGTAAGTGGTAAGCTCTGACTCTGCGCGCACGCGGCGCAAAAATGGAGCCTCCTCGGCAAGGTCGTTCGCAGCTGGGTCAGGTGCAGCACCGCCTTGCTTAGCGGCACGCTCGCTCTGTATTTCCTTGTACTTGATGAATCCTTGTCTCTTGAGATATGGGACGATAACCTCCATTGCGAAGTTGACAAATTGGGCAGTAACCACGAAATATATGACTTGCTTGCGGAGACGGTCTGGGTTGATCTGGAAGCCTGCCGAAGTTGGTGCCTGCATTTGCTTCTCGTTCTCGGCGAATGGTCTGACGGTGAGACTGAAGATATCCAGGAATGGGACAATGTTCTTGGCGAAAGGAACGTAGACGAACGCTGTAAGGAAGATACCTAGGTAGGAAGTGATGAAGTTGAGCACAAAAATCTTCTGTGTCATGGCATATTGATAGGCAGCGTCGGTGTCGTAATTTTCGTACTTGTTCAAATTCGTGGCTATATTTGTAAGAAGTCCGGTCAGAATGGGCATGGTGGTTGTCATGATTCCAGTTGGCAGGAAGGCCAGTACGCTTTTAAAAGGACCGTTGTAGATCTCCGTGATGAAGATCTCGATACCGAAAGAGGTAGCAATCAAGCTGCCAAGTGCGAGAGAGGCGACGAGAGCAAATGGGACTTGAATCAACTGTCTTTGTAAGCGCTTGGTTGCTGGAAAGATCTGGATCTTTTCGCCAGTGACAGGATCGGTGGTCTCTTTCTCGTGCTCGAAATCGCGTCGCTTCGACTGGATTTTGGAGACACCATGAACGCCCCATCTGACTGCGAGATCGCGCTCTTGGTGTTTCCAATACTCTACGAAAGCGATTGTCCATAAGGAGGCGATGATACCGTAGATCATAGAGAACTTTCCATCGAACAGCCATGTGGTGACGCCGATCGCGGCTGGTACCGTGAGAAAGGTAAAGTAGGACTGCGTGAATGCAAAGTAGAAAGCGATCTGGGACAACTGTTAGCCATCGTCCGGCTCCGTGGTTCCTGTATACGTACGGATTCTCCAAGTCTGTTGCGGATCTCGTCCAGATCTTGCGCGTCAAGCAACCACTTGGTGCTCCACCTCTTGATCCACTCCTTGTTGTATTGGTAGTCGTGCAGAGCGAAGATTGACTCTACATTCTCCCAGTCGCCTTCCTTGGGTGTAATGCCTGCACCTCCTTCACTTTGATCGTTGGTGATGAGTCTGTGGATGATGCGTAGACGCTCGCCCTCAAGCAATGGCTCTGCCGCAAGTGATCGCTTGGTGTCTTTCTCTGGTTCAGCAGATCGGATTCCATGGATCCAATCATTGGCCCTGCTCAAGGTTAGCTCAGTCGTACTGTATTCATACCTGCTGCTACGCACCTTGAGCGGTATACCTCTCCATACATGTGCTCTTCGCTGATGACTCTCACAAAGACAAGTAGCGAATGGTCCTTACCCACGCGAGTCTCCGTAGCAAGGCCGACCGATGCGAGTCTCTCAACCAGTGTTGCGAATCGTTCCATTGCCTTTTGCTTTTCTACTCCTGTTAGAACCGGCAAAGCATTGTCATTCTGCTTCACTTACCTGTTGTTGCGAAGCGAAAGCTCACGACATAGTCGACCTCCATGTTGGTCGACGTGCCGCGCTTTTCGCGAATAGGTGAAGACATATTGTAATCCCACTGCAGGCAGGCAGTGCAAAAGCCAGATGTGTGTACGAATGAGAAGTTACACGCTCGCTGAAGGTCAGAGCTGCTTCAACCCAGGTTGCCAGGTTCTTGTCTTGTTTCCAAGCTCTCAATTGCAGTCGTAAATTTGCGACGTCATCGGGCAGTGACACGCGATTTGTGGGGTTTCTCCGCGTCGATCCTTCCTCACATGCCAGGTTTACATGTGCGACAGTGAAAGAGCAACTTCGAGTTGATAGACACGTACTGTATAATGCATATGTGGATTGAGGTGATTTCCATAATGTTATTGATCACAGTCGTATCATAAGAAGAACTTTCAGTCCCCAAGGATACTTGCACTTCTCCATTACAGCATACCGCTAGTACCAACAATTAATGTTCCCTCTGCTTAACACCTGAGCCGAGCCGTCTCTACAACACGACTGAATCTCACCTCACTTCAGGCAGAGATGTTTTTCAACAGCTCGCGCTCGATCTTCGATCCGCCAACTTTACTGGAGTCATTTCTGGAAGCACCTGCGCGGTTTATTCTGCGGTTACTATACCACATCCTGAACTCTCTTCGGGTTAGACCAAAGCCTGCAAGTCATCCTATCCGAGTAGTGTGCATATCAGACATCCACTCAAAGACGAAAGAAATACCAGATGGCGACTTGCTCATCGTTGCCGGCGATCTGACGGACGATGGTACGCCAAAAGACATTCAAACAGCTATCGAGTGGATCAATAGCCTGCCTCATAAGCACAAGATCGCCATTGCAGGCAATCATGACTACTGGTTAGATCCACGCGCTCGGGAACATCTCAAAGCGGTCGATCTGAGTCCAGATCACGTCGATTGGAGAGATATACACTATCTACAGCACTCTGCGATCACTTTGACCTTTCCTTCTCATGGCGATCGACAGCTTCGTGTATATGGCGCTCCTCAGATACCGAAATGCGGGCCAGACCATTTTGCCTTTCAATACGCGCGGGATCACGACGCATGGACTGACACTATTCCCGCCGACACTGATATCCTCGTAACCCATACGCCGCCAAAGTATCATCTGGACTTGCCTGTGGCTCTCGGGTGTCAGCATCTGTTGCAGGAGATCTGGAAAAGACGACCACAATTGCACGTCTTTGGACACGTGCATGCTGGATATGGAAGTCGAGTATTGCACTGGGATGAAGCGCAGAGAGCATATGAGGTTGGCATGAGTCAAAGACGTACTCGGGGTTTCATTCGCGGCACTCTCAACATCAGACTCTGGATATGTGTTGCCCAGGTTGCCGTATATGGCGTTCTCGGTCTTCTCTGGGACCGCATCTGGGGTGGTAAAGCCGAGTCTTGCCAGCTCATCAACGCAAGCTTGACCTATAACAGTACTGGCAAGCTTGGCAACTCTGCGCAAATAGTGATGATATGATAAGGATCACAAGCCAGTCCAGCTTCATAATGATGTCCAGCAACGTCTGCGATTTCAACAGAACGGTCCAAGCATATCATATCGTCGGAGTTCTCGTGATCGTTGCTGGTATGCTCAAAGCAAAGGTCGGCAAACAGCGCGTCTCAGGTCGTGCCCCTGGCTCTTCCTCGAGTGCTTGTTGCTCCACGGCCAATGCTGCTTCCGGCTCTAGCGGTCGCGCGCCCACGTCCAATGCCAGAGGTATTAGCACTGCTACTGGAGGCTCCACGACTCACACCCGTAGTCCGAACCCGACCACGTGTCCCTCTACTGCTCGGCGTGCTGACTGCTCGCTTGCGCTCTTCTTCTTCGGCTTGTCTCACGGCTGCCTCTCGCCTCATCTGCTCTTCCACCGCCCTCCTTTCTGCAGCCTGTTGCCGTAACATCGACTCGTTCTCCATGTCCTCCAGGTCTTGTGTAGCGCCATGCCAATTCGGGTTGAGTATGAGGCGCTGATTGTGTTCGGTCTGAGAGAGGATACGGGTCCATGTATTTAACAATGTCGACGCAGACTGGACAGATCGGTGGACTGTGTTCATGTTGTCGCGCGACTTTTCCAAACTCTGTATGACATTCTCGATAACTTTATTGATGTTCCGCACGCTTTCCAGTTCTTTCTTTAAAGCAACCTCGCGTGCCTCCTGGTCGTCATATCGCGAGGGCCGTGTTCGCGATGGTGTTGGATCCGCTGCAAAGCCATTTGCCGTCTTGGTGCCGCTGTGTTTGGATACTGTCTCTGGAGAATCGAATAAATTGTCCTGACCGCAGTCGTCGAGATCGAGTTCGCCGATATCGCGAGCGACGTCGTTGATGTTGCGGGACATGGGTTATAAAATGTCGCACGAACGCAATCGCGTAAGCAATCGATCCTTGGTCGTATCCGGACACTGTAGAACGTTTTTCTTTCCAGAATGCGCGTAGAATTTGACGCGTCAATCATGGTGGTCTGGACGCGGTGGAAGCTCTGAATTCATGCCTGGTAGAAGAGCGGACGGTGGACGGTAAGTGCCACATTGCCCACTAAATAGCCGCCCTACGACCGTTTGTAACGTCAAAGCTTGAAATGCTTTGAACCAGCCACCGCGACTTCCACTTGCGGCTTGCACTCTGGCTTGCTTCCCGAACCTCACCTCCCGCCCTTTCTGCGACACTTCACCCTGTCTGAACCCTACGACTCCACTATCGCAGAGCGCATACACATCTGCAATTGTTGTTTTGATTCTGACACACTTGCTGGGACCGCGCGATAGATCAGACAGGCGCGCGCGCATTTGTTGACTTGTTGACGACATAAACAAAACCACTCGCTATCACTATCGACATCTCCTTATTCTCGACATTCACATTACACATCGACGCTGTTATAGACAACTACCATTGTCGCACGCGCATACAGAGAAGCAACGGGCTGGTCGGAGAGCTGGAAACATAATCGGTGTCGCATACTCTTGTCGGATCTTTGAGACCATATACGGAGCGGCCATGACTACTACACCTCCACCACCTGAAAGGCTCCGGACGCCTCCAACACCGCTCCATGGACCGCGCTACGACGCCTATGAGCCGTTTTCACCGCGCCGGTCTGCACGTGTA
>Ga0268246_10000016_pt1 | contig 240053 bp, 227 predicted proteins | sample AgamicOrSfe_FD_200242 | JGI IMG/M metagenome (GOLD analysis project Ga0268246, IMG submission 200242) | Agave microbial communities from Guanajuato, Mexico - Or.Sf.e (v2) (version 2) | ecosystem: Host-associated > Plants > Phyllosphere > Phylloplane/Leaf | place: Guanajuato, Mexico... | reverse complement strand
CCCACCTGCAGCATCCGCACCATCCCCCAATGCACCCCGGCCCACCACACCATCCTCACCATCCTTATCCAATACACATGCCACAATACGGCATGCCCTTTCCCCAGCCGCCGCCGGGACACATGTGGGCGATAACACCCGGCCCGCCGCCTGGTGGCCAGTACGGTCCGCCGCCGCCTCATCCAGGGCAGTCACAGCATCCGCATCATATGGGCTTTCCTCCTCATGCACCGCAGCAGCGTCCGGGGAGTGGATCCGCGCCTAGTGGGAATGAGAGGAACGGAGAGCGGGATCAGAGGCGGTGGTGATGTGTTGGTTACGGGATGCGACTAGGGTACGGAAGGAACCCGTGAGGAGATCGCAATGTAGCTGCGGGAGGGAACGATCAGGATGAGAGAGTCTGTAGAACTTGACACTGTCGCTGCCGACGTAGATGGAAGACTTGGCCATTTGATGGGTGCGAGCAAGGTGTACTCTGATGTTACTGATAGGACTACATGTATGTCAATAAGAACCTATCACCATCGACTGCATTGATCCTCAAGTTTTGCTATCGTGCACATGTCGAGTCTACAACGAAATAATGACACACTTCTAGCAGCACATCAATATCTGCAGCGATAATCAATTTCAATACGGATCATTACCGATCATTCCATTGATGCTATGAACCAGACCCGTTCCCGAATCTGAAAAAAATGAAAAGCAAAATGCCGAGCACATTACAGAGCTAGGTATGAAACCAGCTCGCACTCGATCATCTAATGCAACGCGGTCATGCCTCTATAACGCCACGAACCATGTGAACCACCAAAAACGAAACTGTTCCTCGGTCGGGATCGCGAGTCGTGTCATCTTCATACCATGCTCAATCCATCTAAGTGACGGAGAGCTCCTCCCTAAGGCTAGAAGCGTCCGGACCCTTCTTTCCTCTCCTGCCGAGCAGGGTCGCGCCGTCGAGGTTCAGCTCAAAGGCGCCCTTGTTCCTAACTTGCTTCCTGGCTGCAGCCGCGACAGCAGGACTGTGCTGGCCATAACCGCGCTCTTGTGGTTGTTGCGGTGCCTTTGGAGCGTTGCTCTGTCTCGCTTGCGCGGCGGCAGACAGGGTGGTATTCCTCATCTGCCTCTCGACACCACCGACATCTGGAGCATTCGACTTTGGCACCTTGGCAGGTGGGTTCGCCTGCGATGCGTCGTACTGGTCGGACGAACCACTGAATTCATCATCGTCGTCCTCGTCCTCGTCCAAGGCGTTGAGGCTGTTCATAGCGGTCGCGCCACGGAAACCTTGCTTAAAGTTCTTGCGGCGCTTGCCTTCTTCCTCTTGTCTGTGGACTGCGTAACTGACATCGAAGACCTCGCGAAGGTTGACGGCGCCGGGTGATCTGAAATCTTGGCGGCGTACACCAGGGGTCTCTGCCATGTATGGTTGTAGAAGAGAGGGATCCTTCATACCAGCGGCTTGCCCTTGTCTGTATAGTGGGGTGGCAAGCGGTGGTGCGTCAGCAGCGGCATGAGTCTGCTCGTCGCTGCCTCGAATCCATGGGTGGTTCAGGAACTGAGTGATATCATAACGCTTGTCTGGGTCGACAGTGAGAAGATGCGAAACAAGATCTTGAGCCGACTTCGAGATGTCGTCCCACCATGGTGAAAGGAAAGTGTATTGTCCACGGGCGACCTTTTCGGTCAATACCTGAATGCTCTCGTCGTAGAATGGTGGGAAACCGCAAAGAAGTGTGTAGAGAACACAACCCATGGCCCACATGTCGACACTCTTGGAATACCTCTCATCCTTGACGATTTCTGGAGCGGTGTAACCAACAGTACCACAAGGTGTCATAGTCTGGCTGTCCCAGATGACCTTGGACAGACCAAAGTCTGCAATCTTGATAACACCAATACCACCAGAACCAACACCCTTGACAAACTCTCCCTCGTCGGCCTTGTCCTCATCCTCTGGACCGTGTGGCTTTGGGTTCCTGGTTGGGATGAAAGGTGTTGGGTAGAAGAGAAGATTCTCTGGTTTGATATCACTATTACATGTCAGAATGAAGCGGTCGGTCCGTGTTTGATTAGGCACTTACCGATGCACAACACCAGCCTCTTCGTGCAAGTATTCCAATGCCTTTGCGACTTGTGTGATGACGTGTCTTGAGAGGTCCTCGCTAAAGTATGTGAGACGAACAATCTGGTGGAAGAGCTCGCCTCCAGGGCAAAGCTCCAAGACGATGTAGTAGTATTGGCGAGCTTCAATGAATTCGATGAGCTTGACAATATTTGGGTGGTCGAGTTGTCTCATGATCTGGACTTCCTTGAGAATATTCGCGCGCTGTTGGTGGTCAGTATTGGAAATCTTGCGTGCTTGTGTGGTGGAGTAGAGGACATAGGATTGGGGGAAGTAGAGTAGAAGAAAGATTGGCGCACCTCCGCTGCCTTTGGAGCTTTTTTTACGTCGGGATGTAAATGTTTATCGCCCTGCCGAACTTGTGTTGGCAAAAGTGAACTCGACCAAATTCATAGCAAAAAGTTCACCAAACAGCACAGTTCAAAGGCAGCTTCATCGGCAACAATGGAGATGGCTGTGACCGGATGGTGCTTTGAAATAGGGAAAACAAGAAGTACGCACCTGTGTCGAGTTCATCTCAAACTTCCTTACAACCTTGACAGCGACTTCATTGTATGAGCCCTTGGTGTCTCTGGCGCGGTAAACGTTGCTGAAAGCGCCATCTCCCATCTTCTCAATCAACTCGAATCGCTCCAAACCTGGGTATCTTGGCAATTTGCCCTTTGCTTCCCTCTCTTCGGCAACAATTCGTTCGAGGACATCAGGGTCTACCTGGTCCTTCCTAGCTTTCGCTTTTTGTTGAGCGTCGACGGCAGCTCCGGCGGCGGCGCCAGCCTTTGCGGCGACATTGCGATTGTCTACTGCTGCGGCAGAGAAATCGCCTTCCGGGGCATTCTGGGCGCCTTTTTGAAGCGGTTTGTGGGCGTAGACATTTGGGTCACTGAGGGCGTAATGTTGCTGTTCTTGTTGTTGCGGCGAGCTGAATCTTTGTTGATGCGCGTGAACGTTTGAGACGGCGGCTTGATCTGGAGGAGACTTTGCGTCTCTTGCCTGTTTGCCATGACGAATAAAGTTCTTGAGGTTCTGTATAGTCGACATTGTAAGTGTGTGGTCAGGGAGGAAATTGACAAAGGACAAGTCAAAAAAGTAGATAGTCAGCAGTCAGTGAGTGCTGGTGTGCTTGCTGCTTGTTAAGACGCCAATGGTATAAGGGTAAAACAAGGTTGTCGTTCTGACGGAGCCTGGGGATGGTGAGAAGGATAGAGGTATGGTCGTGAGCGAGTTGCAGTGACGGGAAGATAGCCGGAAAACGGAGAGGATGATGCAGGTTCAAGGACGATCCCTGGTTGCAGGATTCAGAGCAAGCGCTTCTTGAAGAGTAGCTGCGGAGTGATGTCGGTTCGGGTGCGATGCGAGATGATGCGGTGACGAGAGAGCGTGGAGTCGGCGGAGTAGCTTGACGAAGTGACGTGCGAAGTGTGGTAGAAGAAGCGTACGGCGGGCGCAGGAGTCAGAGGAGTGAGGTCAGAACCGGCACGTCAGGCTATGACGTAGCAGGGTCTGTGTGTCAAAGTGAACCTTGTTAACCCTTGCTTGATGGCTTTTGATTGCTTGCGAGTGGTGCTTGTGATCTTCAGTGTCGTCAACCGCAGATGGCGCTATTTCTCGTGTAGTCTCGTTGTGGTCGTGAGCGGACGGACAGCGTGTTCTGAGAATAGTACTGTACCGTAGCAAGGTGTCCTTAATTGGCAGCTGAGAATTGAATGTCGGCAGGCGCAACCTCATCTCCCCAGGGCGTTGATCTGTACAGGGTCCAGGCTTGGCAAAATGACAGCACAGCACAGCACACCAGACTCAACCGGCTTGGTGTATGAAACTGAAGCGACAAGCATAACCATGGCAGTGACAAGCACGCTTTGATCTGCTTGCTGCGCAACATTGTATACCGCAGGAGTAAAGAAATGGTCCTCGACCGGTTTACTTACCTCAATCTTCCACATGGTGTCGATTCGTGCTTTCCGACCGCAGTATCTTGCAGACGAGGGGCGTTGATTGATACGTCCAGCTAAGGATTACTCGTCTGAGACTGGCCCCGGTTTCTTTGGGATGGAAATGAGCTTGGTATCTGGTGGTACAGCAGGTCCAGACTATCGATAAGACAGTAAATGGCCGGATCGAGAAAAGTGCGTGGGAATGGGCTGGTGACGAGCGTTTCAAAGGATCGAGATAGATGAAGGTGGTGTAAGAGACGAGCTCTGAGGTCATGTGTCGAAAGAGGTACCAATTACCAAGCAGTGGGTAGGTAAAGTGAGACGTTAAGAATAGGCTCGAGCTTGTTGGTCAGATCAGCTCATGCAATAATGATAAATCTGGTTCGGCACGAGGCGCGAATTGACACGCCTGACCGACGATAGCACGGCGGAGTGATGATGATTACGATGATGAAGTCGGAAGAGGCACGTTTGAGTGGTTCGTGCAGTCGTGCAGTCAAACTCTCAATCCACTGAATCAACGTGCGGCCTGTTGAACCGAAAGTCTATGTGACTGGTACTGTATTATTTATTGCATGCAGGAAGGGTCCCTCATAAGATATGTAGGGCATGTGAGATAGGGGATTCGTAATGCTTCTGTGATGACCGGCATGGGCCGGAAAGACTGATTGATTTGTTGCTCTGCACTTCAGAAGGATGTCGATATCAGTTGTGCTTCTCGGCATCACGGCTTCACTTGTGTCCGCTTCCGTGAGCTCGCGGACGCCGCGTGAATGATTCACTTTTTGCGGCCGTTTGTTAGATGAATGGTTCATTGATTTTGGTGGGGAATACGGATATTTCTGGCATAAAAAGCCCCGCTTTCACTGTCCACGTCTTCCAATCGAGTCAACACTGCCAAAATCGTGCCCAGTATGTCTTCCAACCTACATGTGGTGTGATGTATATCGAGCGCGAGAGCGAGTCATTCGGTCATCCTACTTCTTTGCTTGTTCCTTCATCAGAGCACGTCAACCTGGAGAAGCTGGACTGCCCGACGTTCGGCCGGTGCAGCATCTCTTGTTCGTCAAGCGTGAAAGAACGCTACAGCTGTCAAGCAGCAGCTTCGAGTTCATGCTCTTCGTGGAACAGAGAACAAACATTGTCGCTATGCTTCTGGCTTGTGGTAAGGTATGCGGCTTTCGCGCTCACCAGATTGCTATGTCGCTAAAAATTGAGTGAGTTGACGGCATGTCGTCGAGAGCTAATGTCGGGTGACGTCGGCAATGACGCACGTAATGCGCCAATCCCGCCAAGCCAATACGGGACGCGCGACTCCCCTGTCACCAACTTGAAGTTCAGGGGATTGCTTTGCTCTTCAGAAAAGAGAACTATGTAAAATCAGGGGCTGACTACTAACCGGGAGCTTCATATAGCACGGTGTAATCGTGGAGACTGGCAGTGGATCTAATTAGCAATTATGTATAATGATGCTGATATGTGACTGTACAGTGGATTTCTTTTCCTCGAGGGTGAAGAAAAGACCCTCTACCATCATGGTAATGGAGACTCTGGACAATGAGAACAGAAACGAACGCCGTCATTGATGCAAAGCACTCCTTTCCGACCTCTCCTTCACCTGGCCTTATCGAATCCAATGTGTCCAACTTTCCCCAACGCCACGAACGAACGCTTTCCTGTACTCCAAAAAGGGTCAATGGTATCTATTTGCAATGAAGGACTGAAGTCTGCAATCCGATGCCTTAGCACCAGCAATGTTGGCTCTCGAGTCGGCTAATCTGAGGAGCCGAGCTCGTTCTTGATGGGGTGGTGCAAGATGCTGCGAAGACACATCCTGCCAGTCGAGCTCTCTTCCCACTTTCTGCCACCCTCGCCGTTCTCAGCCTGTCCCAGCCATCGTCTCCACAAAGCGCCACTAAAACCACTGTTGTAGTAGAACGAGCTGCCAAGAAGATTGTGCTCACCCCATCCAAAGGGAGACTCCCACACCTCTTTGGGATGGTTGAAGATCTGGTCCATGGTTTCGAGGTCCCAGTCACGGTCAAAGTAGGTTGGATGAGGCACATAGACTGCCTTGAGCCCGTGGTGGAGGGCGACCGAAGGAGGCCACATCTCAGGGAACATGGTGTGTCGTAGCCTCCACGTCTCTTCGTGCATAATGTCCAAGAGTCGCTTTGACAACCGGGCGACTGTGATGATCGAAGTGCGTCGTGGTGGTATGTCCAGTTTCATGTCGTAGCCAGTGACGTCGTTCCTGAACACCCAGTTGGTTGTTGAAGGGTCAAAGATGGGGTTGAATTGGATGAGGTCGGCTTCTTCGCCAACTCCCCATTCGTAGTTGTCCTGCACATACGAAGTAGGCGGTGTGGCGTATGCCGGCGGTATGATTGAGCCGCTGTTTGGAAAAGTTACTGGACCCCAGATGGCGTTGCGACCAGCGGCAAAGGCTTCTGCTTCGACCATGTCCGTGAAATTCTGCCACGAGCCGTGGATTTCTGGAATGTAGAAGCGTTCGTTCCTCTCCCAAAGACCTTTACGCGGTTGTTGCTTTGCCCACTCTCCGATCCTGTCATTGAACTCGTAGTAGTGTCCAACGTACCTCAGATCCATCTCCCAGTTCCAGTAAAAGTCGTATTCGGGATGTTGTTGGGAGAACCATTGTAAGGCAAAGTGGGCCGAGCGGTAGACGCCGTGGACGCTTGACTCTGCTACATTCTCGAAGCTTTCTCCGAACGGATCCGGGTAGTAATTAATCAGCTGAGCTTCGGACCACAAAGTTGTCATGTTCCAGAACTCCTGAGGCATATTCTCCTGAATGAATTGCGCGTAAACTTCCTCACTAGCCCAGACTGGAATGCTGGTATCCTTGACGTGTAGCAAGAAATGTACGTCGTACTCACCGCCCGATTTGAGTGAGAGCTCATTGATCATGGCACGCAGAGAGTACATCTGATGTTCGTTGAAGTAGAAGCCTTGCCAGATACGCAGAATATACGCATGACGGGACACCTTCTCCTTCTTGGAGTCTTTGGGCTGGTCTTGGAAGCGGGCCTTGTTCTTCTGGTGACATCGGTCTTGCAATGTACCCCAATCAATGTCTGTGTAGTTGATGATACCCGTCTGTTCAAAGACCTTTTCGGAGCCAGCACTTTCGGAATTGTTTCCAGGACCGAGACCACCTTGTTCCTCGGTATAGCCATAGCCATAGGCTGCAAATCTACTATACCTGTCAAAACACATCTTGTCCTCGAGACCCAACAGCGAGTATGATCCGTAGAGTGGTTCCGTCATATTTTGCGGCAGACCTGGATATGCGAAGACGCTCGGGGCTGGTACTGTCTCATCCAAATCGAGGTAGCAGCTTTCGACCTTGTGGTGCTTCTGAAGGTACTCGTACGAGGTGTAGTCAGGGTATGGGTTGAACTCAACAGGGTCGAGTGGAGGCATTGTTGAAAGTTTGGCTGCCTCTTTTCTGCTCATGATTTTGGGTTGGGTAGAAGATGTGTAATTGTAGCTGTTCTCTGGAGTGTACCGCGAGTAGGGGACCAATGTCCTGATGCCATTGTAGAATCCGTTCAGCCTGGGTCTTGATCAGTATCACACTATTATACATTTTTCTGATTGCAACTAACCTGGGGTAGTGCTGCCAACCAAACGGCTCCGGCTTACTCTCCTCTTTCGGCGGGTCCGGTATGCTCTCATGATGCTGTCTCGTTCCGGTTGTGGCAAGAATAACCAAGAAGACTATGGCGCCTATTACTGCCCACAGTATCCGACTAGGTGAGAAGCGGCGGAAGATCGGCGGGGTTCTATCCCATGAACGTCCAGGCGACGACCAACCATATTGTTTCAAAGGCTCGAGCGAGAAGGGCGATGTGCTGCGACTGTCGTTCGGTACCCGGTGGTAGAGGAAATTTGATCCATTGGGGATATATTTGCGGATGTTGATTTTCTGCCAGTTCATCGCGAATGTTTCCCTGTTTGCATCGATGGATCTGTCGCTGCCAATACTGCTGCGCGCAGGCGTGCTCTTGTCCTCCTCCACTTTGACTGCTTCAATTGCGTGGTGCTGGTTGCTGCCGGACAGATTCCAGGCGCGAGCGAATGTAAGACGTAGCCAAGCGGTCGGTATACGAAGATCCAACGAGACTGCAATGAAGCAGGCTGTGCGGCACGCCGGACAGGGTTCGGGGGCGAGTAATTGTCACTACGATATGTACAATTAATGGACGATGGCGAGGCGAAAGATGCAGTGGACGCGCTGAGATAGAAGGTAAAACAAGTCGAATAGGATAGGATGGATGCACAAAGTCGACGATGGCGGAGCGGCGCAAGGATTCAAGACAGAAGGTTGAGGGTTTTAGTTTACGCCGTAGGTACAGCGCAACGCAACGCTGAGCAACGCAATCATGCGAGACATCGAAATGTCTAGCGACGCTTACTCCTTCCCCATCGTTGTGCCAAGGCGGCATAACCCCTGCAATTGCGACTCCTACTACTCGGAACGGCAATTACCAGTTTCAAGCCCATCAGACGACACGCAAGCACACTCCGGACCTGGAAGATGGACTCCATTATTACAGTAGAGAGCCAGAGATCTTCCAGTGTCTTCCTGTCATCAGAACATCGGTATTCTTTTTGGTACCTTAGCCGTGATGTCGCCGTCTCCACCGCCTTCGACTTCCGCTTACAGCCGAAATCTCGAAACGCGCATTGCATTGCGGGCCTGCTTCGGAATCCTTGAAACGCACGAGCGGTGGTTCGCCGTTACGCCATCAACAAAAGCTTTGTGAGATCCGTCCATGACAAGAACCTTGAGAGTCTAACGGTCATATTTCAATCAGTACTAGTACAGTATGACCGCTATCCTTCTACACGGCTTAATACGAACGATCGAACCAGCGAACGAACAAACGAACGAACGAACTAACAGGCAGAGGTTCCTTTCGCACTGCAGGGTTTGTTTCACCCCGCAACACTGCAGGTCTTCCAGTAGTGCGATATGCACGTCTGCAAATCATCACAAAATCACCCATATCCAGCCATCTACCAACACTTCAAGCTTCGTGCCCTCGTCTCTTCCTGCCAGATCGTAACACGAGGTAACACAATAAATAATGTGTAAGCTGCAACCATTTTCACCTTCAAGATCTAGCACGTTGTCGAGTCTGAGCGTTACCCAGGCCTTGTAGTTCACCAAATGCTGGATACATTTGATGTGGGGAACCACTAGGGTCCTTGGTCACAAGACACCGATCATCATTGTTCAAGGATGTCACGACTTGGTCGATCTGATATCGGCACGAGTTACTGGACAGAAGATACCGACGCAGCGCAGCGTCACTGGTAGGTGATCTCTCTTTTCACTATCGACGTCGAGTCAAGTAAGTTCCGGTTCATCTCTTTCTTTTGTTTATTCCACGAAGGGGGGTCTATCATGTCATAGCGCACTTGTGCTACTGCGCCGATTACTCGCATCCGTTGTTCGACGCTACTTCTCGGAGCATTTCTTTGTGGCGCTCTTCTCACGAAGCTCTCGAACGTGATTTCTAGAATGTCTTCAGAGATCACACTCGTCGTACAACATATGTACTTCCAAATGATCTTACATGGAGAGAAGACCTTTGAGGGACGCGTCGCAAAACCGAAATACAAAGCTCTCCGAATGGGGCAACGCATTCATTTTCAAAGCGCCGAAACGAAGGACCAGTGCGAGAGGAGCATTGCGTCCATTGCGACATTTGACTCATTCAACAGCATGCTCGAAACGTTGGGCATCCGCCCATTCCTAGGGGACACGGCCAAGAACTTAGAGGAAGGATGCGCGGTGTACCACGCGTTTCCCGGATACAAAGAAGACGAAAAGACCTCTGGCGTCGTCGCGATTCAGCTTCAAGCATAATCATCGATGCCGAAGTAACAATGGAAAAGAGTTGACGAGTGCCAATCAATGCACTTGTTCAAGACGTCTCGTATCACTCGATCTGATTGCGGAAGCTGAGCTATCTGATCGCTTCGGAAGCTCTCGAAGGGCATTAAGAGGCTGCAGTCATTACTCATCGAAAGTGGAGGAAGATATACGACCGCATCTGTCGTGACAGTATATCGCTTCGAAATTTGTATATCTATGTCGACTACACAGTGAGAGGCGGCGAAAGAAAGCGGTATAGCCTGCTGCTCAAGCGTTTCGTACGTCCCTATTACCATCAAATGAGTGACTAGCCATCGAACCTAATCAAGACATTCGTTACAACGTCGACAAGACTGAGCGGTAACGTCATCCTTACTACATCTAGATGTCAATGGAATCAATGTATATAGAACCATTCTATATACGACTGAAACCAAATCACTACTATCACAATCTAGCATTCCAGATTGTTTGCCCGTGCCAGCAATGCGCAATACACGTGACGTTTCAAACCCCAAGGACAATGAATCATGATTGACAGGAGTCTATTTGAGCCGCAGAAACGACTAGCATCATTGAGTTATTATTACGTCCATTCAGTAGCACTGTACAGGTATCTACCGTATACCTAGGGCCAGAACATCACGAAAAAATATACATTCATTTCAAACTCATATCAGTGCAACCTTACGATGGCAGACAACAACTCCTTCAAGCCAGCGCTACTGGTCATCGACTTCCAGAATGACTTCTGTCCCCCAGTAAGTCTCCAAATGATATACGCAAATCCCTCCTGATACCTGTATTCTCATCATCCTCAATCTGATCCATGCACTACCTGGACCATGCAACACGACTAACACCACGCAGAGCGGCCCCCTCGCCGTCCCCTCAGCACTGAGCCTAATCCCAACGCTGAACAAACTCCTGACCTACCCCTTCGCGACCAAAATCGCAACCAAAGACTGGCACCCGAAGACACACATCTCCTTCGCCTCAAACCACACCGCGCCGTCCAACGTCCCCTTCGAGTCCGAGACCACGATCGCCAACCCGCGCAACGCCGACGAGAAAATCACCACCCGTCTCTGGCCGGACCACTGCGTGCAACACACACCGGGCGCAGATCTGCATCCTGATCTGGATGTGAAGTCGCTCGATGAGGTCGTCAATAAAGGCCTCGATGAGCGCGTCGAGATGTACTCGGCCTTTGCGGCGCCGTTCGCGAACCCGGTCGTGGCGGAGAGCGAGCTTGATGGGTTGTTGAAGGGCAAGGGTGTTACGGATGTTTTTGTCGTCGGACTCGCGCTTGATTACTGTGTCTTCCACACGGCGTGTGATGCGGCGAAGCGTGGGTATAGGACCTGGGTTGTGGAGGATGCCACAGGGATTATTGGTGAGGATGGTAGAGAGGGAGTACGGAAAGGATTCAAGACAGCGGGTGTGAAGCTTGTGGCGCTTGATGGGGAGGAGGTAAGGAGAGTTCAGGATCTCAAGTAGAGTGAATGAGTTCGGGATATTAGTGGATTTATGACATCTATTGGTTCTTCTTTTCTGTAGTCGCTTTCGCTGCTTCTAGTCTATCGGCTCGTTCTTCGAGAAGTGCGCAGGGTATCACCGCCAGTGCGATGGATATGTATATCAGGTCGAAAATGTGAACCGCCCACCAAACGTGCTGAACGCCGAGCTGGCATGAGTTGTAATCGAAGCGCCAGTGGCCGAGATCTTCGTCGAACCAAGCGCTGAGGAAGCCTGAGTTCCCATCGTAGGATCCCATCATGCTGCGGACAGTGATCTCGCGGACGCCGTGCGCTTCTTTGCCGAAAACATTTCGCCGTGCTTCCTTGTACTTGGTAGCAGTCCAATTGCCGATTGTGGAAGGTGGGTCCAGGTCGGGCTCTTGGTCTTCGGCAAGCTGGTAGTGGTACACATCACAGCCTTCATGATCGTGACCATTGAGTATGACACCGTGGCGGTTGCCGCTCGGGTGGCCGCCAAGCGGAAACAATCCATCGAGGATATTCTCACTCGCTCCATCGGTCAAATGGTTCTGCTCCATGAGTCCGCCGCCGTTATAGTCAGGAAAGTATGTGTAGTAAGGCGAATCGACGCAAAGACCGGACTCCTTGAACAAGGGAATGTGGGTGAGCAAAATTATGGCATCTTCCTTCCTCTGGCGGACAGCCCGATTCACTTGCTTGCCGAGGAACTTGTGAGTATCGTCTTGAAGTGCATGTGACCATGCAGGGCCGTCCAGGTTCATACTGTTCAATACGACTAATCGCAGCTTCGGCGGACTCGTGTCGATGCCACGGCTAGGCACTGCCGAAGTTGTGATATCCGAGGTGAGCTGAAATCTGGCCTCCCAATTGACCTTGCCAAAAGCCTTTTCGAACCTCTCTACTCTCTCCTCGTTTAGATCTCCCGAGTATCCAACATCATGATTGCCAGCGATGTTGATGAGCCATTCCCGCCATTGGCTTACAGCAGAGTCGTCCAGAGCATCCAGCTTGCCTTTTACGAACACCTCAGTCGATTCGTCCAAGTCGCCTGCGGCCATGACCGAACTCGGTATCTTTCTCATCCCTTTGAAGACCCTGTTCCAATATCTGTTCGACCGACTCTTGAATTCTGCATCGTCTATCCACTGACTCCCTACCAGGTCACCCATCACAGCAGTATGCGTGGGCCTCGACCACCATCTCACCGATCGGTAGACATGAGCGAGATAGTAGTCGTTGCCCCAAAGGTCCAGCCTCTTGCGGTAGGTGTTGAACTGAGTAGGTACATCTTTCAGCACCAGTTCTCTCACTGCATCTGCGATCGAGCGCGGGGCCTCCAATAGGCCAACAGAGGCGAGGCGATCGCCCAAGCCATGTAAACTTGCGAAACGGGGAATAGTCGGATCCGGTAAGCTGGTGTCGCCTTCGATCTGGGGGTCCGCGAGCACAAGCAGCCTAAAAGGAGCTGTGAAACTTGGCTTTATCGTAACATTGGGTTTTTGTCCTTCAATCCAACAAGCCGATGGCTGAGGTGTAGCAGGTGTCGCGTACGGAAAACTGCATTGTTGTACAATTGGATAGAGGTACAGATAGAGGTTGCAAATGAGGAAAGGCGGGACCAGAAAACTGACTACCTGGTAGAGGAGGTAAGAGAGGCGCATGAGCGGATCATGCTACTGAGCTCGACCGCTGTGGTATGCGGTTTGCGATCGTGATAGAAAGTGTGTCGTACTTGGTTTGTTGATGGGTCAGGTCTCTCCGTCTCTGAAAGTCCGGCATGTGGCATCGAGAACGCAAGCCTTGACTCGGTTTGTCAAGGCAAAGCGCTGTAGTTTGGATGAGTACTGACTCAGTGATGGTTCCTGCTCCACACGATCACCGCCAATTTCCGCCCACAACACGCGATGCCTGAAACAGAATTTTGGCTGCTGGTACCTTGCATAGCCGTAGCTCATCAGTCCCAAAAAGTCGAACACTAGACCTCATCAGGAGCAACGTCGAGTTAAACTTGACTGTGCTTCGACTCGGTGTCAAGAACTGAGAGTGCCTCCAGTCTCAAGAGATTGAATCAATCACAACGATCGATGGTTTGCGACGTAGTGCCCTACGATACATAGTGCAAAGATATTATGGTCGGCCAAACACTCGAGCAATTTCGGCCCCTTTCAGGCGGGTTTACGGTGAGGCAGGTAGGAAAGAAGGAGACCGTTTGAATCTCTGGTTGTTTGTTCCTGGACCGTTGACTTGTACTTATCTACTTTATCATCGACAACGACGACAGACTACTTGTGTCGGATTACTGCCACTGTTTCATTGCTGTCTACCTAGTCGCTCTTTGCTCGCTCACTTCAGTCGCTCTTTTCAATTGAACAAACACTAGCTCTCGCGATCCTCACATTCCTTGACACGCTCATTACCGGCCATCGACTACACTGGAAGACGCAGTACACAAACACAACAACAATAACGACAGTCAATAATTCGAGCAGCCTTTCGACACTCGATAGTAGCAGCAATCACATCAATCGACGACTAATCAACAACCAATACCTTAATTCGAACGATTGATTGAAATAACATACTCTCGTCCAAAGATCTCACTTACACCTTCGAACATATCCTCGTCGACTATTTGATCGACCTCAAGAATAAGAATAGAGATCTTGGAAAGAAAACCACACACACAAGCACCACCACAATGTCAGGAGTCCGCGACCCAGCCTTCTGGAAGCGCTTCAGCACCGCCGTGCACCTGGATGAAGAAGCACAATCACCATCGAGTCAGGGCTCACCACCAATGAAACGAGAGTACGTGTAGCACATCATCATCCTCTCCTCTTCGCAACACTATGCGAACCTCTCCATAAGCCATTGTACTGACAGCAACACAGGGACGAGTGGCTATACCGTCAGTCCCGCAAGAAGCGCATGGGTTGCGTCTGCTGGTCCTTCTGGATCTGTTTCTTCCTCTTCGCCGCCATTGTCGTAGTTGTCATCATCTGGCTCATCAAGGCTGGGTACTTTGCAGAGCTCGGGGACAAGATTAATGAGGTACTGCCGCCTACGCCTAGTGCTACGCCTGCTGCGACGAGTTCGTAGAGGTTGAGGCGGTAGGAGCGGCTTGGGGACGGTGATGAGATTTGGACAGGAGTTGGGAAAAGGTAACACATTACGCAAAAGGTTGGTTAATAGGCTGGTCCTTGTGATGAACATGATCGAGATACAGATGGTGTATATAATTACGAATACATATGTTTTTGACATCTAAGTGCTTAAGTTCATCTCGCTATAATTCATGATCACATGCCCGACTTTGATTTGGTATTTACTATACATTTCGAGGATGATCTAAGTATCTGAAGGTATGAGATGGCCTGCCTGTCTGCAGCTGAACGTATTCGATAGGCCCATGATAAAAGTGATTCTCGAAATGATGGTGGAGTCTCGTGTGTGGTGACCACTTCCAAGAGTGGTCCTCGACCAGATCCCGCTTCTTGGGCATCGTCGATCAGCATCGAAACTGGTATTCCTGGGCTGAGCTTAGCGCCCAATGTCGTGGAGCGCGTAGTCGGGAGGCTGTCCCATTCATATCATCTTGCTTCTCCACCTGCTGCGTTTGGGCCAGTTGCTTTTTAACATCATTAGTCGTGTAAGGTCGATCTACGAGAGCATCCACCGAGCCGTTACCACCAAATCTCTTGGTCCGGCATGTATCCATCCTTCTCCTCCTTAACGAAGGGTTCCTCATCGACGATCGGTTCCTCTTTGATTGACGGTTGCTCCCTGATAGGAAGTTGCACCTCAACAGAAGATTCGTCCTTCGAAGAGAGCCTGCCAGGGGTTGAGTCTCGAGCCTCCTAAGCCTTGCGACCACCCGCCGGACTAGGCGATCTGGTGACAGACCTAGCATCTCTGCCTCTCTCTCTGAGCCACTTCTTTGTCGCCAACTCTAGCTCTCTGTCCATCTCCGGGCTCGGCTCTTTCCTGTGGATGAAGTTGCAGAATCCTCCTCGAACACAGCCGTCGCCCGAGTTGAGACGACAGCATGCCTCGCGGAAATCGGTGACGGGTGACAGTTCGGTGTATACGGGCTTGCCGCCGTACCAGCGGCTGTTTAAGGCGTCGCAGGCGGCTTGGGCGGAATCTTCGTACTTGAAGCGCGCGTAGACGTTGCCGATGAGATCTGGTGACATGTGTTAGCAGTCGTCTTCTTCATACAAGAGGGACGCTTTACTCACGATCGTTGTTGTTGTCGCACACGACCAACTCTTCCAGCTCGCCAAACTTGCACAGCTCGCACCAGATGTCCTCGTAGAAGTTGTCAAAGTGGATCTGAAGTTGTCCTGCGTCCATCCTGCTCTTCGGGTCGTAGGCGGGGTTTTGGTATAGGTTCGGCATCAGAACTGTTTGACTGTAGGATGGCTTGACGTGTTTTCTTGAGCAGCGGTCGCCGTGTCTGCATGCGCCGATTTTGTAGTAGAAGGAGCAGTTGACCTTGTCCTGCTCGGTACCGAAGATGGAGGCGAGATAGGTCGCCATGTTGAAGTTATGTAAGTGGTTGATACGATGTCGCGGTGTGTTGTTGAGATTCGTCGAGTGTTGGTCGTTCGTGAAGGAGATGTGAGCGCGATCGGTTTTGAATGTCGGGTGTGACAACTAAAGACCTCAGGTTGGAGAAGTTGAAGAAGTCCACTGCGCGGTCGCGTCGGCACGGAAGTTGCCGCTTCGTGGAGGATTCGGGAACGGACCACTTGCGACCATGTCGTGCATTAATATTCACATCTGCTTAGACATCACAACTTACTTGTCTTAAGGAACGACAAGCATTGGTTCTGGTTCAGGTTTGAAAAGCTACATGCTCGACTGAGGGCGCTTAACTAAGTTTGAAAAAGTCAAAGACTATTGACACGACATTGAAACATATCGACGTACATCTACGTACATATTCCTGTACAGATCGCTCTACACCGTATATAATCATTCCTCGTCGAACAGCCTGTAGGTAACAGTCTTTGTCTTCAAAAACTCCTCCATACCCCAGATAGAGTTAAAGCGTCCCCATCCACTCTTCTTGACACCACCGTGAGGCAGAATAGCCTCGTCGTGCACACTCATCTGGTTGATGTGAATAGCACCGGTATCAACCCCCTTGGCGATTCTGAGACCTCTGCCGAGGTTTCTTGTGAAGACGGCACCCGAAAGACCGTAGTCAGTGTCGTTGGCAATAGCAATGGCCTCCTCGTCGTTCTCGAACGGAATCAGCGACATCGATGGACCAAAAGACTCTGTGTAGTAAAGATCCATCTCCTTCTTGAGACCTGTGACAACAAACGGACGGAGGCGGTATTGGTTGTCCTTGCTGGTTGCAGTCTCGAGATCTCCATACACCAGCTTTCCACCCTTTGACACGGCGTCCTCGATGAGCTTCTTGTTCTTTTCCGCCGCAGGCTTTGCGACCAAGATTGGACCATCGCCAGATGGTGGGAAGATCTTCTCAACGGCTCCCTTGAGCTTCTCGGTGAAGGGCTCGAGGACGGACTTGTCGACCAGCACACGCTCGGTAGACATGCAGATCTGTCCACTGTGGAGAAGAGCACCTGCCGCACACTCCATGGCGGCAAGCTCGAGGTCAGCGTCCTTGCACACAATGGCAGAGGCTTTACCGCCAAGCTCCATAACGCACGGCTTGAGCTCCTTACCACACTTGGACGAGATGATTGAGCCGACAGCGGTAGATCCAGTGAAGTTGACCTTCTTGACCTCGTCTCGCTCGATGATGGTGTTGGTGACTTCGACGGCGTCCTCTGGGGCGTGGTACAGAACGTTCAGCACACCAGCTGGGAGACCGGCCTCGTGGAAAGCCTTGCCCAGCGCCCAGAAACAGCGAGGACTGAACTCGGATCCCTTGAGAATGCACGTGTTGCCTGTGGCAATGGCGTAAAGGTAGGAGCGGTTTCCAAGAATGTATGGCGCGTTCCATGGAGCGATACCGAAGTTGACGCCATACGGCTCCTTGAAGATGAATGCACCTGTGCCCTCCATACTTGTGTCTGGAATGGCTCCCATCAGGGTTGTACACCTGCCAGCGACATCTCTGATTTGCTCGATTGTGGTTGGAAGCATGAAGCCCATGACCAGTGGTTCTTGGGCACCCGTCTCTTGCATCTGGTAGCCGCCGTATTCTTGCATGCGCTCCTCGAGGATATCAGCCGCCTTGAGAAGGATGTTGCGGATGACTTGTGGTTTCGTTTTTCTCCATGTCTTGAACGCTCGCTGAGAAGACTCTACAGCCTGGATCGCCTCCTTCTTCGATGCACCGTAACACTTCCAGATTGGCTTAGAGAGTTGCGGTGACTGAACGTCGAAGGTCTTGTCGCTGGTGACTTCCTTTCCGTCGATCCATAGCGGACTAGGACATGGTAAGTTTGCGATAGGGTTCTCCTGGACTGAGGTACGTACACGATGTAGTCTGCGCCGTTGCTGGTTCCGTTTGTTTGCGACATGACGGCGATGTGTTCCAAAGGTATGATACTCGATAAGAGATGATATGAATGGAATAGTAGATATGCTGCAGAATCGCGCGGTAGTCAACTAGATATTCTTCACGTCGATCTACCGTGACATGATGCTGTTGGAGCCGAGTGGGCGGGGTGGGGTCATGATTCCCCCACAATTGCTTGGTGAAAAAGGCCGAAGCCGCTGAGATACGGCAACTGCATCGGGAATAATATATGTCTACTCTACTTCCGGTGGCAGTCTCCTCTTTCAAGATGCCTCCACCGGAGAATTGATATATCATGTGCATCATCACGTAACACAAATGCGCTACATGGTATTGTTGAGCCCTTTTCACCTTGTAAGTCGATGGTTCTGCCTACTTGGCGACGATCACTTTCTGCTTAAACCTTATGGGGGAAAAACACCAGGTCGAACGATGTGGGAAGAAATTTTTCAATTGCATCATGCATTGCAACTATATACATTAACCAGATCATCAAGATCATAAGAAGGGTATAATCCAAGCGCACTACAAAGCGAAAACGGCGACACCGGCAGCGATAGCAAAGCCACCGATGCTCGCGCCGAACTGGGCAGCACCACCAGTCTGCATTGGAGCAGATGAGGACGAGGACGAGGACGAGGACGAGCGGGTGGCAGCGGCTTGGGTGGTCGCGACCTTTGGTGTGTTGGACATGGTTGGGAGGATGGTCATGCTGCCGGTTGGCTTGACGACCGACGAGTTGCCGTAGCTGGATGAGTTGCCGTAAGCCGCTGCTGGAGTGGCAGATGCGTTGTGAGCTTTGGTCAAAGTGCATGGGCAGTCGGTGATGGTGAGCGTGGTCGCCTTGCTGACGGTGTAGGTCTTGTTTCCAAAGGCAAGGACAGTAGCTTCTGGGCAGTAAGTCGTGAAAGAAGTAACAACCTCAGTTGTGTATACTGGAGCGGCGATACCGGTGCCGACAGGCCTCACTGGCAGGGCGGAGGCGGTAGAGGTAGGTGCAACAGCCGAGCTGGAGCTGGATGCTGAGCCAGCGACGTAGTTGGCGTTGGAAATGCCGAATTGAGTGGTGTATTGGTATGCAGAAGACTTGGAGCAGATGAGCTCGATGCCGTAGCCAGTCTGGGCTGGCTCGAGGTTGTTGCTTGGTGTCCAGGCAAGAGAGCCATTGTTCATGGTCTTTTGTGCAATGTATGAGATGGCCTGCATGGTAGCGGCAGACTTTCCGTGAAGGAGGACCAGGTCCACAGTCTCGCCACAGTCGGCAGCATTCTTTTGGTCCCAGGTGATCATGAACGGGACACCGACTGGTACGACGGAGTTGAGACCCGGCTGGTAGATGGCAGGACCAGTTGGGTCAGAGCCGCCAGGGACAGTAATGGCAGAGGCGACGGCAAGGAGGCCGGTGAAGATGGCAAGGGCAGACATTCTTGTCGTGAGGTTGTGCTTGTGCAAGGTCGTTTGAGGAATTATGACAAGATATTAGGTGCTTAAAGAGTGTCGGATGGGCTTTGAACGGTCGTGGTGGTTATAGCAACGAAAAGACTGTGGTCGGAAACGGTTTGAAAGAATGGCTGGTGGTGAGAAACTCTCCGAAAGATGTACTGCTGAAGATGAAGTTGATGTAAGAGACGCGTAGAATAAGAGAAGACTGGACCTACGTGAGGAATGGAATGTAGATATACGAGACAAACATAACTGGCGCGTCTCATCGCAGAGTCACATTAAATTGCCCCTGGGGTGTAAGACCAAACACACATGGATGCGACCCTGTTCAGATCTGGTTAGCCCTCCGAGAACAACAATGCGGAGGTGGACCTTCAACGGCCGTGCCTCCCTTTTACAGCCAATCGCGGATTTGTTTTGAAGTTTAGATTCCGGCGTCGACGATTTTAGATGAGCTTGGCAGGTACCGTCTCTCCTGCGAACCAGCGGTGTTTGCTCCTTGACCGATGCGGTAATCTTACTGCACACACGCTTGACCCTTTTGATGTCGGATCTTCTGGTTGTTGAACTGCACTGCCCGTTGCCTAGATGATCCCTATTTGGTCCGACAATAGTGAGATTAGCCTGTAGGCGAAGGCCAACATTACTTTTTTGTGATGTAGATGGGTGAAAATCAGGTAGATTGAACATGTATCTCCGGTTTGCATTAACATTACTCAATACTCATAGCGATGCTTCAGCCTTGCAACCGAATCTACTTTCATCAAGATGCCGCAATCTCTCCATTCTGACACGTCGTGCCTGGCGCGACACTGCCCATGTAAATCCAGGCGCCTTGGGCGCAGATGTAAAACGAGCCGCCTCCATCTGCACACCTCAAAGCTCCCTCCTGAGTGCAGGCTCCGTTTGCTTGAGATCTGACGATGCGGTCGTCCCTGTAGTATCCCGCTGGTGTGTTGTCCTGTTGTCCGTACGACTGAGATTCACCTCCAGCAGGCGACTGGTTGGGCAAACATTCCATACCAATGGCCACTGGTCGTGGATATGCGTAGATGTTCTGCTCGTTTGCATCCGAATCTGATCCATCATTGTTGCCGCAAGTCAGGAAGGAGTTGTACGATAGACAGATGAATGTTCCTGGGACACATGGCAGGTAGTTTGCATTGGCGTTAGCCTCGTTTAGTGCGTAAGGAAGAGACATCGAAGTCGCGTTCGCAGCTGCTGGAGATGTAGGAGTCTGGCTGAATGTTGACACCGAGCTGATTCCTGTGGTCAACGGGGTGGCAGTGTATTCGCTCAGACTACTGTTCGTTGGAACCGCCATGGTGGCCCTCGGCGTGGTGGACGTTGTCATGTTCCCATGATGAGATGCGCTATGAGTCGGCAGAGAGGCGCTGCTCCTCCAAGTCGGCCAGGATCGAAAGGTGGGATGACTGTAAGTCGGCCTGGTCCCATTCGGAAAATGATATGGACCGTAAAGTGGAGAAGGTGGTGTGTTGGTGCTGGTGCTTTCCTGGCTTGAAAGAGGAGAGTAATTATAGACCGGCTTGGTGGCGTTCGAGTAGGGTATCGCCGGGCTGCCTGATGGAGGCGGTATGTTGGTGTTGGTGCTTTCCTGGCTTGTAAGAGGGGAGTAACTGTAGACCGGCTTGGTGGCGTTCGAGTAGGGAATCGCCGGAGTGCCTGATGCTGGCCCACTGAGGTGCATATATGAAGAAACCGGTATGATCAGATAGAGCAAAGCCGCTGAGGCGGCAAGTTTGTAGTTCATCATGATGGACAGCATTTGAGTATCGCCAAAACTCTCCAATGCCATTGATGAATGTAGATGTGGTCACTTATATGGTGCTCAGCACGCCGGCTGGGTAGAGCGCGTTGTAGGGGGGGCAGCCGCATTCCATACGCGACCAAGCGACGCGACGTTCGAGCCAATAGGTGACATCGTGAGGAGAGCGTAAGATTGAAATCTGTCAGCATCAGTTGTCCACACATGTTGCTCCAGTCGAACAAGGCGGTATCGTGATGCGCTCAGATGTGAACACATAAGACACATGCGACCTACCATGATCTTGTTCAACCTACCAAGACTTTGACCTCTGTACATTTCGTCAAGAAAACAATGTTCCAAGGCTGGAATGTAGCTGCTCGTGCTGCATCTTTATCGATTGCCAATCAGTCTGCGGCTGTAGGTCTTTCACCAGGACTTTGTCGCGTGTGATTACTTTAGCGCTGACTTTCGCACTGATCGAAAGAGAGGTCGCTAGATACCTGGGCACAGTACTCAGCTATAGAAATCGATCGATTGTAGCCGTGACATGCCGTTGTGAAGAGCAGTTGGTGTGCTGATTTGGGCTCACGTGCCTCGATCCACAGACGAAAGCTAAACGCCGATGATGTTGTGCAAACTTGTTCCTCTTGGCCGCTGGGGATTGAGTTTGTGCTGAGCTCCAGTTTCTAATACCTTCTCGATCGCTTAAATGGGTGGTAGTCAGTGACCTGGTGGACCCTTTGTCTGTACGGATCAATCTATGACGCCAAACGGTTACAGCTACCAAAGTCTTGGCCCATCTCGTCCGGCGATAATGCATTATGTGGGAGATATAAGAGACAATTGTGACGCTCAATCGCAGAGTAGGGAATTGTTAGAGCAAGACACGGATGCTGACGGCCGTCGAAGATCGAGATTCCTGATAGAAAAGCAAGCCAATGCTCGACTTGATGATTTATGACACCATTGGAAGTCACACATCGCGTAATAAAGCAAGGTTGACTCGGTTGAGCCGCAACGAGCGGCAGCAACGGCGCCTGCCTTTACGTATGTCAGGCACCTGCCACGAATGACGTCGTGGCTGTGTATAGTGAACTTGACGTGACTGTGCTGCCTGGACCCCTTGCATGATAAATTAAAACACTTCCCATTGCATCCTTCCGACTGCACTTCCTACAGTACCATTTACCTTACACATCCTCTTCCTTGGGCGATCTACCGCTAAAATCACATCACCCGCATTCACTCACACGAACACAAATCTTCATCATGGGTATCGTGAAGGGAGGCTTCATGCGCGCTGCCGTATCATTCCTCTATGCCCTGGCCTTCTGCTGCGCCGCCATCATCTTGGGAATCTACTCATATTTCCTCGCCTTCCAGACCAACCGCAACTTACCAATTCCAAAATGGGAGCAGGCTGTTGAGGGTATGTCCGGTGTCGCTGTCATCTACACTGCCTTCGCAGTCCTTTTGACTTGCTGCCTCGGCGGTATCACCTTCTTCGGTTTCCTCGCCATTGTTATCGATGTCCTCATGATTGGTGCCTTCATCGCCATGGCCGTCCTGACTGACTCTGGCGCGAGCAGCTGCAGCGGCACCGTCCAGACCCCAATTGGAAACGGTCCATCCAACACACTGGGCGAGGCTTGCAGACTCAACACTGCCGCATTCGCCGTCTCTATCATTGGCGCAGTCCTCTTCCTCCTGACCGCTCTTATGCAAGTCTTTCTCGTCCGCCACCACAAGAAGGAGAAGCGCTTCGGTCCATCCCCAAGCAACAACTACACTGAAGGCTCCGGCAAGCGCAGCAGGTTCGGTCGCAAGGAGAAGCCGGTCGAGGACGCTGAGCTCGGCGCCGTCGGTGCTGGTGTCCCAGTTGCTTCCACCATCCGTCCATCCCACGACACCGCGTACACCGGTTCTACCGTCGCCGGCGGTACCAACACTGGTCTCGTCAAGGACACCGACCCAGCCTACGACGAGACTCGCTACAACACCCAAGCCAACACCCCAGCCCCAGGTGCTATTCACGAAACAATGGCTTCTCAGGGCCCTCACGGCACTTACTACACCCAGCCTCTAAGCCATGGTGACAACCCATACGGCATGCCCAGCTCCATTCCAACCAACGCTGGTACTGGCGCAAACTTCTAAATGGACGATCGTGAATGATCTGAAGGGGAACGCGTAGGGGTGGTAATGATCGACAGCTATGACCGTCATGGCTACTTTCCTTTTCCAGTTTTCTTGTAACAACATAACGATACACGGGCCATGAATTAGCATTAGCACGGAGTCAGTCTTGCCCAATCTGCGGATTGGATGAAGTAATACAGAGTTAGTGTACGATAGCAATACGAATTGACGTTAATTACCATAATCTTCCATTGATATTGATTGATGTGATAAAAGTATCTCAACAGCTGAAATGCCTTTCCGATATCTATCTCTAAAATTGAAAGTGGTATAACGCTACAGCGCAGTGAAGACGGTGAACTAACTTAATGTGCAAACAAATTCATGATCCTGATCCCTTGGCTCGCGAACCAATACCGTCGCTTAATGCCGAGCCCACCACTATCACTCTTCCCTTTCCTCCTATCCTCTCCCTCCGTAATATCAGCCCCGTCGAATCTCGAAATACGACCCGCAGCTCTAGCAAAGACAATCCACGTCTCCTCCCCGCCCGAGACCATGAGTAGCGGCACCGGGTTCCTCCTCGCAACCCCGCTCGGCGAGAGCTGAGGCTTATCGAGGAGAGGCCGAACACCGACTCCATCGCCTTCCTGCTCGTCCTCACTCACAACGATGACGACTTGTAATGCTGTACCGCCGGACGCGTAAGAGGGTATGTTCTCGAGCTTCTCGCTGAAAGAGCAGCCACCGCGTCGAACGACGAGGACGTTGTGTTTCTTGACTACCCATGCCGGTAGCCGAGTGGTGCAGAGCTCTGAGTCGAGCACGAAGATTGACGAGAATGGTAGCTGCCCATGTGCGAGAGATGTGATGTCGATGTTTGTGTCTACTGTTAAGGGCAGAGCTGCGGCGCCGGGACCTGTTGGCAGCATGGCTGGGATTGTGAAGCGTTGCATCTGTGTCTGTGGTGTCGTTGAGGCTTTTGTAGGCGCGTTGGCGCGAAGCGCTTTCGCCACGGACCGCACGCTGTCAAGGTTCAAAGTTGGAAGGTTCAGGTCCGCCAGGGATTCAAGCTGGGTTGCTAGTTGTTCAGAGTCGGTCAGAAGCACCTTCGGCAGCGCGGCGAGAAGTTGTTCGGAGGTGTCGGCGCCGAAAGTTGTCGTCAAATCGAAGGTGGAGGATGCGTCGTTGAGGAGAGATGAGAGGCGTGCGGTGAAACTGTCAAGGTCGACGTTGTCTGCCGTAGTATGATCTGAGGGAGCGATGGGCATGGGAGCGTCGATGAGCAAATCCACTGAGTCAATATCCTTGACGCGAGAGAGATGAGGATCTACTGGATCTACCTGGGAAACCACATCTCGACCCAGCCAAATGCTCTCGTCACGGCCAAGGGCGAGGTTAGAAAGAGCATAGACGCGGTATACATGCTCGTTCCTGTGTAAAGGATCTCTGTCAAGGAGCAAGCCGAAGCGAAGACCCGAGATGGAGTTGACAAGGATACCTCCGTCGATCCTCTGCAGCGCTCCGAAATCCATCGGCGTGTTGGGCAATGCGGGAAAGGTGAGGTCGAACGTGTGTCTCGTAGCCATCTTCTTACACATGCCGTTGTGAGGTATCAAATCTTGTGGCAGAGTCCAGGGGTAGAACGTATAGTTCGTGGGAGATTGAACATCCGCTGCACTTATGCTAGGGTGATCAAAAGCGTGATCCATGAGTGGTGAGCCAGTGCTGTTAGACGTTGGCATGAGGTGGAGTCGAGCCAACGCAGCAGCATGGAAAAGATCTGGACGCGCAGCAGTCGCGGAGATAGAAAATGGTTCAGGGCTAGGAGCGATGGGGCACACTGCTTGTGCAAGTGCGGGGGAAACGTGAACGAAGGGCTTCTTGTCATTCGACTTGGTTGCATTAGATTGTCGGATTCTCCTAGGAATCAGAAGGGGATGACCTTCAGTGGTGAACACAAAGGACGCATCAAGCTTGTTTAGTGGATGATCATGGTCGAACAGTAAATATAGGTATTTGGCGGTTTCTCCAAGAAAGAAGCTTTCCATACGGTCGGTTTGCTCACCTGTGCGGACGTCTTGGAGGCCTGCCCAACCACAAGGCGTGAAGCAACGACGCTTGATGTCTCGAAGTGTCATCTCGCCAACGTGAAGATACCAGGGATCTTGCGTAGCTCGATAAAGGTACCACGTTGACTCGATGAACTCGGGACGGCCGCCCCACCATCGCAAGCCCGCATCGATCTTTCCTGTAAACGTATTCCAACGTTCAGGAAGCGCGCCATAACGCGTCCATAAAGCGGTATACAAAAGATGTGTGACAGCCGCCTCTTCGACCTCCCCAGCCAAAGTGAGCAGTCCAGGATAGTAAGCACTGAGACTGTCGATCCAGCCAAGGCGAGGACCGCCTGTCCACATGTCGTTCTGAGCATAATGAGGATGTTGGGAACGAGCATCGCGGTATACATGTCTGGAGATCGCGGCATGTGCATCCTGCCATGTCTGGAGGAATGCTAAGGGGGAGTCTTCGCCATGTTCATCTTCGCCGCCATCTAACCCTGACAACAAGACGTGTGATTTGAGCGAGTACTCGAAAAAGCTGTCGATTCCTGCTCCGATTCCAGTGTAGGGTGACACCCACTGGCCGGTTTCAGCGTCTATGCCTGCTCCGATGAGTCCAGATCCAGTACGTCTCTCCCAGACCGCCCAGAAGGCTCGTTTAGCCAGTCTTTCATAAGTCGGATCGCCGATCAATCTGCTCAATGTCGTAAATTCAAGCACGAGACTTCCAGCGCCTGCACTGCAAGTCTCGGTAACCTCACGCTCCGTTTTCGGGATCTGAGTCGTTTGACACTGGCCATGTTCGGCATCATTGTTCAGCGGAGAGTTCTCATAGAATGGAGTGCCATGCCGCAGATTGACTCGGGGATATGGCAGACCGGTTGGGGTGTGGAAAGCCGGCAGCATGCGTCGGGCAAGATCATGAGCTAGTCGAAGCAGCTGTCCGTCATAGATGAAGTCCTTGCCGTCGATAGACCAGACAATACAATCTTCTTTTCCATTGATCGAGTCAAACTCAGGTTCATATCCTCGAATCGGTAGGTCTCCCACTGCGAAGAGATGCGCGCTCAGCAATCCACCAACACCTCTGATAGTTGTCTCAAATACCTGGACCTTGCTGTCTAGATCGAATCCTCTTGCTCTTGAACCTCTTCCAGCTGCTCCTTCTGAGCCATCACCATACAATTCGACAATCAAGCTAACATATTTCTGGAAGTCGTGCAAAGCGTTGTGATCGTCATGCTTTGACGTCGGCGATGATGCCAGAATGGCCAGAGTCGATAGACTGTCGACGATCGATAGTGTATAGTTGCCAAGGACATCATTGACTTCGATATGCGCTGGATTCGCTCGGTCGCGTGTCAGGGGTCCGCATGATAGTGGTTTCAATTCGTCCTCCGGATAGGCATATCGGTGGTAGTTGGTCAGACCATGGTAGAATACAAATCTCGCGTCCTGCTTGAGATCGGCTATTTCGCTATCTGTCATACATTGAGCGACAGATATCCACGACAACGCGACTATGAGAAACCCCCATAACAGTCGATTCCCGTGAATCGAGGCCGCGGCGAAGGGCCGACATAATAGTTGCATGCCCGAGCAACACAACGAGAGGGCATTGACGCCAGTTATTGGTCCATGTAATTTCGAAGCAAGGTCGATATCCTCCGTCGGCGTATATGCTTCGACCGGACAGATTGTATGCTCGCGATAGGTGTATCGCGTGACGGTCGAAGGTGGCCTTTACTCGGATAATTGTTAAATGAGGTCAGCGAGTCAGTCTGTTCTGTTCACCCGACGGAAACAGCCGCCAACATTTTTGTCACGTCAAGCTCGGTGCATTGTGATGAGTTGCAGCACTTTATTCTCATCCTAATATTTTCTCCAACAACAATTGCCTACAAGGCCTCGCTATGGAGCAATGAATTCTGAGAACCTTTGGTAATTTGACAAAATCTAACACATCAAGATGCTGTCCAGAGTTGCGATCAGGTCACTGCGACCAGCGGCGCAACCGTCGATGCTTCGCCCGGTAGCAAGAACACCTTCTGCCGCGACTTTGATCCGATCATATGCCAAATACAACAAGCCCGTATATACAGCTCCTACCTCCAAGACTGCATCCAGTAAGAAGGTACCGACGAGAGCAGTACCGACACCCAGATCATCAGTAGCCGCCTCAGCGACAGGATCTACCAGACAGACATCTCCAGGCACAAGCCTACCCAAGGATCAGACATGGACACCGAAGGATACGATCAACTTTGCTGCACCGACAGCTGCGAGTGGAGCTGCGGCAGCATCAGCGCCGGCGTCATCTGGTGGATCGTCAGAGAAGAGCAATATGGAAGCGAGCGGAGAGTTCAACACAGCAGCCACACCATCTGCAAACACTGAACCAATGCAACAGCCTGGGCCTACACCCGAGCAAGTGACACCCTCAGATCCTACGCCCAGCGCGACACAAGACTCACAGAGTGCGAACGCGGAGTTTCAGGGTCCACAGACGTCCGAGGCCAACACCGAGCCAGAGCAGCCAAGGACACCTCTCCCAGACCTCCGACAAGGAATCCCATCGACCTTTGACATGGAGTTCGGAAGCAGCAAGAAGAGCGCGGCACAGGTTGAGGATACCCCAAGCAAGTTGGAGCGCGACGACACGGGCGTCACAGCTGTGGAAGCGGGCGAGCCAAGAGAACGTCGCAGAAGAGGCGAGGACGACTACGATGCGAGTGACTACGAGACATCTGTCGACAGACAAAGAGCAAAACTTGCCAACTACATGTACGCGACCTTTGCGGCCATGCTCATTGTTGGATCAGTATACCTCGGACGTCCGTACGGCGATGATGAGGAGGCTCCTTCCGGACTTCAGCCAGCTGACATCTCTGGATGGTCGCCCGGCTCGATCTACTCGCGCATCAAGAGCCGAATGAGTGGATCCGTCGAATACTACACCGAGCCAACTTCGAGAAAGCTTCTCCCTGATGTTCCAGAAGCGCAAAGACCACCATATACCCTTGTTCTTAGTTTGGAGGATCTTTTGATCCACAGCGAGTGGTCTCGTGAGCACGGCTGGAGGACAGCAAAGCGACCTGGTGTCGATTACTTCCTGCGCTACTTAAGCCAGTACTACGAGCTGGTTGTGTTTACCACTGTACCATACGCCATGGGCGACCCAGTCCTTCGCAAGCTTGATCCATTCCGTGTTGTTATGTGGCCATTGTTCAGAGAGGCGACCAAGTACGAAGACGGCAAATATGTCAAGGATCTGTCATACCTGAACAGACCGCTCGACAAGACCATCATCATTGATACCAAGGCCGAGCACGTCAGGAACCAGCCAGAGAACGCGTAAGTGATAGTCTCTTCTTCTTGAACATTAGATTCCTAATAGACTTGCAGCATCGTTCTTCCACCATGGACCGGCGGTTCCAAGGATCCACACGCGCGCGACCTCGTCGCGCTGATTCCTTTCCTCGAGTACATCGGCAGCATGGGTATCCAGGACACCCGCAAGGTCATCGAGTCTTTCAAGGACAAGGACATCCCTGCGGAGTTCGCCCGCCGTGAGTCGATCGCGCGCGAGCAGTTCAACGCACAGCTCGCCAAGGAGAAATCATCGCGACCAAAGAAGTCGTTGGGTGGTCTCTTCAACTCCGCACTCGGCATGAAGTCACAAGGCGGTGGCATGTCTCTCGACAACGAGACCTCTGTGGCCGAAGGTCTGAGGGAGGGCAAGATGCTTTCGGATCAGATCAGGGAGAGGGGACAGAGAGAGTACATGAGATTAGAAGAGGAGATCCGCAAGAACGGTGAGAAGTGGCTGAAGGAGATGGAAGAAGAGGAGAAGCGCTTGATGGAGAGCAGCATGAAGGATATGCGCAAGAGTTGGTTCGGCGGCTCACCTGAGAGCAAGTAAGAGGCATGTCCCGGTGTTCATAGCACAGTGGGTGTTGAATAATAGCATATCTTCCCTCTACTTTACACGCTGGGCATCTTGTACAAACAGTCTGTGTAGTCAGACTTTACGGTTCGCCTTAGTATTGAAACGCTATGAACTGGAAGAAGTCTATTCGAGAATGATGTCTTGCTTGATTGTTCTCGCAAACACTTCCAGCATCGCCTGCGGCATGTCGACAAAACTTCTGAAACTGCCAATTCTCTGGAAGACTGGGAGATGACCAATACAAAGGCCAGCTGGGACGAAGTAGGATTCTTTTTTGTCCAGTCTTCTCTTACTAGTACAGTTGCATTTGCGAGATACACACATTGCCCTCAGTAGAAGACCCCTGACAAATCGAGGTCTTATCTCGTGATAATCCTGTTCCCCTTCGCTGTAATAAATCGGAAGCACCGTTATTTCTCTAGTTTGAGTAGGCTGAGACCGGGGTTCATCGAAGTAAGCGTAAATAGTCAATTCTTCCAGTTTTGTATGGTCGTCGTTGCGCTCGCAGTCGCGCTCGTGGTTGTACGTGTCATCGTGCTCATCGCTACGCTTATCATTGCGCTTATCTTTATGCTTGTTGTCGCATTCGTCGTTGCGCTCTCTATCACTTGGCGCCGCTGCAGGTTCGATTGGCGTTTCTTCTTCACAGTACCAGAATGGTCTGAATCTGCTGTCGGGATAACGTGGTCGCCAGGCGCTCCTACGAGAGTAGTAGTCTAACGTCCCCTGGTTGCTATCGAAAGATGAGCCAAGCTCTTTCCGTTTGACCTGAGATGCATTGTCTGCATCTGACCTGTTCCTGACCATACCTTGGGATGCGTCTGTCAAGACAAGTATCGTCTCGTTTCCAGTACTTTCGTGGTAGGCCGATGCAGTCAACAACATACCTCTCAGGTGTAACGTAGCCAACTTTAGTGGTCCATATGGTTCATCAGGAATACTAAGCTGTATGTTCCATCCGACCACAGACGCTACAGCGGCATCATAAGTGTTCCAATGCTTAGGCCACTCAATTGCAGCATCAGTAGATGCCCATGACCAAGATGGAGCACGCCATGCTGTCACTTTGTAAGACGATAGGTCTGGCGATAGGTCTACCGATAGGTCTACCGATAGGTCTTGAGAGGTCTGCTGTGGTGCTGACTTCCAGCAGAGTCGCTGTGGCAATTCAAAACTTAGGTGTCAAGCAACATACTGTCCATTCAAGCGAAGGCATCCTGTAAGAAGTACTCGTGCGATCGAAGCCAACGCCATGAGCTTGTCTTCGTCCGGGTGAGAAAGCTCAAGTTTACTGTAGTGAGTGACATAATCACACCAGGCGAGGGTCCCAGCATGCGCTCCGCGCAACGTTTGGTAGTCAAGCTGAGAGGAATCAGCAGGCGCTGGTTCAGTCTCGCTTAAGCCAGCATGGGCAAATTCAATCGACACTTGATGTGTCCCGAAGCGAAGCATTCTGGCGCATAGCAGCCTTTCCTGGAGAACCCACGCCCTAGCAAATAGAGGCTCATTGTGCATATACTCTGTGTCAAGTCGTCTTTGTTGTGCAAGCCTCATGTCCCAGCACCACATCTGTGCTCGCAATGTTCCCGTCCGGGATCCTCCAAGTTGCTTCCAGTGAACAGAACATGCTTTACTTCGGAGATCTTTCTGTTTTCTCTGTTTGAACAGGCCAGCAAATGGACTGCTTCCATGTGTCGCAGCGATGTTCAATTTGCCATTGCCATAGATACCCCCATATTGCCAGCTTCGCGTTCCCAATCGGTTCGACTTTCATCGCTGTTCCCTTGCATTATACAATAACAATCGATCCAAAGAAACTGAAAGCCTAATCAGCGGCACAAGATGATGGCATCTCGGAATGTCGGAGGAAACTTAGTCAAGGGTATTCCTGCTTCTAACACCCTAGCAGTTTCGACTGTGTGTTTAAAGAAGTCTGTTTGGCCCCATACATAACTCAGCGTAGCGTACCTTGGACATGACCTGTCTTTCCTGATGCATGTCAGGCGCACCTTCTTACCGCGGAGATCAAGCAGTCTACAGGGCTTTGTACTTGCCAACAAATCTTCTTCGGCTGGGCCGTAAGCTCTTTGAACAACATCAGACGCGAGCCATGCGCGAATCAGAGTCATCACAGCTTTATCGCCAGTGGAAGCGCATTGACGGGAGGCTTCCCCCAATTTCTGGAATTTCCGCCGTTCCGAAGAGTCATCATGATCTCTGTTCCAGTAATAGTCATTTATGTCCTCTGGCGCCTTCGGATCAGATATGAGCTTCACAGAGACTGCATCAATGCTGGGTTCACCTCCGTTACCGGAAGTCTTGAATGTCAGCATGATGCCACGGCCTTGTACATGTCGCGGTAGCGTATTGCAGTACATGTACAGAATAGAGGAGTGTAAGCACCCCATACTCGTTGTAATTGGCAGCAGATAAAGCAGCCTCCAGATGAAGCGTGAAGCAGACTCTCGGTGTCCTTGTGGTGAGCGACTACCATGGTTCTGTTATCGGGATCGGACTCGTCAGTCTCGCTGTCGGCTCTCTCATTCGCAAGTCTCTCTATGGCTCGAATGCAAGTCTCACAAAGGGACTTAGAGCGTACTTCGATATCGTGTCGGAGTCCCCCATCATCTATGCGTTCAGGCTGAATGTGACCCCTTGATTCCCGTAGCTTTCGAAGCAGACTTCTGAGTCGTAATGGCATAGCCGATAGGAAGGCGGGATATAATCATTATCAACGGTGCATGTGGGCAGGTTTGATTAAACTTTCATGGGCGAGGTGTATCTTCAGCCTTCCGGCGCTTACTGCTCGCCGCTTGAGCACGTGATTGAGTGATGGGCCGCATTCGAGGCATAACTAAGCCCCCGGCTCGATAGAGAGGATAGCAGAATCGTACACTTTTTATCGATTCTCGAGCGTGAGTACGGCTCATGAACACCGAGACAGACAAACGAAGCGAAGATCGATGCTCGTCAAATAACGTTTTTGTTCTAGTCAAGGTGATCAGCAACGGAAGAGCCCCGCGTGGCCTTACGAAAGGGATAACTCATAACAGAAGCTTCTCTAGCAGGACAGATGAGTAATCCATCAATCCACTAGACGACTCTAGACGCAAAAAGCGCAAAACGTACAGCACCCGGGATTCGCTGCTGGTCACCCACGCAACTACTAATCGAGCGTTTGCTTGCTTAACGTGTGGAGAGCGGACGGGATCCAGTGTTCTCAAGCAACTATGGACGTACGTGGAAGACAGTGCGTCTAAGGTCGTATATAAACTTCGCACACTGCAATCATTCTGCATCTCCAACGTCCCCACTAAGACAAGTCATTGGCCTGCACCAATATCTTGACCTGATTATCCTTGTCGTTGACCAGCGACATGAAGCCCTCCTCGACAACCTCGTTCAGCTTGATCTTCTTGGTGATCATGCCCTCGGGCTTCATGCGACCGGAACTGATGGCATCCAAGACCTGCTGGAAGTCACCTGCTTGATAGGTGGCAACACCGAGGTACGAACGCTCTTTGAAGTTGAACAGATTCGGTGTGATGGTGCAAGGCTTCTCCCAGATTGCAATATTCACGATCTGTCCGCGAGCGCGGACTGCCTGGACGGCTTGATCGAGACCGGCTTGCACGCCTGCGCAGTCGTACACAACGTGTACCCCTTGATTATCGCAGAGCTCTTTGCATCGCGCCACGATGTCTTCTTTCGTGGGATCGAGAATGATGTCGGCGCCGAAGTCCTGGGCGAAGCGCTTTCTCTGAGCCGAGACCTCGGACACGATGATTCTGCCTTCACCACGGGCTTTCAGGGCGAGGATGACGCTGAGACCGATGGGTCCGGAGCCCAGGACCAGGGCGGTCATGCCTGGTTTGTAGTTGGAGATGTTGACTGCGTGCCACCCAACGGCGAGGGGTTCGACGAGCGCTGTCGGTATCAGCCAGGCTGTCATTTTCCTCAGACATTGTTTCCCTACCTGCAACTTCTAGAGATACATTGTCTGGTACCTTGTATATCGACGCTTCCGGAGCGACCACATACTCGGATAGCCCTCCTCCCCAGCCTGAAAGTCTGGCCGTGTCAGTATGGGCCCTCTCAACGCATCCGAGAACCTACCCAATGAAACCATTCGAGTAACAACAATTGATCAAGCCTTCTTCACAAGCACCACAAGTATCGTCGTAGATGATTGGCTGCACGCAGACTCTGTCGCCCTTCTTGACCTTTGTTACACCTTTACCGATCTCTTCAACAACTCCACTGAACTCATGTCCAAACGTCAAGGGTACAGTCTCTCCTGTAATCGGATGTGGTGTCGTTGGGCAAAGACCTTCGCACGTTAGTAACGCAACGATGCATTCAGCACTCGTCGGAGATTTTTACTGGGTCCGCCGAGGTACTCATGAAGATCGCTTCCACAAATGCCACACCAAGCTGGTTTGACCTTGACTTGACTTTTGCCGCATTTCGGTATTGGTATTTCTTCGACTCTGAGATCACGTTTGCCGTGAAACCTCAGCGCCTGCATCGTGCCGGTCGATGTGTCTGGTCGTTCTTCTGGCAGTTATTGCTGTTACCGTCTCACTGACTATCAATAGGTAGAATGTGAAGATGTTCGAGGAAAGAGATCAGAGAACGAGCAAGTATTACCTCTCACACGACAGGTAGAATATAGCTGGTGCTGTTGATGCTCTTGACTTACCCCTCCCTCCTGGTTGTTTTCCCCGCATTGGGGTAATTGTTTGGTGGCTGTTTCACGGGTGTGCATTGTAGCATTTGGAGACCTGACTCGGGCTCTAACCTACTGACAGTCGGCTTGGCTGGTCAGAACCAGAATGGTATGCATGTGATGCTTACAGCAGATGGTGGGTGGGGTTATAGGGCGCGTCGAAGAGACCTGAGGCCAAAGCAGGCCGCCCCGCACTTCAAAGGCCGGCGGGCGTGTCACGCCGCGGCGGGGTATTTTGCCCCTCCATCGCCGACGAACAACAGGGCAGTTTTTCCCGATTGTTGATGAGACGAAGCCGCATGTTCATCATGGCAAATTCAAAGTCGCCAGGTGTCTGTCCGGTGAATCCGAAGCGCTATGGAAATGTTAACGAACGATTAGTGGAGCACATCGCGATGGCTGCAGATTCACAGCTGCAGTGTTGGTGATACGTCATGGTGACATTCCCCAATAATAATTGTAAGGTACAAACAAATGTTCCTCGATGGAAGCTAAACAGACCAATGTGACCTTTACCGGTAGAATGTTCATAGACGTAAAGGGCAGGCTAAACACTGAAGATGAGGCTCAGAGGAAAGGTCGATGAGACAAGAACAATTGGCCAGAAAAGTAGGCGCCTTTTCGGGCGTACTACCACATATAGCAACTCCGACCCGTAAAGGCAGGTATGACGGAGCCTACACCTGCTTGATTGGGAGCTACTGAACGAAGGTTAAGCTGCGGAAGTGGTCGGTGTCAGTGTCGTAGTAGTATTAATCCCAGCTTATGATCTCACTGGTTTTGCTGTTGTTATAACCATTGAGCTCCCCTCACTGCTGTTGCTTTTCTTCTACCATAAACACTTCTTTCTACACACCACATACCACCTTTACACACCCAATCAATCACAATGCCTTACCCAGAGACCGCCGAGGGCTTCATGATCGAGGACCAGTCCAAGTGGACTGAGTTCAAGAAGCAAGAGGTTCGTCGCCGTCTTCCCTCTCACTTTTGGACGGCTTTGACTGACCCATTGCACAGTTCAAGCTCAAGCCTTTCGAGGACCGCGACATTGACATTGCCATTGACGCCTGTGGTGTCTGTGGTTCCGATGTCCACTCCATCACTGGTGGCTGGGGTGAGACTCCTCTCCCACTCTGTGTTGGTCACGAGGTCATCGGTCGCGCCATCAAGGTCGGCAAGGACGTCAAGACCATCAAGTATGTCGAGAACACAATACCGCTGCAGATCATTGTCTAACGTCATTTCAGGGTCGGCGACCGTGTCGGTGTTGGTGCCCAGATTGGTGCCGACTTGACTTGCGACAACTGCAAGGCTGACCAGGAGAACTACTGCCCAAACATGATCGACACCTACGGCGCTCCATACCCAGATGGTACCATCGCACAGGGTGGTTACTCTTCGCACATGCGTGCCCACGAGTACTTCACCTTTAAGATTCCAGACAACATTCCAACCGAGATCGCTGCTCCTATGGTAAGCCAACAGCCAAACAATTCTGTCCCATGCAGCCGCTAATACATACACTAGCTCTGCGCCGGTTTGACCGTCTACAGCCCTCTCGTCCGTCTTGGTGCCGGTCCAGGCAAGAAGGTCGGTATTGTCGGTGTCGGTGGTCTTGGTCACTTCGCCATCCTTTGGGCCAAGGCTCTCGGTGCTGATGTCTACGTCATCTCCCACACCCCATCAAAGAAGGACGACGCCATGAAGATGGGAGCCAAGGAGTTCATCTGCTCCAACGAGAAGGGATGGAACGAGAAGCTCAAGTTCCAGCTCGACTTCATCGTCAACACCGCCGATGTCCTCCAGCACTTCAACATGTCCGACTACTTCAGCTGCCTCAAGATCATGGGCAAGTTCCACACCGTCGGTCTTCCAGACAAGCCTCTGCCAGAGTTGATGGCCCAGGACTTTGTTCCAAACGGTTGCTACTTCGGTGCCTCCCACATCGGTAACCGCCCAGAGATGCTTGCCATGTTCGAGCTTGCCAGCAAGCAGCAGATCAAGTCTTGGGTCGAGACCATCGACATCAGCGAGAAGGGCTGTGCCGAGGCCGTCAAGAAGGTCAAGGAGAACAACGTCCGCTACAGAGTTACCCTTACCAACTTTGACGCTGCCTTTGGCAAGCGCGCATAAACGATTGAGTCGTTTAAGCATTCATGATGACATGACGATGTGGATGACGGGGAAGGGGACGGAAAAGTTGAAGATATCCAGTCGTCTGTGACGATGGGATTGCTAGCCTAATTGCAATTTATGAACAACGTCTAGTAATGACCTCGCTCTTCCGTGACATGCCTTCTTTGCTCATTGCGTGGTATCGATACTCTATATTGCGACGTACCTGCGTCCCCGCTACCCTCGACGTAGATCAGGTTTGCCGTCGATCTGCGATGACCGTCATCTGAAGCGGAGAGGGTCACCATTCAGGAATGCCTTCATCCTGGACAGCATTCAAGTGACCGTTTCTATCCCCGACAGTCTCGTGGCTTCGTGTATAGCTTCTCTTTCTCTTCATCCCTCACCTTTCACGTCCTGTTCTTCGCCAAAACACTCTTCCCATGAGCTCTGACAATCCCATCAAGCACCTCCCTAACTCTTCCCGCTCCATCAACACCAACGGCCAACATGCCCTCCACTCTTCCAATCTGCACTCTCGTCTCCATCATCAGCACACAAACACCACCCTCCCTGCCTACCGTCGCAACCGTCAAAAAGGGCAACTCTTGCTCCTCGGCACCATTGAGATCCAGCAACGGATCCGCCTGCTCATCATTCGCAGCATAACTAGCCGTACTGCCCGCCGTGCACGCCGAGACGTAATCACTCATCGGCACACCTGCATCGACCAGCGCCAACGTCGCCGCATTGATCGCACACGCCAACAAACTGCCGTCCTGCGACAGAACATTCAGCGTGATACTGATCGTGCTGTGCGGGTACAGATGCGTGAACAGCGTGCTCTCGAACGCGGAGGCGATGGTGTGCTGCATCTCGGTCACGCGCTTGTCGGTGCGGCTGCTCTTCTTGCGGTCCACGGCGCTGAAACCCGCGATGCTGAGGTCGACGCTTATGGCGGCTGTCGCTGACTCGGTGCGGTTCGTGCGCCGTGATTCCGTCGGTCCAGAGACTGTGCACAGGATCTTGGTGTTGCCCATTTCGAGGTAGGAGGAGCCATCCGCCGCGGCTTGGGTTGAGATTTGGCCGTGGATGTGTCGCAGCTCGTTCCACCGGCGACCGTCGAGGCGGAGGTGGGCGAGCGTATAGGAAGAGGTATCGAGTGGCATTGCTATGCTTATGTGAGGTAATTCGTGTCTGAGTCTGATTTCGCGGTATAGATGTGACGATAGAGGCTCGAATTATTTTCCCCAAGCGACATCACTGTTTCCCCGCATTCGGTGATTGGTTCGCAAGACTTTTTGCGGGGCTGGACGCAGGCGCATGTGAAAGTTTCTAGATCTCGACCGATCACGTCCTTCATATCAACGACCATACACATCTTCCGATATGGCGCAAGGAGCAGTCAAGCCAAAGGCGCCCAAGGTGCCAAAGAAGCCAAAGCAGACCGGTCCCTCGACCGGTAACAGAGTCATCAAGCCGAAAAAGGCTGCGTTGATCAAGCAGAACAACATGAAAAAGGTATGGCTTCTGCTGTGAATGTGTCTGGAGATATACTGGACAAAGAGACTGACTTGGTATGTAGAAACAATCATCTGGACTTTCTGCGACAATCGAAAAGAGCATGGCTGAGAAGGCTGGTCATCTTGAGATGCTCAGAGGAGGAAAGGCGGATAGGAAAGACAAGAAGGCTGCAGAGATGAGCAAGGCGAAGAAATAGGCGTTCTTCGATGTGATGAGGCTGTACTTGGAGGAGATCAGTGTCGAAACGGAGTTGTCATGCATAGCGCGGCGTTTACAGGATCGGAAGTCCCACGGTTCAGGCGATGGCATAGGGACAGGTTAGAGGGAAGAAGAAGCATGCAAGATCATACGGTCATCTACACACGGATGGATACTACACCAAGTCTAGAGGGTATACTTGAAGGTCACCGCCTTGTCTCCCAAATCACTCAATTCCTGAGGCGTGAACTTCTCATGCTCACCCGCGGCCAACGCACGCGCTCTCTGCGCATTAATACGTCTATAGCTTGTCGCCAGGAAGATCAAGGCAATGATTCCGGCAGAGATGAAGCCAATCTCCAATCCATGGCCAAGCTTGTATCTTGGCGCGTCATGAGCTCTGTAAAAATTGGACGCGCAGGCTCCTGCAAGGTTGCCGACACTGATCTGGATACCCATACCGACAGCGCGTTTGTAGCTGCCAGAAAGGTTGTTGCTGAGCCATGTAATGTTACTTGGCTGGCAGAGATAGAGTGCCGAAGCTGCGATGAAGATGCCTGCGTAGGTGACGCCAGGCTTGTCGGTCGAAATGCACATGACGAATCCGATGAGCTGGAAGATCAGACCGCCCAGGATCCAGACACTGCGGATCCTGTAGCGGTCCGCAAGGTGCGCTACGATGACCGTAATGATGGCTGCAGATACGTAGATCGGTACCGTCAACAGCTGTGCCGTTGTGGTCTTGTAGCCGAGTTCTTTGATGATCGTCGGCAGAAATAGAGAGATACCGTATAGCGGGCAGACATAGCCAAAGTAGATGATGATGTTGACCCAGATCTGCCAGTCGCGAAAAGCTTGTCGAGCGTATTTCCAGCTGTTGGTATCAGCTTGGGCAACGCGATGTGAACTGTCCGTCGCAACATCTTGGCCGTCATATCGGAGACGAAAGGCAATGAAGGCCTTTTCCTCTGCTGTCAAGAAGCTGGCTGTTTCGGGGTAGTCATAGACAAGAAAGTAGGCCGCGAAGGCGACGACCGCGGTCAACATGCCTTCAAGGATGAAAATCCATCGCCATCCTGCCAGACCACCGACTCCGTCCATGAAACTGATACCGTAGGCCAACAGTCCTGAGAAAGCCCCTGCAACAGAAGCGGCGGAGAAGAAGTAAGCCTGTCTGGTCTGCAGCTCATACCGAGGATACCACATGGTCAGATAGAAGGCAACACCGGGGAACAGGCCGGCCTCTGCAACACCCAAGAAAATTCGTGCTATGAGCAGTCCATGGTAGTTCTTGACAATTCCCATCAATGTCATGACAACACCCCAAGCAACCATGATCGAAGGAAGCCAGATCGACGGTCTAAAGCGTTTCAGGAGCATGTTGCTTGGGACTTCGAAGAAGCAGTAGGTGAAAAAGAAAGCAGTCTGTGGTCAGAGCCATTAGCATTCATGTCATTCCAAGAGCCAAGGTCGAACACTTACCAAGCACCAATTGTACTGGCCAGGTGTAAGATGTAGGTCATCGCTCAATCCCTCGATCTTTGCGTTTCCGATATTACCACGATCGAGAAAGGAGAGCAGATAGAGGAGTGCAAGTGTAGGCACGATGCGAATGTCCATCTTGCGCTGGATCTTCTTAATATCGAGATGAGCAAAACTCTCAAGCGTAACGTCAGGGTCCTGGGCAATCGAGTCGATGATTTCGACCTGCGCCTTCTTGGACAACTTGACATTTTCGATATGAGCTGCTTCGATCTTGTCGCCCAAGGTGTAGGCGTCCGAGGACGATTCTTCGCCGCCGTGCTTGACTTCCATCGTTCTGAGACGAACGCCGTCCTTGGTGTCCATCGTGTTCAGTGAGAGATGCAGGGAATTGAACGAGCTTGAGTGAATCTCTTTGCTATGATCAAGACAGTCTAGGAAAGAGCAGTAGAGAGATGAAGAACACTGAACGAGCTTGAGCGTTTCACTGTACTTTAGGCGAGACAGAATAGGAAAGAACAGTAAGAGAGAGAGAGAGGGGAGGTTCGGCCCCATACATACCCAGTCACCTAACGCACTCGGCCCTTCTTTACTTTCCAAAGTACGACGTCGGCATATCTGCCTGCAGACATCCCCCATGAAAAATGAGCTGCATTATCGTCGGCCAAGCAAGAAGGATGAGATCCCCCCACTGGGAAGTGGAGCATAGTGGTACAAGAGATGTAGATGTACACATGTATAGATAGTTTCCCGGGGTACCCCGCATGGGGTATTCCGCCGACGACTCTTTGGGGTGATCCGGAGGGAGAAATTTGGAGTATCGACCATCGTGGTGGGCAAGTGGTGAACAACAACCAAGGTTTTGATAAGTACCCCGAGAGTGGCTGGAGTGTAAGAGGTGTCGGACGACCTATAGATCGAGCGGCTTTTGGCCGGCCAGCCAAGAAGGTAGATATGCATCACACAAAACGGTCATTCATAACACTGAACACTGGAGGGTCTTATGAGATCAGTCAGTCACGAAGAACAGGTCTGTAAGAATTCGTGTATTTCCCAGTAAGGGCAAACTATGATACGACTTCCGCTCATTCGCGCGGGCAAATTGGGTATAGTGATTACAAGAAAACAAAAGTCTACCCCGACGAGGCTAACTTATCCACTGCTCTTCAATACTCTCCGCGGGGCTGAACTCAGATACCTAATCCAGAACCACGACGTCCGCAGGATTTGGCTGGTTGCCTCTCTGCGGCTTGTTTTGTGGTTTGTTCGTCGACTTGATCTGTTTCTGTTGCGCAGCGACGTTAGCTTTGGTTTGCTGTTGCGGCTGTTGTGGCTGCTGCTGCTGCTGCACTGGTTGTGGCTCCTCATGTCGAGGCGCATCTTCGACTTCCGCTCGACGCATGATGCCATCAACTTTGCTCAACAACTCCGTGATGCCATGAGACTCGGAATATGCTCCGTTGCGCAACCCAGTCCAACCCTTGCCTTGCGCTTTCCATAGATCGTTCAGCTCGGTGCGGACTTGTGGTACGAGACGCTGACCAACGGCTGACTCCTGCGCACCTTGCAAGGGCTTGCGCTTGTCTGCAACCTCCGTGACGTGCCAATACATCTTGTCGTTACGACGCCTGGCAATCACCGAGAACCGAATCGAGTAGGAGGGCGAAAGACGATACTCCAGGCCGTACGAGCTGCCATCACGGCAATGGACCAAAAGGCGGGCATAAGGATCTACGGCCTCCAGCTCGCGTAATACGCGCAAAGCTGGGAGTGTGAACCGAAGCTGCCAACACAAAGACACGAATCCTCTGTTTGCCACATGCGTAGATAATCCAGTCAATGAAGAAGAATCGTTCAAGGTTTGCTGCAGATGACCATGTATCCTCATATGAGGATTAGTGCTCTCCGCATTGTCCGCAGTGCTTGCAGAAAGATGGAGTTGGGCTTGTACAACGCCTTCAGTATTCAAGGGTGGCAAATCCACTATGGCAGTGAGTTTTGGAATTTCTGAATACACGAATGAGACTGTTTTCGGACTGGCTTTGAGGATGGTAAAGTGGTTGCGAAGCACGATATCGACTGAGCTGAAAAGCCTCTCAAGAGTGCGTAGCCTTGTTCGCAAAGGATGGAGGATGGGTTGTCCGAGGTCAGTCTCTACCATGATTTCGAATGTACCGTTTCCATCGAACGAGATACCAGATTCTTCGGTGGCTTTCCTTGTTATATATGGAAGGAACTTCGTGGTAGCGTTTCTCGTCAGTGAACCGCTCAGAATGTGTACAATACTGGAGGGATCGCGGCCGGCATCTTGAAGGCCGTGGTGGGTAAGAATAATAAGCTCGTTGCACCAAAGTGTACCTCTATTTCTTGCATCTTGATCCGCGGCATTTAACAGACGTGGGGCGCTGGTTGATAGCGAGGTCGGCTGATTTTGAGTGTGTTGCTGATCAAAAGCAATATTCTGCGCCCTCAGCTGTTCCATGAGAGACGAGAATCCGATCTCGGCGATGGCGTGAATCTCAATACTCGACAACATGTTTCGGTCGATCGAGTCGGACGGAGCAATGAGTAAGATGCTCGCTTCTGTGACTACCGGTCCATCTGCGCCTTGAGATATCCTTACGATCCACCACCTCATGCCAGATAAATCTATCGAAGCAGCGATAGCCCAGCCGGGTCCCCATCTCGGATCTTGTAGTATCACACGACGAATTGAGTCTTCCTGGAAAATAGCCCGAAGGTTCTGTTGATTTACAGGACGAATCATCTTCCATCCTAGGCTCTGCGCATGTCTGACAACGAGACTTTGAAGTTCTCGACACAGCAAAGAACGGATGACCTGGCCGACATCGATAGTAGAGTCCTCGTTGATTGATTGTTCCGTATTGGAAGTGTTCGAAGTCCGAGGCGACAAGGAGATGTTTCCGGTCACTGGTTCGTAGCCCACCGCCAATATTGTGCTCGACGGTCTGAGAATCAGCCGAAGCGAACATCTGCTGGCTTCCGCGGTGGAAGTCTCCAAATTTCGATCAAAGTTGTGACTGCCACGAGATAGGGCGCCCAGGCTTTCCGAGAGATTTGTGAGTTTTCCGGTAGCATGAGTCGCAACGATTTGATCCAAGACCTTTTCCACCGAGAGATTCTCAAGATCAAATGATAGTCCATGATCTCGCACTTCCTGACCCCGACGGAACCAGCGGCATGATATGCGAGAGTTTGCGACGTCGTGTCCAGATGTTCGTTTCTTGTCTTTGCCGCTGACGATCCCAAGCTCGATCCAATTGCTGCCACTCCGCTGTTTCTTCCAATATTGAATGACGACGGACCTATGCACCATTTGCACGCTGATGTTGTCGACCCATCTACCACGCGACATTTCCAGCGCCTGACTATAGAGAATGCTGAGCTTGTGAGTGAGAACGAACCCGTGCAAGAAGTCGTAGCATGCTTGTAAGCCACCAGTCGCAAGCACATCGTTGACCTTTCCTTCCAGTTGTGTTCGTAGTCTGTCACTCGTCGTGGACGTCGCAGGACTAAACAATAACCGAATATCGATGAAGTAAAAAGGGGAGGCTGGGTCTTCATCAACAGTAGCCAAGTCGACCTCGAACTCGCCAGGCACGACGAATGTCGCCCTTCCATTGGCGATTGTATAATTGTTGAAAAGTGGGGGAAGTTCTTCCGCCAGGTTCAGGCGAGCAGAAAGTGTAAAGTTCATGTCGTGGAGTGTCTGCAAAATTTTGGGAGCGCTGAGGGGGGTCGGGGGTAGATATCCCAGGTCAGGCATCCAAGGAGCTTTGCCGGTTGACAGAACTTGCAGTGCGCCTTCGATGTTGGGGTTTGGCATCTTCGCCGCAATCATGTTGTGCTTCAGGTTGATAATGCCATCTGCGGCCAGGTGCGTAGATTCGTCCTGTTGCCGTATCCACATTGACAACTGAATTGTCCTATCTATATCCTTGATGTTTTGACCCCATTGTGACAGGACCCAGGCTTTGATATATCTATCTTTGTGCGTTTGCGCAAAGTTCATCATCCGAATCTTTTTGTCAACACTGGCAGAAGAAGTGTCCGTCAGGGGCTGAGTGCCCAGCCCGTTGGTCACCGGCTCGGATATTTGTACGTCGGCCATGGCATCAATGGTCTGTTCCAGATCGAAATACGTTTGCTGCGCCATTCGTTGGAGGAGAGTACCGAAAGGTATGTAGCTGTCGCTGATGTCCTCAAGTTTTGGCGCCACTTCACGCTCGTCACCCGGATGCGATATGCCGTTCGACAGAAACCCATTCTGACCCTCAAGCACCTGCTTCTTCCTCTCAGGCCCCTCATCCTGCTGTGTACTCCTATCTCTTTTGAGACCCGGTGAGTTGGGCGCATATTGTGACTCCATCTCCACGAGCCGGCCGGGCATGCTCATCTACCGGGGTAGTTCTTCATCAATACGCTCCCCGCGGCCGACAACCTGGGTCCAGATACACAGTCGTGGTGATATCGCGATCGACGAACGAGTCAAGTGTGTGGCTGGAAGATGTAAGGTCGACCCGGAGAATCTGATCGCGCGCGTGACTTGAAGTCAATCTGAGATAAATCGTCTCCAAAACAAGTGGCGGTCTGTAATGCCGAGATCGTAGCGTTGAGCCAGGTAGCAGGGAGTAGTGATTGTAAATAGTGAAGCCTTCGAGGGTGATGTCACGGCGCGAAGGCTATGCCTGGTCGCACGAACCGCGCGCAATGGTCGAAAGCCTGTATACTTGGAAACGTGTGTTCTGTGAGTTTAGCGTGGTGCTATGTTTCCCTGTGCTGTAGCGCGATCGCAATAACCAGTGTTCTGTGAGAATGCAAGATGTGATGTAGCGCTCTCAGTGAGGGAGACCGACCAGACGTTGGACATGCAAATCCGTGGCTGCCCTCCACCCTGACCGGCTGCACCAAATTCGGCAACTTCCGCTTTTACACGTAGCTTGAGCAATGACCGGGTAATATGGCCGGCCGTCCAATTTCGACCGCGGTCTCCGCAGGTCTCCTCCGATACAGTCAAGTTCTGCCGAACTCCACCAGGACTGCTCGCGTGAGTACCTCGAAACAAGAAACTGTGACAAGTTGTCGAGTTTCGAAGACAGTTCTGGAGCTGAAGAATGAGGAGGACGCGCTTGGTGAAGGCACCCGTTCACGATGTCTGCGTTTTCTGCGCTCACCAACTCGGCATAGACACTTCAGTGTCGAGGACATCTTCAAATACCATCAATGGCCAAAGACGAACTCTACGAATATCTGCCACTGCTCGACGCCAAGACTCCAGTGGGGATTCTCCAGACCAAGATGTCTCTCCGATTGGAAACAACGCTCCCTGGGGCGGCGTGCTACTTTCGGACGAAGAAGCAGCGCGTGCCGCTCTTGAAAAGGAAGCAAAGGCCAGAAAGGAGGCGGCGGAGCACGCAGCGAATCAGCAAAATGCGAAGCGGCAGAACGTCATGAACGAGTATCGTCAGCGTCAGCTGGACAAGGAGCAAGAGTGGAAGTTCGCTTACACCCAAGCCAACCTGCAAGAGCAGGCACTCAGGCGAATGAACTTGAGGAACGAAAGGAATAGGGCTTTTGCGCAGGACACATCCAGAAAAGCAGGATCACGCCAGCAGCATCAACAGCAGCAAAAAGGAGATCTTTTTGTACGCGAGATTAGGCCCTCGTCCTTCAATCCAGCCACCCAGCATACAATGGAGCCAGTCAACCAGACGCAGGAAGAAGGGGCGAAGGATGTAGAATCCGATCAACCACCCTCATGGAATACTCCCAGAAAGGTCGGGAAGTTCAACAGTCAACCAAAGTACAGTAACGTTCATCACGTGTCACTGTCCGCCACACCGCAAAGTAGCACATCGGCGCCGGAAAATGTCGGGACGTGCAAGAGTCAAAAGAAGTACAGTAACGGTATACAAATCGACAAAGCGGGCCCTCATCACGTGTCACTGTCCACCACGCCGCAAAGTAACACATCAGCGCCGCCGAAAGCTGCCGAACGCAAAGTCGCTCGCCCGACATTTGCAAAGCCGACCGCACAGTCAGCCCCCGAGCTAGAGGAAGACGATACTGACTTGGGTATGGAAAGCTCATTAACACAAGAAGAACTGATGAGGCTGGAGGCCGAAGATAAAGCGAAAAGAGCACGCCAAGAAGAAGAAGCGCGATTAGCCGAGCAAGCCAGACTGGAAGAAGAGGTACGAAAGATCGAGGAAGACAGGAAGGCTGAGATCGAAAGGAGAGCCGAGGAGGCGCGAAAGATCGAGGAATCCAGGAAGGCTTGGATCGAAAGCAAAGCCGAGGCCGCTCGACAGGCTGATCACGCTCGGCGAGCTCAGGAGATGCGTAGTGCTGAAGCTGCCAGAGAGCTCGAGGCGGAACGAAGAGCAGCCGCTGAGCGGAAATCTGCTCCGCTGAAACAAAGCGAACATCCGCAAAGAACCGTGCATGGAGACGTCGCAGAAAGGGTGCAGCCTAGACCGCGATTTGCAGGGTCAAGGCCACCGAATGATAATGACGATCCGGCAGAAGAGCCCTCAGAAGTCGTCCCTAGGATGGAAGCTCCACAAGGTGACAGTCAGAGGTCCTCGCAGCTAGAGGTTACAGCACCTGACACTACCGAGTCAAAACCCGCGCAAGCTGCTGAAGAGGTGCTTGGCAAACCTGTCGATGGTCTGACGGACGAAGAGGAGCTCATGTTACAACGACTGCTGGCAAAGAGAAACCAAAACAGTAAAGCTTCCAACATGCAGGGAACCCGGACCAAACCGGAAGAGTACCAGGAAAGGACAACGGAGACCTACAAGCCTTTTGATCCTGCGCTGACTGCCAATTGGGGTATTTTGAAACGGCAACCCGAAGAACCTCGCGACGAAGTACCCAAGCGTGCGCTAACTCCTGAAGAGGTCAACGCGAGCTTTGAGAGACACCGCCAACAGCGACAAGCGCCAAGTGTCGACATTCGGGCATTCGCCATGCAGCCACCACCTTTGTCTTCGGCGACCTGTTACCGTTGTGGACAGCTAGGTCATCTCGCGAAAGATTGCGACAATGCTCCAGCGCCGCGCTGCACAAGGTGTGGCCACCGAGGTCACACCACCTCTGAATGTACTAATCGTCCAGCCAACAGTAACTCTGGTTTGCGATGCCATGTCTGTAAAGAAGTGGGACACTTCGCCAGCGAGTGTCCCAATCGTCCAGCCGACAGTAAGTCTGGACTGCGATGCAATATCTGTAAAGAAGTGGGACACTTCGCCAGCGAGTGTCCTAGGCGCTTCTGCCGCATTTGTAACCAAAGGGGACATTCCGACCGTGAATGCCCAAATGCGCCGCGGCAGCGCGAGGATTCATTTTCACCCAGCCACATTTCGCGTCTCGAGGCAGGGAGCGCTTCGCCAGGGAGCGATTCGCGTGAGCTTTGGAGACCCGAAATCGATGAAGAGCCATCTTCCAGACGCATCGAAGTCGAACGTCCAATCGGTCAGGCACGACACAAACAAAAGTCAGAGGTGGAAGACGACACGGAGGATGCAGACCTTGGTGAAAGATTGCTTCGCTCTAGTAAGTTCACCGATGCACCGGCCCGAGACCGAGACCGGAAGAGAGGTGGAGGCTCTCGAAGGTCTCGGTCCGACGAAGACGACGACGATGTCGAGGCTCGACCGCGCCGTAGCAGGGACATGTTCGAAGAATCTGCAGGCGAAGACGAGAGCCGACCACGACGTAGAAGCAGATTCGATCCTGAAGAAGACGACGAGGGTAGCTTTGACGGGCTCAGGCAAGCACGCGATGCGCGTAAACAAGCTCGTCAAGCAAAGAAAGACAAGGCTGCTAAGGAGGCTGAGAGGAAAGCTGCACGTAACGCAAAGAGAGCGGGAGGTATGACACCAATCCAGCTCCCGGAATTCATCAGTGTGTCAAGACTCGCCCAGGCCTTGGGCGTCAAGCTCGAAGACTTTGTTGATAAGATTGAAGATCTGGGCTTCGCAAACAATTCTTACGATCACATTCTTTCCGCGGAGAATGCCGGACTAATTGCGTTGGAGTACAACTTTGATGCTTCTTTTGGCGAGGAGGCGGAAGAAGAGGACCGCGATCTCAAAGCGAGACCAGAAGTTGACGACACTCAATTTCTGCCATCGAGACCACCGATCGTCACAATCATGGGTCACGTCGACCACGGAAAGACAACAATTCTCGACTACTTGCGCAAGTCATCGATCGCTGCTACAGAACATGGAGGTATCACCCAGCACATTGGTGCCTTCAGTGTTTCGATGTCCGGAGGCAAGATCGTTACTTTCCTTGACACTCCTGGTCACGAAGCTTTCTTGAGCATGCGTCAGCGTGGTGCGAACGTTACGGATATTGTGATTTTGGTTGTCGCAGCTGATGATTCGGTCAAACCTCAGACTTTGGAAGCTCTCAAGCATGCCAGAGCGGCGAAGGTACCCATCATTGTAGCGATCAATAAGGTGGACAAAGAAGAAGCCAACATTGAGCGTGTCAAACAAGACCTTGCTCGCCATGGTGTCGAGATTGAAGATTTCGGTGGTGACACCCAAGTCGTCTGTGTCTCCGGCAAAACCGGCCAAGGTATGGAGGAGCTTGAAGAGGCTGCTGTAACGTTATCTGAGATTCTCGATCACCGCGCCGATCCTTCTGGACCAGTCGAAGGTTGGGTAATCGAAGCGACGACAAAAGCTCAGGGCCGCGTTGCCACTGTTCTCGTTCGCCGGGGTACTCTCAAAACCGGTGACATTGTTGTTGCAGGCCACACTTGGGCACGCGTCCGCGCTTTACACAACGAAGCAGGAGTGTCGGTCTACGAAGCCGGACCTGGTACACCCGTCGAGGTCGATGGATGGCGCGACCAGCCAAATGCAGGCGACGAAGTACTGCAAGCTCCGAATGAGCAGAAGGCGACCAGCGTCGTCGAATACCGTAGCGAGCTTGTTGAACGCAAGCGCATGACGACCGATATGGAAGCCATCAACGAGGCCCGCCGGATGGAAGCCACGAAGCGTGCCGAGGCCGAAGCTGCCGCCCGCGAAGCCAAGGACGCCCAAAGGGAAGAAGTAGAGGAACCCGTCAAGCGCGAACGTACCTACGAAACCGAGGATCTCACCGTACAGCCAGCACACCAGACTGTGCCGTTCATTGTCAAAGCGGATGTATCTGGATCTGTAGAGGCGGTCACAGCATACCTGCTGCAGATGACCAATCCTCTATGCTCTCCAACGCTGCTGCGTGCCGGTGTAGGACCAGTCAGCGAATTCGACATTGAGCACGCTGCTGCTGCCAACGGTCATATCATTGCATTTAATCTTCCTTCTGACCCCAACAGCGTGCTTACTGCCGAGCGACAGGGTGTCAAGCTGCTCGAACAGAACATCATCTACCGCATCGTTGACGACGTCAAGGCTGTGCTCGAGGACAAATTGCCTCCGCTGAGGGTGCAGCGTGTCTTGGGTGAAGCTGACGTTGCGATGTCCTTCGAGATTACTGTCAGCGGTAGGAAGAAGCTGAAGATTGCTGGCTGCAAGGTTCGTAACGGTCAGGTTGGGCGAGGAAGCAGGGTCAGAGTGCTCCGGGGTGGTGTTGGAGGTAAGAAGGTCTACGACGGTAAGTTTTGCGCATGCCCCGACTTGAAGTGCCTTTCACTGACAAGATGTAGGCATCATCACTTCGCTCAAGAACGTCAAGAAGGATGTTCAGGAGATGAGAAAGGGTACCGAATGTGGTATGGGCTTCGAAGGATGGGAGGACTTTCAAGAAGGAGACGTGGTGCAGACGTACGAGGAAAAGCAGGAGAAGAGGCCGCTCAACATCTGAGCGAACTGAATGTAAGTGTACAGCATAGCATGTGTTCTCACCTCTTCTTGTCAGAACATCTATCGGCAGATGTTGCATAAAAAGGATTTGTACATTTATAGATGCAACAGCGAAGGACGAGTGGTATCACGCATGTAAATACTGTATAGTGGCACAGATTATCTTGTTTGTTCTTTCATGATAGTCTACAAAAGTGCTAGACTTGTTTCCGCAAATCGGCAGCGGCCCATAATATCGGCGCAAAGTTTTTAGGTAGATTGAAGCCAAATAAGGAGACGACCCACAGCACCACGCAAGCCAGCACAGGTGAGAGAAGTAACTCGGTATGGTGCAGGAACGGCAGAGCTGTAATAGTTCGTCAGTCAAAATGGCCCCTGATAGCTTGTCCCGCGATCTTCTGGAGAAACGTACTGTTGTATCCCAAGAATGATATCACGAAGTAGTACCCGAAAGCGATCAGATACAACGAGTTGCCGAAGAACTCTGAAACCCAGTAGTCCCTGCTTATGACCGGCATAAGGAGGAACTGTACAACGTAGAGAAACACCCACAAGGGGAAAAAGGCGCGTATCGATACCTGTGAGTCGTGAGCCATGGATTGATTGTCTCCAATTTCGGGGTTGTACCTACATCGAAGCAGTACCCAAACTCCAATTGCTCCGCAGCCTGATTACCCGGTGGTCCAAACAGTCCTTGTCTCCTTCGGCCTGGCCAACCTGCTATTCCTGGACCGAGAAACCTGCCAACCAAAAAGTACGCCGCTGTTGATACAAGGAGGGATGACGCGAGAAAATGGCCGAAGATGAAGACAAGAGTGATTCGTAATGTTCGAGAGACGCCATCTGCATATGCTAGTCCCCAGGCGAGCGCTGTCAAGAGCAGGAAGAAAGAGAGGAGGTAGGTGAATGAAGGATCGGAACGGTGCCAGGTATTCTTGGTTTGTTTCTGGCAATGTTAGTACATGTCGCGTGCCACATTCTAGGTGGTCAGTAGTTCCGCAAAAAGCACAGAGGACTACTGGTCGCGCTTCCGTATACGTACATGATAATACATGGATCTAAACACTTTCTTCGGCGCTATTATCAGGCTCGTCATCTCCCAAACAGCCATCTCGAAGTCCATCTGTGGAAACTTGAATAAGCGCTTGAAGAAGCGCGGCATTCGCACCGACGTGTCCCGCCGCGACGAGGTCAATACCCCTCCGAAGGTCGAAGTCATCGAGTTTTGGCGTGGTAGTGATATTGTCGGGTTCATGTTGAAGGTGGGAGGAGGACGCCTATTGGGCGTCGATGTGGTTCCGATGGAGAGCCTCTCCAGTCACAGTACGTGGTGTTCGATAACAACAAAGTCAGGTGAGGACAGTCATAACAACCTCTTTCTTGCGCCAGTTTCGTGAGTTGATTTATCCGATTCCTCGAAGCCGGAGTGAATTGTATTGATTCTGGCTGTCTTCAATAAGGTAACGACAAATGCCGTTGTTAGCCAGGGCAGGGACGTCATGCGGCTCTGCGGGCGCGGTACTGCACCTTCGGTCGGATGTGGCCGACCGTCTGCTCATCAACGCTCGAAGACATGGTGCATGCGACAGTCAATCACAACGACTTCACTTCTCTAAATTCAACCTTCAGCACTCTTCCCTTTCAGCATCCATTTTTACTAGCATCGACGCGCTTTCCGTTTTTGAGAAGTGTATAGATCCACAACATTACGCGCTCACGATATTCGAATCACGAACTCAGAGTACAGTAGGCAGTCGCAGTCACACGTCCGCCGTGAAGGCGCCAGACACCCGCCAGCATGGCAGACACAAGCGGTGAAGACGCTTTCCTGGCATCTCTGGGCACCGAGGAGTATTCTCTGCAGAACGCGCAGCCTCAGTCAAGCGAAGAGGAAGAGGAAGAAGATGACTATGATCCATCCAGCTTTCTGCCCTCAAAAGACGATCCTTCACAAGCCGCAGACCCGCAACCTTCACAAAAACCTGCAACAATAGGTGGATTCATCGCAGAGGAGAGCGAAGATGACGATGATGAGGACGAGGGAGCTACACCGAATATTACGGGAGCTGTAGATGTAGCAAGCATCAAGTCACCTTCTCAAGCACTTGCTGGCTCTGTTTCTCAGACACCTCTCTCTACCAATGCACAAATGTATAACACTGCTTCAGAATCTCTTGCTTCTCACGTCGTCGCAAATCGCGGCGATGCCGAGCCTGCCCCTTCCAATCTTTCTGCTACCACTCCTGCACCCGCGCATGATGGCGCTACTAACGCCAGAGATGGCCAAGCTGTGTCTTTGCAGAACAACGCACCAGCATCTCGTCCTGCTTCTTCCCTTGCTACTTCTCTACCCAAAGCAAGACTATCCCAGGACGTTGTCGGTCAGTTCGAAGACAGAATTGCAGATGACCCAAAGGGAGACGTCGATGCCTGGCTTGGTTTGATTGCGTTTTACAAGTCTAAGAGCAAGTACGACGATGTCCGCAAAGTCTACACGAGACTGTTTGAAGTGTTCCCTATGGCGGTGAGTATCTCGCTAGCATGGATCGTTCCTTGCTGACTTGAATCTAGGCTGATCAATGGGTCAACTACGCCCACATGGAGCTTGAGCTGGACGAAGTCGCGAAGTTAGAGGCCATTTTTGGACAGGCCGTGGTCAAACTTTCAAGCATACCACTCTGGTGTATCTACCTCGATCACGTCCGCCGCAGAAACGATATCATTACCGACACTTCCGGACAAGGAAGACAAACGGTGTCACAGGCATACGAATTCGTTTTGAACTACGTTGGACACGACAAAGACTCTGGCAGAATCTGGCAAGATTACATTTCTTTCATCAGAGCAGGTCCTGGCAATGCTGGTGGTACAGGCTGGCAAGACGCACAAAAGATGGACCTCTTGCGCAAGGCGTATCAGCGTGCTATCTGCGTGCCAATGGAAGCCGTTTCCACGCTTTGGAAAGAATACGACCAATTCGAAATGGGTCTGAACAAGGTCTCCGGTCGAAAGTACCTTCAGGAAAAGTCTCCATCATATATGACAGCTCGCAGTTCCTATACCGCTCTTCAAAACATCACCGCTGGCTTGAAACGTGGCGGGATCCCAAAGCTTCCGCCAATGCCGGGATGCGCTGGTGATGAAGCATACCACGCAGAGATTGACACATGGCAGAAGTGGGTCCAGTGGGAGATAGAGGACCCGCTGGTTCTCAAGGACGAGGACCTCAAGGCATATCAGCAAAGAGTGCTTTACGTATTCAAACAAGCATCAATGTCGCTAAGATTCTATGCCCAAATCTGGTACGACGCAGCTGAGTGGTGCTTCAACAACGGCCTTGAAACTGAAGGCAACGAGTTCCTCGCTCAAGGCACCGAAGCCGTACCTGAAAGCTGTCTTCTTGCTTTTAAGCGTGCTGATCGTTTCGAGCAAACAATGCAGGTCGAAGATGGAGAAGACGGTCTCAAGCGGAAAGGCGACGCTGTCAAGAAACACTACGATAATGTGCTGGACGCCCTGTACGCCATCATCGACAAGGTCAAGGCTCGTGAACCTCTATCAATTGCGCGTATCGAGGAGGAGTTTGCCGCCACTGAACCAGAGTCGCGTGAAGCCAGTCCGGAAGTCGAGGAAGACGAAGATGCTGTCGCTGACTTGTCGAAGCCGCTGTCGAGAAGGGCTCTGAAGGAGAAGCGCATACAAATGATTCAAGAAGGCACCAAGACCCATATCAAACTTATCTCGAGAACACTCACTTACGTCTGGATCGCGTTGATGCGGGCTTTCCGTCGTATTCAGGGCAAGGGCAAGCCTGGTGATAAGCTCATCGGAATGCGTGGCATCTTCACCGAAGCGAGAAAGCGCGGGAGACTTCTGAGCGACATGTATGCTGCGTCTGCTTTGATGGAACACCACTGCTACAAAGATCAAGCGGCCTTGAGGATCTTCGAGCGCGGAATCAAGCTGTTCCCTGAAGATGAAAACTTCACACTCGAATACATCAAGCACCTCATCTCTACTGACGATGTCACCAACGCTCGCTCTGTCTTCGAGACTACAGTGGCAAAGATAACTTCGAAGCCGGCCGGCATACCAAGAGCAAAGTTGCTCTACAGCTTCTTTCACGAATGGGAAGCACAGTATGGAGAGCTGAATCAATTGGTCAAGATCGAGAAGCGCATGGCCGAACTCTACCCCGAAGATTTAGCACTCGGTCGCTTTGCGCGTCGTTTCGCATCTTCTACAACAGATGCTCCCACCTTCGATCCCTGTGCTGTACGCATCATCATCAGTCCAACACAGATGAGGCCAAAGTCGCTTCATGTTGAGGTACCGATGCCTACCATCGAGACGGTCGCACCACCGCCTGCGCTGGTCGGATATACGCAATCACCCAAGCGCCCACTGGAAGACTCCGATGCCGAGCAGCCGGCTCGGAAGTTGCTTCGCGGCGAGAGTCCTCTCAAGGGAGCCGCCGGCAGACGCCAACAGCAGCGCCAAGCCCGCGAGGGACTTGGTACCACATCAGCCCGTGAGGGACTCGGTACCACATCAGCCCCACCAGGAAAGGGGTTTCCACCGAGCATTCATGCCATTCTCGCAATGATCCCACCGGCTCGACAGTGGACCGGTACACGTTTTGAGCCGCAGAGAATGACCGAGCTGTTGCGTAACGTGGACCTGACACAGGCTACGTCCCGTGGCGGTGCGCCTGGCTATGGTAAGCTGTCTCCTCTCCATTGATGACGCGAACAATATATTACTCCTTAACACATCAGTACCCTCTTCTCTTCGCTTCTCATCGTGTGGAGATTTGCTCCAGCTCCAGACTATCCATGACGCGAACAAAGCTAACTTGCCCAGGATATGGTTACGGAAGGTAACTGAAGAACACGGATTTGGAAGTTGGAACGTCCTTCATGAGGGTCTGATGTGCTACTGGGACGTCTCTCACTGCATGTATGATCGCAAAAACCTCTCGCTCATTGCGACCATAATGGTTGCGACAGTGGCCCCTGAACGTTGGTCCGGCTCATGAATACCTTCGAAGGTTGCCGGCATATACAATTAGCACAAGGAATTGGCACAAGCGTGCGCGATCAAGTCCTGGCTGCTTGATGCTCGAGGTCACCCCAGCCCACCGTTCGAGTGTTTTACATCAAACTGCAGCCATGCACTCTCTTTGATATTCCCGGATAGCTTGAATGATGGTAAGAGAGCATCAGCAACCGGCGTAAGTAGACTCAAATGCATCATTGCCTCCTGATGACCTTTGCGTGTCCAATTTTGCTTCGAAAAATATAGAACACCAACAGTCTCCCCGGAGTTCTTCGGCCCACGCTGCTTCACCTCACTTCACACGCTCACCTCCGCATCCACGTCCGTACATGACGGTACCTTAGACGAGTAACACAGCCTGTTGTCTCGCGACATGGTGGTATAGAAGCTGATATTTGTTCCAGAATTCATAGCGCAATATCATGCTGGTCCCCTGTCTCTCCACCGAGGCACCCATACCAGAGATCTGCATGCCGGGCCCTACGACTCAGATTCAGTCTACCACGTACAACAACATCGCCTTGTGGTACTGTGCCTCCTATCAACCGTCCGTTGGTGCGCGAAGGGCCTTGTGTACTATTGGATACGACGATATCACAATCTGGATCTTGCCTCCGATCAGGCCACTGCAAACCCACGAAGGGGTCTGTCTCTCCCAAAACTGAGGGTACCACGATACCGGGCCAGTGACATATCTCTCCGGGGTCTGTGGACTTGGAAAAGGGTTGATAGACTACTACATATCATGATACCGTACTGTCAATCTTTGATGCAATCCCGCTATCAGGTATCAAAACACCAGGCTAGGGTCCTGCGTCTCCGATCCGTGGTACGTAGTCTTGGAAAAGAGTCGGTAGCATACTGGATACCACGATACTGTGCTGGGGTTCTGTGTCTCTGATCAGCGGGCTCAACTACAATCCATCTCAGACACTACAACGACCCACGAAGCTCTTAAGGTATCTCGCTCATCAGCTGGGAAGCTCGAGAGCACATCGTAACGTGTATGTATGAGCCCCTGAAGCTTCATAGTACGTATCATCGCGTTCATCCAAAACCTTCAGTCAAGCTTCACTGAGCCTTGACCCGGACCTCACTGACCCTTTATACCACATGTGATTACTCAGTACTGACGTCTGCTTACCCTGCTTACTAGTAATCAGAGTCATCTGCTTACTGCCACGTGCAACCTCGTCGTCGACCTGGAGCGCACGGACCCGAAGGCTTTTGTATATAGGAAGGCTCCTTCCCCCCTCCTACTTCGTTCTTTCCACCAGCAAACAACAACTCCTTCCTCCTTTCTTGGTCATCTCATATCTTCTTCTTCTTCAATCAATACTTCATCTCACTCTTACACTATCTCATCAACAAATTTCCTCACACTCAATTCTCAACAACTCTCCTCACCTTCCATTCATTCAAACTTTGGGCTACCGCTATCACTCAGCAGCCATGGCCGATCGTCCTACTTCCCGTACCCGCAGGATGGACGACGATGACGATGTAGCTCACAAAAGCGCAAGACACCACTCACCGAGCCATTCACCATCTGCTCGTGGTTCGGCCTCTCCCTCTCACACACGCGTCTCTGACTACCCACCACGCTTCGACGGAAATCGGGACCCGGTGAACGTCCAGCCCGCTCAGACTCCTGCCGTCAGCCGTAACCTCGACGTTGGTGTAGTCGTCTGGGGCCATGTCAAAGGCGCAAAGATTGCAATTCCCAAACGCCCAGCTCCATCAACACTCGGACGCGACATCGCGGTGAGTCTGAACACTTTCAACGTTACTCAGTACCCGAACAAGCCGGTCCAGCAGTTTGCGGTGCTCATCGGTTCCGGTCAAGAGAAGAAGCCTCTTGTCATGAAGCTCTGGCGGTCCAAGGCAGTTCAGGATGCTCTCCCAACTCAAAACAGCTGGATTTTCGACGGAGACAAGATTGCCTACTCGACCGCAAAGGTGGATTCGGAGATACGTGTGAATGTAGACCTAGATGCTGAGCAAGGACGTACACCAAAAGCCGGTCGACCAAATACTCATAGGGTCGTCATCAAACCGACAACCACCATCGATTTCGCGGCCCTGGAGCACTACTTGAACGGCAAGGCTGATTTCGATACGAAGTGCCTGGAAGCAATCAACTTTGCCGATCACCTTCTCCGTGAATGGCCTTCTCAACGTTTGACGGCAATCAAGCGGTCTTTCTTTCAAGCTGGTCAGAGCCGTTTCGATCTGGGAGGTGGCATCGAAGCGTTCAAAGGAGTCTACCAGTCGATGCGCATCGCTCACCAGCCATCTGGCAACCACTGCCTGACTGTCAACGTCGATGTATCCAACGGTACTTTCTGGAGGGCCGGGCCTTTGTCAAATGCGGTTGCGGCGGTCCTGAACACAAATCTCAACAATATCGCTGGTGCGGCTCGGTCTAACGAGGGCCCCCGCCAACTTAAAAGGTTGCGCAGGGTACATGTCTACACTGATTACCGTAACACTAAGGACGGTAATAACACTCGCGATAACTACATCATCGACAAGTTTCTCGATCAAAGCGCCAATCAATACACATTCATGACAAAGGATTCGAACGGCAGGGAGACCACGACGTCAATTGCACAGTACTTCCAGCAGAAGTACAACAAGCGTCTTCAGTACCCTGACTGGCCACTGGTCTCCATGACGAAGAAGAACTGCGTGGTCCCCATTGAGGTCCTGAAGCTGGAGGAGAACCAACGTTTCAATTTCAAGCTCGACGAACGTCAGACGTCACAGATGATCAGGTTTGCAGTCACACCGCCAAAAGAACGTTTGGAAGACATCGATCGAGGCGTAAAGATGCTCAACTGGGGCCAAGATACATACCTGGCAGCGTATGGCATGAAAATCAACCCAAATCCGGTAGTTTCCAAAGGCCGTCTGATCCAGAATCCCAAGGTTGCCTTTGCGAATGGAGAGAACAACCCAGGTACCTCTGGCCGTTGGGACCTGCGTGATAAGAAGTTCCTCACCCCTAACCCGGCGCTTTTGAAATCCTGGGGTGTTGTCTTGTTACCGGGCCGGTCCAACCCCGACGAAGCCACCGTGAAGCGCTTTATCAGCAGCTTCGTGACCGCCTACGAACGCCACGGTGGAAAGGTGGCAACTCGAGAGCCACCAATCTGTCACCCACCAAGTCAGGATATTGCTGCCATTGTGGAGGCCGCCTGGAACAAGACCGGAAACCAGTTCCAGCAACGTCCACAGATTCTCGTCTTCATCCTGCAGGACAAGAACTCAGTTGTCTACGGGCGAATCAAGAAATCCTGCGAGTGCCGATACGGAGTGGTGTCACAATGTGTTCAGTGGCCACACGTTCAGAAATGCCAGCCCCAGTACATCTCTAATGTACTCATGAAGTTCAATGCGAAGCTAGGGGGTTCGACTGCACGCGCGGTAGGTCCAAAGACGGCTCAAGGTATCTTCAAAGAGCCCACTATGGTGGTCGGTGTCGACATCTCACACCCAGCACCATCCGGTCAGGGCGCAGATAACGAGAAAATGTCGACCGTCGCGATGACTGTGTCCATGGACAGATACTGCACAAGGTACTCGGCCCAGGTAAACAGCAACGGCTTCCGCGTGGAGATGGTACAGACGGAGAACTGGGCGAAGCTGTTTAAACCCCAAGTCACTAGCTGGTTACAGTCTGTCGGCGGTGGTAAACTCCCGAAGACCATCATCTACTTCCGTGACGGAGTCTCCGAAGGCCAATTCTCCAGTGTTATCAACCAGGAGGTCAAGGACATGCGGGAGCTCCTTAACCTTCACACGCCAAATCACGGCATCAAATTCATGGTCATCATCGCCTCCAAGCGTCATCACGTCCGGTTTTTTCCTAGGGATGCTCAGAACAAGGACAAGAACGGCAACCCGTTGCCAGGAACTCTCGTCGAGAGCAGCGTTACTCACCCATACGAGAACGATTTCTTCCTCTGCTCTCATTCAGCCATCAAGGGAACTGCCCGTCCGACTCACTACCACGTGCTGCTCAACGAGCCGGCATTCCCCAACGAGCAGATTCAGACTCTGATCTACGAGCACTGTTACCAGTTTATCCGCTCCACGACACCGGTTTCCCTGTTCCCGGCAGTCTACTACGCGGACATTGCGGCACTCCGAGCTAAACACCACGACAAGAACTTCGGCCAGCAGGGTCCTCCACGTCGAGGCTCAGCGCCTGCACCAGCTAGTAACTCATCCGATCCAACCGATGTGCCGGACTTGATTCCAATGCCCAGCGAGGGAAACATCAACTCTGCGATGTGGTACGTCTGAGAAAGGACTGGGTATGATGACGGCGGGTCGTGGTAGAGGGGTGGTAGTTTGTATTCATTGGGGAACGGTATTGGAAAAGCATTCTTTACGATCATGATTACGAGAATATAATTAATGTTTGAGTACTGTAAAAATTGTGTCTACTGGTGATACCATAACGTGAGACGCCACTGTAACATTACCGGGTACCATCAGTGAGAATCAGGGGTCTTGGTACTTGGTATTGGCGATGTAAAGTGTGGAGGTGACGACAACACCAAGACCATGAGCAGACGGTGCTGCAGAATTACTGCGTATCATGAGTAGGACTTGAAAGCGCAGGTATTCGAGAGATGAGTTTAGAGTAATGACATACCGAGGCCGTGAGGGAAGGTACTATAGCATTACTGGGGACACGGAGCAGGATTTCGAAGCACAGGTATCCGAGAGATTGGTTTGGAGTGACGACCATACTAAGGCACCGGAGAGAAGGGACTGTCCCGTTACCGGATTCCCTGAGTAGAGATTCCGGACATTGGTATCGGAGACATGAGCATCGGGTGACTACTAGATCAAAGCGTGCGAGAAAAGGGACTGTAGCATTACCGGAGACCCCATGGAGGGAAGAGAAACACCGGTATTGGTGCTTGAGTCGAGAGTGAGGACGGTACTGCGACCCCGCGGGAAAGGGGCTGTAGCATTACCGAGGAGCCTTTGGTCGAGACCGGAAGAACGCGAATATCAGGGCCGTGTGTTCAAAGCGACGAAAGTACTAAAGCATGGGGTGCAGGCGGCGGTGACATTACTCCAGCATGACAGTACTGGAGAAAGAGACTTACTGTCGTCAGTTGTATAGCGCGGACACCAGCGCAACACGTATCGACAATGACACAGCAGCCTCGAGATGCCACAAGAAGAGACCATACCACGAATCGACGCGCGATAGTTTGACGAACATTAGCGTGGTATTACAGCCTCCTACGCTTCAGCATTATTCAGAAAGTCAATTTGCGCCCGAGCTTTTTCTTCGCCGCTTCACCCTCAGTGCGGATACTGTATGTACAGCACAACGACCTTCCTCCGCTTGTCAACGGCAGTCCACCACCATGCGTTGCTTCGTATGCTTCGGAGAAAGAACGTGTGATCGGTCGCTTGATTGTTAAGGGGGGACGGAGTAAGGAACACAGGAGATATCGCGTGCTTCACCGCGAATGGAGGTCAAGGAGTATTGGTTTGGAAGCTGTTTATTGGCTCTTCTGGTTCGCACTGATTCGTGATTCCAGACCTTGTAGGTATGCTTCCATCCGCGAGACGGCGGCTTGAAGGCCCTAAGATATTGTCAGCGATGTTGCGGTTGAGATGTGTCGGATGGTGAGCCGCTTGAAGAAGGCAGGAAAGAGAGCAATTGGACTATGGGTAAACGTGATGGTGGAATAATGAAGAGAAGAACGTACGTAGATATCCTCGGTTAAAAGCTCATTCGAAACTTTGTACTCGTCAATCACGTAGTAGTAGAGTCCAGCGCCAGAGGTGGTCGCTCCAAGAAGGAAACCGAAGATGCTGTGACTCGTCAGCGTTGGCCCGATATGTTGAGTATTTGCGCCATTGTATCATGAGGTTGGGCTCATCGCTCGTCTTCCACCTCTTCCCAATCGAGCCAGTCCTAGAAAATATATTGAACAACATCTTCAGGGAAGAATGTAGGAGACATAGAACGGCCTACCTTCCTCTGAATCCACCAACAGGTTTCCTGACAGGCAATGCCGCGGTGGGAGTTTCTAACCGCGGTGCAGTGGTCTGGAAGCTGCGGACATTGCGGACAAGGTTGACGGGCGATGGGCGAACAAAGGCGCGTGTGGCCGTGAGTGAAGGTAGGATACGGGCTGCCATGGTAGTTTGCGGACGGTCGTATAAATTGAGCAAGAGTCGAGGTCGAATAGTATGGAGATGTGGATGTACTGTGATGTACTTTGTATGTTGTCAAGCTTGAGGTGAAGTGGAGAGCTTGGCTGATCATCCACCACGAGTGACGTTCCCCAGACGGAAATAGCTTGGCGTTTCATCGGGGTTCGTTCCCGTCGTTATGGCGGTCGCATGAAGGAAGGGGAGAGACCACGGCTCTGGAGGACGGGATGGCACATCAAATCACACAGCAGAATCAATCCTTGGCGTGAATGATAATACCTCACCTGATATACATCGAATTGATCAGCACGTATACATATTAACGAAATGGGAGAGGCCGTATCGCGAAAGTGAAAAGATGAGCCCTTCACCTACCGCCCATTTCACGCCAGCAGATGCGGACGACTATCGGAGATCATCTAATGGCTCCCTTTCAAGCTGGAACTATTCTTCGTCGCCTCAGCACATCAGAGTCACGAGTCCAACCCGCGATGAGCGACCTATCGCCCGAAGAGGACCCTCGAATCGTAGCATGAGCGAGGCCCTCAGGTTTGCTCGATCAGCCGAAGAACAGGAGACTCTGCTCGGTGAAGAAGAAGTCGCCGACGATGATGGTTGTTATCCACCTAGGAAGTCGGATGATCCTGTTGCTACGAATCCTCACGCCGATTGCCCCGTTTACATGACAATTCATCGCATCAGACGCCTGATTATCGCAAGCATTGGTATGTGTAACATGCTTCACTACGTCGACGAGTGATACTGACAACAATATAGATGACCCGTACGACCCTGCACAGCTCGTGAGTCCCAGAATGAATGTAGCTGTTGTGAGACCTCTAGTCGACAACTTGTACGACCCAGACGATGCCTCAATCGGTAGGTTTGACACTCGCCAAACTCTCAATACATCTTAAAGAACAGTCATGCTCATATTATTCGAGAAATGCTGCGTTACAGAGAGTGACCACTGACTGTCGTAGTCTACTGCCTTTTGGTGAATCGTGTTCAATTCCTCCGGGAACAATCCTACCAAGCTCACCACCAGACCGTCAATGTGACTCGAGCCAATCTCTGCGAGATTCTCGCTGGTCGCATTCTACGCCGCTTCGACGAAGATCACACCGGCCGCGAAGGCCTTCTCCTGCTCGCCAATATTCTGGTGGCTGGATTCGAGCCATTTCAGAAGGCACCTCCTGAAGTCGTCCTTGAGAAAGTCCCATCTTTCGCCGAGCACTTCGTCAAACGAGATCGAAAGTTGACGGCGCTGGAAGTCGCCATTATTTCCGAGTCCAAGACTTTTCTTGCTACAACTGCTTGCCAGAAAGTAGTAGACGCAGTCTGGAGGGGAAGGATCACGTACACTCCAACAGCATGGCTAGATCTGGTGCCAGACAGGTACAAGCAAAGAGCGATATCTTTGTACGATCCACGACGCGCACCGATATTGAACCAATACCGACTGATTGTTCCACGCACACGAAATATGCTCGAAACTGTGCAGTTCATCATTCTGTTTGTCCTCTACATACTGGCCCTGAGTAACAAAGCGCACACGATCGGACCTCAGCATCTTCGTTTTACTTGGGAGGAATTGATCTTCGCCGTCTATGCGATGGGCTGGGTATTGGACGAATTTGCATCGGTACTCGAACACGGGTGGACGGTACACACGGAAAACCTGTGGAGCTTCCTGGACTTGACCTTCGTAGTCATCTACGCAACTTACTTTGGACTACGAATGCACGGACTGTCGACATCAAGCGTGCACCAGGCGAAGCAAGCGCTGGACGTGCTTGCACTCGCCGCGCCCGTTCTGTTACCGCGACTGGCATTCTGTCTAATGAGCGAGAGTATGCTTTTCATTGCGCTGAGAGCGATGATGGCGGATTTTGTCTTCTTGAGCGTGCTGGCCGCTTGGTTGTTTGGCGGCTTCCTTTTGGCCATGAGGTGGCTGAGCGAGAGTCAGGATGGCTACGTCCATCATAGTCCCATCACCATCGCCAAGTGGTAAGTAAAGCACCGTTGTAGTATTCGTGAGATCACAGTTGACCATAGGCAGGATGATCTACGTTTGGTTCGGTCTCGATGGTACCGGTATCCAGAAATCAGTCGAGATTCACACTATACTGGGGCCGACACTGATGGTTCTCTTCGCTTTTCTCGGCAACACGCTTTTCCTCACCGTCCTTGTCGCCATGCTCAGTGACACTTACTCGAAGCTCGCAAAGAATGCAACACAAGAGATACAATACCGACGAGCGGTTCTTACCTTTGAAGGAGTCAAGTCCGACGCTCTGTTCTCCTACCCACCACCATTCAACGTATTATTCCTGTTCGTGCTGCTACCGCTCAAATTCACAGCCTCACCTCGTTGGTTCCACAAGCTCAACGTCTACTTTGTTCGTACGCTGAACGCTCCAATACTGGCTCTGATCACACTGTACGAGCGCCGTTTTCTGTGGAAAAGAAGCAGAATCCATCAGCCGCCTCGACACGACTCGTGGTTTGACTTTTTCGAGAGCTTGGGAGCACACGCAGACCTGCAGTTGGTATTTGAACAGGAACCTCCACAGAAAATGGTTGATGAGTTGGACGAGATGGATGCTGTGTTGACGGATGATTTGTGGAAGCAGGGGTTCAATGACGCTCAGTCGGGTCGTGCACGCAGAGGGAGTTGGGCGACTTCAGAAGGTGGATCGGTGTTTCCCCGTCTCAGGCGACGCTTCTCTAGAAGTGAACCTGGTGTATGATCCAGCGCGCGGCGAGTCGATTCCTTAATGTTGCGATACCTGTTCATCATGTTTACATGGCCGGTCGAGGGTAATTGGCTTGTGAACACCTCGTACACAACGAATCCTGTGCTCCGCAGGTCGGCAGTGAAGGGCGTCGAAGCGTGTCATCTGCGTCAAGGGAAACACGTGTTGAACTCGAGTTTGTCAGCAACCAGATGAGAATCGGAGTTTGTCAGCGACCAAATGTACGCGAACACGCCAAGCAAGGACGTCAAATACTGGTCGTGAAGATCTACAGTTAGCGGCGTAGGCGTATGTCGTTTACCAATTCGCCTTGCAGTTCGCCTCTTGCCAAGAATATCAAGAAGAGTCTCCACCGAAAGCGGTCCATTTGCATAAATTGTGCACAAGACAATGCTGCCGTGGGGCCTGCCAAGGACAACAGAGCCTCACCACCTGACGATCTGGGGTTAGGTCGGCTCCGTTCCCGGTCGATCAAGGGTTCGCAAGGCTCCAGCTCTCTTGGTATCTCCGAATCTCGTGTTTTGCGAAACCGCATCGCATAATTGAGCCCTACCATGCTTTTTGATGAGACAAACCATCGCATGTCACCTGAACGATTCAAATAAAGCAAAGAACAACAGATCTGCAACGATGGCCTCGACCTGCGTTGATTGGGCTCCCTTGGGCCAGGGCATTCTCCTCCTCTGTCGCTGCACGGCTCGTTTTCGTACTATGTTTTAACGTCCTGAGTCCGGTCACCAGGGCAGGTAGGTATTGTACTGTAATTATCTAACTTCTGATTGGTGTTTCTTTTGCGCCGAGGTTCGACGTTTCCCGTTTCGCAAGGGGAAAGTACGACGTGGTCCGATGACGTGGTTTCTTCCATAGGAAGAAAATAAGCTTCTAAAGTTTTAGACTCCCGTCAGGTCCCAACACTGAACGACACGGCACAGAAACTCGAGCCCTCGTTCACTGATGTGCCCTCTCGATCATGAAGAATTAATAATCTTTCAGCGTTGGCGCTTGAGTGGTCTCCATACCGCTTGTGCTTGGCGACTTGCACACCTGCAATGTCATCGGTACCGTACATGTACTCTTCGACCGGGATTCTGGAAGCTTGCCTCGTTGATTGCTTGGCTCAGCCGCATCCTCGGACTGTTGGTGTGTGATCTATACCTACATGCACCGTATTGCACAGCCGAGGAGCAGGGTCTCTCTACCGCGTTCTGTTCAAGATGTCCTCTCCCGTACCTGACATTTGTGTCTTGCGTGGTCATACTTTCTGCCCGTTGCCGTTGACCATGAATGGCTTGGATCACGATAAACTTTTTTCCTTCGTTGTCGACGTTTCCGCATATCAGCCGACCACTACATGCATACCACTGCCGCGTGACTTGAGTCAAAACGAACCATCCGACTCCAGGGGCTGGATCTTGATCCAAATAGCCTTTTCTACTGGAAGACCGCTATCGAATAAACACATTATTCTTCAGTATCAACGCGTTTTCATCTCATCAACAGTCACCATCGCGAACGGGATCCTCCGCAACACGCTACGAAGCTTGCAAAGGGCATTGGCTTCTTCTTAGCTGCACTGACGGAACATTATTTCATCTCCCGTATTGCCGAACGGTCGCGACAAGTTACCGATCGACATAACCAGTCTCAGGTTTCTGTCAGCAAGTACAGTACCTTGTGTAGTCGGTGGGTCCTGGGGTGACCACCTTGGGTTCAGACAAGCTTCGGCATCAGTGCAGCTGAGCACAAATTCTCACAAGCCTCACAAATTTAATCATGCCGTTCGCGCCGCACAATCCTCGCGTTTCCAGAATTGATCACTAATCCGCTACTCCACATGCATCGAGCGTCACACTAAGCGTCGATCTCTTATCCTCCACACGTCAATTACTCCGTCTGTTCTGCATGGCCGCCTCTGTACCAAGCAAAATGTCTCCAGCTACTTGCGCCGAATACCGACTGCCCTTATTGGCAATGCTCAAAACGAACAATTCGAGGCTTGGCATGCACACTTTTTCGCCCCTTTCTGTAGCGACCAGGTGAAGGCGACTTGCAAGGAACATCGATCCTGTCAGCCGTTGCTGAATCAGTTGTCCGAATGAAACAATTCCAATCCTCTTGATGACCGGCGCGACCGGCGATACAGTCAGTAAGGCCGTCGAGTCTATCTCAGGCAGGTCTGGCATGCTAATTCGGCAACCCCAACTCGGGCAAGCCAGCCATCACTCCACTAGGTGACACCCATCAGCGCGAGGCACGTCGGTCGACGGAGCCCCTCTTGGCTCCGCTCTGGTTCCGCGGCGCATTTGTACTGGGATATACTTTTCATGGTATCCAGTACCGCAACACCTGCAACGGTCACCCGTAAAACTGCACAAGTCTTGGTACCCATCCCGACCACCGAGCACGGCGCACGGCGCAGCGGTACCAAACCTTCGCACGTGCCTCATGTTCTACGACTACCATGATAGCGTCATCTTATCGACTGTCTGACTGGATTGCATTGATCGAATCGGAACCTCGTTCCATTGAATTCATTGGATGACAACTTAAAACGTTGATGAATGCTCCTGGTGCATAATCTTTGACTTCGTAAGTCGCTCGCCAGGTTAGAATATAACTGATCGTTTCCCACGTCACAACGGAACCCCTTGAAGGTTGACTGGCGATTTCACACATTCATAAAATAGTCGTGTTTCCATTGGACTTTCTTTCACAGTTCTGGATTCATACTATCTATCCTACCACAGTCTCCAACACCACTGCCAGTTGATCCAACTTATCACCATCAAGATTCTACACCATGTCTGCCCCAACAAGAACCAGCTCTTCGGAGTCTACCGACACCCTCAGGAAACGAGTTTGCAAGGCCTGCGATCGTTGCCGTATGAAGAAGTCCAAGTGTGACGGCTCCAACCCATGCACGAGATGCCGTGCAGACAATGCCATTTGCGTGTTTGGCGAAAGGAAAAAGTCTCACGACAAAGTCTATCCAAAAGGGTATGTGCTACTCAGCATATGTTACGTTCGAATATATATTCTAACTGCCAAACAGTTATGTCGAAATGCTTGAACAACAACAAAGTCAGCTTGTCGCTGGTCTTCAAGAGACCTACCGCCGATTAATGGATGGCAACATCTGGCCTGGAGCCCCGTTGTCCGAGAGCGAAGGTCACCCACTTACACACGACATCCTCGCCCGTCTTAACATTGTCTCGAACAAGGCAGATGCCGACGACATGTTCGAAGAGGACTGCGAAACGATGCAACAACGCCTTGTATCACAAGGTGCTCCTTACATGGCTCGCAGAGGGTCTATCAGCTCCGAATCCGACCATAGCCAGACCCATGGCCACAAGAGGTCGCGATCAATCCTCGACACTCCGATTGCCTCGCCTCGAAAGCCATCCTTCCGCAAAAGTTTCGATTTCGACAGAACCAGAACATCTTCTCCAGTATCGCGCAGCCCTGTGATGCCACGAGCACACTCCCGCAACGTGATCAAGCCATCACCCTTGCAGAATGAGTCTCCGGTGCAAGAGACAATGCCGACAATTGACGACGACGTCCTGTACTCGTCATGGGATTGGCAAAACTTTGGTCCAACCTCCAACCAACAATTCGATTCTCAATTCAGCTTCCAACAACCAGGTTTCCCAACTGTTCCATCATCTTTTGACAGCTGGCAAGGGTTTGAGTCGCACCCAGTGCAGTTTGACACTAGCCTCATGAACAACAGTGGCAACCAAGCACAACTATACATGAACACCAACAACACCAGCAACCATGCCACGTTCCAGGACTGGCAAGCCAATGATGGTCAACAACCCATGGACGTCGACTTTTCCAAGTTTGTGCAGGTGGCCACATGATGCAAGACTTAGCGAGCAGAATATCGAGGTGCATGAAGATATGCGCCTACGTTGCAGGGACGAAAGCCATGACTTGACGATCAACGCTACACACGCCGCGGAATTCATGACTCGGGGGACAATGGCATTTGCCGCGGAGGCAGACCGCAATGCACAACAATCTCACTGCGTCACATTCCCATCATCATCGACTTTTACGATATCCCAATTCTTAATACTCTCTGTTACCGACTTTAGCGACCTTGCAACAAAGCGGGGATTTCTTTTTCAATTTTTCAATTTATTGGGCGTAACAGTACAGACAGGACAGCCGTGCAGGATCACGGTTTGGCAGTGCCAGAATAATAATATCATTCGGAATTTGATGCTCAAAGTACTAGATAGCAATTTCCTCAATGATGTCAAGATTATACACATCAGCTTTAATTCAGCCCAGTTTTCATACCATTGTCAACAGCACCATCTGCAACACGTCCCTAGTGATGGTGGGTCAGCGAGAAAGGTCGGATCTGCCGAGTATTGCTCAGCCGAACCATGCCCCTTGCTCATTGTTACACTTGCACTCGTTCGGCGCAGACGATCTTCACTGAATGCCGAATAGCCATTCGTGGCAGATTGATTAATTGTCGTTGCGTGACCGCGTAGGCGACGAACTGTCGACACCGCCCGACGTTCCAGCCCCCGCGGACGTAAATCAACTCGTGGCTATCGCGAGGTGCTCGTGATACTCGCATGTACTATAGCTATAAATTATTGTGCTTCGATAGTGACGCATACATGACCGCACTCCGCGGACACATCAACAACCCGATCCTGCAGCTGCGTCTTGAGACAAATGAGAGAGACTGTTGGGGATATTTTTCACCGCTCACGTGGTATGTATGTACGCTAAGTTGTCGACATCGAAGACTTCAAAACTGTGCCTGCCGAAATGCACCATCTCCAATGCTTTGAGACGAGTTCAATTGACTTTCGGCAAAAGTCGAAGCCATCCAGCAACAATACTGGAGCTTGAGCTCTGTTTACCCTTACGAAAACCCGGGGTTGCGCTTTTTGCCGCCATCACTTTTCGGAATCGACGGGCCTGTTCACAACATCGAGAGCCACTGCTTCCAATCATGATGTCTGAGCCTGCGATCGTCTTTGTCACTACATATCTGGCGATGCGAACATCTCACAGTAAAGAATTGATGCATTGAGCTCGAAATAGCAAATGTAAGAGCTCTTTCCCATTCTGGCTAAATGGCGACACCCCGCCGGGGTCCAAGCCTCATGACACTCTTCTGCCCCACCTCCAGCGTATGATCAACCATAGGTAGCCAGCAACACTCTGCTGCTGTCGGCTTTTGATCAGCCTTGACATGAGTAGCCAGTTGTGCTTTCGTCCAATTTTTCTTCCTCTACACCGACGTCTTATACCCAACTTTACGAAACAGGCATTCAGTTCCTGTATCACCACCAGACTAATACAATCACCATCAAAGCGGGGTATCAACACAATCAAAATGTCCGGCCAAGACAGCAGCTTCACCTTTCTCCCTCTGGGCGCATTGATCCAAGAGTTCAAGGTCGCAGGACACAACTTTGTCCTCGCTCTGCCAACTGAGAACGACTACAAGTCGACCGGCAACCCATCCTACTTCGGCGAGACCATCGGTCGTGTCGCAAACCGCATCTCGGACGCCAAGTTCTCGCTCGGCGGAAAAGAATACAACCTTGCCAAGAACAATGGCCCAAACACGCTTCACGGTGGTCCGAAGGGTTGGGGAAAGCAGGTGTGGGATGGCCCAAAGCCAGTCAACAGGAACGGCAAGGAGGGTGTCGTCTTCACTCTTGTAAGCAAGGATGGCGATGAGGGTTTCCCAGGTACTGTCGAGGCCAAGGTCTACTACACTGGCTACAAGGAGACCGATAATGGTCAAGAGAAGACTGCTTTGGAGGTCGAATACGAGGTCGAGCTTGTCGGTGATGAGGTCGAGGAGACTCTTGTTTCCGTCACCAACCACAGGTATGTGAAGAAGTCGTGATCTAATAAACTCTATACTGACGACAATAGCTCCTTCACCGTCTCACAGGGATCCATGGAAGGAACCGAGTGCACTCTCTACACCAACCTCTGCCAGGAGACCGACTCTGCCGACATCCCTACCGGCGCGATCAAGGAGTTCCCAGGTATCGAGGCTGGCAAGTCTTTCACATTCGGATCTCAAGAGCCAAAGATCGACCACTCCATGGTCATGAACCCGGACCCATCCACAGTCAAGGTTGACACTCGCAAGGAGAAGCTCGTCAAGTTGGTCTACATGCACAACCCAAGCACCAAGATGCACCTCGAGGCGTTGAGCACTGAGCCAGCTTTCCAATTCTACACTGGTGAATACATCAACGGTACCGACGCTAGCGGTAAGCAGCTTTATGGACCAAGGACCGGTTGCTGTATCGAGGCTCAGAGATACATCAACGCTCCAAATGTCGACAAGTGGAGAAACATGGTCGTGCTCAAGAAGGGACAGCAGTGGGGTAGCAGGACCGTCTACAGAGGATGGAAGGCATAGACGACTGTCGTCTGCGCAAGCGGGAGGGGTAAGACATGTTGTGTGTATAGCTGTCTTCGTCTGGACAATGCATTTGATCGTAGATGGTTTTATTGAACGCGCGGCCGTTATGGAAGAAACTCTTCATCTCCTGAACATAACCGTCTTGATGAGAGACAAAGGGTGAACTTGATCGAACTAAGCAGTTGTCACTGAGCTTGTCCTACTCGATGCAGCCATCCAGATAATGACGCTACAAAAGATTAGTATCTCATAGAGAACATGTTCACAAACTTGCCCTAGTCTCGTCCGTCAATGTCCCGCTCCTTCGGTATCGCAACCGTCGGTATGTGCCGACAACACAGCTGGCATATACCGACGCTGTAAAACAGAACTCTCATGACGTGTCGACACACTTGTTGAGCTTATGTCGCGCCATGGCTGGCTTTGCTGCCGCAATACTTATGCAGGACACAAATAAAGTAAAATGCCATCAACGTCCGGCATCTCTAACCTAGAAATTCGGCAGCGTGGCTGACTCGGACCCGACTAATCTCCCAGCCACCACTTCGACTTTTCTGCTGTCTATACCGCATCGGGATATACTTTTTTCCCAGCGCGATCATGCATGTCAATGGATATAAGGACCCGATCACCGAAGAATCTCCCAAGAGCAACAATACACGCGGTGATGTGCGCCGCAGATCGACACTACCCACGTGAATGGTAACGTGCATATCGTCGATCATTCGGCGTCGCAATCCACCCTTCATCCACCTCCATCCACCTTTATCACCATGATCCTTCCAGAAACGACATACCGAACCGCTCCTCGGAGCTTTCGTCCCCAACGACAGCTTACGACAGCACGCAAAAATCCTGCTGAATCCTGGCCTACGATGATGTTGTCGTGCAGAAGGCGGATACATGTATCACAAAGGTTGGACGTGGTACATGTATGCGGAGACCTTTCCGACATGACCCTCCCTTCAAGAAAAGCAACTTTGGCAACCTGACACGAGACTACAGTTCCGTCCGTGAAACCATGCATACCACCAGAGGTACCTTATTTTGCGCCGCAACAAGACCGTGACGGAACTGCCGTTGCGCGTGTCTCTTCGCGTCTGCCCTGATCACATCCCCGTCGCAGTATTGTCCGAAACAGGCCCATGATGGCCCCAGTATGTGTCATCCATAAGAGGCTGTAGTCTATTCAACACATCTGTATGATCGATGGAGAATGTACAAAAAGAGAAGATTACCATCATGTTGGAACCGCTTGTTGTCCATGTGACACTGTTCGAAGACCTTGTTGGCTACAAGGACCCAATTCGACACAACATCACTGTCGACCAATGGTACCTCTATACAGAAACCCTCCGCGGTGTATTGGAGATTGCGTACACCAGCCTCGCGCACGGCATGTTCCAGGAAACAACCACTTTACGAGCGCGATCTTACCGGTCGTTCATACTATACAGTAGGTACAGTCTACCAATTTTTGAGTTCACCATGCGCCACTGACGTCCTCGCAGGAGGTTTGAACCGTCCGTTGACCCTAACGTCGTCGTCGCCGTAAGGTTTTTCTACAGCACCGGGTATCAAAAACCTAAAATCCACAACGGTTCCAACGTCCGCAAACCCCTTCAGAAACCACTTCCCGATAAACACGATAGATACCATTCAACTAATCTCCACAGAGGCGCGAGATCGTTCTCCCTCATCCGATCGACGACCACTGACTTCTACAGTTGAACACATTCTTCGCCGCACTCTAGAAGCCTCACACAATCCGACGCGCTAGTCCACCGGCTCGGCAGTCTCCGTCCGGCTGCTCCTGCACCAAAACTCCTTTAAGCTTCAATACGCCAGCTCAAATTACGCTTCCACGCTTGAGGCACGCCAATCCTGCTCCTGCTCCTGCTTCTGCGCTACCTGTACCTGTACCTCGCGGCCACATCACATTACCTTTCACCAGGTTACGCGGCCGACACCAACAGACCTACCTGCCGGTCCGCCATCGACGACCGACGACATGCCACTTCGAGTCATGGCCAGATAGGCGTCCCCCGTGGACAAGAGCCCGTCTCCACGGCACCACGTGTTTCGTTCGAACTTCGTTTCTTTGTCGTCTGAGACGCTGTGAAGAGCGTTGACTTGGTTTGCATAAAGACAACGTCGCCTATACCACCATACCGACGTTGATGTGAGGTCCAGGTGGCCTTAGCTATTGTCGCAGCGAGTCTGGCTGCTCGATTTCCGCCTCATGAAGCATGCATGGTCGTCTTGTGTTCTTGAGACTTGCACTCGTAATAGAAGACGAAGACCGGTATGTTGTAGTAGAAGTGGAAAGAACGACACGCTTGGACTGAGATGGTCGTGGATGTTTTCATCTGTCCAAATGATCAAGTGTAGGTCTGACCTGCACTATCAACCATCTCATGACATCCCTTCTTGTTACATTTTCTCAACCCGGTTCAGCAGCAATCGTACCTGATATCGAACAGCTGGCAAGACATGCTACAGGATGGAGACGTTCTGTTCCTGTTTCAGACAGACACGAATCATAATACATGCAGAATCGGTTAATGTAAACTACTTACTATTAATACAACTATCAATATACTATAGCACCAGGCTACGAGTCTCGCTTCTGCTCATCAGTCCTCCAGCCATCGTGTATCATCCATCATGCAATCGTATCCGTATCTCATGACAATGCTGGTCGTCCAAGTGCGAGCTCCAAGTGCGATTCCAGTCCAGCAGAAAAGTACCATTACAATTATCAGTCGTCGTCCAACATATCCATATCCTTCAACTCATATCCATGAAACTTCCTCTTGACTGTGCCGTCAGGATAACGGTCGTCCGACTCATGTACCACTGTAGGCAGAGTCATCCCAAACATGCAACTCGTCCTCGCTAGCACGTCCATCCCGCTCCACATCCCTCCTCTTGCGACCCCTTCCACTCAGTGCTCTCAACAGAGCTCCACCCTTCGCCCACATCGTCTTCAACCTCTCGACAACACGCTTGGTCCTGAACTCGACCTTGCCCATTCCTCCACCACCAACCGCGCTGTCGAAGCCCGAACTAGCCGTCAGCGGCGTGGGAGGAGACTCGGTGCCGTCATGTTGCGAACCACTCGTGACGACACGTAGCCCAGACTGACGACTAGCGCGACCGAAGCGGTCCAACGAGCGTGCGCGCAGGTTTCCGTTCACCGCCTCTGCTTCGGCTTGGATATCCGAGAAAGGACGTGAGATGGTGATGACAGGCGGTAGACGCATCCGAAGCGAACTGAGATGTTTGCGCAGCGAACCGCGTCTCGATTCACGGCGAGGAGAATCGCGGCCAGAGGAGTCGTCGCTAAAGAAAGAACGAACTTCGTCGAGCTCAAAGTGAAGTGGCGCATTCAGTGCTGTACTCGGATAGCGATCACCGGGGTTGTGTGTGCTGAGGGTCAAATCGGTTACAGATGGCTCTGGGTCGTCCGCTGGGCGTCCGCGAAGACAGGAGGCCTTGCGTCGAAGGGACCCAAAGATGGTGCTTGGTTTCTTATTATTGAATTTAAGCATGTTCTTGGTATTGGTCACGGTATCGGCTGTCACTGTCACTGTCGGATCGAGCCCAGAAATGGATGATAGAGCCGAATCAACAAACTGCAAGGTCTGGTCAAAGCCAGTAGCGGTTGCGGTCGAGCCTCGTGTCGTATGGCGAAGCAAGTCAGAAGCGATAGACTCCCTACAATGTGCCAGCGCCGGCAATCCGATATCGACAGTGTCGTTGGACCAAGGATAATTCTCATCGAGATTCCAGGGTCGAGTAGTTTGTCCAGAAATTGTCAGAGAGCGTTTGGAGTGTGAAGTAGCTCCGACGATGGAAGCCCTGGCTGGGCGAAGTTCTGCACGCCTTCCTTCTGACATGGTCCGAAGTAAGGCTCTCTTTGGCGTGGTCGGCTCCGAGGTGGACGCACTTCCGTCTTCGCTGTGAACGGACTTCGACTCTGCGGCACTGCCATTGACTCCGTGCTCTGTATCCTTTGCTGCAGTCGAGGTCATCCGCTTGAGCTGAGTCGACATTGACAGCGTCGAGTCGTGCGTGCCGTTCGTAGCGATATCCTCAGCCACAGCCGCAAGCGAACGTAAACCAAGTGACGATCGTACTGTGCATAACGACTGTGGTCGCTCTCCAATATGATGAATCTCTTCGATGGTATGTTCAACTGCCTGATCATCTGCAATAATACTGTCGAGATGAAGATGTCGCAAAGATGGAAGAATTTGAGACAAGCGCTCGGAAAGACCATGGACAGTTGGGACCGAGAGCTGATCTACCTCAGCCGCGACTCCGAGAAGCTGCTCGGGAGACAGTGGTCTTGAGGTGGGTGACATGACCCTTTTGGATGCCCGACTCGCTCCACGTTCGTGGGTCGTTGCGTTCACACTGACTACCTTTTGCGGCGCCTCATGACCAGAAAGGATGTTGTCGACACTGAAACTCTCGGTCTCCTCGACAGGACTTGGAACCTTGAACTCTTCTGGTTTGACAAAGAAGCTAGTGTATCGTTCACGCAAAGCCTCCGTCGACGAGGGACGCATAGGAGATGGGCAGACGATTTCAGCAGGCGTCCTTGGACGTTTGAACAGATTGGTTGGCGGACGCGTCTCGAGGTCGAGAGCACCATTAAGCTGACCGACAAGGTCTAGACGACTAAAATTCAGCGAAGGTAAACTGCGGATCTCGGAAAGAGACATGCCAGGTAGTGCTGAGCCAGGCAGTGCTGGACCAAGCGGCTGAAATGCCAGCTTCGGCTCCTTCGCTACTCTGGGCTGTGTAGGACAGCTTGCCAAGGGCTTGAGTGGCTCATCTTTGATCGATGATTGTTGTGCTTTGGAGACAGGAAATCTAAAATCGGAGGACCGAAGACCAGCATGATGAAGCATGTCCTCCTGTGAGTCCTCTTTCAGTCTGGGCAGGTGACCTGGCGCATTGTGAGGAACAGACTGCCTGCTGTCGCTCGTGGTATCGAACGAGCTACGTCTGGAGCCATTGAGATCAGAAGGCCAGATTGATTGTCGACGTGGAAAAGAGCGCCGAATGAAGCTTGAAAGGTCGGTTGCCTCGGTGCTGTTCCGTTGCACCGTCTTCTCGATGAGTACCTCGGCTTTCTTGATGTTTAAAGGTGCAACTTGATCGACCCCAGAGTGACGGGGAGTCATGGACGTGGGGAGCTCGAATACATCCTTGTGCAATTCCCCCTCTTCCTCCGATGCCTGTTCTTGTACATCGCTGGCCACACGCACCAGCTGAGGTTTACCATGATCACTTCTACGAGGAAGAGAGAACCGGACAGCGATATCAGTGACAACGTCAGATGTGACAGTTGGTTCCGAAGGATGGATGTCGACCGCTACGGTCGGAGGTTGAGCCGGAGGGGCTTGCGGTTCTGATACACGTTCGGAATCTATGGCCGGTCCGGTAGCGACCGAAATCGGTACATCCTTGCTTTCAGGTTCGCGAGTCGATGATATTGGACTCTGGTGCGGCGATTCGGTCGTTGCAGGACTGACAACGGAATCGTTGATCACTGCTTCGTCCGGCTTGAGAGGGCTTACCGGAGCGTCATCGTTTCGCGGCATCACACCCAGCTTTGCGCCATCTTCAGATGGACGCAAGGTATTGTCGCCTGCAGCTTGCACGTCTTGGAAGGCAGACGTGATCGACACAAACTGCACAGGTTCCATGGGCTTGTTGTTCGCGGCATCAAATTCGTGCATGTCGGTTTCACCTAAGTGATTGTTCTCAACTGGGTATTCCGAGCTGTGCCCGTCGGAAACGACTGACTGCGAGGCAGAGGTTGTCGAACTCTGCTGCATCTCAACGGTCACAGTACCCTGTTCAGAAGAAGAAGGAGACGCCATGATGGACCGAACCATCTCTTTGGTGATGCGTGTCGGTAATTCCTGCTTCGGGTCGGGCCTGTCCCCTGGATGCTGAGTCACCGTGGAACTGCGCTGAGGCACTTTGACGGGGGTCGGTGGCAGCTCGGCAACATCAGAATTGGATCCAGCCTGTGGTACTGTGGCTATGGTAGGCATGGAGTCTGTCTGCACCATGACCTTGATAGTAGGCTCGTTCGCTGCACCGGCACGTTCGTTCAGCAAGGCTTTGATGCGCTGTACGAAACCCTCAGACCGGGGAACTTGTGAAAGTCGAGGTGCAACTGGTGCTTCCAATTCGTGAATGGCTTGAGATGCTGCATCCAACTCATAGAATTTGTCTGTGTTCTTCTCGAGTTCGTCGGCGTACTGAGCATAAGCTGCTATGTCATCGCTGTCGTCGCCTAGATCGCTCAAGGCAGGATCGATAAAAGCGGGCTCAATTGTGATCTGAGCAGTATCTGCGTCTCTTGGTGTTGGTGGATTGGACGACTGTGGTGCGGATGAGCTTGGATCAGACGAAGGTGGAGTAGATTGCGCTCGTGGAGTGTACACACGCGGAGGCATAGCCGGCATCTGAGGATGTGCATGGTAGGCTATGGGATAAGGCTGTGCTCTTCGAGGTGGAGCCATTTGATACTGGTATCCTCCGTCATCGTAAGCCACCGATGGCGGTCCAGGCATTGGCTGACGATAATACTGTGGCATAGGAGGTGGATACTGTCTAATGGGCATCGGAGGCCCGTGGTTGTAGTCGCTATGGTAGGAGTTGAGATGTGGGCGGTGCACGTGGCGGCCCTGAAGTGGAAGTGAAGATTGTTGCACATTCGAATAATCACTCAGGGCCGGTGATGCTGAACGATAACCAGGACGCTTCAGTCTCGCGGGATACAGATATTGTCCGCGAGGTGGCATGGCTGGTGCAGTGTTTTGACTCCTCAGACTGCTGACAGAACGCTGCATAGTCAAGCCGCGATGATAAGGCTGCGTCATGGAGTATGATCGACTGTCTTGACTGCTTGGTGCAGGTGAAGGAGCATAGGGCATATGTCTTGGCATCTTGGGGGCGGCTGACTGATACGGTCCGTCCGACACATATGGCGGCCCAGTCCTTGTCGACTGCAGACTCGAAACAGAACCTCGACGGCCTATTGAAGAAGTGTCCCAAGGTTGGTTGCGAGAGCTGCGATTGGAAATTTGAGAGGGTGCGTAATGGTGATTCGAGGTGTCCGAAAAGTGCAAAGGGTTTGTTCGGCGCCGAGCGGCTGGCTCTGGCATGGCCGGTGTAGACATTTTGGGTAGACGACCTTGATTCACTGCGAGGCCTCCAATGTCTCCCATGTCAGTGGTGGTCCTGAGCATGCTGAGAACACCGGATGACAGCATATCGTTCTGTGGTTGCCCACTCTTTGATGTCATGCCTCGAGATTGAGTTGAAAACTCGGAAGCTCTGCTGTTGCGTCCGCTGGCAGTGCCGTCTCGGTCATTGAATGGCATCCTGCCGTTCGAGAGACTTGTCTCAGCTCCAAACGAATATCCAAATGAGTCCAATGAAGGTGTACATAGACGTCCAAAACCGGAAAAGAGTGGGTTGGTGATTGTGAATGTGAGGGTGAAAGTGAAAGTTGACGTGGATGTGAAGTGTAAAGGAGAGGTTGTGAAAACAACCCATGTTGTTCTGGCAGAGAGCAGGTGCAATCATCTGTCGTTGCTGGGGTAGAGTCGTCTCGCTCGAAGTTGCTGGAAGTGGTATGGAAAATGTGTTGTGTTGTGTGACACATATTAGGCATCGACAGCTCGGGTGTACGGCAGGACCGTCGTAGCTGCCAAATTGATCTCGACATCAACGGCACGCATCGCACCTTCCTGTATCATCAATAAAGCGATTTATCCGTATGCCGCGCCCGTCATTTGGGCAACAACACCTTGTAGTGCTCTGCAGAACCTGATAGAGAATGCCACCTTGTTCAGGGATACACTTGATCTTCCGGGTGACAAGGCACGATCTTAATTATGAGCATGTATCTTCCGCAGAAATGGCCGAATTCGAGAAGAAAGTGCATTTGTAAACTACTGCGAGGTACCTTACCATACATAAGACATAGCGAAAAGCGTGAAAGGGTATAGAATACAAGTAAGAAGAGAATCAAAGAAATGTTATGCCGCTGTTCGTATAGACATGTCCGTGTATCATGTTCGTCGTGACTCTTTGAAATCATCCAGAGACTGATTGCTCCATTTGCTTCTTGTTGAACATTCTGCGCAACGAAAATGAAGGAGATCTGCTTTTCTCATCGCCGGAAGACGTCGCTCTACCGGGAGCGGTCGTGTAGTTGGGTGAAGCAGTTTTCGCACCAAGGCTTACTGAACGGGACTGCATCACTGGTGTTGTCGGCTCTGCATTCGGAAAGAGCCCAAATTTGGATGGCGTTCGGGAAGGAGGCGAAACTTTGTGATCGGCCTTCTGGTCGGTCTCCATACCCGAAGCGTAGGCAGAATCCGAATATATGCCGCTATCAGTCTTTGCAGGCAAGGACCGTGGCACTGAGTCGGAAGCATTGCGAGAATGAGATGACTTAACAGGTTCTGCAGAGTCTGGCGACTTAGCTTGTTGAGCATCTTGAGGTCGTTTCTCAACTCTCAGTGAAGTAGGGTAGTCGTGGTCGCGACGGTCATCCATCGAACGACCGTCTCGGATAAAGCCAGCAAGATCCTTGGTCTGAGACGTGGTAGGACTACACGGCGCCCTCGGTTCCATGTGCGCCGTCGATGGAGACTTCTCGGCGTCGGGAGGGTTTGTGGTCGACGGCGTCGAGCGAGATTGTTTGCTTTGCATGAAATCAAGAGGCGTAGAGGGTCTCTCTGCAATTTTGGTACTCGATGATTCGTGCGGTTCGATGTCGACAGGATGTGGTCGCGGAATCGTGGCCTTGACAGCAGCATCTATCATGTCGGGTGCTTTGGGCAAAGGCTTGTCCACGTTACGTTGTTTACTTTGATTGCCTTCTCCCTGGTGCTTATTATGAGGCTTCGAAGTCTTGTCTCGGACCTCATGAGCTCTGTCATCCCTATCGCTTCGAGGTTTGCTGTGTGAGCCTTCGGCGTATTTAGATGTAGGCACAAAGGAGGCATCCTTCGACGAGGGTTTGTTCTGCAGACAGTCAGTCAACCATGAATCATACTTGATCGGAAGCATGCACACCATTTTCCGTTTGCTCGCAGACGCTGCCATCTTGTTCATCTCGGCGACGATGGTACCGAGCTTGACCAGGGCCACTCCGAGCTTATTGCCTTGGGATTGGAGATAGCCGAAGCACGCCCTCCACCCTTCTTCATTCCCTCGCATCGCGACGAGAATTGCTGCCTCTTCTACCGATGACTGCGGCCAATCTAAACCGACTTTGTCGAGATACTGAGACAACTGATGAACAGTGTTGACACCCTTTTGTACATCGAGGAGGGAAGCATTCATGGCTTTTGCGGTCCTCTCGATGATCTTTTCGATCTTGACATTTCCTGACACAAGCTGGTGACGGAACCTTCTGTCCTGTAACATGACGTCGAAAACCTCGACGTGCTTCATCGGTAACTGTAGGAACTGTATGCGCTCTTCAATGTCTCTAATGGCAAGTTCGAAGTCTTCAGTCGTCTTTTCCAGGAAGCCATCAATCTCGTCCACATGACCTTGTAGAATGACGACGACCTCGGCATCGGATTTGGCTTGCTGGTGGTGCAAGAGATGGAGACCAAAGATGATCTGCGCCATCAGCTTGACGATAGGGTGACATCTTGCCGAGGGTTTCTGTTTCCAGCGAGTGGTCCAGGAATCATCAAAATCCTCCCGGTCTAGCAAAGCACGACGACGGGCTTCAGCATCGAGCTCATCCAACGAATCTGTCTCGAAGTCCTCTGCTATGGCTTCGCGAATGGACTCTTCGAAAGCTTCTTGCATGGCCGGAACCGGATGCATAGGGGTGTCCAGTCCGCCGAATGACTCCGAGTTATCCTGCTGTTGGTCGCCATTGTACTCTATGCTTCGTGTATTCTCTGGCTGGTAGACCTCCTCTTCTCCATCATCATCGTGTGATATGTCCCTTGTATTCCTCTGCTCTATCGACTCGTAATCCTCCTCATCGCTCTCGCCCAGACGTGACAGCGGCATGGTGAATGACGTTGAGCAACCGTTCGCGTTGATCGTGACGGATTGCGGGGGGATTAAGGTGGTCGAGCGAAAATCAAAGTGTAGCGAATACTGAAAGAATAATTAATGCTGGAGGATCATGCAGTTCATGAAGTACGGCTGGGACAAGGTTTCACACAGCGCGAAATGCGACGGTCCATGACCCAAGATGCAGAATAACCCAGCCTTCGACGAGTTTATCTATGCATGCATGCTGGGAAGAGGAGCTTGAGGAGGAGACAATCCGTCGTGGATCACCGTGATGCCAATGCGCTGAACTTTGACTGTCCGACCCCGTTTATTCTTGACTACTTTTACGCGACTGCTTCTGCCATTGTGTTGCGACTCGCCCGAGCTGGACGGTACAAAGTGAGAGACACTGATACAATTTTTAATCAGAGACACAGTGGGCACGTGATAGGCAGTACTTATGACCGCGAAACGATTTTGGAGAAGGAACATCTGGTCAACTACCATTGCAGCAAGTGCGACCGGTCTCGTGCCAATGCCAAGCCATTAGAAGTCCGGTAAGCGGACGCGGCACGGGACTTGCCCGTCAGATCAGCAAACTAGCGCATGGAGTAACCTGCTAGCAGCTTCCTGTTCGCGATCATTGAGCAGAACGCGCTTTCAAGGTTTCTTTGCGCGTCCATCGCATTCAGGTCTGCTTCAGTTGTACAGTTCCATTCAGCAATTTGATGAGTCGCATTGTGCTTATACCTCATTTTCAACAATCAACAACCAGAAACACAACGCGAGTCCGCAGCAAAATCTACTGCCTTCACAATCGCGGCTTCCTCTTCTGCCCCACCAGCAGCGCAGATCGCCGTCGAAAGCCATCAGCCTACTCACCTCGACTGCTGGTCGCTGTGAACCCTTCTTTTGAAGGTCGGTCATACAATTGTAGTTTACATCGAGAGAACCGAACGGGTAATCCACCAGCCTACTCAACTTAACTGCTAGAGCCGATAGACCATTGTTTTGGAAGTCGGTTATACAATTGTAGTTTACTCCGAGAGAACCGTACGGGTAATCCATCAGCCTACTCACCTCCACTCGCACAGCTGCTCAGAGATGCAAGATGAACAAAACAGATGGGCCTCGACGTGCGCGCGACGTGTGGCATGGTAATCTGCGCTATAACATCGCGACATACGACGAACAGGCCGCGATCAAGGCCGCACTCGTCACGCTCCAAGAAGCCATACAGAAAATCGCTCCACCCGACGCGAATGTCGCTATAATCGCCGATGTGAGGATTGGAGTCCTAGGCGCAGAGCATAAAGATATATCCTGGGAGGTCAAGGTCGGAGATACCAAGCCATTGGAGGCATTGCCGAACTACGCAGCGAATGGCGACTCGGATAGCCCATCGCACAAGCGTAAGAGAAACGACGATGAGGAACGTCCAGCATGGGGAAGAAGTCGCAATTCGACTGATCGCCGGCTAAGCAGCGACCAGCAGAATACACCAGCTGCCGGAGGCCCTGATAATGCAACCATGATGAAATTCCTTACCGAATGGCGGACACAATGGTCACAGCAAGGAGGTTGGATGTATGACCATCTGACTACAAACAAGGAGGACGAGCGCCGTAAGAAGGTCTGGTTCCAACAGCAGTTTGATACACACGTCGGCGGCATAACATCTACCCTCCATGCCCAACATACTCAGAACCAGCAATATCTCACCAACATCTCCAATGGAATTCAATGGCTCGAAGGCTGCAGGAAAAATGAGCATGACGCTGCACAGACGCGAGAGGAGAAATGGCGCATGTCGAGCGCAACCTTTCACGATAATGCTCGCAAGGATCGTGAAGCAACCGAGAAGGAGCTGCTGTCCGAGATCAAGGCACAGAAGAAGCAATTGGAGAAACAGCATGGAATGCTGGTGCAGTTGATGGAATCTCAAGGCTTGGATCTGGAAGACACCAACGACAACGATTGAAAACTCACCAGCTGGAAAAATTATTGATATCATTATCAGCACCCACATCCTAACACTCTTTCCAAAGACACATTTTTCGCGTCCACCCGGTCTTCACACGTCTCGAATCATCTCAGTCGCCAGACACCAGACCGACTGACCGATTACAGGTCAGGTCGAGTATGTTTTCTGCGCAAGAGCAGAGACATTGGCCGCAGCAGCTGCGCATACTCGGCCTCGGCCTGGGGAAGGCGCCAGGAAAAGAGCATTGCTTCGAAGCTATCGAGGCTGTTGACTGGGCCCGCAAGGAGGATATATCGCAGCTGATGTGCTTTGGATTCCACTGATCAAGCGCGCTGGCTTCGAAGCCTTCGATCCCTAGCTAGGGATAATTTCGAGTATGAATCAAGTAGCAATCTCTCGCGAGCTCTGAAGTTTGGTATCGAGACTTTTGCATCAGCGACCAGCCATTATGTGAAAACTTTCGCACGGCATATCCGGAGAACCACAAGTTTCTCCCATCCAGCTTGCTTGCCGCTTCGCCCAACGATCGTCGCGGTCCAGCTGCCTGGCCATGACTCGATCCGTGACTTGACTTCATCGGGCTTGTTCTGCGCGCATAGCAGAACGTAAGCTACTCCTCGTTCGAGTGATAGGACGTCCGGTAGCTGATCGAGTAGAATATTGGTCACTTCCATACCGGCTTCGCCTCCCGCGTACGAAAGAGCTAGAAGGTGAGAGTCACGCTCGAATGCAGCCGATCCCGACATGGCAGACGAGCCTTGGTGATGCAGTGCAGAATCGGATAGGTCAGGCATTGGAGCTGGAACATAGGGAGGATTGAAGATGAGAACATCGAGAATACCTGGTCGCAAAGCAGAAGTCAAGTCCGAATTGATTGAGCCAAGGAATTGTGGCCTCTGCTGTGCATACTGTTCGCTCACTGCTTGCTTTATTGTCTGCGTTGTGGCTTTGCAGGCAAAGCTGTTCAGGTCAGTGCCTACTGACAACACATCACTGCGGCCGAATATGTGAGATGCATTGGCTGTCGCGAAAGCTAAGACGACTCCACTGCCAGTGCCAACCTCGCATATCAGCGGTGATGGCGACGAAACGAAGCGTTGCTTCAGGAAGCTGGTCTCCTCGGCGGAGGAGAGTGTATCCAACAGCAGATACGAATCCTCAGCGGGCTCATAGACTCGGTCATACGAGACATGAGATGTCGATGGGGTTGGTAGCATCGGAGGAATTTATGGTCTCGAAGAAGCATCAATATTTACAGGTACAAAAGGGAAACTGAAGTCCTAGTCAATTCGATTTTCGGAATGATTCCGTGCCTGTGCTCGATGACGTTGACGTGCAGTGGACTCTGAGCTTCACTTCACTTTCCATCTCACTTCACTTCCGTCTTCGAACACCAGTCATTGAACAACCACGATTCAGGTACAATAAAACCAACAATGCGAGGCACTCGTAAACTTTTCATGGCCGCGCCATCTTCGGTCGGTACCCCATCCGGTGGTCTTCGTGCTGTGCCAATGGCTCTGCTTCCCCCGATTCCATTGTACAGGAGACTTTTACGAAGCCACCGAAAGTATCTCGACCACGAGATGCGCGTTCTCGGAGACCAGTATATCAAGAGCGAGTTCAGAGCCCACCAGAAGATCGACAATCCTGTTCACATTGTACGCCTAAGAATTCGAGAGTAACTTCTCGGGACCGAGGCTAACAAAGAACAGATTGGCTTCCTCACAGAGTGGCAGATGTACGCTCAGCAGATTGAAGGCGACTCCTGGAGAGGCGAAAAAATGGATAAGACAAAGATCGACAAAATGAGTGGTAAGTTGTAAACCTGTCGAGACCAGGGAGTGCTTCTCACTGACGTGTTTTTTGTAGACCAACAGATCGGCCAACTGTATGAGCTCATGAGCGCTATCCGTAAAGAGGAGTTGGAACAAAACGATCCAGAGTTTGACCCAACCAAGGCATGATTCTGAAATACACATGTTATTGAGGTGAAGTGAACGGGTCAACGACAATGGTGTGCGTCCTATTGTCAGACGGGTTCACAATAACGGTCACCTATTCGGCACGACATGTGGCCACGGGTATCCATCGTTGTTCACTTGCTCCCACAAACCTGGCATTTCTCACAGCTAGCCCGACAAGATCTTGCTCTACCACTGTGGTAGGAGGCCTTGCAACAACATCAGATTTCAGATTCAATTCGACGATCTTTACTGCGAGCGCTGCACCTCCCATCACGAACCAGGGCGATCCATTCTAAGGAGTCTGGGCCCATCACTCACAATGTGCACGACTCGATGGTGGAAGTCGCGTGACTGCACACATCATTGGTATCATGGCCCGAGCAGAGAAACGTCACGCCTCTGACAGGACCAGGATCACCCTTGTCGAATCCTGCGCTGTAGGTCGCCATCTGATGAACTGTCCAAAGTTCAACATGCCACAAGTCGAAGGGGTTGCCAGACTACCACAACCGGGACCATTTCGCACTGCACCGAGGAAGAGTTGTCCACGCTGCGATATTGGGCGTCACGATCTGAGATATTTGAGGATGATGAGCGTCACCAGGCAAGGATACAGGGTCGGCATGGGACCGGCCGAGGATGATTGCGGGATGAATTTCAGCTGCTCGGTGATGTGATGGAGGAGATTGCGGTCAGCATAGGTATATTGATCGCCGGATCTGAGACAGTTCATACTACAGGACAAGCTATACGTCCCGCTCCCGTTGTATCTTTGTGTATGACTGCCCGGTCGGGAGGTCCTGCTCGGTACCATTCAACCACTTCTACCAGTTCGGAAGAGTGTCAACAATTATGTTTCTGTGACCACGCCGCTCCGGCATGTGACTATAGAGATAATTGTAGCCTCTTGAGTATCGGCAAGGTATACTTTCCGAACCAACGGCCGATATGCATCTCTCAGACTTCCGGGTCACCTCCTGGAGTAGCCTCCAGGGACTTTGGTTCTTTAGGCGTAGGCTCGTAGATCTCTGCAAGATTGAACCTCTTCAATTGCTCAAAATCACCACTGACCACACTCATACCACAGATATTCTACTCTCGTCAGCACATAATCCATCAAGCATCTCATGATGGTCTCATACCTTGTAAACCTCGACCAATATCAAAACATCATATCCCTTCAGATCAACCTTATGATCCTTTCCCTTCGCCACAATCGCCGCAACCTGCTTAATAACCGAATCCCTTTTGAGGACATTATGATTCCTGATCGTCGGCCTGATAGCAAACTTCAGCCCAACAGCGCCCACATCAAGAAAACTCTCCTTCAGGACCACGGTCGCGACCTTCTCCAGGCCTTCCTCACTCGCCTTGCCCATCATGCTCATCGGACTCAGGCGCTGCGTGAACCTCGTCCTCTTCTTCGACGAATCGGCAGCCGCGTCGGTTAGTATCCTGTGCACAAACGCCACGGGCTCCACGGGCGCCGTCGTGCGGAAGAACACGACACATTGCATGTCCGGCAGGATCGGCTCGAAGAGTTTCGCGGCGCCGGACGGTTTGCGCAGCCCGGCGATCTCGGCCTGGATCTCGTCTTCGATGCTGCCGCCGCCTTTCACATCCTCATCCTCGGCTTCTTCTTCGACAATCGAAGCGCCCTCGTTCGCTCCTTCGCCCGAGTCCACGTCCATCAGTCCGGGCACGGGGTTCGAGGCCGTGGCGATTTGGTCGCCGTAGAGCATCTCGGCGTACTCGGTGAAGAGATCACGCAGCTCGTAGATGCATTTGCGTTCTTTGCCCTTGGTGCAGGTGGCCCAGATGCCGGCGTCGCCGGGCTGGATGTTGCGGTGGCGGTAGGACTCTGGGTTGGAGTTTTTGTGCGTGACGCGCCATTGTTTCTTGGTCTTGAGACGTTTGTCTGATGAGTTTTGGTTGTCGGTCGCCTTTCTCTTCAGTTGGTTTGAATCGTCCATGTTGAATTGATTGTTGTAGTTTGCGTTGGCAGATGTGAAAGTGCTTCTCGAGTTTTATTGGAGAATTCGGCATTGCGTGAAGTGAACGCCAAGCATCTGAGAGTCGCACTTGCCAGTACATGTAGGCACGAGTCAAGTTCAGCAATAAATAGGAACATGTACATGGGGTGCTGGTCAAATGTGCTCGACCTTTCCGAATGAGAGTGATGATTCGCAAAGAAAGAATATCTATACTACAATGTTTGGTATCTAGTCCTTTAAGCCCCACTTTCCAACCATTGCCATGGCTCCCTCCTTTCCCTCTGCAAGGACTCCATCCTGGTCCTTGAGCGCACCCGCGATACATTGCCATCCATCACGGCCGCCACCATGTCGCAGGACTTCTTCTCGATACAATCGTCCAGCACGCTCATCGACCGAAGCCCGACCACTTTGGAACACCTCTCTCCAGATTTTCGCAGCGATCACGCGATCGAACAGGTAGGCGTAGTAGGTTGCACCATATCCATTGAGATGTCCAAAGAAGCCCTGCCAGCTAGTCCCAGCAGGCTCCGGTACCGAGCTGTAAGTGTTCCAAACATCATGATAAGCTTTGGTAGAATCAAAGTTGTCACCCTGACTCAGAACATCTGCGGAATGACACCTCTGATCGAGTATCGACATCAGGATCTGACTCTCGACTTCGGCTCCATGAATTTTGCGATCGATCTTCAGCCGCTCTTGGATACGATCGGTATTAAGGGGCTTGTCAGTCTCCCAATGACGGGCGTAGAGACCCAAGACTTCTGGAGAGGATGCAAAATGCTCCATCAAAACCGAGGGCAACTCTGCGAAGTCGGTAGCGCACCGAGTACCGGATACATTTTGCAGAGTGGTACGACCGCACACGGAGTGCAAAGCATGACCCATTTCGTGAAATAGCGTCTCCAATTCACGAAACGTCAACAGCGCAGGGCGTGGAGACGACCACATTGAACTCTTCTGGTGCGCAAAATCACATATCAGCGCAATGGTCGGAAGCTGGTAAAGTTGACCCTCGTCGCGACGACTATAGCTTGTCGCAAGACCGTCGTTGGCAGCATTCTCCATGGTCTTGAATATTGACGCGTCCTCAGCGACGTGTCGAGCAGCTTCTACAAGTTCCTCCTCATCAATCCGACGTGAGCAGCGGATAGTGAAATGCGCTGGGTTGGGACTCTTTCCAGCTCGTTGAAACAGGTCGCAATAGATTACAGCAATGTGGCCTTCGTAATCATCTATGACGTCTAATCGGCGAACGTCATTGTTCCAAGTCTCTCCTGACAGAGTCTCTCGAGGCACCAATCTGATGCCAAATAGTCGGTGAAACAGTCGTGACAATCCTTGCATCACGGTCCCAATTGAGAAGTACGCTGATAGATCATCCGTCCTCGAGCGGTATCGCAAACCTGCAAGAGCTCTGGCAGTGTAGTAGTCTCTGTCCCAAGCATTGATCTTATCTGGAAAGTTGCCACTCCGGGCATCGCTCTGCTTGATCTGAAGGAGCTCTGATAGCTCTTGACTAGCACGAGGAGCGTTCTCTTTTGCAAGAGCATTGAGGAACCTATTGACTGCCTGCGGACTCTTGGCCATCTTGTCACCGAGCGCCATCTCTGAGAATGAATCGAAGCCTGACAGCTTTGCGAGCTTAGCGCGCTGCTGTAGGAGATGCTCTAACCGCGAAACGCTATCTCTTGACGCGGTCCTATTTGCCATGTAGATCTCTCGGCGAGTATCCGGATCATGGGCTGTCCGAAGAGCGAGATTTGCGGGCATACCCATCGTCGGCAATGAAACGTTGCCATGAGTCGTCAATTGCCTTACTACCATGGGATCCATGCCATTGAGTTTGGTGCTCGAGAGTTCCAGTACAGGCCGTGCAGCATTGATGTTGTCAACAAAGTCGGCTCCGGTCTGGCTGATGTCGTTTGAAATGTCCACAAACGCTTTGCGATCGCCTTCGGGCAGATCTATAGCAGATTTCGAAAAATCTCTCATTAGGATGTTTGCAACTGTCACCTCCTCTTCCGTCCACGTCGAAACGACTTCTGCCATGGACAGGGCCTTTTTCAGCTGCCTGTCCAGATCTGGAGTTGTATTGAGAACGTTCATATATTCGAAGACCAGGATGTATGCTCCAGTCGCGGCCTGCTGCATCCTCCCATCGGGGTGAGTTGATCGAACGAACTCGCATAGATCTATTACACGACATAGCAGATCGCTTAGCCTGTCCAAGTCTTTCGGTATCCGCCGGTAGTCTTCAGTGGTTTCATAAGCCAGAACTCTTGATACTATCCTCCTGCACTTTGCCAGCGTCGTATGGGCGAATCGCTCGAATCCTTCTGGTTTCGTGAGATAGCGGTTGCGGAATAAGCCCGCATGCCTTCCCTTGCTTAGGCTAGCAGTCCTCTTCCGGAAGGCGTCCCAGACAGGCTCCGAGTCGAATATCTCGCGGAGGAGTTGATCGTCGTCTTTATGGCTGATCTTGAGATCGGCCGAAGCGAATGGTGGAGTTGCGACGGCATGAGATGCAGTGGTGAGGAGTCTTTTAGGCTTGATAAGGCCCTCAGAGTCCAAACACCGAGGACAGATCCATTTCTGCCTCGAAAATCGCCTAAGCATATCCGTACTGTAATGATTGATGATGGGAAGCGCCCAGCCCAGCCCTCGAAAGAATGACGGAATGCGATCTCTGCGGAGGACTTCCGTCAATCGGCTCGAGCTACTGCATCTTGCAGGCTTGGCATATCAATCGCTTTGGCCGATGCTCAACTTTGCGACCTCAACTCACGCTGCCATTGCCGGATCACAACTAGTACGATGGCCTTCTCACCTATCCTGCGGCATGTAAGTGTAACAGACGCGTGCCAATCGATGTTTCAGCACTGACAACCCAGCGCGCCGCACCTTTCGTGGCTCTGACTGCTGCTGCAGCTCTATACCCGAAGAGATCACTTCATGCCGAAAGCCAGGATTCCACATCTACTCTTGTAAGACTCCCGGACGACGGTCGCGTAATTTGTTGCTAAGTCAGGTAAAGAGCCGACGGAAACCCATCTACGACACCTCACGCGACAGTGAGCCATCAGCACAGGATGTACATCTTACCACAGTCTCATCCGACCCTCCAACACCACCCGTTTCCTCCCGCCCTACTCCAACAACTCGCCTCGCCGAACAAGTGAAGCAAACACGATTATTCCTCCACCACTATGCTGCTTCGCTCGAAGACGGTGTCAACAACACCATGACCCGCTTCCTCAGGCTCGAATCCGACTTTACCTCCACCGTTGCGTCGCTAGCTCCACCAAAGGAGTCAGGCGAGAAGGTCGTCCCAGGAGCGGTCTACGTTCTGGTCGCTGCTATGGCGGGATCAATCATCACACGCAGGAGCAACATCCTCCTCCGAGCGACCGTCCCAGTAGCCGCAGGCATTGGATGCTCATACACAGTACTGCCGATCACCTCGAGGAACGTTGGAAATCTCGTCTGGAAGTACGAGGAGAAATACCCAGTCATTGCCGATACCCATCTTCGTATCAGGAACAGCATCACACACTTCATTGAGACAGGCAAAGCGCACAGTGAAATGGGTCTAGCGATGGCGGAGGACAAAGTACAGGTTGTTAGAGACTCTGTTGAGGGCTGGGTGAAGCAAGGCAAATAGATCAATGCTTAATTCGGGTCTCGTCTCGCGGTTTCATGCCGAGCTGTAACATATATTCTCAAAAGCTTTGTATCCAACCTAAAGAGCTCTATCTTTCACTGCAAGTTGTTGTCGCGGTGAATTGTAGTGCTCCAAAGGCTAAAAGGTGAGAATGATCATGTTTGGGAAGCCGAGAAGCAGCTCAGTAAAATAATTATAGAGCCATATGGAATAATGAATAGTCACGTGCTCGAACGCTTGGGCCTTTCGGAGAGTGAAGCTTCGCGCGTCATCTGAAGGCCAGACGTTCGTTGACTTCGTTTGGATCACTTGAGCCATCTCCAAACACATCGTCTGTTCCTATACAACATCGCATACTCGCCTGCCATCTGGAAGAGACACGTTCCTACCACTTCCACTAATCACACATCAAACAACCACACAACATGGCGACTGCCGCGGTCGAGAACCCTGCGAACAGCGTTGCGCCTCACAAAAAGGAGCTCATGTCATCAATCCCCGATATCGACACACTTGAAGGTTTCGGACAGGAGTCGGATGACCAATACCAGCAATTCAAGAAGCTTCAAAGACAGCTAGAGTACATCGGTCTTCAAGAGGAATATATCAAGGATGAGCAAAGAAGTCTGAAAAGAGAGCTTGTTCGTGCACAGGAGGAGATCAAGAGGATACAAAGCGTACCGCTTGTCATCGGACAGTTCATGGAAGCTATCGATCAGAACACTGGAATCGTACAATCATCAACAGGCTCCAACTATGTTGTCCGAATTCTATCGACTTTGGATCGCGAGTTGCTCAAGCCATCAGCTTCCGTAGCGCTTCATCGTCACTCCAACTCTCTTGTCGACATTCTCCCACCGGAGTCAGACTCAACGATCGCCATGCTTGGCGCCGACGAGAAGCCGGATGTCTCCTACGCCGACGTCGGTGGTTTGGACATGCAAAAGCAGGAAATCAGAGAAGCCGTGGAGCTGCCGTTGACACATTTCGACCTTTACCACCAGATCGGTATCGACCCACCCCGAGGTGTGCTGCTTTACGGTCCTCCTGGTACGGGTAAGACTATGCTTGTCAAAGCCGTCGCCAACAGTACCACAGCCTCTTTCATTCGTGTTGTTGGTTCTGAATTCGTCCAAAAATACCTGGGAGAAGGACCACGTATGGTCCGTGATGTCTTCCGCATGGCTCGTGAGAACAGTCCAGCGATCATCTTCATCGACGAAATTGACGCCATTGCCACAAAGCGTTTCGACGCTCAAACTGGTGCCGACAGAGAGGTCCAGCGTATTCTTCTGGAGCTGCTGAACCAAATGGATGGTTTCGACCAGACCAGCAACGTCAAGGTTATTATGGCTACCAACAGAGCGGATACTCTTGACCCTGCGTTGCTACGTCCTGGTCGTCTTGACAGAAAGATTGAGTTTCCAAACCTAAGAGATAGACGAGAGCGTCGTCTGATTTTCAGCACTATCGCCAACAAGATGAGCTTGAGTCCCGAAGTTGACCTTGACAGTCTGATCGTCAGAAATGACCCCCTCAGTGGAGCCATCATTGCAGCGATTATGCAAGAAGCTGGTCTCCGTGCCGTCAGGAAGAACAGATACAACATCATTCAACAGGATCTGGAGGACGCATACACCAGTCAAGTCAAGGGGGCGGAAGAGAAGGACAAGTTTGACTTTTACAAGTAGACAAAGACATGGACGGCATTACGTCCAGGATGTACACTAGCGCGGAGTTGGGCAATCACTTTGCGACACAGATATTCAACGTAGCATCAGAATCACTTCCGACAAATGCGAAATGGTACAATGTTGGCGCAAACTTTTGATTGACTTGTCCTGCAAAAGCTGCGCGTGGTCTTCTCCTCCAGTATAACTACTCTGATTCCTATCTTTCCATGACATACATCACTGCATTTAAGCAGCAATGGTGACCTCAACCTCGACACCGGCCTCGATGTTGATGATGATCTGCTTGACGACCTCAGTTGGGGCGTTAAGGCTATTGTATACCGTCAGTATGCCGTCCTAACACTCTTCTCGTTCGCACAACTCACTCAATCAGACGCTTGTGGATTCTCATCTCAAAGGTGTCCCAGGTCTTGGAACCCTCACCGCAAGGAGTCTTACGGGTGGTGACACGGAGGTTCTTGGTTGGGAGACGGACTGGGCCCTTGACGCGGAGGTCCTTGGTCTTGGCGCGCTCGAGGAGCTCGCTGCAGACCTTCTCGAGGGACTGGACCTTGCGAGAGGTGAGGGTGATACGGATCTTGTGGATCTTTGGGGCGTCGGCCTGGCCGGTCTTCTTTGGGTCCTGGAAAGACATTTCGGGTGGAAAAGAGTTGTTCGGTGGTTTGTTGGAGGGTGTTTTTTTGTTTGTTGTTAAAGGCCAATCACGACTCGGACTGTGGTCTCGGCTCAGTGATGATTGGAAATTTGGTGATGTGGTTGTAGAGGTGTGGTCGCGAATGTGAAATCGGCTTTTTCGTGAATTTCGCGATGCCTGTGTGGGGATCTCGAAGTCTTGGCTGACTAACTGCTTTAAGGTTAAGTAAGGAGGGTCGACGTTCCATCCCACCTCGAAGTCGTCATTGATGATTCTATATATATTTTTGTGAAGATCGGAGTGAGTGCTCGAGGGGACATCGGAGTGTAGTACGCTATCCAGAGAGAAGGGCCTGACCAAAATTAACTCTGTCAAGTCGAAATCACTACGATGGCCGCACCCGCGATTGCTCCGTACCCCCCTGCTACCTTTCGAAAGCAATTGGTCCCAGAGGAATGGGAAGCTTGCCTGGATGCATGGATATCGCTTACCGAATACTATCTACGAGTCTCTCCTCAAGGGTTCCAAGCGGCTCTTTCTGGTGACAATGAAAGCATAACTCGATTCCTGCTTTCATACTATCGAGAGGCCTCCCAGGACCATGGCAATCTACGAATTCAGGCTTCTCCTAAAACACATGTTCTGCACAGATTAGCGTTTCTCCTTACGCATCGCTCATTACTGGAAGTCAAGTCAGCGCCGAAGACGCTTCTGAATTGGACTTTCGTGAGTGACTTCAGTCATGCTTACTCCAAGAGCCATATCCTTGAGGCTTTCCTCGACACTCTCTGGCAGAAACGCCAATCTGAGATCGAGGCGTCTTTGAAAGAGCTCAAGGCATCGCTACTAAAGAGACTCGAGTCAGCGGAACCGAGTGCTGCAGAGAACGACCTGAAGAGGCTCGCGCCTCTACTTCGCTCATCACGCGACACTGGTGTCTTCCTGACTGCTGGCTCCGATCTTATCGATACGTTGATGGCATCATACAAGGCTGCGTCGCAAAGCTTTCGGCAGAGGATAGTAGTGGTCACTTATCTTGGTCTTGTTGCTTGCTTGAAGGGAGACAAGCCGAATCATTCAATGCTGTTCGATCACCTATACAGTCTCAAGGCTCTGGCCGGCAAGGCTGGGAACGATGTCACGTTGCTGTCGGATCTCGTGACCAACACACCACTTCTTGCCAAGCTCAACTCGTCCGTCACTGGAAAAGATGCCGAGAGAGCTCATACACTTGCAACATCATTAGCGCCGTACAGGTCATCAGCTCTCGCACGACCTCGTGCCACAAGCCGGAGGAGGACTGGTAAAGGAAAAGGCCCGGAGAAGGACTCTTTCGGTCATGGAGCGGTTTCGAACGAGCAGCATATGCACAGCATGAGTCTCATCACACAAATACAGGATCTCTTCCCCGATCTTGGCTCTGCTTTCATCGCGCGTCTACTCGAGGAGTACTCCGAGTCAGTGGAACAAGTCACAGCACATCTCCTTGACGAATCGCTCCCACCTCATCTCTCAGGGCTCGACCGCGCGTCCCAGCTCACACCGTCTAACGACCAACCACCATCAGCCGATCACCTAGTCCCTCGAAGCACACCTCGGCTCTCGGCAATTCCTCAAAGACGCAACGTCTTCGATGACGACGAGTTTGACCGCCTGGAACACGACACCGCACGCCTGCACATCGGCCGCGCAAACGCCACACAGACCGCGGACGCACTCCTCTCCACAAAACAAACAACCGAAACCAAATCCGCGATCCTGTCCGCACTCGCCGCCTTCGACTCGGACGATGACGAGCGCGACGACACCTACGATCAAGACGACGTTGGCGGCACCGTCGACACGACCGCGCCCGACGGCGAAACCAGCCGCGACGTACGTGTCGACAGCGAAGATCCGAACGAAGAAACACTGTTCCGCGCCTGGAAGATGGACCCGAGCACATTTGCGCGCGGCGCAGAGACGCGGAAATCGCCCGCCCGCGCGGCGATGAAGAGCGAGACGGGCATGACGGACGAAGCGCTCGAAGGGTGGGGTCTGATGCTTGCGCGTGATCCGAAGAGGATACGGCGGCTGGAAGGCAAGTACAGTGGGTTCGATGGACAGCAGGAGACGATTGGGCGGACGAGCTATAGGGCCGGTGAGACTGATGATAGTGACGGTAGTGAACGGGGCGGGTTCAGGGGCCGAGGAAGGGGAAGAGGCGTGGGTAGGGGTAGAGGAAGAGGTGGTGGACGCGGAGGTAATCTGGCTGGCCCGACGGGTGAGAGTGGGACGCAGGTCTCGCGCCAGCGGAAAGAGGCTAGTAAGGGAAGCAGAGCGAATCATAATCGCAGAGACCAGAGGGCGAGGAAGATCGCTAGAGGTGGATTCCCTGGATGAGCTGCAGGCACATGCGCAGAGACTCGAGCGCAGGGATTTGAAAGCAGAGATTTGAAGGCAGAGATTTGAAAGCAGAGTCACCAAGGACATTTGCAAAGGTGCAGACGGAACTTTTGCGCGTTCCAGAGGTGACTCTGTATATTGGTACATATAGATATCCTCGAGCGCAAGAAGCTGCCTCTCTGTCTTGTGGACAGTATAACAGTCTCCCACCGTGTCCCGTCGCTTTAGATTGGCTTTTGTCAATTCGTTCCAATTCAGCCTCACTGCATGTCCTCGCCACCTGGACCAGGTTGTCTGCCCTGTGAAAGTGTTAGTAAGATTTATATCTGCAGTGAACAGCAATAGACTCACCATTTGCCTTGCCTTGAGCATCTCGTCACAAAGTAACAGATTGCTCGCAATGCCCGTCGACGAAGCAATGTAATTTCTGATCACTCTGAACGAATCATAGACACCCTCCTGTAGCGGGTCCATCGGCTCACCGGTCGTCAAGTTCAAGCCCGCAGCGTGACCGTCGGCGTGCTCGTCTTGCAGCGCTGCGAGTGCGTCCTGAATGTCATGGCCAGAGTTCGCGGCAAGAGTCTTGGGGATCACCAGAAGAGCGTCGGCGAATGCCTCGACTCCCCACTTGGCCTTGCCCTTGACCGTCTTCTTGAATGCATCGCTGTTGAGGTGGGCTGCGCACGCTACTTGGAACGCGCCACCGCCCGGTACTACGCAGCCGTCGACGATCATGTTGTAGACACTCCTGAGACCGTCGCGGACCGCGTCCTTGAGCTGAGTGATGGTGTGTGCGTTTGGACCCTTGATGAGCAGAGTGACAGACTTTGGATCCTTGACCTCCTCGATGAAAGTGTACTTCTCCTCACCCAACTGATGCTCGTAGACCAGACCAGCCCAACCGAGAACGCTTGGATTGAGATCGTCCACGCTGTTCTGAGCAGTACCACCACAGATCAACTGCATGCGCTCCATGTTCCTTCTCTTTGCGCGACGAAGAGCCATGATGCCGTTCTTTGCCAATACATCCAGCGAAAGAGGATCGATACCCTTCTGGTTGACAATGACGAAGCTCTTTGTGCCATCCGTGCCGCAAACCTCCTTCTTGAGCTCGACAATCCTGCGCAGCTTCTCGTCCACGAACCGCCTCTCGCTCTCTACAAGCTTCTCTCTTTGCTCGGCAGACGAGTAGTAGAATCCAGAGTTAATCTCGGACTTTTCGTATTCCAAGGAGACGTTGAGTGTAAGGATGAAAGCATTCTCGACACGCTTTGGCATATCCGGATGCCTCGCGCCGTGGTCAAGAGCAAGTCCCTTGATGAGCTGTGTGTCGGCCGCCGTCCTGTGCTGCATAGTCATGATCTCCACCATGTGCAAGTCCGGCTTCTCTGGAGCGTTGTAGATTGCAAGCACCGCGTCGACCAAATCTGGGGTGAGCGCCTCGGCGAGTGTGGCATTGACCTTTGTCGCAAGCGATGTTCTCGCTACCGACAGCAGCAGCTCTCTGTCGACATCGCGCTGAAGCTTGAAAGAATCCAGGTACTTGAGCGCCTCGTTCTTGGCCAAGTCGTAGCCGTCTGTAATGACTCTTGGGTGGAGGCCTTCCGAGATGTATCTGTCTGCTTGCTTCAACAATTCACCAACCATGAGAACTACTGATGTTGTGCCGTCGCCAGTAATGTCGTCTTGTGCCGTCGCCGCTCTCGCAATCATTACCGCGGTTGGGTTCTGTATTTGCATTTCTTTCAACAGTACACTTCCATCTTTTGTGAGCTTGATCGATCCTGCACCATCCACCAACATCTTGAGAGTTCCCGAGGGACCAAGATTCGACCGTAACACATCCTGAAGACCTTCACCAGCAGAGATGTTGACTTTGAGCGCCTCTCCTCTTCTCTGTTGTAAAGTCAGGCTTGAATCTTGTGGTTGATTTGCGCAAGACTTACTCTCGACTCCGCCTTGGGGTTTAATAGCTGAGCTGCGGACATTGTGAGCTCTCGTCTATCCTTATGCGATTCGAATGTGATCGTGAGCGAGACAATATGAAATACTGGCGGTCAAAAGTGTGTATCACTGCAGTCGGAGCTCTGAACTTTTTCGTGGTCGTTCGGCGTCGTCCCGCGTTCGCATTGCGGTGAAAACACACGCGACCCTTTGCCAAGACTCTCTGAACACCGCCGGAGCTTGCTGAAGTTCTCCGCCAAAATTCTTCAGACGACGGAATTTAATATCTGCACCAACAACTACTATTTTACGACTCTATCTACGATCGCTTATTGTGCAGCCAGCGGGTCCAACCTGCGATATTAGTATACTGCGCAAATCATGTCGGTCGACTACCTGCTTCACGAGTCCTCCGTGGGCTATGCGGTATGCGAATTTGCGATCCAGAAATTTTATTGCTCGCGCTGACGGAGTTGCACTAGGTCTTCAAGGTCCGCATGCAAGGGGATGCCGTCGGCAACCGTCTGAAGGAGGTTCAAGAGCAGGTTCAGGATCTGGCCAAGTTTGGAAAGATGGTCGAAGTTCAAGCATTTGCTCCATTCCAAGGTGCTGCTCAGGCTCTCGAAAACGCCAACGACGTCTCTGAGGGTATCGTCTCCGAGTACTTGAAGACTGTTCTGGATGCGAACCTCCCAAAATCGAGTAAGAAGGGCAAGAAGGTCACTTTGGGAGTGACAGACAGGAACTTGGCTGGAAGCATCAAGGCCGAATTCCCAGGTGTCGACTGCGAGACTGGAGAGACTAGCGAGATCGTTGCCGACCTCCTCCGTGGAATCAGACTTCACGCCGACAAGCTTCTCAAGCAATTGCAAGAGGGCGATGTAGAGAGAGCACAGCTTGGTCTTGGACACGCATACAGCAGAGCCAAGGTAAAGTTCAGTGTGCAGAAGAACGACAACCACATCATCCAGGCTATCGCTACCATCGACCAGCTGGACAAGGCATGCAACACCTTTGCCATGAGAGTCAGAGAATGGTATGGATGGCACTTCCCGGAGCTCGTCCGAATTGTTTCCGACAACCACACCTACGCCAAGATGGCCCTTTTCATCAAGGACAAGAAGACTCTTTCACAGGACAGCCTCCACGATCTTGCTGCCATGGTCGACGATGACGAAGGTGTTGCTCAAGGTGTCATCGATGCCGCTCGTGTCTCTATGGGTCAAGACATTGGACAGGAAGACATGGACAACGTCATGGCCTTTGCAGAGCGTGTCGTCAGTCTTACTGCCTACCGCAAGAGTGTCGGCGCCTACCTTGTCGCCAAGATGGGTATCGTCGCTCCCAACCTTGCCGCCTTGATCGGTGAGACCGTCGGTGCTCGTCTTATCCAGAAAGCTGGATCCCTTACCAACCTGGCCAAATACCCCGCCTCTACCGTTCAAATTCTCGGTGCTGAGAAGGCGCTCTTCCGTGCCCTCAAGACCAAGGGAAACACACCCAAGTACGGTATCATTTACCACAGCAGCTTCATTGGCCGTGCTGGACAGAAGAACAAGGGTCGCATCTCCCGTTTCCTCGCCAACAAGACCTCGATCGCCAGTCGTATCGACAACTTTTCCGAGCAGCCAACGACAAAATTCGGTGTCGCTCTCCGTCAGCAAGTAGAAGAGCGTCTAAACTTCTACGCCACCGGCGAAGCCCCAACTAAGAACGAGGTCGCCATGGTACGTTTTCAGGCCCACCCCTCATCTATCTAACATCCACTAACCCCACCCAGAGAGAAGCCATGGACTCGGTCCTCGCAGACATCAACATCGACGACCCCTCAGCGATCGCCGGCGCCCAAGACGCCATCAAAGCGCCAGGCGTGACCGCCGCGGCAACAGAAGCCGAAGTCCGCGCCAAAGCGTCCAAGAAAGAGAAGAAAAGCAAGCGCAAGTCCGACGCGATGGACGTCGACGAACAAGCCGTGCCAACAACGGCCACCGCTGAAGACGACGAGAAGGCCGCCAAGAAGGCCCGCAAGGAGGAGAAGAAGCGCAGGAGGCAGAGCGAGGGCGTCGCGGCCGAGGAGCCGAAAGAGAAGAAGAAGAAGCGGAAGTCAACGTAGACGGCCCGTCCTCGTCGTCTCTGCTTTGATGCGGGAACGTCGAACACAAGTGATGTATGTAACATGGCGTTCGTGGCGCGCGTGCCGGCATGATGGGCACGATGCTGGTCGGCTGCTTGGCTTCCTTTTCTCTTTTCTTTAGTGGCTATGCTGTGTTACTGGGTCGAGCGCGGGTTGCGCTCGGAAAATGTGAAAATAACCTTTTCTAAACACTGTTGCTCTCTGGGCTTGTTATGTTGCATGTATGACTACGATTCAACTTCCTCGCTGTTTACCTGCACGCGGCTCACCTGTACTCACCGAGGAGGCTGTCGGGACCCAGGCGAGCCAGGCTCTGGTGTTCAGATTTTCTAGATTTCAGACTCATATATCACGCGGCCATGCTCGTGTTCAAAGTGAGAGACGAAAGCGGGAGCTTCTGTGTGTTAGAGCCGGTGTGAGCTGGCTGTTTGGGTAGTTACTGACTCTTGTGAAGTCGCGCAATTAGTTTTCTGTTCTAGTACAGCACTACACAAAAGTTCACGAATCACAACTGGATCGGATGCGAATCAATTCCTTTTTTGCGTCACTAATCGAAGTACAGCCAATGCTTGTGCCTGCTCTCATTTCTTGAGAACAGTCCACAGTAAAATGTTCCTCTCCTTACTGCTCCAAAACCTCCGCTTGGGTGTAAATAATCTACAACTCGTCGTGGTGGTCAGCGTCGGCATCGTCGTCGGCCAAGAAAGTCTCAGCCGCGTGTACAGCCTCCTTGACGACCTCGGTAGCGTAGTCCGCAGCACCGGATGCAGCACTTGATGCACCGCTTGATGCAGCGCTTGATCCAGACTCGGTAGCAGCCATGGCTTGTTGAGGCATGCCCTCGGTGGCCTTGGCGAAGTCGGCGTCAACGTCGTCAGAGTCTGAGAGGTCGTTACCGTCGATGCTGTAGGAACCGTTGTCGCGGATGAACTCGATGAGGTCCTCGACGGTGCGGCTACCGGTGTAGTCGACTGGGCTGTCCTTCTTGCCGGCTGGGTAGAGCTTGATGGTTGGGAAACCCTGGATCTCGTCTGGAACGTCGTTGAGGGTCGCGTCGACCTTGGCGATGGTGATCTTCTTGGAGACGGAGCTGTAGAGCTGGGCGAGTTCCTCGTATTTTGGAGCGAGGCTGGGATATAGATTAGCTTCGAGTATTGAGCCGTCAAATACTGTGTAAACTTACGACTTGCAGTGACCGCACCATGGAGCGTAGAACTCGATCAGGACATCCTTCTTGTCGTCGAGAACAATGTCGTTGTAGTTCTTGGCGACGACAACAGTGACTGCACCATCCTGCTTCTCTGGAATTGGCTCGCTCTTCACGCTTGGCTCGACCTTTCCGCCAACAAAGTCATCGACGAATTTGCCAATGCTCTTCTTGTCGATCTTCTTGCCATCGAACGGGAACTTCTGGTTCTTCGCAGTGTCCTGGATTGCAAAAGCTGGCCACTTGCCGACCTCAAGATTGAGGTTACCAGCGTGCTGACCGAATGCCTTGGCGTCAATGGTAGCGAAGCTGACCTTGCCCTTGTGCTTCTCGGCGACCTCCTTGAGCTCTTTGCCGAGTGTCTCGCGCTCTTCTGGGGTCTCGGCGAAAATGTATGCGAGCGGGATGCCGGCGGCCATGTAGGAGGCGTAGGTCTCTGGACCGACCTCACCGATAAGAGGGATGGAAGAGGTCTTTGCGAATGTGGAGATCTCCTCCTCGTCGAACTTGCCGTCAAAGGTGGACTTGCCCTCATCGAAGCTCTTGTAGAGAACAATGCCTGGCTGCTTGACACCCTCGGCCTTGGCGAGAGCGGCATCGTTGGTGGCACCAAAGAGGTAGTTGTCCCTGAGGCTCTCGGCAACGGTTTGGAAAGTCTTGTTTGAGGCCTTGTCATCAGCGGCGAAGTAAGCGACCATAACAACCTTGTCTGCGGTCTTGAAGTCCTCGAGTGTGGAGCTGTCGATGGTGGATACAGCGGGCATAGATTGCTTGGTCATGTATGAGATGATGCTGGTAGAATATCAGTCTGAGGATTACTGTATACAGACGCTGCAAAACGTACGCCTGAGCCTTTCTTTGGCCGGTGTATGGAGAGACATTGTTTGGTCCCCTGAACACCTTGAGGGTTGGGTATCCCTCGACACCGTTGTCCTTGCAAAGTTCCGCCTCTTCCGTGCAGTCGATCTTCGCGAGAGGGATGTTCTTCTCCTTAAGAGTGGTAGCAGCCTCCTCGTACTCTGGGGCAAGGGCCTTGCAGTGGCCGCACCATGGTGCGAAGACTATTGACAGATCAGTACTGCGTTCGAGATGAGACATTAAAGCTGACGTACACTCTGCAAGAACAATGTCGTTCTCCTCTACGAAACCCTTGAAGGTGTCCTGCTTCAGGTCGTGGACGTCGCTAGCAGCTACCAGAGCCGCAGCACCGAGCAGACCGAGTGTTGCGAATGCGCGCATTTCGCAGATGTGTAAATGTAGTGGATGGGAAAAGGAACTGTAAATTCAAAAGAGGAGAATGTATCTTAAACAACTCCTCCAAGTCTTTGTCGAGGGAGGACAGGTGTAGCGCGGTGGATTATTGATTAATCATACGCAAGAGTGGACCCTGAGCCTGTCGCGCCTGCAGCCCCGACGGGTTTCAGCTTTCAGAGGCCAGCTGGAGCTTCACTGATCAAACGTTGCTTGACCCTGCCAAGCAAATTCGACTACGACTCTCTGAGAGTTTCAGCTATAAAAGAATGGAATAAAGAGACACGAGTAATTCAGGTATATCATAGGTGTCTCATGCTGTTCGCATTTGCCCAAATGCGGACCCCATATCTACTATACATGCTGTTTTCACCTAGCAAGGTGGTATCAGTCTATCTACCATGCATCAGATCCCGTCTTCTGAGACCATAGAGCAAGATTTTTCAAGGACGACGAAGGCCGATAAAATCCTTTTGGCTGACAGACCAATGGTTGTTCTGAGCCCAGAACCAGTTATGCTCCAGATCACCGTTACGTATCCTCGTCCCCCTACGAGATAATCATATCATACAACTTGCTCATCATGCGTATTGCTTCCTTGTCCGCATTTTGAACAAGCAAGGCTCCGAGAACAGTCTCCCGATGTGGAAGTGGATCTCCTCTAATTGACAGCCTGAGTTTTTCGAAATCGTCGTCGCTTTCTTCAGCGTGCGTCCCATTGTTCACCTTGACGTCATGAGCTTCCGAAGACTCCTCAGAAGTCCCATTGATAGCAGCTGACAGCTTGTGCAATTTGGGCGCCGGACCCGCGAACGCCTTCTCCACGAGTCGCTTGAGCATGGACAGTCCGCGATGAACGATGAATCCATAACCCTGTGGGTCGGTATCGACAGGCTGCAAGCGACCATCTGGGCCTAGACGCGTAGGGATCTGTCTCTGCTGGGCTGCGCCTTTGGTCGGATCAGTAGCCAACAAATAGACCATGCGTAATAACGAGGTAGCCCATCGGTCGTCGCTTTCTAACCAGACACGAGCGATATTGACTGGAGTTTCTGTCTCGTTGTACGAGAATGCCGTGGGTACAAGCGTTGCTACTATATCTGCTGCCAGCATACCCTGCGTAAGCAATGGCTTTCTCGCCTCAACCAAGCGCAACTCGACCGCAGAAGAAAGCGGAATCTTCGAACGATCAGGCAGTACTGAGATGGCGAGGCCAAACGTTCGAGTCAACAGCTCAGATGGCGAAACCTCGTCAGGCGATGAGGACGATGTGGTGAAGATCTGACGGTAGAAAGATCGATTCGGTTCTGTGCGTGCGAGGACCTTCGCCAAGCTGTCCACCGCGTGCGATGTATACCGGTGCAAGACAGGATGATAAGTGCTGAACCGAACATTCCCGCTGTCGTCAATTGAAGGAGCTGGCTGTGGAGCAAACGCTAGAAGAAAGTGGAGAATGTGGAGCGCATCGTCCTTGGAAGGTAGCTCCAGTGCCTGGGCAGTGTTGGATAAGAATGTGATTGCGTCTTTGTAAAAGTCGGCCACGTTCTGATGTGACCGGAGCAGCATGTGTCGAGTGCCCAACAATCGGATCGTGTTAGACAACAGCGCGATCATGGCGCTCGTCGCCAAGAATGGATGGTTGTGCTCGTTAAAGGATAGATTTCGGAAGATGGTTGTGAGCGCGATTAGTCGTGCACTGGCTTGTTCCAAGTCGTGCTCTAATGACCCGAACGGTGGGAAATCATAAAGGTCTTCCGCCTCTGAACGGCACGACCGCAAGACTTCTTCGTACGATGACAAGTCGACCGCATCAGACACTTCTTCAGCCACCTCAGCTAGACGATCAATTTGCGCCTCCGCGCATTCCACCAACACATCGACAAGATCGTCGCATTTGTCGAGTTCCAACAGAATACGAGGGTCCACAGTAATCTGCACAAGATCATCGAGCGCGCGACGAATCTCGTGTGGCAATCCTGATTGCAAGCTGAGATTGATTGATCGCATGTCAATGACGCCCATTTCGAAAACAGAAGGCACGTCGGGTATTCGTCGAGAGAGGTCCGTGGTCAGAGGTATCAAAGCAGTCATGTCGTAGCCGCCAAAGGTATCCATACTCCGAGTCTTTGGTTCATATTCTGATTCCTGGACCGCTGGTTTCACAGACGCAATACTGCTCTCCTTCTTGATCATCGGAGTGACCGCATTTAAGACAGCTGTCGATCCGACGTCGGGTACTGGAGAAGCTGTGGGCGGTTCTTGGGGAGGTAGTGTCGGGGGTTTAGTCATGCTCGGAGTTCGCTTGGGTTGAGGCATATTCTGGGGAGTCGGGGGTATAGTACCAGGCATACCATTTGCTGTCGAGACACTACCCTGTCGCTGAAGCTGGTTAGGCTGCGGTGTCTGAGCAGGCATGCCTATTGGAGGTTGGGATTGCTGCTGGCCTTGCGGGAAGCGACCCTGCGTACCATCGTTCTGGGAGAGTTGCTGCGTAGGTGATCCTTGGCCTTGTGCTTGTCCTGTGCCATTGAGACCGGCCATCTGTCGAGCGGCTTCTTGCGCCAGTTGTTGCTTCTGTGCTTGCTTTGCTAGCATAAACGAGCGCTCATACGTGCTCAGATAGGTGTCAAAGTTTTGTCTGATCTCTTGGGGAGCAGTTGGATGATTTGTAAACCCAAGTCTCTGGGCGACTACCGGCCACATGTTACGCTGATTTATCGCCATGCTTCCTCCGAGCTGAGCTATGTGCATCCACAGAGCGTAGAGATTGATTCTTTGACCCGCAATGACCGGGAAAGGGTTAAAAGGCTTCCCTTGTTGCTGACATTGGATTTGCAGATTATGCAACCATTGCCGCGCCTTTTCTTGATGCATTGCTGCTTGTTGACCCTGTTGTTGAGACTGTCCAGGCTGAGATGGTTGCATTTGTTGCACGCTCGGCATGGCCTGTCCTTGTTGGTCCTGGTTGAAAGCTTGACTGGCCATTTGGTTGCCCGTGGGCCGTTGTGGTGGCATGCCTTGACCTCCCATACCTTGCGCGCCCATTCCTTGACCTCCCATCCCTTGACCTGGTATGCCTTGAGCGCCGATGTTCTGGGCCTGCGCCTGCATGCGTTGCTGCTGCTGTACGAGTCGCTGTTGATATTGTCTTTGCTGAAGTTGGGCTTGCATCGCGCTCGCGCTCATGTTCATTCCGGCACCTGGCATACTGCTCGGCATGTTGCTGGCCATGTTACCGGTCATGTGGCTTGGCAAGCTATTGTTCATCATCCCTGGCATGCTGCTAGTCATATTGTTTTGATGCATCATGCCCTGATTTCCAAAGCCTTGACCAAAACCAGCTCCTCCTCCAACACCTGCTCCTCCTCCTAGATTCGGCGAAAAGGTCTGTTGTGGTATTTGAGGCGACATTTGCTGGTTGTTCTGATGTGATGGACTGGGCGACATTTGTCCTTGTGCATTCTGGCCCTGACCCTGGCCCATCTGTGAGAATTGAGCAGGTGAAGCGGTGGTCATGCGCGGTGGAGGCTGTGGAGGGCGAAACTGCTGATTTGCCAAGGTCGGCGATGGGGTAGCATTGTTGGAGCCTTGTTGGAGATGCTGGTATGGTGTGGGAAAAGGTTGGTTACCCTGGAAGGGAGTTCCTTGCTGCATTGGAGTGTGTGATCGCGACACGCCCAAGGTTGTGTTCTGCGGTGGTCCCGGCGACATGCTCATTACATCGTCTCTTGGCCTCTTTAATGGGATAACGGACCCAACGTTAAAGGTCTGGTTTCCAAATGCAGCTTGCGGGTTGACATGTTGCTGTTGCATGCCCTGGTTGTTGAATTGCTGTGGATTGAAAGTGTTGCCATTGTACATGCCATTCATCGAGGAAGGGTCGAAGGAATTGGGTTGTTTGGTGGAATCGAGCATACCAGGGTAGACGCCATTGGACTGGTGCTGTTGTTGCTGTTGGTGCTGCGGCCACGCGCTCATGGTGAAAGGTGCGCCCTAGGCGACAGCATCTGGTGGGTGTCTACAGAAGTCGCAAGGTCAGCCAAACGCGTTGATAGAAAGATGATGTCGCGATGGGTCAGCCGAGTGGACGGTCAGTCGGGGCACAAATGCCCAATTGAGGTGTAATTAGTGTTTGGCGCATCAATGCCACGCGCGAAACGCGTCTATGGGGTTGTGTAATGGTAGGTGAATGGGAGTCTCGCATAGGGTGGGGATTGACATGCGCAGGTGGACGTGTAGTCGCGCGGCGAGGTAAGACAGGCTTATGCGACTCGGCGAGGCGGTAGACGGACTGGTGTCTGCGCAAGGTTTGATGCGACAGTAGAGGCGCAAATGGTGTAGATGGCAAGGCGTAGGCCAGCTAGCGCCAAATAGGACGGACAAGGGTTGACGGAGGTCTTACCTTTTGATGAAAAGAGGCCCGGGCAGACGTCAAGCGTGATCCGAGACGAGAGCTGCGATGGTTTATCGGGCCAGAAGAACGGTGGGTGGGTGCGGTGCAGTGTACTTTGCGCGACTGAGCGGACGGGAATGAACAATTGGAGGCAGATGGTCAGTCAACTTGTCAAGCAGGCAGCGCAGGCAGACGGTCAATCGAAACGCGCCCGAGTGCCCGACCTTCCCAGCACGGCAATCGCTCCTGCGCTGTTTCCCGTCGGGACGTTCCGAGCTTTCCTCTTCGAGCGCTGAGTAAGCGAACCACATACTCTTCACAATGCTTGGCATATACAACCTGAGCACATCTCCTGTATAAAGAACACAAGGTTGTATCTGCGCCTGGCGACGTGTCTCACTTGAATTTACGAAACTTCTTGATGATGCTTTTCTATTCGAGCAAACACAGCAGCAAAACATACAGTGCTGGTAGTAAGCAAGACCAGCGACACGTGCCGGAGCATGGCATCACAGGATCATGGAACGAGAAGTCTACCTATGATTATACCCTGCTTGGGTAATTCTACCTTGGCGTTCTATCACAGGATTTCAAAAGATGTTTCATAACTGCTCATCATCCATCTCATCTGCCCTGATAACCCTAAATCATGGGTTTGTATACATTGCGCCGCGCCTTGTCGCCAAGGGTCAGCCATGGCAAGCTTGTGACATACGGCTATACGCCATGTTGCCAAGGTTGAACCAACATGATCGACAGCAGTATGCAACGGATCACCAACAATAACGAAGCTGTGAACGGTCGACGTAACTCGTCTCTACAAGCAAGACATACATAAGTAAACGCAGGTTCTCGCCCATTTCTAGTACAATCTCCCAAAGACTTCCCGTTCATATCATCTCTATACTACAACAAGCCACAGCAACCATGATTCCTATCCTCCTCACACTTCCATTCGCTCTGCTCCCTGCCCTCGTGTCCGCCGACTGTTCCAGCTTCACACCGGATACGCACTATACTGCCCTTGCCAACCAAACATTCGCCCTCTCAAATGGCCAAACCTGCAATGGCACCAAGATGTGCTGGTACACCAGCCTCAACGCCGATCCCTCCGTCAACGCAAGCCAATACGACGTCTACCACATAAGAACCGGAGGTCTCGTCACCTACAACTCGACCATCGACTACATCACCGACCCGACCAACAAAACCACTTTGAGCAGACTCATCGCCCATACCACAGACTTTGAACCCGCCTCCATCACCACCAACGAAACCGGCGGCTACGGATTCGGAGTGCCCGCTGGGTCGAGTGGCTACGTCGGGTTTACTGCGCAAATGACCTGCTACAACGGCACAGTGAGCGGCTGTAGCGGAGAAGAATTCCCCACAGACGCCACCGTGATCACAGCATGCACACCCAACGGATCCAGCGAGCCTACCTCGCAATGCTCGACGCCTGGTGGCTATGGTTGCTTACAAGGCACGATAGAATGGGTCACTACTGACAAGGCGACGGCGGATGGCACATCAGGCGCCTTTACTCACGAACAGCAGAGTTCTGCGGTTGTCGTCAGGGGCGCGAACGCTGCGATGATCATCGCTGTGGCTGGGTTGGTTATCGCGTTTATGGCTTAGGCCATTCCAGGATATAATCAGGATCGTACGAAAATTGTGACTCTTCTCGCTGTGCATCCGTCTCCTCGCGCGTGACTATACTACACGATGCCAACGATGACCGTCGTCCCCATGATAAATCCGCTGGATCGTGCGAGAGCCCCTTTTGTAAGGACTGCAGACCACTCTCCACTGCTAGTCCACCTACTCATCAAACTCCCTCTGCATGCCCTCGAAGCCCTCGACGCTGATCTCCGCACCAGCAGTCGCCGCTTCAGATTTGACCTTCTTCTTCAAACCAGCCAAGTCCTCCTCATCAGTAACACCCGCCGCGTCCTCGTCCTCAGACTCGACCTTGACCTCAACACCGCGACCTCTCTTAGTTCCCTTAGTAGGCGTATCGGCACCAAGATCGTCGGCCTCGTCCTCGCTGTCCACCTTCTTGGCACTGCGACTGTCCTTGCCCTTTTTGACAGCGCTTCCGGTGGCTTTCTTTGGCGTTTTGGGGGCTTTGGTCGCGCTCTTGGCTGGACTTCCGGCGTCGGCGCCGTCGACCGGGGCGACTTCGAAGAGCTTCTTCTTGGCTTGACGTAGAGTCTCGCGCGCGCTGGCGGCGTTCTTGAGGCCGGAGAGGGTGGCGAAGCGGTCCCAGTCGATCTGTGTTTATTAGTCTACAGGATACTTGGCTGTGTTCTGGAGGGTCTTGGTAATGCATCAGGGTGCTGATGGGAGCTGTAGATGGAGGTTGTGGAGAGATATATCTGAATGAATACCTTTGGTTCACCGTCCATGCAGTGCCATGCCAGAGCCAGATACTTCATCTGTACGGCGGTGAGTCCTGTAGACATCTTGAATGTTCGTCTGCGACTTGATCTCCGGCGTGGTCTAGTGTAGAAGGAAGAGGAAAGAAGTGAATGGCTGATTAACAAGATAGATGTGTGATGAATGAAGTTGTCTGAATTGAGTTTGGAAGAAAAGGATTGAAGGGAGTAGAAGACAGTTTCACTATCGTCAGAAATGAGTCAATAGCTGGAAAGCAAGATCGAGTGAATGGAATAGTGAATGTGAAACCGGAACAGACGAAGTGCCAAAGTGAAATGCAGGTGAAAGAAGAAGCGCACTTGTAGTACCCTTCCTGTATTCGGCAGGCCGTAATACGATATACCGTTAGTTGAGGTGAGTAGCTTGATGCAACTCTTCTAAATGTCACCTCTTCTGAGTTGCCTGGAGCCAGATCGATATCTAGAAGAAATCAGACGCTTCAATCGTGGTCGGAGGATACAAGCAAAACAGACATCAGAGCTAGACTGTAGGCAACAATATAGGGTATTTCATTCGTTAGTTCTCATCACCATCGGACTGCATGCACGTAAGACGTCAGAAGAGGTCCTACATTCCGAAGCCACCAAATCCTCCCATAGCACCACCCAACAACATTCCGCCCATCAAACCACCAGCAAGCGGCAGGCCGTAACCTCCACCGTAACCATATCCGTATGGTCTGGAGTAAGGGTTCTGTGGGCGAATGTATCTTGCGTTTGGGGCCGCGTACATGTTACCGGGGTATCCTCCGTAGCCACCGTATTGGCCTCCATATCCGCCTCCGTAACCTTGGTTGCTTGGAGGCTCGATGTAGATATCCTTGCCATCCTTGCCTTTGCCAATAAACTGCGGCTGTCCAGTCTCCATTGCCTTGACCATGGCACGGCGGTACATCATGTGCTGTTCGTAGATTCTGCGTTCTTCCTCTTCGCGCTTGCGTCTTTCTGCTTCGCGTTCCTCATGGGTAGAATGTGTGACCTTGTCCTTCATCCTGCGACCCCAAGTGCGCTTTTCTTCTCTAGCCGGTAGCTGCTGATCATGCTTCGTGGAGCCGGCTTGGCTGCTGGATGCTCCTGCCATTCCGTGGCCGGAGGTAGAGGCACCGGACTTGGTAGGATGTTTGGCGTCTTCATCGTCTGATGGCTCGGCCATGATATCGTGAACGCTAGAATGGCGGGTCATCTCTTGCAGGCGTTCGCGCTCAGCCGAGGGCAAGGTGGAGAGGAATTCGTCGTCATCGTATGGATGGTGCCAAATACTTCTTGGTGGATTCTTGCGTGTGTCGACGAAGAATTGATGATTGGACTCTTTATCGTATTGACGAACCCATCCTTCTGGCAAAGGTCGGTACTCATCTTCCATGCTACGGCGAACATCTGGTGGGATGCCATTGCGGGGCTCGAGAAGATGACTTGGGCCTGGATCGTGACCAGTCGACTTAGGGTCGATCCTGGTGTAAGCCGGTGGTGGTTCTGCTGGTACGCCTGACATTTTGCTATCTGGTACACAGGATGTGAGAACGATAGGTGTTGTGAAAAGAAGCGGCGTTGTAAAGATAGACGCCAGTGGGTGCAGTGGTGCGCGTGATAGATCGTAGAGTTGGAAACACACTTCCACACCGACGACGTAATGAACCCACTTTCCGAACTCGTGGGGACTCGAGCTTTCCCCACAAGTGTTCCTTCTGCATTAGGCTAAAGCACCACGATCCGCGAACGAGTCGCGACATTTGCGATGACGTTCTTGGATAGCAGACGCGTCTTCCAACGCACTTTGTGTTACAACTCGTGCAACCGTGACCGAAAACGACAGGGACCTCGATCAATAAACGAATGATCCTACTCCAACCAATCCAATGGCATCCACACCTCTCAAGCGGAAGGCTGTAGATTTGGCAGCAGCCGAGGCAAAGAAACCAAAATCGAATGGCAGCATCACGTCCTTTTTCGGCGCGCCCAAAGTGAATCCAAGCACATCGAGCACGAATCCTTCGAAGCCGCCTACGGATCCAGTGCCGGTCAAGTTCGACAAGGACGAATGGATTGCCAAACTTGATCCCGATACAAAATCACTACTGAAGTTAGAGATCGAGACGCTGCACGAGAGCTGGTTGGCGGTTTTGAAAGATGAAGTGACGAAGAAGTCGTTTCTGGATTTGAAGAGATTCTTGAAGGCAGAGGGCGAAAAGGGTGGGCCATTGATCTACTGATACAGTAAAGTACTGGCTGACGAGGGATTATAGGAGCAAAGATCTTTCCTCCGATGGAAGAGGTCTACAGCTGGTGAGTTGTTGCTGCTTAGTCCAGCTCGTCGAGGTTAGACCGCAGTAGCTGACTATCATTGTAGGTCGCGACACACACCTCTCACCAACGTCAAAGCCGTCATCATCGGCCAAGATCCTTACCACAACTTCAACCAAGCACACGGTCTCTGCTTCTCGGTCCGCCCACCTACGCCAGCCCCTCCTTCATTGAAGAACATTTACATCGCTCTTAAAAAAGACTACCCATCATTCAAGGCGCCGCCAAAGAATGGTGGACTGCTCACGCCATGGGCTGACAGCGGAGTGTTGATGCTCAATGCTTGCCTGACGGTAAAGGCACACGAGGCCAACAGCCACCAGAAGAAAGGATGGGAGCCGTTCACACAAAAGATCATCGATATCGTTGCGCAGAAGCGTACGCGCGGTGTTGTGTTTTTGGCGTGGGGCAAACCGGCCCAGGAGAGATGCAAGAGTGTGGACAAAAAGAAGCACTTGGTGCTGCAAAGCGTTCATCCTAGTCCACTGAGTGCACACAAAGGCTTCGTAAGTTTTCGCCATATATGGAGCTTCGAGGGATACTGACGACCTCCAGCTGGATTGCGGCCACTTCAAGAAGGCCAACGAATGGTTGAAGGAAAGGTATGGCGAGGACGGTGAGATCAACTGGGATCTGGATGTGGCGCCGGAAGATGCTGGAGTGTAGCTGGATTTGGTCCCGGGGCGATGACGATTGCAGGACGCTAAGTGTATACCTGTATCTGGATGAGTGTAGAGAGCGATGTCAAAAGAAGGCATCCTCGATCTTTCTGATCTTTGAGCCTCGTACTTGTCTGCCTTTTGCAATTGCGGTCGGTTGCTTCTGGATTCTATTGAGACCGGTAGAAGATCGCTTCAGTCCGTTCTTCAAGACATCAGGATTTTTCGTCTTCAAGAAACGCTTCACGACGCGCTCCACAACGCTCCTGACACCGCTACTACTCTGCCCACTGCCCACTAATGTTAAATCTATCCGAGGCTTGGGCCCGATTTGGTTGGCGATTGACGAGGCATAGCGGATCCAGAGGGGAGTTCCTTGTCGATAAGCTACAAATCGCTCCTCTGACACGAGTGGGAACATGCTGTCTTCCTGAGTGACTACTATGCGCTCAAGTTCCTCCCTGTCAGTGTCAGCACGAAATCTGCAACTGGCTTCTCGAAGGGGACACACTCGGTGACGGTTCCCCACGCGGTGATTCCCTTGGTACTGAGTCTCGGCTCAGTTCGACGAGCGTCGCGAAGAGAAAGCAGTGTCAGGGCCGGTAGCTTGTTTAGATGAAAGAAGCACTTTTCCGTCAGGTCTACCGAACCGTCGATGAAGAGGGTTCGGAGGCGCGGGAAACAGCGCTCGTCAGCAAGACGACCCAGATGCATGGCAAGGCGATCATCGAGGTCGATGGAGTGGGGTGATATAAAGGGCAGGCCTGCCAGCTGCAGCGCAATAAGATTAGGGAGGCGGCCGAGGTCCATCACGTCTGCTTGCGTGAAGGTGTCGTCTAGATGAGAGAGGTTGATAACTGTCACCCATGCGCAGGTCGGAGACGAGAGCTTCGCCATGGAATGACTGAACGATCCGTGATACTCATGGAGCAAAGATATCGGGACATAGAGGGACTTGACATCCAGATGACCGAATTCGCATACAGCTGCGAACAACTTCCACGCATGAAGACTGTCGAGATCACTATTGGATGTGAGTACGACGCCTTGAACTGCAATCCAGAGATGTCAAGAAGAGACTTCAGGCCCCTTTTGTCGAAGTGAGTAGCTCCAAGGAGTACCCGAATTGCCCATTCAAAGATCTTCTACTATGAGTCACCCTTTGTAGTCCCATGATCACGCGGGTTCCTTCCGGTGCTACTCATCTCAATCAAAAAGGCCTGTGGCTTCTTGGTACATGGGGAAAGGCACTAAATTTGGAAGCTAGCTGCCCAGCACCTGTACCATCTTGAGGGTCTGTAGTATGAGAGTACGACTTACTTAATCTCGACTGAATCCCAATACTTTTGCGCGAGAAGTAGAGGTAGGGTGTCCAGAGCTCCATCCTCGACAAAAGCTAGATTGTTCAGCAAGGTCCGGAGAGCCAGACTCTCTAAAGACGGCGGAGAGGATTGTCCTTGCAGTGGTTGAAGTCTTCGGCCTCGAGATACGTAGTACCAATTCAGGCCAGTCGGACGTCGCTTTCGACGGCTTTGAATTGTGGTTTCTGTGAATATCTGTCCTGATGACGTATCAAAGGTAACCATGTCGTCGCATATGAGAAGCGCGAAACTCTCAAAGCCGCAAAATCCGTTGCTTAGTAAATTACGTGCAAGTTATCTTCCAAGGGTGGGGAGATGTCCATGGGACGATTGTTTCCCTCTGAGGAAGAAAGATGGAGATCCCGTGAACCACAAACAGAGTAGGTAGCAGTTTGAAGGGAGCGAACCCTGGAGATATCACACGGACTACGGTGGTACCGAATCAGAGATCTGCGCAGTGTCGCCCAGGGTAGATGTACTGTACGACCCGGCTGCATACCAGGCATTGCCGTGTGAGTGATAATACCTTACGACATGCGGTGTAGCAAGGCCTGTCTCAAGCGTTGTCATTACTACTAGTAGATAAACATTATTTACATCTTCGTGATCGTTCCATTGGGTGCCTATGCGATCATATCACAATTTATTTCATTGCGCTGCGCTCATGCTGGACACATGCACCGTGTCTTTGGTCTCGCTTGAATGGTTAACAGGAATTTTGGAGCCTCTTAAGCGTCGAATTTTCTTTCCAGAATCATGTTGTTTTCGGTGACTCGGCTGTGGCTGCCTCTTTCGTAGATATTTTGCCACAACGTGACATGCGGCAGCTCCTGCCCTTGTTGGAAATTTCGACGATCCGGTCGACGACGGGCCAGACCGCTTCGGAGAAATCCATCCAGTCCGAACGAGTGACTTGCAGCGTGTACCTCACGTCTTCCTTTCCACTATCCATGAAACATTTCGACCTCACTTGATCACTGCCCTATACCTGCATCATATCCCCTTCCGACTCGAGCTCCTGCTGGCGTTTACATCGACTGGCAGCTTCTTCCAACGGGGTTCAGATACAGTTTCTTCGCCCGTCGTGGCACAGATGGGTCGTCCACCTTGCGCTCGATAATTGTAGACGCCGCTTAGCTGGGGTATTCGATCTCTGTCGACGCGAAGTACTGCTCTTGGACACGTCAGACCCGCGCAGTCAACATGGCGGAGGAAACATCGCGGTCCGAGACCTCGAGCCATGCTTTCATCCCAACATTTGATGCTCTTGCTGTGGGAAACCAATCAACGCAGCCAGAATCGGCCAAGATACCCGAGGAGGTTGGTCCTGTCTTCGATCCTCTGAGTTGCACTGCCATCAGACCTTTCAGCGATGCTAGCTTTGAAGCGAACTATCGACCTCGCGAACCAAATGATCTTCACGCGCCCATGCCCGAGAGGCCTGCTGGATTTAGCGACCGCTATCTTTATCCAACCTTGAGCCGCAACGAACGTGCACGTCTAACTATGCTATGGTACTACACCAGAGGCCTAACCAAGGACGACGATTTACTTCGCAGACTTCAGGACAAAGTAGATCTTGTCAAGGAGTTCATCGGCTGGGAATTTGCCATTTGCGGATTGCTGGACAACAACATCTTCACACGCATCGTGACTGCTGGCCTGCCTTTGGCCGTATTGCCTCGGAGGGAGAGCACATGTTCTCATACCATTCTGCAACCGTCTGGTGTAAGCGCCATCCATCCAGTCTCCTTCCCCTGTTGTTGTCCGTCCAAACCCTAATGTCTTCCTAGTCTGTCTTTTTCATCTCAAACATGGCTGAGGACTGGAGATTTGCAGGCTCGCCGCATGTGGAACAAGGTGGTCTACGCAGCTATGCCGGTACCGCCCTTCGCTGCCGCTTCGAAGATGGTCAGGATGTTGCTCTAGGTTCTCTGTGTGTTGCATCTAACAAACCCGATCTAACCCTCACTCGACCACAACATGACGCAATTGTCAAGTTCGCCGGCATGCTTACCGAGGAAATTGTCAATCGCGCCCGTCATCATCGTCAAAAGCAGCAGCAGCACATGAACAATTTGATCGCTCAGATCTTCTTCCAGTCCGACACTGCAAGAACCGAAGACGCCGTCATGGATGTTCTGCACCAGATTTATCCCACAGCCACTGTCTTCGTTCAACAAGTAGAAGATGATCACATTGTCGTGGATGAAGACGTTGTCATCAGACTTTCCGAACTTCGACATGGTCTGTGGGAAGACAGCAAAACCATTGACGATTTGATAATGTCTGGCAACCAGAACCGACTCACCACTGACAAAGTGGTCCGTGCGATCGTTGGCAGATTTTGGGCTCAGCCTTCAGTCAAAGTTCTCGTTGTAGCCTCCAACGAAATTCCTTATGTTTTTGACGAAATCGATGCCTGGTTCGTCGATCGATGCGCATCGATACTTAATAACATTGTACAACAGAAGAATTTGCAGGAAGCTCTCAACGCCAAAGACCGCTTTCTGAGGGGCATCACACATCAGTTGCGCACTCCCATTCATGGTGTCCTTGGTTCTGTCGACATTCTGGCTGAGGAGCTGGCCTTTTCTGATGCGGAACCAGGAAAGGATCGTCCTGAGCTTAAGCGGTCACAATCGCATCATGCATCCGAGGTTCTGCGTACCATCCGAAACTCAGGTAGAGAACTCATGTCTACCGTCAACAACATGATCAAGCTGAATCGCTGGGCCGAGATTAGTGGTTCGCCCAAACCTGCCACTCTGCACGACTTGAACCGGTTAGAAATCGAGATACTCGAAGATGCTCTTCAGATGATGCCAGAAGACGATACGAGTCGCATATCCATCTTCTTTGACAATAGTCTCAGCGTCGAGGCGAGTATCGTCATGATTGATATGACTTTGCTGAAAGAGTGTCTACAATCGCTTGTTCTGAATGCACTTCAAAACACCTCTGCAGGCAGTGTTGTCATTACCATATCCGCCGCAGAAGATTACTCGACTATCAGGTTCGATGTGCACGACACTGGTATGGGCATTTGTCCATCAGATCATGAACGAATATTCTCTGCATACGAAAAGGCAGACATCCATACCAGAGGTGCAGGTCTGGGTCTCACACTTGCCTGCCGGATTGCCGAAGCGATGAACGGCACAGTCTCGTTGATCTCGTCCAAGAAAGATCAAGGGTCGCATTTCCGCGCCGAGTTCAGAGAGCCTGGATTTGCATGTCCCGTCAGTAGGCCGGCTCCCCTCACCGCGAATTGGCCTCATATACCAAAGTCGTTCTACATCGTTCCCTCGGACCCGCCGGCACCCATGATGGCCCATTTCGTGGAGTATCTGAGAACTCGAGGCTTCCATGAGTCAGACTCACCAGGTGGCGTTATGGAGGTTGTGACCTATACCAAGAAGCCGGAAGACTTCGAAAAGTTGTTGGACAAGGCGCGTGATGTCCGAGTCGTCATGTCTTTGGTCCCTGCCGGTGAGCAAAGCGACCAGTTGCAAAAGAGACATCCCAATGTCATGTTCTTCTCCGGACCCTTTACCACTCAGCGCCTTAATCAGATTCTCGACCTGGTCAACGAGACGTGCGAGACCCTCCCAGAGGATGCTTCAAATGTCGACCTCACGGGTTCTTCCTCCACCGACTGGGACTTGAAGAATCATCGCCGTACCGGAACCGCGACGCAAAACTTCAAACGACCTTTACGCAATGTCATTCCTCGTTGTTTACTTGTCGACGACAACGTTATCAACTTGAGGATTATACGCATGTACTGTGAGAAGCGGAATTTGTACTACGAAACAGCTACGGACGGGTTCGAAGCGATTGAAAAGTACAAAGAGGCCTCTAATAAGGAGCCTATAAATCTAATTTTGCTGGATCTTCAAATGCCAAATTGTGACGGCATACAGGCGTGCAAGACTATTAGGGAGTTCGAAAAGGAAAAGGACCTTATGCCTGCTGCAATTTTCATTGGTAAGTCGAGTTCCACAAGAAACCGAAGCAAGAAAGAGGCAAAGCTGACCAGAAAAAGTCACCGGGCAGGATTCACCTAGCGATAGACAAGCAAGCTTCGACGCTGGGGCGGACGAATTTTACACCAAACCCATGAGCTTGAAGACATTGGATAGAGGCACCGGACTTTACTTTGAGAACTATTTCTGAGTTCAATCACTACGCAAACTACCATGTGTGGCAGGCAGAAAACATTTGCAGTGTCACCCAGCGGCCCTCGACACGTGAAACGAATTCCTGGATCACATGAGCGTTTCTACCACGACCGCGGGAGAACGTGGCATTCGGACCACATGTTGAAGAAGGTGGTCACGAAAGATGAGCTGTGTTGGATGCAGTACGCGGTCCGACGGGAATTAGAGGGACTTCGAGGAGGACAGACCGGCCTTAGAGTGGCGGGGCCTCGAAGCAAGAAAAATGGGACTTCGAAGAGAAGAAGCCACTAAGCAAGCACACATAGAGACATACGACGTGGACCGATATGCTGGTCAACATTAGAGTCTTCGCAAGCAACATGAGTCTAGTATGTACATATAATACAATAATGACACACGCTGCCTCCGGAAAGTCACACCACGTACTTTGACTATCGTAACTAACGAGTTTTGGAGACCACAGTCGCAGAAGATGGTAGCGCATGGCCTGTAATGAGACAGACAAGGAACGTTCCTACTGCGACCCCTCTGAGACTTTCCTCTTCACGATTTCAATGTCACACGCGATGAAAGTAAGATTCATGCTTTGTACTGCTCTCGGTCCGAGATGATGCACCACGAGGAGTTGAGGAAAGCGCCGATATTATACCGAAGCAATGCGAGATCGGGGGTTCCATCTCGGACCGACGTGTATCAAATCATATGCCTCGTCTTCACTGCGCTCCAATTTTATTTCATGCACGGCGTTCTCCAGACACCCCATGCCCCGCCATTGTATCTCTTCTCGGCAGTGTCGACTCCACTCCGATCGACGTCACTGTCGACTTCTTCCATTTGATTGACCTTGGACTGTGGATACAACTCCGATTGCCGTGGTCTGGGTGACATACCATGCGGCTGGGGCATTACCGATGGACTGTAATATATAGCCTCGTGGTAGGTCCTGTCTTCTTCTTGCTCACTCTTCCACACACACACCTCATCATGAAATCTACTGTTGCACTGGCTGTCGCGGCGGCTATGGCGCCTCTTGCGCTTGGCCAAACATTGACTGCATCCATGATCGAGAACATGGGTAACAATTCCTTGTTCACTAGATGGCGACCAACTTCGCATGTCCTCGCTCCAGCAGGCTGGCAGAACGTAAGTGGATGGTCAAGTTCTTGCTGATCATAAACTGACCTTGCTAGGACCCTTGCGGACTCATGTATGATGGTTCTTTATACCACGCCTTCTACCAATGGCACCCTGAGCACATCAATTGGGGAAACATCAGCTGGGGCCACGCCACAAGCGAAGACCTTATCTCGTGGACCGATGTCACCTCCTGGCAAGGCACCGACGCTCTTGCGCTCGGTCCGACCGGTAACGGTAGCTACAATGGTTTGGGTATCTTTTCCGGTACTGCTCAGCCCGTCGGTCTTAATGGAGCTAGTGATGGCAATCTTACCATCATGTACACTTCTGTCGCTCACTTGCCGACTTCTTGGAATGCATACTACATCCCTGGCACCGAAACCCAGAGTCTCGCAACCTCGAGCGATGGTGGTGTGACTTGGCAAGAATACGCAGGCAACCCAGTCATCAAGGGACCTCCAGCAGGCTGGAACATTACTGGCTTCAGAGATCCATTCTTGCAGCCATGGCCAGCGATGGATGCCCTTCTCGGTCAATCTCAACCTCACTACTACGCCGTCTTTGGATCTGGAATCAAGGGAGTCGGCCCACGTATGCCACTCTACAGCGCACCAGCCAACAATCTCACCGACTGGACATTCCTCGGAGCACTTTGGGAGCCAGTAGGCAACTCCAGTCTCGGCTCTGTTCTGGCAACGCAGACATATGGCTACAACTTCGAGGTTTCTGGTGCATTCGACCTTCAAGATAGTCAGGGCAACCTGCACTACTTTGTCACCTACGGGTAAGTGTCGATCAAGAATTTTCGTGAGCTTGTTCTAATTATCAACAGTGCCGAAGGAAACAACGTTTCGACACACCCATACAGCCACTCGGCTCTGTGGAACGCTGGTCCCATGAACCGCAGAGCGAATGGATCTGCTGTTTTCACGCCAACCGCGGGTGGAGCTGCCGATCCTGGTCTGCTCTACGCTTTGAGCTCTTTCAACGATACCAAGAACAACCGACGTGTTCTGTACGGTTGGGCACCAGAGGACATCACCGGAGACGGTGGCATCTTCAGTGCTAAGCAGCAAGGCTTCCAGGGTTCCTTGTCACTCCCTCGTGAGCTGTTCGTTCATGAAGTTCCGGGTGTGCTTAACGTCAACGGCTCGCTCACAGAAATCGGTCCAAACTGGGTCGTTCAGCAGCCAAACTTGACATTCACTGCTTACACTCTCGGACAGCGACCTCTTCCAGACGTCGTCACCGGTCTTCGAAACGGCACTACCCAGCACTCTTTCGCAGGCCGCATATTCAACGGCACCACTATGCTCGTATCGAACGCGTCGTCACACGCCGAGATCAAGGCCACCATCTCGTCGGCGACCGGAGCAGCAGGTCTGCGTATCGCAGCCAACTCTAACATGACCGAATACACCACGATCTACTACGAGCCAAGCAACAATACCGTCGTGGTCGACCGATCGCACTCTTCGCTCCTCGGCGCGCAATTCAACAACGCCTCCAACATCGGCTACTTCCTTCCATACACGACCCAGACCGAGTACGGCAAGCCAGTCCAGGAGGCTCTGGAGTGGGACATCTTCATCGACGGCAGCTTGATCGAAGTGTATCTGAACGATCGCTTCGCATTGACCACAAGGATCTACCCGGCGATGGAGTCCAGCACAGGCTTCGGTGTCTACGTCGCTCAAGGTGCTAGCGCGACTGTCAAGAGCCTCGATTACTGGGGTGACTTGTACAACGTCTGGCCGCAGAGACCGCTGAACAGCAGCAGTCAGCTGGTCTGGGACACACCGGCGGAGACGGACGACTATGTGTGGTGGACTGGTAACTAATAGCTTGCATGATGTTGTGATCATCTGCAGGAGAGTAGTGCACGACTAGAGAAATCAAGACGTAAAAGTTATCAGCTTGTGGACGCTTCGTGATGTTGTGCTTTGCTGGTCGCGTGGTCTTCTCTCCTCTCGCAAGTGCTACTCTGGTCACTCGGCGTTCATAAACAGCAGGGAACCGTGACGCTACCATATCTGTACGACCTCATCGTCTGGAGTTCTCGAAAAGGTATTCAAGTATCCAGTCAATTCATCGCTACAAAAATACCTAGAATAAGACATGTGATTCGTCGCATCACGCGCAGGCGCCCGCGTTGGTTTCATGTCGGCGTCTTTGTGTTTCAGCGTCATGGGGTTTGGTTGGCTGCGAACATCACTGCTCGAAAAGGGAAATTGCACTTGTCGCAAGACTCTCTTTGCCTCTTTCTCGACCCTTTCTGTCCTGCACTCCACACACGACGAGCTCGCTGTGATATAAGCGTGTGAATGCGAACGATGGGTGTTTCAGAAATTCCTTAGACCTGGTTCTCGGATTGCGCATGCCAGTGGCTGTGAAGACACCTCGGTTGATGCATCTCTGTTCACAGTAGGTGAAGCGCTGACAGCGCGATTGCTGGCAGTTGAACGTACTTGTTGTTCATTCAGCATCAGCAGACTTCATTCTTCAATAACAGATCTTGACAGTCAGGTTACCACATGGCAGCTCGGAAAGCGCTCGATTCCTCCCTTTCCTGACTGAACGCTAGATATGCAGGTACGAGAGCTTTTGCATCTGGACTCAAACGCGGCAAGGAGACGTCGCACCATGGATCAGCGTTTGGCGCCGCGAAAGAACGCAGTGCGTCTCATGGACTGCTCACTTGTTTGATGTTTGCCCTTCCATCTCCTTCTGAACCTATCAATAGCCACGATCGACCTATGTCGGGACACGGCACTACCGGATCTTTCACCCCGTTGCTACCGCTATACTTTTGCCCTATCACGACCACCACTGATCAGCACCCTATGCTGAGGCTCGTGTTTTTTGGTAAAGTCCACTGACGGTCCATACCAATTAGCCGTGTGCTTGTACTTGCATGTCAACCACTCATGGTCAAAGGCAAAAAGTGGAGCAAGGGCATGTCAGCCCTTTACACCTTGTGAAGGTGAAAGTCCAGCGTTTGTCCAGGTGAACTGCTGATACATGCGCGCAGTCATAAGGCCTTCTATCCCTTCCACAATAGACCCCATGATGCTTTGTCCTTCTACCTCTTCCAAACGTCTCCTTCCTTCTTTCTATTGTCCTTGCATCACAATCGTTGGCCATTAGGCTCGTCACTCTTTGCTATATCAAGACACTCGCTCTTTCTTGCACCACAATTCTACCTTCAATTCTTTTACACAGAAAGTCTGGTTACTCTCTGAAAATGCGTTCCTTCATCACACTTCTGGCCCTGGTTGGCCTCTCCACCGCTGGTCCGGTTCAACAAAGACAAAGCTCATCATGTTCGTTCTGGATGGAGGACATCAAGCACCAGGGTGTTGCATCGTTCAACGCCAACCCTTCTGGTTACCAAGTCTTTCGCAACGTCAAAGACTTTGGCGCCAAAGGCGATGGCAGCACTGATGACACTGCCGCAATTCAGACCGCAATGAGCAGCGGTGATCGCTGCGCTCCAGGCTCCCGCAACTCAACCACTACCACGCCAGCCGTCGTCTACTTCCCTGCTGGCACCTACCTCATCTCCGCTCCAATCGTCGACTACTACTACACCCAGATGATCGGCAATCCGGTATGTCTTCCGACGCTCAAGGCTTCCAGCTCTTTCAAGATTGCTCCTGGCCAGCTTGCCATGATCGAAGATGATCCATACTCCATCACGACTGGTAACGCTGATTGGGCTTCCGTCAACATATTCAACCGCCAGATCCGCAACTTCATCATCGACACTACGGCGGTCGCCGCCAGCTCTGCAGTTACTGGTATTCACTGGGCTACTGCTCAAGCCACTAGTCTGCAGAACATCGTCTTTCAGATGTCTTCAGCAGGCGGTACGCAGCACCAGGGTATCTTCATGGAGAGTGGTAAGTGGCGTTTGAGCTGAGTTGTGAAGAGAAATACTAACAACGTAACCTACAGGCTCCGCCGGCTTCGCGACCGATCTTACTTTCAACGGTGGTCTCGTAGGTGCCGCTTTCGGCAACCAGCAGATGACTCTTCGCAACTCGACCTTCAACGGCTGTGCTACAGCAATCGAGCAGATCTGGGATTGGACTTGGACCTACTCTGGACTCTCTATCAACAACTGCCAGACCGGTATCAACATGTCCTCCGGTGGTGTTTCTGACCAAGCTGTTGGCTCCGTGACGATCTTCGACTCTTCCTTCAGCGACACACCGACCGGCATCATCACCGCATACGACGCCAACTCCTCTCCAGTAGCAGCTGGAAGTCTGATCCTTGAGAACGTCAAGCTTTCAAACGTTCAGGCTGCTGTCCAAGACCCCAATGGAGTCGCCCTGACTGGCGGATCTACCACGATCTCTGCTTGGGGCGAGGGTAATGCATACACACCTAGTGGTCCAACCCAGTTCGAAAGTGCTTTTACTGCCAACACCAGACCCAGCGCCTTGACGAACGGTGGCGAGTATTACACCCGCTCGAAACCCCAATATGCAGGACAGCCAGCTTCCAACTTCCTCTCCGCTCGTGATGCCGGCGCAAAGGGTGATGGCAAGACCGACGACACCCAGGCTCTTCAGTCTGCCATCGACACTGCAGCCAATCAGAACAAGATACTCTATCTCGACCACGGGAACTACATGGTCACCGATACCATTACCATCCCATCTGGAGCCAAGATCGTCGGTGAAACCTACTCTGTCATCCTTGCCAGCGGAGACGTCTTCTCCCACATGGATTCACCTCTGCCCGTGTTGCAGATCGGCAAAGTTGACGATACCGGCTCTGTTGAGCTTTCAGACTTTATTATCGCTACTCAAGGATCCACCGCCGGCGCGATACTGATCGAATACAACCTTGCGAGTCCCGCGGGTAGCCCTTCTGGCCTCTGGGATGTGCACACTCGTATTGGTGGGTTCGCAGGTTCGAACCTCCAGACCGCCGATTGCGAGAAGACTCCCGGCAGCCCTACCATCAACAGCAAATGCGTCGCTGCATTCATGAGCATGCACGTCACCACCGCCTCTTCCGGTCTCTACATGGAGAACAACTGGTTCTGGACCGCCGACCACGACATCGATGACCCAGCCCTCACCCAGATCGACATCTACACTGGCCGTGGCCTGCTGATCGAGTCCTCCGGTCCAGTATGGCTCTACGGTCACGCGGTCGAGCACCACTCTCTCTACCAGTACCAATTTGCGAACGCCAAAGACATCTTCGGCGGCGTACTCCAGACCGAGACAGCGTACTACCAGCCCAACCCAGCCGCGCCAGCGCCCTACGCAAGCAACCAGATGTGCGACGACCCGGTCTTTTCGCAGGGAGCTTCAGGCTGGGGTCTCCGCATCGTGAACAGCTCGGACATCCTCCTCTACGGCGTCGGACTGTACTCGTTCTTCCAGGACTGGGACACCACCTGCTCGTCTCCGAACAGCACGACGACTTGCCAGCAGCAGATTTTCAGCCTCGAGGGCGCGCTCAGTGAGATCAATGTTTACAACTTGAACACGGTCAGGACGGCGGATATGGTTGTCAGGGACGGCAAGGTGCTTGCTGAGGCTAAGGATAATGCCAATTCGTACTCGGATACTATTGCCAAGTTGTGTGTTTCTTAAAGGAGTCGGGCAGGTAGTTCTTGAATGGAAGCGTTGATCGCTTGAAAGTGATTCTGACAGTGTCTTGATTCTGCGAGAGTGATGTACACGTGACTATACCATAACTTACCGTCGGACGTGGAGCTCTCGATGTATTTGCTGCGATTCAATAGTAGCAATCATCGCGTGCGTGAGCGTGAAGACGTCAATGATGTTAAGGTGTTTGAAGTGAGGGTGAACCTTCGGTCTCCGCCCGAAAGCTTGTCCTGCATCCGCATGGTCTGTGCATCGGGGCGGCGCTGTACGTCAGACCATCTTTCCGACGCGATGCATGGAACAGTTGTTCATCTACTTGCTCCTTCTAGATTGAGATATTCGTCGTGTCACGTACTTTCCTCTTCACAGATTGCTGCTGCCTAAGTTTGTTCTTCGGTCGCCAATCCAGTACTATGCTCTTCATTACTTGAACCTCATACTGCACGTACGGGCCTTTGCGCCAAACAACTCGTTCACTCACAATGAGATTGGCAGCTTACGCGGGCACTTCTGCCCTTCTGGCAGCAGGCGCTCTACTCAAGGCCTTTAACCAACGACCCAATTTCTACTCCGCTACCGTCTATCTATCACAAAGCAACGCATGCGTCCTTATACTTACGAACCTCGCCTTGGTCACCACAGTCTCCTTCATCTATGGACTACAACGACTCCTCTACGGACCACTCCGACCAATCGAGATCGAGCAGCTATCGGAGAAAGCATGGTACGCGGTACTGGACACGCTACTGGCCATGCCGTCGCTGAGAGATGATGTTGGAGGCTGGCTGCTTGCGACATTCGTGCTGCTTCTGGCGGGCAAGGTCTGGGGGTGGATCGGAGAAGGTCGCGTGGACATCTTGGAGCAACAGCCACCCACAAATCCTCGCCTCTTTCACGTCCGACTCTGCACGTCACTGCTCGTATCCATTGCGTTTGCCGGAAGCATGTTTAGGTACTCTCTCGGGAGCGTCATGGAGGATCCAAGACCAGGCATGATGGTCATCTTCACCTTTGAGTTTGCGATCCAGACCATCTTTGCGCTGTTCACCTTTTCGAGATACCTGCTCGCTCTTGCGGAGATCCGGGTTGTGCAACTGCAGACAAAGGCCAAGATTGAGGAGCGCAAGGCTGAGATCAGAGAAGAAAGAGAACGGTTACAACGAGAGGCTGCAGAAGGAGAGAATCCAACACTGCCGTCAGAGGATGACATTGACGAGAACGAGATCGACGTACCGGGCTGGGAAGAGAAGCGTCGCTACCTCTTTGGCTTGGAACTGGCTACCGACTTCATTAAGATCATTGTCTACACCATCTTTTTCACCATATCATTGACATTCATTGGTTTACCAATGCACATTATGCGAGATGTTTACCTGACGTTTGCGTCATTCACGAAGAGAATCCAGGATTACAGCAATTACCGCAAGGCCACGCACGATATGAACAGCAGGTATCCGGACGCGACTGCAGAAGAGCTTGGAAACGAGAACACTTGCATAGTTTGCAGAGAAGCAATGATACCCTGGGAAGAGACGCAACAACAGCCGGGCGGAGCTGCAGCACCAAGACGATCGATCAACGAGGGTTTACGAGCGAAGAAGCTTCCTTGTGGACACATTCTTCATCTGCGCTGTCTCAAGGCATGGCTGGAGAGACAACAAGCTTGTCCTACTTGTCGGAGGCCGGTCATTCCACCTACCCAGCCTCCTGCTGCTGCGGGAAACGCGCCGGCTAATGCAGCGAATCAACTGCCCGGAGCTGGCGCGCAAGGCAATGCTCAACCACAGGCGAATGCCGACGCGACAAATAATGCACGACGGGGACGAGAAAGGCGCAACAGAATGCGTTGGCTAAACATGGGACCTGTGCGTATTGGCTTCTACAACGGACCAGCACATCAAGCAGCAGAAGCCATTCGCCAACAGCAAGGTGGTACTGGTGCCGGAACTGGGACTGCAGCTGCGACCGCACCTACTGCTGGAGGCCTTCCGAGATTACCTACTCGAACCCACCATCTCACAAATCAAGACCACATAAGAGCAGTCCAGATGAGGTTAATGGAACAGGCCAACAACATGCAGATCGAGGCGGCTCAACTTGCACACCTTCGGGCGATGGAGGCCGAAGTGGACCGTCTCAGATCGCAGATCTCTCATGCCACTACTCAAAATCCGGCAGTTCAAGGATCGAGGATGTTCCCAATGACGCAGCCTTTCAACCAAGCAGCACAGCCGGTTCCGAATCAAACACCGCAAACGCTTACTTCTCAGCCACCACAGCTGGGGTTTCCTCCGACAATGCAGTCCTTCCCTCAGGCATTCCAGCCCGTGTCTGGGACTCAGCCGCTTGGCGCTGGACATGATGATTTGCCTCAAGGCATGACCATTCCGGAGGGTTGGTCTGTCCTTCCTTTGCAACGTGTCGGTGGACAGGTCCCTGCAGGGAATGCGATCCCGCAAGTAGGTGTCCCAACCCCAGCAAATCAAGCCCCGCTGTGGTCGCTTTCGGCCAATAATGTCAATACGCATCATAGCTTCCGCACCCAGGTTGCTCCATCGACTGCGACAAACCTTAGACCCGATACCGCTCAAGCAGCGGTAAACTTACAAAGCGAATCTACCGAACCTGGAAACAGCGAATCAAGCGGACCATCTGATATGCCTACCATGAACCAGCCAACACCCTCGGCAGCCACGACTGTAGCACAACCATCCGTGCTCGGAGCACCTCCTGCTGGAACGGCGACGTCACATCAGCCACTGTTTAGCACACCGCAGCCGCCTGAGCAGACAACAGAGCAGCCTCAACCTCAAGCACAACCTCAGCAACCGCCATGGGTCGAACCAACGGGCTGGAGCTTCGGCAATGAACAACAGGCATCAGACACTCGCGACTCGCACGCAGAGGCTGAAGTTCAAGCGCCTCAGACAACGGAAAGTCAACAAGACCACACATCGGGATCCGGCGCATCAAGTACCTCTAACGGTGGAGTGGACCTAGCAGCAGGTGCAGAAGACGAACAACCGCCAAGCGAAAACGGCCAAACGCATAAGGGCAAGGGCCGCGCGGTGGAGGTCGAAGACGTCGCTGATGAAGATGCTTAGTCGGCACAAACCCATGGAACGGGACGGAGCCCATGGAATAGCCCGTGGCGAGGAGGTAGTGGCCGCAGTCGAGGCGCAGAAAGACGTCAGGGTCAAGACCAGGGTCAGAGTCGAGGTCGAGGTCAGGGTCGAGGTAGAGGTCGAGGTCAGAGTCGTGCTCGAGATCAAGGTCGCGGTCCGGGTCGAGGTCGAGATCAAGGTCGAAGACATCAGGCCCGGGTCGAAGATGTCGTTAACGAGCAAACTTAGTGCTCACCGGAAGGAGACACATTCATCACGCACGAATAGTCGCTCGTTGGAACAGCATAGTAAATAGATGAGAAGCATAGCGTTGGCGTTGGCATTACATAGCGGATAGCGAATGACATCCAGTCTTTAGTGGTACTTCTTGGGACATCGTGACTGGTGTTTCTGGGTTGTTAGTGTCTATATCTGATTTGGCAACGTGCGATCGGAAGCGGTGAGACTCGCTACACGACCTGGCTCGAGATGGAGAAGAGGTAGATGCTGATTTTGTCGTATGTCCAACATTCTGTGCAGTATACATCCCGGTGTCATACAATACTACGCCGTTCCCTTATGCAATTTCCAACGCCATAGATACAAACGCTCATGATAGTACACCCTACTCCTTCCTATCCGCCAACTCTCCCAAATGCCCCCTCGGCGTCCCAAGGACCTGCCTGACCCTCTCCTCCCTGACCTCCTCAACCCCAATCCCTAACGCAGTCGCCTCCCTATTCCTCAAAAAGTACTCAATCCTCTCATCCTTAGCCCTCTGCCCCGTCTCCTGCCTGACCCGCCTGAGTTCCTTCGCAGCTCGATCGTGCATCAAGTCCCGCGACGCCAGGAAACTCTCCCCAGCCTGGTCCGCCCGGTTGTAGTTCCACGAACTACCCACGGCGGCGAGCACCAGCACCATGCTTATGAATGCGTTGTTCGACATGTAGACGGGTCCGGACTGTGGCGTCTCTCCGTCCCGCCGCGCCCGCCAGCGCTCCCAGTCTTCCCAGGTCGCGTTCGCCCAGATCGGGTCGCTGTGTATGTTTTCGCGCCAGCTGCTGAAGGGGCCCGGGTTGGACCCGTTGCTGTGTGCGTTGGTCGGCATCGGGAAGTCGGCCTTGCCCGCCCAGCCGGCCCCGAATCGGTCGTAGGCGCGGCGTTTGGTCGGGTCTGAGAGGATCGTGTGCGCGGCCACGACGAGCCGGTACCGCTCGAGTTTCTGGGTGCATGTCGCCCCGGTGCTGCGGTCTGGGTGGTAGATCTTCACGAGCTGGTAGAAGCGGGCTTTGGTGTAGGGTGCCGTGCGTGGGAGGTCGAAGATCTGGTACGGTGTTGGGTGCGTGTGGCCTTTTGGTGGCTCGGGCCAGGGAACATCAGGTAAGTCGTTCGAGGCGTTGTCGGCGTTATCGCCTGTGATGGTTGCGTAGCTTCTGTGCACTCTTGGTGGTGGTGTCGTGTGACATCTGTGGTCGCGTGGACTCAATGCACGTAGTGACGTACTACATGTTGGAGCGGTTGGTGAGAAGATGTGGACGGCGTTGTACGTCGAGAGCAGTATGCTAGGTTTGAGAGAAGTCATGACTGAGCGATACAGACAGGCTGCTCATCGTAGGACATGCAACGAGAAGCGTCGGATCATGAAGGATCGAGGTCGAAATGATAATGATGTGAAGAGGAATGACCCGGACTCCCGATCGAATTGCGGGGAGGAAACGCTAATGCGGCTCTTCCGATAAACGAGTCTTGGCGCTGGAATCAGATCTTCAAAGCTGTCGAGACATGACCACTGTAGGCGCTTCATCTCACCACACAAATGATTTCAAACATGTCGCTGAAACAACCCATGCTGGCGTTCTTGCGCCCAATGCCGCCTCCAAAGCCGGCGACGGTATCGTACTTCCTGCGCCGTCTCCAGTCGACGCAAGCACAACCAACGGGTGGGTAGGCCAGCATCACATCAACGAGACATACTGATTTCAGCAGCATCCTATAACTCATTCGCCGAGGACCCCAACTTGATTGCCTCGCAAACAGCCGAAAAGTACTATCCCCCAAGATCCATGAAATCGCTCCCGCGACCAAAAACATCACATGCTTCGCACCGCACAAGACATCCTACAAAAGAGCGCAACTACCCGGACAAGGCACCAGCATCACGAATAAACGCACCAGTGGAACTACTGCCCGAATCAGAGTCTGCGCCCAACCTGCCATACTACGTGACACGGACGCCGTCACAGAACCTACCGATCTACCTGGAGAAGAAGCGCGGAGGAAACCTGCACCAGACGAGGTTAAAGGGCATCGACGGTAGTCCGGCGGTCCTGAGGGATGAGTTGGAGAAGGAGCTCAGATTGAAGTCGAAGGATTGCTTGGTTAATGCGGTTAATGGACATATCGTTATGAAGGGCTGGTATAAGCCTCAGATCGAGGCGTTCTTGAAGGCGAGGCGGTTCTGAGTAGGTTCTATGGGATACTACCACTCGAAGGACAATACGAGGAATGTCGAAGAATCTTCATTGCATAGCATGGTGTAAGCGCTGTATCAAGATATGCGTTCTGTATGTCAGTATATAGAGTTCCGTCGAAGAATACGAGTATGTACGGACGACTAGCAACCCGTCAAAAGTATTAAAATAATAATACTTTGTTTCCCAAGTGACAATATAGCTTGCCAGCAGATAAAGGCCAAAACGGACGTGATCCCTACCCAAAATCGAACCCGCAACCTCCAAAACGAAATCGCAAAAATGCATTTCGCATGAGGGTTCCAAAGATTGAGGGAATGGCATTTAGCGGCGGCCCACTGAAAGGTCTGGTAAAAGGCAAGATCTTTGATAGATTAGGCCGACCGCTGCCACCTGAAGCAGAATTTTTACAAAATTTATGTACTGTCACAACCATCTTTTGTTCTGCGTCATGCAAAGTGCCATTATACGCGTTCCCTCGACCTCTAATCACAAATCACATCGACTAAAGAGAGAAGCTGTGTTTCTGGACATGGTTCACTTCTTTCAAGCTACCCAGTCCACCACAAGTCTGTTTGAAGGCTGTCAAGTTCTGCTTTGTACGTTTTGACAATATACTGTCGTCGATGTCTGGGATAATTTGCCTGTTGTTATCGTACTGAGCATGACTTCATTCTCTACCTCTTGAAAATTTCTTGCGACAAAAACCAATGTCAGCCTAGAAGCTTGCGCAGCTTGAATTCGACAATAATAAGTAGAAGCCTCTTTCGAACAGCTCTGTGAGAATCAAGCATAAGGTACCTTATCAAGACACTCGCAGCCTTCACATGCTCGCTTTCATATCAAGATCTGCAAGGGTCGCGATCCAGCGCGGCCCGAGACGGAACGGCTTGCTGAGTTAAGTGGAACGTCCATTCTGGGGAAAGATAAGGACTTGTTGAGTCCAACCTCCACAACTCCACGCAGTGCACGCATCTCCCGGGGGCTGTCTGACAAAGTCGCTCACATAACACGGGGAACAGAAAAGTCGCTGGACTAAGAGATTGGTTGGACGTTCGAAACACAGTCATAGAGAGACGAAGAGGCAGTTCGCTGAACACTGACTCAAAAGGCTTGAGATAACGAGCATCCAGACACCGCCTCCTTCAACAAGGATCACTGAAAATACAAAAAGCATGGTTTTCGAGCGAGCTGCAAACTTCCAGACCGACGACAGAAATCGCCGAGTCTTTACAAAATCGAACACCGCGGAAAAGGTAGGCATATGTAGTGCTACCACCATCGAAGATAGACCCAATAATAGGTAGGTGAGCAATCTGCTGTTTCTTATCTATCACACGCGGCCCGTGCGTTTTCGAGATAGATATGCACGCAGATAGCACCCAAACTGCCTATCTCTCGGCCAATAAGCACGTGGGTGTCTATCAAGGACGTTGCCTGATGGGTCTCAATGCCTTTCAGCCTCTGGAGATCTACATTGGATCCGTCCCAGGCCGATTATCCACTGCATCTTGAACTCTTGGAACAGGTATAGTAGGAGAATCACTATAATACTCGCATCACTTCTTGTTGTATCTTCCATTTATCTTTCACGTCTGAGAAAAAGCATCAAGTTCCTTGTCGCAGAATCCTTCCAAATACTCCTTCCTTCGACCAGATATCAGCGATCTGGGCTTGATAGGCTGAGACTGAGGATCTCCGTGAAGCACTCGCGTCTCGATTTCTTATCATCCAGCCGGCTGGGCCTACCTTTAGTTCTGTCTGGGGCTGCCACCCACCCGTCGAGAACCACAATTACCTCGTGTCGATCCGCGGATTTACCTCCTGTTGGCGTCTGATATCCTCCCGCGTGGCATTCTGCCGGAGAAGCATCATCTTGCATTCAACGTCGAGGACAGTGTAGTGCGAAGATATATCTCGACATATCACGCATCCCTGGAATTGATCATTCAGACTTTCAACCTCTATACCTTGTGTTCTACACACTGTTCTATCTAGCTCTTTGACGATCAATCTACAAGGCAGGAGTAGAAGCATTCCAGAAGCATTTCTTTACAACAAACCCATCCGCAGGCATCGTCCAATCCACTACAATGGGCATCTCCTTCTTGTGGAAAGACCCAGAGGTCAACCCAATCACCCACAAGGCTCAATCAGTGCCATTCCTCAACCCTATTAACAAATATGGACGCGTCTTCTTCTTTTCGTGGTTCGGTTTCATGATGGCCTTTTGGTCATGGTAAGTCCCATTACCCGAGAAAGATATCAATTTCGCTAACAACCAAAAAGGTACGCCTTCCCACCCCTCCTCACAGATGTCATTGCTGGACAGCTTCACCCACACATCTCCAAGGTGGAGATTGCCAACTCCAACGTCATTGCTCTGACTGCCACTCTTCTCGTTCGTCTTATTGCTGGTCCAGCGTGTGATCGCTTTGGACCAAGGTGGACCTTTGCCGGATGTCTCATCGTTGGCGCCATCCCTACATTCCTCGCTGGCACCATTCAGACCGCTGCTGGACTTTACACCATCCGTTTCTTCATCGGTATCCTCGGTGGTAGCTTCGTGCCTTGCCAAGTATGGACCACTGGTTTCTTCGACAAGAAGATTGTTGGTACCGCCAACTCTCTCACTGCCGGTCTCGGTAACGCTGGTGGTGGTATCACATACTTCCTCATGCCTGCCATCTACACCTCCCTTGTCACCAACAACCACTTGAGCAAGAACGTCGCTTGGAGAGTATCCTTCGTTGTTCCTGGTATCGTCATCGTCAGCGTAGCCCTTGCTCTCCTTCTCCTTTGTCAGGATACACCAACCGGCAAGTGGGCCGACCGTCACCAGGCCGCTGAGAACAACCTTCGCCAGCACGGTCTCGATGGAGCCGTCGTTGAGGTTCCAGGCTCGCTTACTTCCGACATGGATGCCAAGAAATCCGGTGCCGAATCTCCTCAGGGGGAGATCCTTGACGAGGAGAAGAAGTTAGACAACACCCGCGGTACATTTGGCGCCCACGAGGCACCGCTTGGTGAACAGCAGATGCTTGACACTGCCCGTGGCGAGGTCGTTCAGAAGCCATCCTTCGGTGAGGCCATGAAGGTCATGCTCTCAGCCTCCACTTTCGTCACCGCTGCCTGCTATTTCTGCACATTCGGTGCGGAGCTTTCCATCAACAGCGTCCTTGGCAACTACTACCTCAAGAACTTCCCCAAGCTCGGCCTTCAAGGATCCGGTAACTGGGCTGCCATGTTTGGTCTCATGAACGTCGTCTTCCGTCCTCTTGGTGGTATCCTCAGTGACTATGTCTACCGCCGTACCAAGACCGTGTGGGCCAAGAAGATTTTCCTTCACTCTTATTCGATCATGATGGGCGTCTTCCTGATTATCGTCGGTGTCACCGACTCCCACCACCGTCCAACACTGGTTGGTCTCATCAGTGGTGGTGTTGCCTTCTTCCTTGAGGGTGCCAACGGTTTCAACTACTCTCTGGTCCCTCACGTTCACCCTCATGCCAACGGTATCGTCTCTGGCTTCACCGGTGCCATGGGTAACTTTGGTGGTATCATCTTTGCCATCATTTTCCGCTACAACGGCACCAACTACGCAAAGACCTTCTGGATCATTGGTGTCATCACCATCGCCATCAACCTTGCTGTATGCTGGATTAGGCCAATTCCAAAAGGTCAGATCGGTGGCCGATAAGGTAGACAGCCTTTGTATTTGTGCTGCTAGTCTAGGACTACGGAAAGCATCTTTGACTTTATGTATTTGATGATTGATAATGATTTTGAGATATCCTGAATAGACTGCATAGCATTGATTCCATTTCAACCCTGACAGTATTTCTCATTTGTGACACATGAGTGTTGTCAACATCGATTGATGAGCAGGATGGAACCTTCGTGTCGTGCTGTTAGCGAATGGAATGTTGGCGACGACGAGGTTTGCGGCGTTTTGGCCCCTTGCCCGATTGGGTGCAAATGAACTTCTTTGAACGCGCGACTCCACTTCACGTTTGAGCGCGCCGACGTCAATCTACTCCGCTGTCCGACGAGATAATTTGAGAAAGAAAGACTGCGACTTCTTCACAAATAGATTTGGTCTATCGTCATCTAATTTCTTGCATTCGTTTCATAAGCGTTCACTCGAGAATCTTTCTGCACGACAGTACAACTGAAATTACCTCCTCGTCCTCACGCCCGAAACACCATCTCAAAAATCCTGACACAAGACCTTCAGATACCACCATGGACTCTGACCCCATATCAGAGTCCACTCCTAAGAGGAGGAAGATTGGACACTTTGTCAATACACAGAAACATGGCTACGACTCACAAGACGACAGTGGAGACGAACTGTTTGCGGATCTCGACAAAACCGAGCAAAATACTGTTCCGACACAACCTCTTCCCGTTTCACAGCGACGGCCAAATAAGCCTATCGAAACACCCTACTCTTCTTTAATGGCTACTTTGACCGGACACACATCGCAAACCCCAACACAAAGATACAGTTCTCCGTCACAACCTATCCGAAGTTCTCCTGATGTAGAGGTCCCTGCCTCATCACCGCCTGCAAAGGTGATCGACCCCTCTCGCAAGCGACCTTTGTCATCAATCATGGCACCACCAGGCACCGCCTTCAGGAAACCATTGGGCGTGCAGTCGAAACCACAAAAGGAAATCATCAGCCTTGATAGCGACGATAACGCACCCGCGGATATCAGCGATGATGAACCCATGCCAGGTGAAATCAGACCCACCAGCTTCACGAGAGGAGGGCGAGATGGCACGAGCAAGATCGAGGACTCTCCAGGTCAGGAAAGTGCGGCCAAGTTTAAGAGCCTGACCTCGCAATTTGCGTACGGCACATCAACCTCGAGGTCCGACGACATGGCAGGCGCATATGGTGGACAATCTAGAAGGAACAAAGCGCAACGTCAGAACGGACCTTCCAAAGCTCTGCCGGTTGATGACATGTCTATCAACGACATCACGGATACGACAATCCGAGAGAAAGTTGAACGCATGCAAAACGTCTTCGGCTCTACGAGATCCATCCGCAAGTTGATGCACGCCGCGCACATGAGGAAGACTGTCGAGGACGCCATGGCCTACGTCGTCGAGCAAGAAGAGAGAGAAGAGAGAGAACAAAATGAACAGGCATGGCACGACCTTCCCCTAGAGAGCTCAGACATCGAGAACAATGCAGCAAAGAGACTGGCGAGGCCAATTGCAAAGGCGAAACAAGAGATCAAAGCGCCGAACCGCAGCATTGGAGAGAAATACTCTACACAAGCGAAGCAATCGGTAAAGGCGCCAGCTCGATCTATCGGAGAGAAGTACGCTCCACGCCCTGTCGTTGACAAACCTGCCCCAGTGGAAGAGGAAAAGCCGAGACGCAAATTAATGAGGGGTCGAAAGCACGCAAGCTCACCTGTACGCGAACCAACGCCGGAACCCGAGATCGTCAGCATCCCGTCCGATGACGATGACTCGGAAGCTGAGAATCAGGAGGAGGAATCGATTGAGGAAGGCTCTCTCCTACAATGGATAAACGGGTGCAGTGTCCAGGAATTTGCAGACTTGGCAAACGAGAAGGAAGACATCGCGTCCATGATACTGTCTCATCGCCCTTTCAAGAGTCTCAGTGAAATTCGAGTCATCAGCAATGCTAAACCAACAAAGTCTGGGAAAAGTTCAGCTAGGAAGCCGATAGGAGAGAAGGTGCTTGACGTCTGCGAGGAGATGTGGGACGGTTACGAAGCGGTTGACGCGCTCGTGAAGCAGTGCGACGAGATTGGAGAGCCCATCCGTCAGGCCATGAGCCAATGGGGATTGGATATGACTGCTGCTACTCACGATGGTGAGCTCGGTATCACCAAGATTGAAGACCCTCATGATTCTGGAATCGGCACACCTTCAAGCACAATGTCTGTCGATGACGACGTTGTCTCGCCTGTCAAGCGCAGCTCGAAGAAAGTTCTGAAGCAACCTTCGATAATGTCGAAAACCCTCCAAATGAAAGACTATCAGGTCTTTGGATTGAACTGGCTGAATCTGCTCTGGACTAAGAGACTGAGCTGTATCCTGGCCGACGACATGGGGCTGGGCAAAACCTGCCAAGTCATCTCGTTCCTTGCTCATCTGAAAGAGACGGAAGTTGAGGGTACCCATCTGGTTGTGGTACCTGGATCGACATTGGAGAACTGGCTCAGGGAGTTTGGGAGATTCTGTCCTGATCTCTCAGTTACACCTTACTATGGCTCGCAAGCTGAACGAGAGGAGCAGCGTGCCAACATTATGGACGACATCGATAACATTGATGTCATTGTCACTACCTACGAAACCGCTTCCAACGATAAAGGCGACAACCAGTTCTTACGAAAAGAGGTCAGACCTACTGTTTGTGTCTTTGACGAAGGCCATGCCCTCAAGAACAGCACTTCTAAAAGACATCAGCAGCTTATGAAGATTCCTGCGAAGTTCCGTCTACTCCTCACCGGTACGCCATTACAGAACAACCTTCAAGAGCTGGTTTCGCTTCTCAGCTTCATTCTACCAAAAGTGTTCAACGAGATGAGCGATTCGTTCCAGTCTATCTTCAAATACAAAGCAACCACGAAAGATTCAGATCATGCCGCGCTCCTCTCAAAGCAGAGGATACATAGAGCGCGCTCAATGATGACACCGTTCATCCTCCGCCGGAAGAAGCAACAAGTTCTCAAGGATATTCCAGCCAAGCACAGGCGAGTCGAATACTGTGATATGGTCCCTGTGCAGCGAGAGTTGTGGAACAAGACCGTTGAGGAAGCCCGCAGATTGCGCGAGGAGCCCAAAAAGGGCAAGAAGACTTCTGTGCACATGATGTCTCTGCGCTTAGCTGCTCTTCATCCGCTTTTGACCAGGGAGATCTATACCGAGGACAAGTTACGCCAGCTCGAGAAGATCCTGCTCACTGATCCGCGGTCCGAGTTCGTCGGCAATCCACCGGCCTTGATGTGGAAGTATCTGACAGAAGATCTCAAAGGAGGAGATTTCGGGCTTCACCGTTTCTGTGAGGAGCACAGGGATTTTATCCCCGCGAAATTCACGCTTTCGCATGAAGAGTGGATGCAGTCTGGAAAAGTGCAGACGCTCAAGAGGATCCTTGCCGACTACATCAAGAATGGCGATCGTGTTCTCCTATTCAGTCAGTTCACGACCATGTTGGATGTTCTGGAAGCGGTAATGGAGACATTGGGTATCAAATTCATGCGATTGGACGGCTCCACCGACATGAGTACTCGTCAGGACATCATTGACCAGTACACAAACGATGAGACCATTCCTTTGTTCATGTTGTCTACCAAGGCAGGCGGTGCGGGTATCAATCTGGCCTGTGCGAACAAGGTTGTCATCTTCGACTCCAGCTTCAATCCACAGGACGATATCCAGGCCGAGAATCGTGCCCATCGTGTCGGACAGACTCGCGAGGTCGAGGTCGTCAGACTGGTCACCAGGGGTACGATTGAGGAACAGATCCACGCGCTGGGCGAGAGCAAATTGGCACTTGATGACAGAGTGGCTGGTGCAGATGCTGGCGAGGCTGCTGCTGAAAAAGAGGGCGAGAAGGCAGTCGAGCAGGCGTTCCTTGATGCTCTGAAGAACGCTCCAAGTACGCACGCTATGAAGGTGAATCCGAAAGAGGACGTCGGGGAGCAGTTCAAGAAGGGCTTGAAAGGCGCTGGACTAAACATCGCTGATTGAGACCCCGGAAGGACGCTGATGAAGAATGTGTTACATGCATTACTTAGCGACATTATCTTCATGACAGTTGGGTGAAACCATTACACTTGCCAAAAATTGTGTTTCCTCGTGATTGAATTGCTCGTGCAGACCGTTTTGTATGGAGATGCTCCGCCCCGCCATGGCGTACGCCGTGGTCTCCACCACAACGCAACTCTATGGACCAAACCCGAAGCGCGGTGAGGCATTGCTGTAGTTCAATCGTTTGTCCTTGACCTGTGAACTTAACATACTTGCAACATTTATATACCCCAGTTCCTGCGACAGTCACTTTCCCAACCTCCTCTTCACACCGCTCTCTACCCCCCACCTTGACAGCCTTGAGGCCCAGATTCAGCGCAGCGCAGCGCCCAAGGCGTAGGGACCACAGTTGTCACGATGTCTTGTGAGTCGCACCTTCTCCTACAGTCCTTGCCAGATCGTTCTCCGGCCAAAAGAAACATCGTGGTTCAGCAGGCACAATGGGAAGGGCCCCGCTCAATCTCCCAGCCAGATGCTCGGTGCTTACTGCATGACCACGATCCATCTACCAAGTTTCACGCACGCTGAGGCGCACCATCTATCTCATATCAAAACCTGACGAAACCTTTTCCAATTCTTCCTCCGACAGATCTATACTGACCGCAGCCATGCCAGTCCAAAGTATGCTCAACAAGTTGCACGGCCAGCCCGACAGTTATGACAAGAAGTCAGTCCAACCCTCCTTACCTTTCCAGTCCCAACAGCAAGAGACAGATCTGCGGTCTCTCACAGACGGCACGCAAGATGAGTACGGAAGAAGACACAGAACTGAGAACGAACTTCGCAGATCCAAATACCGCATGGGCAAGACGCTGGGAGCAGGCACCTATGGTATAGTCAGGGAAGCCGACTCACCAGAGGGAAAGGTCGCTGTCAAGATTATCTTAAAAAAGAACGTCAAGGGCAACGACCGTATGGTGTACGATGAGCTGGAAATGCTACAGAGCCTACACCACCCGCACATCGTCAAGTTTGTGGATTGGTTCGAGTCGAGAGTAAGAGGATAAGTAGAAAGAGGCACAGCACGGACATTGCTGATGAAGATTTGACAGGACAAATACTACATCGTCACAGAGCTGGCAACTGGTGGTGAGCTGTTCGACCGTATCTGCGAAAAGGGTCGCTTCACCGAGAAAGACGCGGCAGACACAATACGACAGGTCCTCGAAGCTGTTAACTATTTGCATTCGAAGGATATTGTCCATCGCGGTAAGTAGGCCTAACTGTGCGTGGACTCAATCATCTCTGACTCAGAGTAGATCTCAAACCCGAGAACCTGCTCTACCTCTCCAAATCCGAAAACTCATCACTCGTCCTTGCTGACTTTGGCATTGCGAAACATCTCGACTCTGCCGAGGGTGTGCTCAAGACCATGGCTGGTTCCTTCGGCTACGCTGCCCCTGAGGTTATGCTCAAGCGCGGTCACGGGAAGCCTGTCGACATGTGGTCTATGGGCGTCATCACATACACTCTTCTCTGTGGATACTCGCCTTTCAGGAGTGAGAATCTTGCGGACCTCATCGACGAGACAAGGCATGGTCGCGTCATCTTCCACGAGCGATACTGGAAAGATGTCAGCAAAGAGGCGAAGGACTTCATCATGACACTCCTGCAACCAAACCCGGACGACCGCGCAACAAGTGGGGTGAGTCTACGTTGAAATCGGCGGACCGCGATGGTTACATGCTAACAGTTTGACAGCAAGCACTCAAGAACCCATGGGTTGCCGGAAAGGGTGCCACCAACCACGACTTGCTTCCCGAGATCCGCGCCTACATGGCCAAAGCCCGTCTACGCCGTGGTATTGAGATGGTCAAGCTCGCAAACCGCATCGAGTCTTTGAAGATGCAGGAGGACGAGGAGGAGTCGTCGCCTCAAACGGCAGATGTTCCTGCAGGCGCCGAAGAGGCCGCTGGAAATGCACTTAGGAACCAAGACCAGAAGCCACTCACCCCAGGTCTCACGGTACCCGAGCACGACACTGGTATTCCAAAGAAGCGAAGTATGAGCAAGCTTGCGAAGACCGCCATCTTCAGAGAGGTTGTCCTGGCCAAGGTGAGAGATTTGAAGGCGGAGGAAGAGAACACCAAGGTCACGGGCGGCCAACCAGCTACGCCAAAGTGATACCGGATCGCAAACACACAGAGCTGCAGCCAAGCATCCATACAACGGACAGCCTTGACCTAAGTTCTGAGTCGTCTTCATGATCATAACGATACCCAGCGTGCTCCCTATATTAGCGAACAATTCCTGTTAGCCTAGAATCAAATAAGCGCCTCCGACGAATGATCATCAGAACCCTGATGCTTTCCCTAACACGTGCTTACAGTAGTGCTTCCATTCTTGGCAATAATCGTTCCTGCATTGGTCGCCCCACCACGGCACGGCAGGATCCACCGTTCCATGGCGCCGGGGCAATTGGTTGGAGGCGGAGTTGGAGAGAGACTCTGGGGTTACGCATCACCATCGTTGCTCGCCCGCGTCCATAGCTTCGCACCCTTACCTTTGCTAACTTCTTCCACAAAATATCACCCATTTGAATCATCTGCCAAAATGGGAGGCGAATCAGGTCAAGTCAGCTCGATGCGCTCGAGCTATCCGAGAATGGCAGCAAGGCCAAAGGGAAAGCAGGTGAGTTAAATGACCCCACAAAAACACTGAGCGGAGCACTGACTGCGCTAGATACATCACATCTACAGAGACAGGCTGCGTCAATTCACCGATGGAGGCCAGTACAGAAAGCAAGGTCTGCTAGAGTAAGTGCACAAGCAATCGGCTTCTCACACAACTGCATATTCATGCGTTTGCAGCAAGATTGACGAAGCCCGAGTCTCCGGCGACCCCCACGTCCGCCTAGAGGTAAGCATATCTGCCATTCGTGACTGTATACGTACATGTACTCATGAATCCAGGTTTACTCACCTCCTGATCTTACTCGTCCGACGTTCAAGGAAGCCACATCGCACAAGTTCCGCGATACCCGAATCGGGCAGTCCTTCGGCCCTAGTTGGTCTACTCACTGGTTCCGAGTCCACCTCACGGTTCCGTCTAAGCTGTTGAAGGCTAACCACCTCGAACTACAATGGGACGCCGGTAACGAAGGTCTGATCTGGACTGAACATGGTAAGCCGCTACAAGGTCTCACTGGAAGCGGAGAGCGCATCGAATGGATTCTTCCGAAGGCGTTCAGAGATGGCAAAGAGCATGTCTTCTATATTGAGATGGCGTGTAACGGCATGTTCGGTAATGCTACCTCAGACAGCATCCAGCCGCCAGACCCGAACCGGTACTTTCAGTTGCAAAAGGCGGATATCGTTGCTGTGGACATGGAGGCAAGGCAGCTGAGGGTTGACTTTGGCATCATTGGCGGTGAGATATGTACAATGGACAAGTATCCGGACAGTACTGACTCTGGGCAGATGCTGCAAGAGAGTTCTCAGAGGACTCCTGGCAGGAGCACGAAGCCCTGCAGGTCTGCAATGATATCATGGACCTATTCATTGCGGGTAACGGCACTCACGAAACGATCGTCGAATGCAGAAAGCTGGCAGAGAAGTACATTGGTGACAAGATCAACGGACCTGAGGTCTACGATGGTGACGATGGCGCGATCGTGAACGCAATCGGAAACTGTCATATCGACACTTGCTGGTTGTGGCCTTGGGCGGAGACCAAGCGCAAGATTGCGCGATCATGGCTCAACCAATGCGACCTCCTGGAACGATACCCTGAGCATAGATTCGTAGCCTCGCAAGCACAGCAGTACAAGTGGCTCGAGACACTCTACCCATCCGCGTTCGACCGTGTCAAGAGCAAGATCAAGGAGGGCAACTTCATGACTATTGGCGGTAGTTGGGTCGAGCACGACACTAACATGCCAAGCGGAGAGTCCTTGGTCAGACAGTTCTTATACGGGCAAAGATACTACGAGAGCCGGTTTGGACAGAGATGCACGACCTTCTGGCTGCCAGACACTTTCGGATACTCGACTCAGCTTCCTCAGCTCTGTAGGCTTGCAGGTATGAGCAGGTTCTTCACCCAGAAGCTCAGCTGGAACAATATCAACAACTTCCCTCACACCACTTTCAACTGGGTCTCTCTTGACGGAAGCCAGGTCTTGTGTCACATGGCTCCTTGCGAGACTTATACCGCCGAGGCACACTTCGGTGATGTCGCCCGCAGTGTGTCGCAGCACAAGTCATTGGATCAGGACAACACATCACTGCTTCCTTTCGGCAAGGGCGATGGTGGTGGTGGACCGACGTGGGAGCACCTCGAGAAGCTTAGACGTTGCCGTGGTTTGAGTGACAAAGTCGGCCTCCTGCCTAAGGTCAAGGTCGGCGGTTCTGTCGAGGACTTCTTCGCTGGAATTGAGAAGAAGGTCAGGAACGGCACCGAGCTGGTGACGTGGTATGGTGAACTCTACTTTGAGCTGCACAGAGGTACCTACACGACTCAGGCCAACAACAAGCGAAACAACAGATATGCTGAAGCATTGCTGCACGACATCGAATACCTTGCCACTCTTGCCAGTATTCAGGACTCTGTTCGAGGCACAAGCACGGGCTACAAGTACCCGAAGAAGGAGATTGACGATATCTGGGAGGATGTTCTGCTGTGTCAGTTCCACGACTGTCTGCCTGGTAGCTGTATCGAGATGTGCTACCGCGACTCCGACGAGCTGTACGCCAAAGTCTTCAAATCAGGATACCAACTCAAGCATAAAGCCTTGAGCGCTCTCGGTTTCGATGACGAGTCTGACGTCAATTCAACACAAGTCGCGCTCAACACTCGTCACCGACTCGCTCCTGGCATTGCGGGCGGTCGTGACAGGTGGGGCCGCCGTGTCTATGGTATCTCAGACCGTGAGACTGGTCTTAACGAGATTCACTCTTTCGAGGCTGGCCCACTATCTGCGACTGCTTCCATCAGAGAGATCGGCCATGACGTCTTCCTTCTGTCGAACAGCCAATACGACGTTGAAGTAACTCACGGTGCTATTACCTCGCTCTACGACAAGCGAGCTAAGCGCGAGGTTGTTCCAAAGGGTTCGAAAGCTAACCAGCTTGTCATCTTTGACGACAAGCCATTGTACTGGCAAGCATGGGATGTGGAAGTCTTCCATCTCCAGTCTCGTGAAGAATTGCACGCCACAACTCCTTCGTCTGTGACTGAAAGTGGTCCTCACCGCGTCGCTGTGACGACAACGTACAAGATCTCTGAGGAGTCATCTATCCAGACTACTGTCTCGCTGTGCGCTGTTGCAGACGAGTCACAGGAGTGTTATGTCGAGGTTGAAGCTGAAGTCGACTGGCACGAGACCATGAAGTTCCTGAAGGTCGAGTTCCCTGTCGACGTTCGCAACACCGAGGCTTCATACGAGACTCAATTCGGTATCGTTCGGAGACCAACAAACTACAACACCTCTTGGGACATGGCCAAGTTCGAAGTCTGCTGCCACAAATGGGCCGACTTGTCTGAGCACGGCTACGGTGTGTCCATCCTGAACGAGAGTAAATATGGTTTCGCAGTCGCCGGCAACTTGATGCGCTTGTCACTTCTCCGCGCACCAAAGGCGCCAGACGCTCACGCAGATATGGGTAGGCACACCATGCGTTGGGCCATCATGCCGCACAAGGGACTTCTTGATTCGCGCACCGTCCGCGCTGGCTTCGAGTTCAACTTCCCTCCAAGCATTCACTCTCACCCAAAGATCAGCGACGTCAAAGATCTCATGTCGTCATTCAGACTATCGAAACACAGCGACGATGGCCTTGTCCTCGACACCATCAAGCGTGGAGAAGACGACGAGGACGTCAGCAGAGGAGAGCTACCCAAGAGACACGGCAGGAATGTTGTGGTCCGTATCTATGACAGTCTTGGTGGAAGAGCGAGAGGTGTGATTGAGACTGGTGCGGTCAAGATCCAGAAGGCATGGAAGTGCAATCTTCTCGAGGATGATTTGGAAGAGATGCATGTTGGTTCTGATGGTGAGGTTGCCATTGAGGTTGGTGCTTTCGAGGTTGCTAGTTACAGGCTTTTGCTCGCTTAGAGGAGTGGTGAAGAATCTTATGAGTATCTGTTATGATGATTTTTCTTTCGCTGTCGCCAGTGCACCAATTGCTTCTGTATAACAGTGCCAAGAAACAAGCATGTGAAAGTGGCGCTTTCTTGTTTCCAAATCTTGTGGAACAGACAGCCGATCCTGCCTCGGTTCATATCTCGTCTCTCCACGCTTCCAGTTTGTGGGCGCATCCTGACATAACGGCGACACCTCCAACAGGTTGTGTAACCCTGCCTTTTCCAACTCAACCACTCGCGAACGATTCCGTCAAACTTCTTATTTCTTTCGTTATTACTGATACCCACAAGATGTCGCCTTAGAAGAGCCAGAATCCGAATCGAACCCAACCGCAGAGCGGAGACCCGATTGGAGCACTATCGGAAGGACATTCGTCTCGTGATACGCCTTCGCAAAGCCCCCTACAACGACATCGCTCTCAATTGGAAAAGCAGTTACAGGCGCTCGATCACGCAAGAAACCAGACGATACATCTCTTGCAAAACGCAATGGCGACGCCTTCACCACCAAAACCTTGGGAAAGAGCCGGCAACAACACATCATCTAGTTTCGCTTCGTCACCCGCGAGCAACGCGACTGCGATCACATCTCAACCCTCCACATCTTCTTCTTTGACATCAACCGGTGCGCCTGCATTACCGAGTCGGCCTGAATCACTCAACTCAGTCGTCGACCGGACAGCATCGAATTACGCATCTCCATACGGGAACAGGATGGGCTCGTCACCCTATGGCGGCATGAGCGGCATGGGTGGATACGGCGGAATGTCCTCCTACTCATCTCCATACTCGCGCTTTGGTGGGGGCGGCTACGGAGGAATGGGCGGCATGTATGGTGGAGGTTTCGGCGGCGGAATGGGAGGCATGTACGGAGGCGGATACGGAGGCGGCATGGGCGGCATGTACGGCAACGGCATGATGCCGGGCCAAGAGCAGAGTCTGACGCAGAGCTTCAGCCAGAGCACACAAGCGACGTTTCAGATCATCGAGAGCATCGTCGGCGCCTTTGGTGGGTTCGCCCAGATGATGGAGAGCACGTACATGGCGACGCATCAGAGCTTTTTCGCTATGGTCTCGGTTGCGGAACAGTTTGGTAATCTAAGGAATACGCTCGGTTCGATTCTGGGTATTTTTACGCTCATCAGATGGGTCCGTACTGCGATTGCGAAGTTGACTGGTCGTCCGCCGCCGGCGTCGAGTACAGATCTCACACCGGCGAATTTCGCGCAATTCAGCGGGAAGCTGCCGGATGGCTCGGCCGCGCCACCAAAGGCGAGCAAGAAGCCTTTCATCATTTTCTTGGTCACGGCGTTTGGTCTTCCGTACTTGATGGGCAAGCTGATCAGGACCATGGCGAAGAGCCAAGAGGAAGAGGAACGCAGACGGATGCAAGCGAACCCGCAATTAGGTCAAGAAGGCCAACCGCTGGATCCGTCGAAGCTGGATTTCTGCAGAGTGCTTTACGACTTCACACCCGAGGCGAGCGCGCAGAATGTGCAAGGTGTCGATCTTGCCGTGAGGAAGGGAGATCTGGTCGCTGTCCTCAGCAAGACAGACCCGCTCGGCAACGCAAGCGAGTGGTGGCTGTGCCGCGCGAGAGACGGACGGAAAGGATACCTGCCCTCGCCTTATCTCGAGACAATCCAGAAGCGACCGCAGCAGCAGCAGATCACCAACGGCAGCCCTACAGGGAGCAGAGCGCAGACAATGACGAGCTCGGCCATGAGTGATCCTGCCAGTAGGAGCAATACCATGGTCGACAGGGAAAAGGAGCTGGTCAAGAGTGCGAACAAGCAGCCTCCGGAGGTCCTGAGCAAGGTCGGGGACCTGAATGTGGAGAGCTTCCAGAAGGGGATGTTCAATTCATGATGAGTATTTGTTGGATCAGGGGTTATGTAGCTACGACCAAAACTATCTTTTCAAGTTACGACAGAATTGTGATGTTGTTTCAGTGCTGTCTGCCCATTTCGTACCATATGACAATGAGTGGTTATTCCCTCTAGAGTGCGTAGTAACATGCTGCTCACGAGATTATAAGTAGCGGAAGACCCTCCATCTTACCGAAGCATCTCGTTCATGCTCTTGACAATGAACGTGTAACAACATTATCGGAGTAGGCATTATTTGTAATACCTAAATAAGAGACCATTGATCTATCGGGATCGAAACTTAGTCACGCTGCATGTGCCCACCCGCAAAGCTGACTCACGACTGACGATTGACGACCTACTCCAACTTTCTCATCCTCATCTCGACTTGACGCCGCATTCCGTATCGCAGAACTACAATCCGACAAGATGGCGGAAGGATCGAACGGTAGACTGGTTGGGCAATACACCGTACCACGCGACGTTCTGGACGAATATGCGCATGGCGAGAATGAGGAAGAGGACATCCTCATGTCGCAGCAGGGAAAGGCTCAGATCGCCAATCGCGAGTCCGATTACCAGAAGCGACGATTCAACCGCAAACTGGACGAGCGCGATGGCGAGAGCGTTGCCGAAACGATGAAGAGGCGGGAGATAGAGGCAGAAGAGGAGAGAGTGATGAAGCTGCTGGAGGATCGCAGAGCGAAGAAAGAGGAAGAGGAAGACGCCATGGACGGTGTAGTGCAAGCTCAGCCCTTGTTGAAGGATGGCAGCGACAAGGAAAATATTGCAGACAGCGCCGTCACGACCGAGCAGCCCCGGAAGCGTAGGAGGCGATGGGACACGACTGGGGACGAGGCGGCTGTTGTCAAGGCCGAGGAGGAAGAGAAGCCACCGGTCAAAAAGTCGAAATGGGATACCATTGGTGACGACGGAGCAGCAGCGGCCGCGCTCGCAAAGCCATCGCGATTCGACAGAGCGCCTGAAGCCGGCGGAGCACCTGCTCCAAACCCCGCCGCTACTCCAGCACGCGCACTGGCCCCTTCAACTGGATTCGGTACTGATGTGTCAAACCGCAATGCGCCTTTGTCGGATGAGGAACTCGACTTGATGCTGCCCGGTGAGAAGGAGGGGTATAAGACACTCCCTTTCCCGCCTGGGTATGAGCCGCTTCGAGCACCAGCGCACAGAGTCAGCGCCACACCAGCGTCATTATCGGGAGGATTCATGATGCAAGAGTCTGTGGATGCAAGAGCTATGTTGAAGGACTTACCAAACGATCTGCCTGGTGTTGGAGACCTCAGGATGAAACCAGAAGATATGGCATACTTTGGCAAGCTTGTGGATGGAGCTGATGAGAACGAGATGACCGTGGACGAGCTGAAGGAGAGGAAGATCATGAGACTGCTCATAAAAGTCAAGAACGGCACACCACCAATGAGAAAGACCGCCCTTCGTCAACTCACAGACAACGCTAGGGCTTTTGGCGCCGGTCCGCTTTTCGACCAAATTCTACCGCTACTCATGGAGAAGACTCTCGAGGATCAGGAGCGACATCTGCTGGTCAAGGTCATCGACCGTATCCTCTACAAGCTCGACGATCTGGTTCGACCATACACACACAAGATCCTGGTCGTCATCGAGCCCCTCCTTATCGACCAAGATTACTACGCTCGTGTTGAAGGCAAGGAAATCATTTCCAATCTGGCCAAGGCAGCTGGTCTCGCCCACATGATTTCAACTATGCGACCGGACATCGACCACGCTGACGAATACGTCCGCAACACGACTGCCAGAGCATTCGCCGTCGTCGCCAGTGCCCTTGGTATCCCCGCACTCCTCCCCTTCCTGCGCGCTGTTTGCCGAAGCAAAAAGTCGTGGCAGGCGAGACACACTGGTATCAAGATCATTCAGCAGATTCCGATCCAGATGGGTTGCGCCATTCTTCCTCATCTGAAAGGGCTGGTCGACTGTATTGCAGACAACATCCAGGATGACCAGGTCAAAGTACGAAGCGTGACTGCGCTGGCGATTTCCGCTTTGGCAGAGGCATCGAATCCTTATGGTATAGAAAGCTTTGAGGAGGTGTTGAACCCTTTGTGGCAAGGAAGCAGGTATGTGGATTTCGTTTCAATCAGATATATACACGTTCTCTGCTAACACATCTTACAGGAAACAGCGTGGCAAGGGTCTTACAGCGTTCCTCAAGGCCGTCGGAACACTGATTCCGCTAATGGACGAGGAGTTCGCCAACTACTATGTCGAACAGATCATGGAAATTCTCCTGCGCGAGTTCTCTTCACCGGATGAAGAGATGAAGAAGGTCGTGCTCAAGGTGTTGTCTCAGTGCGCGAACACAAACGGTGTGACAGCTGGGTATCTCAAGGATACAGTACTCGACCACTTCTTTAAAAGCTACTGGGTGAGGCGTATGGCCCTGGACAGGAGGAACTACGTTCAGGTTGTCGAGACTACAGGTGATCTTGCTCGCAAGGTTGGTTGTGGTGAGATCGTACAGCGCATAGTCAACAATCTCAAAGACGAGAGCGAGGCGTACAGGAAAATGACCATGGAGACAATCGAAAAGACAATTGCAGCTCTGGGCGCCGCTGACATCGACGAGAGACTGGAGGAACGTCTGGTGGATGGTATCCTTGCTGCGTTCCAGGACCAGACTGTGGAGGATATCACCATGCTTAATGGGTTTGGTACCATCGTCAACGCGCTCGACGTCCGATGCAAGCCGTACCTTCCTCAGATCGTCTCTACAATCCTCTACCGACTCAACAACAAGTCACCGACAGTCAGACAACAAGCATCAGACCTCATCTCGCGCATTGCTATCACGATGAAGCACTGTGGAGAAGACGCTCTGATGGGCAAGCTCGGTGTAGTCCTCTACGAAAACCTAGGTGAAGAGTACCCAGAAGTCCTCGGCTCCGTGCTCAGTGCTCTACGGTCGATCGTCGCTGTCGTGGGTATCAACCAGATGCAACCACCAATCAAAGACCTCCTTCCCCGCCTGACACCTATCCTGCGCAACCGTCACGAAAAGGTGCAAGAGAACACCATCGACCTCGTCGGGCGAGTAGCGGACCGCGGCCCCGAAAGCGTCAACGCCCGCGAATGGATGCGCATCTGCTTCGAGCTCCTCGACATGCTCAAAGCGCACAAAAAAGGCATCCGGCGCGCGGCGAACAACACGTTCGGCTTCATCGCCAAAGCCATCGGGCCACAAGACGTCCTGTCCACACTGCTTAACAATCTCCGTGTGCAAGAGCGCCAATCCCGCGTCTGCACCGCCGTCGCCATCGGCATCGTGGCCGAGACCTGCGCGCCCTTCACCGTGATACCGGCGCTGATGAACGAGTACCGCGTGCCCGAACTGAACGTGCAAAACGGCGTGCTGAAGTCGCTCTCCTTCCTCTTCGAGTACATTGGCGAAATGGCCAAAGACTACGTCTACGCCGTGACGCCGCTGCTCGAAGACGCCCTCATCGACCGCGACCAGGTGCACCGGCAGACGGCCGCCAGCGTGGTCAAGCACATCGCGCTCGGCGTCGTCGGCCTCGGCTGCGAGGACGCCATGCTGCATTTGCTGAACTTGCTGTACCCGAATATCTTCGAGACGAGCCCGCACGTCATCGATCGCATGATCGAGGCTATTGATGCGGTACGCGTGGCCGTCGGCACCGGTGTCGTGTTGAACTATGTCTGGGCGGGCTTGTTCCATCCGGCGCGCAAGGTCCGCACCCCGTATTGGCGGCTGTATAATGATGCATATGTCCACGCCGCTGATGCCATGGTGCCGTACTATCCGGATCTGGATGATGAGAAGTGCGAGCGTAGGGAACTGCTTGCTTTCTTCTAGGGGTCTTCGGAGGTGGCGGTGCGGTGATGGTTATGTATACAGCTATGAGAATGATACCTCTGGAAAATGCTTGGTGAATACCGTTATGCATTGTGCCATTTTGAGTACCCCTATGACATGTAGTAGGATGTCAAGGACCGATTCTCCGTGCTTCGTATACATGCAAGTAAGTAGTCTATACCCAATGACGCCAGCTATGCACCGCCAAAACATCCACATCATCCCCTCTTACTAATCCGATCCAACCTCGCCCTGTTGACGGCGATCTCATCATCAACCAGATCCGTCTTACCGATAATGCGACCGATATGCTTATTCTGCTCGTCAAGTTCCGTGCCCATAGCCTTGCCGAGCTGATTCAGCGTCTTGGCTCCGCGATGGATGGCCTCCAGGTTCTCTGCGGAAACGTCAGTGAATCCCATCCACAAGTCTCGAAAAAAAAAAGTAGAAAGGGACAAGCGGCAAAACTCACCATCGATCTCGTTCTCCATCTCGTCGTCCTCGCTGTCAGCCTCGAACTGGTACTTGCTCCGCTGCGCCAGACTAGCCTTGTCCTGCGGCCCGCGGCCCCCGTTCAGCTCGCGATTGAAGCCCTGCTGGCGCGCGGTGCTGCCGTAGGCATTAGCGCGGGTCTCGTCAGCGCGCAGGCGCTCCTGGCGGTGCTTATCGAGGGCGATGGCATTGGCGGCCTCCTCGCGCTTCTTGGCGGTGAAGGGGTTTGCGACGTGCATGGCGAACATGGAGCGATTGAGCGTCTTGAGCTCGCGGGCTTTCTCCTCGGCCAGCCGGTTCTGGTGCGAGGCCAGGTCTAGGTTGCGCTCGGTGTTGTGGATGCGGTCGCCTTGTTGGCCCAGGCGCGCCAGCGTCTCGCGGCCGATGGCTTCGGTTTGCTCGGCGATGCGGCGGGCGTTGCGTGTTGCTGCGACGTCTTGTTGCTTTATGAAGCGGATCTCGTTTTTCGAGGCTTGGACGTCTTCTTCTTCTTGCTCTTCGGCCGTCAGCTCCCGCTCGGGCTCGCCGTAGCCGCCGAAGCTGGAGGTGTTTGCTGTTGCTGTTGCTGTGCCGCCGTAGCCGCCGAAGGAGGACGAGGGGCCTTCTTCTGGATTGGCTTGCTCGGTCTCCATTACTTGTTGTTGTCGCTGTGGTGCGTCGCCGAAGAGAGCTGCGCGGCCGGCGTCTGTGGTTGTCGTCTCCTGGCTGTTGGATCGTCCCAGACCGCCGTAGCCGCTTGGTCCGTATCGTGACTGTGTAGGCTGAGGCTCGTTGCCATATGCGTTATTCCCATATCCGCTCTGCTGGCCGTAGCTGGCTCCTCCTCCGCCATATCTTTGCGGTTGTGGTGCTCCTCCATAGCCGCCTGGGGGTACCGGAGACTTGTCTCGTCTTACGTCAGGCATGGAGCCATTGTTGCTGTAAGGAGGAGGTTGAGTAGAGGACGCGGTTGTAAGAGGCGGTTTCGAGGCATAGGGATCGGACGGAGGTTTTGAGGCGTATGGGTCACTGGACGTAGCCTGTACTGCATAGGGATTCGCTTGAGGGGCTGATGATTTGGAGCTTTTGGATCGTCCTCCGAAGAGGGCAGAGCGCTTCTTCTCTTCGGCTTGATCTTGGGCTTGATCCTTGTCCTTATCCTTCTTGCCAATTCCGAAAGGCATGTTGATGGGTATGTGTCGCGTGTCGTGGACGTGGAAAGAAGGAGTAATAGTCAATTGCCGACGGTCGTGAGGAAATAATGCGCTGCCTGCGGTCGATCACTTCACTTTCAGGGTCAAGACCGTCGGTCGGCTGTGGCGCAGTCCAACCCCACATCACGATTTGCGGGGTGGCCTCACTGCCTTCCTTAAATAATCTAGTGAGTGCTTCATCTCGTGCCTGACCAGAGTCACTACGACCGTATGCTTGATGGACTAGAGTATGTCCGTGTTCAGGCTATTGTGTTAGGGCTACTGATTTGTTTGATACTCGAGTGGTATAGCTGAGACGACAGTCGGACGGGAAGAGGAAAGATGAACAGTAGCGTAGTGTGGTCACGTACTGGACAGCAATCCATACCTAGGTAGTGAGCGCTTACTGTATATGAACTACGTGCCAAGCTCCACCAGGTCACCACAGATCGTGATACACCTGACAAACACCATAGCTGTACATGTATTCTGCCACGTCTCATCATCATCTGGACCTTTTTATAATATAAAAATTCCCGATACCTGCGCACATTGAAAGCCTAAGGTAGTCTTGGCACAGTACTCACGTCCACGAATAAGGAAGGCTTGATCAAGCCACAGATGCCTAAACAACCACGACCTGCAATACATCTCTGATCGCCAACGACACCTACATCTGACTCCTCACAGTCAATCCATTCATATCAATCCGAGAACTGGCTGCCAAATAACCGCCAAGATGATGCGTACAAAGAGACTCCAGAGGGTAAGTCCACATTTCAGCCTTCTTCCAAATAATAAGGTGTCAAACGACAGGAAGTCTTAAAACCCTTTCTTTGAATATGAAGGGCAAAAATATGTCACCTTATTCTTTCTCACGACCTCCGTTAGTCGAGGTGAGTAGCTCAATGCAGTACCCATACCGCTCGCCAGAAGGTTTCCTCCTGCGGGTCAGTCGCCCTCTTTGGCATAAAGGCCGTATGGGTTCCTGCCAGCGCTACTCGCCTCCACTAACGAGGCTTGTATGTCTTTCTTCACTCGTCACCTCAAACGATACCCCCACACATGATCCTAACACACCCAGGAACTGATCAAGCTGCAAACGGGGCCCCTAGCCGACGGCCTGACCCTCGTACGCGCCGACGACCTCGAAACCTGGGTCATCGACATGACGATCGCCGGCCCCCACCCGCTGTACGCGAACGCGACCTTCCGTCTCCAATTCACCTTCAGCAACTCGTACCCGATCGAAGCGCCCGAAGTAGTCTTCATCCGGTCGGCGTCGCCACCGCGCGACATCCCGCTGCACCCACATATCTACAGCAACGGCATCATCTGTCTGGATCTGCTGGCGAGTCAGGGGTGGAGTCCGGTGCAGAACGCCGAGAGCGTGGCGTTGAGTGTCATGAGTATGTTGGTGGGGAACAGTAAGGGCGAACGACCGCCGGGTGATGCAGAGTTTGTCAGGAGTAATACGCGCCGGCCCAGAGATGTTAATTTTGTCTTTCATGATCGCACGGTTTGATGGGAGGGAGATGGTGCTGGTGGGTTACTCATGCGTATTGTTACAAGGACATCGTTACATGGAGTTGGTAGGGAGTTTAGGTTAGAGCGCTATCGTTTTTGGTTGATGTTGATGCATACCAAGCCGGAGCATGGAGTTGGGCCACCTTTGTATTGCTTCAAGAAGACTAGAGGTCGTATGCGATAGTGTCCGGAATTTTGGTACACTCTTACTGACCAAGTCAACACATAAATAGAGACTTTCGGTTTCATCATCTCACTACAACAATGCACACGAGCGACGGACTTTGTCTGGAAGCAATCATTCATCTTGAATTTGATATACGACTGTGACTGGCTTCCAACCACCACAGACGCAGGTAATGCTATGCATCTCGTCTCCGATCATCAACACGACAGACGTTCCTTTCTTTGAACCTCCTCCCATCGTATCAGGAAACAATCATTTCTCAAAAAACGCCGTGACGTGCCAGAGCAAGTTTCAACTTTTGCGATTCCCCAATAGCATCAAGCGATTCCCCAGAATGGACGAACATCGACCCATAAAACCTTATAGCTCAGATAAACATCTACTCGTCGTCCTCCTCCTCGGCCTCGACGGTGGACATGGCGATACGGTCCAAGTCACGCTGGCCGGACTGGGTGATGCGGCGGCCACCCTTCTCCTCGTCCTTCTCGAGGACACCGATCTGCTCGAGCGATTGCATGACCTTGCGGTCGACGGAGCCGGAGGCGTCGACGTGGTGCGATGGGCGGGAACCGCGGTTCTTTGGCGAGCCGTGGACCTTCCTGAGGCGGCCGACACCGACGGTCTTGCGGAGGTAGACGTGGCGGGCGACGGCGGCGGCGCGGATGTAGTACCTTTGCAATCTGTCAGTCCATCTTTTGTTCCAACCCGAATTGTTTCTATGTGAGATGAATGGATGCCACGCACCAGTCGATGCTCTGTGGTGGGAGCTCCTTGGCGTTGCCGGTCTTGACGGTGTCAACCCAACCTGTAGATGTGTGTCAATATTGCCGTATTCTTTCTGGTGTTGTTGCCGGAGACATCATCCCCCGATCTTGCACGGGATTCAGGTGAGGTGTTCGACGAGGTGCTGCGACGGACCTGGGATAGAGAGCTTTCCCTGGCGCTTCAAGAAAGCGGCGTAGGAGTTGATGAACTTGTCAGCCTGAGTGTTGTTAGTCAAGATCGTTGGAGCGGCGCAAATTGCTCGAGTCGTACTTGGACATCGCGAACGGAGACACCTGGCATATTGGCGGTTGTGTGGGTGGTATGAGGGTTGAGATGGTCGTGTCGAAGTCGTCGTCGTGTGCGATCAAATTTCGCGGGTTGGAGCCCGCCCCGAGGTGAAATTCGTGCGTCCTGGTGCGCAAGGGCTTGGCACACGCTAACGGCAGAGCTTCGGCAAAACTTGACCTCGATGTATTCTACGGCTTGAGACTTCTAACATGGCATTCTTGCACTATTGATTGTCACGCGCCCATTGCTCGTTCGAATGGCTACAATCTAATCTGGGCTCGGAGAGTAGACGAGTGGCATGAGCGATAAGGTCTCCCTCAGTACTCGGTTCAAAGCGCGACAAAAACAGAATACACCCTTTCAACGTTGTCAGATCCTCACACGAGGACGGAGAACAGTATCGAATGTCATTATCAAGTATCCTGCTCCGCCGAATAGATAGTCGGCCGTCTCTGCAAGCCAGGAGAGTATCTGACATACAGCTCATTGATGAAATGCGCATGCTTGATACCCGGCTCTCGCTTGGTCGCAAACTCATCCAGAGCATCCTGCAACCTGTAACCCATCTTCTCTACCAGATATGACACCAAGAAGAATCCTGTTCGATTGAATCCGTAGTGGCAGTGAACAGCAATCACATCGCCGGAATACTGTGGATCGGCAGCAAGGTGCTCCCGCAGCGTATCGATCAGAGCGATAAAGGCGCGCACTTCGTCAACGGTAGGCGGTAGCTTGCTGACCGTCGGAAACTTGTGATACTCGACTCCGCCGTCTTCCAGTCCTTTGGGATCGTACACAGGACTTTCATGGCTGATATCGACGACCATTCTGATACCATGCTTGACGCCGGCTTTCGCGCTCCAGTTCTGAACAAAGACTTTTGGAGTGTGGGTTTCGTCGACCTCTCTCAGCGTCTTCATGGCACGGAATATTCCGCCTATCGGCTCGGTGACAGCCAGTATCTTCTGCCACTTTTCTAGATTCTTCACGTCCCATTTGCCTTCTGTCGTCAAATGTTGTAGCTGCCATCCTAGTGACAGACGGTGATCCACAAGTGTCGAAACGAAGCTCTCGATGAGTCCAGAGACTATGCGTACTGTGGTTGTTGCATAGAGTAATCCATGACCTGCTGGACGTGGTAAGACTGCAGTCTTGAATGCAAAAGATGGTGGAGGAGGCCCGTGAGGACCAGGAGGTCCTTCTTGACTTGGACGCATCTCCGGTATATGTTGTGAGGTTTTTTGGCTATCGCCAGCTTTGTTCTTTCCAGACCCGTGCGCCCCTTCAGCTGGGATGGTCTCGCCAGCTGCAACAGGAAACTCCACCTCGTCACTATCTGGTGATAGCTTTGCTGAGCTGTGTAACTGCCCAGCGCTATGTTTGCCGAACCATGCTGCCAGTATCTCGACATGTCGTGGTGGGCAGACGTGATCTGATTCGCCGGATATGCAGAAGATAGGAATGTTGATACCTGACCAGATCGATTGCCCTGGTAGGCCCCCGGAAGGACTGCCTGCGGATGAGGCTGGTCTCAAACCATACAACATGCGCAGAAAGACCGGCGTTCGACTCTGTTCGTTGAAGCGCAGCTGTAGTCTCTTCGTCTCCTGATCAGCATCCTTGCCTACATATCTAGTGACGCTGCCGCTTTCCAGCCCTTGACGCCTGTCATACCATCGGAAGAGGTTGAAGATCGTGTTCGGTATGTAGGGAACGTACTTCAAGTGCGATACCTGCGTTTCGCTCAGAGGTTCCGAGCGGGGGCAAACGGCAACGAACCCGATCACCTCTTTCGAGATCTCGGATGCCACTGGCGAAGTCTGAGACGCGAGAAGTGCCGCCAGTGAGCAGCCCAAACTATGGCCGATCAGGACGATCTTTTGGCCGTGTTCAATATCCCGGTGCTGGCGTATCGCTTCCGCAATCAATCTCGCGAGCTGCTGCGGTCGGTAAACTTCCCAGTCCTTTGGTCTGAATTCAGACAGACCACATCCTGGCAGATCGATAGCAAGGCATGGCGCCACATTTATAAGACTGGTGAGCAGCGGGCTAAATTGAGCAACGCTGCCACCCAAACCATGGATGAAAACAAACAACGGTAAAGTCGAAGGTTCCTTCGGTAGTTTCTCCGCTTGCGGATGCTGGTGATAGAATGTGCGGATGGCCGGAAACGTAACGTCGTCTACTGTGTAGCTTTTGAAGGTCGAGTGTTTCTTGAGTAGGCCGGGGTCGGTTGCGCTCGAGTCTAACACGCATTGGTCAGAGGTAGAAACAGTGATATCGTAAATAAGATGGACACGAAGGTGCGAGTTGGAGGAGAGAGTTGTCTTTTATGACATGACCATATGTGAGATAGAGAAAGAACCAACCTTCATCGACCGCATCGCCGCTCCGTTGTTTCGCAGAGGTTCTTGACTGTTGATAGTACCAAAATGCTGCGATACCGGCTGCTAAGGCGATACTGACCGCAGCAACCGGCGATTGCTGCATAATCTTCTCCTTCTGATGTGCGTATACGCCGACTATGAGAGATCAATGCAAGGGACTCTCGAAGCCTACGACGCGGAAAGGCCGGCTCTTGGTCCTCAGGTAGATGTCGTCGAGTTGATGATGACAATCGAGCTTGATGATACTGACTGATGACTGCACTTTACATATCAAATCTGGAACAATGATGCATCAGACTCCGATATTCGATATGTCAAAGTAAGGTAAGGTACGATGGCCATCATTTGCACGACCCAGCAGTCGCGAATCGCGGCCAATCAGCTTCGACCACAGAGCACGCCTCTGCGGGCAATGCATTGCATGGCTCGACATCCATAACTTTATCAACACATCACGTCGTCCGGAAGAGCGTCAATAACACCATTATGTTGTCTCCAAATCTCAATTGGCAGTACAATACTGAGCATGTCCTTCGTATGAAAACTACTAGTACGCAATATCTACTTGAACACCACTCAAAGTATTTTAACGTGTAGGATCGATAACTTACTGCGTCTGTCCGAAAACCCGCGATGAGACCAAGAGACATCCGAGAACGTATGGAGAAGAATCCTGAGCTTCTTCTTCAATCGTACATGTAGTGTGCACGAGGCGATCTCCAAGGACCAGACTAGGCTGCGGGAACAGCCGATGCGGCAATGCACGCCTGAGCTGGGCGCATGACAGTCGCGTGGCGGCACTCCGCCATGCAATATAGCTTGTAGAAGCGTGAGAAAATCATGTTGGACGTCCTCAGTCCCGGCTTGTACCTTCTGCAGCCAACATGATAGAGACGAGGCTTATGCAGATGAAAATAGAACACCACATGGTCGGTTAATCTAGCCGATCTCAAGATCGGAGCAATCTAGAGGTGAATGCATGCAGCCCTATACCACGCTGACCACAGAACTTACCAGCTCGATGGCAGATCTCGGCAGTGGGTAAGCATGATGCTGATGTTCTCTCACGAGAGCTCCAACCGTGAAAGAACTGCAGGTGTATAACTATGCGGCTCTGCGGTCAAGCAGCGGGAGCGAGCCGCCCGTCCCCCGCATTCAGCCTGCAATGCCTGGGGAAGCGCACGCGGACGGACCCTTCCTTGACCCTGACGTGTCGTGAGCATGATGTGGCCTCCAAGGCTTCGAGGTTCCTCTTCAAGTTGCTGCCTGGACAACTTACGAAGCCGAGCACCGCCGACAAACCCTGAGAAGTCTGAGAAGCGGATGTTATGACATAAAAAACACCTCGCGATGCCAGTCAGTTACAACGTATTCCGCGTGCTCGGGGATGTATTGCACACCTCGTCCAAGTTCATCTTGATTTGGGCGATCCACCGCAACAAGAGCGCTGAAGGTAAGTTCGGTATCGCGGGCTCCCTGATCGTGCATTACTGACACCTAATAGGTGTATCGCTCATCACTCAAGCACTCTATCTGCTCGTCTTCGGCGTGCGTTATCTGGATCTACTATGGACACCCCCGAGCTTCTCTTACTGGAACTTTGTCCTCAAGATTCTATACATCTTGACTTCGTCCTATATCGTCTTTTTGATGCTGAGAGTATATGCGAGGACTCGTGAGAGGGAAAGAGCTTGGAAGCTGGGCGCGTGGAGTCTGGGAGGATCGTTGATCGCTGCACCGGTTTTGACATTGGCTCTTGAGGGCAGAGTGGGGTTCAGCCTGCTCGAGATGAGTACGTTGAGGCTTAAGGTGCTGCTCTGATTCACTGCTGACAATTCCAAGTCTACTCGTTCACGCTGGTCCTAGAGGCCGTATGCATCTTGCCGCAGCTGCTTCTCTTGCGCCAGACGAGCGTACCAACCGTCATCGACTCCTACTACCTGGTCACGCTGGGCTCCTATCGCTTCTTCTACATCTTCAACTGGATCGTCCGAGCGATCCAAGAGTGGGGGAATCTGGAACCAATCTTTCCAATCTCAGTACTGTGCGGTCTCGTGCAGACGGCGCTCTACATCGACTTTGCTTGGGTCTACTACTTCAGACAGAGAGTCAAGTTAAGAGCAGGAGCGGTTGTTGATTCGCAGGACTTTCAAAAGGGCTGGCTGGTGAACAGGATCGTCAACAACAGAAAGTTCGATGAGGAAGGGGAAGAAGAGCATGAAGGGTTGGCACAAGCTGAGGAAGGTGATGCGGCGCCGGCGAGACAGCAATCAAACAACCGATGGGGCGCTCGTGGTATATCCGTGTCTGCAGACGAAGGTCTCCAAGAAGTTCATACGAACCCGAGTTCCAAGAACGATCTCGCGGATCCAGATGTCTTCGAAGACGACTACGACGAAGACCATCACAACGCTCCCGCACCAGCAGATACCGCAAAGTCGGCCGGAGTGAGCGATGGAGGAGAATGGAGAGACACGAGGTAAGGTAGACTGGCCTTCAAAAAACTTACATGGAAACCCTTATCTTCCATGCTTGTCCACGTGCTGTATCTTTAAAAATCTGCTCGGTCAGACGGTCTTTCGCCGTGGAGACAATGAATAGCCTTATGGTGGCTTGCTGATCTCTCGTAATTTGTACGTATTGTCGAGGATATGTGTCGCATGACTGGACGACGATACATGAAGCATAACCATAATCATAACCAGTCGCCTGTCACCAGATCGTGTAGATACTTTTCCCGCAGTCCTGTGGAGGCTGAAGCCCAGGCATAGTCTCGACTTGCGTCGGATCCGGGGTGGATCTACAAGCAGATCTGCACCGCGTGAGACACACCTGGGTAATACTTCGGTTACCTGCTGATAATGTGGCTTGACAGTCTCGGTGTTGTAACTCCAAGCGAACTGAAGACAGGTGTAAACTCTCCAGTGTGATAGGAGTGGTATTATAGCCAAGAGTGCAGCGGCGTCTGGAAGAGGACATCCGGGACAAGCCACTGGCTTCGGCTATGTACTATGAGAGAATTTATCGCTTATTGCTTGCCTGAAGGATCGAAACGGGTAGGTCTATTGCTCCTCGAACAATGCATTCGGTCCGCGTTTGCCGGAGGTGAGGAGCCCAGAGTTACATCGCGTGCATGCATGAATAGCGTAGCAGAAGCTCGAAAGTAGTGAGGCACAGAAACATGGTTCGCAAGGAGAACGATGGGTCTTGGCAGCGGCTGTCGGGAAGAATCCGTCAAGCGACTCTTGCCTGACTCTGGTCTGACGTCAATCTTACTTCGAGGCAGCCGTCTCAAAGTGAACGACTGTCAAAGCGATTCAACGTCGGTCGAGCAAGTCGAGCAAGAAAATTACCGGTTGCTCATGTCAAACACTATTCGAGCACGATTGCAAACCGTAACGAACCAGTTCGTGTCTCAAAAACGATCGTTTCATCCTGCGCTGCCCAGAATGGCCAAGCTCGATATCAACTCCAAGCTGCGCATGAACTCGGGTCATGAGATTCCAATGCTTGGGTTTGGAGTCTACCAGACGTAAGACATGAGTACCATACGGACTGTGGTCCGATGAACCAGGAACGCAAGTTGATGTGACTGTCGCAGTCCAGCAGATGTCGCCGAAGATGTGACGCGCCATGCAATCAAGAATGGATATCGCCATGTAAGTGTCTCATGTCTGGGATAGTGTCGGCAACTCGAGCCATGGGACTGCTCCAAGCCCTGGATAGGCTGGTCAGATGGATAAGTCATCAGCCGGCATGGCATGATTCTACATCGCATCTTGCTGCTTCGGAGTTGACGTCGGAGTAGGTTGATTCTGCCACTGCCTATCACAATGAGGCGCCGAGCTCCAAAGGCATGCTGGCAGGAGGCCTTTCACGCGAGCAGCTTTTCTACACCTCAAAAGTCCCCCCAAAAGAGATCAATTATGAGGTACGAGCCGCCAGGCTAGATCCCTGTCTGTCATATTGACGCGACCTAGGGTGCAAAGAAGTGTATAGATGAATCGTTGAGCAAGACTGGCTTGGACTACATCGGTAAAACCCCAGAACACTGCTCGGGTGAATTTTCGGCTGACGATAAGCTCCGTAGATCTGTACTTACTGCATGCTCCATACGGCGGTAAAGAAGGCCGACTTGGTGCTTGGAAGGCGCTCGTCGAGGCTGTCGAAGCCGGAAAGGTCCGATCTATTGGAGTGTCCAACTACGGAGTCCACCACCTTGAAGAATTGGAAACTTACATCAAGGATGTCGACTCCAAAGAAGGATCAGGAAAAGGTGGAGTCTTGAGCGTGAACCAAGTCGAGCTCCATCCTTGGCTTCCCAGACCCGACATTGTTTCTTGGTGTGAGAAGCGCGGTGTCGCACTCGAGGTCGGTAGCGGAGCGGAACGTTTCGGCATTGGCACTGTACTGACTTGCCCTAGGCTTACTGCCCACTTGTGCGAGCGACCAAGATGGATGACCAAAAATTGGTATCTCTAGCGAAAAAGCATGGCAAGAAGTCATCGCAGATATTGTTGCGATGGGGTCTGCAAAAGGTCAGTTGACTTGACGATTCTGTAATTTCCCTGCATTTTTTTGACGTCAGTAGAACTTTGTTATCCTCCCAAAGTCGGTCACGCACTCTCGCATCGAAGAGAATCGTGATCTGTACGACTTTGAGCTTTCCGATGCAGACATGGAGACGCTAAACATGCCCGATTCTTACGAAGTCGTAGCATGGGATCCGACCGTCAGTCGCGATTAAAAGGAACGCTTTCTGGCGTGGCTTGCGGATGGGTAAGAATTAGTCGAAGCAGTGAGAATAGGCTGGTCTTAGGGTTATGTTCAGACGGATGAAATTCGTGTTTGCCCTGCTTCGCGCACATGAATCGTGACAGCGGGCATCAATGCATCATGGACGGTCTGAGTCCTTCACGGTCCCGTAGAGTAGCAGAGTAGCGCGTAAGTAGATGCCGTTGGGAGCATTGATGTTTTTCAGGGAAACCAAAGTTGAAGACAGTTCAGGCAGCATCTGGCCTGCTCTAGGTATGTACATGTACTGTACTGTACAGAGAAGCTAAGTCACCTGTACCAAGACAAAGGTTCTCGCTGCTAGCTGAACTCTTTGCGTCGGACTACACCGAGCTCTTTGTTTTTAGATCGTACTGTAGTAATAAGACTCTGAGACTTTGAGATGAAATCGTGGGAACGACCAACCAGATTGCTGCATATCGAGCGAATAAGACCCATGTGAGCCATAGTTGCTGATCTCGGTTTCGTACTGACGGACACGTGTATTTGACCTTCGGCCTACGCGAGATCAGCAGCAAATGCGGGGTCTGCCATGCTGGGGTTTCGAATATCTTTTTCCTAGCAGAGAGTAGTCGATTCTAAGTTGAGCCGATATTGACATGATTGACAGGAGCGTGTCTGGGCGCATGATATGATCGTCGAAATATCGGATCCGACGGATCTCGCCGGCATGACTCTCGCTTCTGATCAATCACGGACGGCGTTTCTTGACTGGACGTTACTTGCATAGCGCGCGGGCTGAAACTCTGTCGATTACCGGTTAGCTCAGACACCCCCTCAGACACTTTTGCGATGGATACGAGCAGTAATGCACATGGTTCGAGCGTCGCTCGGAGAATCACCGCTGGGGACTGCCAGGCTCCAGTTTTCCGTCGGTAAAGTACTGTAGCAAGGCGCAGGCTGACGATGCTGAATCTGGGTACCAAAGTGGCAGTGAAAGTTGTATTTGTGGTCGACAATTGTCCTCATACGACGAATGAAGCAGTGCCACTATTGGAGGATCGCAGTATGGTCACGCCATAGATAGATTAGATGCTGTTCTGATGTTCATGAATCGTGGACGGGAAGCGGAAAGGTGAAGCGAATGAGGAGAAGTCGAAAGCTTGAGCAAAACCCTTCGACTAGACAGCGGGCAGTCGCTCCATTAGGCGGGCCAAGACCGGGTGATGCCGTTACCGCCCCGCAAGCGTAGCCCTCTTCGCACGTCACGCTATGAATAGATACTTGCAACCTGATACTCATTGGGTCTTCTCCTAGCCCTGATCTGATCTCTGCTTCGTCGACAATTCGGCGATCTCGTTACTGATCATCCGCATCGGCCATCCACAATTGTCTTGGTCCATCGGTGCCGTCTTTCCATCTCCCGATCAGCCTATCGTCTCTTTCCTTGCTTGTTTCACGTCGTCCGCCCCACGTGTGCGCCGCGGAAGTCTACCTTTACACCACGCCATCTTGATTGCTGCTCGACTTGGTAACATCGCTGTTCATCAGCATTCGCCGTTTGCTTACGGCACCAAAGATAGCCACGCCTAAGTCGCTGTCTAGTGAGTCACGTCTTGGCCAAAGGCACCTCTCCAGCGATCGGCCGTACATGATCGCGTGTCACATGTTGATTCTTTGGCTTCTGGAACAACTATCGCGCATACCGGACGTATGCCTTTGTGCTCAGAGTTAGCCGAATCCGAAGGGGTCACAGCTTTGTCGTCATTCGGCGATGCCTCACCAATAGCCCCATTCGTGCTACCACTCCCGACTAGGGCGGAGAATCCGTGGATTACAAGCAATGCGATATAGATTATGTCGATGCTGAGGATGACTCTCATCACTACCTCTCCAGGCTATGGCTGCATTCTCGAGACTAGGCTCTGGGCCGTGTCGTGTGGCACAGTCACAGCGGTCAGGGACAGCCGTGATGAGCGGCGCCTCCCTCCCGCGCCATTATGTGGGCTGCCGCACAGCACTCTATCGCATGGACGCCTTGCGACAGTCCAAACTAGCGCCCTATGGAGTAACTTTGGTTACAACTGCAAGTCCGGTACAGCAGCTAAGTACCATATCGCGATGTGTCGTTCTAACAGCCGCACTTGGCCGTGCAGGTAGTAAAGTTAATCCAGAGACTCACCGCGCCACTGACCGAGAACCGTTGACGAACGTCGCCCACCTCCCGAATGACTCGGTCGATACGTCTTGCGGACACACGCCAATTTCCCATGCCCCGACAAGACTCGAGCTAATCCGGTGTCCAGTCAGCTTGGACCATCGTGGAGGGTCATGGGCACACATCCGACTTGAATCCTTGTCGAGCCCGGCCGGTAGTGATGCTTAAAAGTAGCTTGGCTGGTCAGAGCAAGAGTAACCACGAGTCACTAGCAGGTTGATCACCTTCACGGCTGAATCCGCGCCTGCGCGAACTACTGACTGATGCTTTCATATAGTACTCTTCAAAATAATCTACCCTCTTTATTCTTATTACTGCGGTCGAGCCTCGTCCCTGTTGCTAAGTCTGTACCTCCATATCCACCCATCACACTCTCATATCTGTCCTGTCAAACTCCCGCCATCCTACATATCCGTCGGTCATCCCGCTTCTTGACTGTTCGTATCTACACCACTCCATTCACTTGTCCTCCGACAAATTCTCCGCTTCGCTGCTGGTCCGCTTCCTCAACATACCTCCCGCAGGACCCTTGCACAAAGGAGCCGCAACAGTACATCGCTGTACTTGTTCCTTCCTACGACACCTCACAGCATTCTTCCTCGCGTTGATCTATACGAACGGAGGATGACAGAGGTCATGTCATATCACAATTTCGATGGACCTGGCTCTCTGCCACCAGGTTCTAATGAATTACCGCCAGATGCAATGCAATCACAGTGGTATAACACCTCTGTGAGTATATTGGTCTTTGTTGATTGAGCCTTGCAGTACTGATGTGGCTAGATCCCGTACCACGACTCATATCTTAATCCTCCTGGGTCAGCGGCCTTCGAGCATTCATCCTATCTAGGGCCTACGACCTCTGCGGATACCACTCCCAACCCACCTGCGTTATCAACAGAAGGCTCATCATGGTCTAACTACAGTCGCGCACCCCAACCGGAGTTTGTTCATGGCTATTCAAACTTACCCGCTCCATTAAACCTCATTCCATCTTCGTTACAACCTCGCCCATTGTCCTCTTTGGACGACCGTCCCAGGAGCAGTCCAAGTACGTTCGGACCCGGCGCTGACTCGATCAACTGGCCCGATGCTCGTAACAGCGGCCTGGGTCTCTCATATTCCTCACAAGACAGTCACCAGCCATTTTCGACCTCGTACGATCCGGGTACTTATCAGCCAGCTCTGGGAAACGAAGTGTTTGCTAGTCCCAGTCCTCCAGAGATCAAACAACCTCTGCCGCGCAGACAATACGCACCTCTAGCGCCCAATCCTTCAGGTTTGCCGACGAAACGATCGCTGGACGAAGACGAAGAATCATGTGACGGCAAGCGTCGAAAACGGAACTCTTCGATCGTTTCATCAGCCGACCTTAGTGAAGACGATAAGTTACTGGTACAGCTCAAGGAGGAAGAAGGACTACCATGGAAAGACATTGCTGCTAGATTCGGCTCGCACCACGGAAAGACATTTCAAGTAGCAGCTCTACAGATGAGGTACAAGCGTCTCCGCGAAAAGTATCGTGTCTGGCAGGGTGACGACGTCGAAGCACTCAAGCAGGCCTATGAGTACTGGGAGAAATACAAATGGGACATTATTAGCTCAAAGGTTTGTTGCGTACCTTGCTTCGGTCGAGACCTCTTCACTGACATAAGACACAGATGCTCGACTTTGGTATCCAAGAGCGATGGCCCTCGAAACACTGCGCGCGAAAGTGGCAGAAGATGAACCCAGCCTTCCCCGGAGCTGGTACACCGCAAAGCCACCCAACACCACATCTCGCACCGGCGCATTTCTCCAGCCCTGGAGACGTTTCTAATCATTACGGATTCATCCCTATGGGGTCAATATAACATGGCCGGCCTACGCTATATCTCTTCGAATATTTCATCCCGGCATGTAACTGAACACGCATATATCCATCTCCGCTTTCTGCATATCAAGCATATCAAGGACGGCGCCATTGCTGCATTTTCAGAGAAGCATACCACCGATACAGAGTTCGCACATCAGACACTCCAAGAAACGCAAGCTTTACATCGCGATCGATTTCGCTTTTGCTCATGATACCCACTACGCTCGCTTGCACTCGACATGGTGAAGGATACGCACTCGGCATTTGTGAACAGGTCTCAAAGGCCATACAGGCCGCCGGGGCTAGCATTGGGTGCAGAAACTATGCCAAGATCTACAATAGACAGATAGTACATGTACCTAGACCCGAATCAATGACATCTTCCCGCCACGCAGCTCACATAAAGCCCACCTTACCATCACCACTGCCCCTAAACCAACTTCGAACTCTCCTTTACACCGCCTGAAACACTTCTACAATTGTTGGTCCGACAGAGCAGCCTCCTGCCCGATGATCCCCACGTCACCTACGACCTAGCAGCCACGCTAAGCCCTACGGATATTAGGAGCCAATAATAGCAAACCTCGCATTCTCTGCCCTGTTGGTCACCGCCCATGTGGCATGGCTATTCTACCGTACTACAATTCAATCTAGCGGTCGAACTCCGATCCGTTAGACTAGTCTTGCTGATTCCAAGGCAAACAGACATTGAAACACGCTATTGAGGTCAGAATTAGGCAGCGAGGCTGAGAGACTGGGCTTGTTAGTTGCGGTCGGTAGATTGGGGGATTACCCATACGGCCTGTCAGAAAGTATTCTAATTATTGATAATATAGTTGCATGTATGGCATCGAGGCCTCGCGGGTATTGTTTTGCGCTACCCAGCTCAGCTAACGATGCCCGAATGAGGTACCATGTCGATGTTGTCGACTGCGATATTTAGATCATGATAGCAACGCACAGAGGTAATACTCCAAGACTAGCTTCCTGGCCGAGAAGACACTGAGCTAGTGAGTCATGCTACGCTGAACCTCGATCGCCCACAAAGAGCCTACCATGGACTCATCTGGACTGCGATTGCCTCCAGTCATATGATCGCCCTGCTACGAAGACGAAGACGACGCCGGGAGCGCGTGCGTACACCGGCCCCCCTGGACTCTGCCATCCCACCTCTTCGCTTTTCGTGACACAAGCGCCGTTCACCACTAGCGCAGATGATATATTCTGACTCACATGATCGGGAGCGCCGTCTCATTCCCGTCACCGTTAGCTGATCCCGCCATCTACACAAACCGTAGCTTGTACTTGAAATCAATCGCAAACGTCGGATCGCTGATGCCGACTTCTTCGCCGTCGATCAGCAACTCGTCCAGCTTGCGCTTGAGGTTAGGCCGCGTCTTCTCCTCCAAGTCAGGAGGGAAGGAGTAGTACAGCGTCTTTTGCTCGCTCCTGATCTGGGGTTTCTTGATTTGACTATCAAGAGTTAGCATAAACGATTGCCGATTTCTGACATAAATAAAGAGGACTCACGCTTCTGGCCTCTCACCGAGATGGTCGACAAAATCTTGCAGCGTCCAGTCTTTCTTGACATCAATCTCTCGCGCAAGGTTCCCGCAAACGGGGCAGTCATCTTTCTTTTGGTGCTCGAATGTGTAGGTGTAGATGCTTTCGTCCCCGCTGTACATCATATAATTGTTTGTCTCGGGGTTTCCGAGGAACGGATTTGTTGTGCTGGCGATTTTGAAGGCTTCATTGCAACACGCCGCGGCGACGATGGCGTTGGTAGAGGCAATGGCGGGGATGATGTTCTTGACGACACCTTGCGTCATGGAGTAGGTCACGCCAGGGATGTTGAACTCTTGAGCGCGCTTTGCGGCTTTCTGGAACAGCCATGTGATGTGCTCCGGATCGTCGGTATCCAGTACCATGTCTATAAATCGTCAGTGATGCCCAACCAGTCAATCTTCATATGACTTGCCCTTTCGTTCCTCATCCCAAGCGATGATATGTGCCCATTCGATGCAGTGCTGTGGCTGGCGTGGAATAGTAGCAAGTGTGCACAACGGTACCGCCGCTCTCGGTGCGTGCATGTCCAATTGGCATTCAATGCAACTTGTCATGGTGGGCAGAATAACTCTTGCTTGTCCCTTGAAGCCTGTCGAACGTCAGAGTGAGGATCAGGCACATATTTGATACGGACCTTCGGTGCCGCCATCGATGAGCGGCTTTAGACTATCGGGATTCTCCATATCCACCATGCCGACCAGAGTTGCGTTGATCCATCGGCGAGCTTCGATACTGTCCAGTCCGCAGATGACAAGGTTGAACTGCATGTAGTAGTCTTCGTCCTTGTCCTGGATTTTGCCGCAGTAAGGGTTGATGGTGACGCCTTTGACACGCTGCATGACAAACTTGGCTGCCACCTCCGCCTTCGAACCACCAACGTCTGCTTGTCGGAAAAGGAACTGGCGGTTGAGATTGGAAACGTCGATCGTATCTGGACATGTTAGATTCTGTTGTGTATACTGTACGATCAATCACTGACCCATGTCGATCACATCAATATTCTTGAAACCGGACAGCGCCAGATTTTTCAAGATCTCACAGCCTAGACCGCCAGCGCCTCTATAAATACATCAGTAACTGTACTTGTGTTCGAGCCGGTGTATAGTACATTACCAAGACCTTCATGGCCTCCAGATTTTGGGCGAGCGCTTCTCCACCCTCAAAATCAGGATCTGTAAACGGACCAGGCCTTTGGAGAATGTTGTCCAGGTACTTCCTGTACGATGGTCAGGCATTCCATTCTTCTGGAAGATGTATGGCCTCGGGTTTGATGTCGTGATTGCTCCCACGTGAGCACAGCTTCATCTCTCTGATGCTGTGGTAAAGTGCACTTACCATCTTGCGCGAGCATTCGAATCTCCGTTATGGACCGGAAGCACCGCCGGCGGCTGCTGTGTCTCTGCCACTGTCGCCATTATGTTTTTGAATATCGGTGTCGGACCAAGGTACATGTACATGTAGAACAAACAACGAATGACGCAGGTGAAGTATACAGATCCTTATCGATAAGCGTCGCAGTCGCCTAAATGCTTCATTGATTGACCAATCAAGAAGATAGTTTCATGTGTGCATCAAAATACCCTCGAAACACCATGACTGACATCGAAGAATGAAGCGATGCCAGACTTATTGACTGAGATCAAATCAGTGTCTACAACGAAAGAGGAGAAGACTCTCGAGGAACGTCCACGCCCGCTACCCAAAACCGCAAACCTACAAGGCCTGAAATATTCGTCCTCCAACAACGATACACTCCAAATACTTCGAAGTCAACCTGATCGGACTGAACTGAGGAGATCGCTCAAAGCCTTGAGCAACAGTGGCGGATCAAACCAGTCTTCTGTACCAGATTTTCGAAGACCTTCGCCTGAGGCAGCAAAAATAATAAACGAGCTTGTCGTGACTTCAATCCCCGATTACTGGACCTCTTTCGTGCTAGAACATGACCGACACGATGAGTTACCCTCGAATCGAGATCACCTACTGGACTGCTTGAGGAATCTCGCTGGAATCGGTGCTGTAGTAGCAAGGTTGCGGTCGCTGGCTACCCAACCGGACAATCACAATGAACAGTCATTATCCCAGATCAAAGATTATATTGCAGTACTGGATGCTCTCATACGCCATGATGAGCTCGTTCGAGACATGTGGCAGCAGCTGTTCGTCGTCGGCAAGAACCCGACAGACATGAGATTGCTCTGGCGGGAATTCTCCAGCTTGATTGCTTCTGGGAAGATTGTCTCCTGTGTAGCTCAATGTGAAGACATTCTCAAGACATTGTCGGAGCAACCTTCATGGATCTCGAATGCCGACAAGTACGCTTCCTGGCTGGGCCGCAATATTGCCACAATGGTCTCGTCCATCCACGCCACAGATGACGAGCAGAGCTGGTCAGCTGCAGCTCAGCTGAGCTCAAAGTGCTTCAGCTTTGGCAACCATACGCAATTTGTGGAAGCTATAATGCAAGATCTCATCTTCAAACGACAGAACCCGACTGGGTTACAGAATCTCTTAGCACGATTACAGTCTCAGGAGCAAGCAAAATTTATCCACCAGGCTTTGCATTCGACATCAAGAATGCTTGACCTGAAGGCAGGACTGGAGTCGACAGACCAAAACACCAGAATCTCACATTTGGCTTCACTCATGGCAGCAATTGTGGGAGATAGCAAGCAGCTTTCAGAGAGACTAATCGACTGGCTATCAGACCCCACCAAATGCTCGAGTGAATCCTTGCCCTCACGCCGAGCGGCTTTTGCTGTGGTCTCGACTAACGAAGACTGCATCGAAACAATCCTGGACTCGAACATGAAGCTGTTTGGGGAGAGTCTCTTTGTCAAGCACGCACCCATGGTTCACCAGGACACCTGTGCGGAGAATCTCCTTGTAGCTGCTGGCATCCTCCATCGCGTCCAACCCATGTCTGTCTTTGTACTGGCACGATCGTCAACGCACATGACTGGCACATCGAACCGACTGAACTCGTCCTCGGTACATGCCCGCGTGCTTGGAATGTGCGTTGCAATGGCGATATCAACACTGGTCGACAAAGACGGTCAGAAGATGAACTTCGATATTGAAGACGTCAAGACCGAGGAGGCCAAATCTTTGATGGGCCTGATTAATGTAAGCGATAGAATCAGTCAGCTGTCAGATGCAGTCGCATATATCAATGGCCCAAAACCACAACCAGCGGGGCTCGCCACTCGTCCTTCAACGGAGACCGAGAAACCCAAGATCAATTCGGGGACGAAGAGCCGAATTACCGAAATGGATCACGCAAACAGTGGCCCCCGTGTCATTGAAATCCTCAGCGACGATGAGGGAGACGATCTGGTTCCATACAGTAAGCCGGATTCGGACCCTGAAGACGACGATGATGACCCTACCCTCGTAAATCGCAACAAGCCCAGGGCGCCGGTCTATATTAGAGATCTCATTGCAGGTCTACAGGATACCGAGAACTATGATAGACACAGCCTGGCCATCGAGAATGCTGCCTCACTCATTCGGCGCAAAGCAGGTTTTGGCAAAGAAGTCAAAGACCATGCTTTTGAGCTTGGTACGGTATTAGCAAGTCTAGGAGATACTTTCAAGCTCGAGGATTTTGCGGAACTAAGATTACAGGCCCTTATTGCCCTACTACTTTCGGATCCGAAGACCCAAGGCCAGTGGTTCGCTCGTCAAGTTTTTGAGGGCGATTACTCGCTTAGCCAGCGTGCAACTCTACTAAGTGCAATAGGTCTCGGCGCTCGCGAATTAGCAGGCTATCAGGACGTGGACACCCTCAACCCTGCAGTTACGCCAAAAAAGAGTCTGCCTAGCAAGCGTCTTCCGGAGCGCTATCACAATATCTATGCCGGAAATGCACAGAAACCACAACAGACCCTACCACCATCACGTCTCCAGTCAATTGCCACCAATCTTGAACGAAGTATGATCCAGCCCCTTGCCGCATCAGCAGCAGATGCCGCAACCGGGCCCTCCGCTCTGAAAGTCCGCACTTTCTCCTCGCGCATGGATGTGGCACAACGGACCAAGAAAATACCCAATGACCTAGCCAAGATGCTTGCAGAGTCATTATTCTTCCCTCTTGTAGGCCATTGGTCGACACACGTCCAAGCATACGGATCGAGCCGCAACATTTACCTCCAGCCATTCTTGCTGACGACCTACCTCAAGACCTTGGCGCTGCTACTCCATGCATCTGGACCAGGAACGGTAAATCTACCGCAGCTAACCGCGGAGTTCTGGGATTTGTTACTCAGTGTCCGCGGCGTCGCGAGCGAGGACGTCGCAGTCTTGGAGGCAGTGCTGTTCTCGCTACTTACACTTCTCGAGGTCAATGAGGACAAGAAACGTCTGGTCGACGAGCATTCGCGGCAATTGGTCGAAACACAAGAGTGGACGGAGATGATGTTTACACGTGCAAGTTCTGCTGACAAGGAAGGCGAAAGGGTTAGGACGCTCGCAGCAGGAGTGCTTGTAAGGAGCAGGGAGGTCGTAGAGAAATACCAGCGACTCATGGTCGGAGATCTTATGGATTACTGAAAGCGTTACTGGAATCATCTGCTTCGGGATCAAACACGTACATGTACCACGTATGTACCACGTATTCTTCCGCTGGCATCAAAGCTCCCACCCCACTATCATCAACATCAGTATCCTCGAGAAACGCCATGACCTCAATTCTTCGATCACTCTATTCGACAACAAACTATCCCAGCTGTTCGAACTCACACAACTCGATACAGGAGACTCAACCCTCGAACTTCTCACCAAAGAGCTTGATCTTGTACTGATCGATACCATCATGCTTTCCTTGCCAGCTCTGGCGATGGTCCGCAAAGGACTCCGCTTCTGGCTGAGGAGTTCGCGGGAACATACCCATCTTCACGATTATCTTTCCGGGGAAGTTGTCTGTCTGAGAATTGATTGGGCTACTCGTCGGTCAGAGCGTCACAAAAGCCGTAGGATTTCAAGTCATGACTCACTTTCCACAATCACTGCAAAAGAATCTATTGACCGGTCTACCGCTTCCGGTCTCAAAGTCGGCGTACTTCTTCAGCGTGCCATTGCGGTCTTCGATCTTGACCTTCTCTTCTTCAATGAGTAGGTTACTGGCGACGTAAGACCCGGCTACCTTTCTGCAATTCGCGCAGTGGCAGAGATGACCACGTGGTTTGGTGAATAGTTCGTCGTCGGTAATGGTCACATGAATGCTGCCGCAGAGACAGTGGCCGCTGAGGGATTTAGCGAACTTGCTGGGATCATGCTGCTTTGGGTCTCCGGTATATTCGGGCATCTTGAAGCGCCAAGGCTAGCTATGTAGTAGTGTTGAGAGGAGGGTTGAATTGTGTAGTATAAGCACCAAGATACCACGAACCAAGTACCCCAGCACCATTTTATACCTAGGTAATGTGACTCAAATAAAGTGCGGAGAAGCGTACTAAGGCCCGAACGCTTACCAATACGAAGACCTCGGAGAACGTGTAGATGTTAACACTTGAAATCTATCTCGACTCAAAAAGTCGATTAGCGTTGAGCCTACTCGAGAGGATACGGAATGAATCAAAGTTGTTCGAGGTGGAAAAAACGACCACAAGTGGGACAACTCAGTATAGAATGCCAAGCCGATCACGTGCTCACGCGTAGCACTTTGCGCCAGCGCGCGCGTGGCGCGTCATCCTCAACTTTGCCGCCTACACCTCCGATCTGAGTGAAGTGGTTGCGGCCAGCCGGTCGTTTGTGAGACCTGATTCACGCAGTTCTGCTCGGAAGAATGTCTCGCATTGATGATGATGATGCGATAGAGGATTTTGACGAGTCCCCACGACCAGCAAAAAAGCGTAGGACTACTAAAGCCGCCACGAAGAAAGTTCAGCCGACCAAGGTCAAGTCAGCCGCGAAAGCCGTCAAAGCATCCAGGACAACTCGGTCTGGGTCAACGACCAGTCACACTATCAGTGTAATCGGTAGCGACGACGACGATGATGACGCCTTCGAAACGATCGAGCGAAAGCCATCCAAAAGCGGGAGCCGAGCCGTGACCGAGTCTGACCAGGAAGAGAGAAGTGCCCAGAAGAAACCGAAACACCGCATCAAGATCGTAAATGATCAAGACTTCATGCTGGACCAGTTCTTAAGTCAGGCGCCAGAACGATCACCCAGTCCAGACGGAGTTAGAGGACCGATTTGGCTGAAACAACCAAGGCAGACTTCTGTCTTTAATCAGCAACCATCGACAAATGGAACGGCTTCAGCACGACATGGTCCGCCGCAGAAGCCACGCTTTGGAAATCTACCACTTCCAGCACCCCTGGCTCGGATGGCGCCAGCACAAGTAGTCAAACCTCAATTCAAACGACCACATGCGATAGCTTCACCCACGAGGAATGGCCATCCATCAAACACTGAAGTGAACATGGATACAACAGCCGCACCAGCTCGAGACACCCTATCAGTTCCTCCGCAGACACAATCCATCGATGTTTCGCAAGAGCTTGCAGATCTGCCTTCTGACGCTTTTTCCTTCTCTTCACCAGAAGGGTCTCCCAAGCAGGCCATATATGTCTCTTCACAAGCCCAGCCAGTAGTTCGCAGGGTGCAGAATGTACAAGCACCTCAGTCTGGACTGAAACAGACAACACTGTTCGGCGCTTTGGCAACTCAAACAACCGACAAAGAGGGCGCTAAAAACAAGAAACACAACTTTCCAAAAGCGACCCAACCAGAGCCTCCCACCCATCACAAGCTGGATCAGGCAGCTATGGCCACTTGGGTCTATCCCGTCAATTTAGGTACCATCAGAGAGTACCAGTACAGTATCGTGTCTGCAGCACTGTACAACAACCTGCTCGTCGCTCTACCGACTGGTCTAGGAAAGACATTCATTGCGGCGACCGTAATGCTCAACTGGTTCCGATGGACCAAAGACGCTCAGATCGTCTTTCTCGCTCCAACGAAGCCATTGGTAGCTCAGCAAGTCGATGCTTGCTTCAACATTGTCGGTATACCAAGATCGCAGACTGTCATGTTGACGGGTGGTATCTCGCCGGGGCTACGAGCAGAGGAGTGGCTGGCGAAGCGAGTCTTCTTCATGACGCCTCAAACTATGATCAATGACCTCAAGACGGGTATCTGTGACCCCAAACGTATTGTGCTGGTGGTCGTGGACGAAGCACACAGAGCCACGGGGAGCTACTCATATGTGGAAGTGGTCAAGTTCATTCGCCGGTTCAACTCGAGCTTTCGAGTACTAGCACTTACAGCCACTCCTGGTTCCAAAGTCGAGACCGTACAGCAAGTTATCGATGGGCTCGACATTTCAAAGATCGAAATCAGAACCGAGCAGTCTCTCGACATCCGGCAATACGTCCATCTTCGACAAGTCGATACTTATCTCTTCGATTACTCGCCTGAGCAGGCGATGGTTATGGAGCTGTGTTCCAAGGCTATCAAACCAGTTTTAGACAAGCTTAACGGACAAAATGCTTACTGGATGAAAGATCCTATGAAGCTTACAGCCTTTGGTCTCACTAATGCCCAGAGAGAATGGTCCAAGTCCGAGGCTGGTAGAAAAGCGCCAATGCCACTGAAAAGTATGATTCACACAATCTTTCAAATTTTGGCAAGTCTGGCTCATTCCATCTCGATGTTGAAGTTTCATGGCATTGGTCCGTTCCTGCGAGGCATCACGACGTTCAAGAACGCCGTTGATGGTGGTGAAACCAGAGGCAAATACGCATCACAGATCAGAAAAGACGAGAACTTCAATAAGATGTACAACTGCATACAGGGCTGGATCAAGAACCCGGATTTTGTTGGGCACCCTAAACTGGAGCATCTCCGGACAGTTGTCATGAACCATTTTTTGGATGCTGGAGAAGGCCCGGATGGGAAGCCTTCACCAACCAGGATCATGGTCTTTGCCCAGTGGCGTGACAGCGCCGAAGAAATCACCCGAGTCCTGGCGCGAAACCAGCCTACGATACGGCCTCATGTCTTTGTTGGTCAAGCTGATGCAAAGGGGTCGGAAGGCATGGACCAGAAGAAACAACTCCAAGTCATTCAGGATTTCAAGGACGGTAAATACAACACTTTAGTCGCTACGTCGATCGGTGAAGAGGGTCTTGATATTGGTGAGGTAGATCTCATTGTATGCTACGACGCCAATGCTTCACCCATTCGCATGCTTCAACGTATGGGTCGGACAGGCAGGAAGAGGAAAGGAAACATTGCCATTCTTCTGATGCGGGATAAGGAAGAAGGGGACTGGGTCAAAGCCAAAGACAACTACGAAAGCATGCAAGGAATGATCGCCAAGGGTGACAGATTCCAGTACCATGAAGATCGCTCACCGCGAATCTTGCCAAGGGATGTTCGGCCAGTTGTTGACAAGAAGGTCGTCGAGATACCTCCAGAGAACTCTCAGCCGGATCTTCCAGAGCCAAAGAAGGGCAAGCGTCGAGCACCAAAGCGTCCACCGAAGAAGTTCTTCATGCCAGATGGAGTCGAAACTGGGTTCGTGGCGGTCTCGCGCCTGGAGGGCGACAGTGATGAGGAACAGGTATCTAGGGCGAAGAGTAAGAAAAAGACTCCGACGTCTGCAGCTCGCAAAGCTATACGGCCTGCCTCTCCACCACCTGAACCTGCGCCTCTGCCGTTTTTGGATGATGTCTTGCTCAACAAGATACAGGAAAGAGAACTCGAACGGAAGTATCAATATGTCAATGCGAAAGATAGTAATGCGGTCATAACGGCACCGAAGCCGGACAACTATCCAGAAACGTTCAGAGAACTCGGGAGCACAAAGTATGTCCGGCACGGAAGGCTTACCACAAGAACTGCAGCTATGATGAAACGAATGCATGAAATGGATGAGAATGGCGTGCAGAGATTCAGAGACAACTTGAACGAAGCGGACCTAGGAACAGATCAGGAGACAGCCAAGTTGTTGCAATCTCCGGCACACCTATCTTCTGCTGAGGATCTCCCTGAATCCGAATCACTACAGATACAACGCACAATCATGGCGCCGCCAGCTCGAACTCCTCAGAACCATCGAGCCAAGAAGCCAGTCGCCAAGCGGACGGCTGCACCGGCAGCAAAGGCAAGAGCAAAGACAACACCCAAAAGTCGACCAAACTACCGCATGGCAGAGGACGCGGAAGAAGGCGAGAGCTCGAGTCCCGAGCCCACACCCGCCGACATGCGCCGCGCAACCCAAGGCATCGACCTCGGATCTGGCGACACATCAGGCGAAGAAGACTTTGACGCCGAGCCAGACTCTGAACTGGCGGACTTTGTGGTCGGTAGTGATCAGCCGATCGAGTACGCCTCGTCGTCGTTGCCAGCTACGGCACCGCGCCAGTCCCTCAACCATCTGTTTTCTAGTCAACAGAGCAGGGTCAGTCAGCGGACTGACGAAGATCTGCCGGAGGTTAGTGTTGTTGTCCTAAAACGAACACAGCGCCCACGAGGCCGGACGGGCGACAGGGATGACGAGGAGGTGCCTGTGCGTCAGCGCAAGAGAAGAAAGGTCGTTGTTGATGACAGTGACGAAGAGTAGACACGCTGTACGATCGGTCCAAGGACCTGAGAGCATATACACCTTGCATCCAATAATACATATCATGTCTCTTGCTGCCGAACCGGCTGGCTGGCTTGTTGCATTTGTGACAGAAGGCTTTCCCCCATGCCCGGCAAGGTGTTCCTCAGTCGTTCCATTGTGTTTACATGCGTGACAGAAAGTCTTTTACGTACGTGTATGAGCACGGATACTAGGAGCATCATTCAGTGCTTCTCAAGGCACTTTGTATTCCAATAACTTTATGACCCTTTTAACCAGCACGTGGGCAGTCAGAGAAGCGGAACAATTCCGCATCACGACATGTGAAAGTGGACAAAGCCCGCACCAAAACACCTTCCCCACCTTCACCGCAGTCTTGTGAACCTCGACAGATATGCTACCACCAAGTCTCTGTACCGTTGACGCATAGCACACTTTCGAAATCCTCAAACCAAACCGCAATAATGGCAAGCGACGCCGAATCGCTCGTCCTCTCACACGACCCACAACACCCAGCGAACCTGATCTGCACACTATGCCAGAAATTCTACACACACGGCTGGGTCACAGGGACCGGCGGCGGGACATCGATACGGCACGACTCGCACCTATACATCGCGCCGTCGGGGGTGCAGAAAGAACTCATGCAGCCGACAGACATGTTCGTGATGGACTACGCGAGCAAAACCTATCTACGACGGCCAGCGAACCTCAAACCGTCAGCGTGCACGCCTTTGTTCTACGCCGCGTTCAGCCTGCGCAACGCCGGCTGTTGTATCCATACGCACTCGATCAGCGCGGTGTTGGTCACGCTGCTGTGCGAGGCCAGCGGCCAGGCGGATGTTTTTGAGATCGAGCAGATCGAGCAGATCAAGGGCGTGCCGCGGGGGTATGGCGAGACGAGGAAGGGGAATCTGGGGTACTACGATCGGCTGCGTATTCCGATTATTGAGAACACGGCGCATGAGGAGGATCTCAAGGATACGCTGGAGGCGGCGATTGAGGCGTGGCCGGATACTTATGCGGTGCTTGTCAGGAGGCATGGGATTTATGTCTGGGGTAAGGATGTTGCGCAGGCCAAGACGCTCTGTGAGAGGTGAGTTTGACGCGAGATCTGGAGTGATATGGCGCTAATGTGTCTAGTTTGGATTATATTTTCCAGCTCGCGGTTGAGATGAATAAGCTTGGTCTGCCGTGGACCAAGACGGGCCAGCATGGTGCTGCTATCAAGCCCAAGCCATACCAGGAAGCGGTTGCCAGTAACGGTGATGGACCGTCGGCTGCTAAGCAGGCTCGCCATGTCTAGAGATGTCCTGGCCCCAGGTCCAATTCCTTACTCAGCATCATCAATATATACCCGCTGTCGCTCATTTCGACATGCTGCTGATCATCTCTCTGTGCGTCGCTCTGTCCCTGTTGGTCTCGGAAAGCGACGCAGAACCTATCAAGAATTAGCATAGCTCCAGCCCAAACAATGGTGAACATACTCCTCAAATCACCAACGACGTCCTTCGCCTTGCCAAAGTAAACCTCCTCTGTGACACGATCAGCAACCCTCCCTGCACGTCCCGCAGCCGAAACTTACGCAACAAATTCCGCATCTTGAGCTCCATATCCTCAACCATACGTCCAATATTACACACATGCGCCTCGTCTCCATCAGCAGGCAAGTCCTGCTCGACCTGCCTCGTCATATTACCGCTGAGATCCAACTTCCCCAGCGCCTCTGAAGTCGAGCCCAAATTGAGAATCACCGTCGACGTGAGCTTGTACTTACTCGAGCGGCCGCGCTCGACGACTTCGAGCACGTGAATACTGTCCCACGCGCCCGTCGTGCCCGCGGCGGCGTTGCTGCCTTTCTTCAGCAACACGACGCCCGCGAAGCCGTCGTCCAGGTTCCAGAGGTAGGCGGACGACGTGCCGCCTTCGTAGTATCTGCGACGGAACCGTCAGCTATCCATATGCTCGTACCCCATGACCAATTCCCTTCTCGCATCCTGCAACGCCCGCAAGCCCTCGATCTTTTTGCACAGAGTAACGAATCAATCACTCACAGTTCCCGGTACACATCAAACCCCTCCCCCATGCGGACCTCCATCTTGCGGACCCTGTCGGACGGGTACTCGGCATCCTCGACGGGGGGGTCGAATTCGTTGCTCCACGGGCTGCGGTAGCTGTCGCCGTCGCGGTTGTAGTCGCAGAGCAGGTAGTCGCGGCCCGTCTTGCGGCAGCGCCGTACCTCGAGCGGCTGGTCCACCGACGCCAGGAGCTCTTCTTCGTGCTGTGGCACCAGGCTGCAGATTGCGCTCAGGTTGGAGGCTGTGTTCTTGGGGTTCAGACGCCGGAGGAGGTCGCTGTTGGGAGGGTTAGTTTTGGTAGCGAAGGGGGCGGGGAGGGAAGTACAGCGCGCTGTCGAATTGGTCGGTCATTTTGGCGTGCTGGGTTGTGTGATAGAGAAGGTGATTGTGAGACGCTGTGCGTAGTGAGATGGGTTGCGTTGTTGCTTCGTGCTTGCTCTCGAGAGTGGAGTTGCGGAGAGCTTCGCGAAGTCAATCCGTCGGGCAAGGCGCGTCATGCTGCTATACATTGACTGCACTAATAACATATTCTATCAAGCCAACTCGAATACCTTTCTGAAAGGCACAGGAGAACACAAGCAATATTGGGTAATGCTGATCGATACTTCATATCATGGATTTGCTCATTCTGCTCGTCACTCTCGATATGCTTCGCCTAATGTACACTCGTCTTGCGTGCAAACCCTCCTCTGATCTCAAGCCCCCTGCATCAAAATAATGTAAGGGAACAAAACTACCTTCTTGGCAATCTTATGAAGCCCCTTGACGCTCTCAGAAGCCTTTGGAACCCCGATGCGTCCGTTGTAGTGATCTCGCTGCTGGACCCCAATGTGTCCGTTGTAGTAGTGCTCTCGGCGTAAAACTCCAACTGCCCACCCTATGCTTCGGCAGTCTCGGCCTCAGCTGGAACAGCAGCCGCTTCAGTCTCCTCATCCTTGTTCGCCGCTTCAGCACCCTCCTTCACGACATCAGCGGCTGCTTCGGCAGGCTTGTCCTCTTTGTCTGCGCTGGAGATGGCATCGTCCATTTTCACGTCAGCCTCGTCGACTGCGGCGTTGCCGGGCTCGGTAGCTTCGACTGGTGCAGCTGGCTCTGCTGGAGGCTCATCGTCCTTCTTCTCCTCCTCATCCTTCTCAATGTCCTTCTTGTTTCCTTCGACCTCTCCGTTGGTAGCTGGAACCTTGGTCTCAGGTCCGTCGAGAAGAGCGTTCCAGGAAGCAAGCAGAGCTTGAGAGCGGTCCTTGAAGTGGAATTCGTCGTCTCTTGGAATTGTCTCCATCTTCAAGATAGCTTTTAGGACCTTGTGGATCTTGGTGTCGCGGATGATAGCCGCGTCGATGTCGGGAGAGGTTTCCACCATGTTGAAGTAGTCGTTCATGGTAGGCATCTCATCGTCCTTTGGAAGTCCCTCGCGTGAAACGAAACCCTTTTGCAGGCGGTGACGAAGGTGGAGGACTGGAATTGTTAGCAATGTAAAATGCGACCATACTACGACAACTCACCCTTCAACTTGCGGGCTTCAAACTTCTGCGCCTCGGTTTGCGGCTCCGCAGATTCGCTTTCTGTCGACTTTGCAGCGGGCTTCTTCGACTTTTTGGCAGGAGTTCCGGTCTCTTTGTTCGCCGCGAGCTTCACCTTGGGTGTCTTCTTAGGCTTTGCGCCCTCGCCCTCACTCTCGGCCTCCTTCTTGCGCTTCTTGGAAGCTGGCTTATCTTCGCTCTCGTCGACATCCATCTCGTCATCGTCACCACCCTTGCTCTTGCGACTCTTCTTCTTGGCGGGCTCTTTCTCGGCTTTCTTGGCAGCCTTGTCAGCCTTCTCTTGCTCCTTTGCAGCCTGCTCGGCCTCGTAGCGAGCCTGCTCAGCGGCAAAGCTTTTCATCTCCTCTTCATGCTCGCTAAGCATGTTCTTATAGAAGTCCAAGTTGTGATCTTCTTGGGCGATCTTATACGCAGCCTTGAGGTCTTTCGTGAGCTTCTTGTTGTTCTCGTCTACAACGCATTCCTCTGGGTTCAGCTTCGCCAAGCTAGTGTTGATCATCCATGCGCTTGATGGAGTTAGTGACTAAAAGTAGATACGCTGGTGAGCGGTCACTTACAATTCATTTGTGGCCAAGAACATAATTGGGTACGTCCTGTCCTTGACGTTCTTGCCGCCATCCTGGAAGTCCTCGCGGTAGGTACCATCAGGACGCATGGTGCTCACAGGACGAGACGCGAGCAATACTTCAGGCAGCATGGACTCGTCGCAAATGACTGCTGGCCATGGTGGGTAACCCTTGAGACGCGCCCAGTAGTGGTCGCCAGGCTGTACGTCGAGGTTCAGGTTGACCATAGACTTCCTCTTGCCAATTGTCTTCTTCTGCTTGTGTTCAGGGACGGCGCCGCTGGATTTTCTCTTGCTCTTGCTCGATGAAGCGGCATCGGCGGATTTGGTTGCATCCTCGGCAGCTGCCGCAGGGTCGGCTTCCGCCTTCTCTTCGCCATCTGGCGCGTTTACCTGAGTAGTTGCCTGGGGTCCAGCCGTAGCGACATCCTCGACTGGAATGTCAGATTTGTCTCCTCCATTTGTGGTGGAGTTTTCTGTTGCTAAAACGATTTCGTCAGAATCTGCGAGAACGATATTGACGCGCGTTTAAACTCACCTTGAGCAGCAGGAGCGCTTTCCTGCGCTTCGCTGGTGGTCGTGGTCTCTTCAGCGGCTGCAGTCTCAGTGGTCTACAAGTGCACCAGTCAGATCACGGTTGTTCAGATCAGCAGCAAGCGTGCTTACAGGCTTGCCCTCGACCGCAGAAGTCGCCGATGGTTGTTCGTCCGCCATTGCGACGTAATTTATCGTCCTTGAAACGCTGCCTTGGCGTGGTGACGTGACGCGTCAAGTGAAGACCGTAGCGCGAAAAGCGTCGATTGAAGCGAGTATCGATGAGCGCGACGTGGTTGGCGAGGATAGAGAGATGAGAGTCGAGTGTACGAGTCGAGAGTGATGAGGAAGGTTTTGTGAAGGGTGGGTCGCGTTGGAGCTGGAGGTTGGGAGAAGCGAAAAGCAGCGAAGCTTCGGAAGTTGCTTAAGAGAGACTTGGGCCAATCACGTGACGGTGACGCGATGAAACACCCAGGGGTCTTAGACACAGCAACACCGCAGTGAGAGACAACAGATAACTTTGAAGGACTTCAATTGAATGCTTCTCTTCCACCTCGACTAAATACCAAAAAGAATTGAGGAAGAATTGATGACAGTGAAGGACTTACGAGGGCTTGGCTGGGATTTGGCGGGTCAGCCACGGCCACGACTCCTCACTGCGAAGCGCACCTCAGCGTTCAGCGTTCAGCGTTCAGCGCTCAGACCCAATCAGCCGAGGATCCTCAGCAACGATCCGCGACAAACGTGGGGCCATCGATCGGTCGGACTGCCCATGCAAATATCCAGCACAATATCAGCCGTCTACCATACCTTTTATTCCGCTCGATTCCGAAGCGCTTTACACCTTCCCTATCCGTTTTACACCTTCCCAGTTGGCACTTGCCAAGAAGGTACGCGTCCGGGACGAGACCTACCTGCTAGCGATCCTGAATGGCTTCCTCCTGGACGGTCTCAAAATTCGTTCGGCTGATGCGCGCCCAAAGACTTAGTCTTGCCCCATGCAGTGTGGCTGCTGTGTAACGAGGCGCTGCACCGCAGTCGCCGCACGGCTTGTGGTGTGTCGCACCACCAAAGAGCGACGCTGCAATCTCTCGAATGGTAAACTGCAGGGCACTGCTGGCGCATCGCTCGGAGGTTTGCGTCGAGTTGAGTCGCGTACGCGCCGGATTGCTCCGTTTCTGTGTTTTGCTGGTGCAATGAGCATATTTGTCGTTTTCCTTATGAGCAGAGTCTCGATCTCCATGTTATGATCCAGGATTCGATCGTCTGTCTCCTAGGAACTCTCCAGTAGCCATCTTCGCGAGATACGGTATATCCAGTAGCCTCCGCGATGGTATGTAGCCACTTCAGCAGATCTGGATTACATCGCATCTGGCACTGAAGAAAACGGCGGGTTTTGCTCGAGAGGCGCATAACGCGTGTAGGTCGCTCCGTTTATAGCACTACCGATGCTGTTATGTTCGTAAAGCAAGTCGTGTCATGGGATTGTGCTGATCGGTGTTATCTGTTCGAGTGCCATGTCGCAAAGTTTCATCGAAGACCGAGCATACATCGTGTTTAGTGGCCATTCCCTTCTGCTCTGTATCGTCCTGCTCTTCATGATCGGGTTTCGCAATACTTATTTGCTCCCATAGGCTTGATGCGAGCGAGTGAGGTGACTGGGAAGAGTGAATGGCCAGGACATAGAGCTACACATATCCGGGCATGACTCTTTTTCAATCGACTGTGTACATCTTCTGTATCGCATGTTCGACAAGTCTAGTTTGTTGTGATTGATGCATCGCACCATGTGCTCGGTTCGGTGTTCTGGTTTGCGTTGCGCGCCCTCAAGACAACGAAAACTGCTTGTAAGTCGCATAGACAATCATCGGAATGGTCATATGCAACAGATCCGTTTGGCCTGATGATCGATACCGATCGTGATGCCACAAATAGCTCGTGAAGATGAGGAAGGGACGCTGAGGTCCAAACCACCGCAGTGCTTGGTCATTGCAGAAAGCGGAGCAATCACGTGACTGTCAATGCCCTCACAGTCAATTTCAATATCTACAGGTATGAATAGTATTCACAACAGACTTCTAGATGTTGGGATATGGTCAATACATGAACAATGTAGCGGTGCAGTATGATCTTATCTATTCGTGGACCGGGTTTATATCGCACTAGGACTACCAAGCGTGAGTGGGGGTGGAGGAATCGCAGTTTGTACATCTTGATTGTTGGAGGAGCACGACGAGTGGTTTCTGGGTAATCTGCTTGACACGGTTGCGGTAGTGTGGATTGAAAAACCAGTCCACATAAAGTAAAATAAATCATATCATTCACAGTCGTCTATCATGTCATGAAGCATCATCCAGCACCGCCCTCGCCTCCTCCGCACTCATGAACCGGACCTTACTATCCACCATACTGAGACCGACGCCACTATCCGCCTCGGAGCTCTCCGCCCTGCCCTTCTTCGCCAGCTCCTGATCGAAGCTCGACGGGTCGATGCCCAGTATGCCGCCAACGTTGTTGCGGTCGCCGGGGACGCTGAACTCCCTGAACGCGTAGCGCCAGTCGATCAGGAATGCCCGCACCGCTTTCCCCACTTTGTCTTTGCCGTTCTTCGAGTGGTGGCCAGTGCCGCAGATGGCGTAGACCGGTCGCGAGCTCTTCGTGTGTTCCATGAGGCAGGTGCTGAGGTAGGAAACTGCCTCCTCGGGGTGTAGACCGTGCAGGTCGACGTAGAGCTCTTTGCCGACGGCCGAGTTCTTGTTGCGCTCTTCATATAGTATCCTGGCTGCTTCTCTGTGCGCGTTCTTCATCAGTGTGTTTTCGTTCTGTCCTCGCATGCTCAGAGCTTTGGCGCCGCGGGCATCGTTTCTGTTCCAGGCTTGTGCGGCACTTTGCAGGAATTTGTTTCTGAGACCTCCGTGCCTGAACGCTTCGGCGCGGGCCTTGAGGTAGGCTCTGTTGGCGCTCTCTCCCGTTTCTAGCCACGGTATGTGGTCTGGTGCTGGTATGGCTTGGGCGGCGGCGCTGTTCTCGCGACTGCCAGTGAACGACTTGCCGTCGCGGGAGCCCTTTCTGGGCTGGATTGTGGGTGATGGCGCAGGTGACATGCGGACTACTTCGGCCAAAGATGAAGGTGCAAGTAATTCTTTGTGCGAGCTGTGGCCGTGACCGCGTTTGCCGTGGTGACGTTTGCCTGATCGCGTCGTTGCTGCAGATCCCAGAGTTGGGAATGCTTCATCATCGTTGAATGCTGGTGCAGAAGGGGTTGCCGCACGAGAAGGCTGACGACTGACAGGTCTCGAGTCGGTCTTGGGAAGTGGGTTGCTCGGGACAAAGTTGGCAAAGGGGTTCATGGCAGACTGCGCAAGAATCGAAAGCTGTCTGGGAGGTGATCCCAGCACACTGTTGTCGGACTCGTACGGGTTGGAAGTTGTAGGCTGGAGTGACGGGAACGAGTCGAGATCAGGAACATCTTGAGCAGCTGGGGTACCGCCGTCGACAGTCATGCGTGACATGAGATTCGACGGGTCGTGGGAAAACATGCACGCATCTCCAGCCAAACAGTTTCCAGCTATCCAGTACTTGCAGATGTGGTTTGTGAGGTCATGGCTAAAGCGGCAATCTGCTCGGGCGCAATGACCTGATGCAAGAAAGTATCTGCAGACGATCGGACTCTTTGCCTGACCAGAAGGTGTCACTGGCCTTGATGTTGGCAACAGCGACTTGCCCACGAGATATGTGCGCGAAGCTTCTGGCGGTGTTGGTTGAAGCTCGCCGACATCTTGAGTCTCCATCAGGGACATGATTGTTTGACTAAGGTCATATCCATTGAGTTCGAGAGCCTTTGCCAGCTCTTCATCTGTGCGGTCTTCACGTAAGATGGATCGAAGCATGTCGTACGGGCTCATCTCAACACTGACGGGCTCGATAAACTCGCTCGGTGTGCCCCCAAGGCTGAAAGCGATGCCACTGTCACCGTAGGATGCTGTACTACTTGCGTCGTCATTGACAAGCCAGTCAACATTGTCACTGCCATAATCGTCATAGCTATCAACAGAGGCAGTGTGCTCGCTGAATTGATAGGCGTTGAGGCTAGGGCTGTGAGGTATTTGGGTTGTCGCATGAGCTAGCCTTGGTGACGGTCGAGGGGAAGGTAGGGTAGTCGATGATATGGAGCGCTTGAAAATTGGTGGAGCGATACCAAAGCCTGGGGGTGGGCCTATGGTACCACTCAGGCTTCGAGGTGAAGACGACAAGCTTGGCGTACCAGTCCGCTGTAGCTGCCATGGCGCCGGCGATGGTCTTCTAATTACTGTTGTTCGGATCGGTGCAGGTATTGTGTTGCCCTCCCGGATACCGCGCCACTTCCAGAGAGCTCCCAGTACGGCATCCTCAAGTGCCTTGCCGGACAACTCTAGGTCTTTCTTCAACAATTCCTCAAGCTTGTCCGCTTTGTCTTCTTCGCCGATAGATTCATCTTGCAGTACCGGCTGGCATGCTTCGTACACTGTGTCGGAAACCATCTCTTCACGTTGTGTTGCTCAGACTCAATTATCCCAGGTCGAAAAGGCGTTCGCGTTCGTGTGTGATGCACGGCATGTGATTGAGAGGAAGGGGGTTGCGGTAGTATGGCGCGTTGAGCCGTTGGTCTTCAACAGCGCAAAGTAGTGAACAGGATCTGACAGCAGTGTGCTGCAGACCGTCAAGTAAGCGTAAAGGTGCTCAGATCCAGGCGCGAATAGATGGTCGATGAGTTACGAGGCAATATGAGCAAAAGCCAGAGGTTCGTGGACGGTGGAAGTTGGAGGGTTAATTGAAGCAAGGTTACGGCGGCGCGTCATGTGGAGACCCTGACGCTACTGCCTTGCCGTAAAGGGTCATGGTCTGTGCACACAATATGGGGTGAGCCGCAAGCGATTTCTTGGCAAAAGCTGACCTCACATCGTTGTTTATCGTTCACACGTGAACAAGCTTTGGTTGTCTCCAACTCGCCGCAACGTCTTCCGTCAGCCGTTGACTGTCGCATTGTTCGCTTAGCCGTCACATGCTGTAGAGGTGATGGCCGCGACTGGAATCTTATGAGCATCGTCCATCGATTCAGAAGAAAAGAGCCAGGAAGAGGGTTGCACGGTCTGAGTGATCTTTCTCAAGTCTAGCTTGAAGACAATAGAAGACTACACGCGAAGAGCAGGAACGACATATACCGAATCCTCACTTCAGACACATCTCGCGCAATGGCTACAACAGCGGTACACACAACGCTGGACCAAGTCCTTAACCCTTCAACGCAGCCTATCCCGGAACTGTCATTCCTCCCATTCCTCAGAGACACCTACCGATTCGGATACCCAGCAAAGTTCGATCGACCCATCTGCGAAGACTACCGGAAAGGCCACTGCCCACGGGGACCAGCATGTCCAGACAGACACTTCACGCCTCCTAACGAGCGATCAGGAATCGGACACTTGATCTGCAAACATTACCAGAGAGGTCTATGCAAGAAGGGAGACGCTTGCGAATTCGCACACACCTTTGATCTCAGAGGAGAGCGCGAATGCAAAGAATTTGCTCGATACGGCGTGTGTCCACAGGGCGACGAATGTTAGCAGGAATGTGACAGTAGCGCGAATACCACATACTGACATCGGCATCAGGCACATACATCCACCTAGGCCCAACGTCACCCCTCCGCCTCGCGCCCTGTCCTCACTACGCCCGCGGCTTCTGCCCTCTGGGCCCCTACTGCAGTCTCCGCCACGTGAAACACGAGAAGCTATGCCGCTTCTACCTGGCCGGCTTCTGCCCCAACGGACGCGCCGGCCCACCGGACCGGGACAACGTGATATCCTGCGAGTACGGCTCACACACGAAATGGGTAGACGAGAAGTCGCTGCCGAAACCCGAAGTCAAGAAATACAAATCGCCAGAGGAGGTGCAGCGGGAGCAGGAGGAGCGCGAGGACGAGTTTTACGCCGAGGAAGAGAAGCGCAGGGAGAGGTTTGAGAGAGGCGAGGGCGGTGTCGGCAGAGGTTGGGGAAGGCGCAGACGAGGTGGTGGTGGCGGTGGGCGCTGGAGCAAACGGGGTGGTTAGTGGCCCAGTTGTTCTTGCTGTAACATCTGCGGGTTGAGTATTACCACACGGCACCGCACCGCAAAGCTCGCGCTCGGCTTGATGAGCATTCTATGCTCTGCTGCACTGAAGGCGCACTGAATCGAAGGACACGACACTTTGTTTCCGGCAGCTACGAGCGTGCGCCTCGCTCCACCCACCTACGAAAGCGCCGTGCGTCAAGGTACTCGCTTAGGCGACGTCACGATGCGAGCCACGGACACCATATCGCGGAGACAGTTGCGCAATAGCGACAGTCGTCCAAGTCTGCTAACAAGTAGCTGAATGCCTACCGACGGCAGCCGATATTCGCGAACGCGTTCGAGTTTAGCTACATAGTACCGCGATACCACAAATCAACGAGATATGCAGTTAGCAACTCCTAACAACTTGAGGCAAAACGTGTCCATACTGTCTGTGTCACGTCCGCAAGCTCGCGTGCATATTTCCGCACGACAGTTGACTGTGAATAAACGCTGTCGTTCCATTCCCGGGGTATCAATACTTCTGCCTAACGCCACCTCTCAGTCCCTCCTTCCACAGACAACAGATAGAATTCAGCTCACACCACCGCTGCACAAACGCCGGCTTGAGCTCTTCTGTGATTTTCTCCGCGGCTGGTTCATTGTCAATCGAGACTTTCTGCCCTTGACTGTCCACCAAATCCAGCTCCGGACCCTTGCCTTTGGGCTTGCTTTTAGCCCGGCTCTTGCTCGCCGTCTTCGCCGTCTCTGCTTGCACGCGCACGCCCTGTTCGTTCAGCCATGCTGTGAGATCTTCGAGCACGATTGGGTCGTATAGGAGCATCTTCTCGTACCAGGTCGGTCGGGTGAGATCTCGGGTCAGAGGCTGGGCCTTGACGACGCGGCTGATCTCCGCAAAGACGTCGGCGCAGTCGACAGTCTTGTTCTCGGTTGCGGTTGCTGGATGTGTGGTCTGGCTGGTGATTGCGGTATCGGCTGGCTTTGGCGATAGCTGCAAAGGAATGGGAGATAGGGGTGGTGACAATGCCAGTCTCCGTGGCGGGGACGGTGTGGCGGTCGCGGCGTCCGAGTCGGATATCTCGTCCACCTCGTCAATGTCCTTGAATGGTGAAGAAGGCAAGTTCTTGGCTTTGCGAGGCGTTGTTGACTGAGCGACAGATTTGGGTATATTCTTGCTACCTGGTGGTCGTCCGGGAGGCTTTACTGGCTTGGGTTCTGTCTCGACCGTGGGTTTCTTCGGCCTGCCTCGTGGAGGTTTGTCAGGTTGCTTCGTTGTATCATCCAGTTGCTGCTCATCGTCCCGTTGTGTCCGAGCTTTCAGAGAATCCGCTGCTGCTGGTTGGTGTGTCGACTCCGTGTTTGTTTTGTGAAGTGAAGCGTTTGCGTCAATCTCCTGCAACACCTGGCGAGCACTGGGTATGGGCTCCTCGATGGCATGCTCTTTTCTCTGCAAGGCGTGATCGCTCACTGCGGTCGTCTCTTTTGCCTGCTTGATTTGGCTTGACATAATCGCTGCAGCTTCGGCGTCAGAGATGTCGACAAAGCCAGAGTCTTGACGCTCGTCAATCTCCGGCGTTGGCTCGGTATCAACTTGATCCGGCCGTCTGCCATCCAAGTCGTCCACATCGTGAAATCGTTCGATATCATTGGTCAGGGTCTTCTGAGGCCGCTCGTCGCCAGCAAATGTCTTTTGATCTTCATCTCGCGTAGCTACTCCCCACAATCTGCCTGCAGCCTGCGCGATCGATAGTGATGTGCCATGGGGCGCTTGTGCTACGCGCAGGCGAGATGTCGAAGGACTCGAATCCTGCGATGCTGCTTGCGAAAGCCAGGCTGCCTCCTCGGACTCCTGGATGGCTTGCTGTGTTTGTCTCAAAAATGTGGGTGACTCGTCCCTCGCCAGTTGGCTAGATGTGCCAAACACAAAGTCTTGATTTTTCAGCTTCTGACAAGCCTTGTCCGGCATTGGAAAGTCGAATTTGACCCGGCCCAGCTTCTGCCTTGCCTTGGCAGAATCTGGTAGATCTTCGACTATATCATCATCTACATTGGTAATCTTGGGCGGGTTTTGCAGATACTGAGTAAGGAGATCAGTAGCATTGGTATCAGGCACTTTCGCGGCTTGTTGATATGCCGCAAGAGCATAGGCCGTTACGTTCTTCAATCTCTGTTGTTTGGGTTCTTTGGGAACAGCCACCTTCTTGACCTTTTCTTTCTTGGGCTTATCGACCTTGGGTTTGGCTGCCTTTGCTCGCGCCTTTGGTACACCGTCAGCCCCCTCGACACGTTTCTTTCTCGTGGGAGCTTTCTTCATAGTCTGCGCTTTCGGTTCGGAAGCTACCACGGGTTCTGTCGACGGATGAGCAAACGCACCGACTAGGTGTGAGAATGTCGTGTTGGCATCGTCAGTCTCATCGTTCTCTGCATCCGAAGCACGCTCTTCCTGGAACGAGGTAGGAAGGCCATGATTGACTGGTGTCCAGCTTCTCCGTCTGGTGGGAGCAGCGAATTTGTTGCCGGTGTTTTCTGCTTCTGCTTCTGGCTCTGGCTCTAAATGAAGCGGATATTGCTCATTGATGATATCGCCTTGGGTATGGGAATCAGCGTCCGTGGGCCTCGATCCACCGAAGTGATGTGACTTTTGCTTCGCCGAGAAAGACTCAACTGCGAGCGCGTCTCCTGTCCCGGCCGTTGCCTCGACTTCTGCTCCAGCTTTGGCCTTTGCTTTAGGTGTCGTCTTGGTCTTCGAGGCGCTTGCTCCGCGCTTGGAAGTGGCTCCGACTACCTTCTCCGCTGAAGCTACCCTTTTTCGAGGCTTTGGCTTTGGCTTCTCCTCTCCTTCTTTTGGTGTCTTCACAGCACGTTTCCGCTTGCCTGTGGTCTTCCCGTCATGAGCGCTCGAAATAGATCCTCTCCGCTCTTCAACTGTTTCCGGGTTGTTGGTCGGCACAGTCGCCTTTGTCAGTACAGTGTTGTCCAGAGCCGTCTCCTCCTCATCCGAAACTACGAACTCCGCTGACTTGGGCGGCTTTTTTGACCTTGGCTTTCGCGTACTCGTTGTCTTCGCCTTCTCGGGATTCTTGGGCGCGCTCGTCCTCTTCTTCACGCTGGCTTTCTTTTGCAAATTCGGAGTAGCCTCTCGTTCTAATTGTACTGATTCGTGATCCCTCAGCAGATTTCGCGCGCTTGCAAAGCCCATCAGGGCATCCTCCGGAGGTTGCATCACGTTTGATCCGCTCTTTAGCACAGTGTGTTGTTTGCGCGAAAGTGTAGATGGCGATGGGAGGTCGCCAAAAGGAGACGATGAGAAGGCGCGAGCATTCCGAGTCGCTGCTGCCACCGCCGGCGGTGATGATGATATTATGATTGCGCTTTCCATTATGGCGGTCCAGGAAGGAAGTACCCACGCATACTGCCTGGCGATAGGCAGTCGTGAGAGCAGAATCGTCGCAAATTCCGAAATATGATTTCACGTTGCGAATACTCGATTTTCCTTATAGATTGGATGGAATGCTTCAATCCCGTAATTGAAGATGCACGACGCGGTTGACGTGGGCGTTCGGGTTCCGCTCCGCTACCTCAAGCGGAATTGACGTTTCGGCAACGCGAGCCTCGGCATGTGAAAGTCGAATCACGCGAGCCGACTGAATTATATGTCCTTGCTGGTAGAAACACCAACCTCCTCGAGATGCACGTACAATGAGCTCGTCTGATTTTGCGGCAGCTCAGGCGCGCATCCTTGCACGTCGAAGTGCTCGCCAAAGGGTACTCGCAGCAGAATCGGCATCAGCAACTCAGTTACCACCATCGTTTGAGCGCCTACCTCCTGGTTTTCGTGGAATAGCACAGTCTGGACTCAATGTTTGGGATATTGTAAGGTCGCCATATGGAACCCGACCGGCATTTCGCGTTGGACAAGTGGATGCAGAACTCCTCGATGAGGAATTGTTGCAGCTTCTCAAGGGACAAGTCGGGGACGCGCTGAAATACTTTGGAGGCCATCTTACAGATGAATGGAGTGCGGAGATTCTTGCTGCACTGCGACTGGTACTCTGGAAGCTCAGCATCTGGGACCGTGGGACAAGCTATGGAGCGAGTCTGCAAGGACTACGATATATCGATGCAAGGCAGGAACATGCTACGGCGGGCGCAGATCCAACGTGGTGGCAGAAGATTGCATATGGAGTGCTTACGGTAGGAGGTCGCTACGGTTGGCAAAAGTGGGAGGACTGGCTGCTGGAAAGAGAAAGTGGATACGAGCAGACGTCGACAGCAATCCAGCGATTGGGCAGATTCACACAATGGTTCAGCACGACGCATGAAGTGGCCGCACTCACCTCATTTCTGGTCTTCTTGTCAAATGGTCGCTATCGTACACTTGTCGACCGTGTATTGAAACTACGATTGACGCCTACCAGCGCACACACCAATCGAGAGGTCTCTTTCGAATACCTCAACAGACAGCTCGTATGGCACGCATTTACCGAGTTCTTGTTGTTCATACTACCACTTGTGGGGATCAGCAGGTGGAGAAGGTGGCTGGCAAGACTATGGAAGAAAGGCGGAGCCATGATCAGAGGCACGAAAGTAGACGAGGACGAGACGGTCGGACGCGGCGAGCTTGGATTCTTGCCAGAGCGCACCTGCGCAATTTGCTACAGGGATCAGAACCCGACCACAGGAGCCTCGGAAGCCGATGTTCTTGCCGCTTCTGGAGGTGCGGGTGGTGTGATTGGAAGCGCGCAAACCGATGTTACCAATCCATACGAAGCCATCCCATGTGGCTGCATATACTGTTTCGTATGCATTGCGCACAGACTCGAAGCCGAAGAAGGTGAGGGCTGGACTTGCCTAAGATGCGGCGAGGTCATCAAGGAGTGTAAGCCATGGAATGGTGACATCGTTGAGGAAGTCATCAGCCGGTCAACATCTGGTAGTAAGAGCTCTCGAAAGAGTGTAGTCTTTGCGGACGAAGAGCAAAGTGACGACGAACAGCCAGGGACTCGACGAATGTCCCAAATCGATCCTGTACCGCTTGACGACGAGCATGAATACACAGAAGATGCTGATCCGGGAGCCATTGAAGACGACGACACAATGGGATCAGGGGACTGGGTTGCCGCTGATGAGGCTCATGTCGATGAGTCTGATGAACACGAGGATGAGCACGCTACAGAGGAGTGATAGCGACCAAGATCAAGCCTTCATGTCAAGGACTTGGCACTTACAATTGTCCAACTTAAGGGCTTATATCAAGTTGGCAACGATGAGATATTCACATGCCTTTCTGAGCACGGACCTGGTGGGGTTGTTGTGTTCCACGGGACGGGATCGACGTCAGATCGACATACCCCAGATTCGACGTCACATTGAGGAAACATCAACGAAATCTTGTTGCGGCAGTCGGTCCGTCATGGGAGCTGTTGCTGAAAGTCACTGTACTTCAGTCGCAGCTTGATATTCGCTTCCTTTCTGCCTCGTTTTTGCTAGTTCTGAAAACTCCCTAAAGCCTACACAAACCATCACAATGGCTCCGGCAGAGATCAAAAAGGTATGCCGGTCAGCAACACTCTAGAATGCAGAAGTTGACGATACAACAGATTGCCATGATTGGCTGCGGCAGCATGGGAGGTGGAATGGCGCAGGTAAGCTGCGTTTGAAACGAATTGGAGTTCGTTGCTAACGAATGTAGCTCTTTGCTGATCATGGTCTACACGTCGCGTGCGAAGACCCATCGAAGGAGAACATGGAAGCTCTCATGAAGAGCGCCAAAGAGCAGGGACTGGGAGACCTTATCAGTACCCACGATACCTATGAAGCTCTCTGCGGTGCACTGGACAAGCCAAAAGTCATCTTCTACAGCTTGCCACATGGAACTGTCGGAGACTCAGTCACCGAAGGTCTTTTACCGTATTTGGAGAAAGGAGATATCATTGTCGATTGCGCAAATGAGCACTGGGAGAACACAGAGAGGAGACAAGGCAAGACTGTCACACGTGGTGTGAGATACGTTGGTTGTGGTGTTTCTGGAGGCTACCAAGCTGCACGCCGGTAGGATCTCTGGTGCCCTGACAGATCTGAATGTCGATGCTAACATCCCAATGGTGGACCTTCCATGTGTCCAGGAAGTGACGACGAGACCCTAGACATCGTGCTGCCTCTGCTCCAGAAGGTGGCCGCGAAGAGCCCTGATGGAAAGCCTTGCGTTGGCAAAGTAGGCACTGGTGGCTCCGGTCACTATGTCAAGATGATCCACAACGGTATCGAACATGGTATGATGAGTGCTATCTGTGAGGCTTGGGGAATCATGATCAACGGTCTTGACATGCCATATGACGACGTTGCAGAGGTATTCAAGAAGTGGAATTCGGATGGTGAACTGGTAAGTTGGCTATAGTCTCTGATAGACACCGCTAACGCCAGACTAGAGGGGTACGTTCCTCATTGACATCAGTGTGGCCATCAACCAAGCCAAAGACCCAAAGACTGGAGAGCGTGTACTCGCAACCGTGCAGGACAAAGTCGTGCAAGATGTGACTGGGGAGGAGGGCACCGGTATCTGGTCGAACGAGCAAGCTGTTGCTACACACATCCCGGCACCTACGCTTACAGTCGCACACTACTTCCGCCTTGCATCCGCGGACCGCCGACAACGTCGCAAGGCTCAAGAGGCCATGGGTGGTGACTTTCCGTTCCAGAAGATGGAGGTCAAGGACAAGGATGCCTTCATTGAGGATCTCCGATTGGCAGTATTCGCGTCGTGTCTAGCCTCTTTCATCCAAGGCCTGAACATCATCGACAAAGCCAACCGCGAGCACCACTGGAACATCAACTTCAACGAGATCCTCCAAATCTGGAGTGGAGGCTGCATCATCCAGGCTGACTACATCAAGTCACTGCTCCAGCCAGTGTTCAAGGACTTTGAGTCGAAGAAGACACTCAATCTCCTGCTCGAGTCTCACATCATGAAGGAAATTAAGAAGAGCAAGCCTTCGCTCCAACGCATTGTCGGTCAGGCCATCCAGACAGACCATGTTGTGCCCGCCATGAGTGCTACGCTCGAGTATATCAAGTACCAGACCTCGCTTGGTAAGTCTTTGTCTAATCAATCAGTGAACTACGAAGGTAGCTAACATTTCCAGATCTCCCAACTTCGTTCTACGAGGCGCAACTCGACTTCTTTGGTAACCACATGTACGACAGAAAAGATGACGACCCAGAGGAGGCGCCGGTCGAGGGCAAGCACAGTTTCGAGTGGAAGAAGGCATGAGCATGTAATGACAGGTGGAGAGGACGAGCCATTCCTTGGCCACTATCAAAACGATTCATGCATAACGAAACAATACATGCATTTCCTAAGGCCTCGAATGCTTGGTTAGTGCATGGCGTGGTTAATCAATGCTTAAAACTTGATGCGAACCACATGCACAATCCGACCGCGGGCAACGTCATTTGGAGGGGGTTGGGGCGGGGCAGTGAACAACAACGTGCTACGGGCAAACATCACCTCACCATTCGTGATTCCACCGTGTATAAGCTCCCGCTTATCTGAACTTTACCTCCTTGTGAAACGATCGTGTTCCAAGCAATTGACTCCTCCAAATAGTCGTAACTGCAAACGTCGCCTTTCTTGAAGACAGTTCGGATGCTTCGGATAAGCACAGCTAGTAGGGTATATACGATCGTCCCAAAGAAGACACCGATCCGGTCACTCCACATAACCGCCAAAATGTCGAAACAAGGAGCCTCGAGCAACAGCAAGTTCAATGATCTGCCTCTATCGACGAATAAGCCGGTCGAATGCGCGGTGACGGTAAGGATAGTTTCTAAGAAGTGATCGCAGTGGCTGACCAGCCAAAGGGCTCGGCTTTGCTTCAAACACCATATCTCAACAAGGGAAGTGCCTTCAGCAACGAGGAGAGAGAAAAATTCGGTCTCCGAGGGCTGCTGCCTACCAATGTTCAGACCTTGAAAGAACAGGTCAAGAGAGCATACGCCCAGTATCAGAACAAATCCACAAATCTCGGCAAGAATACATTCATGACGAGTATGAAAGAGCAGAACGAAGTGCTCTATTACAAGGTACGTCTTCAGCATACCCTAAACCCACATGCTCAGAGGTTGACGAGCATCACAGTTGATCCAGGAGAACCTCAAAGAGATGTTCCCAATCATCTACACTCCGACCGAAGGCGAAGCTATCGCCGACTACTCGAGACAATTCCGAAGACCAGAAGGATGCTTTCTAAGCGTCAACGAGCCAGATCTGATCGAAGAGCAGATTGACCATTTCGGAGCACCTGACGATATCGATGTCATCGTCGTCAGTGATGGAGAGCAGATTCTGGGCATTGGCGACCAAGGTGTTGGAGGAATACTCATCAGTGTCGCCAAACTGGTCATCTATTCCCTGTGCGCTGGAATTCATCCTCACCGGACAATGCCGGTCGTTCTGGACTGCGGAACCAACAACAAGGAGCTACTGGACGATGAGCTCTACCTGGGCAACAAGCACGAAAGAGTGCGTGGAGAAAAGTACGACAAATTCGTCGACCACTTTGTAGAGGCTGCGAGGAAGCGATACCCCAAGGCCTACATCCATTTTGAGGACTTTGGTCTGCCAAACGCTCGTCGAATTCTGGACAAGTACACCTCCAAGATTGCTTGCTTCAACGACGACGTTCAAGGAACTGGTTGTGTGACGCTTGCCGCAATCTACGCCGCTCTTCATGTCACCAAAATGCACATCAAGGACACCCGCATCCTGCTCTTCGGCGCCGGAACAGCAGGAACCGGCATCGGCGACCAGATCGCAGACGCCATCGCCGTGGAATCCGAAAAGTCAACCGAAGACGCACGAAAGCAGATCTGGTGCGTCGACAAGCCCGGGCTGCTGCTAGAATCACACAAAGACAAACTGACGCCCGCCCAACATCCCTACGCAAAGCCCGACTCCGAATGGAGCGACAAAGACCACTCGTCGCTACTCGAAGTAATCAAGACCGTAAAACCACACATCCTAATCGGCACATCCACCAAGCCGGGCGCCTTCACGGAAGAAGCGATCAAAGAAATGGCCTCACACGTCGACCGACCGATCATCTTCCCTCTCTCGAACCCGACAAAACTGCACGAAGCGCAGCCCAGCGACCTGTTCAAGTGGACCCAAGGCAAAGCGCTGATAGCGACGGGCTCGCCGTTCCCGCCCGTCGAGCACAACGGCACCAGATACGAGGTCGCAGAGTGCAACAACAGCACCACGTTTCCCGGAATCGGGCTGGGCGCCGTGCTGGCGCGGACCAAGCTCATGACGCCCGCGCTGCTGGTCGCTGCGACCAAGGCGCTCGCGGCGCAGGCGCCGGCGCTGAAGGACGAGACGGCGGGCTTGTTGCCTGATGTCACTGACGTCAGGGAGATCAGCGTCAAGATCGCCATGGCGGTGATCAAGAAGGCCGTTGAGGAGGGACTGGCGCAGGCGCAGGACATCCCTGCTGAGTCTGATGGGGAGTTGGATCAGTGGATTCGTGTGCAGATGTGGGATGCCGAGTACAGGACTCTGAAGAAGGTCGACAAGGAAGGTGCGTCGCATCACGCAAGGGGCGAGGCGGGCAGTCAGGGCCGCAGACATGCGCCTGAGTGAGCCGGCACGATAGTATGCCAACATGTGTATGAACATGACCAGACGAGCGTGGATCAGACCGTGTCTCCTTTTGATATATACATGCACTCATCCCCACATAACCTCAAACGCAAACTACACATTACCTCCCCACCCTCCACATCCCTCACGCCTCAAGCACACCGACAGCAGCAAAAACCGCACCCTCACAAATCCCCGCCCACCGCTCCAAGCCAGTCCGATCCCCCGCCTCAACCGCCTCCACGAGCCCCGGCCACGTCGCCCCCGCATACCCCGTCCACAGCCCCGGCGCGAACACAACATGCTTGAACCAAGGCCGGCCGTCCAGGCCCTTCGGAAACAGAAACGCACGCTCCAGCCGCTTGTACTTGGCATTGACGGCGCGGACCCGGGCGAAGAGTTCACTATTCGCGGCCGCGGGCAGCGCATGCGGCGGTTGCGAGGAGGCGAGCAGCGCGAGGTGCGCGGCGCGGGCGTCGAGAGCCGAAGCCGCGGTGTGGAGACGGGCGAGCGCGGCGCGCAGGCCAGCGAGGGCCGAGTCCACAGCGCTGGGTGCGAGAGGCGCCGTCGTCGTCGACAGGACGCGCGCGTCGTGCACTGAGTCGAGATAGCGCGACAGGGCGAGGGCGTAGTTCGTCGCGTTGAACGGGATGAGGGGCGCTTCGACGAGGTCGACGAGCAGCAGCGCGAGGATCTTGGCGATCGCGACGTGGTAGCCGAAGGAGGCGCCGCCGTACTTGTCCATCCAGGCTTGGCTGTCGTAGTTGCTGTGGTAGTGGTATACGGGGCCGGATCTGCGGCCGTTGAAGCCGAGGTCGATGGATGGGATGCCTGCGTAGTCTTGGAAGGCGGTGAAGTCGGACCCGGAGCCCATTGTGCTGATATGTTTGTTCCAGTGGTCGTAGATGCTGCTGCCGGTGGTTGTTTGGTTCGGCGATTGCACAGCTTTGGTTGTGGCGATTAGTGCCGAGTCCAGGAGGGGCGCGGCTTGGACCTTCAGCTCCGTGTCTACGGCGCCGACGTCTACGTTGATGTAGGCTACTGCCGAGTGCGCTAGCCAGGGCAGGTATTCCTCCACCCATTCTGTGGAGCCCACGAGGCCGTATTCTTCGCCGTCCCAGCTGGCGAAGACGATTGTCCGCTGTGGCTTCCAGCCTTTGGACATGGCTACACTGAGGGAGCGGATGACCTCGTTCATTGCTGCAGATCCAGAGTTGGGGTCGGCTGCACCACCGGCGATCCAGGCATCTCGGTGGTTTCCGATGACTAGGACTTCGTCTGAGATTGTGCCGTTGATCACACCGATGACATTCCACATTGGTGTGATGGTGTATTCTTGTTCGTTCATCATATGAATGGTCGTGGACGCGGGAGAAGGACCGATGTTGTAGCTCACGTTCTTGTAGCCGAGTCCGCCGCCGTGCCAGCGGTCAGAGAATGACGAGGCGTTTGGACCGTGGCCGTTCAGAGCCTGAAGCAGAGGAAGAGCTTCTGCGTACGAGATCGGTAGTGAAGGTATCGTCGGGGTGGAAACATTGGCTGGTCCACGAGGGACGCCAGGCTTGGATGGATATCCCGGGGTTGTAGGGTCACCTGGTGCGATACCTACGTCACAGTCAGCAAGCAAGCATATCAGCGATGAATCGGAAGGTTGCGCTTACTCAAGTATTGTACACTTCCTCGCTGCACACTGCTTGGATTGCGTGCAGGACCCTCAGGGTACGGCTTGTATCCCTGCTCTTCCGTGACTGGATCATCGCCGGGATCGCTGTAGATGACAACTCCGACCATTCCAAGATCTGAAGCACGCTTGACTTTCAATCCGCGGAAGATGCCACCGTACTTGACAAGCGCGATTTTACCTTCCAACTCAATACCAGCATGCTGGAGCTCTTCAAAATCACGATATGTGCCATAGTCGCAGTACACGTACTGCGCAGTGACATTTCCACTAGCCGAGTATCCGTGGAACGTCGGGATGCGGTCAGGAAGACCGGTCGTGGGATCTTCCTCGAGGACATCTTCCTCCAAGGTCGCTTGGAAGGTAACCTTACCGTCCCTGAGCAGCGCCAGGCTGTGGTCGAGCGGGTAGTTGATATAGGTCTCGTACGCGATAATCTCACTCTTGACGCCCCACTCTTCCCACTTATCTCTCGTCCATTCCGCCTGGCTCAGGTTCTTTCCGGCAAGATGTGGTCCAGCGGTGTAGTACGTGCTCCACTCCCTAGCCTTTTCCGGATCTGGTGTTTCTTGGAGGATCTTCTTTAGTTCCGAGTATGCGAGACCGTCGCTGGATGGCCACGCCGCATGCGGAGGCTGCACAGCAGATGTCGTGACTTCGTCGGTCTCGCCGTGGTCTCCGAACAAGTCACTCTGACCAGACAGGACGAGGGAGAGGAAGAATATTATGATTGTGAGCATTGGGATCGCAATGAGGACTGCGGTGCAGAATCGGCGGACCTACCCATGCACATCAGCTTGTTGTACGTCTCATATCCTCTCATAACAGCGTACATAGTGGTGGGAGTAGCGCGACCTCGGCGGTGCGACGTGCACCACCTGGATCAACGGTGTCTCCTCGTTGGCTGACATGACGCCTTTCTCGCGCATGTTCGTCGTGAGATGTGTCGTGCAAGTTACTTCATCCGAGACAGAAAAGAGTCTGCTGAAAGACAGCAGCAAGTCAGTAACTTATCATGCAGCAGACGGATCTACAATATCGGTTATCAGTTCAATCACCCATTACGTAGTGGGGTCCGTGTGGGGTAGCCAGCGCTTCATATGGCAGGTAGGCCATTACCTTTCCTAAATAGGTCAAGCGTTGGGTGAGGTCGAGGTGCGCTTCTTCGACTGAATAAATTGAAATACAAGTCGAAGCCAGCATAGTTCAGACATACATATCTCGAGACGTCAGAGTGGTTGAAAATGTGTGAGACATGAGCAAGAAACTCGACGCAATGGGTATCATAAATTGAGCTTATATCGCCGATATCGTCCTCTTCCGTCAAGCCGTATCTCTACCAAGACCCTCTTTATATCGCTGCAACGTCTTCTTTCTCATCTCACTGTGGTCGACCACTGGCCGGGGGTATCCAGCCTTTTCAGCTTCCTTCGCAGCTCCTCTACCATACGGATCGTGGATGGCCTTGCCTTTGATGCCAGCGAGCTCCGGTAGCCATTTTCTGATGTACTCTCCACCCTCGTCGAACTTTTCGCTCTGAAGCAGTGGGTTGAAGATGCGAAAGTATGGCTGAGGATCTACACCTGTAGACGCGCTGAAGCCCCAGCCTCCGTTGTTTGATGCAAAGTCGCCGTCGATGAGGTGCTCCATAAAGTACCGTTCCCCCATCCGCCAGTCGATTAGCAGGTCCTTTGCAAGGAAAGAGGCCACTATCATCCTGCATCTGTTGTGCATGTACCCCATGTGGTTGATCTGCCGCATCGCAGCGTCGACTATCGGAAAGCCTGTTTGTCCTTTGCACCACTTGTCGAAATGGTCGTCGTTGTACTCCCACTGGATATGGGTATATTCGTACTTGAAGGGCTTGTTCATGCTGCGGGGTATCAGCGTACGCACGGCTACGTTCTCTGTACTCCAACTTACCAAACATAGGGCCAATGAGCCAGGACATGCTTGTAAAAGTCTCTCCACGCAACTTCTGATATCCAGCCCTTGATGCCATCACTACCGCCATCCAGCTTCTTCGTCGAGTTCTTGTCTCTAGCCCTACGCACAGCCGTCCTCGCAGCGACTGTTCCGGAGGAGAAGTGCACGCTTAACATGGCGGTGCTGTTTGTGGCAGGGAAATTACGAGCGTCCTTATATTTGCTGACCTTTTGATCCAGAAATTTCTCTAGACGCTCGAGACCTTCGTGTTCGCCCGGAGGCCAGAGCTGTACGAAACGCTTCTTCTCCTCGTCGGTAATTCTCTTGTTCTCTGGGGCTTCGGGCAATGGCTTGTCGAAAAGCTCTTTGAACTTCTCACGAGCGGTACTTGGGTTCTGACCGGGCGCTGTGAACTCGTCGAGCATGTAGGGATGATTGTGTATGTGAGCCATCCAGTTCCTGTACCATGGTGAGTACACAGCATATTGCTTGCCTTGTCCGGTCTTGAGATCGCCTGGAGGAACGATGACATCGTCGTGAACAGCGGTGAAGCTAATACCTTTCTCAAGGCAAAGCTTGACAAGAGTCTCCTCTCGCCTGAGCTCGTCGACCTCGTATTCAATATTACAGAAGATATGCTTCGCTCCCCATTTCTGGCAGAGCTCCACAATGCGACCTGGCGCTTTCTTCCGAATTTCGACTGTCTCGACGTATAAAGGTATGTCCTTTTCTTCAAGATCCTGCTTCAGCACGTCTAGTGTCCGTAACTCGAAATCAACTCTCACGGCGCTTGTCATGTGCGCTTGGTAGTCCTGAGGGCTGACAATAAATATGCAAATAAGAGGAACATTTTTGGTCTTTGCCTTTTCGGCCGCCAAGTGCAGACCGCGGTTGTCTTTCGTCCTCAGGTCTCGTTTGAACCAGTGTATTACCGCATCGCCCACTGATATAGCTTCGCGCGCTGATGCTGTGGATTCGAGTGTGCTATGAAGGACGTTCATAGGACGAGGGATCTCGTTGTTATTGTACTGCGCGCATCGTTCATCCGACATCTGAGGTGGGTAAAACTTCCTATCCACAATGCCATAGCGTTCTTCAACGCGCGAGTGATCGAAACCGGCTTTACCGTCGGGAGCGGCGATTTTCTTGGGTGCAGGGGCTCCTCTAGGCTCAGACGATTGTTTTCTCTTGGGTGCCATGGTGGTAGCCGTCCTGTTATTGTCTGTGACTGGAGAAAGTAATGCGAAAGGTGCGACTCGTGGCGCGTTGGTAATGCGTGCAGACAGAAAGAGTGTGAGAACGCTCGGCTTGATGAAGCCGACAGCTAAGCGCATACAAGATACGTATGGGAGAGAGTGGGTTTCGCGAAGGTCACGCGAAGGTCATGCGATGTGACTTAGCGATGTCCAGAAGAGCCAGTAATGGGGGATTGAAATGCAATGCGAAAAGCGTGAATGTGTTGATGCAAACAGACCGGGACCCCTGGGGAACATGAACGATCTGACATGTGTACAATGACGGCATGTGCAGATCTGGGGACCATTTCAAGATTGCCGCGATCGAGAAGTTGCCAAACGCATGGTCAGTGCATTTCTCAGAAAGCAAACATCCTCGTCGCTTGTTGATCGTAGACTGACTGTAGTAGCGGACACTGATGTATGTTCGAGTAGCTTTCTCTAAAGCGTTTCGATACCGGGCATCGAACACTGTGCGTACCTTAACATTCTTTGAGTCTTTCCCAGTGTCCTTGTCTCTAGTGTGCCGCAGCTGTCGAGGTTCTGATCTGTCATCCCATGAGACGAGTTTTGGAAAGCTGCAAAGCTCCGAGCAGTATGGTCACGACTTCGTGTGGACAGTGTGAGTTATACATATGGAAGCGGTCTAAAGAAAATTGGTAATGGTCCTGTCTTGAGAACAATAGAATGTGGATGAAACGTGTATGCCAATACCTGCAATATGCAATATATGTGAAAACAGTCCGTCGGGTATAGAGACTCGCCTTGTGATAATAAGCATACGTGACTGTTACGATTCCGTTGTGGAAGTACCTTAGGCCTTGTATGTCTTAAGCTGGCGAACAGTAGTAGTCACCAATTGTCAAGAAAGTTTCGAGTCGTTGAAATAGCACCTTAGGTAAGGTATGCTCGTGCAAGCGCTGTTGTGAGATGCTGAGGTGTGAATAGGTGGCCGAAATAAAGACCTGCCCTGGTTTCGGCGTCATTGACTCTTACGGCGTACTCCATTTCAACAACCACACCATCCCTCCTGCAAGAGTACTACTAGGTAATTCAACATGTTCTGGACAATTGGCTGCCTCTACGGCGCAAGCTCAGTCGCCATTGGAGCATTCGGCGCACACGGGTTGAAGAATCGCATCGCAGATCCATCCAAGCTCGCCAACTGGAGCACGGCTGCCAACTATCAGGTACGTCGGCTCGCACTCCGACTGTAAGCGAGTGATAACTCCAAAGGAAAGATTTAACACAATCGCAGCTCATCCACTCGGGCGTCCTGGTGCTCGCGTCAGTCGCTGCTCCCAAGAACAAGGTAAGTGGCCCTTTTGCAGTTTACAAAACATCATTCAAGATCGCTCATCATTCAAGATCGCTGCCGGACTCTTCACCGCGGGAATGACCATGTTCAGTGGTTCAATCTACCTTCTCGTCCTCGACCCTCAGCGTTTCAAGGCTCTTGGACCAGTCACTCCTCTGGGAGGATTGTGTCTCATCGGTGGTTGGGTTGCCCTGGCTGCCGGTTCACGGGGACGCATTATAGCATAAAACTACTATAGTGATATATCACGAACAAGACAGTCCTTCACATGACCCACATCACGAAAACAACAACCCCATCAGGATCATCTTTGCCGCTCGAAATGCCGCTTACTTGATTTTGAATATTCTACACGACCAAAATACCTACTGGTCCACTACTGGTCCTCTGAAGCAGTAGCACCAGTGATAATCTCGACCAACTCTCCGGTAATGACAGCCTGTCTGGTACGATTGAACAGGATGGTGAACTTGCTGATCATGTCACCGGCGTTCTTCGATGCGTTGTCCATGGCGTTACGACGAGCGGATTGCTCGCAAGCGTGACCCTCGGCAAGAGCCCAGAAGAGCGAGTTGGCAAGGGCGTACTCCCGCAGGTGACCGAGAGTGTCCTCCTCGATCTCAAAGGATGAGAAGTTTGCTGTGTCATGTCAGTGTCTTATCCACGCTCTTACAATTTCGTGCTGGAAACCTACGAGAAGCAGCAATAGCCTCGTCGCTGAAGGCCTCAATGACGGTTGGCTCGTAGGACTGAGCGTTGACGAACTTGTTGTACAGGATCTTGATGCTGGCGTACTCGGTTGGAAGAAGGGTGACCTGGTCGGCAATCGCCTGCGCATCGGCGAAAGTTGGGACGTCCTTGCCGACACCTGCGAAACTGAGGACAATGTTCTTTGGGTTGGATCTGCTGAGCTGAGCCTTGCACTTCTCTCCGACAATAGCCAATTCGATGCTGGAAGCGTTGTCGTTGAGTTGCCTTCTGATGTTTCGGGAAAGACCAGAGTGAATACCACCACAAAGACCCTTGTCGGATGAGCAGATGATGTAGAGAGTCTTCTTGCCGTCGGCCTCCAGAGCCTTGGTCTCCGCCTCTTCAAAAACAGTGTTGGATGTGGCTCCGTATGAGCGGGACTCGGTCATGGCACGCTGGGCACGGGTGAGCTTGGTCGAGGCGACAATCTTCATCGTCTTGGTGATCTTCTCGATGTTGCGAATCGACTTGAGACGCTGCTCAATTTCACGCAGGGTGGCGTAGGTAGCGGCATTTGGAACGGCCGAGACAGCAGCTGGTCTTTATTGCGATACATGTCAGTATTGAGATGGTACAAGGATTCAAGGTTTCGTGTTTGATGGGATTGCGCGGTTGGCGTACCTGGCGAAAGCTGCTGCACCGGCGCGCGCAGCCGGACGGACTGCTCGGGAAAGCATGATGGCGATGTGAGAGGAAGTTGAAGGGTAGAGCGGTCGATGAAGGCCTTGAGAGTAGCTGTCGATGAATGCAGATTGCTCTCCGGCAGCTCGTCGTCTTCGAGATGAACCGTGCGCGCCGCCCGAACAAGCTGCCAAGACTTTGCTTCTTTTGCGGCCTCAATCGTTTACTATAGCCATCACGTGACGTAGATAGAACTACGAGCCTTCAGCGCGTGGGTCGTCTCTTCCTTCGTGCATCCCTTGTTCATCTTTTCTCTTCGATTCAGCATCTTGTGGCTCCCACAGCCTCTTTAAGCTCTCCATTCGTGTTTCTGCATCACTCAGCCGTCACTATTGCCTTGAAAGCACTTCAGAGTCTTCGGCTTCACTTGCCTTGTAGGCTCACGCGTTCGAGAAGCACTTACTTCTTCAGCTCACTACATAAGCACCCTCAACGTGCTGATCGAGTCTCTAACCAATTCGACACCGGTTTGAACGCTGTTCAATCACTACGACGTCCTTGGCCCTTCATCAAAATGTCTGACTCGGAAGACGACATGCCCCTCGGCAGCAAGCGTACGTGCTATAACGATCTTCATCTCCGAGCAAGATTGGCGTTCATCTCACCTCAACCCAACACCTCTCCCATCCCTTTCGATCTCTCACCTTACAAATCCATACCACTGACTCACGCGACCTTCTTCAAGCTTGACTAACATCGTTCTACAGCACGGAGCAAAGCTCACATTGACGCCAACGTGGATCACGAGATGGACGACGCAGCACCCTCAAATGGCCATGTAGAGCCTGGCATCTCTATGCGTAATGGTCCCGTCGAGGAGGAAGCAACAGGTGGTGCAGTCAAGGTCAATGGCGCATCGAAGCGCAAAGCTTCAATGGGCAAATCATACAAAGCGGCGGCCAGCGATTCGGATGACGACGTTCCTCTGGTAGGCTTCACCGGACAGTCGCTCAGTAACGTATTCACTGACCCCACCAGAACAAGCGGCGCAAGACCACCACCCAGCCAGTAGATTCTGACGACGAAGATGATATGCCACTTTCAAAGAAGCCACCCAAGGCGACCTCAGCTCAAGTCGGCGAATCAGACTCGGACACTCCACTCGGCCAAAAGCTTCAGAAGGAGAAGGCCGCGATCGAGCAAAAGGCCGAAAAGGAAGCCAAGGACATTCGCGCAAAGGAGGCCAAGAAGCCGGCTAAGCGCGCTGTAGAGAGTGACAGCGACGATATTCCTCTCAAGAAGAAAAAGGCAGCTCCAGCCGCAAAGGGCAAAAAGGCCAATGGGGTCAAGAAGGAGGAATCCGATGACGATGCCCCTCTCAGCGCAAAAGCACCTGCGGTCAAAAAGGCAAAAGCGACTACAAAGACCGAGACGGCTTCTCCAGCACCGAAAAAGGGAAAGAAGGCAGCTGTCAAGGAAGAGGAAGAGGCAGAAGAGGATGGCGAGGAGGAATACCGTTGGTGGGAAGATACTGCCAAGGGTGATGGTACCAAGAAGTGGGACACTCTGGAGCACAACGGTGTGGTCTTCGCGCCAGACTACGAGCCTCTACCAAAGAACGTCAAGCTGGTGTACGATGGCGTGCCAGTGACTCTCCCCCCAGAGTCGGAAGAGGTCGCGACATTCTACGGTGCCATGCTCAACTCGACTCACAACGTTGAGAACCCTACTTTCAACAAGAACTTCTTCACCGACTTCAAGGCCATCTTGGACGAGACTGGTCATGGCACTGGTCCTGGCGGCGAGAAGGTCAAGATCACCAAGTTTGAAAAGTGCGATTTCAAGCCCATCTTCGAGTGGTTCGATTCTGAGCGCGCCAGAAAGAAGGCCTTGTCAGCTGCCGAGAAAAAAACCATCAAAGCAGAAAAGGACAAGGTAGAAGAACCCTTCATGTATTGTCTTTGGGACAACAGGAAGCAAAAGGTCGGAAACTTCCGTGTGGAGCCTCCTGGACTCTTTCGTGGACGTGGAGAGCATCCGAAGACTGGCCATGTCAAAAAGCGCGTCCAGGCCGAGCAGATCACCATCAACATCGGTGAAAAGGCAACCCTTCCGGCACCACCAGCAGGTCACAGATGGAAAGAGGTCAAGCACGATCACGAAGGTACCTGGCTCGCCATGTGGCAAGAGAATATCAACGGCAACTACAAGTATGTCATGCTTGCAGCCAGCTCGGATGTCAAGGGACAGTCAGACTTCAAGAAGTTCGAAAAGGCTCGCGAACTCAAGAAGCACATTGACAAGATTCGTAAGGACTACAGGAAGAACCTCAAGGCCGAGATGATGGCAGATCGTCAAATGGCGACAGCCATGTACCTCATCGATCAGTTTGCGCTTCGTGCCGGCAACGAGAAGGGTGATGACGAGGCCGACACTGTCGGTTGCTGCTCGCTCAAATTCGAGCACGTCACTCTGGCTCCGCCAAACAAGATCATCTTTGATTTTCTCGGAAAGGACTCGATTCGCTTCCACGAGGAGTTCGACGTTGATATTCAGGTGTTCAAGAACCTCAAGATCTTCAAGAAGCCTCCAAAGAAGGACGGTGATGAAATCTTCGATCGTCTGACGACCAGTGCTCTCAACAAGCATCTTTCCAGCTACATGGCTGGTCTTACTGCCAAGGTCTTCCGTACCTACAACGCGTCTTATACCTTTTCAAGGCTGATTACGGAGATCAAGCCAGGTGGAACGATCATTGAGAAATTCAAGGAGTACAACGACGCCAACCGCAAGGTCGCTATTCTGTGCAACCATAAGCGTACAGTCGGTGCCGGACATGCTGCACAGATGGAGAAGATGCAGGAGCGCATCAACGCCATTCATTACCAGCAATACCGCACCAAACACATGATGCTGGACCTCGACCCGAAGCTCAAGAAGAAGAAGGGAGCAGAGTTCTTCGAGCTGCCGGAAGGCATCGACAAGGAGTGGGTGCAGAACCATCACACGAGCCTGGTTGAGCAGGAGCGCGAGAAGATCACCAAGAAGTTCGACAAGGAGAACGAGAAGCTCAAGGGAGAAGGCGAGAAGGAGATGAAGCAAAAGGAGCTCAAGGACCGTCTCGAGGCGGCTGACGAGCTGCAAAAGAAGCTCGCTAAGGAATTGAAGAGTGGCAAGGTCGAGGCCGAGGGCAAGGGAGTGACGGTCGAAAAGCTCGAAGATAGAATCGAGAAGCTCCAGACTCGCATCCACGTCATGCAGACTCAGAGCGAAGACAAGGAGAACAACAAGGAAGTAGTAAGTATCGTCGACAAGGAATTTGATGAGCGCATACTAACATTCACAGGCCTTGGGTACCTCCAAGATCAACTACATCGACCCGCGTTTGACTGTGGTGTTCTGCAAGAAGTTCAACGTCCCTATCGAGAAGTTCTTCTCCAAGACTCTTCGCGACAAGTTCAGGTGGACTGAGAGCACCCCGGAGGACTGGGTTTTCTAGGTAGCCGTTCCATCATGGAATTGCGGGAGGACGTCTGACGAGCGCGATAACGACCGACCACGACTTCCAAAAATCAAGTTACTATTCATTAGCCTCGCCGGCATCGGGAAAGCGGGGATCAGAGCTCTCGTGTAAGATGTAAGATAGTCGATGGATACGGAGGGCCACCAGGAGGGATGGAAGATACTCGTATCAACGTGATGCCGCCACGAGCAGGTACAGCAGATAACAAGAGCAGATTTAGCAATATGAAACACTACGATTGCATTGTTCGTTCCGTCGTGCTCGAGGGCCGCTATCGTGCCTTGCTCCGATTTGTGGGACTCGAACGGCGCAGCAATCTTGATCGTGCATGAGGTGTGGACGGGTCATTGTTGTTGCGGACTCGAACCATGTTGTAGTCAATCTTTGTTCGGGTGAATGCATGGATTCTACGACAGTGCTGCTACAGTAGGGTGTTGAGACTATATGTTACTCCTCTGAAGGAATGAAACGGACTCGTGCGAGCCGACGTGACTTACCTAGGTAGGGCAGCAAATCAACGAATCGATAGGGTATCAACATCCATCCCACTTCGTCCACCCCACCATCGATCAACGGCACCCCGGCCATTTCTTAGTGCAGCGCCAGCCCTCCTGCAGCCTGCAGGTCTGATGGCTGTTTCATGATCGCGCCAATGATTCTTTTCTTCCATGTTCCTTCCATGGTGATCCTGTGGGGTCTCATCTGCCGGCAGACTGTGGTGGGTTGAGCTGCGTCCTTGCTCACACTGCCGTGTCTTCTATCCAACGGTCTGCCGGGACCCGACACTTTTCGTACTTACAGACTCGACTTTTGCTGTATCGCACGAAAAACAGGCTTGCTTGCTCGTGAATCAATTGTTTCCCCTCTTTTACGGATACCCCGCTCAGCGACTGGAAGATGAGCGATTCGGCGGGCCAGCCTACGCCTACCTCTATTGACACCAAGCCCAATGTCTTGATCGTTGGCGGTCTAGGTACGCTTGTCTCTCATTGTGCACATCAAAGCTCGAGCACGCTGGCGTAGCAGACCACAAGTCCACGACCCCGACCCCTCAATCACTCCACAAGCACAAACAACATCCACTGACTGCCTCAATCGCAGGCTATATAGGCCGCTTCCTGGCACACCACATCCACAGCAACTCTCTCGCCTCGACCCTGCGAATAGTAGACAAGCAACTACCACAACTTGCGCAACTCGCGCCCGAACACGTGGCAGCGTGCAGCGGGTCCAACTTCCTCCAAGCCGACGCCTCGAAACCACAATCACTGGAACGGATCTTCTCGCTGCCCGGCGGCGGTTCCTTCGACTACATCTTCAACTGCGGCGGCGAGACACGCTACAGCCACGACGACCAAGTCTACAAAGCGCGCAGCCACGCCCTGTCACTGACCATCGGCGCCGAAGCCGCGCGCCGGCACTGCCGCGCATACATCGAGTTATCCACGGGCCAAGTGTACGAGTCTCGGCGCGAGCCGCGAAAAGAGAGCGACAAGACGAAGCCAGGCATCAAGCTCGCGCGGTGGAAACTCGCGGCCGAGGAGGAGCTGGCGCGCATCCCGGGGCTGAAGCTGGTGGTGCTGCGGCTGGCGCACGTCTACGGGCCCTACGCGGGGCGCGGCTGGCTCGGCACCCAGTTGGCGCTGGCGAGGGTCTATCAGGAGCAGCGCGGCAGGGAGCTCAAGTACCTGTGGAGCGCGGAGCTGCGGACGAATACAGTGCACGTGGCGGACGTGGCGCGCGCGTGCTGGGCGGCCGCGGAGTGGAGAGCCGCACGAGAACAACAACATCCGACAACAACAACACCACCTCAAGACGCGCCACCACAGGCCTCGTCTCCGCACCCGGCCGTCTTCAACATCGTCGACACCGGCGCCACGAGCCAGGGCACCATGACGGGCATCCTGGCCTCGCTCTTCGCCATCCCGACCGGCTTCCAGAACGCGCTGGTGAACACCTTCGCACGGCTGAACCTGGAAGCCGTGGTCGACGACGTCAACGACGAGACGCTGGACCAGTGGGCCGAGCTGCAGCGGCGGGCGGGTATCGCGGACGGCGGCAGTGGGCCGCTGAGTCCGTTCATGGAGAAGGAGGCGCTGCGCGATAGTGAGCTGAGTCTTGACGGGGCCTTGTTTGTCAGGGAGACGGGCTTCAGGTGAGTTTGTTTTGGTTTTTTTCCCCGGGTTGAGGCGAGGCTAGGCTGATTTGTTACGCAGGTATGAGCATCCGAGGCTTACGAGGGAGGAGTGTGAGGGTGTTATTGAAAGCTATAGGCGCATGGGTTGGTGGCCGTAGGGGGAGGTGGATGTCAGGCTTGGAGCAGGGGAGGGGCATGATTTGGGGTGAGTAAGGAATCGTCGAAGAGCTAAGAGTTGCATCTGGACACATAGCGATTGAGCGTTGCATTTCTGTTGCATTCGGGTCGCCGATATGTGGGTTTGATCTGTTCACGATATACCATATGAGCATTGCGTTGCGTTGTGTTGCGTTTTTGATAACAGGAAGATTGGCCATGTATATGCCGTGTGAAACGCTGTTGTGGGTATATATGCTATGCTTTTCCAATATCATATCAAATCAATCATCAATTCTCCTTCCGCACTCCTCAAAAAGACACATCATGTCCCTTTCCTCTGTGACCGTTTCGGGTCCTCTATGGTCTGTTATGATCACCCGTGCGCCGTCACCCTCGGTGTCCTCAGCGCTGATTTCGAGGGTTGAGGTGATTTCTGCGGGAGTTGGTCTCAAAGTGCCGACGTCTATGGTGTCGGTGTCGGCATCGACTGCGTGGGTGGGTTCATCGGTTTCGCCGTTCGTCATCGGATTCTCCTCTTTGTATTCCTCGAGTGCGCGTTCCTCTAGACACGTTGCGTGCATCCATTGCTGGCAATGCTTGCATTGGATGATAGGGCAGTCCGGATTGTGAGGCTGAGAACATATGCAGACCTGGCGACATGCTGAGAGCGTACCGGCGAGATGGTCGCAAGATTGTCTCCAGTAGTATTGCTCCGCTACCGGCACGTCATCGTCTTCGTACTCGTTCCAATACTTAATCTTGAACGACCCGTTAAGACTGGCGGCGTCGATGATGGAAATTTCTGTACTCGGTACCAGCTCGTATTTGCCGTGATAATTTGTCGGACCGTTCGGTAGATCGTGCGCGGGTCTGTACAGCCAGGCGAGTTTGACGTAGACATGAGCTTCGTTAATCGCCCTTACTTCGAGTACTTGCGCCTTCCATTGCGGTAATGTGGGATCCTCGGAGCTTGCCGGTTCTGTGGTGTGGTCTCCGTTGACCAGAACACATTCGCCCTGTTCAATCGTCTCTTCGCCCACTGTGGTAATTCAGTCAACGACTTGAAGCATCCTCTCTCTTTTCAAATGTCCTTACCTGAGCACTTTTTATATCTCGTCAACTGCTCCCATTTCGGCCGATTTTGAACGACATATCGGACCATTCCATAGGTCTTCCCACCGAGGCTCAGCATCTCTTCGTCTTTTGCGGTCGTGGTTCTGACCGTAGCCGACGCTTGGCCCTTCTTGATCTTCTTCATCGCAGCCTTCTTTCGCGCTTGTAAGTACTGAATAGGGAAAGCGACGCCAGTGGTCCTTGCTTTGTTGTCTAACCAATCCAACAGTTTCTCCTTTTCTTCTTCCGTCAGATCTGGTTGCCCGTTTCTAGAAGGAGTCGGAGGCGCCGGGGAGCCATTATCAGCGACCTTGCGTCTTTTATTGGAGGCCTCCGCTGATCGGGGAGTCGACGTGGTAGATTTGCGTTTCTCAGGCATCTTCGCGTGAGTGATGCTCGACTGAAGGACAATTGGTGCACGACTGAAGGATCAGTGAATACAGTCAATATGCTCGAGTCTGACGTTGCGTTGAGCTTACAACGAAGAAGAAGAAGCGCGCCGACGCGAGCGCGTTTAGACTCGAAAGATTTCCAGGTTGGCTGAGAATCTGAGGCTCCAGTCAAGTTCTCCAATTCTACGCGTGGGAAAGCTTAACGCAGAGCCGCGAAAGTGATGTGCCCCAAGCGTTCCCCGTCAGCTTGACTTTCCCCACACGGCTTGCTCTCTGCGACATGCTCGGCAGGCTTAGTAAGCACCGATCGATGCAGAGCCGGAATACGTGAGAAGTTCGTCTGCGTTTTCGATCAAGTTGAATACGCGATGAGTGAACACAGTTTGGATTATGAAGGCCGCGGAGTGAATGTATCACTGTAAGAAGTCACGAGAGCAGTGATGCTGTCTGTGTAGATTTCCGGATACCTCCGCGATCGCATGTTCATTGTAACAAAAGTTACATGTAAGTTTGGCAGAAGATTCACTGTTGTGGAGGTTTGACGTCCTTGGACAGAGCGGACCCTTTGAGTGTGAGCGACAGTGTTTGAAGTACATACAGGTCGAAGACAGTCCAGTTGGAGTGAGGTCGTGATTCTCGGTCAAGCGACTGCGGCAGCTCGGCATCGAGTGAGTGCAAATGGCGATGGCTTGCGTACTTGTCGATAATATTGTCTGGTAGCGCGCCATGCCGCCTCGGCGTCCGCATCTGCATCTGCAATGCATCCACGCAGGTCCAAGTTTGTGCAGACCGAAGGCAACATCCGCTGCCGTTTCGGAGCATACCTTACCCTACAGTAGAAAACGTTGCCGGTGCGAAAGACTTGGCGATCCTCCACACGTCACAGAATTCAATTCCGTTTTGTGCAGTGACAACGATGGTAACAACAATATCGAGCCTGATATGCTTGTGTTTCTCGCGGCCATTATTAACTATTGTACACGAAGAAGCGGGCGTGTAGAGTGACCTGCTAGGCCCAATCTGTCTCAAAAAAACTGTCAGGTCTCTTCACGATCAGCGCCAACCATGTGCTCGACTCGGCTAGAGTACCACGAATATCTTCGATTCCTCCGAGCCCGAGGTCCCTGCCCTGCGGCTGGATCGTTTCGTCCGAAAGCGGTGATACATCATCATCCGCGTCTTTTAATAACCTCGAATGGGGAAAGAGGCTCTAAAACAGTGGGACCATTTTTTTGGTGACGACGACGAAAAGAAACGACGGGACCTGAACTTCAAACCAACAGAAGACTGAAAACCACCACACGTTCACCTGACCGGCTCTGCCGGCAGCACAACTCCTCAAGAACATTCACAAATTCAGAGTCGTAGAATTTCTCACACTCTGCGGAGAGGTTGGGCCCCACGAGTTCCGTACCCGCAAATTGTATTTACAAACGGCGTATGCAGAGCAATAGGATGCACTGGGGCATACCACAACCAAGAATTCACACAGTAAGGCCATGCCTTTCTGATATCATCGCAAAAGACTGTGCATTCTCACTACGAAAGCCATAGCTTGATCAGTCGCACCGAGCTCGCATTGCTTTACATCTTGGCCTTTCCAAGACGCCAGGCGATTACGCAACTCTCTTTGATGCTGTGCTGCAACCTACATTACTCGTGCTGTACAGTTTACTAGTGAGGTACCTTACGGTAACCTGCCTGTATCCGCCGCCGTAGATCCGCATCACACCCGCACGTCTCACTCGGTGTCATGTTCTAAACTGCCAGTGCTTTGCTCGGGACATCCACCGCAATTGACTCTTTACATCTCACTCTGGACTTGTCTTGTCCTTTCTTCAATCGTGTCCTCTAATATCCACGTCGTCTCGTTCAAAATCGACATCTATACCCCGACACTCGCTGAACACGAGCAGCCGCTGACTACCGCCGCCATACGAAGTAGTCATTGTCGCCTGGTCCAGCCGCGAGTCACCGGCATCGCCGCACAATCTCCATCTTTCTCACTCCACCCTTCCTTTATACACTTGGCCGAGCGGAGGTCTCATTGGACATTGGTACAGGTTGCTGTAGAAGAGTCGAGAGGTCAACATACACATTTGAGAGATTTGCCTGTAACGGCACGAGCCAAGAACGCTTGATTTGATCCAACGATGCGGCGCTCAAGGGGTGAGTTATGGAAATGGAAACTCAGCCGCATGGCAAGCACATGGGCCGCAGCCCTTGCTTACTTGCACCCTGCCAAACATGACTGGAACAATTAACTGACTTGCAATTTCCCAGTGCTGAGTCTCAGCAGCATTTTCGGCGGCGGCGCCAACAATGCTCAAGGCCATCGAAAATCTTCCTACGATGATTCTCCTTTGTCACCGACCATTCCCGCCGAACGGACTAGGCAATTAACACTCGATACAGCCACGCCGCAGGCATCAGCTGCCAGATTAAATGAGTTCGCCAAGGACTCTCCATCTCCAACGTTCACACAACAACAAAGGAATCGCTCCGACTCTACAGCTTCCAGACCCATGTCCATGATACAGACTTACTCTCCGGCCCAGATGGATACCACAGCCGACACTCTGCCCGAGCTGCAGCCAGTCTTCAGCCTGCTCAACAGCCACTCTAACAGACTATACCAGGAAGGATACTTCCTCAAACTGCACGACCTGGATACAAGAGGCAGACCGAGCCCAGACCGAACATGGACAGAATGTTTCGCCCAGTTGGTAGGAACAGTATTGTCATTGTGGGACGCAGCCGCTCTGGATGCTGCCGGAGAAGAAGGCGAGGTTCTACCCACATTCATCAACATCAGTGATGCATCGATCAAAATGGTGAGAACACTTTTTAGCATAAGGCAGCCAGATTCTCCTTTTCTTTTAGCTGACACTCTCCAGATCGAATCACTTCCTATGAACGGCTCCAACGGAGGCACCCTGCAAAATGTCCTCAGTATATCCACAGCCGCCAACAATCGTTACCTTCTACACTTCAACTCTCTCAATTCTCTCACACAATGGACCGCCGGCATCAGGCTTGCCATCTACGAGCACGCGACTCTGCTCGAAGCATACACTGGCTCTTTGATTGCCGGTAAAGGCAAGCTTCTGAACAACATCCGCGTAATCATGGAAAGGACAAAATTCAAGTCTGAAGATTGGGCAAGAGTCAGATTTGGCGCCGGCACACCATGGAGAAGATGCTGGTGTGTTATTAACCCGCCAGACGAGAAGGACTGGGCCAAGGCACAGAAGCAGCTGAAAAAGAAGAATGCATACGAGCGCAAGGTTGTCGTACCAAAGGGCAACATCAAATTTTACGATACCCGCCGCATCAACAAGAAGACACAACCCATTGCGACCATCTCCGACGCATTTTCCGCTTATGCAATCTATCCCCAGTCCATGCCTCTCATCGATCAGTCAACTCTCGTCAAATTAGAGGGTCTGATCACCATCCACGGCAAACCCGAAGCCACCACCGAAGGCTTCCTCTTCGTCATGCCCGAAGTACACCCCGCAGTCACTGGTTTCGAGATGATGCTTAGATGGCTATTCCCAGTCTTTGACACTTTCGCATTGTACGGCAGGCCCGGAAAACTCGTTGCCGATCCGCTCGACCAGCGTGGAATGATGTTTGCCTTTCCGAGAGATCGACGTGGAGGCTACCTGGACATTCTGGACGTTTCCGGACTCATTCATACCGAAGGAAGCCAAACCTGGAGCGAACGGCAATGGAGGCAGGAACTGAAGAAGCTGACCTCTCACCGAATGAACTCAGCCGACGCCGCTGATGATGGATCACCTTTGAGAGCGCGTCGTCGCAACACTATCAGTCGGACAAGCTTGCCCAGCATGAACGGGCCAGCTGTGAGATTTGACCCAGCGGGACGGGCGTCATCGCCTGTATCGCGTGGAACATCACCATCCCCGGTGTACGATGACCTGAACATCGCTCCACCTCGACGCGCCAGTGCGAGTCCGATCTCCAGTCCCAGTCATAACAGATCTGCGTCTGACGCAAATGGCTACAAGCCTTCGAGGCTATCATACGAAGCCCACTCAAACGACTTCGATGAACCGCCGAGAGTGCCAGCTCATGGTATGCCGCTGGTCCATAGGCGACCAGCACCGCTGCAACGTATCGACTCCGAGTACGAAAACGTGTCACCTCCAGCAGACTCATACGAAGAAGTTCACGCAAAGGCCGAAGTTGTGCCAGTTACTCCTGTCGTCCAACCGCCTTCTTTTATGCACAACGCAAATTCTAGGCCAGCGAATCAACCATATCAAGCACCAGAGCTTCGACGAGCGACCTCGGAGATGGACATGGAGACCATTCAGCAAATGAATGAAGCAATCAGATCTGGAGAAAGCCCCATGGATGAGCCTTCTGCGATGCAATACAATGGATCCCGACAAGAGGTAGATATCGACGCCACCAACATTTCATCACTGCATGCTGACGTCCTTTCGCGCAAAGGGCTGGTGAATTCATCTAGCGTAGACGACAGGCATCCTCTGCCTCAACCACCACAACAGCTAGATGAAGCGGTGACCGAGACAAGCAGACAAGATCCCATCCAAGGAAGGTCTCCTCCAGTGCCTCAGCATCGTCAGATGCCACAAATGGACCGCCCTGCGGACACAGCTGCCGTCGTACCTTTAACCGCTGCTGCACTGGCGGACCGTCAAGTCACTCGCAAAGCATCGAGTCAAAGCATCAAAAGGAAGCCTATTCCATTCAGAAACGTCACACCTCAAGCAGATCCAATGATCATACCGCCGTCTTCCCCGTCTAGTGTAGGAGGATTCAGCGACGAGATCATCGATAATGCGGCACTTGAGATGATCTTGCAACAAGAGAGATCTCCATCCATAACAACCGACTCCTCTGTGGATTATGCGAGCACTACCAAGAGTGAATCGCCCAAGAAACCAGTTGAAAGACTTGACAGACCACGAATGGGACGAATGAAGACCGTTGGTGATGAGACGATCAAGGAAGAAGAGACTCAGTCTCGCCGCCAGAGCGTCTTCGATGTTTTTAAACAGGAACAGGGACCGGAAGCCACTTCCACAGGCGAGGTTCCAATCATAGACTTTGGCCCGACATATACCTATAAGCCCAATCCTCATTCTCGGCCTACGACAAGCGGAACCCTGTCTGGCATGGCATGTGTCGAAGATGCACCGGGAAGCAGGTCTGCCTCTCGGATGAGTCTTTCACCGGCAAATCGCAGCTCTTATTTCGGCGGCAGCACTGACCCCAGTCCCACCGGGGGTATGACGCCCGTTGACATGCCAGACAATCGCCGCAGCATGGTCTGGGCGCCATCTGGAACAAGTCCTAATGAGCAGAATCAGAGTCTGACCCCAGAGCAATGGGTGCAATACCGGGCCTCACTCGCATCTCAGCCGCAAGCTCCGATGGGCGGCTCGCGGACTCCAATGCATGTCCGGAAAAGCTCTGCGGGTCGCTTACCATCTGCTGGTAGCACTCCGCCTCTGAGCAGATCGCCGTCGGGCGACTGGACCCAGCAAGCGCAGCGTACTCCTCCCCGGGTCGCTAGCCGCTCAAACTCTTATGGTGCAGGCGCATACATGAATGCACAGAGTCCTGGCGGTCTTGTGGAGAGCACCTCATCAAAGTCTTTGAGCGCGCAAGAGCAGATGCAGGTCGCGAGGGCCACAGGTGCACCGCTTCTCGAAGTGAAGAAGAGGAAACCGGCCTTCCAGGTCGAAAACCCAGGTCTCTACGGTGCGCTTGAAGCGAGGGAGCGTGAAAAGGCAGCAAACAAGTACGGACTGCAGAGTGGGGCGGTTCAGCAAGCCATCATGGCCCGTCAGCAGCACCAACAGCAGGCTGAGATGCAGGCTCAAATGCAGATGCAGGCTCAGATGCAGGCTCAAATGCAGGCTCAAATGCAAGCACAACAGTTTGTCAACCACCAAGCGACTCAAGCTGCTCAAGCCGCCCACGCTGCACAGCTCGCACATTACCAAGCTCAACAGCGACAATACCAACAGGCCTTCGCTGGTCCTGGTAATGGTAGTATCAGACCTGGAGCCCAGAGTCCTTTCGGTTTCGCCCAACAACAACAACAACAACAACAACAACAACAACAACCAGGTGTACAATCGAACAGGTCGTCAATGTACATGAACCAACATCAACAACAGGCTGGCGGTTACGGTAACCCCAGTCAATATCAGCAGTCTAATAGAGGCTCTTACTATGGCTACCCGAACCAGCCAAGGTAATGAGTGAGGCATATTGCAGACGTTTGTGCACGCGGCAGGGTCTTTTCGCATTTATTGGAGTGTTTTGAGCATTGCATGGCGCATTCATGGTTCAATTACAGCTCAAAGAAAAGCACTTGCACAGGAAATACCATCTCAATTTAATTACCAAAAGCATCCATGCCTCTGTTCTGCACATAATCGACAAGGTATTGATAGAGTCGGACTTGATGTAATGATATTTCCGCTGTCACGTGCTGCCAAGTCCTCTGACGAGGGGTTGCCTTAGCGCCGTCAGATCGTCGTGAAAAACTGCCTCAGCCGCCGATTGTGGGTCTTGACTCCATACTCAAAGTACTTTTTGTCCCTTCGTCGCGTGCAGCATTATTCTCTCGACCCTGCCAGCGGCATCCTTTCCACAACCACGACACGAATGCACAAAAATCACCTGTTCATCTCCGGTACCTCATGGTTTCGATCGTCTATCCACCAGCAGCCGCCATGGCGCAACAGCGCGGTCTGAAGAGAAACAGCTCGCACCTCTCTTCACCTTCTTCGAGCGATTCGCTAGCCAGCCAGACCAAGCGTCTCAAAGTTGCTTTCGACGATAAGATTCATGTCAAGATAATGGAGGATAGTTGGACCGCCGACAAGCCACCAGAGCTGGTCAGAGAAGAGGTCAGATTAGCTATCGAAGGACACTTGAGGCCTGGTGCTGCAAAGGACGACACTGCATACGACCAGCTACGCACATTTCTTCTTGGAGCGGCCGCGAGTAAAGATCAAGGAGCTGGATCGTATCATCACGATTCGTTTCAGGAGGATGGGCCGAGTGCTGGTCTGCTCAAACAATACTTCATTGCCCTCCTTGGCCGTGTGAACGATCTCAAGGGATGCGGTACCCTCATACACGCTGCTCTAGATGTCAACTGGTTCGGCAGAGACGAGGCTTTTGTCGGACTCTATGTCAGGTTTCTTGGTGCTCTGGCCAGCGCAATACCCGGATTCTTGGAGCCAGTCATCGAGAGGATTGTACGCCACTTTTCCTACCTTCCCGGTTCGTTGGGTCGTGTTCGTGGTCAGCCAGTAGTTCCACCCCGCCAGATGATTGCCCGGTTGCACAACACCTTGAGATATCTGATGCGACTCATTCCTGCCGCTGTCGGCTCTCTTAGCGAGGTCCTCAGAAGCGCGTATCCAAATCACAGGACGACCAGACAGCGTCACTACCTTGCTTTTATTCGAAACCTGTTCAGAGTCACCGAATACGCGCCAGAGCTGAAAGCAGACGTTCTTACTCTGATCACTGAGCGTCTTGTCAAGATCGATGTCGAGATTCAAGAAGAGATTGACGATCTCGAAGATGATGCAGAGGAGGACATTGTTACAGGAGGACAGAAAGTGAAGGATGAGGAAGATCAGTCGGACGAGAGTGATGATGAGTCGGACGCCGAATCAGATCTGGAAGATGGTCCCGACGAGCGCAAATTGAAGACACTGAGGGAAGCCGTCACGAAACTCGACGCGGTACTCGACATGCTCTTCGATTACTATACCACAGTCTTCACCGAGGCGAACCGGTTCGAAAGCGAGGACGCCTTTGATCAGCTTCTGTCACTTTTCATGACGTATGTTCTTCCCACCTACCGGTCTCGACACTCGCAATTCCTCATCTTCCACTTCTCTCAACTCAGTCAGCGGAACACGGCCAAGTTCGTCAGCCAATGCATGAAGCTCGCAACGGGGCAAAGCACCGCTTCGAATGGATCAGTCTTTGCCGCAGCATATCTGGCAAGTTTCATCGCACGCGGCGCCAAGGTGCCCAAGTACATTGTCCGCGATGTGGTCACTCTCCTCGGCGCACAAATCGTAAAGTTCCAGCGGTCCTACGAGCCAGCCTGCCGAGGACCCGACCTGAGCCGCTACGCGCTATTCTACACCTGCGTACAAGCACTGCTGTACATCTTCTGCTTCCGATGGCGCGACCTAATCGTGATGTCAGAATACGACACCGAAGCCGACCTGGAAGACTACGACGTCTTCGCATCGGGTGAGCCACACTGGATTGCGGGCCTCAAGGAGACATTCACCCAAGCCATCTACTCGCGCCTGAACCCGATGAAAGTGTGCTCCCCGACCATCGTCAACCAATTTGCAGCCATCGCCAACCACCTACGCTTCATGTTTGTGTACCCGCTGCTGGAGACCAACAAGCGCATCAAGCTGTCCAGCTATCGCTCGTACGGCGGCACGTTCTCGTCCTCGGTCATGGGCGTCACCAAGCGGGAGAGCGCGCTCAGCGCCAAGAGCGGCGAGGCGCATTTCCAGCTCGATGCGTTTTTTCCCTTCGATCCGTATCAGTTGCCCAAGAGTAAGCGCTGGTTGGCGACGGATTATAATGAGTGGAAGGGCGTGCCCGGTATGAAGATTGATGATGACGACGAGGGCAGTGATGTCGACGACGATGATAGCGAGAGTGATGATGAGGATGTTGATGATGGAGCGCAGGATGTTGATTCGGATAGTAGCTGAGTGCTGCCCGGGTGAAGTGATGGGGGTTCTTATTTGCTCATTGATATGGTTTAGCGTGGCGTTTTGGGAGATTGCAGGTAACAGCATAGCGAAGCATGTGGTCCTTTGTATTCGAGATTTTGCAAAGGCCAGACTGAAATGATATATGCGATGACAATTAAGCAAAAACAATTCTTCTCATGACTTCGTTAACAAATCTTCTTCTTCTGTATCTCTCCCGACGTCCCATATCCTACATTATCCTATAACCTCTACATATTCCGTTCCTAACCCTACGTTCATAGCTCTACCCATCTGCATCTTCCGGAATTCGATACCCGATCGTCTAAATTCCAAGCGGGTTGCCCGCACTCCCACCACCCGTATTCTTCACAGCCCCGCTACTCTTCCCACCAGGCAACAATCCCTTCGCACTAGCCGCCGTGCCTGTCCCGGCGAGACCAAGCGGGTTGCCAGCCGTAGCAACCCGCGGTCCACTCGCTCTTACCGAATCTTTCACGTCATTACCGTACCCCGCTACGGTCTGGCCGTAGTAGCGCGCTTGGTTCGCTATGCTGGGGGGGTGGTCAGAGGGAGGGAGAGGAGCAGGAGGGTGGAATTGGTGCTTACCTGTCGCCTACTGTTCGTCCGACGGCGTTCACGCCGTTGCCGACGCTTTGGATGCTCTGGCCCACGTAGTTCCCGGCGCCGGAGACGTAGCCTTGTACGGTTTGGGATAGCCAGTTGCCTGTGCTTGGTGCGGACTTCGCGACTGCTGATTTGGCGACTGGTGTTTTGGCGGCTGGTACTGGTGGTTTGGCGACTGCTGGTCTGCCTCCTGGTGGTGGTTTGACTGCTCCAACTGGTCTGGCGGCTGCTGGTTTGCCTGGTGGTGGTTTGACTGCTCCGGCTGGCTTCTTGACTGTGGTGGGCGGTGGTACCATTTTGAAGTCGGGTTGGAGATGTGGGGTGTTCGATAACCGTTTCTGGGTGCTTGGCTGTGTTTACGAGAGTGATATAGTCGGTAGATCTGTAATCACTTTGTGGTGTTTCAGGTCAGGATTCTGGAAGAGGAACGTCGAGGGTTTTCTATTTCCACAGACATGGCTAGACCTGGTTGCTGATCCTGGTCTGGCTCGCTCATTGCTGTGGCTGAAGTTATGCAGGGTGATGTCACTTTTGACGCGCTTGTGTTTAACCCCGGATTTGCGGACGTGACCACTTTTGCACCTGCAGCGGCAGGAGCCTGGGCACATCAGGGTCCGGGACAGCTTCGGTAAATGCGAGACTTCACTTGCATCAAGTGTATACCATGTCAAAACGAATGCGCCAGGAGTCAGGAAATCATTGAAACGATACATGTGATCTCTAGGAGCGAAGTTGGGACTGTGGAAAACCTTGTATAGGGTTTGACGATACCGAAACGTCCTCAGAACGACCACACATTCCCTACACACCATGATACAAAAGCCTTGAAGTGGACAGGAGAGGAGGACTATATTTCACTCGACACATTCATTTGTTGTTTTGGGGCTTCCAAGTGAGGAGGCCGACAGCTCGCATAAGCCCCATCAAGCCACTCGTTAGCTATAGCTTGTGTTGAACGTGAGTATCTCGCGTTACTTTACTCTCTTTCGCGACCTTTACCGCTTCCCTACCATAACATATCACAATACTCACCTTTCTTATCCTTGCTTTGCATTGCGTTGCGTTGGATATTACTTTTTGCTCGCCCTTTGAAATTCAATCTTGCAATATGACTAGCGATTTAAGAAAGCTTCTTTCTGACCCTGAGACCAGAGACACCGGTCTTCCACTCGACTTACACCAAGACCGCAGACGACGACCCTCTGCAACCCAATTACCACCACATCAATCGCACCAAAAGGGCCCTGTGTCTCCGGTCGACCTGCTGTGCGTACCAGAGGTCCACGACCCTGTCTTTGGAAGCATCCCAGAAGGTAATTTCGATCGATATCGAACATCCGGGCTAGCCACCCGTGGTACGCCATTCATTAGACCATTTGACACAACAGCACTCGGAATACAACCTGCGCACTACGGCAACAAATACCTCTCGGTACTCGATCCGACAACTGTGGACTCGGATCCCACAGCCTTTGAAATCATCAAAGGGTACAAGGACTACCAGCACGAATACCACGGTACGATGGAGCTGTCGCATTACACAGGGGACTATGAGAGCTGACTAATATTCTGTAGATCCGTTTACGCGAGTAGGAAAGTGGCAGAGGGAGATCCCGGAGGACTGCCTCGAGGAGAGCGCGACCGACCGCGAGAGCCGGGGGTCAGCACCAAGGTCATCGACAGAGACCCTTGTTCCTGCGCAATTTTTTTTCGCAGCTCCTTTCGCAGCTACCCCGCCCGAGCTCCGAGCTCTTCCTCCGCTTCCTCCTGGTGCGACACCCCGACCACTTCCTCCGCTTCCTTCTCGCCCTGCGCCCGAGCCCCATCAACAGGCTCAAGTGAGGGTAGATAGTCGTCCTCTACTCCAGACGCCTTCCCCACCTCCTCGCTCCCCACCACCCACTACATCTTGCACCACACCTCACTCGACACCTCGCACGCCTCCTCCCCGTCCCTCTCGCAAGACAGATCGGACAACACATCGCGGGCTCCCAACACACCCGATACCATTTTCATCTGAAAATCCTGAACCGACTCCGTCCGTGGTCAGGACCCCCACGCAGGCACGTCATAAGCTGTAGAATAGCTGTGACTCGACCTCTCGTCGCTCAGCACGATACTTTGAAGGCTCTTCTCCCGAAGCACGCTTCTTTCGGTCATCTGCTGTCGAACCACAAGACCTTTCTCCACCTCCCAGGCAGTCAACAAGACAAGCCTCTACATACTATACCGCCTTCCAGTTCTCCGACGTCCCTGACCTCGCTCTCAACGACCCTGCCAAGATGGATTCTTCACTTCTCGACCCCTTCTCCGTGGACGGTTCACGTCATAAGCAGATTCAGGATGCAAAAGACATGCAACAGGTCGTCTACGAGCGCGCGAACAGGATTGGAACAGCCGTGCCGCCGTATGACTTTATCGAGCTCATCGGCAAGGGTTCTTTCGGTCGCGTCTACAAGTGGTGAGTGAAGCTTTTACTACTAAACATTGAACGACAACTGACAGTCCGCAGCAAGCACAAAGAAACTCGAGAGATCGTTGCTGTCAAGATCATTGACGTCGACGAACTCGATTACAAGCTCGACAACAATCAAAAAGACGAAGCGATCGAAGACTTCATCAAGGAAGTGAACACGTTGAAGCAAGTAAGAGACAGCAGAGCAAAGAATATCAACAATATTCAGGAGGCATTTGACCTTCACTCACAACTCTGGATAGTCAGCGACTACTGTTCCGGTGGCAGTGTGCACACCCTCATGAAAGCCTCCACGGAACCCGGTCTTGACGAGAAATATATCATCCCGATTGCACGAGAACTGGCTACTGCTCTGAAGCACGTTCACGATGCATCCGTCATTCATCGTGACATTAAATGCGGAAATGTACTCATTTCCGAGGATGGTCGTTTGGAGCTCTGCGACTTTGGTGTTGCTGGTCGCCTCGAAAATGGAGCTTCGAAACGATCGACCATCATTGGTACACCCTACTGGATGGCACCGGAGATGCACAGCGACGTCGAAGGTTACGGTGTCGAGATCGATGTTTGGGCATACGGCTGCACGATATACGAGATGGCGACAGGCATGCCACCGTACCACAAATTCCATCCTTCTTACCTACGACAAGTCCTTGAATCAGAACCTAGACTCGACGAAGAGCTTTACTCTGCACCGCTCTGCGACTTTGTCGCCTTCCTGCTGAGGGGCAACCCCGCAGACAGACCAACTGCTGAACAGATCGTAAAACATCCATACATTGCCAACACATCGGCCAGATTCCCCACGAAATCTCTTCGCGAGCTGATCGATCGATACATACAGTGGGAGCGCAAAGGAGGACAACGCATGTCGCTTTTCAATGCCATGGGCGCAGCTGCTCCTCAGTTAGGAGGTGGAAATGAAGAAGAAGGCCGCGACGAGTGGATCTTCAGCACGACAGACAACTACAACCAGGACTATGAACGTCGATTCAGTCAAATGCCTCAGGCTATAGGCGCCATGGATTTCGCTAGCGCTGCACCAGTGGAAATCGACCTACCTGTGAACCCATCGCCAGTCAAGATGACACCACTGGAGAAGGCGAAAGAAGAGCAGCGTGCCCAACGTGGTGAGCGAAAGCTGAACAAACTATTCGATCCACACTCGGATCCATACGACTACAACAGTCCGTCAGTCGATGACGAGCCTGCGCCAATGTCGGACCTGCCACTGCGCGATTTGTCCGACGACAGAGCCGCCAATCGAGAGACACTTATAGATCTTGACACGAGTGGTCTTGAGATACCAGACTACAGCTTCGACTTTAGCGATATGCCTACCGTCAAAGGCAATCGCAAAAGCAATTACAACTTTGACGACGGACAGGCGGAAGATCAAGAGTTCTACAACAACCAAGCCAACGATCCGCGTAGAGAGACAAAAGACTGGAAATTTCCAGCCTTTGCTAATACAGAACCAAGTCGAGAAACAAAAGACTGGACGTTTCCGACGTTTGCTACTACTGGTCCAGAAGAGGATGCCGAGACTGGTGATGCTGGCGACACTGGTACCATAAAAAGAGCCACGAAAGACTGGACGTTCCCTGGATTCGGGCGCGACGATGCAGAGGATGCCGGTGGTGAAGAGGATATCTCAGAGATTGCCAATCGTCGTACCATGGACTGGACATTCGCAACTGCTGGAAATGCCGCAGTTCCTGCCGAAGCAGCCAGTCCAGAACCCGACTTCAGGTTTCCCTCTCAAAAGGACAGCAGCAGTCTCGCACCTGGTTACAGACCTCACATCACTCGCACGGCCACAGAACCTCTTGGCCACTTCAACGACTTTTTGCACCCACCGCCCGGCTCGCTTGATGCAGACAAAGTTGCCAACCGCGAATCTACTCCTATGATCGACCTTGATCTTAGTGATGACATACGGCCCCCTAGCCTGAACCTCGAAGGACCCTCGCCGCCGAATGAAGATGCTGAAGACGCTCTCGTACGGGCATCTAGCCCACTCAGCTACACATACTCTACCTCATCGATCGGACCATTTGATCTTGAGCAGGATCCGATAGTAAGAGAAGACGATCTCAGAAGATACTCTCATAAACGCCAACAACCATCGGTAGCTGAGCGACGTGCATCATCGAGATATCTGCGGACAGACTCGCCGTCTTTTCCTTCTCGATCCAGAGGCGCATCCTTCGACTCGACCGCCTCGTCAAACCCAGAAGACGGCGGAGAAGAGCCTGGCCACGGCCGCGAATACAACCGCAGCATGGGCGCCAAGATGCGCGAACAGCTGCGCGCCGGCCTACAGCGCTCCTTCTCCCAGCGCCACATCCGTCAGCTGACCTCTGATTCCTACGGCGATACCGACACCGGGTCGGAGGCCTACGCGCTCGAACACGGAGCATACGACACCGACGGCAGCATGCCAGAGGAGAGGACCGTCATGCGGTCAGCGCGAACATTCCCAGACCCGCGTGCGCCAGCGGCCACCGCCATGCGCGAGGGCGCGAGCCAGGAGGAGCTCTATGAGGCTCTGGACGAGCAGTTTGCCGCATTGATAGGCGGGTTGGAGTTCACGTCTGGCATCTATCGCCGTCGCGAGGATGAGCTGTATCCGGAAGAGGCCAGCGAAAGGAACTCGGCATTGGGCACTGGTGTGACGAGTGAGGAGGAGAGGGAGTTGGCTGGCTTCTCGAGCGTCGGTTTGTGAGGGACCTGAGCGGGAGCAGTGCAGTGTATGATACCCTATCATTTGTACTATAGATGAGACGATGACTTGAGCTGGCCATGATCGTGAATACTCTTTCTAAGCCCATATACTGCTATAATATCACAATTCCACAAATTTGCATCCACATTGCCTCTGCTCTTCTAATTGGTGATACTGCATAGTAGATGTGAGATACTGGATATACCCGTCGATGTAGACCAGGCCCTGAGGTTGACTTTACCCGATTTGGCAACATCTCCCCGCGCTACAATTCAAGTTCACGCGACAGAAAGGCAACTCGGATTCATCCTCTTTGTTTCATTCTACCACAACCCACGACTCACCATGGCCTCACCAAAGATGCAGCACTTCTACAGGGACACCAGTCCAATTGCTGAGCACTACATCAATTACGTCTACATCCCCGCTACCTTCATCATCTCCATCACCGCCTTGACCAAGATTGAATGGACACCATACGCGGTAGCAATCTCACTCGTGCTCGCAGGCTATGGAGTCTACTCGAACCGTACGCGCACTTACAGCCGACCAGCCAACTCATTCACTGACACGTCCACAGAAGCGAAAAAAGTGCTCAAGCCCGACGAGTTCCAAGAATATCCCCTGGGCGAGAAGCAAGTCCTCTCACACAACACTGCCATCTACCGCTTCAAGCTGCCAACCGAGAACTCGATCCTCGGCCTGCCGATCGGCCAACACATTTCCCTCGCCGCAACCCTCGACGTCACGAACCCCAAGACGGGCGTCACGGCGCCCGCCGAGGTCGTGCGCTCCTACACCCCCGTGTCCTCGGACCAAGAGTCCGGCTACTTCGACCTGCTGATCAAAGCGTACCCGACCGGCAACATCAGCAAGCACGTGGCGTCTCTCGAAATCGGCGACATGCTGAAGGTGCGCGGGCCCAAGGGCGCCATGGTGTACAAGCCGAACATGGTGAAGCGCATCGGCATGATCGCGGGCGGCACGGGCATCACGCCGATGCTGCAGATCAGCCGGGCGATCTACCGCGGCCGCAGGGCGGCGGGCGACAAAACGCAGGTGGATCTGATCTTTGCGAACGTCAACGACCAGGATATCTTGCTGCGCGAGGAGCTGGATAAGTTGGCTAGAGAGGATAAGGGGTTCCGCGTTTACTACGTCCTCAACAACCCGCCGACCGGCTGGACGGGTGGTGTTGGCTTTGTCACTGCGGATATGATCAAGGTGAGTTTTGGACGGAAAAGTGTGGTTGGGGGATCCGGGTTTACTAATGCCTGTGCAGGAACACCTTCCGCCTCCGAGCAAGGATACCAAGATGCTGATTTGTGGCCCGCCGCCTATGGTCAGTGCTATGAAGAAGGCGACTGAGGCTTTGGGCTTCGAGAAGGCGAGACCGGTCAGCAAGCTCGAGGACCAGGTCTTCTGCTTCTAGAGGCCTCAGCGACGGAACTCATCGAGGACGAAATGATCTGGGCATCCCCATGACCGAAGATGGAATGATTGTGGTGCGCGCGACGAGGAGAAAAGCATGAGATTGACGGATATGCATTAAGCGTCATTCGAACGAGCGCGGAGTTAGGCAAGAGCAAGACGAATATGTAGATACATGGGTATATACCATCGGTTCCAAAATGCCAAATGCTACCAAACAAGGACAGTGTATAGCCGATTCGAGAAGTCGGTCCCACAGGCAACATACGTCTATTGCTAGCGCACTCTCTGCCTGTGTTCTGCCCGAAGTCCACATCGCCAACGCCGTCACCTCTGCCCGTCACACTAGCTCCCAAGATCGCCCTTCTCAATAGCAACACCCACCGCGCGATCACCACTAATGATCCCCGTAGTAGCAATGACCAACCTCCTCTTCTCGCCCAGCTGCTTGCCCACAAACCTCAACGCAGCAATCTCAGCAAAAGTGATACCTCCTAGGAAAAACACAATCGTCGTCGTCTGCGCGGCCGCGGGTCCCGCGCCTTTCACAGCCGCTCGCGCCCTGCTAGCACCCTCGTCGGCACCGCGCTGCACCTCGTCCACAGTCGCGCCCTTGACGCGCGCCAACACGTCCTCGAAGCCCTTCCAGCCCTGCGTCGCGGCGCTCGTGGCGGGGGATTTATTCGAGCCGCCGCCGCCCGCAACAGCGGCGCCGGCGCGCGCGCTGGTCAACGACGCCAGGTAGCTCTTCTGCAGGGCGCACTGCACGATGCGGACGCTCAACGGGGCGTAACCGGAGAAGACGTACGCGACGTCAGAGGGGTCGGCCTCGTCGACGTCCTCGACGAATAACTTCAGCGCCTTGCGCGTCGCGACGTAGTCTGTCGTCGTGCCGCTTGCGTTGCCCGCCATTGGGTTCAGGTAGCCCGTGTTCGCCGCCTTGGGCACCAGCAGACCCATCTTCTCGAGACTGGCAAAGGTCAGCAGGTGCTGGTAGCCGTACGCCAGTAGGACGGAGCGCTTGAAGGTCTCGAGGTCGCGTGGGCGCAGGCCGCCGCTGATGCACGACTCTAGACACAGCAGGCGTAGGATCTTGGGCAGAGGCACGTCGCGCGCGATCAGCTCTTCGATGTTGTCGTGCATGCTGCCGGCGTCGGCGCCGGCGACGAGGTTTTGTTGGATCTCGAGCGTGCGGCCGAAAAGGTCGGTGCGGGTCGATTTCATGATGTCTTCGGCGAGAGAGGTGTGGACTTTTAGACTGGCTTGCTCGGCTTGGTAGGAGGGCAGTTTGGCAACGAAGGATTTCAAGTCCGAGATTGATTGGTCTGCTTTGTGACGGGTCTCGTAGTCGGCTTGGAGACGTCGTGCGGTCTTGTTCAGCAGAGGGCCAACGACGGCGAAATTGGCGTCTCGTAGTGTCGTGTACATTTTGTCAGAGCTGTCCAGTTGCACTTTGCGCTTCATGGCTGTCTGGGCTACTCCTGTCGGATTTTGCTGCTGCTGTTGTGTGGCTGATCCGATGATCGAAGTATCTACCTCTACCTGACTGTTCCGAATGCCATACGTTTCGTCGATGAGTCCTTCGTAGGTGAGCTGTGTGAGAAGAGCGGTAGCGAAATCCGACTCCCGGCTGACAATGACCAGATTGTCTACCACAGAGCTCGGGGTCATTCCAAACTCGGAGAGATATGTGTTTGTCGGATCAGCCGATACGTTGACGTCCTCCTCGTCTCGCATGCGTAATAAGAGATCAGCGAGTCGCTTCGCATTGTCTCCTTTGCCCAGTATCCGCGGGAACAGGCCGGTCGTCTTTTGAAGACCCATCAAGGCTTTTGCTGCAGTGAAAATAGGTGTAGGATCCTTTCGAAGGTACAAGTCACTAAAGGCGTCCTCGAGCTCCAGAGATAACAGGTCCGGTTCGAGTGAGATGAAGTACAAGGGGCTCTGCAACATATTGACCTCGCCTAGTACACCATTTTCCTCCAGAATGCGATCGCTGAGTAGTGTACGGCGGGGCACCCATATCACCGAGAAATCGTGAGCTATTTGACTATCTCTCCGTATCTGCTTGATCTGATCTGCGAACTGTCAGCAATCTTCTGATGGCTCTTTTGCATGAATGAATGTTGCAGAAAGACCTAATGACATTGCTTGAGATATATTTTGGTTTATTGTTATAGGATCAAGACATGAAAGAACAGGGTGAGATGAGATCTGCACATTCTCTTTGAGATCCATTGGAGATGTCCAACAGCATGTAAAAGGGACTACTGATGTGATGCCTACCTGCTATCGATTGGACCTGGTGAGGTTTCTCGCCTCTGGCAAGGAAAACGACATTCTTCTGTGAGGTCTCGGCGTTCTTGTTCTCGAGGATGAAGAGCTTGTCGACTCCGTATTCCTGAAGAGTGCTGAATTTGATGATCAGACCGATTGGGCCTAGGAGATCTCGCTGAATGACAAGATTCTTTTTCCCGCGAATCTGTGATCTGTCAGCAAGTGATCTGTCATAGTCGAAAGGCTAGAAGCGAGGTGATCAGCATCTTACACTTTCTAACTGCTGTAATATGCCTCTCCTCGCCTTCTCTGTGATGTCCTGTGTGTTGAGTGCTGTTTGAGGCGCCATTAGAGATTATTGTGGCTGGCTATAACTGCGACAATTGCATTTCTGGTACTATGCTGGCGGTGATGCGGTAACACGAGGAGGAAGAAGAGAAGAAGAAGGCAAATCAAGAGGGTATCAAATAGTTTCTATGAATAGGCAGAAGATGGTCGATAATGTTAACATGTTGGAGGTGAAGTACCGTATGTGACCGTCGGCATTCATGTGTCGGGCCGGGATGCCGCAACGCGATCGTTGGAGAAGAGCATGACTCGAGAGACGATCCAATTCATGACTGGACTGTCGGCCGTGGGGCACATGCCTCAAATTCACGACCAGATCAGTCCAGTCATAATTCTGAATCATCAATTGACTTCGATTGCTTTGTAAGATCAAATTGACAGCCTTTTGCATGAAGACTTGCGCTACAGTCAGGCCTTTGCAGAATCTCTTTTCTCCTCCTCTCTTGCTCTTCAGAAAGGCCGATCGGCCCTTGCGATTTGTTGGAAACGCAGCAGGACATCTACGAACATTCACAGCAACCATGGGGAAGAAGGAGAATATCACGTTGAAGGTGCCAAAGGGAACGAAGGATTGGGAAGGCAAGGACATGGTGATCAGAGACAAGATCTTTGGAACGATTACAAACGTCTTCAAGCGTCACGGTGCCGTAACTATTGACACGTGAGTAAGAACCACGCTCAGTATGATTCAACATGCATGGCAAAGGCTTACCTTACCGACGATTGCAGACCAGTATTCGAGCTCCGGGAAATCCTGGCCGGCAAGTATGGAGAAGACAGCAAACTCATCTACGACCTGGCCGACCAAGGAGGTGAGATCTGCTCGCTGCGCTACGACTTGACAGTGCCATTTGCGCGATGGCTCGCCATGAACTCGTCAGTGCAGAGCATCAAGCGCTACCACATCGCCAAAGTCTACCGAAGAGATCAGCCAGCCATGACCAAGGGGCGCATGCGAGAATTCTACCAATGCGACTTTGACATTGCCGGAGTCTACGACCCAATGCTTCCCGACGCCGAGATCCTGCGAATCACCTGCGAAATCTTCCGCGAGCTCGGCTGGAAGGACAATTTCACCATCAAACTGAACCACAGAAAGATCCTCGACGGTATCTTCCAAGTATGCGGCGTGCCAAAGGACAAGATCAGGACCATTTCCTCGGCCGTCGACAAGCTAGACAAGAGTCCCTGGGAAGAGGTCCGGCGGGAGATGACCGAAGAGAAGGGCCTGGACGGCGACATCGCAGACAAAATCGGCACCTACGTCGTGCTCAAAGGCAGCCGCGAACTGCTCGAGAAGCTGCAAGCGGACGCGACGTTGACGGCAAACGAGTCGGCCAACCAAGGCCTCGCCGACATGGAGCTACTCTTCGGCTATCTCACGACCTTCCAAGTCCTCGACCGCATCTCCTTCGACATGTCACTCGCGCGCGGCCTGGACTACTACACGGGCGTCATCTACGAAGTCATCACCGAGGGCTCCGCGCCCAAGACAACATCCTCTGGCGGGCAAAAAGTGCAGACGCGCGCGCCCAAGAAGGAGAGCAAAGACAAAGACGGCGACGAAGACCGCAGCAACGACCCCAGCGTGGGCGTGGGCTCGATCGCGGCGGGCGGCCGCTACGACGAGCTGGTCGGCATGTTCAGCGGCAAGAACAACGTGCCGTGCGTGGGCATTTCGTTCGGCGTGGAGCGCATCTTCAGCATCACGAAAGCGCGCATGGAGGCCGAGGGGTCGTCGAAGAACGTGCGCACCAACGAAGTCGACGTCTTCGTCATGGCGTTTGGCGGCAAGGGCTTCGATGGGCTCCTGGCGCAGCGCATGGACGTCGCCAAGCGCTTGTGGGATCAGGGCATCAAGGCTGAGTTCAGCTGGAAGGTCAAGCCGAAGCTGCCGCAGCAGTTCAAGGCCGCGGAAACTAATGGTGTGCCGTTTGCAGTTATCCTTGGCGACGAGGAGCTCGCGGCGGGGAAGTGCAAGATCAAGGAGATGGGCTTGCCCGACGGTCATCCTGAGAAAGAGGGCGTTTTGATTGAGATGGACAGGTTGATCGACGAGGTCAGGGAGAGGCTCGACAGGACCCAGGCGGCTGGTGTTGACTCGGTCGAGGAAGCGACGAAGAAGCTGGACGTTGCGAGTCTGGACGAGGCGGCTGCTGCGGCGCCCAAGACTTCGTAGATAAAAGGTAGATGACGCAAACCGCGTATAAAGCAACTGATACCCTTCCAATCCGACTTGGCGCAAAATGTCTCATCATTATCTATTCGTACATGACTACCTCGATCCACTAGCCCCTCTGATTAACGCGCCCTTGAGCCAGCCCATGCGCTCGACAACATTAAGCCCCAGACTACGCCCCCACACCACCGGTCCACTGCCGGCACTGTACAATTTATGCAGCTTATCAACCGTGCCGAGCATAGCATTATTCCTCGCCCACTGCTCCTTGTTATACCCCTCCAGCGCCCACGACGAGCCAATATCCCACCCCACCTCAGTCGCAAAAGCGACATGCCTCGCCAGCGCCTGCGCATCGCCCAAGCCCTGATTCAGCCCCTGGCCCGCGAGCGGATGTATCGTATGCGCGGCGTCGCCGATCAGCGCGACGCGCTCGCCGATGTACGTGTCCGCATGGCGCATCCTGAGCGGGAAACTAGCGACACTGCCCTCCTGGACGCCGGCGACGGGCTGCGGGACTTTTTCGGGCACGAACGAGCTATTCCTGACCCGCCAGGCGACTTCGTCTGCGTGCCCGGCCTCGAGGTGCGTGAGCATGTACTCGAGATCGACAGGCAACAGGCGGAAGGCGGCGTCGACCATGGCTGCGAAATCGGGCGGGGAGAGGCTTTTGAGGCGTGCCGCGAAGGCCGGCGTCGTGCTCCACACCAGCGAGGCCGTGTTGTCGGGTAATGGCAGCAGCGCGACTGGACCCGTGGGCAGGAAGCGCTGGTACGCCGTCTTGTGGTCGTGGCCGCGCCAGCCGGGGCCAGTCGTGCGTATCGTGGCGACTACGCCGTGGCGATCGTAGTCCCAGCCGCGAGAGGTGATGTCGGCGAAGGAGCGGACGGGGCTGTTGAAGCCGTCGGCGCCGACAAGGAGGCGGGCGGCTAGCTTGCGTGGGCTGCCGGCCAGCGAGACGATGGGCCAGGAGGTCATGTCTAGGGCGGCTGTGTCTTCGCCCAGTGATATGTCTTCTACTTTTGTCTTGTCTAGTGTTTCTATGGGCTTGACGGAGGAGAGACGGGTCAGGAGGGCGGAGGTCAGGTTCTGGTTCTCGGTCATGGTTGCGACGGTGTAGGCTGCTGGTGGAGCTCTGGGCTTTGGGAAGATGGTGTCGATGATGCTGTTACCGGCTGTTTCTTCGGGGTCGAAATGGACGCGGCTGTCGGATACGCCGTCCCAGACTTGCATTGAGTGGTAGGGTTGTGTTCGTGCGGTGTCGACATTCTGCCATGCGCCGATATCTGCGATCCGTCTCAGTGCATGTCCTTCCTCCGGTCACGGTCCTGATCTTCATTCTTCGTACCTTTCAGAAATTGTACGGATCCAGGTGTGAGAGAACTGCATCGATTCGAGTAGCCAGTGATGCCGTGAAATTGTTCTTTGCTGCGAGCTAGGTCTTGTCCTTCGATGAGAGCGATTTTCAGACCTGCTGTCTTGGGGGAGCTGCCTAAAGACTGTTGTTAGAAAGGTCGGTTGACTGCGAGCTATCTGTATCGTACGCAGTGCACTCAGCAGCGCGAGGCCAGCAGGGCCGCCTCCTACACAGACAACATCGTATATTTCTGGTCCAGCAGGTCGTTGCTGGGCACGTGAGGTCGACGAGCAAAAGCTTCGTGCAGCTGATGCGTGACAGCGATCGACAAACAGCCTCACGACATCACGCTGTCTTCTTGTGGTCAGCCTCGGTGGCATTGCGTGGAGCCGTCGATGTGCATCTATTGAATAATGTTTCTATGTAGCAGGACGTTTGCCTGACATGGTTCACGAAATCTTGGCGTGGACATGGAAGCATCATCGTTATAGAACAACCGTGTCACTTAGCTACATTCTCGTCGCATGTATACCGAAAGGGCAAGTTCCTTCCTAGCGACACAAGACCGTGAATGAGTTAACACGAGCAGTGTCAATTTATCTTTACGTGGTCGTTCTGGCTGGTATACAGCAGTACTCTGACAGTAGTCAAAGGTGGAACACCAGATGCGGCATAAGATCGGCAACCGCGGCATTTGCGCAGAAGCGCGAAGAAGTAAAAGCGACGGCGAAGTCAGGTCAAGGCAGAATCAGACGATATTGGAGACGGCAACGGAGGGCCGAGAGTCAAGGCGACCCTGAAAGGGAAGCTGCGTTTGACTGCGTTGACTGCGAATGTTACCTTTTTTAGAAGGTACAGGTAGAGCTCGGCCCCCTTTCACATGTTCCCGTCTTGTTCTTGTCGGCTGCACCGTTCCTGCCTGCCCTGGCCGTTCGGGTTTCCGTCGTCGGTCAAGAGTCACGCGTGCTGCGGTGGAACCGGCGAACGGGGCAAGTGCAGATTTCAAAGTGCAGACACCGAGCATGTGAAAGTCGGGCTTTGCTCGTTGCGTGGTCCCACTTGCTGTTGCCTTCGGACGACGAGATTCGGAAGGAGCAGATGCCGAATCTTGACACCCGATACAGCTTGCAATTTCGAACCATCTCACCGCGAAGAAAGGTACTGTGCAACAAGTTAATTGAACAGAATCAGATGTACAGTAGCATCCTGCAATACAATAGTATATCAACGAACCATCGACCAGGTAAGCAGAAACCTTGATCGGTCCAGACACCCCTCAAAACACCCCAGCTTAGGTTTCGTCGGCGGACACGAACCGGTTCAGTCACAATCGTCCCTCGGCATCTTTCTCCGCACAGATCTCCTCCCCAGGACATGCTGCGGAGGCCCGGGGTAAGTCAGGTCAGACTAGACTAGACTCGTGCACTCCTCTCGCACACCTCACCAACCACTGCGACGACCACCGCGTGATTGCCGTTGTAAAAGCTTCTACTTTGTCCTTCTTCTTCCACCTTACCGTCGTCTTTCCCCTTCCTCTTCTACTTCATCAAGATACCCCTTTCTCTCGTTCATTCACACTCACATACCTCACCATGCCTGAGAGAGTAATTGTCGTCGGTGCCGGCTGTAAGTTTCGTTATTGCTTCGGCAGTGACTTGAATACCTCGCTGACACCCACTCAGTGTCCGGACTGAGCGCCGCCCACACCATCTACCTTGCTGGTGGTAACGTCGTCCTCCTTGACAAGAACAGTGAGCGCCGTCCCCTGTGCCGAAAGCATCAGCGGCGAACCTTCTTATCAGCGGTCTAACAATCCCCCAGACTTCATGGGTGGAAACTCCACCAAAGCCACATCCGGTATCAACGGTGCCTTGACAAGAACACAAGTCGACACCGATATCAAGGACAGCGTTAAGCAGTTCTACGACGACACTCTCAAGTCAGCAAGAGACAAGGCCAGACCAGACCTCATCAAGGTTCTCACATACAAGTCCGCCAGCGCCGTCGAGTGGTTGCAGGACGTCTTCAACCTCGACCTGACCCTCGTGTCTCGTCTCGGTGGTCACTCTCACCCTCGCACTCACCGTGGTCACGATGCCAAATTCCCCGGTATGGCCATCACATACGCCCTCATGCAGCGATTCGAGGACCTCGCACAGAAAGAGCCAGAGCGCATGCAGCTGATCAAAAAGGCAAAGGTCAACAAGGTCATCAACGAGGGCAACACTGTCGTTGGTGTAGAGTACGAGTTCGGCGGTGAGACCTGCCGTGTAGATGGTCCCGTCGTTATAGCCACCGGTGGTTACGCCGCCGACTTTGGCGAGACTTCTCTGCTCAAGAAGTGGCGTCCAGATACCTTTGACCTCGCTTCTACCAACGGTCAGCACGCTACTGGCGATGGACACAAGATGCTGATGGCCATCGGGGCCAACGGTATTGACATGGACAAGGTTCAGGTCCACCCGACTGGTTTGATCGATCCAAAGGACCCAGGCTCCAAGTGGAAGTTCTTGGCCGCCGAGGGTAAGTTTCATTTTCTCAAAAATCGTCACTCGTTATCCTCGAGAACAACGTGCTAACACTCCATAGCCCTCCGTGGTGAAGGAGGTCTCCTCCTCAACGGCAAAGGCGATCGATTCTCCGACGAGCTTGGTCACAGAGATTACGTCTCGGGAGAAATGTTCAGAGAGAAGAAAGAAGGCAACTGGCCAATTCGCCTGATCCTGAACTCCAAGTCCTCCAACGTCCTCGACTTCCACACCCGCCACTACTCCGGCCGCGGCCTGATGAAGAAGATGACCGGCGCCGAGCTCGCCAAAGAAATCGGCTGCGGCACCGACCACCTCTCCAAGACCTTCAAGTCCTACAACGCCATCGCCGACGGCAAGGAGAAAGATCCATACGGCAAGAAGTACTTCCACAACGGGCCCTTCAGTGTCGACGACACCTTCCACGTCGCTCTCATGGAGCCCGTGCTGCACTTTACCATGGGCGGCATCGAGATCAACGACCAAGCGCAGTGCCTGAACAGCGAAGGCAAGCCGTTCGACGGACTGTTCGTCTGCGGCGAGCTGGCCGGCGGCGTCCACGGCGCCAACCGCCTGGGCGGGTCCTCGCTGCTGGGCTGCGTCGTCTACGGCCGCGTCGCCGGCGACTCGGCGTCAAAGTACATGTTCCAGCAAGTGCTGAACAACGGCTCCTCGTCCGCCGCGCAGCGCGTGGGACAGATCAGTCTGCACATCGACCCAAACACACCAGGCAAGATCAGCGTCGAATGGAGCGGCGACTCCTCCTCCTCCTCCTCCTCCTCGTCGTCGTCCACGAACCACAACAACGAAGCCAAGCAAAAAGCACAATCCCAAGCCTCGGCCGCGCCCGTCATGACCGGCTCCGGCAACGGCATGGACCCGGCCAAAGTCGACACGCCGAACCCGCTCGAGAGCTTCAAGGTACCCGACCAGGAATACAGTCTCGAGGAAGTGGCCAAGCACAACAAGAAAGACGACCTGTGGATCGCGGTCAAGGGCGTCGTGATGAACGTCACCGACTGGGTCGACGAGCACCCGGGTGGTCCGCAGGCGCTGTTCTCGCACATGGGCAAGGATGCCAGTGAGGAGTTTGCTATGCTCCACGATGATGAGGTTATCCCCAAGTATGCGGCTGAGATCTGTATTGGACGCGTCAAGGGCCAGAGTATTACGCTCGAGTACTAGTTTTTTGCAGGGTTGGAGGTGGTGTAGGTGCACGCTTGTAGTTATGATATCTATTTTCGATCTTTTGAATGATACGTCTGTTTTGATAAGTGAAATTTTGCTTGCAAATGTGAATGTCAAGGTTGTGTCTATATGTGCCAACGCCGATTCCCTTGACCCCGGCCCGAGGTGATATTACAGTGACGTCCTTTTCTCGACGAGCTTAGATATATGCAAGATAAAACAACTCGACCTGCCCGGTCACAAAGGTAAACGCCCAACTCGTTGTCTTCCAGGTCGTCGAGATCAAGGCAAGAACTCGTCAAGACCCTTCTTCCTCAAGCTACCGACACGCCTCTTCAAGCCCTCCTTGAGACTGCCGTGCCTCCTGTTGGGGTGCGCGTCGACATCAGCCGCGTGCTGCAGATCAGTGTATTTGGCATCGTCGCCCGCAATCTCAATCGGGTCACGCTCGTCGAGCTGCTTGCGGTCCTTCATCTTGTCGTAGTCCTTCATCATCGGGCGGTCCGAGAGCTCGATGCCGCGGTGGCCGTCAAAGTCGCGCTCGTGGATGGTGTGGGCGCGAAGGGCCCTGTCGAGGGCGAATGATGGCTCGCCTTGGCCGTGGGTGTCGTCTTTGTCGTACTCCTGGATTCGTGTTAGTCACGTGCTGGTGAATGTGTTGAGATACGAAGGTCTCACCACTCCGTTGTAGCGCTTGTACTCTCCGCCGTCTGGTCGGCCGTTGTACCCCAATAACTCATTTTCTCCCTCCTGGTAGTTATAGGTGTGGCCGAGCTGGTCGGTCTCGCCTGGCGGCACGTACGCGAAACCATCAAGTGGCTTGTGCTTATCAAGCGAATCCTTGATGTTCTCTGGAGCGACGGCCTTGAGGGCTTCTCTGTTGGACTCGGCAAGTGCTGCAATTGGAGCAGTTTGGCGGTCTTGGTTGCGAGCAAAAGATGCCGCATCGTATGGACCTTCGTGGTGGTAAGGAACCTTGTTGATGGTAGGATCGAGCTTATCGATCGAGTCGGCTCCGACCATGTGACGCTTGTTCAGATGAGGAGAGCGGGCTGCTTTTCTGCTGTCTCTGCGAAGAATGTCGAGGGGCTTGGTTGAGTCGTCGCCTGGAAAGCGCTCTCTAAGGGAACTGCCTCTTCGGAGACGACCATCTCCATCGTATGCTGGTGGGCCGTCTATAGAGCGACGAGACGGACCGGCCATGCCACCAAAAGCTTCATCGCGGTATGGCGGGAATGCGGCAGAGCGTGGGCTGGACCCCGAGGCACCGAAATCACGGCTGGTCTGACGAGAGTGTGTCTTGACTTCGGGTGACTTGGTAACAGAGGCTCTTCTGAAGGGATTGTTTGTGGAGCCGCCAGTTGAAGCTGGAGCGATCTCTTCTGGTGGTGCGTGAAAGTGGCTGCCCGGGCCAGTCTCTTGTGATGGCTCCGGGGCATTCAGAGGGTCAATCAGATATGATTGCGCCTAATGTGGTGTTAGACATGTGACACGAGACATTCCTGCTCTGCTTCAAACTTGCCTGCTTTGATGTCGCCATTGTGAATTGATGTGTTCCTGCAGTGACTGTTTGTGCCAGACCTTCAGTTTGGTTTGAAGATTGATGCGAGAAATGAAGAAGTGTTGAGCAGAGCGATCAATGGATAGAAGTGAGACATTGGACTGCACCCCTTCTCATCCGCACTTTCCATGCCTGGATGAAAAGGTACTCGTCATCAAGCACTAAACTTTGTGCGGGACATCCTTGAACCATGACGTACTTGGCGACGACCGCACTCTAAATCCAAATCGGGCAGTGACATCGCCATAAATCTTCCGCGGTTTCGCTAGATCGCCAGGCACAAAATAATGCTGACCACATGGCAGGAATCTATGCTTGCATAGCGGCTGCTCGGCAAAGTACATTAAAAGTGTTGTGCACAAGGTGCGAAGACGGACCGTACTTTCGTAGTCACCGACTGCGTGTATGAATCTGAATTCAGCTATCTCCGAAGCTACAAAAGCAGTGATGGCACCACAATAGTTCGACGGTGCCCAGCCCAGCATAGACAAAGCTGGATGGATGGACAGCTGACTGGCGTGACCGTCCGATGTCGAACTCAGGTCGTGCTCGAAATCATATGGTGGTAAACCCGTCGTTACCATATATACTTCGTGTCGTTCCGAAAGGGGATGAGCTTGACCCGTTGATATACAGCTATACGTAGGTGTTCTTCTTCGCTGTAGATGAAGCTGTAGGTGTAGCTGTTGTTACCGCATTCGGACATCCACAACACCAGATGAAAATTCGAATACGGCCTCATTGTATCATGGATTCCTTAAAACATGGATTCTAGTAGCCTAGCAAGCGCCTACAGTATTTCTGTCAAAGATATCAGGCAGTTTGGCATCGGTCTACTGACATACTATCGTGAGAAAGGTGAAACGCCACCAATGAGTGGTATCAAAATCATATGCCATCCCAGCGTACGAGAAGCCATCAAGGAAGAGGAACGAGATAAACGTTATCGAGAATTTGCTGTAAAGGCCTTAGCTCGCTGTCGCCGTCGACGGGAACGTCGTCGAGAACGGCGTCGAGAACGTGGCGAGCCCGAAGACAGCGCATCAGACGATGATCACGACTCTATTAATTCTTACGATTCTGGCTACGACCTCACTTCTGGATACGACATCAATTCTGCTTCTGCGTATGAATCTGAATACGAAAACGACCCTGCTCCCGACAAGTCCATATCTGACTACGACGACACGCAGGTCACGGCTTCGAGGACGCGTCAATTACGCGATGCCCAGGAGTCGGAATCAAAGAGGCCACGCCTTAGCAAGTTTAACCTCGAGTTGCAAATAGAGGTCACCACGAAGGCTCCGCGAGACGATCAGACGCCTTCTGTAGGCTCGACTTCATCTAACTCGACAGGCATCCCTGGCTTCTGGGAACTTGACCACGACGAAGCAGTGATCTCACTGCAGCAGTTCCCCGGTGCGGGCATGACAGCTCCGGATAGAGAGAGTCGAAAGACTGGCTTATGATTGACAAACCCGACCAAGAGGCGTAGGTAGTAATACACAACGCCGGACGTCAAAACACTGTATCTAAGTTCGATTAATGATTATTTAATGCACAACTATTGTACATAAGTATCTGAAATTAAGATTTTAATACATGTATAATATGGATAACACAAAGCTATTACTAATAGGACATTAGAGTTCTTATTCTAATAAGGAATGCTCCAGCTAATCCTATTAAAGCCTTCAAGTTCTTATTAGAATAAGGAATTCTAAGACTAATAGTAAGGTAAAGAGTTATCATTATTCATACTGAAGCTCTACTCTATATCTCTATATAAGGAGGCTGCTTTCCTTAAGTCTTATCTCATCCAGTCTCTAAGCTGATCGACCTCTTGCTATATCAAAGAAGCCTAAGCATCTAACGAGTCACGTGACCGTTGACAGCTGAACTCGGGTGAAGAGGCACCTGAGCATAATAAATCATAACAAGCGCCTACGACATGGCTGACAAGTTGATGTTGACAAAAGAGAACACGCAATGGGCCATCGGTCTCATGACGTATTATAGTGAGAAGGGTGAAGAGCCACCCGCGAGCGCTGTGAAGAGGTTATATCATCCGAGCGTACTAAAGGACATCGAGGAAGAGGAGCAGGCAGCGAAACTTCGTAAGCTTCAAATTAAGGCATTGCAGCACAGCCTCCGCGCTCTCCGCGACGAAGACAGCGGAGCACACGACGAGTCCGACTCCTGCGATTTCGAATCCGCGTACGATTCGGGATACGACATCGAATCTGCTTCCCATCACTCCTCCACATCCGACCACGACACGCAGGTCGCGGCTTCGGAGAAACGAAAATCAAGCAGTAGCCAGGACGCAGCAGCGAAGAGGCCGCGTCTGACCAAGTTCAACCTCGACTTGCAAACAAAGGCCACGAGGGATCTGCAAGACTATCAGACTCCTTCCGTGGGCTCGACTGCATCCGACCGGCCCTCAAGCGTCGCTGGCGGAACTTGAATACAGTCAACAGCAAGATGGGTCTAGTAGAATACCCCTCATCCTCGTCCTCATCCGACGACGACGACAATGAAGAGCACGCACCGCCCTCGAAGCGCCGCCGCCTGAGCGCAGACACAGAACCCAGCGCCCTCCCACCC